>Ga0101944_10000041_pt1 | contig 500532 bp, 351 predicted proteins | sample DewCreD2012metaG_FD_75245 | JGI IMG/M metagenome (GOLD analysis project Ga0101944, IMG submission 75245) | Hot spring sediment bacterial and archeal communities from British Columbia, Canada, to study Microbial Dark Matter (Phase II) - Dewar... ... | reverse complement strand
TCACCGAAGACGATCGCGCCATCAAGGTCGAAACCGACCTGCTCGAGGCCGTCATTTGCAAGCGGAATCCCAAGCATTGGATGACGGGCATTGAAAAAGGCTCGTTTCTCGACAAGACCACGGGATTTCGCGAAGTGGGCGATGGGTTGATGGTTGTGGACTGGCTGATGGAGGCCGGCAGCGACGCCGCTTGGGCCGAGCAAGTCATCGCTCCCGATGGTCATGGCGTGGGGCGCTACACTTGGTACGAGAACGAAACCGATCCGGCCCGGCGGCACTATGCGTTGATGGCGCATGGAAGCAGCCATCGGAAGCGCATGGTGGAAGGGCCGCAGTTGTGCCATCGCATGAAGCCAGTCCAACCCGCAGTCATCCGCGGTCCGGATTTTGTCGCAGTCCGCACCACATACCGGTTCGAGTACGCGGCTCCGGGGCGCCAGCCGGGTTCGCGGTGGACGCAGCTTGTCGTATTTCCCCAGGGGAAACGCTATTTCCTGCTGATGGATCGCATTGAGTCGGTCAATTCATCGGATGAGATGTTTCTGCGCAACGACACCCCGGGGTGCATTCGTCACAACCAGGGGGATACCTTCAGCGAAATCTACCTCAGCTACCTGGGCGGTCCGAAGGGGGTGCGGATTCCCGCGAGCGAATTCTTCACTCCGTTTCCGCCGGACCTGAAATTCGGCTACCGCCGAGACACGCACCGTACGCCACCGCACTTCATTCGAGCCTATCGTTTGCGCGATCCGCAAACGGGAAAAGACGGCCCATGGCTGGCCGGCATGACGCTTGAACCCGAGGTCGTGTACGAGGCCTGGTGCAGTCAGCGACCGGGGGGCATCATCGTGACCATCGAGGAAATTCATGGCAAGCCGACGAAGGCCGGCGATGTCTTCAGTGCCGCCCATCTCGTCGGCTACTTCGACAGCATCGAGGACATGCACGCCGTGTACGAAGTCCACAAGGGTCATACGGCACTGGAGGCCGACGCGCAGGGCTGGCGGTTGGTGAAGTAGTTCGCCGAGTCATCCGCCGCGCCTCCGTGGTGGAAACAGTGCACCCTCGCGGTGCTCCGGCATGCCGGCGCAGCACCGTCCCAGTCCGTTGCAGCACAGCGCCGATCCCGGGCAACACGGTGCGGACCCTGTGCATTACGGCGGGGATCCGGTCTGGACCAATCTGCCGTTTTCGAGTGTAATTTGTCCCCGCCGTATCAGGTTGTGCAGATTTCCCGGCGCAGCGGGAGCGATCGCGCAACCAGTGTGCGCCTGCCACACGGGAATGGTAGTCGACTGTCCCCCGCCGAGCGGTGGAGTCGGCTGGTGGTTCGGCACAGCCCCCCGGCGGCGAACTTCAGCGACACCCAAAACTCACCGTGTTCGACATCTGCGGGGGGTGGCCGGCGTGAAATCGTAGTTCCGAGGGAATTGGTCGTGCACGACGGGTGCGGGAGGCACCGGTTTTCGGCAAGGATGCTGTAGCTCGTGACGCATTGGTGGCGGTTGGCGCGGTTTCTGTGGCCGTATCGGCGACGCGTGGCGTTGTCGCTGGTCTGCGGAGCGCTGGGTGCCGCGCTGTGGGGCGTGGAACTGCTGCTGACGTTTCCGGTCGTGACGGTCTTTGTCGAAGGCAAGACGCTGGCCGGTTATGTCGCAGAACAAACCGCCGAGTCCCTTCGGCAAACGCAAGCATGGCGGGCTGCCTTGGAGGGCGTGACTCGCGCGCTGGAAGACCTGCCCGACGAGGCTGGCGAACGACGGCTGCAACTGCTGCGCGAGCAGGCCCGCTCTCAGCGCCACCTGAATGCCGAAGCCTGGAAATTGTGGTGGCTGAGTTGGGCCGAGACGCACCTGTTGCCTTACTTGCCAGTTCAACCGTTCCATTTGCTGCTGGTGCTGTTCGGCCTGCTGATCGTGGCGACCTTCGTCAAAGGGCTGTGTTCCTTTCTGCAAGACGTGCTGGCTAGCGGCGTGGCGGAGCGGTGCGTGATCGATTTGCGGAGGATGATTTTCCGCCGATTGCTGCATCGGGATCCGCAGTCGGTGGAATTGGACAGCCCGCCCCGGTTGTTGTCGGCGTTGACGTTCGATTTGCAGGGATTGGCGCACGGTTTGACGATTGTCGGCGGGCGGGTGATTCGTGAACCACTCAAGGCGGCAGCCTGCGTGGTGGCGGCCTTCGGGGTGAACTGGCAGTTGACGAGCCTGTCGCTGCTGTTTGTGCCCCTGGCCGCCTGGTTGTTCCACCGCTTCGGACAGCGGTTGCGAGCGGCGGTGCATCGGCTGCTCGACACGATGGCCCGCATCTACAAATTCCTCGAGCAGACGTTTTGCAATTTGCGCGTGGTCTTGGCGTACCATCTGGAAGGGCCATTCCGCCGCGAATTCCTCCGCAAAAACCGCGACTTCTACCGCCATTCGCTGAAAATCGTGAAGGTGGACGCCCTGACCAACCCCGCCACCGAATCGCTGGGAATGACGGCGGTGGTCGTGGCCGTGCTGCCTGGTGCGTATCTCGTGCTGCGGGAAACCACCAGCATTTGGGGGGTGAAGCTCGCCAGCGAACCCATGTCGGTCGCCGAGCTGACCACGCTGTATACCTTGCTGGCCGGCGTGCTCGATCCCTTGCGGAAGTTCTCCAAGTATTTCACGACGATCAAGCAATGCGGCAGTGTATTGGAACGGACATTTCGGCTGCTCGATCAACCGTCGCTGGTGCCGCAGTCTCCCACGCCGCAGTTCTTGCCCCCCCTGCGCCACACCATCGAATTCCGCGATGTGTGCTTGCGATACGCCGCCGCCGACGCGGGTCTTTCCGAACGAACATCGGCGTTGAATGGCCTGTCCCTGCAAATTCGAGCCGGAGAAACGGTGGCCATCGTGGGACCGAACGGCTGCGGGAAATCCACGCTGCTCGGGTTGCTCCCCCGCTTTTACGATCCCACTTCCGGCAGCGTGCTGATCGATGGCGTGGACGTGCGAGATGTGCGGCTCGCGGAACTGCGGCGGCAACTGGCGTGGGTGCCGCAAGACTGCGTGCTCTTCGACGACACGATTGCCGAAAACATCCGCTACGGTCGGCCCGATGCCGCACCGGCGGAGATTCGCGACGCGGCCCGGCGGGCCTATGTGAGCGAATTCGCCGATCGCTGGCCGCTCGGCTTGGAAACGCGCGTGGGAGAAGGTGGACGCGAACTGTCGGGCGGGCAGCGGCAGCGCGTGGCCTTGGCGCGCGCCATCCTGCGAGATCCGCGGATTCTGCTGCTCGACGAACCGACGGCCGCCGTGGATGCGCAAAGCGAACGGTTGATTCATGAATCCCTTCGGGAGTTCGTGCAGGGGAGGACCACCCTGCTGGTGACGCATCAGTTGGGCCAGGCCGTGTTGCAATACGTCGATCGAATTGTCGTTTTGGACCGCGGTCGGGTGCTGGGGATCGGCCGCCACGAGGAATTGCAAGAGACGTGTCCGTTGTACTGCCAATTGTTCGTGCCGCGCGCCACTCGGGCGGCATGAACACGCCGCGCGGTCCGCGTGTTTGCCGCGCGGGCGTCGTTCAGCACCCCGTGGGACTTCCGACGCTGTATGAGAATCGTCCTGCCACCCTCGGAAACGATGGATCCGCCGCCGCCACGACGACGGCCCAGATGGCCATCGTGGCGCCTGGCCGGACCGTTGTTCACGATTGCCGTCCTGCTCTGGTTGTTCCTGCAAGCGGGTGTTCGGGAAATCAAGCCCCGCAGCGATCGGCCGCCGTTGCCGCTGGCGCAGTTCAAGCCCGGACCGGCCGACTGGCCGGGATGGCGCGGTCCCTCACAGCAAGGGTTGGCGGATGAATCCGCCGATCCGCCGTGGCGCTGGTCGCCGACTTCCTCGGCGGGATGGCAAACGGTCCTTCCTGGCGGCGGGCAATCGTCTCCGTGCGTGTGGGGCGATGCCGTCTACCTCACCGCGGCCTTATCGGCGTCCAAAACAGTTGCGTTGCTGCGGTTCGATCGTGATTCGGGCCGGCTCGTGTGGCACAGAGATGTTGGACCGTTATCGGGACCGCCAGCGGAAGCAGCATTGCCCACGCCCGCGTGCGACGGCAGCCTGATTTTCGTCCCCGTGGTGCGCGAGGGGTATGTTCACCTGGTCGCGATCGACGCCGAGGGCAAGTTGCGGTGGACATGTCCGACCGGTCCATATTCCGGTCGCCAGGGTTTTCACGGTTCGCCCGTCGTGCACGGATCGTTGGTGTATCTCGCCGTCGATGAGCCAGGCACGCGATTGACGCGCTGGCGGTCGGCCAGCACGCTGTCGGCCGTGCATCGGCAAACGGGCGAGTTGGTGTGGCGCGTGGTGCGGCCGTGTGCGGAGAGTGCCGGCGTGCCGGTGGCGGCGTTGCTGGCCGGGCGTCGCCAGGTGGTGTTTCCAGGACGCAGGCAGATCGCCAGCTACGATGCGGATACGGGACGGCTGCTGTGGTTCTGTCGCTGGTCGTCGGCGCGCGTCACCGGTTCCGTGGCGTTCGACGGGCTCCACGTTTATGCCAGTGCGGGCGAGGCCGAAGCCGAAACGCTGTGTGTGCGTGCCGACGGCACGGGAGACGTTACCGATTCGCACGTCGTCTGGCGGGAACGCCGGTTCACAGCCGAAGGGGCGTGGCCCACGCTGGCCGGCTCGTCGCTGGTGCTGCTGGGACGGCAGGGGAGCGTCACCGCCCTGGAGAAGAGCACGGGGCGCTGGTTGTGGCAGCGGCGTCTTACGGGGGAATTCGAGGCCCCACCCGTCCTCGTCAGACAACGCTTGTACTGCACCAGTCGAGAGGGAATAACATACGTGGTGGACACGGCGCGGCGGGGAGAAGTGCTGGCGGAAAACGGGCTGGGGCAGGCGGTCACGGCTGCGCTGGCGGTCTCCGGCAACCACCTGATTGTGCGCGGGGCCCGCTCCTTGCAATTGATCACATCTCCGCCGGCAGGTCCTTACGCGGCGGAACCCGTACCCGTCCCCCGCAAGTTGTGACCGTCAAACTATGACCGTATGGTGCTGTGCGGTGCACGCTCCTTCGGGAATATCACTTCAGGACCTCGCGCCCACGGACAGCACCCGGAGGCTGCGAAACGTAACGCATGCCTGGCCGGGTCAACCGGGTTTGTCCGGCGATTCTTCAATGATAATTATAATATGACGCATGCCGGCAACCGCCTTCGCCGCGACGCGCGGGCGGAAAACTACGGCCCGTGCACGAACATCGGCATCAAGTCGCAGCCGCGGTCCAAGGTGACAGACGACTGCGCCGCCACGACTTCGTCGTACCTGGATGCGCCGCTGGCGGCCACTCCCGTACCACACAGCGCGAACGGCACATACCCGTGGCTGTGCGTTTTTGTCCGCAGGAAGGTGGGATGATCGGGACAAATGAGCAGGCGATAATCTCCCTGCGACCGCAAGTACTCATGCAGCGGCCCCACAATGTGCCGGTCGATGTTTTCCAGTGCCTTGACCTTTTCGGCGGCATTGCCTTCATGCGAGGCTTCGTCGGTGGCTTCCACATGCACGACGATCAAGTCGAGCCCCCGTTGCAGCGTCTGGATGGCATATCGTCCTTTAGCGGCGTAATCGGTGTCGTAATAGCCCGTCGCGCCGGGGACTTCGACCACCTGCCACCCCAGGAGACGGCCAATGCCACGGAGCAAGTCGACGGCGGTGATGACGGCCCCCGCGCAGCCGAAGCGATCGGCAAACAAAGGCATGGCCGGTCGCCGACCCAACCCCCATAACCACGTCTGCGTCGCGGCGAGGTCCCCCTGGGCCGCACGTTGTTGATTGGGGACGCAGGCGGCACAAATGGGGCGGCTGGCCTGCATCTGCTCGCGGAGCAGGTCGCTGCCCGGACCGGTGGGCAAATAACCCTCGATGGGTTGATCGGTAATGTCGTGCGGCGGTGTGGAGTGCGTCTGTGTCGTAAACGGGGCTTGAGTATCCCGCGCGCGGTAGATCAGCAGGTTGCGGTAACTCACCCCCGCGTAGTACTTCCAGTGGGTGTCGCCGCAGTGAGCCTGCTGCAAGTCGGCAATGAGGGCGCGGGCGACCTCGTTGGGAATTTGCCCGGCGGTGAAACTCCGCATCACTTCGTCGACAACGGTCACCAGATTGCAGCGGATGGCCCAGTCCTCGGGACCCAGCTCGATGCCCTGAGCGGCGGCTTCCAGCGGCGCGCGTCCCGTATGGTAAACGAGCGGGTCGTAGCCGAAGAGGCTCATCGTGCCCACGTCGCTGCCGGAGGGCATCGATGCCGGCACGTGATCGGCCCGTCCCACCAAACCCCTCCGAGCCACGTCATCCATGTGCGGTATGTGGGCCGCTTGCAACGGCGTGCGGCCACCGAGCACGGCTTGCGGTTCATCGGCACAGCCGTCGGGAATGACCAATGCATACTTCATGCCGGTTCCTTGGGGAGGACGGCCGTCCGGTTGCGGGCGGCGTCCCCGTGCCGGGGGCGTGTCACCGAAAGAACAGGTACGTCACCAGGATCAGGATCGGAATGAGCACGGACACCGAATACAACATATACCGGAAAAAGCCCGGCATCCGAATGTTGTATTCTTCGGCGATGGCTTTGACCATAAAGTTCGGCCCATTACCGATATACGTGTTGGCCCCCATGAACACGGAGCCGCAGGAAATCGCGGCGATGATCGCGGCCGCGTTGGTTTCCGGAGGCAACGCCAGGAACTGGGCGAGGTAGGCCCCTTCGAGGGGTACTCCCTGGATGCCACACGCCGTTGCCGCGAATGTCAGATACGTCGGCGCGTTATCCAGAAAGCTCGACAGCAGTCCAGTGGCCCAGAAGAACTGCCACGGTTCCGACACCCCCAGGTTCTTGCCGTTGACGTTGAGAATCTGCAAGGCGGGAATCATGGTGACGAAGATGCCGGCAAACAACACGGCGACTTCCACGATGGGACCGAAGCTGAAACGGTTGTGGGTCCGGAGGCTGCCTGGCGTAGACAGGTAACTGGCCGCGGCGGTCAGCAGCATCAGGCTCTCGGAGACGCCCCAAGGCCACGGTTGACCCTGGTTACCGAAGCCGCGCCCCGAGCTGTAGATGATGGACACGATCGCCCCCAAAAACAGCAAGTTGTGCAACCCTTCCACGCCGAGCGGTTCCGGAGAGTGCATGATCGCGGCTTCGAGGTCCATGGCTTGCGGTTCGGTGGTCTTCTCCCAGCGATAAGCGATCGAATCCCACACGAAGAAAATCGTCAGCAAGGCGCCGTTCACGAGCGCCCATTCCCTCACGAGGCGGAACGTCCAATCGAAGGGCACACCCTTGAGGAAGCCGAGGAACAAGGGGGGGTCGCCTAGCGGCGTGAGCAGCCCGCCGCAATTCGAAACGGTGAAAATGAAAAACACGACCACATGCACCACCCGCACGCGGCGTTCATTGGCCCGCAGCAAAGGGCGGATCAGCAGCATCGAGGCCCCGGTGGTGCCCACGAAACTGGCCAGCAACGTTCCCAAACCCAGGATGGCCGTGTTCAACACCGGACTGCCTTGAAGCGTCCCGCGAACGTAAATGCCTCCCGAAATGACGAACAACGAGCCGAGCAGCAGCAGGAACGACACATACTCCATGGCCGCATGTTCCAGGGCATGCGTGCCCTCCTCGCCATAACTCGTCAGATACCACGCCGTGGGAATCCCCAGCGCCGCGGCGATGATGGCCTTGTTCCGGTTGTGTTCCCACCAATGGGGATTGGCTAGGGGAAACAAAGCGATGCTCAGCAGCATGAGGGCAAACGGCAACATGGAATAGTAAGGCAAGCGGTACCCCAACTGGTGGTCCCCATGTTCGTTCGCCGCGGTCGAAGCTTCCGTGCCGTGCGCGAGGGCGGGAGGGGCTTCCGTGGAACTGGCTTCCTCGGAGGCGGCGTCGATGCGGCCGGCGGCGACCAGACCCATCCCCCACGCCGCGATCAAAACCCACGACCACGTGGTCCATCGGTTCACGGTTTGTGTCCTCCTCAACAGCGTGTGTAATACCTTGCTCGCGCTGGCGCCTTTCGCGGCAAGGCCATGACGTCGAGGCGAAGAATTGGCAGTGGCAGCCGTTCGCGAAACGGCGGAATCTCCGTGAGTTGTCCGCTCTCGACTCGCGCGGCCATTCCCGAACCACGGTCACGGCCGGGTTCGAATCACCGCTGACACCGCGGCAACTCGCGGAACAACCGCGACAACCTCCTTCCGCTTGTCCCGCGGCGACTTCGACTTGGATGCCGGTTTCGAGCAAAGCTCGAACAGCCTGTACATTCCCTCAGAATTTACTCCTGTCTGGGGAAAGTTCAAAAAGGCAAGTTGTATCTCCGGCCGATTGGGGAGACAATGGACCAAACTTGCCGAACTTCCCCGTTTCCCACCTCGATTGAACCTCCCCCCATGAATGGCCTTCCCCTGTATCCGTGGCACAGCCCTCGATGGTTGGCATTCGGCTGGGCTTGCTTGGTGGCAGTCACCGCGTGGGCCGAGGAAGGCGGTTCCGCTCCGACCCCCGCCCAAATCGAATTCTTTGAGCGGCAGGTACGGCCCGTGCTAGCCGAAAAATGCTGGTCTTGCCACGGACCGCAGAAACAACAGGGGGGTCTGCGGCTCGACAGTCGGGAGGCCCTCTTGAAGGGGAACGACAGCGGTCCCGCCATCGACCTCGCCCAACTTTCCGCCAGCCGTTTGCTGCAAGTGCTGGCCTACTCCAACGACGACGTGCAGATGCCGCCGCAGGGGAAGTTGCCCGCCGACCAGATTGCCGCTCTCAGCGAGTGGATCCGGCAGGGGGCCTTTTGGCCGGCCTCGACATCTCCCAGCGGTCGTGAAGCGACCGGCTCGGCTCCGGCCAATCACTGGGCGTTTGCGCCCATGCGGCGTCCCGCGGTTCCCGAAGTGCGGGAACGCGACCGGCTCCAGACGCCCATCGATGCCTTCATTCTGAACGCTTTGGAAGCTCAAGGCTTGACGTTGGCGCCGCCCGCCGATCGGGCCACGTTCTTGCGTCGGGCGACCTTCGACTTGTGGGGACTGCCGCCAACCTTTGCCGAGGTGGAAGAGTTTGTCAACGATGTCCGGCCCGACGCCGTGGAACGCTGCATCGATCGGTTGTTGGCCTCGCCGCGGTATGGCGAGCGGTGGGGTCGCTATTGGCTGGATGTGGCCCGTTATGCCGACACCAAGGGCTATGTCTTCACCGCCGAACCCCGGTATCCCTATGCTTATACGTACCGGGATTACGTCATCCACGCCTTCAACAGCGATAAGCCGTACGACCGCTTCGTCACCGAACAACTGGCGGCCGACCAGCTCGGTTTGGACGAGCATGCGCCGGAATTGGCCGCGCTGGGCTTTTTGACGGTCGGCCGGCGTTTCCTGAACAAACAGGAAGATATCATCGACGACCGCATCGACGTGGTCTGCCGGGGATTGATGGCCCTTACCGTGGGCTGTGCCCGCTGCCACGATCACAAGTTCGATCCCGTTCCCACCGCCGATTACTACTCGCTGTATGGCGTGTTCGCGTCGTGCACCGAGCCCGAAGACCTGCCGATTATCGGTCTGCCGCAGGAAGCGGCTGAATACGAGAAATTTCGAGCGGAATTGCAAGTCCGCGAACAAGCGCTGGCCGATTACGAGCGCCGGACCTGCGAAGCCATCGGCGAGGAATGCCGCGCGAAAATCGCCTCCTATCTCGAATTGGTGGCGCAGCCCGTTCCCGGGAATCCCCGCGATGCCGCGCGGGCCTTGGCGGCGGGGGATCCGCGGCCGGCGGTGGTGCGCCGCTGGCAGGAGTTTCTCGAGCAGCGGCGGGCCCGCGGGCCTGATCCCGTGTTCGGTCCCTGGCACAAGTTGATCGAACACAAGGGGGAAGAATTCGCGGCGGCCGCCGCGGCGTGGTGCCGCGACGCACAACAGCCAAATCGCTGGGAAACCGGCGACGACCGCGTCAACCTGCTCGTCCGGCAGACGCTGCTCGAGTTCCAACCGGAAACGCCCGCGGAATTGGCCCGCGCCTATGGCAACCTGCTCGCCGAAATCCATCACCGCTGGCAGCGTTGGAAAGCGGCGCATCCCCAAGCCGAAAGCCTGCCTCACGGCGACGAAGAAGAACTCAGGCAAGTGTTGTATGCGCCGGGAACTCCCACCGTCTTCACCCCCGAGGAAGCCCGCGCGCGGATATTCAATCGGGCCGAGCGCGACAAACAGCGGCAATTGCAGCGTCAGATCGAGTCCTGGCAGGCGACCTCTCCCGGTGCGCCGCCGCGGGCCATGATCGTCCGCGATCAACCCAAACCCATGGAACCGCGGGTGTTCATCCGGGGCAATCCCGGCCGACCAGGACCACCTGTTCCCCGGCAATTCCTGGAAGTCGTCGCGGGAGATGAACGCCAGCCATTCTCCCGCGGCAGTGGTCGCCTGGAACTTGCCCAGTCGATTGTCGATCCCCGCAATCCATTGACCGCGCGTGTGATGGTCAACCGCGTCTGGCAGCATCACTTCGGCAAGGGACTGGTCCGTTCGCACGGCGACTTCGGGGTGCGGGGCGAACCGCCGACTCATCCGGAACTGCTTGACGATCTCGCGTTGCGGTTCATCGATTCGGGATGGTCCGTGAAGCAGTTGCACCGCTGGATCATGCTGTCGGCGGTGTACCAGCAATCGAGTCGACCGGCGGTCAGCCGCGCATCCGCTCCCCACCCCGCCACGATCGATCCGGAGAACCGGTTGTTGTGGCACTTTCCTCGGCAGCGGCTCGATTTGGAAGCCTTGCGGGATTCATGGTTGTACGTGGCCGAAGCACTGGACGAACGCGTGGCTGGGCGGCCGTTCGAGAATATCAGCGATCCAGCGCAGCGCCGGCGCACGATTTATGGTCTGGTCAACCGCAACGATTTACCCGGCGTGTATCGGGTTTTCGACTTCGCCGATCCCGACGCGAGTGCTCCGGAACGACCGCAAACGACCGTGCCCCAGCAAGCGCTGTTCGCCATGAATTCTCCGTTCGTTCGCGAGCAGGCGCGGCGCGTGATGGAGGTGGTCGCCGCGGTTGCCGACGATGAGGCGGCCCGCGTGTCGGCACTGTACCGGCACGTGTTGAGCCGCGAACCGGACAGCCTGGAACGGGAAGAGGCGCTCCAATTCGTGCGTACGGCGTCGCCGGAAGGGAAGATGTCGCCGTGGGAGCGGCTGGCCCAAGTGTTGTTGCTGACCAACGAGTTTGCCTTTGTCGACTGATCCTGCTTGCTGGGACGTCGTGCATTTCCCCCCTGCTGGAATCGGAACATCAACCATGCGGCATCCACGTTGTACTGGAGTTGGGCCGTGGCCCTGTTCCCGTCGAGAGTTTCTGTCCCGTGCCGGGACCGGGTTGGGGAGTCTGGCGCTGGCGAGCGTGTTGGCGGATGCGGGCGACCTGTCCCCCGCGGCCAATGCCGCGGGCGTGTCTCCGATGATGCCCCGCGCGCCCCATTTTCCCCCGAAGGCCAAGCACGTCATCCATATCTTTTGCAATGGCGGTCCATCCCACGTCGACACGTTCGACCCCAAACCCAAGCTCACGGAGTACGCCGGCAAGGCGCTCCCCATGGAAAACCTGCGGACGGAGCGTAAAACGGGGGCCGCGCTGGCGTCTCCCTACAAATTCGCCCAATATGGCGAAAGCGGTTTGGAAGTCAGCGAGATTTTCTCGCACGTGGGGGAGTGCATCGACGACATTTGCGTCATCCGCTCGATGTACGCGCAAGTGCCCAATCACGAACCCAGCTTGATGTTGATGAACTGCGGCGACGGAACGTTGGTGCGTCCCAGCTTCGGATCGTGGGTGACCTATGGCCTGGGAACGGAAAACCAGAACCTGCCTGGTTTTCTAGCCATGGTGCCGGGAGGCTTGCCCATCACCGGACCGCAAAACTGGCGGTCGGCCTTTCTGCCCGGCGTGTTTCAGGGAACGTACATCAACACCAGGCATACCGACATCGAAAAACTGATCGAAAACATCCGCAACGACGCCGTGAATCGTGCTCAGCAGCGGCAGCAATTGGACCTGCTGGCGAACCTCAACCGTCGCCACGCCGAACTGCGCGGCGAAGACCCCGCTCTCGAAGCCCGCATCCAGTCCTTCGAACTGGCCTACCGCATGCAACTCGAGGCCACCGACGCCTTCGATATCTCGCAAGAACCCAAGTACATTCACGAACTGTACGGCAGCGGAGTGCATGCGCGGCAATTGCTCGTGGCCCGCCGCTTGATCGAACGAGGCGTGCGGTTCGTGCAATTGTGGCACGGTGATGGTCAGCCCTGGGACAATCACGACGACCTGGAAGTGAATCACCGCCGCCTCGCGAAGGAACTCGACCAGCCGCTGGCGGCACTCCTCAAGGATCTGAAGCAGCGCGGGTTGTTGCAGGAAACACTGGTTTTGTGGGGCGGCGAGTTTGGCCGCACCCCCACCGTGGAATTGCCTCAGGCGGGGGCGAATGCCGGAAAAATCAATGGCCGCGACCACAACCATCATGGATTCACGGTGTGGCTGGCGGGCGGCGGCGTGAAGGGTGGGATGGCTTATGGCGCCACCGACGAATTCGGCTTTCAGGCGGTGCAAAACAAAGTCTCCGTACACGACCTGCACGCCACCATGTTGCATCTGTTGGGCTTCGATCATGAACGGTTGACCTATCGCTTCGCCGGCCGCGATTTCCGCCTGACCGATATTCACGGCGAGGTGGTCCGCGGCATTCTGGCCTGACCACCCGGCCGCGCGGCACAGTCGCCGTGCGGCCCCCGTCACGGCCCTCAGTGTCTTGCGACACTGCGGGTGAGGCTGTCAAAACCGGCACAACTGGCACATCTTGCGCCATCTCCGACAGTCCGCTGAAAAGTGGCGGACCGGTCTTCCAAGAAATGATGAAAACTTAGTTTCTTGGCGGTATTCCTCTTGGAGGATTCCACCCGTGTCCGGTTCGCAAGCTCGCGTTGCTCGCACCCTCGACCTGCTCACGGCAGGATTGGGGCCTGCGGTGCAGCAGGCCATGTCTGCCGAGTTTGGTGACGGCTGGGTCGATGTCGCGCGGCAGGCCTTTCGCAATGAGCGGATGGCGACCGTCATGGCGCGCTTGGAACCCAGCGAGTGGGATGCACAAGCACTGCTGACGGTGATGTGGGATCAGTGGAATGCCGTCTTTCGGCACCGCCTCGGCCTGCTCGAACGCAGTCTGGTCAGTGAACTCCGCGAGTTGCGCAATCGGTGGGCTCACCAGGCGGAATTCAGCGACGACGACCTGTACCGCCTGATCGACTCGACTTTCCGGCTACTGAGGGCCGTTTCCGCCTCGGACCTGATCTTGCGCCAGTTAGCGCGGTTGAAACTGGATGTCTTGCGAGACATGTTCAGCCGTCAGATCGAGGAAGAACGCGCGCAGGCCAATGCGCGGCGCGACCGTTTGACCGAGGTGGTCTTGTTCGTGGTGAGTGGTTTCGCGGTGGTGGTCGCCACGTTGGTTTCACTCGCCCCCCGAAATCCCCTGGCGGGCATGTTGCTGGTCGCGTTCACGCTCCTGACATTCGGGTATCTCATCGTCCAGCGGTTGCGCCGTCCGGTGATGACTCACAGCGTGCATGAATGCCCTGTGTGCCGAAAAATCATCTACACGGAAGTCTGCCCCTATTGTGAGGCGGTGCCCCCGCCGAAGTTCTTGCTCGCCAAGAGCAAGGAACCGGTGCCGGAACCGGCGGAGTCACACCAATCCGCGTGATCGCGAACTCCCGTGGACCGGTCAGCCCGCAGGCCTTGCCCAGCGGGGAATCGCGGGTAGTGAACCATCTTGCCGCAGAGCAATGACCGCAGCCACGTTCGGTTTGGGGTTGACCGAAAGACAGGCGGAAGTGAATATTTAATGAAGAGACGGTGAGCTTTCGGCGAATTTCGTCGCGCTTGCCGCCCCACTGGATATGTTCGATGTCGAGGGACGCAGTGGGACTGTCATCATGCAGCACAAATCGACTCTGGCGTGGCTGGGGGTTCCTTTGCTGATTTGGGCCGTGTACCAATGCTGGTCGGTCGGCTATCAGCGCGGTTACGCGGCCGGCCATCACGATGGTTGGGACACGGCCCGACGGAACTTCGCCCCGCTGCTGGCGAATGCCGCCGATGTGCTGGAACGCGGCCAAGGCTCGCGCGACATGCCATCGACCGACCCGGCAGACTAGCCGGCAGAACCTCCGGCAGACCGGTTTCTGAGCCGTCAGAACGGTTACTGCGGCCGCAACAACGGGCCTGCTGAGTTGCCCGACGGCGGGAAGGGCGCGGCCCATGGGTGTGCGGAAGGCATTGCCGGTGCCGGTTGCCAGCTTCCGAGAGGAACGCTCGCCGCGGGACTCCCCGTTGGCCAGGGGGACGTGGTGTAGCTGGTTGCTGTGGACCAACTGCCGGCAGGTTGCACGACAGGCGTTCCCATGGCAGGCAAACTCCGCGACAGCTTCAGCATCGTGGCCTGCTCATGATAGCGATGCCAGAACTGCTGCGAATACGGCATGGTGGGGGACAGGCCCCATCCCGCGGCCGTTTGCGATTGGGAGAGCACATCCTTGTAGTTGTACGGCCGAAAGAAGACGTGGCCGCCATACGCGGGAATTTCCTGAAAATAGCCATGCACCCAGTTCTGCTGCGTGTCGAATGGATGGCGTTGCTCGAACTGTCCCTCGAACCCGTACTGCCCATAAGCGTTGGCCAACGGGGGAAAGTTCGGACTCTCGGATGGTCCTGGCACGCCAATCTGCATGGCCACGTTCAAGGCCAAGGCTAGCAGAGATCCGCTGGTCATGATTCCGCATCCGCTGGAAGGCTGCCGGAGGAGTGGTACGCCCAGCGCCCCGCGGCATAATCGCTGCATGTAGTATCGACCGAATCATTCGCGCGAATCCGCAGTTATTGACCAGTTGCGGAAAGTTCGCGGGTTGTTGTTCTCGGTGTTTTCCGCAACCTGCTCGACAGATTCAGGATACGGCTAAGCCACGCGACCGTCGGGATTCTCCGTCAGCGGGTAAATTTGGAAAGCCGGGGTGGGCGCGAAAGTCGCAGACGAACCGTCCGGTCACTCTCCAGCCGTCATGCGGAAAGGTCACCACCGTGAAGTCTCAGAAGGCATCGATGGTCTGCTTGGTGAGCATCTCGGCAATGGCCGCCGGTGTCGGTCCGGCCGCGGCGGCCGATTCGGTGCCGCCGGCAGTGGTCCCTGTCCCGGCTCCGGTTGTCCCGTCGTCTCCCGATCCCGCCCGCGCGCAGCAGCCCGTGGGAAATCAATTGGCTCCGGTGCCGGCTCCCGTGGTCACCATCCAGGGAGCCGGCCCGGGACCTGGGGTGGGACCGTTCTGGGCCCCCGGCGGCTACGAACCACGGACCGGATCTCCCTATTTGTACCATGATCCCCGCGGCGGACAGTTCGTGGTCACGGGCAATCCCTATGACGATCATTGGGGCCCCGGCTTCCATCGCCACAGCCTTCATGGGCATTATCGCTTCCCTTATGCCACCTACCGGGCTCCCTGGTATTATCCCGGTCGCGCGGTGTACCAGCGGGATACGAACTTTCCCTGGTAGGCGATTTTGCTCCTGACGCGCGGCCTCCCGCCGACCCTGCCGCCGCCACAACTAAAGTCTTGCTGATGTCTTGATGCAAGACGTCCGATGCGTGTCCCACCCGTGCACGTCCGCGGTGGCCGCCGGACTCCCGATCCGTGTGCCGACCCCGGCTGCCATTGGGAATTCTCCCTGCGACCTGGGTTGCTGACCGGCAGCGATTGCCGGGTGGAGCGTGTCGGACGGTCGTGCACTGTGACCGCCATCGCTGGGGGTGCTCCATCCCGCAAGTTCGGCTGAATTGGCGCAATCGTTGGGACCGATACTTCACGTCGGGGATTCACCTCCACTGCGCGCCCGCTGCATTTCGGGCCAAAGCGGCACCGCGGAGGATGAATCTCCATGAATCGTCCCCGGAAAAGAACTACCAATCGCGGTGGCACGCTCGATCGAGAACCGGATGCGTCGGTGGAAGGAATGTCCCGAGGTTCTGCCGACCGCCGGGCAGGCAGGAGCGACGTTGCATGTTGACGTTCATCACGGCCCAAGGTCCTCCGTGGCGTTGCTCCCGGATTGCAACGTTGCTGGGAATGATGCTGGGAAGTCTGCCGCAACTTGGCCCTGGGCAGAGCTGGGGGCAATCGGGACCGGTGTTGCCGCCCCCTCACTTGGTCTCGTCGACTCCTGGCAACCCGGTTTCGCAGAATGCTGCCAACCCGTGGTACCAGGGGAACGGGGTGCCTCATGCTGGCAGCACATTCGTTCCTTCGCCGCAACCTCAGCCTCAAATCTCCCCGTCGGCAATTCTACCCGTTCAGAACACGGCCGACTCCGCTCGAGCGGTGCATCACCTGATCGAATCCCTGCCGACATCGCATGAAGATTTGGAAGTCATCGAGCGGCGCAGTCAATTGATGGTTACGCGGCAAAAAGTGGTCCGGTGGGCCATTGCCGATACGGCGGTCATCGATGTGGTGCAATACAGTCCCCGCGAACTGGGCATCATCGGCCTGGCGCGCGGCAGCACCACGCTCACACTGTGGTTCGAGAACCACCCCGAACCACTCATTTACCTGGTGCGCACGATCCGCGATCCCGATTGGGACAACCAGCGGCGGCTCGATTACGGCCGGCTGGAACAGAAGATCAACCGCCTGTTTCCCAACAGCAAGGTGTATCTGATCCCCATGTCCCGCAAGATCCTTGTCCGCGGACAGGCACGCGACCAGGAAGAAGCCGCCCACATCCTCGCGGCGATCCGCGGCGAACTGATCGACCAGTTTGGCGGCCTGTTCGGACCCCAACCCTATTGGGGCACCGGCGACGCGGGCGGCTACGCGGGGTTGACGCCCGGCGGCTACGTGGGGGGCAACTTCGGCAACAACTGGTGGAACACGAACGATCTGCTGTCGAGTTTCATCATCAACGAACTCCGCGTGCCCGGCGAATTCCAGATTTCGCTCCGCGTGCGGATTGCCGAATTGAATCGCTCTCAGCTCCGTCGCATGGGCATCGACCTCAATGTGTTGTTCAACGATGGCGCGGCCAATCTGTTTACCAATTTGGGCGCTGCCGCCGGGGCCACCCTCGGAGGCATTTTCGACAACGGCAACGTGACCGTGAGCCTGGACTGGTTGGCGTCGAACGGCACCGCCAAAATCCTCACCGAGCCGAACGTGGTGGTGTTGAGCGGCCGGCAAGCCCGTTTCCTGGCAGGCGGGGAATTCGCCGTGCCGACGGTCGTGGGACTGGCCGGGGCGGCGGGGCAAACCACTTCGTTTCGCGGCTTCGGCACCTCGTTGCTGGTCACGCCCACGGTTGTGGAACGGGACCTCATTCGGATCAACGCCATTGCGGAATACAGCGACCTGAACAACGCGAACGCGGTCGGCGGAATTCCCGGAACGAACGCCCGCCGGGTGGAAACCACGGTTGAATTGCGCGAGGGACAAACGCTCGCCCTCGCCGGATTGCTGTCGCATCGCACGAGGACCGAAGTCACGCGGATTCCCGGATTGGGGGATATCCCGTACATCGGTCCCAAACTGTTCAGTTCCAAGGAATCCACGCAAGAAGAAAACGAGCTGCTGATCCTGATTACCCCCGAAATCGTCCGACCCATGGATCCGCACGAAGTGCCACCCGTTCCCGGCTTTGAAGTGACGCACCCCATGGACCATGAGCTGTATCATCACAACATGGTGGAAGGCATGCCCGACACCGGATATTACCAGTTGCCGCCATACGGCAGCGGCAGCGTGGGGACCAACGTCGGTTACCAGCACTTCAATCCCGGTCCGGCAGGTTCGCTGTATTCGCCGCAGCCGACGAATCCCTATGGCACAGGCTTCTCGCCGCCGGCGGCGCCTCCCGCGGCCGGGGGCTATCCGTCCGCGCCGAATGGTATGGGTCCCGCGCCAAGCAGTCCGTCTCCATCTTTGATGCCGCGCCCCTTGCCGCCTAGTCCTCAGGCAGCACAGCGAGCGCCCCAAACCGGCTGGAGCCGTCCGGCTGCAAGTTCCCAGACCATTGTGCCGACCAATTACAACACTCCCGCACCTGCCGCCAGGCCTTCGCGGCCGATGCGCGAGCCGCCGCCGTATCGACGGTGAACCGCTCATTGGACATCGACCGCGCGGCCAAGACATCGCAATTGGGGTATCCCCAGGGGGCACGAGATGTACCAGTCAACTCGCACACTTTGGCTCGCCACCGTTTGTTTGGGAGTGGGACTGGCACTCGCCGGCTGTGCCACGATTCGCGGTCAATCGGATTACTGTGACAGCGGTTATTGCGACGATGGCTCCTGCCAAAGTTGCCGCTTCAAAAAACTGAAAGGACACGGTGGCCACCCCAAGACATGGGGTTGGTGTCGGTCTTGCAGCGGTTGGGGTCTCTGCGGTGGCGGTCTGTGCGGCCGCTGCCAGAATCGGTCGTTGGCGATCCAGGACCAGTATCCCGTGGGAGCCGTCGAACGGGCGCACTTTCACCAAATGCAGACCAATGGTGAAGCGGCCGATTTCATCCTGTATCAAAAGGATTTCGTGCTCGAATCCGCCGAACTCACGCCGGATGGAAAGGACAAGATCCTCGAAATCGCCGCCCGGATGCGAAGCGCTCCATTCCCTGTGCTCGTCGAACGGACGACCAACAACGCCGACCCGGAATTGGATGCTCACCGCCGCGCCCTGGTCGCCCAGATTCTCACCGACCTGGGAAATCCCGACGCCAACAACCGAACCTTTGTGGCCACCCCGTATGGCTACGGCAAGCAATCCATTGAAGCGGCTCCAGAATACTATCAGCACGTCTTCATGGGTAACTTCTTTAACAACGGCTTCGGTGGTTTTGGTGGCGGCTTTGGTGGATTTGGAGGCTTCGGCGGGTTCGGTGGCTTCGGAGGATTTGGTGGTTTCGGTGGGTTTGGTTGGTGAGAGGTGTTGGTTTGCGTCGCGACGGACGCTTAGTGAAAATAAATGCTTTGGTATGGCTGCGCGGCCTGGACTCACTCCCCAGCATCCCGGAACCCCACACCAATGGCGTTGGCAACCGGTGGCTACCGTAGCCAGCGAGGATCGCAACGCTCACGGATACGACGCCTCGAAACCGCATCGACTGCCCCGGCCGCTTCACACATGCCGTTGGTCCCACACCGCAGCTCGATCAGATGCTTTCCATCGAGTGCTCTCGGAGGTGACCCGCGAGTCTCCCGCCGCAAACGGGATGGGGCATGGCTTACCTTCTCCAAATCTCCTGGCCTGCCACTTGAGTTGCCTGTGACGTCGCGCTCCAAATGCCGCCGATCTACAGGGCTTTGGCGATTCAGATTAGGAAATGACTCCGGGCGGGACCGACGCACGGGTTGTTCGTCAGCCGCCGCTCCGGAGAGGTCCACTTCTCGCTGCACTCCGCGAACTGGAGCCAATCACTCCTCGGCTCCCCGTCAGGGCGCTGACCTGAAATCAGGCCCGACAAGATGCCATCTGGGATGGCAAATGTTGCAGTAAGTCGTTCGGCTAGCAGCCTTTCTGTTCCATTCCAGCGACGGCCCGCCCCACCAGTTGCCGGTACGCCGCGAGTGCGCAATCTTGTCGCCGAGCGGGGCGAAAATTGTCCCCTGGGCAACCATCTTGCGACAACTTCCCTTGGAAGCCGCGGCAACTCGCTGGGGCCGAGGAAATTCCGGTTGGCGGAGCCGAAAAGTTGCCAGCGATTTGCCGCCGCCAACCAATTGACGCAATCGGTGTTTCTGGAAGCGAACAGCGATTGCAGGGAAACTATGGCGGTCTAGAATGGGAAGTTGTGCGGCGCACGCCGACAACGGCCCCAACAGCTATCTCAGCACCTGCCGCTCCAAGCGCGCGATTCGCCGTAGGAAAGGGGAACATCATGTGCCGTTCCATCATACTCACGATGATCAGTGCCGTCGTCCTCTTGGCACCGACGGCCGCTGCATGGTGTCAGACGGAGACGGGGTCGGCCGCGAGTGGCCCGGAGGTGGCGATCAAGGCCCGGGTGGTGGGTGAAAACCTGCCGCCGGCACCTCCACCACCTGCTCCGGCGGCAATGTCGAGTTCCACGGCACCGCTCATTCCCAAATTGACCGAGAAGGAGTTGCAGGCCCTCGTGGCTCCGTTCGCCCTCTATCCCGATGAAGTGCTGGACAACATTTTGGATGCGGCCCAGCATCCGGCGGCCATTCATCAGGCGGCGAACCTGTTCCGGGAGAGAGCCACAGGGAGCACTGCCGATCTGGTGCGCAACGACCTGCCGAGCAGCGTGCGCTATCTCCTCGACAAGCAGGGGCAAATACTGCTCGATCTGGATAAAGATCTGTTGATGGTGGCGCGGCTGGGATCGGCGGTGAAGGTTCAGCCGGAAGACGTGGTGGCGGCGATCCGCGAGGTGCGGGCGCAGTCGGCGGCGTTCGCGGCTCAGCAGGGAGACACGGTGGCCACTCAAGCCGCGGCGTACCGATTGCCGGCGCTCGCCGCCTACTACGGCGATGGGGGCGTCTACGCCGGGACGACGTTCCCCTGTTATGGCTACTATACCTACGGTCTTCCGGCGTACTGGTACAATCCGTATTACTTCGGGTATGCTTACGGCTATCCATACTACTATCCATTTGGATGGGTGACGGCGGCCCTGCGGCTTGCGGCGGGGATCACCTGGCTGGCGACCGGTCCCCACTACTTCCCATACTATCCGTACCCGTATCCATGGGCGTGGCCGTACTATGGCGCGTGGTGGGGCTACCGGGGCTACTATCCTTATACTGCCTACGGTTGGAGCTACTTTGGGCCTTATGCGTACGGTGCCCATTACGCGACGGTGGGTTACGGACCCTACGGCGGTGCCTGGTACTCCGGGACGACGTCGGGCGTGATCTACGGACCGCGCGGTGCGACCACCTTCACCACCGTGGGAGGCGCCGTGGGTTATTCGAACGGCGTGACTTCGGTGGCCGCCGGACGCGGTGCCGCGACCTTCACCGGTCCGTATGGCACCGTCAACGTGGCGGGGGCCGGGATTGCCGGCAAAACCACGGTGGGTAACACCACCTACTTCGGCGGCGCGGGCACCGCATCGTTCTCGACTTCAAAGGGGCTGACCGGCACCGCGTCGGGCATGTACAGCGGCAATGTGTCGGTGGTGGGCAACGCGACGTCCTGGCATACCCAGGCCGCAGGCTCGCTGCAAACCAACACGGGCATCAATGCCATCGGCACGCGCAGCGGCAGCGGGTCGCTGGTGGCGTTCTCCGACGGGACGTATGGCTATCAGCGCAATGCCACCACCACGCTCAGCGGCAACCAGGGGAGTGTGACGATTGATCATTCGGCTCAAGCACATATTGTCGGCGGTGGACAAGGTTCTTATAGCGGGTCGACGACCATCACCGGCAGCGGAGGACAGCAAGCAACGATCAGCACGACCTACCAGGATGGCCAGTTGACGATCGACAAGAGCAAATCGGGGCAGACGACGGGTGCGTCTTCCACAGCCGCCAATCGCTTGTCTGGTCAGAGCGGTGTCGATCAGCGGTTTGCGTCGAACGCCGCCAGCAACAACAGCACGCGACTGGCCTCCCTGAGCGGCAGCAACAGCGTGGCCTCGTCAGGGTTGCCGAGCGGGCGAGGTGCGGCCGCAACGCGGCCAACCAGTCCGAGCGGCGCGGACGGGTCCGCAACTGGTTGGGGTGCGCGATTCGGAGGTTACGGGCCGTTGAGCAGTCCAGGCAACACGGCCGCAGGCAGCGGCAGCCCGCGTTCGTCGTTGTCGCAGGGCTTGGGTAGCGGGCAGGGTACCGGCGGTCTGCAAAATCGAAGTGTCAATCCTGGTCCGTCGGTGACGAACCGCCCGGGAACGGGGGGTGCGGCACCGCAATTCCGTGGTACCACCCCGAACACGGCGCCGAATACTGCGCGGCCGGCGCCGAGCATGTCCGGCGGTCAAATGCGCGGGGGCGGTGCAATCGGCTCCAGCGCCCCCACGTTCCGTGGACAAACGCCGTCGTACAGCAACCCCCCCAGCTTCAATCCGCCCAGTTTCGGCGGGGGGACGACGCGGAGCGCTCCTTCCGTGCCGAGTTTTGGCGGCGGCAACCGAGGGGGCATGGGTGGTGGAGCGATCGGCGGTGGTGGCCGTCTCGGCGGCGGAGGAGGCGGCGGGCGGGCCGGGGGTGGTGGTCGCCGCTAAGCACCTGGCTCACCTCTGACGACTGCAAACGGCGTGACAAGAAACCCCGTCGAGAGGTCAAGCGGCCCGGCCGAGGACGGCGACCTCAGAGGCGGGGTTCTTTCGTTACGCGGGCCAGCCCTGCTGGATGCGGGCCAGCCTTCCCGTGGATGCTGGCCCACATTCCGGGAAACTGGCTGTTCTGGTCAGCGCGCGCCTTAGGTCGCGCTGCCGGAAGAATCACCTTTTTCTGCGGGCCGTCAGAGGATCGCGCCACTGCCGAAGTTGCTGCCGCAGGTCCCGCAGCGTGAGGGTCAATTCGGGCAAGGGAACTTCACCCTCGGGTTCGCTGCTGCTGCGATCGTCGACGCGCTGCAACCGGTTGAGTTCTTCCTCCAGGAGCCGCAGCCAGGGAGGCACCTCCAGACCGGAGCCCGACGTGGTTCGCAGGTAGTTTTCGATCTCTTTTTCCAGCCTGGCGAACGTGGGTTTGGCGTTGGAGCGCGCGCGGGCCTCGGCACAGGCGGGGCCTAGCATGGCGAGCATATTGTTCACGGCGAGCGGCTTGACGAACCGCTCTTGCAGGTGATTGGTGATGGACGGCAGCCGCATGCCGTGTTGCCGCTCGAGTTGCGCTAGTACCGTCAGATGTCGCTCGCCCATTTCCTCGGTTTTGAGGGCGAATACGTCTTCCCAGATGTTGGCGGCATCGGTTTTCCCGAGGCGCGCCAGGACTTCGTGGGCGAGGCTGACGGGGAGCAAATTCCAGGCATCGCGGTCGTAGGCGGTTTCCAGCCGCAGGAAATCGAGCAGGCAATGGAACATGTTGCCGTAGTCGGACTGCGTGGTCGTGGTGTTGTATTCGAGGAAGCGGTCGTAGCGTTCCACGACGATCTGGTAGATCAGCCGGAGGTTCTCGACGACATCCCCGCGGTCGATTTCTCCGCGGCGCAGGTCCGACAACAACGGAGAGGGATGCAGCGGGTCCTCGTGTTCCGCCAGGTAGTCGAGAAAGTGTTCGACGCCGTGATGCAGAATGGCCCGCACGTTGCCCAACGTGAGTTGCCGGGCGTGAAAGAACTCGCCGCCGTAGCGTTCGATGAACGTCTTGACGCTTTCCCAGAGGTCGTCGAGTTTGAGGGTTTCCACGGACGACAACCGCATGGTGCTGCTGTGTTCCAGCCACTGATCGAGATAGAGTTCCACCAGCGAGCCGACCAGTTCGATGAGTTCTTCATTCGAGAACCGGCCGGATTTCCACTTTTCGGAGGCACGCACCACGGCTTCGAGGGTGCTTTTCAGAGCGATGCGGAACAGGCGGTCGAACTCGGTGACGGCCAGCCCTTGCGGCCGCGAGGCGCGTTCCATCTGGTAGGCGGTCCGCAACACGTGCCAGGTTTCGCGGAGCAATCCTAGCTTGGGCAGGTGCCGCAGCAAGAACCGCATCAGCGCTTGCATGGTGCGGGCGGCCAGAATCTGCCGCGGATCGCCGCCATGTTCCAGGGGCACGTACAGCAATGGCTGTTTTTTGAGCGCGCGGAGCAGGGCAGGCAGCCGCTTGCGGATTTCCGCGGCGTCACCCTGAAATAGCCAGTGCAGCAGTTCGACGACCTGCGCGTCGATCTCGCGGGCGGCGGTGGCCGGTTTTTCCTCGGGACCGGCGGCCTGCACGAACCATTGCGCGGAGCGGAACGCGACCACCGTGTTGATGGTGGTCTGCATCAAGTAGAGCTTCGTTTGGAGTTGGACATCGTATTCGACGTTGGAATCGTGATCGCCGGGGAACGCGGTGATGTTCCGCTGGGTAAGGTCGTCCAGCAATTTGAGCAATTCGCCTTGAACTTCGGCGACGCGCGCGAGCCAGCCGGAAAGGACTTCGGCCCGGTCATCGCCGGCGGCGGGGCGAGGACAGCGGGCGCACAACCCCGAGGCGGTTTGCCAAAGTTGCGCCAGCATCCGCAGGAATTGCAACCGCGGTTCCAGTTGCCGCTCGAAGAATTCGAACTCGCCGGCATCGGGGAGCGGTCCGGTTGGTTCGAAGGTGTCGCCGAAGTTTCCGTCGTCGGCGCTGTCGCGGAAGGTCACTCCTTCATAGGCGGCACCGAACAGGCCGTGGTCTTCGTCCTCTTCAGCGGCTTCCCGCTCGGCCCAGTCGCCAGCGGGGACTGCGTTTTCCAGGCGGGGGACCAGCCAGTAATCGCCGGCGTTGGCCTCCAGATACGCGAAGAGTCGACGGAGCAGGGGCCAGACCTGTTCCGCGGCCAAGGCCGGCGCGGGAGCGGCGACGGATTCGCGACTCGTGGTTCCCCACCCCGCGGCATGTGCCACGAGTTCGAGCCACCGTGTGAGCAAGCGATCGAAGGAGATGTGGCCAGCTTGCAAGCCCACGTCGTCGGCCTGGCTGAGCCACTGCATGAGCAGTCCCAGCGAGGCGACATGATCACCACGATCGAGCAGCGCCGACACCACCTGAGCATACGCCTTGGCGGACTGGAATTCGCTGACATGCTCCCGCCAGAAGGCGATGTTGCCGGCGGCTTCCCCGGCGGCCCTCCATTCGGCCAGCGCTTGGGCCACGCGGCGGGCCGATTCGAGGTGGTCCTGTCCCGAGACCTGGGGCAAGTCTTGCACCGCCGTGGTGGCGAAACGATCCCAGTAGTGGGCGAACTTTTCGAAGCGGCTGAGGAGCTGTTGCTCGAGCGCACCCAGCGAGCGGGCGGCCGCCTCTTGCAGGGTGCGCGAATAGCCTTCCAGCAGACCTTCCACGAGTTGCAGCAGCACTTCCACCCGCTGGTCGGGCACGCTGTCTTCCCGCGCGGAGAAGAGCGGAAACTGGCCCTGGAACCCCAAGATGTTCCAGGGATCCACCAGGGCGCCGCAGTCGATGCCGCGCAGCAGGTGGTCTTCGGCTTCGACGAGAAGTGCGACGGCCTGCGCCACATCGCCCTGGTCGAGTGCCTGCCGGACAACGGCCAGCCGCCATTGGATTTCGCATTCGAACCGGGCCGCGGCGCACGGAATGATGGTGGCCTGCTTGCGGGCGGCCTCGGCGAAGCCCATCCGCGCGTACAAATAGGCCACGTGCCGCCGCTGCACCTGCTGCGTGCCGTATTGAGCCAAATAGAAATTCAGGTGCTGCCGCACGTGGCCAAATGGCTGCTGCGTGGTGCGTGCGTGCTTTTCCAGACGTTTGGCGCGGGCCCCCGTGACCGACTGCATGAGGCGATCGTAAAAGACGTCCCGTTGCCGCGCCACCTTGGGCAACAGCGAGGTGAGCGTGACGGAAGAGTCGTGCGTATCGGGACCAGCACCGCTGATGGAGGAAGCCATGAGAATCGTGCCGGCCAGCACGGCTGAAGCATCGAACAGCACTTCTTCCTTGGGCACTCGCCTCTGTTCCCGAATCCAATGCAGCAGGGCATCCAGAATCACCTTGCGGACGACGAAGCGGCGATAATAGCCAGCCAGGTCGATCAGGTGCGGATCCCACTCGCCGAACAGATAGTTGGTGCGTTTGTTGGCGGGATGCAGATGGTCGTGGGCGCGGGGATCGAGGGCCAGTTCTTCCAGCCGTTCCAGGGAAAAGTAGGCGTCTTGCAGCAAGTCTTCGGGGGTGGAGCGAAGCAGTTCCAAGGCCCGGGACACCACCTCCCGGTACGGGCCGTGTGCTACCCCCACGCCGCGCAAGTACAGCGGAATCGGTCGAAACCGCTCGTGCGGGTACGGCTCCATGCGGCGGCCGTTTTCCAGCACGGCGACGGGGCGGTAACCCAGAAAATCGTTCAGGCGGTCGAGCGCGCCTTGCACGATCCGTTGGGTGTCCTCCCACGGCGGCCCTTGTTCCAGAATGGCCTCCCAGAACCGCACGAGCAGAAAGGAGTGGCGAAAATCCTCCTCGGTCAGATGCCCCAGCAGATCCCGATGGAACTCCCGGTAGGCGGGGAACAAATGGTCGAAGGCCAGGGAGATGGCGGCGTCTGCCTGCCGACGGTCGTGAAACACCGGGGCCTCGGCGTGCAGTTGGTTCAGCACCTTGCGCAGCACGCCCGGCAACTTCGCCCAACCGAAGCGGGCTAACAGCTCGTCCACCAGCCGCTGAAACGACGGATCAGGGCGACCGCCGGAGAAGTTCAAATAGCCCAGCACCTCGCGGGCTGCGGCGAAGTCCTCGGCGCGGAGTTTCAACGTCCGTGTTCCCTGCTGTGGCGTGAAGATGGACCATCGGTTGTCGTGCCCCGTTGCCAGCGGTCAGGCACTACCGTGCTTCAGCATACGACAGGGGAAAGAGCCTTGGCAATCACGCCCGCCGGCGGGAGATGGCCGCCCGAGCAGAATCAACTCCAGCCAAGGCTGACGCCGCAACCGATCAGGACGTATACTTTTGACATTTCGAGCCTGTTAGAGCGTTGTCTTGCAGGAGGGCCTCCATGTCCCCGGTGGAACTGCCCCGTGTGCTGGCCATTCACGCCCATCCCGACGACATCGAGTTTCAATGTGCCGGCACTCTGTGGCGGCTCAAGCAGTTAGGATGCCCGCTGACCGTTGCCACCATGACGCCGGGCGATCTGGGCAGTGCCGAGTTGCTGCCCGATGAAATCGCCCTGGTGCGCCGCAACGAAGCCCGACAATCGGCGGCGATGCTGGGGGCCGACTATCACTGCCTCGAGTTCCGCGATCTGTCCATCGAGGTCAACAACGATGGCCGACGACGAGTGACGGAACTCATCCGCCGGACGCGGCCGGATGTGGTCATCACCGCGCCGCCAATCGACTACATGAGCGACCACGAGGCGACCAGCCGGCTGGTGCGAGACGCCTGTTTCAATGCCTCGGTGCCTCATTACGCCACGCAAAGTTGGGATCCGGCTCCTCCGTTGGCGCGCATTCCCGCACTGTACTATGTCGATGCCATCGAGGGGATCGACTGGTTTGGACGCCCCATCGTGCCGGAATTCATCATCGACATCTCCGATACGTTCGCCCACAAGCTGGACATGCTGGCTTGCCATGCCAGCCAACGGGAGTGGCTCCGCCGGCAACACGGGCTGGATGAATACCTGGAGGGCTGTCGACGGTGGTCGGCACACCGGGGGCGGCAAATCGGTGTCGCCTACGGCGAGGCCTTCCAGCAGCACAAAGGGCATCCCTATCCCCATGAGGGAATTCTGCAATCCCTGTTGTCCGGCCAGCCGCCCAAAACCTGAGCGGCAACCCGTGTGGCAGCCGGCGCGCGACCTGATGGGCTGATCGGCGGCCAGGGACCGGGCGGCGAGTTGTGTCCGCGGAGGGTGCGCGAGCCACTCCTCGTTCCTGTCGGAACCAGTTGCCCGATTACGACTTGCGCGGGAACATCGCGGAACATTCCCAGAAGAGAGAACGTTTCCGAGTCAGGCTCGACAGGCCGGGACGCGGTTCACACAATAGGGGCCAATCCATGGGTCCCTTTTTGACGGCAGGATTTCTCGGATGAATGAGCACGGTCACGTCGATGGGCACGGTCAGGCCGCCGTCGCGGAAGCGCACGGCGAGCATCACGCCCCAGCCGCTCCGGAACTGCGCTTCGAGAAAGAAGAACTGCGCGAATTCGAGGCGGAAGACCGCCATGCCGGACGAAATATCGGCGTCTTACTGGGGTGCGTGTTTTGCGTGCTCCTGGTATTGATGTTGTTCGTGACGTATTGGACCACCCAGCACAAAGCCGTCGGCAAGGACCCACAGGCGATTCCCACCGCGGAAGAGTCCGGCGACCATCATTGAGCCGATCGCCGCTCGCTGTCGGTCGTCTGCCGTCTGCCGTCGCTTTTTCGCATCGTGGTGCGGTCGCGCCGTGAGAGGACGTTCGGCTCCGGCGAGTACCCGTATGCTGGGAGACGTCCGCTGTCGACAGCGCCTGACCCGCGAGCGAAATCCGCGAGTCGCCGGCACGGTGCGGCTAGGGTGAAGTCTGCTGCCCGCCCGCGGTGGTGCTCAATGGCTCAGCGGGGGTACTCGAACCGAACGTTGATGCCAGGCGTTGCCGCGCGATTTCGGCCCAAGGTCCGCGGACATCGAAGCGGAGGTAAGTCTGCCAGTGCCGTAGGGCGGCCTCGGTTTCGCCGCGGCGGTCTAGCAATTGCGCTAGGTGAAAATGCGCATCGGGATAATCGGGGTGCCGATCGAGGGCGGCTTGAAACGCCTGTTGGGCACCTTCGTCGTCGTCGAGTTCCGCGAGCACGCAACCGAGCTGCGTCCAGGCTTCGATGAAGTCGTGATCCAATTCCACGGCGGTGTAGTACCGTTCGATGGCCCCGGTCCGATTGCCCAGGCGGTAAAGGGTATCCGCGAGATGAAAATGGAAGTCGGGTTCCAGAGGACGTTCCAGCAGGGCCAATCGGAACGCCTCGACGGCGGCGGTGAGAGCTCCGTCTTCCGCGAGCGCGCATCCTTGCCGAAACCAATCGTCCGCCGTCCATACCGAACGGTCTTGCCGACTCGCGAACGGCAGTGAAATCGTGATTGGTTCGTCGTTGTCCGACTCGGGCGGTTCATCGAACACGAACACGCGTTGTCCCGTGGCCGGTTCGATCCAGCCGGCGGCATCCCGGTAAAGTGTGCGCCGGCCTTGGGCCAAGAGTTCCAATTGCGCCAGAGGGCGTGCCACGTTGGGCAACACCGTTTGCAATCTGCGCAGCGAGGCCGCGAGTTGGCGAATGTCGGCCCCCGCGGCCAGCAGGTCCACCAGGCGGCGTGCCGCCGTGACTTCCGCATAATCGAAGTAGGGCAGCCGCAACACGCGCTTGACCGCGTGAATCAGGCCCATGCGCTCCCAACGTCGGATGGCATGCGCCGAGACGTTGAGGATCTGGCTGAGCATGGCCGGAGTGTAGAGTTGCCGCGCGGCGGGCGCGGGTTCCAATCGCAGCACGGCCAGCCACTCCGATTCGCTCAAAATGCGAATGGGGTGTCCCCGCTGTTGCAGGTGTTGTGCCTGCTGCAACTTGAGGGAAGGACGACCATCGGGTTCGAGGGGCCAACCTTCCTCTCCCACCACCAGCAGGGTGGTGTTCTGCGACACGTGTGCCACGGCTTGACCGCCGCGCTCTTCCACGAGTTCGGCGGCACGGCGGTGCGTCATCGACGCCAGAGTCCCGGTGAAGGCGACGCGCTCTCCTTGCAGGCACGGCACGGCGGCCGGGTTGTCGTCGCGGCCCTCCTCGATAGCCATGGAACTTCCGATGCGATAGCGGACACGTTGGCAAAACTGCGGCACGTGGATTATAAGCAGTCGTCCGTGGAAACAGGGAGAGCGGTGCCGTCGTCGGACGCTTGTCGGTCGACGTGAAGTGCCGCGAGCCGGCACGCCGCCCGCAGGGTTTGGCCGACGGAAGGTCCAGGTTCACCGTTCGCGCGGGCGTTTCGAGGAAATCGCATGTCTGCGTTGCAGCACACTGATCCGGCCGTGTGGGAGGCGATCGAACGGGAGCGGTCGCGCCAGCGCGACGGTTTGGAGTTGATCGCTTCCGAAAACTACACGTCGGCGGCGGTGATGGAAGCGGTCGGAACCGTGCTCACCAATAAGTACGCCGAGGGTTATCCCGGCCGGCGGTACTACGGGGGTTGCGAGTTCGTGGATGTGGTGGAATCCCTGGCGCGCGACCGGGCCCGCGAGTTGTTTGGCGCCGAGCATGCGAATGTGCAGCCGCACGCCGGTTCGCAGGCCAACATGGCGGTGTACATGGCGGTGCTGCAACCGGGAGACACCTTCCTGGCGATGGACCTGGCGCACGGCGGCCACTTGACGCACGGCATGAATCTGAACTTTTCCGGCCAGTTGTATCGGGTCGTGCATTACGGAGTGCGTCCGGACGACCATCGGATCGACTTCGATCAGGTGGCGCGGCTGGCCCGCGAGCATCGTCCCAAGTTGATTGTGGCCGGGGCCAGTGCGTACCCGCGGGAAATCGATCATGCCCGCTTTGCGGAAATTGCCCGTGAAGTCGGGGCGCTGCTGATGGTGGATATGGCCCACTACGCCGGGTTGGTGGCGGCCGGCCTCCACAACAGTCCCGTGCCCGTGGCCGATTTCGTGACCTCGACGTCGCACAAAACGCTCCGCGGACCGCGTTCAGGTTTCGTATTGTGCAAGGAAGTGCACGCCAAGGCGCTCGATAAAACCGTGTTCCCCGGTCTGCAAGGGGGACCGCTGATGCACGTGATTGCCGGAAAAGCCGTCTGCTTCCAGGAAGCGCTGCAGCCCGCCTTCAAGGCGTATGCCCGGCAGATTATCGCCAACGCGCAGGCACTCGCCGAGACCCTCCTGAGCGGCGGGATGCGTCTCGCCAGTGGCGGCACCGACAACCATCTGATGCTCGCCGATGTCACCACCCTCGGCCTGAGCGGAAAAATCGCGGAACAAACGCTCGACCGCGCGGGAATCACCGTCAACAAAAACATGATTCCCTACGACACCCGGAAACCGCTCGATCCCAGCGGCATTCGGCTGGGCACGCCGGCCCTCACCACCCGGGGGATGAAAGAAGCGGAAATGCGGCAAGTGGGCGCTTGGATCGTCCACGTGCTGCGTCACGTCGACGATCCGGCTGAAATCGAACGCACCCGGGCCGCCATCCGCGAATTTTGCCAGGCGTTTCCCGTCCCGGGCATTAGCGGGTGACGCCCGCGGCATCGGTGATGCCTGGCCCGCCGCGTGAGTGAGGCGATGCCTGCGGCCTTGGTGAGGCGATGCCCGCGGCATGGATGGCTCGGCAACGCTGCCTTGGGAGACGCTACTCGCCGAGCAGTCGCCGAAATTGGACGTACAGGGCAGGGGATACGTCGGCTGGTCCCTCCGCCGCGACGATCGTTATCGCCTCGCTGAACGGCCGTGTTTCCCTCAGCGCAAGTCCTGCCGCGGCGACGCATACCGAACGGCTCAAACCGGCCGAGCAGCACACCAGCACGGGCACGCCCGCCCGCAGTAACGCGGCCACCGTGTCGGCGGCCAGGTGCAGCAGCCAGGTTGGGTTCTCGCCTCCATCGGCCAAGGGAAACCGGCACCGCACCAACTCCCGCGGCAAAGAGGCGAACGATTCGCAGTCGGCGACTTCCACGATGGCGTGGATGCCCTTCGTCATCACGCCGCGGACATCTTGCAGGTCTGTCCTGTTGCCGAGCCACAGCGGGCGTCCCTCCACTTGCCGCATGGCGTGCCTCCTTCGGGGATGACCGTACAAATGTCGACGGGCCTTGCCTGCCACGAGCATACCTCACCACCAGCGGCTTCCCCAGCGATGGATTCCAGCAACGTGCCGAGCGGCATTGAAAAGGGCACTCGCGGTGTGGTGTCCCTCGGCTGCGCGGCAAGGCGCTGGACACGTGTTGCTCCCAGACATCGACGCTCGCGGGCGCATTGTGCGGATTCTGCCGGCCGTGTGGCGGAGGGAAACCCTCGTCGTCGTCCCGGTCGCAAAGTAAGTGCTATGTATAGAGTGTGGGGGCGACACGGCTGCGCCGCGGATCGGGCGCGGACGGTCGGCTCGACACCGAGCACAGGAATGCCATGCCGTCCGTCGCCCAAGCATGCGAACTCGAACCGACCTATATCCTTTCCGAGGGGCTGGCCAGCTACCTCGAACAGCGCGGTACCGAAGACGGGGTGACGACGTCGACGGAACTGTCGAGCACGCCGTATCGTCGATCCAGCTCGGGTGTGCGGCTGGTTGACGAACACGAGGCCGAGTCCCTCGAGCGGCCGGGCATGCTGCTCCGATCGCGACTGCGCGCGGCGGCATGGGTGATCTGGTGCACATTGGTGGTGCTGTTCATCCGCCAAGTGAGTCTCAGCGGACACGCCATTCACCCGTACCTGACAGGGGCCTTGCTGGTCGTGGCGGTGGGCGTGCTCCTTCTGCTGTATGGACCGCGCTCGCTGACCGAACCACAACTGCGCGGCATCGAGCTGCTGCTGTTCGGCGTGATTGGCGTGCAGTTGCTGGTCTACCAAACGGCCTGGATGTTGCGGTACTCCGCGACCGGCAATGAGGTGGAACTGATCGCCACCTTCGATAAGTCGATGCTCGGCTACGCGGTGCTGATGCTGGCCTACGGCATGTTCATGCCCAACGGCGCCAGGAGGACTGCTTGCATGATGGTGCCGCTCATGTTGGGGCCAGTGGTGACTGCGGCGTTCTTGTGCTGGATCGATCCCCGCATGGCGGCCGCCGTGCCGCCCATCCGGCTGGGAGAAGCCGCGGGCATTCTCTCCGGGTGTGCGGGGATCGCCCTTTTCGGCACCCAAACGATCGCGGCCCTCCGACAGGAGGCGAAGCGGGCCCGACGCTTGGGGCAGTACCGCCTGAAGCGCCTGTTGGGGCGCGGCGGCATGGGGGAAGTGTATCTGGCGGAGCATCAACTGCTGAAGCGGCCGTGTGCCGTCAAAGCCATTCGTCCGCATCAGGTCGACGATCCCGTGGCCCTGACTCGCTTCGAACGGGAAGTGCGGGCCATGGCGAAATTGTCGCATTGGCATACGGTGGAAGTGTTCGATTACGGCCGCACGGAGGACGGCACGTTTTATTACGTGATGGAGTACCTGCCCGGTTTGAATCTCGTCGAGCTGGTGGAACGGGGCGGACCCATGCCCGCCGGTCGGGTGATTCATTTTCTGGAACAGACGTGCGCGGCCCTGGGGGAAGCGCATCGGCAGGGCATGGTGCATCGCGATCTCAAGCCCGCCAACATCATGGCGGCCTATCGCGGCGATGAATTCGACGTGACGAAACTCCTCGATTTCGGCCTGGTGCTCGACCATCATGAGAAGCGTTTGGCGGAAGAAGAGGCCGAGGAATCGGCCCTGGCCGGATCACCCGCCTACATGTCGCCGGAGCAGGCGCGGGGCCATCATGCGGTCGGACCGCAAAGCGATTTGTACTCGTTGGGAGCCGTAGGCTACTACTTGCTCACGGGACGTCCGCCGTTCGAGAAGCCGACGCTGCTCCGCATGGTCTTGGCCCACGTGCGGGAACCGGTGACGCCTCCCTCGGCACATCGACTCGACATCCCGCGCGATCTGGAGCGGATCGTGCTCCGCTGCCTCGAGAAGAATCCCGCGCAGCGGTTCGCCTCGGCCCAAGAGCTCAGGCAGGCCTTGTTGGCGTGTCGCGATGCCCGATCGTGGACTCGTGCCGATGCCCAACAGTGGTGGCAGACGTATGCCCCGGAGAAGCTCCAGGAGCAAATTTTCTAGGATGATTCGCCGACGCCGGGGGTCAACCGCCGCAATTCGCTGACGGGAACCATGTCGTTGAAGCTGCCGGAGCGGAACCCTTGCAAGTCGACGGTCACGGCGCGAAATCCCAGCCGGCGCAACTCGCTCACGATCTGCTCTCTCAACGAGGGTTCCAGCAGGCGGGGCAGGGCTTCGAGGGGCACTTCCAAACGGGCCAGGTCGTTGGGTTCGTACCGCACCCTCAGTTCGCGCAACGACAAGCATTCTTTCAGGAACCGTTCCGCCGCGTCGACGCGGGCCACGCGCTCCGGGGTGACTTCCAAGCCATAGGCGATGCGGCTGGCGAGGCAAGGACTGGCGGGCTTGTCCCACACAGGCAACCCCCATTCCCGGGCGATTTCACGCACTTCCCGTTTGGTGATCTGCAATTCGAGGAGCGGGCTGCGCACCGCAAACTCTTGGGCCGCGACCATTCCCGGCCGGTGGTCACCCCGATCGTCGGCGTTGGCGCCGTTGACCAGCACGTCGATTCCAAGCGTGGGGGCCAGCTCCAACAGCCGCCGGTACAACTCCGATTTGCAGAAGTAACACCGATCGAAGGAATTGCGGACGTAGTGCGGATCGGCGAACTCCTGGGTGTGGATCACCTGGTGGCGGATGCCGATGTGCCGGGCCAACGCGACGGCTCCCTCCAACTCTCCCGCGGCCAGACTGGGACTCGCGGCGGTGAAGGCGATGGCCCGAGCTCCGAGCGCCCTTTGGGCGGCGGCGGCGACCACGGCACTGTCGACCCCTCCCGAAAAGGCTACTCCCACCCGGCCAAGACCGCTCAAAAGCTCGAGCAGGGCTTGGGTCCGGTGGAGCAATGGCTCGGCCACGACGAGTTCTCCGAAATGGGACGGCCAGCGGCGTTCGAACGACACGAACCGACATGCCTCCCCGCATTCTACGCAAAACGAGGGGGCCACGGGATGCCAAGTCCCAGTTTTCGGCGAATGTTCAAGCCCGATCGGAGGTTCTGTGAAGTAGAAGCCGATGTCTGAACCCCCGCCGACCGGTAAAACTCTGTTGGTGAGCGCGGAGTCACACCGTATACTGGCAAGCGGATCACCTCTCCGTTGGAGGCGAAACGTCATGTACCGACTGCTCGTGGCTGCCCCGTTGTTGGCCGTCGTCTGCTGCGCTGTCTCCGGAAAGGCAGCGACGGCAGCCCCCCTGACGGCCGCGCAAAAGAAGGAATTGAACGATATTCGATCCGATGCGGGGAAGGCCTCCGGTCTGGTCAGCCGCAAAAAATTCGAGGAAGCCGAGCAGGTGCTGGCTGATGCGGAAGCGCGGCTGGACAAAATCATCAAGGAAGCAGAACTCCCTGAGACGGATGTGCAGGTAAGGGCTATCCGCAAGCTGCTGGAGACGCAACGGTCCATTCTCATCAAGGCCACTGGCGGGAAGGCGGGCGCGCCGGATGTGAGTTTCGTCTCCGATGTCGCGCCGATTCTGGTCGACAAATGCCTGCGCTGCCACGATGAGAACAACACTTCCGGCGGCTTGAGGCTGGATACGTTTGCCGCTCTCGAACGGGGAGGGCAATCGGGGCCGCTGTTGGTGCCGCGCAATCCCGCCCTCAGTCGCATCATGCAGCGGGTGGGGGCCCTCAATCCGCAATTGCGGATGCCCCGCAACGCGGAACCGCTGAGCGAATCGGAACTCCGCACGCTGGCCGCGTGGATCACCGCCGGGGCGCCGTTTGATGGCACCGACAAAAATGTCTCCTTGTCGCTCCTTTCGAAAAATCCCGCCGCCGCGAAAGAGAAGATCGAAATCGTCAAGGCGACCGGCAATGAAACAGTGTCTTTCATTCGGGACGTGGCTCCCACGTTTGTCAACACGTGCGGCGGTTGCCATGGCAATCGCCGCAGCGGTGGGTTGTCGCTGGCCACATTTGAGGGGGTGATGGTGGGGGGGGAAAGCGGCCGCGCGGTCGTTCCCGGCGACGTCGAGGCCAGCATCCTCTTTCAAAAACTCCGCGACGGAGAGATGCCTCAAGGGAACCAGGCCCGCATTACCCGCAAGTTCTATGCGGATTTGCAAACCTGGATCAAGGAGGGGGCCAAGTATGATGGCAACGATCCCAAGCGGCCGCTGCGCGAGTTGATTCCCACGCCGGAACAATTGCGGGCCCAAGAACTCGCGAAGCTCACTGCGGAAGGATGGCTCGACAAGCGCCGCACCGAGTCGGTCGCCTTGTGGAAGCAGTCGTTTCCGCAAGGAGGCGAGCCGTTGCTGCACGAAACGGACGATTTCCTGGTGGTGGGGGATGTGGCACAACGCCGCTTGGAAGACGTGGGGTCGTGGGCCCAGGAACATGCCGCCGCGCTGCGCTCAATGTTCAACCTCAAGGACGAGCCGCTCTTCAAAGGCAAGCTGGCGATCTTCGTGTTCAAGGATCGCTTTGGCTACGAGGAGTTCAACAGCACCATTCACCGCCGGGAAGTCCCCCGAGAAGTGGTGGGCCACAGCGAAGTGACCGCGGCTCAAGATCGGGCCTTTGCCGCCGTCCAGGACGTGGGAGACGATGCCGACCCGCATTCTCCGGGCATGCAGCTCAACGTCGTGGAACATGTGACAGGGGCGTTTTTGAAGCGGGACGGGGGATCGATTCCCGATTGGCTGGCCCGCGGCGCTGGTTTGGCCATCGCCGCCGGAAAGCTCAAGGAAGGCAACGCTTACATGGCGGCGCTCCGCGGTCGCGCCGGCGACGCGCTCCGCCAGGCCAACCTGACGGATCCCGCCGACGTCTTCAACAACGGGCAATTCTCTCCGGCGGATATCGGCCCGATCGGTTACGTGCTGGTGGACTATCTGCTCCGACAGGGAGGGGCGGGACGCTTCGGCCAGTTGGTGAAGCGGTTTCAGGCGGGAGATACGCCCCAGGCCGCGATTCAATCGGTCTACCAAACCACGCCGCGGCAACTGGGCACAACGTTTGTGCAGTCGGCCAGTCTGGCGACCAGCGGCAAGAAGGCGAAGAAGGGGAGTTGATTCTTCACTGATTCGCCGCCGTGAAGCGGCCGCGCGGTGGCCGGCAGCTGCTGGGGCCGCAGCCCGCGCGAGATTCGTCGGCGCGCGAGCGCTGCGTCGCCAGGGATCAGACCGGGATTGAGTGCGCGGTGATTTTCCGTACGGACCCGCAGTGAAACGTGCGGACGCCGAGGGGAAAAAGGGCAGGGCGGTGGCGCGGCCTGGTCGGCGTGGTCAATACAAGACCGTGGCCAATTTGCGGCGGAATTCGCTCGTCAACTCCGATACCGGTCCGAGCATATCAAAAATCTTCAGCATCGACGCCTTGGCTTCCACGCCGACTCCCGTGCGGTCGCGCTGCACTAATTCCAGGAGCAGTTCGAGCGCCTTGCGGTGTTGCTGGGCGGCGGCGAGCGCATCGGCATAGCGAATTTGCAGGGTCAGGTCCTGCGGATTGGCTTCCATGGCCCGTCGGGCGGCATCCACGCCGCCGGTTTCCAGCGCCGATGTCCGCACTTCCAGTTCGGACCGAATGCGCTCCGCCTCAGGTTCGAGGTAGCCGCGGGCGGCAAGCTGGTCGATGAGGGAACGGCACTCATCGAGTCGTCCTTGAAGCAGCAGCACGCGGGCCAGTCGAATGCGCACGGCGTGGTCGTCAGGAGCCAATTGCAGGGCCTCGCGGTACTTGGCCTCGGCGGCTTTGGCATCGGAGGCTTCCAGGGCTTGCCCCTGTTGCAACAACTGGCGGGCAGGGCTGGGCAGCAGGGATTCGAGCCATTGTCGCAGCAGGGCTTCCGAGAGAACGCCCTCGAACTGATCGACGGGCCGGCGATCGAGAAACGCCACCACCAGGGGAATGGTTTGAACGCCAAACGCCGCAGCGAGGTCTAATTCTCGATCGATGTTGATTTTCCCCAGCACGAAGCGACCGCCGTATTCCGCGGCGAGCTTTTCGAGCAGGGGACCAAGCTGACGGCAGGGGCCGCACCACGAAGCCCAGAAGTCGAGGAGCACCAGCGTCGATTGCGAGCGTTGCAGTACGTCCCGCTCGAAGGTAGCCGCGGTGACCTCGAAGACCCACGGTGAATCGGCCATGTGCAACCTCCTCCATCGAAGCGAGATGATTTTAGTCTGGTCGAGTGGAGCAATTGTTGAAAACGACCATCATTTCCCCGAAGCACGCTGCTTGAGCGCGGCGATAACGGCGGCGTCCAGCGGCTTCAATCCTTCATCGGGCAGAATGTCGTAGTATCCCACCTGGTAATGGGTGATCTTGCCGTCGCTGCCGATCACCACCCACAAGGGCAGGGCGGCTCCCAACGTGCGGGGATCGCCGAAGGCTTGCAGCAGCGTGCCGTCGTCGAGAGCGATCGCGTAACTCAGGTTCATGAACTCCTGAAGTTTTCGGACGGTTCTGGTGGCGGCGGCGCGTTGAGCGGGGTCTTTGAAGCGTTCATCGACGGCGATGCCAAGGACCTGCACCCCCAGCTTGTGCCGGCGTTGATGAAGGAAGTCGAGATATCCGACCTGTCCATAGGGTTCCACCAGCTTGTCGCCGGAGTACTCCCAGAAATGGAGGACCAGCACCTGGTCTTTCCCGTCGGCGGCGTTTCTCGTCGCGCCGGTCAGCAGTTTCAGATCGGGCAGCTCCGCGGACTGACCGACATATTTCTGGGTCAACCCCTGAATGCCCAGCAAACGCCGTTTCTGCTGTTGCAGGTCGCGTTCGATCGTCTCGACGAGGCGGCGCCAGCCGGTCTCGACCGCCGTTTGCTGAAGTTTGGGCAGGGCTGCTTCCACCAGCGCCGCCTGATCGGCCGTCAATTCCGGCGGACGGGGGAGACTGCCGCGGCCGAGTTGCTGTTGCAGCGCGAGCAAGGCCTGAGCGGCGGTCACATGCCGTTCCATGTCGGCGGGGGAGAGGCGGCGCGTGGATTCCAATTGCAGCGTCAATTCGAAGGGATCCCCGCGGCCGAGAAAGAAGCGTTCCTCGAGCGACACCAGCAACCCCGATGCTTGTTCCACATGCAGGGTTTGCCGGCGTCCGCGGTCGAGCGCGGCCTCCACGAGCCAGCAATCGCGGCCGCCGCGGTTGGTGGCCCGAACACAGGCGTACTGATGTTGCCCCACGCTCCATTGCGACTCCGGTTGCAGCCGGTCGAGGAATTCGAAAACCGGCGGACGCAAGGGCAGGGCGTAATCATGGCCTTCGAAAGTTTGCAGGATGCGAATGGCCTGGCCGTCGGTGGCGGGCGCGCGCCCGAATCGCTCGGGCCAGGCGAAGCCGCCGCCTCCCCGCTCTTCCACCTGGAAGATCATCTCGGCGGCTGCGTTTTCGCCGGGAACTATCATCAGCGAAAGCGCGAACGTTTTGACCGTGCTCCGGCCGGTGGACGCGGATTGCGCGACCGTTCCCGAGTAATGCACTTCCGTGCCGAAGGGAACGGCACTCCAACCGATGTTGAGCAGCACCACGGCAAGACAGGGGTTCATAGGGTTTTTCCAGGAGGAGGGCCGATCGGTAGCGAGGCTGGCATGGCGAGCGGCGTGAACTGGTTCTCTGCCCAACAGCGGAGCCCCGGCGAGGGGGAGAGTGATTCGCTGCCAAGCCGTTCCCGTGGTCACCCGGCGCGGGGGCAACGGCGGACCGCATGCGAATCACTTCGCTCCCCGGCAAACCGCCACCCCCCGTTCCGGTAACCGGGAACCAATGCGCTCAGGCCACACTGTACACGATCTGCCGGCGGGAAACACGGTCGTCGAGAAGATCGCCGGCGCTAAACCGAGACCCTTTCGGCGAACGCGGCCGCCGGCCGCCCTTCATGGTGCGTTGGCTGCCCCGTGGGAAGTCTGCTCCTGGGCGCCACTTTGTTGTAGCGCAGCCCGAGGCGGTTTGCGTCACGGCCCATCCGACGAGTTCCGCACACGGTCGACTCAGCCAGCCGTTTGAGGTCGCGTTGACAGGCGCCCGTCGCGCCCGTAGTGTAACCGCAGGCGACATACGACGTGGAGTCTTAGATGGTCAGGGAGGCCACCGCGGGGATACTGTGCCCCTACCCTGTTCGAGCAAACGCCCTTCGCGGTCCGTTTCCGTCTGCCGCGGGAACTGCATGATCGGGAACTGCTGCTTGACAACTGCTGCTTGACAAGGAGAAGGTGATGCGCGGCCGGGTCACGCCATGGTTGGCGGCGCTGCTGCTTGTTCCAGTTTCCTTGAGGGCGCAGACGACCGACAAAGGGGCGGGGAAGCCGCCGCTGCCGTTGGCCAGCCAAGGCGACCAGGTGGTCGTCAAGCGAGATGCCGTGCGGCTGCTCGACCCCGACAAATATCGTGTGCCCCTGTTTCTGGAGCCGCATCTCACGGTGACGCTCTCCGCCCCCTTCGACGGCGTGGTCAAGCAGGTGCTGTTCAAGCCGAACTCCCTCGTCAAAGCCCAGTCGGAAGTGGTGCGTCTGGAAAACACCGTGCAGAACCTGACGCTGCAAAAGGCACAGGCCGAGTATCGCGCGGCACTCATCGAACAAAAGGAAGCGGAGAAGAGAAGCGAAAATCAGCAGGCGTTGGCCGCCGCGCGAGTGGAAGCCGCCAAGGCGGCCGTCGATCTGGCGAAGTATCTCAGCGATCAAACGAGCATTCGCACGCCGATTTCCGGCGAAGTTCTGCGGGTGCTGGTGACCGACGGGGAGTACGTGCGGGCAGGGGATCCGCTGCTGGTCATCGGCGATACGTCGCGGATGAAGGTGGAGATTCCCGTCGAACGCCAGCAGGTGGAAAAGGACAAGCCGCAGACGATCAAGGTGGAATCGGCGGAGGTGATGGCCAAGGTGGAAGCCATCTTGCCGTTGGCGCCGCGGTTCGATCCGCTGCGGGATCTGTTCGAATCGGTCGCCTCGGCGATCGTGGTGGTGGACAATCCGGACGGAAAATACAAGCCGGGACAGACGGTGTACGTGCCGCTGATTCCCCGGCATCCCGTGGTCGAACTCCCCTCGGGGGCCGTGGGCAATTTGAGTGACGGCGGTCGGAAGGTGCAGGTGTTGCGGCAATGGATCGTGCGCGATCTTCCGGTGACGGTCATGGGTTCGGTGGGAAGTTCGCGAGTGTTTGTGAGCGGCCCTTTTGCCGAGGGGGACGAAGTGATTTTCGAGACGTCCCACCAATTGCCGGACGGTTTTCAATTGAAACCGGCCGGAGTGGCGAGCGGCGCGGGAACCGCTGCTCCGGCGACTGGTGCAGGGGCCGGTGCCGCGCCAAAAACGACGCGGCCAGCAGGCGGGTTTTAGCCGCGGCCGGAAGTTCACCGCCGCCGGCGTGGGTGCTGCGCCAGGATTGTCCGCGAGGCGGAGGGGGTCGGGTTGCCGCTGCCGCCCGCGAAACGGTTGGCAGTCGTTTCCGCAGGCGGGTCGGGAAATCCGCGGATTTCCCGAGGTTTTTTGGGTCACGAAGGCAACATAACGGACATTATCGGACGTTGGGAGTCGGCAAAAACTCGCTCCGGGGGAGACGGTTCGCGGGGACTCAAGCAGCACCGCTGGGCCGCACCGCCAGGCTGGAGCAGCGACGATGTGGCGGGACGGAGATGGTTAGCCGACTGCTTCCGGGCCGTCGGCGAACGCGCCAATCCGTCGAAACTTGGCATACCGCCGATCAAGCAGCTCCGCGGTCGGGAGTGTCGACAGGGTCCGCAGTTGGCGGGCAATGACTGCCTTCAGGGTGGCGGCCATTTGCCGGTGGTCACGGTGGGCGCCTCCCAGCGGCTCGGGGATGATCTCGTCGATCACGCCGAACTCCAGCAAATCGCTGCTGGTGAATTTCAGCGCGCGGGCCGCCTTGTCGGCATACTTGACGTGCTTCCACAGGATGCCGGCGCAGCCCTCGGGACTGATCACCGAGTAGTAGCTGAATTGCAGCATGGCCACGAAGTCGCCAATCCCAATCCCCAGCGCGCCGCCCGATCCTCCTTCACCGATGACGATGCACACGATGGGCGTGGGGAGAATCGACATCTCGCGGAGATTGACGGCGATGGTGTAGGCCTGGCCGCGCTCCTCGGCCCCAATGCCGGGGTAAGCGCCGGGGGTGTCGATCAGGCAGACGATGGGCAGGTGGTGTTTGGCCGCGAGCTGCATTTTGAGGAGCGCCTTGCGGTACCCTTCGGGGTGAGCGCAGCCATAGAAACATTCGTTACGATCCTTGAGGGTCCGCCCCTTCTGCTGGCCGACGAACATCAGTTTCTGCCCGTCGAGCTTGGCGAAGCCGGTGATGAGGGCGCGGTCGTCGCCGAAGGCCCGGTCGCCGTGCAGCTCGACGAATTCGTCGAACACCAGTTCGAGATAGTCGCGGGACTGGGGGCGGTCGGGGTGTCGCGCCACCTTCACGATGTCCCACGGATCCAGGTGTTCGAACACTTCGCGCTTCATCCGCTGGATTTCGACGCGCATCTTCTGAATGGCATCGAGCGTGTTCGGCGAGGGATTGGGTTGCGCTTCGAGCTTCGAGAGTTGCTCTTCGAGTTCGTAGATGGGTTTCTCGAACGGAAGTTGAAACTGCACCGCCTGAACCTTCCTGGCAATGAGTGTGAGACGAACGGCAAGCCCCGGCCCCGCACAACGGGCCGCGCCCCCCCTTCTCCGCCGCTGGGGGGCCGCGATGTCTGCTTGATCCAACCGGGGCTAGCTTACAACACCTCCGGTAGTTCGGTCATGTACTCCAGATCGTCATCGGATACGGGGGGAGACGGGGGAGGCGGTGCGACGGCCGGTTTGGAGGGAGTGACGGCAGTGGGAGCAACCGGTGGCACGGCGGGCGGACTGGGAGCGGGCACCCCTGGCATCTTAGGCACCACCGCCCCGGGCGGCACTACGGCCCCGGGTGGCACCACGGCCCCGGCCGATACCCCCGGTACAGCGGCCCCGGCTGGTACTGCCGGTACCACGGGCATGGCCGGTGCCGCTGGCAGAACCGGCGCAACGGGCATTCCGGGCACCGCTGCGGCGGGGGGCATTACCGGCATTCCCGGGGGATATGCGGCCTGCGGGGGAACGCCCGGATACCCCGTTGGGGGCACCATGTACGGCATCGGCGGAACGCCGAAGGGAGCCACGGGCATGGCGGGATAGGGGGGCATCGGCCCGGGAGGGACAGCCGCAGCGGGTGCCGATGGACTTCCCTTGGCCGGGCCCCGATCGAGCTTTTTCGCCAGCGCGATCCGCCGCTGTTTCTTGGCCTCTTCTGCTTCCCGCCGGGCTTTTTCCTCGTCGGCGAACTGTTTCGCCAACTCCGGATTCTGTTTGATCAGTTCGCTCCGCTTGGCATCCAGGCGGCTGTCCAGCTTGGAGGTTTGCAGCTTTTGCAGCACGTTGTCGGGTTTATCATTCTCTTCGTCCGTGGCGGCTTTCTCGACCGGTTCTTCCTTGAAGAACTTGATGCGTCGGAGTTCCCCCGCGATCTCGCCGATATCCTTCCCCCGCTGTTCAGGTTTCTTGCTCAGCAGCTTGAGCACCACCCGGTCGATCTCGGGCGTAAGGTTCTGATTGTAGAAGGACGGCGGAGGCGGCTCCGCCGTGAGGTGTTTCTGCAACAGTTCGTCGGGGGTGGCGCCCTGGAATGGCGTTTTGCCGGTGAGCACCTCGAACAGCAGAATGCCGAGGCTGTACAAGTCGGTTTGAAAGACGGGGGGCTGCTTGCGGATGGTTTCCGGCGCGAGGTACGTGCGGGTGCCCTGAATCGTGGTCTCTTTCTTGCCCAAAAGTTTCTGCAATCCGGTTTGGGGGCGCGAGGCGAGCGAAAAGTCGATCAGTTTGACTTCGCCGACTTTATTCATCAGCACGTTGTCGGGTTTGATGTCGCGGTGCACCCAGCCTTTGTCGTGGACGTGTTGCAGTGCCGCGCAGACTCCCTCCACCAGCTTGCGAAATCGCACCAGCAGGGCTTGCCGATCGGTCTTGAGCTGCAGTTTCACATTGGGGGCGCGAAAGTATTCCATCAACAGATACGTATGATCGCGACCGGCGGAAAACCCCTCGTAGCGGACAATGTTGGGGTGTTCGAACGATTTCAGGATCGAGGCTTCGCGTTTCAGGGCGGCTTTGTGCTCCTTGTATTCCGGGTGCGCCGGGTTGAGCAGCTTCATGGCCAGGTGCCGACCCGTGCCCGGCTCGCTCACTTCGCGCACCTGACTGGTGCCCCCCGTGGCGACGTAAGCCACCAGTTGATAACCGTCGATGATGTTGTCGTCGTTGGGTTGCGGATCGACCACGGGTGAACTCCTCGCCAGGAGGCGGAGCGAGTGCCGTGTGCATCGCGAGATGCCCCCTCTTTCCCGGCACCCGTCTCTCTTCAAGCGCCCGCTGCTTCAAGCGCCCGCTGCTTCGAGCGCCCGCTCGAACAGACGATGTTTCTTGAGTATAGCCAACCGGCTCCCCCGCTGTCGCGGGTCCAGTCGATCGCCCAATCCCCCGGCCTCACGACCTCACCGCTTCACTGCCCCGCGACCCCCTGGTCCCATTTCCCCCTGGTCCCGCGGCCTCCTGCCTTATCTCCCTCCCTGCCCCTCTCGGACACGTGTCCTGGTCCGTCGCGGCGATGGCTCAAAACTCCTTACGGCTGTCGACGAGCAGCGTGACGGGGCCGTCGTTCACCAACTCCACTTCCATGTGTTCTTGAAAGCGGCCTTCCTCCACGCGGATGCCCTGCGCCTGCACGGCAGCCACAAACGCCCGATACAAGGGAATCGCCTGTTCCGGCCGCGCCGCGGCGATGAAACTCGGCCGGCGTCCCTTGCGGCAGTCCCCCAGCAGCGTGAATTGACTGACCACCAGCATCGCGCCGCCGATCTCCGCCAGGGAGCGATTCATCTTCCCTTCCTCGTCGGGAAAAATCCGCAAGCCCACGAGCTTGTCGGCGAGGTAGGCGACGTCGGCCGCCTGGTCCCCTTCGGCGACTCCCAGCAGCACCAGCAGTCCGGTGCCGATTTCACCCGTCACCACGCCTTCGACCGTCACCCGTGCCCGCGACACGCGCTGAACGACTGCTCGCATGAGAGGTTTCCACTCGCCGGCAAAAGGCCGTATCAACTCACCCGGTCGTGATGCGTGCCGTAGCGATGGCAGTCGTGAGGCAAGGAGACCGGCTCGCCCGTAATCAATTGGCGAATCAACACCGCCGTGATGGGAGACAGTTGCAACCCAGCCCGATAATGTCCCGTCGCCACGCAGACGTTGGTCAACGTGGGGATACATCCGATAAACGGCCGCCCCTGGTTGACGTAGGGCCGCAGTCCGGCCCAAGCGCGGTTGAAGCGGGCTTCGCGCAATTCCGGCGAAATGCTGGTGGCGAACGCCAAGAGTTCCGACACCGCCGCCGACGTGTTCCGCTTGTCGTAACCGACGTGCTCTTCGGTGGAACCGACAAGAATTCGGCCGTCCCGCCGGGGCACCACGTACCGCGTCCCCGATTGGACCACGCACGGGAAGGGCAAGGGCAGCCGTTCCAGCAACACGATCTGGCCCCGAACAGGCTGCACGTCCAGTCGCCAGCCGGCTTGCTGGATCAATTCGCGCGACCAGGCGCCGGCAGCGATCACAAAATGACTGGCCGAAAAATCTCCGCCCGGCGTCCGGGCCGTGTGCACCCGCTCTCCGTTGCGCTCCAACGACGTCACGGGACATCCCGTGAATAACTCCACGCCGTGCTGCACGCAGGCGGTGCGCAGCGCCGTCAACAGCCAGGGATTGCGAACCTGAGCTAAATCGGGGAGGTAATAGGCGGCCGTGACGTCCGCCGAGACGCCGGGAAACCGCTCGCGCACGTCGTCCGGCGAGAGCACCTCAATCGCCACCTGCTCTGCTCTCCAGCCCTCTGCTTCCTCGGCCAGTTCGCTGGGGGGGCTGCCCAAACGCACCTCCAGGCCTCCGCAGCGAACGTATCCGGTGTTGATGCCCGTTTGCGACTCCAGTTTCTCGGCCCATTGCGGCCACAATTGGGCGCTGGCGGCACGCAACCGTGCCTCGGCCGTGCGGGCCCAATCGGGATTGCCCGGCGGCAAGATGCCAGCTCCCGCCCACGAGGCTTCCTGGCCAATTTGACCTTGTTCCAACAAGCGGACCGACAGGCCAGACTCGGCCAATTCATAGGCGATGGACAAGCCGATCACGCCGCCGCCAATCACAACAACATCGCACATTCGCGTGGTCCCTCGTCCGAACAACCGCGGGATTCCCCAGCATCCATGGATTTCGCGGGCAGTACCGGGCCGTGCCAGGTGGCGCGGGGCGCGGCTGCGCATCGAAGCCGCACCCAGCTCATGATCGCTGGGCGTTCAGTGTGCCGCTCTCCACGGCGAATCCGCAAGGGATGGTGCCTCGGAACAGACAACCGCGCGTCGCGGCCCCATTCCTCCAGGGAGCGCTGGTCAAGCTGGGCAGTCGAGAAATCCGCAGGGGAACTTCACAGATGGGTCGCCGGGGAACCGCTCCACGTCGCCTGCGATCTCGATCAAGTTTGCGGTCCCGTCGAAGTCCGCCGCAGAGACGGTGCCGGCGGCCCACCAGGGACCTGGCCTGTTCTTCTCGAATGGTTCCCATGGCTGCTGGCCAAGCGTCTCCGAGGATCTTAAAATCGAACTCGGTCCAGCGATCCATCGATCGGTCCAGCAATCCGTCGAATGGCCTGCCCGCCCTCTTCCGCCCGATCGTTCCCGCCCCTTGCCAAAGATTGCCTGCCATGTACGTGCCGCACTCGCTGTTCCTGTCATTGGGGGGAATCATCGCGTCAGTGGTGTTCCCGCTGCTGTCGGTCGCTGACGAGACGCCGCGCGTGCGGTCGTCGGCGGTGGTCGACCTCCCATTCGACGAAGAGCAAGGTGCGGCTCTCGATGCGGCGACCGCCGGACAGTCGACGGATGCGGCCCGCTTCGTCAACGAGCCGGTCCGCGTCACCAGTCCCTTCTGGAATCAGTCGGGGAAACGGGCCGTGCTCTTGGATGCCGCCCGGGCACAATACCTCGAACTCGCCGATAGCCCCGATTTGGATCGGCCGCAAGCCGTATCGATCAGCCTTCTGGCCGTGAACCTCGTCGCGCCGAACGACACCGCTTTTCGCGGGCTGTTCGCCAAACGCGGAACCGGAGCCGATGGCAAGGTGTCGACGAACTATGGCATAAATTTCACGATGCAAAACGATCAAGGCCAATTCTACATCCACGATGGCGCGGGCTTTCGCGTCGCCGCTTACAGCGTCAAAGAGCTTCTGCCGCCGCGCAAGCTGGTCCATCTCACGGCGGTCATGGAAGTGGGGGACGCGCCAGGGGCCGACGCCGATACCGAGGCGGACGATGTGCGCCTGCAAGTCTTCGTCAACGGCCGCGCCTTAACCCCGAAAAGCGTGACGAATGGGTTTGTCGACGGGACCAATGCCTGGACCACCGACGTGCAGGTCGCGGGACTGGTCAACGACATTCCGCTGGCGATCGGCCGCAGCGACTCCGCGGGCGAATACTTCTCGGGCGTGGTGGATGAGTTCTGCCTGTATCCGTCGGCATTGACGCCCGAGCAAGCCCTGAAGCTATTTCACGAAGTGGCGGGGGCGAATGTGGACGAACTGATCCAGCAAGATCAACCTGTTCCGCTGGTGCGGCCGGAAATCACACGCATCAATCCCCCTGCCCTAGTGGTGGGGCAAACCACTCAACTGGCAATCGTGGGGAAGAACCTGCTGCCGGCACCACGGATCACGGTTCCCGTGCCGGGCACCACGGTGGAACTGGTCGGTGAACCGACGGCGGAGCGGTTGACGGCTCGCGTGAGCGTCCCCGCCGATGCCGTGCCGGCCATTGTGCCCGTGTGGGTGACAACCCAGCAGGGGGTCACGGCGGCGGAGCTGGTGGCCGTCGATCATTTGCCCTTGCGGAACATTCAACAGGTGTCCGCCGATTCGCCGGCCACGCTGCCGGCAGCCTATTGGGGCACGCTGCAAGGCGCCAATGTGGTTCGGCTCGAATTTCCGGGTCAGGCAGGTCAACGATTTGTCGCCGACGTCGAATTGCAGCGTCTGGGAGGCAAGGCGGAACCGGTGCTCGAACTGAGAAACCCTCAGGGCGCGCCGATCGCCATTGCGTGGGGACAAAGCTGGTTGGGGGGAGACGCCCGCATCGAAACCACGCTGCCCGTCGACGGTCGATACACGCTGGAACTGCACGATTTGGTCTATCGTGCGCCGGGGCCGAATCCGTTCCGATTGAAGGTGGGGGACTTGCAATTGATCGACTTGCCCTTCCCGGTGGCCAGCCCGGCGGGAACGGTGACCATTGAACCCGTCGGCGTCGGTTTCGCGCCGGGTACCCGTTGGTCGACGACGCTGACTGCGCCAGAGCGTTCCCCGATGGCCCCCCTGCCCTTGCCCGCGGACTTGCGAGTGCCCGGTCCCCGGCCCCTGGTCCGCGTGTCGGACGCCATGGAAATCGTGGAAGCCGAACCGAGCGGCGAACTGCCATCGGTGGTGGCGACCTTTGCGGAGGGGAACCGCCGCGCGGTGGGCATCAATGGCCGATTGCGTCAACCGCTCGAGCGGGATCGCTACCTGGCGCAGGTGACGCCCGGTCAAAAACTCCGATTCACGCTGCAATCGCGGTCTCTTGGGTCGACCTTGTACGGGGAGATTGCGCTGCTGGCGTATCCTGCCGGCAATCTCCTCGCCGTGACCAGCGATCAACCCTCCGAGACAGATCCACGGCTCGAGTTCACAGTTCCCGAAGGCATGCAGCAGATTCAGGTCGCCGTGCGCGATCTGTTCGGCCGGGGGGGCGAGCGGGCCGTGTATCGCCTCGAAATCGCCCCCGCCGAGTTGCCGGTGTTCGATCTCACGGTGAATACCAGCGTGCTGTCGTTGGCGGCGGACGGCTCGGCCATCGTGGAATTGACCCTCAATCGGAGCGGTTATAACGGACCAGTGGCGCTGCGGATCGACGGTGACGACGGATTGCGGATTGCCCCGGAGGAAATCCCGCAGGGAGTGGCTGGAAAAATCCTCTGCCGCATCCGCCGCGCGACACCGTCTGCTTCGGCGGATCCGGCACTGATTCGCATCGTGGGAACAAGTGTGGGTGTCGAACCGGCGACTTCCGTGTCCGCCGTGTTGACCGGCAGCGCCACGGCTCCCGCGTTTCGCGATACGCTGGCCATCGGTCAATTGGCCCCGGGCGGATTGCAAGTGGAACTGTTGCAGCCGCCGACCAAACTCTTCCGAGGGGTCACGCAGCGGCTGCCTCTCAAGATTCAACGCGCCGCGGGCACCTCGGCCGCCGGCTTGCCGGTCCGTTTCGCCAGCCAATCCACGGAAGCGGTCCGGCCGCGACAACCGGGAAACCCGGCCGCGGGCACCTTCCCGTTGGTTGCCGTGGCGCCGGCCCAAGTGGCTCCCGCGGATGCCGAACAATTCGATGTCGCCTTGACGACCCCTTTGGAGGCTGTCGAACCGGTGTTGCAAATCGTGTTGACGGCCGAAGCGGTGTTGCACGCCTATTCCGAGCGGGTGCTAGCCAGCGCTCATGCCGAGCCATTCCGCGTCACCATCGAAAACGCCGTCGCGCCCAAAGTGGATGCCGGTAGCCTGCGGCTTGTGGCAGGCGCGGACCACGCGGTGACCGGCACGTTGCAACGCACGGCGGGCTTTGCCGAACCGGTCGAGGTCACCCTGGTGGGATTGCCCGAGGGGTACCAAATCACTCCGGCCCTGGTTCCCGCCGATCAGGATGCCTTTCGGATCCTGGTGAAGTCGCCGCCTGTGAATGCCGAAACAGCGCTGCCCAACGTCAAGTTGCGGGTCACGTCTCGGGGCGCGCCGCTGGCGGCGGATGCGGATGTGGCGCTCCGCGTCGCGCCCCAGTAATCGGGAAAAACGCCCCTGCCCTCATCGCTCAAGGGTGCGCGGCCGAATACAACTCCCTCTTTCGCCGGCCGCGGGAAAACCGAGGCCTCCCGCCACGCGGTTTGCCCGCCGACCTTCCTGGGAGCGGGCAGCCGTGAGCACCAACCGACGCAAGCTCGCGGTTCGATCCCCGCACGAAGTTTCGCGGGCTGGAGCCGGAAGGCGCTCATTGTCCCGACGAACGGGTGCCATGGGGTGAACCGGCGATGGGCATGCCCGGCGGCATTGGTCGTCCGGCCACCAGAAAATTCTGTTCGTGGCAGTATGCCTTCAGTTGGCGAAAGGCCGCAAAACTGTCGGGATAGACCCAAAAGGTGAGTGTGGTATCGTTGTCGGCTTCCAACAGCGCCTGGTAAAACCGCGAACCCGGACGCAAGGCCGTTTCCACCGGTTCCGACACCACGTCGTGATGGAGTTGGAGTTCCCATTGGGCCACGCTGATCCGGTAGATGCCCGTGCCGTATCGCAGTTCTTCCACGGCCGAAAGCTGGTCCCGCTGCACCACGAACCGCAGGGTGTAACCCTCGATCGGCCCCACTTCCCCTTCGCTCTGCCGAGCTTTCACCAACCAATCTTTGCGACGTTCAATCTGCTCCCGCAATCGCAGCAGCAACCGTTCCAGGGGGATGACCGACACCTGCTGCCGCTCCAACCGAAAATGGACCTCTTTCCCGGTAACCGTCTTGCCGATGGGCGTGATGCGGTGTTCGAGCCGTTTCGCCGTCGTCGGGACCAACTCGGCCTCTTGCACCTCGTCCGCCAATTGGGTCGCCAACCGCTTCAGCATGGAGATTTCTGCGGTGGTGTTGGCCGCCAACTGTTGGGTCTGTTGCAGATGCATCTCGGCCTGCTCGACGGCTTGCCGGAGCACGGCAACGCGCTCGGTCAGCATCGCCTCGCGTTCGTGGGCTTGCGTCAACTGCTCCTGAGTGGTTCGCAGCGCCTGTGTCGCCTGGTGCTGCTCGGCGTCGACGGCGGAGATCTGGGCGCGAATGGCCGGCAGGTCGTCGGCTGGGGAGGGAGCAGCCTCTCGATGTGGCGGTTGGGTGTCGGTCGCGGCTTCCTCGGCGGCGACCAGTTCAAACGGCGACGGGGCATCGGGTTCATCCGCTCCGCTGGTTTCCCTCGTGGGTGGTGGCTGTGTCACCACGACGGCTGTAGTCAGCCATGTCCGCAGCGGTGCGCGGCTCACCCGCACGCCGGCAATCACGATCAAGATGATCAGAATGCCCACGATGTTGCAGACGACATCCAGGAAGGCGTCGGAGCCGAACTGCACTTCGCTCGACCTGCGGGGACTCATTTCAGACTCCGAATGCCGGCCATCGGCTGCATGCCCGCGAATCGGTGCGGGCGATCGGGGGACGTGTCGTCATTGTTCCAGTTCGTGGACCGTGGAATAGCCCAGACCGCTTTTCGACACCAGCGGGGCGAGCCGCTCGTACACCCCTTGGCCCCCGGGACTCACCACGAACTTCAGCTTGGGAATCCAAAAAAAGCCGTTGGGAGCCATCCCCCACGTCGAGGCCCGCCGATCGATCACCGACAACAGCCGGTCGAACAGTTCGGTTCGCGACAGGCCGCCGGGAATGGAAATGGAGACGGCGTCGTCGACGATCAGCCGCTGCGCTTCCACGCGGACCTTGATTTCATGTTCGAGACCAATCGTGGCATTTGGCCCATATTGTCCCCATTTGCGGCGCTGCAATTGCTCGTAAGGCAGCGAACGCTCTGGACCGCGGCTCGACGACTTGGGGGCGAATGCCGGGAAATCGGCCTCCTTGTATTCGGCCGTGGTGACAGCGTCCGCTTCCCCTCCTGGCCCCTTCCGCCCGCCGTTTGCCGCGGGCGGAACATCCGCTGTTTCCACCGCCGGCGCTTGTGCCGCTGAATCGGATGATGGCCGCTGGTGAGCAGACGGGTTTCCCGGCCGCGAGGCCGTCGCGTCATTGGCGGTTGATCGCGCGGCAGAGCCTGCCCGCCGAAACTCCTTCCCCTCGAAATTGTCGATGCGTTCCCAACTTCGATTGCCGACTTGCGGCGTCCGATCGAGGTGGGACATCGAGAACTTCTCGTTACCCCCCGACGTCGCTGCTCCGCGTCCTTGGCCCTGCGCACCGGCCCCTTTTCCGCGGCCTTCCCCCGCCGCCGGAGCCGGCCTCAGCAATTGTTCCCGCTCAGCCAGCAACCGCGCGACGGCCGCCGCCACCGCGGCCTGAGCCCCTGCGTCGACCGGCGGCAAATGCAGTTCCAGATCGGCAGGGACCAACTCATAGCCGTGAGGCTGTTTCAAGCGGGCCAATAATCGTTGGGCGATGTAGTACGCCAAGGTGCCATGGGGACGCACAATCAGCAGCACATACGGTTCGTCGTCGGTGCTGGTAGCGTGTTGTCCCCAATAGGTCGACAGGGCCACGGCGCCAGCCAGCAACGGGTTGTACCGCTCGCTGAAGCCTTCGATGTCTCCGGGACGGATGACCACATTTTCGGGGAGAAAGCGAAAGCCGGTGTCCGTGCATTCGATGTAAATCGGCTTGCGGGTCGTCCCCGACTTGCCTTCGAAGGGAATGATGGCGAATTGTCCCGATGCGTCGCGCTGTTGATCTTCCAGTTGCTTCAGCCGCCGGCGCAATTGTTGAATCCGCTGTTCGAGCTGGGCACGTTCGGCATCCATGTCGGGAGCCGCCAGCCGCGTGGCCGCCGTTTGCCCGCTCAGCAGTCCGCGTTGCCGTTCCAGGTGCGCAACTTCCCGCTCCAGGTCGCGCAGCCGCTTATCGGCGGCTGCCGCCAACAGCCGTTGCCGACTCACCGCGGAAGCGATCTGGTTCAGCGCGGCCTGTTTTTGTTCCAGCTCGGCCAGCAAGGCGGTGCGCTGCTCATCTAAGGCGGTGCGCCGCTCATCTAAGGCGGTGCGCCGCTCATCCGGTTCTTCCGCTTGGGACGGCGGGTCGCCCGCGGGGGGCGGAGGGACCGGCCTCCACGGTGTCTCGTCCGAAGTTGAAGCCGGCTCGGGCACGCTGTCGGCGCTACCGGCAACCAGGGCGGTGGCGCGATGCAAGGCCCGAGCACGCAATTGCCGCGTGGTCACCAACAGCAACAAGATCAGCGCCCCCATCACGCAGACCAACACCGCGAGAAAGGGAAACAACTGCACCGACCTCTGGCCCACGGCGCGTCGGCTCATGAATCGCCTCTCGCGGCGGAGTGTCGCCGCGCCCCCCCAATGTCCCCTCGAAGTCCCGACCAGCGCGTCGCCGCTAAGCGGCTTTGGCCCGTGTCTTGGAGGTCAGCAGATGCACGGCGGCGTTCAGGTTGAGGAGCGTTTCCTCGAGCGATTCCACCACCCGCACGGCTTCCAGATTGCGCGACAACCGGTCTTCCAGACGCACCAACTGCTCCTCCTGCTCGACGATCCGCAGCAGGATCCCTCCCTGTTGCCGCAACTCGGCAAGCTGCCCCGTCATCGCGTGAGTGGTTTCCTGCAATTGTTGTTGCCAGCGGTGCACGGCTCCCGCCAATTCGCCGAGCATCTGCTGGGCCAGTTGCCGGTCGGCCTCCCGATCGGCCCGGCCTTGCTCCCTGGTTTCCTGAAGCACCTGCGCTCCGGCCGCCTGAAGTTCCTTGAAGGATGTTTCCGCGGCCGTCATCTGCTGCGTGATCAAGGTCGCCGCCTGTTCGAACGCTGCCAGGAAATCGCGGCGGACATCCGCCAGCATCTGCGTGTGATCGGCGAGCGTGTGCGCCAGACCCGACTGCAAGGCCTCGTTCAGGTAGGCTTGCTGCCGCTCCAGCGTGCCGGACCAGCGTTCCCGCAACCCGTCGAGCGATTTTTGCCACTCCTGCATTTGCCACGACACCAGCGCCTCGGTTTGCTGGATGAGCTGAGCCGCGGCTTGCGATTCGGCTTGCATCAACGGTCCCGAGGACGCGCTGGGCCCGGGAAACAGGGGCAGCAAGTCTTGGCGGGCGAAATCTTCCACGGCGTCGAGAACCTGCTGTTCCTGCCGCTCGATCACGTAGGTGCCGAAGACCAGCAGCATCGACAGCCCCAACGACAACGCCGTCGTATCGAAGGCCACCGCCAGCCCCGCCGTCACGTCGCTCAGAGACGATTCCAGTTGGTCGGGGGTGATGTTGGCGATCGCCAGGGTGATGCCGATCACGGTCCCCAAAAACCCTAAGATCGGAATGGCCCACGTCACCATGCGAATCAGCGCATAACTGTCTTGCAAGCGGCTGGAAGCCAATTCGGCCAGATAGCTGAGGTGGCCTTCCACTCCGTCGGTGGAGCGGCGACCGCGCACATAGTCGCAAACATCCAGAATCCGCTGGACGAGCTGCGTCGACTGCGCTCGCCGCGCCACCAACCGCAATTGAGCCGTGATCCGCTCCACCGTTTGCGGCGGGGATTCGCCGCCAAGGGGGCTAAGCCCGTCCAACGGTTCGGCGGCAAGGATGGCGCGCTCGGCTGGAATCCGCCATCCTTTTTGCATCAACGTCGCCACACCCACCCAAAAGAGGCCCGTGGTGACATATTCAATCCAATGGGCACAGAAATACCGCTGCAACTCCGCCTGGTAAACCGGAACGAATGGAATGGCGGCGTAAAACAAGATGGCCAGTGCGCAGCCTGCAACCCACACGGTCGCGCTCCGCCCCCATCCTGTGCGATTGCGTGGCGCGGAGGACGTGGTCGAAGACATTCCTAGCTCCCATGAGGGGGCAGATTTCCATGGCGTGTCGTGACGCCAACCGCCCCCTACCAAGTTCGACACGCAGCAGGATCCCAGCCCTTCCTTCGGCAATACTCCTACTATCGGCACAGCCGACAAAGGCCGTGCAGCGATGATGACCAGATCCTGTGCAGATTCCCGATCTTACGTGATTGCAAGTCCGTGAAGACGTACAACAGGGGCTTGCGGCGAGTGCTGTTCGGTCTGGGTGACCGAGGGGGATTCCCTTCCAGATTCGTCTTGCCCCGAACGGCCAAACGACTTACAAGTTCGCCGCGGTGTCATTGAAGGCCCCGCAGGGGGAAACCACCGCGGGGGCAACTCTCAAGGGAGGGGGAGTCATCGTGTGCAACCGTGTCCGCTCGCAGTTCGTGCTCCGCTGGGAAACGGCATCGATCCGTCGCGCAGGGCAGATGGCCTGGGGGGTGATGCTAACGGTGTTGCTCGTCGGTTGCGGGCAAACGGCACCCTCCCCTGCCTCGGCGACCAATTCGCCAGCGGACTCTGCCCCGCCCGCCGAGTTGCCACTGGTTTCCATTCCGCCGCGCCAGCCGGAGTCGGAAGAGGCTCCCGCCGCGCCCGAACCGGGAACGCCCCAGGCGATCCTGCTGGAAATTCAGCGTATCCGACTGTTGCCGCTGCCTGGCAGTGCCGACGCGGACGCTGAGGACGGCGATCAAACCCCCGCGGAGCGACCTTCAGCGGAGATGCTCAAGGAGCAACTCGCTCGCACGCGGGCCATTCGCCGGGAGCGAAACCAGCAGGTGGTGCAAATGGCCACCGAGGTGGTTTCCCTCACCGCGAAAGATCCGCAATTGGAGAAGGAGTTTGTCGCCGCGGTGAGTTATCTCCTCGATGCCCGCTTGCAGTTGGCGCTTCAAGGCGACGAGGAAAGCCTGCATGCGCTCTACGACGCGGCTGAGGCGTTCTACCAGAAGAAACCCGATTCTCCCGCCGCGGCGGAAGCCCAATTGACCCTGGTCAACCTGGCACATGCCCACATGCTGCGTTACGGAAAGGCGGAACCACGATGGCTGCTGGAGTTTTCCCGGCAGGCACAGCTTTACGCCACTCGGTTTCCCGGCGAACAAGCGAAAGCGGTGCCTCTGCTCATGGCGGCGGGCAAAAGTTGCGAATTGCATGGTCTCGCCGACGAGGCGAAAAGTTGCTACGGCATCATCCAGGCTAAATTTCCGGAAACTCCGCAGGCGGTTCAGTGTACGGGCATTCTCCGGCGGTTGAACCTCGTGGGGCAGCCGCTGCAATTTGCCGGTCCGACGCTCGACGGCAACCTCGTCAACATCGATGACTACGCGGGCAAAGCCGTGATCGTGGTGTTCTGGGCCACGCATGTCGAACCGTTTCGGGAACAACTGCCACAGCTTCAGGCCGTCGCCGAAAAGTACAAAAAGTATGCTCAAGTGTTGAGCGTGAGTCTGGACAGTGAAGAATCCGAAATCGATGCCTTCCTGGAGCAGACGGGTCTGACGTGGCCGGTGATTTTCCATGTCGAGCCGGAGAAACGGGGCTGGAGCGCTCCGTTGGCTTCCTACTATGGCGTGAACGTCCTGCCCACCGTGTGGATTGTCGATCCCAAGGGGATCGTGGCCGCGACGCAGGTCACGGCCGAAACTCTCGAAACCCAACTGCGCGAAGTTTTGTTGAAGCACCTCAACGCCGCCCGCAATTCGGCTGGCCCGGAAGCCCAGAAATAGGTGTGTGCGGAAATTCAGTGGATGTGAACGAACGTCTGCGGTCGTTTTGGGCCGCAGGCGTTTTTTCATTGGCATCGGCAGCCTCGGCGGAGCCTGCCATTCCTGCTCCCGAGTCCTTCCGCGATTCCGCAGATGGCCACTGGGGCGACGTTCAAGCCCCGACCTTGCCGGTTTTTCCAAAAAAAACCTGAACAAACGGCCTGTTCAAGGTAGCCAGTTAAACGCCAGTATATTAGAATTTCTATTGATGGTGGCTTAACCTGTGGGGGTACCTCCGGAGACGAGGGCTGGGGTTCAGGGCGGAAACTCGCCGACGACTGGGGCGAGCCTTCGTCGCGGAAACCCATGATGGCTGGGAGATGGTGTGGTCTCGCAGCGCGAGAATTCTTCTCTCGCGGAAGCCACGGGGGTGAGGTAAGGGACGAAAGTGCGCCGTTCATCGAAATGAAAGGAAATGGGCCGATGGCGCTTGGGAAGACGACGCTGACGCAGCGGCAGAAGGAAATCTACGAATTCATTCGGGACAAGATCGTCAACCGGGGATACGGGCCGACGGTGCGGGAGATCGGCGTCCAGTTTCAAATTCGGTCCCCGAACGGGGTGATGTGTCACTTGAAGGCCCTCGAGAAGAAGGGCCTGATCACCCGCGAGTCGCACATGTCGCGGGCCATTCAGCTTTCGAATCCGCCCCAACCGCGGACCAGCCTCCCCCTCGCCGGCGTCATCGCCGCGGGACAACCACTCCTTGCGGTATCCCAGGATGAACGGGTCGATTTCAGCGGTCTGTTCAATTCCGACGATCTGGTGTGCCTGCGGGTCAAGGGAGATTCGATGATCGAGGACCACATCGCCGAAGGGGATTACGTGGTCTACCGGCGCGGGGTCGAGGCCCGCGACGGCGACATCGTGGTCGCCCGCGTCGATGGGGATGAGGCGACCCTCAAGCGGTACTACCGAGAACTCCACCGCATTCGGCTCGAACCAGCCAACAAGGCCCTCAAGCCGATTTTTTCCAATCGGGTGGAAGTCGAGGGAGTGGTCGTCGGCGTGATCCGTCAATACTGAACAACAGGCCCCCTGCTCTCGATTCGGCGGGCGGCTATTTGACTCCGGATTGCACGGTGGGGCACGGCCTCCCGGCGCGACGACGTGGCTCCCCCTGCCTGCCCCCCTTGGGGGGATTGGATCGCGTTTGACGAGGGGGGAAGCAGCACGTGCCGCGACGTGGTTCAGCCGGCCTGAACAGGGGGAGTAACTTGCTGAGCGGCGGAGAAACCAGGGATGTGGCTCCACCACGTCGTTTCCTGGGCACCCGCTTAACCGGCCGCTCGAGCCTGGTCGCTGTTCAGCTTGTTGTAGAGAGTTTTCAGGGAGATTCCCAGTTCTTGCGCCGCCTTGGGTTTGTCTCCGCGGTGCTTGTCGAGCACCTTGTAAATCACTTCCATTTCGATCTCCCGCAGGGTGCGGGTGGTGGGGCTGGTTGTGACGGCAGCTTCGGGACTGACGGCTGGGGACGCGGCCCGGAGCAGGCTCGCCGGCAGATGTTCCGGCCGAATCGGCGCCCCATCCGCCAGAATCACGGCGTGTTCCAGCGCGTTCGCCAATTCCCGCACGTTGCCGCCCCAGTCATAGCTTTGCAGCACCGCAATGGTTTCTTCGGGCAGGAGTTCGGCTGGGATGGTGCGGCGCTTCAGGTGCCGGGCGATCAAGGCCCGCGCCAATTCGGGAATGTCGGCTTTCCGTTCGCGCAACGGGGGCAGGTGAATTTCAAAGGTATTCACCCGGAAGAACAGGTCCTCGCGGAACGTTCCTTCCTTGACCATCTGTTGCAGATCGCGATTGGTCGCGCACACGATCCGCACGTCGACATGGAAGGCCTCGTTCTCGCCGACGCGGCGGACTTCCCCCGATTCCAGAAACCGCAGCAGCTTGACCTGCATCGATTTGTCGAGTTCCCCCATTTCATCGAGGAACAACGTTCCGCCGTTGGCCACTTCGATCAATCCCTTCCGGGGAGTGTCCGCTCCGGTAAACGCTCCCTTGCGGTGGCCAAACAGTTCGCTTTCGACCAGGTTTTCCGGAAGCGCGCCGCAATTGACGGCGACGAAGGGCATGTGGGCGCGGCGACTGAGATCGTGAATGCGGCGGGCCACCAGTTCCTTGCCGGTGCCCGTTTCCCCCAGAATCAGCACGCTGGAATCGGTGGGGGCGATCTTTTCGATGAGGCTTTTCACCTGATTCATCGCGGGGGTGCGGCCGATCAAGTCGGGGGACCCTTCCACCGCCTTCAGACGTGTTTCCAGCGCAATCGTCTTGTTGGTCAGGGTCCGTTTTTCGGCCACGCGCTTGAGCACGGCGGCGATTTCGTACAGTTTGCAGGGCTTGGGCAGGAAATCATACGCCCCGCGGCGGAGCGCCTGGATGGCGGCCTCCATGTCGCCATGACCGGTGCTGATGATCACTTCGGTTTCGGGCGAGACTTTTTTGATATGGTCGATCACGTCCCAGCCGCTCAGGCCGGGCATCCGCAGATCGACGATCGCGGCATCGAAGGTGTGCCGGTCCAACGCCTTGATGGCGGCCTGGCCATCCTCGCACAGGACGACATCGTGCCCCATCCGCGGCAGTTCGAGCTTCATGACCTCGCGGATCGCCGACTCGTCATCGACGAACAGCACGCGCAAGCGATGTGACGTAGCGGCAGTCAATGGGCAACCTCCTGGCCCTGACCGGCAGCATCCTGCCCCGGCGTCGCGAGCACCAAGCTGGCTGATTCGAAAACGGTGATGGGTGTCAGGGTGATAGCAAATGCGGCCGATTCCCGCAATGCGTCTTGGCGATCGTGTGGGGTTCGCGCGTCACGCCGCTTGCGCCGCCACCGTCCGCCGCGGCAAATGGACGTGAAACGTGCTCCCCGTGCCAGGTCCGTCGCTCAGGGCCTCGATGCGGCCGCCGTGATCGGAGACGATCCGGTGGCTGATCGACAACCCCAAGCCGGTCCCGCGCCCCGATTTCTTGGCCGTGAAAAATGGTTCGAAGAGGTTCTCCAGCACGTTCGTCGTCATGCCACAGCCGGTGTCTCGGAACGTGAGCACGACTTCGTCGGCATGTTCAACGATCTGGATTTCCAATCGTCCCACGCCGTCCATCGATTCCAGGGCATTGGCCACGAGGTTGAGCACCACCTGCTTGATTTCGGCCCCGTTGACCGTCCACCACACGGGTTTGGAGCGGTCGAACACAATTTCGTGTCCGCGAAATTTGCTCATATGGCCGACGAGATCGAGGACCTCGGCCACGATGCGGGTCAGGTCGTGGGGGGTGTGCGGTTCGTCCTGGCCGCGGGAAAAATCGAGCAGTTTGCGGGTGATTTGCTGACAGCGAAAGGCCTCCCGCTGCATCATGTTGAGGTATTGCTTGAGCACCGCGAGGTCTTCGCGGCTGAGTCCATTCGGCTGTTCGTCGGCGGCCTGGAGCCGTTCATCGAGCGATTCCGCCGCCATGGCAATCGCCGACAACGGATTGTTGATCTCGTGCGCCACGCCGGCGGCCAGAAACCCCACTCCCGCCAGACGCTCGGAACGAAGCAACTGCTTCGAGCGGGACTCCACCTCCCGATCGAGACGGTCCTTGATCTCCTGAAAGCGGGCCGTCATCGAGTTCAGCTTGTCCGCGAGCTGGGCCATTTCATCGTGACCCGGCAAATGCACCCGATAGCTGAAATCTCCCTGGGCGACGCGCGAAGCCCCCTGATACAGCTTTTGAATGGGGATGAAAATCCACAGATAGCCGCAACGAATGGAGCTAAGGAACAGGCCCACCGCCAGCGCGCTGGTGATCACGATCCACCAGAATCGGGAGTGATACACGGCCCGGGCCGCTTCGATGTCGACCCCCCGCTCCGGACGCGGAATTTGCACCGCCGCCAATTGAAGCGCGGCAATCCCCCGGCAGATCTCGGCGATGGCCTCCTCGGAAACGTCGGGATCGGCCACGCGCGGCAACTGCTCGGCCATCAGTTGCGCCAGCTCGCTGTCAATGCGATGCAGCACCGCTTCCGTGGGGATGCGCACATCGGCGGACGCGGCCTCGTTTTCCAGACGGCGATGATAGTCCCGCAGGGCTTCGCTCACCGCCACGCACCGTTCGCGAATCGCCCGCTGGCGGTGCAGCAGCCAATCGGGATTTTTCAGCGGCGGCCACAGCAGCGGCTCGAACACCGCCGACAAGGCCAACACAATCGAACTCCGCTTCGGCGCCGCCGTGACCGTGTGATCCAGTTCCTGAATCACGTTCCGATACGACAACAGGCCCGACAGTCCCCCCACCGCTTGAGCGACCAACATGCCCATGATCAGCAGCAGGCTGAGCAACAGCTTGCGGCGAATGGTACGCAGCCAAAACACGCAGACATCCTTGTCGGCGGTCAAACGGGGCCGGCGGTCGATCCGGTCGGCAGTCCCCCGGGCGAAACAGCGAGACGCTTCGCGACTCGCCACGCCCCGCGGCAAGGCCGCTGCCTGCCGGAACAAGCCCGGGGGGCCACGTGGTTGCCACGGCTCTTGTAACTCTTGCACGAGGGTGTGTCAAACCAAACTTCCGGCACAGAGCTTGCTGGTTCAAGCACGCAGACTGCGCTGTCCGTGTTGGATTCCGGTTGGGCAAGGCACTGTGTCCATCAGCCCGGACACAGTGCGGGCCCGACCAGACCGTATGCGCCGCGCGGTCCACGACGGCGCATTCGGGGAGTCGGACGGCAACCAGTTCCCGGCCGCGAATCCCACGTGGCGAAGCGAGCGGTTTCTGGCTCACAACAGGCCATCGATGACACTGCCGTGATCGCTGGCCGGAGCAATCGCCCCGAACTCGGTGCGAAATTCTTTTCGCGGATCGATGCCGAGCGCTTGGAGCAGCGTGGCAAACAGATCGGGCACCGTCACGCGGCCCGATTCGATTTCCAGGCCGAGGCGGTCGGTATGGCCGAAGCTGCGTCCCCCCGCCACACGGCCGCCGCCGAGGACGACGGGTGTCACCTTGGGGAAATGATCGCGGCCGGTGTTGCCGTTGATCTGCGGCGTGCGGCCGAATTCGCCCATCCACACGATGACCGTTTCGTCCCACAAGCCGCTGGCCCGCAGATCGTCGATCAACGTGGCCCAGGGAGCATCGATCTCGCGGCAGAGCTGTGCGACATTGGTGAAGTTGTCGGCGTGGGTGTCCCAGCCCTCGTGATAAACTTCGACGAACTTCACGCCGGCCTCCAGCAGCCGTCGGGCCAGGAGGCACCGTTGTCCAAAGGGCGAATCGCCGTACCGCTGACGATCGCTCTCGGAAGCGGTCCGCAGGTCGAGGGATTTGGCGAACGGTGTGACCAGCAGCCGCTCGAGCCGCTGGAGGGTCGCGGCGCGGCGATCGAGGGCGGCATCGAGGTGTTGCCGCTCGAACTCGGCCCCCAGCACGCGCAGCCGCTGTAACTGCAATCGTTGCTTCTGCAATTCCGTCAGCAAGCGGACGACTTCGCCGGGATCCTCGACGGCAAACGGGGCATGATCGGCTCCGAGATACGCGGGACCTAGGCCGCGCGCCCCAAGCGACACGAAGTGCGGGAGGTCGCTTCCGCCGTTTTCATGGGAGACCACCGCTCCCAGTGACGGCCGCGGAAAGGCCTGCACGAACGGGTAGCCCGTCTGCAAGAGGTGCGTGCCCCGCGCGTGGTCCCCTTCGGGAGAGGTCAAGCCGCGAAGGATGGCCAAATGCTCGCACCGTTGGGCGATGTGCGGCAAATGTTCCGCGATGCGCAGCCCAGGCACCGTGGTGTCGATCGCCCGGGTGGGACCGCCCGTGGCGGTGTTGGGTTTGGGATCGAACGTTTCGAGCTGACTCGGCCCGCCCGCCATCCACAGCACGATGCAGTGCTTCGTGGATCGTGCGGTTTCGGCCGAGAACAACCGAGACCAACCGTGCGCGGCCGCCAGGCCGAACAAGCCGCCCCATGACTGCCGCAGAAAGCGCCTTCGGTTGATTGGTGTCTGCATGGTGAGTTCCTGTCGCTGGTTGTGGGTTGTCTCTGGCGAAGTCACCGGTGGATCGCGCGGGCGTGAAGGCGCTGCACCGGGCAACTGGTTGGTCCGTGCCGGAAGAACAGAGCCGCTGACGGCTTGGGTGCCGTCGACCGGCAAATCATCGTGCGGGATGTCGCCACCATTGCGAATCAGTGATTGAAGGCGAACTCCTGCGCATGCAATAGCAAATACGTCAGTTCTCGGGGCGAGCAATCGGCGCAGGCCGCGCGCTCGGTGTCGGTCGGTCCGCGGCAAAGAAACGTCTGAAAGAGTTCGTCGATGCCGGTCGCGGGCGGATCGACGCGGTCGATCAGCCGGTTCATCAGACCCTGGAGCGTTTCGCGGTATTCCCACGATGAGCCGAAGTCGCCATCGAGCGCATTGCCGTAAAACGCCTGCACGAAGGCCGCACGGGCGGCGGGAGTGCTCTGCCTTCGCAAGGCGACGGACATCGAGGCGTGCCAGACCTCGGGCGTGAGGGGCTTGATCGAGCGCACGAGGAACAGCCGCTGCCGTTCTTCATCGCCCCGCCGCGCCAGCGACGAACGTTGATACGCCTGCGACCGGCAAAGCGCCCGCAGCAGGCTCCGCACATCGAAGCGGGTCCGCAGCGCCTCATCGGCCAGCCACTCCCACAGGGCGGGAACGGACGGCGGATTGCTACGGTTGACATCGTCCACCGGATGGACCACCCCGCGCCCCATCAGGTGATACCACAGCCGATTGCCGAAATTCCGGGCGAAGGGCCGGCTCTTCACCAGGAAGAGTGCGAATTCCGCCCGCCATTGGGATGTTCGAGGTTCGGCGCCGCTGAGGAAGCGGGGACGGTCTTGCGGCTCCACCGTCCGCACGACATCGACGAGCTGCGTGTTCCCCTGCGCCAGGGCGCGCCGTTCCATGGTGTCGAAAAAGCGGTTCATCCGTTCGAAGTCGTCGCGCTTCCAGCGATCAAACGGATGGTCATGGCAGCGGGCGCAATCGAGACGGATCCCCAGGAACGCGCGAGACACCTTCACCACAGGCTCGTCCGGATAGCGCAGCAGGAAGTTCACAGGGCCGGAAAACACCGACTCCCCCGTGGCCGCGATCAGCGACTGCACGATCTCATCGTACGGCCGATGAGACCGCAGCGCGGCTTCAAGCCATTGTTGCAGGGCGTCCCGATCGGCAAGTTCGTTCGCCCCATAACCGAACCATTGCACCGTCCAGACTTCGGCCCAGTGCCTGGGGAACTCGTCGCTGTCGAGAAGCCGGTCGATCAGGGCTTCCCGATCAGGGGCGGCGCGAAACGCCTGCTGCTCGGCCAGCGTGGGAATGCGACCGATCAGGTCCAGCGTCGCCCGCCGCAGAAACAGCTCGTCCGAACACAGCGGGGCCGCGGCCAGTCCGTGCTCCCGCGCCGTCTCGGCAAGGATCGCGTCGATGGGGTGCAGCGGCTCGTCGGCTGTGCACACGGCGGCTGCCAGACACCACGCCGCCAGCAATGCGGTGCGTACCATGAGATGATCTTTTCAATTGACCTGCGAGGGAACCAACCGGTCATTCAGCCGAGTTGGAACCGAGAGACGGTCAGAAATCCTGGTTGCGGTCAGAAATCCTGCTTCGCGGCCTGCCGTTCCAATTCCGCGGCATCGGATAACACCTGCTCGATGTTCGGCGCGGCCCATTCGTACAACTTCAGCCCCTCGGGCGTTTCCTCGAAGTGCTGCTCGAACCAGCGGGCCAGTCCGTCGACCTCCGGCCGCTCGATCAGGGCAGCCATCAGTTCCCCAAGTTGCAGCTTCCCCAGCAGGCTCGAGAAGGCCGACTTCAGGCGGGTATCTTCGATCTGGGCGGCGAACTCATCGACCACGCGGCCCCGCCGCCGCACCTCGCGGAACTCGCGGAAGAATTGTTCGATCTGGTTTTGCAGATCCTCCGTGGATTCGACCGTGAGTTCGTAGCGCCCGGCATCATTGCGGGTGATCATCTGGCTGAGCCACTCGCGGGCCGCTTCTTCCACGCCGACCGGTTGATACTGCATTTGCCGGATGACGGACATCAACGCGAACTCGGTCCGCAGGAACGCTTGCAGCCGCCGCTGCAAGTCATCGGTCGCGTCCATCCGGTCGGCGATGTGACGCAGCGGGGCGGCGAGTTCCTCGCGTGCCTCCCAGACCGCGCGGAAGCGGTCGATCCGCTCGTTCAAATCTTTGTACGCTTCGGACGCCGGATCGAGTCGCAGACCCGACGCCGTATCGTTGGTCGCGTCTTCCAGCAAGTGGAACATGCCTTCCAGGTCTTCCTCGATGCGCTGGCTGTCCTCCGGCACGAAATCAAAGGCGATGTAGCGCGCAAAGCTCGGAAGCCGCAGGGTTTCGGCCAGCCGCTTGTGTTGCGCGTCGGCGGCGACCAGATCATCGGCCCATGCGGCCAGCTCTTTCTCGAACCGTGAGAGAGGCGCCTCGAATTTTTCCACGAGGTCCAGCCGCTGCTCCACCAAAGCCCGCCGCGCGGGCCGCACCACGTAGCGGCCGTCCCGTGTCCGCACGAGGTGCTCGGCGAATTGCTCCTCGACTTGAGCCAGACCGGGATGCAGCCGCATCCGCAAGTCGGAATGATACACGAAAATCGGCGCGGCTTCGTGCTGCAAGAACTTGCGCAGCACCGCCGCCGGTTCCCCAGCGTCGACGATCAACGGTGCCACCTCGCGGAAAACCCGGCCGATCGCCTTGGCCTCCTCTTCACCCTGCTCGACAGCGCGCACAAATTCGGCCAGCCGCGGGGCTGCCGCCGGATTGACCACGGCCTTGCCGTCACGGCTTTCGAAAACTTGCGTCACGAACGCTTGCCATTGTGAACTCATGTCGGCCGACGGTTGTTCTTCCTGCGCCGTCACCGCCGCCCGATCGGCCATCACGATTTGGCCGGTCGGCGTCTTTAGCACTTGGATGAACTTCGCCAGCACCGGGTGCTCATCCACCATGATTCGCCGCGCGAATTCGTTCAGCGCGGCCGACTCCGCCTGGCTAATGTCACCCGCGGATGTGCCCTGCGGCCGGCTTTCCGCGGCCACCCCGCCGCTCACGACCGGCTCATCCGCCTTGATTGGCGCGCCCTCCCAACTCAACCGAATGCCGCCCGCCACGGCCAACCCAGCGAGTATTCCGATCCAAGCCAGCTTATGCATGAGTTTGTCCTCGAAAGTGGAACGGATCAGCAGCCGACGCACACGTTCGGCCAGCGAACCTCCCGTTGCCGACAAGGCGAGCGCGGGACATTGGTCGGGCCCTTGCGCGGCGGCCAGCAAGGCATTCGCCAGCGCGGTCACGCGCGCGGGGGCTTCGCGCGCCAGTTGCGCATCGCAGGCCCACTCCGCCGATTCCTCGAACCGCCGCGCCGATTGCCACGCCATCGGATTGAACCAATGCAAGGCCACCACCAGCCGCGCCGCGCAGGCCGTCCACACATCGCCGCGCCGCAAATGGCATAGCTCATGATGCAGGACGGCGAGTCGTTCGGGCTGGGAGAGGCGATTCCAGAGTCGGACCGGCACGATCACGCGATAGCCCACCGGTGTCCAGCAGAGACAGGGCCCAAGATACGGATGAACGTCCAGCCGCACCGGCCGCCGCAATCGCAATTCCTGGCACAATTGCCGCAGCTCGACCGCCCAGCGGTTGCGTGCCGTGTGGCAGGCCCCGAGCGCCCGACGCAAGCGCAGAAAGTTCCGAACGAAGAGGAACAGAACGGCGGCAGCTCCTAAGCCCCACGCCGCGGCGAGCCAGCCCGCGAGTGAACCGCGCTCCATCACGCTCGCCAAGGTGGAACTCTTCCGCGATTCGGCGGACACCTGCCGCGGACGCTCCCGCGCCGGGGTGTTTGGCGTCCACGTGAAAAAGCCGGGTTGCGCGTGAGCCGTGGCGGGAAAGAGTGGAGTGAAGGCTAACCGCTCGAAGGGACCGGCCGCGAACTCCTGCGGGGCGTCCGTCTCGGCGGAGGGTGTTGAGAGGGTGGTGCTCGGCCACCAGTCCGGTTTCGGAACTTTCCAGGAGAGGGGTACGAAGATCAGCCCTTGCGCCAGCACGACCCCCCAGGCCCAACGGTGCCAACCCGGGCGCTGGAGCGGCTGACACCGCGTCAGGATCAGCACTGCGAGACTCGTGCCGGTCAACCACACGCTGGCACGCAACAGCCACCATGTTGCTTCGTGGTTCATCGCGAGCCTCCTGATTGCGCCTGTTGCCGTTGTTCCGCTTCGCTGATCAGCTTTCGTAACTCGGCGATCTCGTCGGGTGTGAGAGTTGCCCCTTGGACGAGATGCGCCACCAGCGGCACCACCGACCCGGGGGCGATCGTCTCGACGAGATGATCGAGGCGGGTGGCGCGCACCGCGGCGGGTTCAATCACGGCAGCATACCGCGTCGGCTGTCTGCCCGCTTTCGCTTTTTCCACCCAACCCTTTTCCACCAGTCGGTTGAGACGGGTCTGAATGGTCGTGTAGCCCACCTCGCGCGGAATGCGCTGATGGACTTCCGAAAGGGACATCGCGCCGTGTTCCCACAGCAGGCTCAGCAACTCGAGCTCGCCATCGGTGGGGTTCACATAGCCGACTGACATGGTTGGTGATCCAGCCTTCACTGTCGGAAAGGGAATCTCACGACATGTGTCGTACATTTTACTACCCATGTCGTATTCGTCAACACCCTGCCCGAAAAAAATTTCTCCTTGGCGCTGTCATGGCGACTTCCGCGATCACCGACCAGAACGAACGCTTCGACAACACACCCGCCGAACCTTGGCGGGATGGCCGTGCGGACCGGGGGGGCGGACTCCTGGCGGAAAACGGCAGAGTCACGAAAATCCGGGAAGCATCGCCCGTGCGACGGAGCCATGCGGGTGGTTCCCGGTTATACTCGGCGTGCCCGACGATCACGGTGAAGGACGAAGATCGAGTAACAGGACGAATGCTGTGAGGATGGCATCCGCGGAACTCGCGAGAGGAGTGAGCATCATGGGGCGATGGTTGGTGGTGATGGTCTGCTGGTGGTGCGTCGTGGCGGTGAGTCTGCGAGCCGAGGAGCCGGTGCCGGGCAAGCAGGCGGCTCAAACCTTCCAGTCCACTTATGCACCGTCCGAGTCGATGCGTTACCTCTTGTTTCTGCCGCAGAACTACGGTTCCGGAGATCAAAAGTGGCCATTGCTGCTATTTTTGCACGGGGCCGGGGAATGCGGCGACAACCTGGACCTGGTGAAGGTGCACGGTCCCCCCAAGCTGGTGGAACAGCGGCCGCAGGATTTTCCGTTTGTGGTCGTTTCGCCGCAGGCCTCGAAAGTGGAGACTCCGCTGGTCGATCGTTGGGAACCCAAGCTGCTGGCGGAACTCGTGGACGATGTGGCCCGCCGCTGGGCCGTCGACACGGACCGGCTGTATGTCACCGGTCTGAGTATGGGAGGCTATGGCACCATTCGACTGGCGGCCCATTATCCGCACAAATTCGCGGCGGCGGTGCCGATTTGCGGCGGCGGATCGACGAACTATGGCCGTTCGCTGGCGTCGGTGCCCATGTGGTTCTTTCACGGTGACGCCGATCTGGTCGTGCCCGTGGAGCGCTCGATCGAGGTGGTCCGCGCGATGCGGCAGGCGGGGGGAAATCCCCGCTTGACCGTCTACAGCGGCGTGGGGCACGACAGTTGGACGGAAACGTACAACAACCCCGAGTTGTACCAGTGGCTGCTGCAACACAAATTGTCCCAGCGACCGGAGTCGCCTGGCCGCCGCCGTTAGCGCCGGCTCACTCGACGGGAACTTTCAGCACCACTTTGAGGACGTCGGCTGGTTCGCCGTCCGCCAGGCTGGGGGCATGCACGTCGTGCGGGAAAAACACGGCGAAGTTTCCCGCGGTCAGGTCGAACAGGTCGCGCCCCGGCTCATGGAACTGCACATCCTTGTGCTCGTCATAGGGCACCGTCACGCGCGGTCCGCCATCCAGGGGGGCGTAACCGCAGCGTTCGCGCCCCTGCACAACGTATTGAATGTCGATGTGCCGGCGGTGCGACTCCCACACCGCCTCGGACATCGGTTTGGAGCGGTAGCGGCTGACAATGGCCATGATCCGCGAGTTCGCCAGCGGATACTTGCCGTCAGCCACCATCGTGAAGTTCATGGTCCGCAAGTACTGAAAGCCGTCGGCGAAACCGGCCTGGACGGCCACGTACAGGTCGGCGCGAGCGAGTGCGTCGAGAATCATTTCGCGGGATTCTCCGGCGTTTTGTTGCCCGTCGGCGAGGCGGTCTTGACGGCGCGCAACTGCTCGAACAGTTCAACTATTTCCTCGTGAGTGACGCAATTCGTGCGCACCACAACAGCTTGGTCCCCCAAGACCCCTACGGCAAATCTCGGCGACTCCCCGAGTGCATCACTCCATTCGGCTTGCACAACCATCATCACCACTTCCATCAATGAATCCCTTTCCTCGGCGGAAGTGGCGAGGTCGGCGATCGAGTACACCCGCGTCCTCAGTTGCTCCCGGGCCCGCATCTGGGATGTGATTTTGATGACGTCGTCTTCCGTGAAGGCGATCAGGTGCCGCGGCTCCAGCAGCAGCTTCAGCACGGAGCGGAGGCTGATGCCGCTCATTTTCAGGTAAACCGTTGCATCCGGCTCGATGCCGGCTTCCTGGATGGCCGCCGCGTCGACCCAGAGATTCACTTTGTGATATTCGCCCAGGAACTCGAGGGCATCCATCAAGGAAACGTCCTCGAAAGAGACGTCCATCTTGTCGTTGAGTACGGTGGCCACGGGCCTTTTCGCGGAGCGCGTCTCGGCGGAGGGGGAGGAATCCGCTTGGTGAGCGGCGGGGGTCTCAGCCGCACCGGTCGCGGAAAGGGCTAAAACAACGAGCGCCGCGACAGCTAACGTCCATACCCTGGGATGGCCTGGAACAGACATGATCGAACCCCCCTTTTACGGCCGGCAGATGGGACAGGGAGACGAAATCTGGCTCACTTCTTTGTAGCTCTACGGCTCCACACCTTCAAGGTGCTGGTGCGCAAGGCGGCCTCCCAGCCAGGCGCAGGGGAGGAACTCCAGCACGCCGATCGCATTAACCCACACGGGGTGCGGAACGGCCCACAAATTGACCATGCCTCCCAGCAGAAAGAACCCGCCCAGCAACCAAGCCGGCCACATGCGATGGCCGGGCTGCAACCGCACGGCGACCCAGGCGCCGCAGAACGGTCCGATGGCCCAGGCGGCAAGCAAAAACATCAACACGCCTACCGGGGCGGTACGCAGGTCATTCCGCAGCACATGCTGTTGCCGCGGGTCCATGCCTTCCGGAGGCGGATACACCACATGGCCCAGGGCTTCCACGAATGCCGTCAACACCATGCCGGTGAGCATTCCCAACACAAGTGCCGCGGAGGATTTCACGTGGTGCGGCATGCGGTCTTGTGCCCGTGAGTTGGCTCGAATTTACTCGACAGCGCCCGCCGCAAGCAGCAGCCGAAGAACGCAGAACCCTCCGTGGGGAAACGGAGGGCGCGGGCGTTGCCGGCGGATGGACAACTCGCGGCGCAGCTCGGGGCGGGAAGACGCTCCGCGCCGACCGACTGGTTTATCAGGGAACTACCGCGGCTGCGAGTCGGCAACGGTGATCGGACCGACGGTGGTCGCGGCGGGTGTGATTCCTTTTTCTCCGCGGGCGACCCACTGGCCCACGCGGACAGCGGTCGGCGTTTGAAAAGGAGCGGATTGCCGCTGGGCGACCTCGCGGGTGGCCGGTTCCGGAAGCGCGGTGGGGGTCAGCCGCTCGCGATTGATCGGTGGTTCGAGCGCACTGCGGAGCTTGTTGGTTTTGTTGGGATCGGCGTCCTTCAGCGGGTCGGTCGTGGCCGAGCGGCTGGGATTGTTGCCCCGGGCGTTGATCGTCGTCTCGGGGGTGGGCCGAATGGCGGTCGCGGTTCCCGCCGCCCCAATGGGTTGATAGGTGATTTGCGTACCCACGGCGACGGTTTTGACGACGGTGGTGGGCTTCATCACGGTGATTTCTTCGTCGACCCACCTGGTTTCGGCGACGGCGACTTTGCGGGTGGTTTGATAGGGCACCAAATTGGTGACGTTGTAGGCTACCTGGCGGGTTCCCTGGATGGCAATGCGGCGGGTGGTGGGCACGACCTGAGCGATGGTTTGCGGCACGTATTCCCGCGTGGTCCGGTACGAGGGCGTAAACAGGGAGGCCAAATCGTAAGTGGTGCGGTTCATCCAACCCATGAAGCCCGGCCGCGGATCGTATTCGCAGGGAGAGACGCGACACACGGGTTCGCAGCGCGTCCGCCAATATCCCACGTTTCGCACGACGGTCTGGCATTCGGTCACGTCTTGATACGTCACCGTGGGGACTTCCACCACTTTGGTTTCCGTCACCGGGCGATATTCCGTCACCGCCTGGTCGACGTACTTCGTTTCCACGATGGGCCGTTTGGCGATTTGCTTGACCGGCTGGTACTCGACGACGGGCACCTGACGGTAGACCGTTTGCATGACCGGTTGCAGGCACGCCGTCTGCACCACCGGCGCGCACACATCGCAGGCCGTGACCGGGGGAGCCGACAGGTAGGCCATGGCTGCGGGGGCACAGTCGCAGTGATTGAACGGGCCGCGGCCGAACCATTGGGCGGAAGCCGAGGCACTCAGCAGGACCAGGCTGCCGCACCAAACAACGGCGGGGGTCAGGAAACGAAGCATGGGGGCCTCTTCCTACGAGAGAGCGTGTCGAACCGAGTTTCGGGATGGGACAGGAGAATGGTCGCCGCAGCCGCCGGTTCTTGGCCCCCAGCGACAGCGAGCGGCGGGTTTTTAGAAGAAAGTCGGGAATCGGTCAAGACCGCGGCAAAAATTGCCGGGGCGCGGGACACAACCGCCGATTCTTGCCGATGGTTTGTCCCCCCTGCCCGCCTTGCCTCGAGCGCGGAAGCGACGTATGAACGTGATTCGAGAATCGTTCCGGTGCACGTCGTTCCAGCATCGTTCCGGCGGGAACACCCACGGCAAAATTCCCCGCTGTTCCCGTCAGGGCGTCCACCATCGGCGCACGAGCGAATCCACCGTCGCCGCCGGAGGGCATCCGCCATGGGCGGGGAAGAAAATTCGCTCGCGGCGCGGGAGTGAAGCAGCATGACGGCAACTTCGGTACGGGTGGCCCTGGTGGGGTGTGGCCGCATGGGGCGCCATCATGGTCGCCTGTTGAGCAACGACCGCCGTGCCATGATCACGGTGGTGTGCGATCCAGACGTATCGGCGGCGGAGCGCTTGCGAGCCGAACTGGCGCCCCAAGCCGCCGTTTGTCCCCGCGTGGACGAGCTGTGGTCGCGCGAGGATGTCGATGCCGTCGTCATTTGCACCCCCACGCTCGAGCACTTCGGGCAGGTGCGAACGGCTTTGGAGCGCGGCTGGCACGTCCTGTGCGAGAAGCCGCTGGCCTCGAATGCCAACGAACTTCAAATCTTGATGGCCGACGCACTCCAGGCCCGCGCGCGAGGACAGCAGTGCTCCGTGGGCTATCAGCGTCGGCATTGGTCGACCTTTCGCACCTTGCGCCGCGAAGTGCAGTCGCGGCGGTGGGGCCCCGTGCGGGCCGTCAGTCTCCACGCCGCGGAGGCCTGGCAAACCACGATCGCGGGCACATGGCGCGACGATCCACGGCAGAATCCCGGCGGCTTCGTGGGGGATGCGGGCAGCCACAAACTGGATATCCTCTTTTACGTGGCCAATTTGCTCCCCCGCGAAGTGTTTGCCCGCTGTTGGCGGCGCGGCAGCCGCGTGGAGATTGTGATGAGCGCCTCCGTGGTGGCGGCTGACGACGTCCCGGTCACGCTCGACTTCATCGGCGACGCCCATCACCTGGGCGAAACCTGGCACTTCCATTGCGCGGAAGCCGATTTGCTCGTGCTGCAAGACCGATTGTGGCTGGCACGGGACCAACGGCTGGAACCGTTGCCGGCGGACGAACCGCAGTCCGAGCCGGTCATCAGTTTTCTGGATTCCATTTGCCACGGCGCGGCGGAGCTGGCGCCACCGGAATGTGCCTGGCCCGTGTTTCAGCTCACTCAGGCCTTGTTGGAGTCGAGCCGCACCGGCCGCGTGATTTTGGTGGCGTGAAGACCCGTCTACCGGATGCCGACAGGCTTGCCTCTCAAGTCGGATGCGACCGGAGAGCCGGAGCACGCCGGGAACAATTCCTGGCAGAGTCCCTTGACCAGATCCGCGTCGACCTGTTCCTCGCCCAGCGTCCAGGCCGCATGCAAGGCCAGTGTGCACAACCGTTGGAGCGATCCGGGACGCCCCTCCGACGCCGCGGCCAGGATGTCGCAGGCGGCATCGGTGATCAGGTCGGTCGAGGCGCCCGCCGCCTGTAAACGTCGCCGAATGAAGTCGCGACATTCCTCGGCCGTCCACGGTTCGAGCACGATGCCGAGGTCGACGAAGGAAGCCCAGATCGGTGAGGGCAGCGGCGCGCGGTGCGCGACCAGCACGGTTCCTCGGCGGCCAGTCTGTTCCACTAACCGGATCAGCCGCAACAGTTCGAGGTCGAGCGGTTCCGCGGCATCGTCGAATTGATCGATGATCCATAGGGAGCGGAAGTTAGCGGCGTTCAACCCATGCAGCAGGTCGGCGAGGACTTCCCACGGGTTGATTTGCAGCGGGGCTGGTTTTCCAAGGGACTGGACGAGCGCGGCTGCAAACTCCCGCCGTGCCAGCCCCGTGGCATCCACGGGAACGATCATCCGACACCGCTCGGCCGACTGCCGGGCGACTTCCTTCAACAACCGCGATTTTCCCGACCGGGCCGCCCCCGCCACGCTCCCACAGGACCAACCCTGCTCAACCACGAACAGCAGCCGAGAGAGCGCTTCTTCGCAGCGACCACCCAGGAAGTAGTCACCGTCCGTGCCGTCGGCGAACGGGTTGCCCGTGAGCTGCCAGTCTTCAAACCACATGCGACACTCTTTCTTCCCGCGGCGAGCGGGGACCAGGAACCGAGGCGATCGGCGATCAGGGAGCGGGATGGCGGGGAGCGTCATGATGATGAGAATCGGCAGAAATGGCCGATCGTTCGCCGCTATCTCCCACTGGGCATCGTCAGAATCGGCCGCATTCCTTCCGGGGGATGAGCACGTGTCGGAAAAAACGGCCGCGATTTCAGCTGGCGGAAAGCAGGCAACCTCCCCGTCAAGGTCATCGGATCCCTGTGGGAGAGTTCCAGCCCGATCGAATGGCCGATTCCCGGCCGGATGCCTGGTGAGCGCGGGGCGGGCGTGCCGCCGAATTACGCCAGCAGATCGTGCATCACGTGGCCGTGGATATCGGTCAGGCGATACTGCCGGCCTTGGTAGGTGAAGGTCAGTCGCTCGTGATCCAGCCCCAAGACATGCAAGATGGTGGCTTGGACGTCGTGCACATGGACGGGGTTTTCCGCGACGTGGAAACCCAGGTCGTCGGTTTGCCCGTAGGTGAGTCCGGGCCGAAAGCCGCCGCCAGCAAACCACATGGTGTATGCCTGGGGATGGTGGTCGCGACCGAGGCTCCGGCCGAGGGCGGGATTGCTTTCCACCATCGGAGTGCGTCCAAATTCGCCTCCCCAGACCACCAGCGTTTCATCGAGCAGACCCCGCTGCTTGAGATCGGCGACGAGCGCGGCGGCCGCGCGGTCGGTGGCACCGCAATTCCGCCGCAGGTTGCCCGCCACGTCGGAATGGGCGTCCCAGCCTTCGTGATAAATGGTGATGAACCGCACGCCGCGTTCGATCATCCGTCGCGCGAGCAGACAAGCCCGCGCGAACGAGGGTTTGTCGGGGTCGGCACCATACAGGTCGAGCGTGGCTTGGGTCTCGCTCCGCAGATCCATCAGTTCGGGCGCGGACGTTTGCAGGCGAAAGGCCATTTCATAAGCGCTGATGCGGGTGGCGATTTCCGGATCCCCCTGCACCGCCAACCGCTGGCGATTCAACGCTCCCACCAGGTCGAGCGATTCGCGCTGCATGTCCAGGTCGATTCCCGCGGGGCTGCTCACATTCAGAATGGGGTCGCCTTGATTGCGGAACCGCACGCCGGCATAGGTGGTGGGCAAGAAACCGCTGGACCAGTTGGCCGCTCCGCCGCTGATGCCCGCTCCCGTCGACATCACCACGAAGGCGGGGAGATTGTCCGTCTCCACCCCCAAACCGTAAGTCACCCACGACCCGATGCTGGGGCGGCCGGGCTGGCCAAAACCGGTGTTGAAGAAAATCTGCGCCGGAGCATGGTTGAACTGGTCGGTGCGCACCGACTTCACCAAACAGATGTCGTCCACCACGCGGGCCAAATGGGGCAGCATTTCCGACAACTCGGCCCCGCATTCGCCGTGCCTGGCGAAGGAAAATTGCGGGGGTAAGCAGGCGGCATCGGGGCGAATGAAGGCGTAGCGTTGTCCGCCGATGACTTCGGGGGGAATCGATTTCCCCGCATACTCCACCAGCTTCGGCTTGTAATCGAAGAGATCGAGCTGGCTGGGAGCACCCGCCATGAACAGATGGATGACCGCCTTGGCGCGGGGAGCGAAGTGGGGGCTTTGCGGCGCCAGGGGATTGCGCGCCACGACCGGCGACGAACCGCCGCCGTTCGCTCGCGACTCGCGGAGCAGCAGCGAAGTCAACGCCAGCGCTCCCACACTCACGCCGAACTGGCCAAGAAACTGTCGTCGGGCGAGGACGGTTGCAAGGGGGGTGGACATGGCACGGTATTCCCAAGGACAGGTGCTGCGTCGACTGTGACCAAAACCGTGATGAGCAGGGAAATCTGCGAGTCTGGTTATCCGGTCTGTTTCATCGAACGATGTATCCCATCGAAGCGGCTACTCCTTCGTAAGCGTTTCATCCAGGTTCAACAGGATGCGGGCGGTGAGGGTCCATGCCGCCCTTTCGACCGCCGGACCGTCGCCGGGTCCGGCGATGTTGGCCGCTTCCGCCTCTCGTCCCGAGAACCGTTGCTGCTGTCGTACGAAAAACGCTTGCAGCAAGTCCAGTTCGGCAGCGTCGGGCCGGCGCGTGAGACACCGCTGGAACAGCGCCGTCAATTTCTCGGTCAGGCTGCCGGGATGACCAACCCACTCCCGCCCCAAGGTTTGCGCGGCCTCCAAAAACACCGCGTCGTTCAGGAGCGTGAGGGCCTGCAACGGTGTGTTGGACGTCTCACGGCGCGGCACACAGGCTTCGCCACTCGGAGCATCGAAGGTGGTGAACATCGCATACGGGGCCGTGCGCTTGGCGAACGTGTACAGTCCGCGGCGATAGCGGTCTTCACCGGTGCTCACGTTCCAGGCGAGCTGGCCGTAGGCCCCTTCGGTGGTGACGTTGGCCGGTTGCGGGGGGAAAACGCTGGGACCGTGCATCTTGGTCGAAAGCAGCCCCGCGATCTCCAGCAGGGAATCCCTCACCAGTTCCGCTTCCAGCCGCACACGCGGTCCTCGGGCCAACCATTTGTTCGCGGGATCACGCTCCAGCAAGTCGGGCGTCACGCGCGAGGCCTGGCGGTAACTGGCACTGGTCACGATCAATCGATGCAGTTCCTTGATCGACCAGTTGCGGCGCATCAATTCGAGCGCCAACCAGTCCAGCAATTCAGGATGGCTCGGCAATTCCCCCTGATAACCGAAGTCCTCCAGCGTACGGACCAGGCCCCGACCAAAAAACGCCTGCCAGTGCCGATTCACCGTCACCCGACCCACCAGGGGATGCCGCGGGTCGACCAGCCAACGCGCAAAGGCCAGTCGATCCTGACCGGCAGGTTGGGGGAGGAAGGCGGGCACATGCGGCTCCACGGGGTCGAGCGGCTGGAGAAATTCACCGCGGCGATACAGCCGCGTGGGCCTGGGGTTGTCGGCGGGACGTTCCTGAAACACCAGGGTGGTGGGATACGCCGGCAATGCCTGCCGCAGCTTCTGAATGGCTTGCCGAGCCGATTCCAACTCGGGAGCGATCCGACAGAATGCGGTCAGCAGCCACCGCTGCTGTTCCTGAGTGCGGAGTTCCGGCGGCGTCAATAGCAGGGCTTCCAGTTCCGGGGGCAGTGCCGGGGCATCCGCCGAGCGCGGCGCGGTGGTGTACGACACGCGGAACCGGCCCAGCCCCGCGGCGTAGTAGCGCTCGAAGATCATTCGCAGCGTGTGTTCGGCGGCGGCGGGAACCGGTTCGGAGAATTGAAACACGGCGACATGCGGTTGGCCCTGTCCACCGTTGATCGACCAGCCCGTGAGGGGGTTCCCGTCGATTGCCGCCGCTGCCGTGTTGCCGCCGTTGGCAAAACTGTGCGCGGCCGTGCTCCACGAAAGCCGCCGCGATCCGGCATCCCATTCCACTTCGCTGAGGAAGAAGTCGCCGAAAGGCCCTTCGTAATACACGCGTCCTGGACCATGCTTGGGCAGACGGTCGTCCGGAAGGACTTCGATCCGCAGGGCAGTGGCACCAGTGAGTTCCGGACCAAACACCAATTCGTAAACGTCGCGCTTGGATTGGTCGCCGGAGGCCAACAGCGAGCCATCTTCCAACAGCTCGAGCTTGGGTAACGTGGTCGACCAGCGGCGCGGGGTTACGGGAGTCCAGGGGACGGCGGCCGCCGTCATGCGCGCCAGCCAATCCTGAAACCGTTCCTCAAGGTGCCGTTGACGCCGGGCTTCCACCGGGAGATCGGCATCGACCGCTTGCCCGAATGCCAGACGGAACTTCCCCAGCGTGTGCTGGCTGCCATGTTGTTGGTCGAGGGTGACAACGAGCCGTGCGGGGCTGTCCGCCGTGAATGGTTCCGCCAGCGTCACCGTCAGCGTGCGGGGCACGTTCCATTGGCCGGGACCATGAATGGCCCAGCCCGTATCGGCTTTGCCATCGATCGCGTGCGCGGCGGGAAACTGCTCTTGCGAAAAATCGGCCGACGCCGCGGCCAGCTTCAGCGGCTCCCGTTCTTCCGCAGTCCGCCACCGCTCCAGAACGATTTCTGAAACGACGAAATTGCCATGCGGCGTTCGTCCGGGCCCCCCCTGCCCCAAGGCCGCATCGGTCAGTGTTCGCAGTTGCAAGGCCCCGTACGTGCCGGGCGGAATTTCCAGCGTGATCACATACCGGTCGCGCTCTGGAGATGGCCCGGTCGCGAGGATTTCCCCGGACGCCTGGGGCGTGAGAATGGCCCCTGCCGACGACGTGGCGGAAAGCACCGTCGGATCGAACCACTGCCACAATTCGGGTGCCGGAAATTGATCGGGCAAGGCGGCTTCTCGGACGGCAATTTCGGCGGCGAGTTGCTGGCGGCGCTCCCGCACGGCTTCCACGGGAACATCCAGTTCGAGTTCGTCGGCATTATTGAGATAAGCCATCATGCCGTAGTACTCGGATTGCTGGATGGGGTCGTACTTGTGCGTATGGCATTGGGCGCAGTTGAGAGTCAGGCCCATCCACACGGTCCCCGTGGTGGCGACCCGGTCGGTCATGGCGTAGAACCGGAATTCCAGCGGGTCGATGCCCCCTTCCTCGTTGATCATCGTGTTGCGATGGAACCCCGTGCCAATCCGCTGCGCTAACGTGGCGCCGGGCAACAAATCACCGGCGAGTTGCTCTATCGTGAACTGATCGAACGGCAGGTCGGCATTGAGGGCGTCGATCACCCAGTCGCGATAGGGCCACATCGAGCGGGGACGGTCCTTTTCATAACCGTTGGTGTCGGCATAACGGGCCAGATCGAGCCAGCGGCGGGCCCAGCGTTCGCCATACCGGGGGGAGGCCAGCAAGCGGTCCACCAACTGCTCATAGGCCTGCGGATCGGGGTCGCGGACGAAGGCTTCGGCGGCTTCCACACTGGGGGGCAGTCCGATCAAGTCGAGACTCACCCTTCGGATGAGGGTGTACCGGTCGGCCTCTGGAGAGGGCTTCAATCCCGCGGCTTCCAGCCGCGACAAGACGAACAGGTCGATCGGGTTACGCGGCCAGTCGGTTTGATGAACCTCGGGAGGACGCGGCCACTGCGGAGGGACATACGCCCAATGCGGACGGTACTCCGCCCCCCGAGCGACCCACTCCCGCAGAATCTGTTTTTGCCGCGGCGAAAGCACCAGATTCGTTGCCGGCGGAGGCATCACCAGATCGGAATCAGACGTTTCAATCCGGCGGATCAATTCACTCTCATCTGGTTTGCCCGGCACGATCACCACGGCCCCGCTGTCGGATCGCGCGAGCGCGGTTTCGCGGAGATCCAGTCGAACTCCGGCTTCGCGCTTGCCGGCGTCGGGACCGTGGCATTTGAAGCAATTCTGAGAGAGGATCGGCCGCACATCGCGATTGAAGTCAAGTTCGAGTTGTGCCGCGGCCACGCACGGCCACAACCCCATTCCCAGGCAGACAAGTCGGCGAAACGCCCTCATCGAAGCCGCTCTCCAATCTCGCAGACCGGCGCTCGGCGAAACACATTCGGCACATGGCCGTTCCGTCGGTCTCCATCCGTCAGCCTAGCAAATTTCAAGAGGCCCAAAACAGTAAAACCGGGAGCGCACACGGCGTTCCCGGTTTTAGGAATGCTGAGATGGTGAAATTGGCCGCGTCCGAGCGGACGAAAGATTTACTTGTCTTTCTTGACGAGTTCGAAGGCCTTGTCGAACGCCTCGTTCTTGAAGACGAGTTCCTTCTGCGCGTCACCCTTGGCCTCGGCCACTTTGGCCTGGCAGTTTTCACAGCAGAAGGCAACCTTCACGCCGGTCACATCCACCGTCCGATCGGCTTTCGAGGGCTGCCCCGAGAGGGGGCACTTCACCTGCTTGAATTGCCCCGTACCAGCCAGTTGCAGATTGGCTGCCACCTGATACTTGGCAGGCTCGGCCGTGAACTTTCCCTTGCAGTTGTCGCAGCAGAACTGCACCATGGCCCCCTTGTAGTCCGCCGTTTTGTCGGGCTTCACCGGGGTGCCGGCCACCACGCACTTGGGCACGAATTCCGCTTTTTTCTCTTGCTCGTCGGCAGAGAGGGCCAATGCACTGACCAGCACCGCGATCGCCGAGACGGAGAACAGACGCACCAACATGAGCAGGTCCTTTCAGCAACTCAGTCCGAATGGCAGCGGGAACAATGAGTGGCAGCGGGAACAACTAGTCCAGCCGATCCGTGGTTGTCAATGAATCAGCGGATGCCAATGCGTGTGCATTCTAGTGACACATCTCGCTGTTGAAAAGAGCAAATCCGTTAAAATCGAATGTACTTTGCTGTCGTCGCTGAGGTCCGTTCAACCGTTTGCCGGTCGCCGGCGAACCGCGGTAAGGTGACGGATTGCGGTATTGGCCGACGACTCCGGCACGCGCCGGTTTAATGTGTACATAAGTTTCGCTATCCCTTGGATGGGCCTGCATGAACCCCCGCTCGCGACCGGCAGTGGTGCTCGTCAGTGGTGGACTTGATTCCGCCACTACCCTGGCCATCGCTCAGGCGCAACACTTCGACTGTCATGCGATTTCCTTCGATTATGGCCAGCGTCACCGCTACGAATTGGAAGCTGCGGCCAGGGTGTGTCGTGCCCGTGGGGTGAGCCGGCACATCGTGGTGCCGATCGATTTACGGGCTTTTGGCGGATCGGCATTAACCGCCGACATCGCCGTGCCCAAGGATCGCTCGGCAGAGGAATTATCCGCCGGCATTCCCTGCACGTACGTGCCCGCGCGGAATACGGTGTTTTTGTCGCTGGCCTTGGCCTGGTCGGAAGTCTTGGGGGCCCGCGACCTGTTCGTGGGGGTGAACGCGGTCGACTACAGCGGTTATCCCGATTGCCGACCAGAATTCATCGCGGCCTTCGAGCGGCTGGCAAACCTGGCGACCAAGGCGGGAGTGGAAGGCACGGAGCCGATCCGGATTCATGCCCCCTTGATCTCCTGGACGAAGGCGGAAATCATTCGGCAGGGAACGGCCCTCGGCGTGGATTACAGCCTCACCCACAGTTGTTACGATCCAGACGAACGCGGCTGGGCGTGCGGGCATTGCGACGCGTGCCAGTTGCGGCTGCGCGGCTTCGCCGAAGCCGGATTGGTCGACCCCGCACCCTATCAGCGGTAGCCGCAATCAAACGTCGCCCACTGCGAGGAAGCGTCGGCGGCGCTTCCGGCGGTTTGCCCCGTTTCGTGTCGTTGGCAAGAAATGTTGTTCCGTGCGCGTGGCCGATGTCTTTCTTTCCGTGCAAGGCGAAGGGCAATTTGCCGGGACGCCTTCGGTGTTTGTCCGCACCACAGGCTGCAATCTGCGGTGTTGGTTTTGCGACACGCCGTACACATCATGGCGGCCTGAAGGTCGTCAGCAAGCCTGGCAAGAAGTGCGCGACCAGATTCTGAAATGGGACTGCCCCCATGTGGTGCTCACCGGGGGCGAGCCGTTGTTACAGCCCGATGTGGTGCCCCTGAGCGAGGCACTTCAGCACCAGGGGCTTGTTGTCACCGTGGAGACGGCCGGGACCGTGTATCGTCCCGTCGCGGCGACGCTGATGTCGATCAGTCCCAAGCTCTCGAACTCGGTGCCGGTCAACGATACCCGCTGGAGTCCGCGCCATCACCGCACGCAAGACCGCCCGGAGATTGTGCGGCGACTGATGGCCGAGTACGCCTTCCAATTGAAGTTTGTGATCGACACCCCCGCGGACGTCGACGAAGCCGTGGGTTATCTGAAGCAATTTCCGGCGGTCGAACCGGAACAAGTGTGGCTCATGCCGCAGGGAGTTTCCCCAGACGTTCTCGCCCAGAAGGAAACGTGGTTGGCGCCGCTGGCCGCGCGGCTGGGGTATCGTTATTGCCCTCGCCGACAGATTGAACTGTTCGGCAATGTGCGGGGAACTTAAGCCGCACGGCTGAAAATGCCGGGGCTGGGGGACGAACGCGTGCCTGAGTGAGGCAACCGTCCGAGAGGAGAAGCACCGTCTTCGCTCCGACGGCACCCTCGCGCCGGAAGAAAATTGCGGCCGGGGAGCGCTCCCTTCCCGTTCAAACCTTGGCCGGTTCCGACTTGCGTTTCTTGATGTCGAGCAGCTCGGCGAGCTGGCGAATTTCGCTCAATTCGGCGGCGCGCTCGGCGTCGGTGAGGTCGGACTGGTCGCGCATCTCGAGCATGCGGCTGCTGCGGACAAACCGCAGTCCCCGCAGCAACAGTTCCCGTTGACGATCGTTGAGTTCGAGGTGCAAGGCAGCGTTCATGAGTGTTCGTCCGTGGAACAGTCGCGTCAGTCGGGCAGCCAGGTCGGACCGCACCATCTGATCTTGACAAGATCGTAGCAATTCCCCCAGGTCAGTTCAATTGCCTGCTAAGCCAGTTCAATTCTCTGCGGAACACAGTTCTCTGCGAAACACAGTTCTCTGCTGAACACAGTGGCGTGGTGGCGCGGAGCGGCTGGCATGAGAGGAAGAACGGTCCGCCACGTGTGGCCGCCGTCGAACTGCTGCCTCTGGCATCGAACCGACTCCCGCGCAAACTTCGCTTTCACCGGCGGCGCCTATCGTCGACGGCATGACTGGCGTGACAAGGTTCGACGGCAGGCTTTGCCGATGTGGTTCGCTCGGCACACCGGTTTTGGTCCGCATCGCCGCGGCGCCCCATCAATGCGATCTCCTTGCCAGCAAGCGGTGTGCCGATGCGACGGTGCAGATCAACCAAACCTGGCAAAGTGCGGGAAGTTTTCGGGATTTTCCTGAAGGGGCGGCAGGGCAACCTCCGAAAACTCGATCAGGGAGAACCTGTTTTGCGCGGTTCGGCGGGGGAGCCAAGGCCGCATCGTTCCGAAGTCCCGCCGCTCCGCCCCTGACGATCAGGATTTCCTCTGCCGCGGGGTCAAGGATGACGCATTCTTTGCTGCTGTTCCCCAAATTGCCGCCCTGTGGGTCAGTCTCCCGCCGAGGCCTTCTCCTGGCAGCCGTGTGGGCCGTGGCGGTCTCCGGCTGCTCGCGGATGTTCTGGCGGAGTCAGGCGGACTTCGACACGTACAACCTGCTGATGCAGAAAACACAGGATCCCCGCTGGGACTTGCCGCGGCTGACCGTGCAGGCGGATCCTCGCAGCCGGTTTTATGACGTGTTTGATCCCGATCGCGCTCCCCTGCCCCCCGATGATCCGGCAGCCCATCGCTACATGGAACGGGTCCATGGGATGCGGGGTTACAAGAACTGGTACAAATTCGGCGAATTGGACACCGTGGAAAACCCCACGTGGCTCAGCCAATTCCCGTTCGAGTCAGAAATGGCGATTGCCAACTGGGAGCGGGCCCCAAGGGAAGAAAAATCGGGCGTCCTCGAACGAGCCGAGCGGATGGTCCCCACCGTCCGCGATTTGACGCTGGAACAGGCCATCGAGCTGGCCAACATCCACAGCCGCGATTACCAGTTTCAAATCGAGAATGTCTACCTTTCGGCACTCGTCCTGACGTTCGATCAATTTCGCTTCAACGTGCGGTATCTGGGGTTGAACGGCGTGGAGCCGACCTCCAGCCTGACCTATTTCAACACGCCGTCCGTGCGGGACGACTTGCAGTACAACAACCGGTTCGGCGTGAGCCAGTTGCTGCCCACCGGCGGGCAATGGGCGATGGAACTGGCCAACAACACGTTGTGGCTCCTCTCGGGGCCGAACCAGACCAACTCGGCCTCGGTCCTGTCGTATTCGCTGGTGCAACCGCTGATGTTGGGTGCCGGGCGCAAGATCGCGCTCGAAAACCTCACGCTCAGCGAGCGTGCCGTGCTGTACGATGTCCGCAGCCTGGCCCGCTTCCGCAAGATTTTTTTCAGCGATGTGGTGGTGAACGGGAATGGAGGTGGCTACCTCGGTTTGCTCCGGCAGTTGCAGGCCATTCGCAACACGCAAAGCAACCTCGACGCCCTCATCAAGCAGGTCCGCCGTCTCCGCGAGGTGAACAATGAGTTGCCCACCGTGGAACCGCTGGACGCCCTGCCGGAGGACGTGCTTCTGCCGGAAAATCTCGCGAACCGGCTGCAATTCCGGCCGATGCACCAGGAGTTGTCCTGGACGGGCCCCATGACCGAAGCCGAGCGGGACCAACTCCTGGCGCTGAGCGCCAGTCCCGCGTGGCGGACCGCCATCAGCAACCTGTTCTCGAAAGTGCAAGCCGGCGTCGTCACGCTCGATCTGGCGCAGTTGCTCACGCGGTTAGGGCAGCAGCAAATCAATCTGCGGAACCAGGAAAACACGTTTTTGGATGCGCTCGACTCCTACAAGCTGGAACTCGGGCTCCCCACCGATTTTCAAATCACGCTCGACACTTCCCTGCTCGATCAATTCCAGCTCATCGACCCGCAAGTGAACGAGGTGGAAGCCAGTCTGATCGACTTCAAGGACGCCATGGCTCAAGCCGACCAGGAAGGCCTGACCATCGAGGAACTGCGGCTGGCCGCCGAGGGCATCGAACTGTTGCGGCAGAAAGTCCAGCGCGACGGGTTAGCGCTGGTCGACCGCGATTTCGAGCGGGTCCGCGGCATGTTGCCGAAACGACTGGCGGAACTGACCGATCCGCGCGATCAGGAGGTCACGCAAAAAGATTACGAACGCAGCCGGATTGTGTACCAGTCGGTGGTCCTCGACGCGTTCAACGCCCTGACGAACACGATTGCGGGCATTCGGGGGGAGGCGGCGCGCGAGGATTTGACGGCGGACGAGCGGGACGACCTGTTCAACCGGATCGACCAGGTGCGGGAGCGGCTGGTGTCGATCGCGCAGAGCCTCAAGGCGGTGCAGGCCAGCCTGCGGTCGGAGTTGATCTCGCTGGCGGAATTCGACATGACGCAGGAGGAGTGCGTTCAGTTAGCGCTGGACAACCGACTCGATCTGATGAACGAACGCGCCAACGTGATGGACTTTCGCCGGCAGATGGAGGTCGCCGCCAACCGCCTCGAAGCCGTGTTGAATGTCGTGGCCCGGGGAGACGTGGGCACGGAGCCGGGAAACCGGCCGCTCGATTTCCGGGGAGACCGGAGCACGTTCCAGATGGGATTGCAATTCACCGCCCCGCTCGACATGGTGCAGGAGCGGAACGCCTACCGCACCGCCCAGATCGCCTACCAGCGGGCGCGGCGGGACTACATGAATCTCGAGGACAACATCAAACTCACCGTCCGCAACGAATGGCGGGCCTTGCAGCGACTCCGGCGGAATTTCGAGACTTCCCGGCAAAACCTGCGGATTTCCGCCCTGCAATTGGACAGTGCCATCGAAAATTTCAATGCCCCGGCCCGGCCGGGCCAGGCGGGTGCGGGAGCGGGGGGCGGACAGCAGAATTTGGGTCTGAATTTGATTCAAGCCCTGGATTCCGTCCTTCAGGCCCAGAACACTTTGATCCAGATTTGGGTTCAATACGAGCAGAATCGGATTAACATTCACCGCGATATGGATATCATGCAGATTGACGAACGAGGGCTGTGGATCGACCCGGTCTACCAGAACCTCGGATCGGCCAAGCCCAAAACTCCCGCCCTGACCGAGCCTACCGATGAGCACCACCCTCCCCCCGCTCCCCTCCCCGACCTCGACGCGGCCCACCGCTCCCTCTTCGGAAACCGGAGGGAACTTCCCCTCCGCGCCGCCTCGGCGATCACCCTGGCGGCGGCGACTGACGACGCTGCTGGTCCTGATTGGGCTGCCCCTGGCGGCGTATCAGTCGCGGGCGGCGTGGTGGCCGACCCTCGTCCGCTTCGCTCCCTGGCTGGGCAAGTTGCCCGTCTCCGAGCGGAAGCTCGACGGGCTGGTGCTCGAGACGGTCAAACGCGGTCCGTTTCAGATCACGGTCACGGAGCGCGGCACGTTGGACAGCATGCGCAACGCCGTGTTGACCAGTAAGGTCGAAGGCAGCACCACCATCATCTCCATCGTCAAGGAGGGCGAGCACGTCAAGGAGGGGGATCTGGTCGTGGAACTGGATTCCTCCGCTCTGCAAGACAAGCTCACGCAGCAGCAGATCGCCGTCACCAACGCCAAATCGCAGCTTGACACGGCGATGGAGAACGTGGAGATCCAGAAGCAGCAGAACGCCAGCGACATCGCCGCCGCCGAGTTGAAGCTCAAGCTCGCGCAGCTCGACCTGGAAAACTACGAAAAGGCCGACGGCGACTTCGCCCAGCAAAAGCGCGAACTCGAAGCGCAGTTGACCCTGGCGCGCGACAAGCTGGCCCAGGCCAAGGAGCAGGAGGAATACTTCGAGCGGTTGGTGAAAAAGGGCTTCAAGACGCAGAACGAATTGAACGCCGTCCGCATCACCAAACGCACCGAGGAAATCAACGTCGAGGTGGCGCTCAACAAGCTCAAGCTGCTCGAGGAAGCCACCTACGTGCGGACCATCACCGAGCTGAAGGCCAACGCCGAGGAATACGCCCGCGACTTGCAGCGCTGGCAAGCCAAGGCCAAGGCAGCCCTGTCCCAAAAGGAAGCCGAACTGGAGGGGAAGCGGCTAGCCTATCAGATTGAATTGGACCGGCTCGAGCGATTGCAGGCCCAGATTGCCGCCTGCAAAATCTACGCCCCCCAGGATGGGCAGGTGATTTACGCCAACCAGCGCGACGGCCGCAGCAGCGACCAGGTGCTCATCGAGGAAGGCGCCACGGTGCGCGAGCGGCAACCCATCGTGACCCTCCCCGATCTGACGGCGATGAAGGTCAACGCGCGGGTGCACGAATCCCGCATCAGCCTGATGCGCAAGGGATTGCCCGTGACCGTGAAGGTGGATGCCTTTCCCGATGAAACCTTCCGCGGCGAGGTCGATGCGGTGGCCTCCGTCCCCAGTTCGACCGGCTCATCCTTCATGCGCGACATCAAGGAGTACGAGGCCACGATCAGAATCCTCGACGAAAACGAAAAGGTCAGCAAGCTGCGGCCGGGGTTGACCGCCCAATTGGAGGTGCTCGTCGAGTCCCGCGACGATGTGTTGCAGGCCCCCATTCAAGCGGTCCTGAACATCGTGGGGCAGCAGATCGCCTTCGTGGTGAACGGCAAAACCGTCGAGCGCCGCGATGTCACGGTGGGACAAACCAACGATCGTTTCGTCGAAATCCTCTCGGGTCTTGCCGAGGGAGATCTGGTGGTGATGAATCCACGGTCCCATTTCGAGCGGGAAATCAAGGAATACGAGGCCGAACTCATCAAACGCCAGGCGGACAAGCCGCAGACACCCCCGGGAATGATGCCCCCCGTGGAGCCGGCGGGCAGTGATCGGCCCGCGGCCAGACCTGATCGCCCGAACGGACCGCCGTCTGGTCCTAGCGAATCTGCCCCCGGCCCGGGCGGACCTGTTCCCGGTGGACCGGCACCCGGTTCGGAAGGCCGTCCGCGCGGCCCCGGCGGCGATCCAGTGGCATTCTTCGAACGCATGGACAAGGACGGCAACGGCAAGCTCTCCGGTGATGAACTCCCCGAATTCCTGCGGGCTCGGGCCGCTGAAATGGATACCGACGGCGATGGGGCCGTCACCCTGGAGGAATTCAAGACGGCCCGCGCGCGCTTTTCCGGAGGGGGCCGGCCGGGTGGTGCCGCCGCGGCGGGCGGCAGTGAATGACTCGGGACGGCGGCGCGACCTCGGGGTGTCGCTCCGCGAGCCAGCGGGCCTCGTCTCCATGCTGGCCGAGAAACAGCGATCGCAGGCGGTCGCCGCCAGGAAACACAAGGATCGCCTCGCCGCTGCGGCGACGTTTCCTGAAGGTCCTTCCGGTGGTGAGAACGGTTCCCCGTTTGAATGTGAATGTTTCATGCGCTTGGCTGCCCAACTGATTGATCTGCATAAGCATTACCACCTCGGCGAGCACGTTGTCCGCGCGCTGCGAGGGGTGTCCATCGACTTCCCGGAAGGGGATTACGTGGCCATCATGGGGCAATCGGGGAGCGGGAAAAGCACGCTGCTCAACCTGTTGGGCGCCTTGGATCGTCCCACCAGCGGCCGGTACATCCTGGGGGGCGACGACGTGGGCATTCTCAGCGACGACCGCCTGTCCGAAATCCGCAACCGGAAAATCGGCTTCATCTTTCAGTCGTACAATCTGATTCCGCAGTACACGGTGCTGGAGAACATCCAAGTGCCGATGCACTACCGCGCCAATCATCGCCGGATCACGGCCGAGGACACCAACCGCTGCATCGATCTGGCGGCACGGGTGGGCCTGGCCGACCGGTTGGATCATCGCCCCTTTCAGCTTTCCGGCGGTCAGCAACAGCGGGTGGCGATTGCCCGCGCGCTGGTGAACGATCCCGAAATCATTCTGGCCGACGAGCCGACGGGCAACCTCGACTCGGCGACCGAGAAGGAAATCATGGAGATTCTGGGGGGACTCAATGCGGAAGGCCGCACCATCATCATGGTGACGCACGAAACGTCGGTCGCCCGGCGGGCGCGCCGGCAGATTGTGATGAAGGATGGGCGGATCGAACGCGAAGGCTTGTTGATTACGGCGAATGAAAAATGAGAAATGCGGCCGCGGCCGCATCCCGGCGGCGGCCATCGACTGCGGAGTGTGCCCGTGTTTGTGTTCGCGAATCTGATTCGCTCGATCAAGCTGGCCTTGAAAAGCCTGCTGCTGCACAAGCTCCGCTCGGGGTTGACGATGCTGGGGATTGTGTTCGGCGTGTTTTCGGTGATCGCGATGCTGGCCATCGGCGAGGGAGCCAGCGCCCAGGCCCAGCAACAGGTGCTCGCCTTGGGGGCCACGAACATCATTGTGCTCACCGTGAAGCCTCCGGCCGATTCGCAGCAGGCGGCGGGCACGCCGCGCTCCGGACGCAGCTTCGGTTTGCAGTATGGTCTGCTGCGCTCCGATTACCGGCTGCTGACCGGCACGCTGCCGACGATCACCGGCGCGGTTCCCATGCGGGAGATCTTCAGCGAGACGCGGCATTTGCAGCAGACGTTGAACGCCCGCGTCGTGGGCTGCACGTCCGAGTACCTCGACATGAACCATTTGCAGATGCAGCGCGGACGTTTCATCACCGACCAGGACGAGGCCGACATCGCCAACGTCTGCGTGTTGGGAGCGCAAACCGCGGCCACGTTGTTTCCGTTCGACGATCCCATCGGGAAATCCATCCAAATCAAGAGCTATCGCTACCGCGTGGTGGGCGTCACGCGCGAACGCACGGCCTCCGCGGCGATCGGCGGCAGTCTGTCGGGTCAGGACTACAACAAGGATGTGTATCTCCCGCTCCGCACCTTTCAGGCCCGCATCGGCGACCGGGTGATCACCGCGCTCAGCGGCTCGTTTTCCGCCGAACAGGTGGAACTCAATCAAATCACCCTCCGCGTGCGCGACGTGAAGGATGTCCTGCCCACCGCCGAGGTGGTGAAGGAATCGCTCCAGCGAACGCACGGCGACAAGAAGGACTGGGACTTGATTGTGCCTCTCGAACTGCTCCGCCAGGCCGATCAGATCCGGCAGATTTTCAACATCGTCCTCGGCTCGATCGCGGCGATCAGTCTGGTGGTGGGGGGCATCGGGATCATGAACATCATGCTGGCGACGGTGACGGAGCGGACGCGCGAAATCGGCATTTGCCGGGCCTTGGGCGCGCGGCGGAAGGACATCATCCAGCAGTTCCTCACCGAGACGATCGTCCTCTCCGGCGCGGGAGGGCTGATCGGCGTGCTGCTGGGGTTGTCGACGCCTCTCGCTTTCGAGGGCATTCAGTGGATCGTGCAGGATTTCGTGCTCGATGCGTCCTCGCAGGCGTCGCCGCTGGGCCGCATGTTTACCGATATGCAGCCCAAGATCGCCATGTGGAGTCTGCCGGTGGCATTCGGCATTTCCGTGTTCATCGGGGTCGTGTTCGGCATCTATCCGGCGCGGGCGGCGGCGCATATGGATCCCATCGAAGCGCTGCGCCACGAATGACGGCCGGCCGCGCGGCCAGCCGCTGTTGCCGACGTCGGCGGAGAAGGCACGCGGCGACAGACGGTCTCCGCGCGGATGACGCCCGTCGGTCCCTTGGTTTCACGGCGGCACGGTTCCTCTTGTGGCGTTGTTGCCGGAATGATTGAATAGCGTCCCGCCAAGAGGCCGGATCGGTCGCTCCGCCGTTGGGCGGCGCGGCGGGCCAAAGGCCTCGCGTCGTCGCCTCCCGATAAAAGGTCCAAGGATGGACATGCTGGTGGTCCGCGGCGGGAACAAACTTCGTGGTACGGTCGCCGTCAGCGGCGCCAAGAACGCGGCCTTGCCGATCATGGCGGCGGCGTTGGCCGCCGACGGAGTGACGCGGCTCCGCAATGTGCCCCACTTGGCCGACGTCGCCACGCTCACGCTGGTCCTCGAATCGTTGGGCGTCTCGGTGCGGCGGGACGCGCAGGGCATGTTGCGGCTGGAAGTGGTCGACGGCCAATCCTGCCTGGCCGACTACGAACTGGTGCGGCGGATGCGGGCCAGCGTCTGCGTGTTGGGGCCGTTATTGGGCCGGCGCAAGCGGGCCTGTGTCTCGCTCCCCGGCGGATGCAACATCGGACATCGACCGATCGATCTGCACCTCAAGGGGCTGAGCGCCCTCGGGGCCGACATCCGCATCGAACGCGGTTACGTCTTTGCCCGTGCCGATCGGTTGCGCGGCGCCGATATTTACCTCGGCGGGCCGTTCGGCAGCACCGTCACGGGCACCTGTAACGTCATGACGGCCGCGTGTTTCGCGGAAGGAGTGACGACGATCTCCGCGGCGGCCTGCGAGCCGGAAGTCGTCGACCTGGGAAACTATCTGAACTCCGCCGGGGCCAAAATCTCCGGACTGGGAACACCGTTATTGCGAATCGAGGGTGTGGGCGAATTGCAGGGGAGCGAGCACACCGTCATTCCCGATCGCATCGAGGCCGCCACCCTGATGATCGCCGGGGCCATCACCGGCGGCGAGTTGCAGATCACCCACGCGAATCGATCGCATTTGGCGGCGGTGATGGATGTGCTGCGGGCGATCGGGGTCGAGGTAGACGTTGACGCGGCCGCGGCGGGGGGCGCCTGCCTTGCCGTGCGCGCCCGGCGACCCCTTTTGCCGCTGGATGTCACGGCCCTGCCCTACCCCGGTGTGCCCACGGATGTGCAAGCGCAACTCATGGCGTTGTTGTCGCTGGCCCGGGGCATTAGCGTGGTCACCGACAAAGTGTTTCCGGACCGCTTTCTGCACATTCCCGAGTTGTGCCGCATGGGGGCCGTCATCCGTCGGGAAGGCGCCAGCGGCATCATCAGCGGCGTCCCGCGGTTGAGCGGCGCCTGCGTGATGGCGTCGGATCTGCGGGCGAGCGCGGCGTTACTCCTGGCGGCGTTGGCCGCCGACGGAGATTCCGTCATTCGCCGCGTGTATCACCTCGACCGAGGTTACGAGGGTTTGGAACGGAAACTGACCGCGTTGGGGGCCGACATTCGCCGGGTCGTCGACGCGCCCGAAAACATGCCGGCCAGCTTGCAGCTTGCTCCCGATGAACGTTGCGAGCCGACGGTCGACACGGGGGATGTGCCTCCCCCGTACTTTTTGCAGCGGAGCGGTCTTCTCGGGGCACGATCTCCCGCCGAACGCTCCCCGTGACGGCCTTTGAGCGGCGCTTTCGAACAGCGGCGCTTCCCTCAGCGGTTGCCCGCCGGCGGTTCCGATCACGCCGGTTTGAGCAAGAACACGGCTTCGACTTCGACCGCGATGTGGCTGGGAAGGGATCCCATGCCCACCGCGCTCCGCGCGCCGCGGCCATGCGTTTCGCCCCAGATTTCCACCATCAGGTTGCTGAAACCGTTGATCACCTGGGGGTGATTGGCGAAGTTGGGGGCGGCGTTGACCATGCCGAGCACTTTGACGACTCGTTCAATCTTATTCAGGCTGCCCAATTCCTTCCGCAGGGTGGCCAGCATGGTCAAGCCGACCTGACGGGCCGCCAGATAGGCGTCCGACTCGCTGAGGGATTCGCCGACCTTGCCCGTGATCATGGTGCCGTCGGGCCGGAGCGGTCCATGTCCCGAAACGAAGGCCAATCGGTCGACGATGACCACCGGGGCGTACACGCCGCCGGGTTTGGGGGCTGGGGGAAGTTCGAGCTTCAGTTCGGCCAGGCGGGCTTCGGGACTCATGGAGCGACACTCTTCAGCGATGGGAGTGAACGGCGGCAGCGGGAACCGCTGCGGCGGCGGGTGGTGGCACGCCAGCCAGCGTCAGTATGGCGGAACTCCGCGGCGGATCAAGGTTGGCTGGCGGGTGATCCGCGGCGGGGGCGGCCGCGTTCTTTCCCTTGTCCCCGGAAAGTGCGTACAATCACCGCAGTCGTTCTTCCCCGCCAAGCCTGCAAGAATGGTCGTGAGTCATGCGTGAGTTCCTGATGGTGCTGGCGCTGATCGGCATCGGCTTTTTGGTGCTGATCGCGGTGATCTTTCTGGCGATCTTCGCGATGTATTTCCGGCTGTGGCTGCGGGCCTACGTGACCCGCGCGTGGATCAGCCCGTTGACGCTGGTGTTCATGTCGTGGCGGAAGGTCAATCCGAACGTGATTGTCGACGCCAAAATCATGGCCGTGCAAGCCGGCTTGAAGGACATCACCACCAAGCGGCTGGAAGCGCACTACCTCGCGGAGGGGAACGTGCTGCGGGTGGTGCGGGCGCTGATCGCCGCGCATCGCGCGAAGATTCCGCTGGATTGGAACACGGCGGCCGCCATCGACCTCGCGGGGCGCGACGTGCTGGAAGCCGTCAACACCAGCGTGAATCCCAAGGTGATCGACTGTCCGGATCCGCGGACTGGCCGGAACACGTTGGACGGTGTGGCGAAAGACGGCATCCAGCTCAAGGCCCGCGCGCGGGTGACGGTCCGCACCAACCTGTCCCAATTGATCGGCGGCGCCACCGAAGACACGGTGATTGCCCGCGTGGGAGAAGGCATTGTGTCGGCGATTGGTTCTTGCGAAACACACAAAGAGGTGCTGGCCAATCCCATGCTCATCGCCCGCGCGGTGCTGCAGAAGGGGCTGGATTCGCAAACGGCCTACGAGATCGTGTCCATCGATATCGCCGATATCGATGTGGGAGACAACGTGGGGGCCCGCTTGCAGGCCGATCAGGCCGAAGCCGATATGCGGATTGCTCGGGCCAAGGCGGAGGAGCGGCGGGCGCGCGCCGTCGCCGAGGAACAGCGCAACCGGGCGCTAACGGTCGAGCATCAGGCCCAACTGGTGCTCGCGGAGGCCCAGATTCCGTTGGCGATGGCGGAAGCGTATCGCCATGGACTGTTGCGGGCCGACAAAAACGGGTCTCCCGCCTGACGTAAGCCAAAGTGTGCCCCGCGGTGCTGGCCGCGCGCATCGGCCCGAGGAACGCGCCGCGGCGGCCAAGAGTGCTTGACCCAACAGGAGTGCCTGACCGAACAGTGGTGCCTGACCGAACAGCCTGCCACATCCTCGCGCACGCTGTGCACGCGGGGAAGGCCGTCAGGCGGTTTCGGCGGATGGTGTCGGCGGTCGGTGCCGCCGCCAGCGCTCGACCCGGGCCGCGATTCGCGCCGGATCGAGCTGCGTTTCGACGTCCATCAAGTACAGTCCCTGCGGCGGCGCGGTGTCGCCGGCATGGGAGCGGTCGCCCGTCGCCAGAATCCTCCGCACGTCTTCGGCGGTCCATTTGCCGCGTCCGACATGCACCATCGTCCCCACAATCGCCCGCACCATGTTGTACAGGAAGCCGTCCGCCACGATGTCGAAGCACAGGAACGGTTGGCTGGTACGATTTGACGGGGCGGAGTGCTCCGTTGGCGGTGAGTCGGGGGACTGCCAGGGTGCCCAATCGCCGCAGCGCCACCACCGCGCCGCATACACCGTGCGCACACTGCTGTGTTTATTGGGCCATTGCGACTCGAAGCAACGAAAGTCGTGCTTGCCGAGCAGCACGTCCGTGGCGGCTTGCATGGCCGTTTCGTCGAGAGCGCCGCGATGCCACCACACGTAGTGCCGCAGCCACGGCCACGCCGCGCGCGACGTGTGGATGACATAGCGATACCGCTTGCGCACGGCATCGAAGCGGGCGTTGAACCCGAACGGCATCTCCACGACATCGCGCACCACAATGTCCGCGGGCAGTTTGGTCACCAGTCCCCCGCGAACGCCTTCCACGGGAATGGTGCTCGCCGTGTGGAAGCTGGCGAGTTGGCCGACGGCATGCACGCCGGCGTCGGTGCGTCCCGCGGCGGTGATCCGCACCTTCTCCCCGATCAACGCGTGGAGCGCCTCTTCAACCACCTGCTGAATCGACAGGCCGTTGGCCTGCCACTGCCAACCGCAGTAGGCTGTGCCGTCGTAGGCCAGCGTGAGGCAAAGCGTCCGCATGACGAATCACACCAACCTGGCTGGGGGGATGTCAGGGCGCGACCCGAGTTCGTTCTCGCCACTGCTGCACCTGCTCGGCGACGCGGGCGCGCCCTCCGCTGCCGAAACTGCACAACCGCTGCACCACGTTGTCGACGCCCAGCCATTCGCCGACGTCGGCCGCAATCACCGGGCAATGCTGCTGCAAATCGGACAATGGCAGGTCGGACAACCGGCAGCGGCGCGACTCGCACAGCCGGACCAGCTTGCCGACCACTTCATGCCCGGTGCGCATCGGCACGCCTTTGTGGATCAGGTACTCCATCAACGTGGTCGCGTCCAGAAAGCCTTCGTCCAGCCGAGCGCGAATCGCTTCCTGCCGCAACTGGGCGGTGCGGACGATGGCCGCGGCCAGCTCGAGGCAGGCGGTCACCGTGTCGCAGGCATCGAAATACGCCAGTTTGTCCTCTTGCAGGTCGCGGTTGTACGCCAGAGGCAACCCCTTCAGCAGCACCAGCAGTCGTTGCACGTCGGCAACAACTCGCGCCGCCTTGCCCCGAATCAACTCCAGCACGTCGGGGTTCCGCTTCTGCGGCATGATTGACGAGCCGGTGGTGTAGGCATCAGGCAGTTTCAGAAAACCGAACTCGGTCGTGCACCACAAAATCCACTCTTCGGCCCAGCCGGAAAGATGCACGGCCACGAGAGCGAGGACGAACACCGATTCGGCGAGGAAGTCGCGGTCGCTGGAAACATCCAGGCTGTTGGCGGCCGCCTCGGCAAAGTCCAGTTCCGCGGCCGAGTAGTGACGGTCGATGGGGAGCGACGTGCCCGCCAAGGCGGCGGCCCCCAGGGGGGAAACGTTCACGCGCTTCAAGCAGTCCCTCAGCCGGTCGCGATCGCGCTGAAACTTTTCGCAGTAGGCCAGCCAGTAGTGGGCGGCCATGACCGGCTGGGCGCGTTGCAGGTGAGTATACCCGGGCAGAATGATGTCGGCGTCGCGCTCGCAGCGCTCAAGGAAGGCCCGTTGCAGGTCCAGCAGCAGGCCATCGATGTGTTGCAGCGTCTCCCGCACGTAGAGTTTGAGATCGGTGGCGACCTGATCGTTGCGGCTGCGGGCCGTGTGCAGTTTGCGGCCGACATCCCCCAGGCGCTCGATGAGGGCCGACTCGATGTGCATGTGGATGTCCTCGAGTTCGGTCCGCCAGGGGATCTTTCCCGCCGCGATGTCGCGGCCGATGGCGTCGAGCGTGGTGCAGATTTGTTCGGCTTCCGCCGGCGTGAGCAGGCCGACGTGTGCCAGCATCCGGGCGTGCGCTTGCGATCCGCGGATATCGACGGCGGCCAGGCGGGCATCAAAGCTGATCGATTCCGTGAAGCGTTCCACACGGGGATCGGTTGCTTGATCAAACACGCCACCCCAGGCTTTGGCAGACACTGCGGATCCTCCGAATCGAAGGCGACGATGACGATGATTCAGCGAGCTTGCGCGACGGCGCAGGGCTTCACCGCAAGACGACGGGCGAGCGGTTCCGCCCGCCCGTCGGTCTGCCGCGGCGCAACGCGCGGCCGCGCCCTTGTTTCTACCACATGTGTTGGGGGATCGGTACGGCTGGCGGCAGCGTGGCGCAAACAGCCGTCGCGGAAACAAACTCCCTTTGACAGCGGTCCTGTCCACATCTTAGCGTGGAGCCATGCCGTGGTTCTGACGCAAGGCCTCAAGGAGTCCGAACGATGGGATGGTGGGGCAGTCCATTCGCCGGGGGATTGACGCTGGCAACCGCCCTGTGGGGTGGAGAACCGGCGACCCTTCCCCCGGCCAAGGTGTATCAGTTTGGTGAACAAAGGGTGGTCGTCCAACCCGGACCGGCGGCGGTTCCGTCCGCACCAGGTTCCGCTGCCGGACAAGTATCGGCGATTCGTCGAGTGTCGTTTGTGCAGCCGGCGGATGCGTTCGCGGCTCCCTTGCCGACACAACCGCCTCCCCCTGAGGTCCATCAGCTTCCCGCCGCGCCTCCGCCGGGCGATCGTGTCGCTCCGCTGCCACCGCTGCTCGATCTCGATCCGGTGGCATTGGCCCAGCGGTATCGCCAAATCTACGCGGCCATTCCCTTTGATCGGGCCGAGTACGAGGCCAATCCGTCCTATCGACATGAAGCCACCATGGAACTGCTGTTCGGCCAGATGCGGCCGATGGTCGTGGAGCGTCGGCAGATCGCGGTGGACGTTCGAACTCCGCCCGGGATGCTGCCCGCGCCGTATAGCTGGTACGGGTTCAATTCGTACTTCTTTCCGATCTTCAGCCCCGGGTATCGGGTGCACCGCAGCTTTTGATCCGTCTTCCGCGCCGCGACCGACGTGGGCAAGTGCGGACGGCCTCCGGCGGCGGTCATTGCGACGCGGAGGGCGTGGCGTTCGGCAGGCTGCACGCCAGTTCGGCCAGGTCGGTCCGGTCAGCCGATGTTTGCGCGCGAAAACCGCGGATGACCTGTCCCCGGTGGATCAAGAAGGCGCCGGTTAATTGCCGGGGATCCCCCAGGATCTTGCCAAAGCCGTAACGAAAGACCACCCCCTCGACCACTGCTCTCCAGAGGACGCGCGGGCCGAATAACTGCCACCAGCCGCCCAAGGGGAGTTGAAACGCGCGAAACAAGCGGCGCTCGGGATCACTGACGAGCGGAATGTTGTCGAGTCCAAACCGCCGCACCAGCGGTTGCACGTCCTCTGGCTTGGCGAGGTGGACGACCACGGGCTGCACATCCGCCGCAAGGAGCTGTTGGCTGTATCGGCGGACATCGGCCAGAGCTTCCCGGCAAAACGTGCAGCCCAAGTGCCGGACGAACACGATCAGCACCGGGTGTTGGAAGGACAAATCCCACAGCGATTGCCCCGAGGGAGTGCGGGTCCGCTGCAATTCTTCAGCCAGCGGTCCAACCGCTGCCGGGGCCGCCTGGTTGCCGCGGATGCAGGCTGCATGCCACAGGATGGCTGCGAGCGGGAACCACCAGAGGACATCGTTGATCAGCATCGCCCACAGCAAAGCCGGCGGCAGCTCTCCCGCGAGGATGCCGCGCAAGATCATCAGGGGGGCAAGCAGTTTTCCCAGCAGTCCGAGCAGCACCAGTTCAGCTCGTGCGACCGGATCGTGTGCGGCCATCCAATAGCCGATGCCGAACACGCCTACCAGCGCTCCCAAACTTTGGATGAAGGCGGGATAGTTGGGTGCCGGCAGGCCGCCGGCGGTCAGCAAAGTCGTCGGCATGGCCACGCACAGGATGGCCCACAGCAAGTTGTAAACGGCCGCGCCGCGGAGCACGACGATCATCCACTGCGGCGTTGAGGGGAAAGCGGTCATCGGCGGTTTCCGTGGGTCCGGCACCCAGTGGTGCGGGAGACGAGGGGCATCAACAGGGTTCCCGCAGCCGCCTCACGCGCGAAGGACGGGGGCCTCGCGCAAAAGCGGACTGGGACAGTCGCGCTCGGCGACTTCGGCTTGCCAAAAGTCTCGCCAACGGGACCATTCGATCGGATGTTCGCGAAACACGAGTGCGGAGATCGGCACGGGTTCAAAGCCGGCAATGCGGGCCGGGGCGCGCGGCCGAGGCGAGGAGTACGGCCGTTCCTTCAGGGAATAGTTGATCTCCAAATCGTAGGACGGAGTCGGCCAAATGACCAATCCGGATTCGGTGATGTCGTAAGGATGCGGCGGAGATCCCAGTTTGCGCTCGAGGTGTTCGCGGACCAGATCGACGGCCCCCAGCTTGTACATTCCGGCCAGTGCCGCGGACAGCACCGTTTCTTCCTCGCGCGTCAGCCGGCGGATCCATCCGGCTTCGGTCAGCCCGGCCACGAGCCAGCCCGACTGTTCGGCGAAGGTCAGGCAGGCCGGTTCATCGGGTCGGTCGGCACGCACCAGCCAGACGTCGAGGCGATTCGTGGACAGTTGCACGTCGGCGACGGCCAGCGGCACGCGGCCAAATCGCTGGGACACTCGCAGCAGGCCGAGCAGTTCCCGCTCGACGAAATGTCGCACCGCTTCGGCTTCGTGGTGCAGCCGCTCGTCGTAGGCCGAATGCCGGCTCAATTCCGGTTGATGTCGCGACTTGCGGGCCACGCGGCGGCGGCGCGCGAACAGTTTGGGAATGGTGCCCGAATGAAAACCGGGCTTCAGCAGGCGCAGCAACGTTTCGCCGTGGCTGCCGATGATCACGGGGCGGAGCGTTCGCGGACGGTTGGCCGCGTACAGTCCCCAGTTCTCCTTCAGTTCCCAGGCCAGAAATCCGAACACGCCGGGAATGCACGTGACGATCATCGTCGCCAGCAAGCCGGCCGTGTACTTGTCGGTGAAGTTGGCCAGCATGGCGGACAGCGGGGCCACCGACGGCAGAATCAATTTGTGCGACACCGTGACCACGGGAAAATGCTTGATGGGGTTGACCTGCGGCTCGATCAGCAGCGTCACGCAAAAGCGGATGATGGCATGCACGAAACTCCACACCAATCCCAACACGGCCTTCAAGGCCAGCGTAAGCCGTGATTCGCCCCGGCGGAACCGCAGCCATTCGTCGACCGAATACAGCAGCCGTTCGATGAAATCCATTACCTGCCGGAACACGTCGACGATCCAATTGAACAAGCCGATGATCACCGTGACGCGAAACCGGTGCCAGGCCTTGCCCAGCCATTCGAACAGCAATTCCTCGGTGTCCCGTCCCATCCGTGAGTTGAGAATGATGAACGACACCGTGAACACGGCCAACGCCCACCACGGTCCCATGGCGGGGTACAGTCCCAACCGGGGCAGCACCTGCCACGCCAGGAGCGTCACCAGCACGGGGCTGAGCAGATAGCGGCGGAAGATGAGGGCCGGCAGGCTCCGCAGCATCCAGGCGATGGGTGGAAACCGGTAGAGAGTCTGCGGCACATCAACGATCAGAAACTTGCCGATGCGCCACATCCACACGAGCGTCTTCCACGTCACGCGCAGGGCCGCCGGCCAGTGAATCAAGGCGAACAACACGGCCCCCAAGCCCAGCATGGCCGTGTGGCTGTAGATCGTCACTTCCGGCGTATGCACGAAGTGATGCAGCTCTTTGGCCAAAAAATGCAGTCCCTTGAGGATGACATACGAGCCTCCGAACGGGAGTGCGAAATAACGGGTGATGAACCGCCCCGTGGGCGTGCCGAAAAACAGCGACGTCATCCGCTGCAACCAGCGCAAGTAAAATGGGCCGCGCTGGTACACGCCGTCGAGTTCGACGGCGAAGTGCTGGTCGGCCCTTAGCAGCGCGTCCCCCCGCGCGAACTCGCGGGCGTCGGCGAGATCCGGGAGTTTCCACTGGCTCCGCGACAGGGCGTCCCGCAGATTGCCCAAGGTCAGGAAGCCCCGCTCCACCACCCCGTCGAGCAATTCGTCTCCCAGTTTTTGCAGTGCCACCGTCTCGATCACGTCGCGGCCGACAATCCCGGCGTCGCTCAGCGATCGGCCGATCACCGGTTGCAGCCGGCTGCGCAGGATGTACTCGGCTTGCTGGGCGGCACGGTGCAGCAGGTCGGTCAGGGTGCGCCGCCCTTCGGGATCGATTCGCACCAGGGGCACGCGGCGCGTGGCGCTCCGCAAGTGCTTGGAGATGAGCACCACGCGCAGCCGGGGGAGCGGCCGCCGCAGCGGTGTGCGCCCCAGGGAGAGGACCCAACGCCACAGGTCGACGCGATACGTTTCGCGCTCGTGGTCGATGCACACTTTTTGCAGGTCGTACAACAGCCGAGCGTTGGCATTCCAGAACTCGCGGACAGCTCCCACGACGATCACCGGCAACAGTTGTTGCCACGCCGCCTTTTCCTCGTCGGTGAGTTCCAACGCGGACTGGAGCCGCTCGGCCAGCAGCCGCACGTCTTCCTGCAACGCGGCATCGGCCCGCGGAGCTTCGGCCGCCGAGGCCAGCGACCAGGCCCGCCGACGCAGCATGGCCGCCCGCACCACGTTGCCCCGGCTGCGCAGCCGGTCCGCCTGCCATTGCAAGTGCAGGAACCGCCGCGGCGAACGCGGGACCGTGGGAACTTCCGGAGGCTCGGGGGTCAATTCGATGACCGGCGTGGGACGATCGAATTCCGCCGGACAGATTCCGACGAATTCCGGCGGGCGGCTCAATTCGAGCAGGGCCTCCGCATCGATATCTTCCCGCAACAGGCGGGCCACCTGATCGAGGTTCGTGAGCGACGGAAAATACAGGGGCAGCAGGTCGGGAGCGAAGGCGCGCAACTCGTGGAAGACGGCCACAAACTCGGCGTACACGTGGCGGAGTTCATCGGGATTCGTCAGCAGGCCTTCTTGCCGCAGCACGGCACGAATCTCGTCGAACTGCTGTTGTCCAATGCGATCGATCCGCCGGCGGAGCTGGGCGGTCGAGAGATGGTCCGGCAGCACCCGTTCGGACATGCTCATGTCGATACGGGCATGAAAATGCAGCCGCCAATAGTAATGGCGGAGCTTGTCGGGAGTGAACCGGGAGAGGCGATCCTCTTCCGGCCGGGCGATCAGCATGGCCCGATGGGGGAGTTCGATGCCCGGAGCAACTCCCAATTCGTCGAGCGCGACCAGCCACGTCAGCCGTTCCCGATCGATCACGTAGGACTTGCGATGGGGAATGCGGACCCACGGACGGGTGATGTCGAGTGCATGGCGCATCACCCGGCGCAGCACGCGCGGCAGAACGATGAAGACATCAGGATCCCGCTGCCGAAGGCTCTGCTCGATCTCCACGACCCAGGCCTGCGTCGTGGTTGCCGTTGTGTGTGCGAGGGACTCCGCCACCGTAGTTGTCCACTAGCAAGGGACCGCAGGGCTGACGCGCGGCGGCGCACTTTACCCCCCTCCGCGGCCCTGCTCCACCTTCCGGCTCAGCGTATCCGGTTCCCCTGCACGATTCCACTTGGGTCTTGCCGCAGCGCCGATTCAACGCCGTTGAGCAGCCGTCGGCCGAGCAGACGGCCGTTATGCAGCCGTGCAATCCGCCGCCGTCAAATAAGCAGCCGTCAAATAAGCAGTCGTCTCGGCACCGCGGGGCCGCGATTCCCTTTGGCGAGGCCGCCTCGGCGCGGCACAATGCGGTCATGAAGCACGTCGGTGGGGCTCCGGATCGACCGCTGCGGCGCAGTTTGCTGCCGTGCGGCTTGCTGCTGTGCGGCGCGGCACTCGCGTGGGGTGTCGTCGCCGAGGCGAATGAGCCTCGGCGATTCCAATGGCCGTGGATGCCGCTGGAGTGGATGCCGCTGGAATCGTGGGCCGTCCGATGGCCCGTCCCCCCAACTCTGCCGCCTCTTTCCGAGCAGCGCGCGGGACCAATGCCGGCGCGGCCGCTCCGCCGATTGGAATTGGTCACGGGGGAACAGTTTTACGTGGAGTGGCTGCGTGCCGACCCTTTCGGCTTGGAAGTGCGCTGGCGCGGCCATCGCGTGCGCCTGTGTTGGGATGTCGTCGCCGAATTATCGAATCTCCCTGGCGTGGTGGATGTGTTGGATGAATCGTTTGAGGACGCGCAGGGGACATCCTCGGCCGATGCCCATTCCGGCGGCAAGGCATGGCGCGGAACGAGGCTGGCTCCGCCGTGGCGCTGGTTGCCGGCTGAGCCGGTGGCCGTCGGTCAGGTGCAATGGTGCCAGCGCGCGGATTTGGGCCAGGCGCGGGGCTTTACAGCCCAGTTCGCGTTTTCCCCGGCGGACGGTTCGGATGCCCAGGCGTCGGACGTCCCGAATACGGAGGTCCTGCAAGTCGGCGTGTCTTCCGAGGGATGGTTGATGGCTGTACCACCGCCCGGATGGAGCATCGACTTTCGTCAACCGCTGCGGTTGTCGCCCACCTGGGACCTGCTGTCGCTGGATTGGGACCGCGACCGGTGGCGCGTGCTCTGCCACGAGATTGTGGTGGCGACGGGTCGCAAACCGGAGCGAGAATGGACCGGGGTGTCGTTCGATGCCTCGGAAACGGCCGCGCCGGTGTGGATCGATGATGTGCGAGTACAACTACGGCACGAGGCTCCAGCCCGAGCGGCCACGGGGGAAGCCGCTGTGACCTTGGCGAGGGGGGACGTGCTCTACGGGCGGGTGGCCACCCTCGATCCGCGGGGTGTGCACGTGCACGGTGCGCGCGGGTCGGTGCACGTTCCCTGGAGGGAATGGGTGGCCGTGCATCCCGCGAGCGATGCCCGCGCGGTCGGCTCATCGCAGTTCGTACATGGCGTGCTTCAGCGGGTGCAAACGCCCCCGCCGCCGTGGCCCCGTGGCTTGTCTGCCGAAACCTGGATCGCCGCGGCTCTGCCAACGTGGGGCGAACCGCCGGGTTGGGCACACCCCATGTGGGGACGGCTGCACGTGGAGGAAACGGCGGTGAGACACAGCGAGCGCTGGCACAGGGGTGATTTCTGTTGGTTGCTCATGGGGCTGGTGCATCTGGGGGATGAAGTGCGTCCCTCGTTTTTGCACCCGGAACCTCAGGGTTCCCGCGTGGAAGGAGAGTTCGTGCTGCACGCTGTCCCGCGGGGCACCTGCGTGATGTCCATCGACGTGGCGGAGCTGGAACCGTCCGGTCCCGACACGCCTCCCACCCAACCTTTTTTGTCGCGTTTGCGCGGCGGCTCCTTGCGGACGGAACTGTTCGTCAATGGGCGGCTCGTGGGAGACTGGAATCGTGGTCTCTCGTGGCGGCCGCCGGTGATGCAGCGGCAACGACTGCGGATGGCGGTCCCGGTCGAGTGGCTGCAAACGGGACGCAACACGTGGGAAATCCGACAGCAACCCCTCGCACCGGGCGATCACCGACTGGATGATTGCGAACTGGGACGGTTGGCTTTGGAACTGGCCCCGTAGAACACCGTCCCACTACAACTCGCTCCGCCAGCGACGGCCATCGACTCGGCGATGTCGCCAACATGTTCCCCACGTCGCACGTCGCATGCCGCGCACGTATGCACGGCCCGCGCGCCGGCTAACGGTGGTGCCTCCCGAGCGGGGAAACCGTACCAAGCGCGGTCAAGCTGGCTGTTCCCAGGATGAACCGTCCCAGGCGCAAACCCGCTCGAGGAAACGAATCACACCTTGGCTGAACTCCTGGAACAGATGCTCCCCTTTTTCGGGGGTCGCAAACTGGGGCGAGCCGATATGACCCGGCTCGGTGCGGTCCTTGGTGATCCAGCCGCGGTAGGCCGGCTCGAAGCCGAACCCGAAGTCCACGGTTTGCAGCCGACTGACGTCGGCCACGAGGTGGGGCGCTAGCCGTTGTATCATGGACGTCTCCCACTCGCAGGCATGCCCCATCTGCCGCTGCACCAGGTCGCTCCGCGTTTCCCACGGTCGGGCGAAGTCCCAGTAGGTGGCGAACAAGAGCAGGAGATCGGCCCGGTGACGGTGCCGCTGCCGCACTTCGAACACCGCTTGCTTGCCGGGCGTCACGTTGCCGCCGTGACCATTCAGCAAGACGATCCGTCGGAACCCGTGTGTCAGCAGATCTTCCATCAAATGAACCAGCAGGTCGAGATACAGGCGGGGGCGCGCGGAGAGCGTGCCGGCAAAATCCAGATGATGGTCCGAATTCCCTAACCACATCAGGGGAGCGAACAGCACTCGATCATTCAGGGCGTGGGAGACCCGGCGAACCACTTCTCCCAGCAGCAGGCTGTCGGTGAAGACGGGCAAATGCTGGCCGTGTTGTTCCAGGGCGGCCACGGGCAGTACCACCGGCGTGTGTGGCGCCAAGGCTCGAACGCCAGGCCAGGCGAGATCGGCAAGATTCATGAACAGTCCTGTGACGGCGAAGGGTTCCCCACGGGTCGACCAGGCGGCATCATAGCAGGTCGCGCGGATCACTGCCGCTTTGGACGTTTTCAAGTCGTCTGGCGGGCTGCGTGGTCTGGTGGTCCGGCGCGGTGGCGGCCGCATCGGTTTAGCGCCGCGGCGGAGAGTTGGTCTCCGATGCTCGCGGCGGTCCGCGCCAAATTGGCGGGGGCGGGCCCATCGGCCGGCGTTCAAACGCACTCAAGAACTGCTTCAGCGCATCATCCAGCACCGGCAACGGAACCACCTCGGCCACGGGAGTGGCGACCGAGCCATACACCCGCACGGCGATCCAACCTTGTCCCAGCATCCCCACCAGGCCCACCACTTCCCGGACGCCCGGCACGGCCACCTGATTCCGCGGCGGTTTGGTATAGAAATACAGATTCACCAAACCATCGAAGCGGATGTATCCCCGGCCGCGCAAGCTCAAGGTGTTGCCGACCAGATCGATCGCCTGAAAATCGAATCGCTGGTTCACCACCGTGAAATTGAAGTTCGCGTAGTTGAATGCCGAGCGGTCGATCGGCTGGAACTGCGGCAACTGAAAAATCTGGAGGAAGACCGGCAACTCGTACAGCGCCGCGGGGCTGATCTGCAATTGCCCCTCGCCGCCAATCCGGTCGAAGGAAAACCCTCGGCCGCGCAAATCCATCCAGCCGTTCATCAGTCCGCGGACATTTCCCTGCCCGCGCAAATGCCGCAGCGCGTACTTTTCGAGATTGGCGGAAACAAGGGTCAGGTGCGCGCGGTAGGCTGGTTCTTCGGGACGGAGGTCGAGGTAGGCGTCGAGAGTCACTTCGCCGTCATAGGCCTCGCCCGTCACCGACGCGGCTTGCGTGACCTGCACGACGTCGTCGTTGCGCGGCGGCAGAGTGCGCGCCCGCGAACCGACTTCCAATTGCAGATCTTGATAACGGAAGGGACCGCGGATGGCGGTCACTTGATGGTTTTCCAGCACCGCGAGCGAATCGAGGTCCAGTTGTCCCTGCAACCGCAGATCGTGTCCGTCGAATTGTCCGGAGCACTGCACGCGACCGTGCACATTGCGCAGCAGCAGTCCGGTGGTGATGTCGCAGCCCGCCAGTTGCACGTTCAAATCCCATGTGGCTCCCACCAGGGGGCGCGTGCGGGTCGGTCCGAAGAACGACACCGGACCCGTGGCCGAAAACCGCCCTTGTGGATTCAGCGCGTCGACGACCGGCCGCAAACCGCCGGGCAAGGCCCGCCGCAGTGCCGGCGTAAGGCTTAAATCATCCACATGGAACCGTGAAAACGTCACCTGCCAGGGGCGATCGGCCGGGCACAGCGCCACCCCTTGGCCGCTGATGTGCAGTTCATCGTGGCGGGCGGAAAACTCCTCGATTTCGAGGCGTCCGCGGGCGTACCGCAATTCCGCGGTCACGTCGTGCCAGGAAAAGGGAAAGTCGCGCAATTGGGCGTGCGCCCGGTGCAGCGTGAATTGCGGAAGGGCGACTTCCACCTCGCGGCCCGCGGTCCAGTCGATCACGGTGTGCAGACTGAATCGGCCCTGCGGGGCAAACGCATCCCACACCTCGCGCAGCGCGGCGGGGAGCGCCGCATACAGGTCCCGATCGAACGCGGCCTCCTTGGCCGTGACTTCCAGATGCAGCCGACCCGGCTCGGTCAACTCGTAATAGCCGCGTCCGGTCAAGACGGCGCCGTCATGGATGCCCCGTAGGTTTTCGAACGTCACCTGGTCGCCGTCCCAGAGCGCTTCCCCGCTGAGTTCCGTGATCGGATAGCGGAATTGATCGTACACCATCGAGGCTTTGCGGGCGGCCGCCCACACGCGCAATTGATACTTCTGATTCAGCCCGGCCGGGCGCTGCAACCGCAGCCGCGCATTCCCCCGGCCAGTCAATTGCAGTTCGGCAATGGTCCGCTTGAGGGCCAGCGGACAGGCCCGCACGATTTCATCGTTCAGGACGAAGTCGTCGGCCCAGATGTGGAAATCGGCAGAGCCGGTCGGTCCGGGATCGTGCAGGGTTCCCACCACGCGAATCGGGGTGCCTCCCGAGCTACCCGCCCCCTCGATGCGCAGCAGATTGTCGCGCCAACTGGCCGTCGCGGAAACCTGTCGCACCAGCAGCGGAAACTTTTCGTGGCACACCGTACCGTCGGCAAGCGCGGCTTCGGCTTCCACCGACCACCGCGCGCCATCGTGGGCGATGTCGGCCTGGCCGGTCAGCAGGCCGGTCAACCCCAAGGACTTCACCTGCCGTTGCAAGGTGGCTGGCAGGCGCGCCACGAGCGCCGGATCCACCGGCACGCGCTCCACCCCGGCCCGCACCCGCATCCGACCATCGCGCTCCCGTTGAAGTTGAATCGTTAACCGACGGTCCCCATGCGCGGCCTCCAGGTCGCGCACGACGATCCGCTCGGCGTCGGCGTACAGCACGGCCTGGACATCGCTCAGGGGAAACGGCAGCGCCGGGTGCGTGGCGCGGCCCGAAAAAATCTGGGCGGCAACACGGAATTCCGGCGGCGACTCGGGGGCTGCCTGGGCGGCGTGCAGGTGCACTTTGGCGACCACCGACACGCCGAAGTCCCACCGGGGGCGGTCGACGGATGGGGCCAACGCCGGTCCCAGGTGGGCCAGTTGTTCGTCGAGCCGTTGTTCCACCGCATCCAAATGATTCGCCACCGGGGGGAACAGGGCGGCGGCCAGCGCCAAGCTTTCTCGTTCGATCCGCAATTGACGGGCTTCGACGGCAAGTTTCCAGGAAGCCGGTTCGAGGGGAAGTTGTCCCCTCAGCACAACCTCTCCCGTAGGGTCCGTGCGGGCCGAAGCCTCGATGGCGTAGCTCGACCGCGACACGGGCCGGGCTTGCAGTTGCACGCCCTGCACCAGCAGGCGTGCCGCGGGAGTTTCCGCAGCCGATTGCGTCACATATTCCACTTCGCCATGGGACACAATCAGATCGGGCAGCGGCGGTCGGTCGGCATCGCCTTGCCAGCGCACGCGGCTCCAGGCGTACTGCCCCTCGGCATCACGCTCCACGCGAAGGTGCGGCTGGTTCAGTTGCACACGTTGCAACAGGATTCGCTGATGGTCGGTGAATTGCTGCCGATCCAGCGTGACGATCACCTCGGGAATCCACAGGGCCGGCGGGGATTCCTCGGAGAGGCGCAGTGCGACGTCGTACAAATGGATGCGGCCGATGAAATCGAAACGGGCTCCTCCGATCGACACCGCGGCGCCGCTCAGCCGCTGATTCACCAGCTTCAGAAGCTCCGCGCGCAGGATTTCGTCGCTGCGAAACCACAGCCACGCCGCGGCGCCCCCGGCCCCCACCACGAACAACAGCAGCAAGAACAGCAGGTGTTTCAGCACGCGGCCCATCGCTCAACCTCCCGTTCGCGGAGAGAGCTCAGGGTCGCCGAGCGTTCTACCAGCCGTCCAAGTCCGCCAGCGCTGCCAGACATCGTGGAAACCGGCGGCCGCGAGAATCCACAACGGGTATTCGGCGGGCAGCCGGTAGCGGATTGATCCCACGAACACCATGTGCACGGCGGCGAAAAACAGCACTGGAAAGGTAGTCATCACGCACAGCCGCACATTCTTCCGCTGCCCAATCAACCCCCACACCGCACCGAAGTACAGCGACAGCGTCGTGGCTGCCAGGCCCGCGATGATCCAGGGGTGTCGAAACTGATCGGCATTCGGAATCACGCTCCAGTAACGCAGGGCCTTCCGTCCAGCCAGACGCACGGCCGTGAACGGCTCGGCGGCGACAAATGCCCAGGCGCGGCGGCGATATTCCTGGTCCATCTCGTATTCGGACATGCGGTCGAGCAGTCGGTCCTCGTCAAAGAACCGCATGTCGCTGTCGCCATTGGCTCCCGGGCGCAAACCGTCGTACAGGCTGGGACCGACCCACAACGTGGTGGCCACCCAATGTCCCGTTACCCCGTGATTGCGCCACGCCCAGGGAAACAACGCCGCCCCCAAAATTCCCACCGCCAGCAGACCTTCACACCACGCTCCGCGGTGCCGCGGCGCCCGCGCGATCAGCCATACCGCCGCCAGGGGAGCGATCGGCAACCAGGTGGGACGCAGGTAGGTGGCCACGGCCGACAACCCACCGGCCGCAAGTGCTGTCCCCGGGCGACATCGTTCCGCCGGCGTCCACAGCTTCGCCCAGGCAATCAAGCTGGCCAGCATGGCCGTGGCAAAGGGAGTTTCCGTCAACAACAGGGGACTGAACACCGCTAGCGCCGGAGAACACGCCGTGGCCGCGGCAGCCCACCAACCCACGGAGCGGTTTGCCAGCTCGCCACCGAGCCAGTACACCAGGCCGCAGGCCAAAGCGCCGATCGTGGCCAACAGGCACCGTGCCGGCCACACCGATTCCCCCCAAATCCGCTGGCTGGCCGCCAACAACAGCGGCAACCCCGGCATCCGCAACACGCGCCGGGGCGGTTCGTACAGGGCGTACTCCTCGCCGCGGGCCAGGCGTCGGCCCAACTCCCAGTAACCTTCCGCGTCGCCGGGAATCAAACAGATCCGACCGGGTGTGGCTGCCACCGTGCGGTCAACCCACGCCGCGACTCCCAAACGGATGACCAGGGCGGCCAGCATCACGGCCCCCACCCCAGCCCAGCGATGCCCAACGTCCTGCATCCGACACCGCTCCCCGTCTGCTCAAAAGCGGGGAATCCTATGTCGGGTTGGGGAGTCTGGTCAAGACGGAGAAATCCGCCGCACCACCGTTCCGACCCGTGACTTTTCTGGTCCGAACGGAAATACCGGCCGTCGCCTTGCGGAAGCAAACTGTCATCCGCGCAAGCTCAACGAGGTCCAGTGAACCGGCCAGGCAGACCAGCCAGGAGGCGGTACGCAGCACCAACTTCTCTTGGGTTGGTTATTCCCGCGAGGCGGAGACATGGCTGCGGGCGACGCAGCCACGGATCTTGGGCGACCGTGCCACGGACTGAGCCCAGTGGTGCGGCGAACGGAGCGCCACGGTGCGGCGACGCTCCGTTCAGGGCGTTCAGGGCGTTCCATTCAGCCATGCCGTTACACACGCCCGTGCAGATACTCTTGCAAATAGTGAATCGTCACTTCGTGATTCGTGGCATCGTAGGCGTTCAGATCGCCGATGGAGATCAGCCCTTCCGCTTCCCCGCGGGCATTGACGATCGGCAAGTGGCGAATGCGCCGCTGTTTCATGATGTTGCGGGCATCGTCGATGGTCGTGTCGGCGGTCGCGCAGGCGATATTGGTGGTCATGACCTCGGCCACGCGGACGGCGGCCGGCTGGCGTTCCTCGGCGACGACGCGCCGCAGGACGTCCCGTTCGGTGAAGATTCCCACCAGTTGCGCCCCCTCCATGACCAGCAGCGCTCCAATGCCGAATTCGTTCATCCGTTTCGTGGCTTGCAGCACCGTTTCGTCGGGATGGGCCACGCGCAACGGTTGTCCCTGTTTTTGGCGGAGAATTTCGCGGATTGTGCCCATGGTGCGCCTCCTGGAGCGATCGCGCGGAGAGTGGAATCACGCTGGCCCCACGGCTCGCTCGCGCCCCCGGATTTGCCCCCCTTGGCAAAGCAAGCCCCGGAGTCGCCACGACAACCGTGTCGGGCAGGCAACTTGGTCGAGTCGAACCAACGGTTTGTCGAACGGATCGGCCTGACGGACAGGATACGTGCTACAGGATACAAGATGTCGAGTAGACGATACAGGAGGAAATTAACTCGCCCACAATCGACATAACGGCGTTGCGGGAATGAGGGGCCACTGAAGGGTCTCGACGGAGGCCGTGGCCTGTTGGCCGTCGATGCCAAACCAGGCCAGAATGCTTGCCGGAATCTGCGCGGGAGAGATTGGCTCGTCCACAGGTTCGGCCGCCGTGGCGTTGCTGGCTCCCAACACGGCTCCCCCCTGAACGTCGCCTCCCGCCACCAATGCCGACCAACACCGCGTCCAATGGTCGCGACCACCGCGCTCGTTGATGTGGGGCGTGCGGCCCATTTCTCCCGTGGCGATCACCAGCGTGTCTTCCCACAGTCCCCGCTCTTCCAGATCGTCGAGTAGGCCGGCCAACGCCCTGTCGAATTGTGGACACAGCCAGTCTCGATAATCGCACAGCGTGGAGGGAGCGCACGCGGGATCGCCGTGGCAGTCCCAGGTGCGCGTCTGCTGCAAGCTGTCGAAGAGATTCACCGTGACACACCGGGTGCCGCGCTCGATGAATTGCCGCGCCTGATACAGCAGCCGGCCGAAGCGGGAATCGCCGTACAGCCGCCGCGCTTCCTCCGTGTCGACCGGGCCATCGCCGTTCAGTTCCACCAGATCCCATTCCGTGCCCAGGATCCCGGCCGATTGACCCTGTTCGTTGTGCACCCCGGTGTCCCGCAACCGCGCGGGCAAGACGACGTTGGCTGGCAGCGACCCCATGCCCCGGTGAGTCTGGCAGACCACGCTGCCAAAATGGGGAAACCGCACGCCGCGTTCGGCCACCCGCCCCGTGTGAAGCAATTGCAGCCCCGTTTCGTGGATGGGGGCGTAGTCGTGGCACAAACTGCGGATGAGGGCGCAGCGATGCAGCCGTTGCGCCAGTTGCGGCAGCGTTTCGCTGACAAAGACCCCCGGGACCGCGGTGGAGATGGCCTTGAGCGGGCCGCGAACCGACGGGGGGGCGTCGGGTTTGGGGTCGAACGTTTCCAGTTGGCTGGGGCCGCCCGCCATGAGGATGAAAATCACTCGGCGGCGCTGAGAGCCGGCAAAGCGCGTCAGGGCCGACTGTTCCCCCAGGGACAAGCCGACCATGCCCATTCCGCCGACGCGGAGAAACTCGCGTCGCGACACTCCCGTACCCGTTTTCGCTTGTTCCGTGGATGCCATGCCCAGCCACTTCCCGCTGCAAGAGGATTACCGCTCCGTGGGCAAACCCCTTCCAGTGACCACCCCACCGCCGACTCCAACAATCCCCATTCCCACTCCAATCCCCGTCCAACACCCGTTAGCAATTTAGCAATCGCCAGGCACGCTGACCAGAACCCCCGCCCCAATTCCCCGTGCCGCCCCACGGCCGCGCCTTCCCGAAGCCGTTACGACCTGAAGACATCTCGCGTGCGCTGCGCGCAGCGTGGTCGGTTTGTTTCCGGCTGTGTGGTCGGTTTGTTTCCGGCAGCGTATTCTGGGGGGAGACGTCGGCGGCGACGGAGGTTGCAGCGGCGGCATCGGACGAGCGCGGCGGTGGGACGTGGGACGGGGCCAACCATGATTCTCGAACAATTTCGACTCACAGGCCGCGTGGCCTTGGTGACGGGCGCCACGCGGGGGTTGGGGCAAGCGATGGCCAAGGGGCTGGCCGAGGCGGGAGCCGACATCGTGTCGGTTTCGCGATCAGCCCACGACGAGGAAACCGGGCATCTGGTGAACGCCTGCGGACGCAAATACTGGTCGTTTCCGGCGGATTTGGGGCGTCCCGAAGACCGTCGCGGCCTGATCGACCGCATCCTCGCTCAAACTGGCCGGATTGACATTCTGGTCAACAATGCCGGCATTTCGCATCGCCATCCGCCGGAGCAGTATCCCCTGCACGAGTGGTACCAACTGCTGGAAGTGCATCTGCATGCCGCCTTCGATCTCAGCCAGCAGGTCGCGCCCCACATGCTGCAACGGGGCCGCGGAAAAATCATCAACATCGGCTCGGTCATGACGTACGAAGGGGGGTACAACATTCCCGCCTACGCGGCGGCCAAGCATGCCTTGGCCGGATTGACCAAGTCGCTGGCCAATGCTTGGAGCAGCCGGGGGATCAATGTGAATTGCATCGCGCCGGGTTATTTCGAGACGACCCTCGCGCACGTCTTGCAGGACGACCCAGTGCGCGGCCCGCAGATTCTGGACCGCATTCCCGCCGGCCGCTGGGGCGATCCCGACGAACTGGCTGGTGCCGTCGTGTTCCTGGCGTCCGACGCAGCCAACTATGTGCACGGAAGCGTGCTGGTGGTCGACGGCGGTTGGCTCGCGCGGTAAAACCTGTCAGATGCAACGACGGTGTGGGCGGGCGACGGTCCGCCCCCGCAGCTTACAAACCGGGGAGACGGTTCATGGGGTTCATCAATATCCAAGACTATCAGCCGATCGAGCCTGTGCCCGGTTGCCGCATGCGGACGCCTTTCGGAACCCACCTGATGCTGTCGTATCTGGAGATGGACGACGGGGCCGAGGTCCCCCTGCACCAGCATCCGCACGAACAAGGGGGGATTCTCCTCAAGGGCAAATTGCAGTTGACGATTGGCGAGGAAACCCGCGTGGTGGAAGCAGGCTCCCTGTTTCTGATCCCGCCGCATACGCCGCACCGGGCCGTGGCCGTCGACGGACCGGCCACCGTCCTCGACGTCTTCAGCCCCGTGCGCGAAGACTACGCGGCGCTGGTCAACCGCTACATTCCCACTCCCACGGCGAACACTTAGCCCCAAGCCGGGTCGGAGTCACAGGGCCGTTGTCAAGCGATGACATCAGGCGATGACATCAGGCGATGGCATCAGGCGATGGCATCAGGCGATGGCATCAGGTGATGGCATCAGCCGAGGACGCCAAGTCATCGCATCAGGCGAGGACGGCGGGGACGAAGGCAGCCATGCGGCGGCGGGCCAGTCGGCCGATGTCCCGTTCCCGAACGCTCCAGCCCCACTTCGCCGCATTCCGCCTGGCGGTGTGAGTGTCGATGACCACCGCGACCAAAAGACCGAAACTGCCTACGCCCGCAGCTTGCCGCGCAGGTATTCCGCACCGGCGGCGAGGGCTTCGGCCAGTTTCGCGGGATTTTTGCCCCCGGCTTCCGCGAGTTCCAGGCGGCCGCCGCCGCCTCCGCCCGCTACCTTGGCCGCCGTCTTCACCGTGTCGGATGCGCTCAGGCCCCGCTTCACCAAATCCTGGCTGACGGCGGCTATGAACGCCACCTTGTCGTCGACCACCAATCCCAAGAGGATGGCGATCGAAGGCGCCTGCTCGCGGAGCCGGTCGACAAACTCCTTGAGTTGCTCGCGGCCGCATTCGGTGACGGCATGCACCACGAGTTTGGTCGTGCCGATGGTTTCCGCCTGGGCCGCCAGCCTGGCCGCCGTGGCCGCTAGCGATTGCGCGGTATGCTTTGCCAGCTCGTGCCTTGCCTGCCGCAATTCCTCCTGCAATTGCTGAATTTTCCGCGGCAGTTCTTCGGGCTGCGAGGCTTTCACCAAAGCCGTCACTTGAGCGAGCAGGTCTTCGGTTTCCCGCATGCGCTGGAGAGCTTTGGGACCGGTGAGGCACGTGACGCGGCGGATTCCGGCCGCGATGAGTTCCTCGCGGACGATGCGGCACAACCCCACCTGCCCGGTGTTGGAAAGATGAGTGCCGCCGCACAACTCGCGGCTGAAGTCGCCCATGGTGACGACCCGCACCCGGTCGGGATATTTTTCCCCGAACAGGGCCATGGCTCCGAGTTTTTTGGCTTCGGCGAGGGGCATCACCGCGGTGGAAACCGGGGCGCCGCTGGCGATGCGGGCGTTGATTTCGTCCTCGATTTTCAGCAGTTCCGCCTCGGTGACGGCTTTGGGGTGGGCGAAGTCGAAGCGCAACTGGTCGTCTTCCACCTTCGAGCCGCGCTGCGTGGCGTTCTCGCCGAGCACCTTGCGAAGTGCATAGTGCAGCAGGTGGGTCGCGGAGTGAGCGCGGCGAATGCCTTCGCGGCGCGGAACGTCCACCTCCGCCTGCACCACCTGGCAGACATGCAGACGGCCCCGGATCAGCCGCCCGATATGCACGATCAACTCGCCGTTCCGCTGCGTGTCGACCACCTGGAAGTGAACTTCGTCGGCGATCAGGCGGCCGGTATCCCCCACCTGGCCGCCAGCTTCCGCGTAAAACGGCGTGCGGTCGAGCACCACGCCGATCAGTTGGCTGCTGCCGGCCTGGGCGAACTCATCCACAAGCTGCTTGTCGGCGATCACACCCAGCACGGTGCCGGTCGCCGACGTGGTTTCGTAGCCCAGAAACTGCGTGCCCCCTTGCTTGCGGAGTGCGTCGAGCGGTCCCTCGGCCATCACCGAATCGGCAAACGCGCCGCGGCCGCTGGTCTTTTTGTGCTCGTCCATGCAGGCATTGAAGCGGGCGCGGTCGACCTTCAACCCTTCCGCCTCGGCGAGCGACTCGGTCAACTCGATCAGAAAGCCGTCGGTCTGATGCAGGTCGAAGGCTTCGTCGCCCGGCAGGACCGTGCGGTTCTGGATGCGGGCCTGCTCGACCATTTTCCGGAACTTCTGCATGCCCCGTTCCACCACGCCCAAAAACTGCTGTTCTTCCGCCTTGATGGCCACCTGCACGTTCTCGACGGTCTTTTGCAGTTCGGGATACGGCTGGCGCATCACCTGGGCGATCAGGGGCACAAGCTGGTACAGACAAGGTTCGTGCTTGCCGAGGCGAAACGCCTCCATCGACGCGCGCCGCAGCAACAAACGGATGACGTAGTTCTCCTTTTCGTTGCCGGGCAGGCATCCCTCGTGGATGGCGAAGGTGCAGGCGCGAACGTGATCGGCAATGCGCCGCAAGGCGCGGCCGTGAGCCGCCGTGAATTCGTACCGCGTGCCAACGACCTCCCCCGCCGCGTCGCACAGCGGCCGAAGAATGTCGATTTCGAAGTTGCTTTCGCGGCCTTGCAAGACGGCGGCGGTCCGTTCGAGGCCCATGCCGGTGTCGATGTTCTTTTTCGGCAGCGGCCGCAGGTTGTTGGGCGGCGGACCGACCCGGTTGAACTGCGTGAACACCAGATTCCAGATCTCCACCTTTTTGCCGCCGGACGGGGGAGCGTAATAGATTTCGCTGCACGGGCCGCACACGCCGTCGGGACCGTTCGTGGGAGAACCGGCGGGCCAGAAGTTTTCGTACTCGTCTTCGCGCGTGATGCGGTCGGCGGGCAGGCCCACCACATGGTGCCAGATATCGGCCGCTTCATCGTCATCCAGATAGACCGTCACCGACAGCCGCGCGGGATCGAGGGCCAACCAGTGTTTGGACGTGAGGAATTCCCAGGCCCATTCGATGGCCTCGCGCTTGAAATAGTCGCCGAACGAAAAATTGCCCAGCATTTCGAAGAACGTGTGGTGATAGGCGGTCACTCCCACGTTGCCGATGTCCCCCGTCCGCAGACACTTCTGGCAGGTGGTCGCCCGGGTGAATTCCAGCGGCCCGATCCCCAGAAACTGATTCTTGAACTGGTTCATGCCGGCCGGCGTGAACAGCACGGTGGGATCGTCCCTCGGGACCAGCACATCGGATGGCCGGCGGACGCATCCCTTCGACTCGAAAAACGTCAGGTACTTTTCGCGCAATTCGTCGGTATTCATAGGCTGGCCCCGCCCTCCACTGCGGGTTGAGCACTCCGCCCCGATGGCCGGGACCAGAGCAATTTACAGACACGCCGCCAGGAATCGAGTTCGTGCGTCCTTTCACGGAGCGGCTGATTTGTCCTTGATGACGAGGATGCGGCCCCCTTCGTCCGCCGGACGATCCAGCGGCCGCAACCGCAAGCTGACGTCGCCGCTCTTGACCGCTTTCACAGCCTCGGCGAATTCCGCGGGCGTCCGTACCGGCTTGCCGTTGACGTGGGTAATGAAATCTCCCGGTTGCAACCGCGCCTCCTGGGCCGGTGAATCTGGGGCCACCTCGGTCACCACCACCGCGGCCGGCACCTCCAACAAGGACCGGAAATACCGCTCCCGGCCGGTCGCGTAATCCACCGCCAGTCCCCGCCACACCGGGTGGCGGCGTTCCGCGGCGATGATGCCTTCTTCGTCTTGGACGGGCCATTTTCCCAGTTTCACCTTCAGCGTCAATTCCGTTTCCCCTCGATACACGGTCACTTGAATGACCGTTTCGGGAGGATGCAGCGTCGCCTCGCGCATCAGGTCGATGTCGCTCCGGATCGGCTGGCCGTCGATGGCCACGATCACATCCTGGTTCCGCAGACCCGCGAGTTGCGCCGGCGAACCACTCCGCAGATCGTGCACCTCCGCCGCCGTCATTTGCCCCAAACGCTCGGCCAGGTCGTCGCGCAGGACGATCCGCTCGGGACGCAACCCCAAAAAGCCGTACTCCACTTCCCGGCCGGCCAGCAACGTTTCGACAATCCAGCGCGTCCGCGGATCGATCGGAAAGGCAAATCCCCCCGATCGTTCGTAGCCGTCCAAGGCCGCCAACGAGGATGCCACTCCCACCAGTTCGCCGCGCAGGTTGATCACCGGCCCTCCGCTGGCGCCGATCGGCAACCGCTGTTCGATCTGCATCGCCGTGCCGATGTTCAGCAGCGTCGCCGAACCCGTCTGCGGGTTCGTGAGCACGGCCGGCCGGCGCACCAGATTCGACACGATGCCCCACGAAGCGCTGGGCGAACCATCGCGGGCGATCCAATAGGGGTTGCCCAGCGTGATCACCAATTGCCCCTTGTGCACGGGAGCCGCGGTCGACCAGGAGATCGGCCGCAACTGGCCCGGCTTCAGCTTGCCGGATCGCTCGTCGAGTTTGAGCACCGCCAGATCGCACCGTGGATCGGCCGCGTAGATGGCCGCCGACAATTCGTGCTGCGAGGGCAACCACACGCGGAGTTCGGATTCCTCCCCCCGACCCCGACGGTTGACGGTCGCCCCGCCCCGAACCACGTGGTACGCGGTCAAGACGAACCGCCGCTCGCTTTGCGGCGGCGCGACGATGATGCCCGAGCCGAACTGATTGGGCAGCAGGTCGCGCGGGCCCCGTTCGTCCTGACCGCGCAAATCACCGGAAAACAGCCGATCTGCACGGTTGTGCTGAATGCGAGCGATGCTGACGACCGAAGGTTCCGCCTGTTCGATGACCTGGGTGATGGTTTGCTCGAGGGCCGCCACGGCGGACAACCCCTCGGTGGGCTGAGCGCGTGCCATCGAGAGTGGTCCCGCCAGAACCACTATCATCAGACCACAAATCAGCCCGCCAGAGCGCGTCATCGACCGTTTCGCTTCCGTCTTCGCGGATTTTGCCGCCAGCCCTTCGCTGGCTCTACTGTAACACAGCCAACGGTCCGCCGACACCCCGAAAGCCTCTCCCGCCGGCTCACCGACTCACCGACTCAGCGGCTCAACGGCTCACCGACTCAGCGGCTCGCCGACTCACCGGCTTTCTTGTCCCCCGCGCGATCGCCCCCCCTCATGGCCCTCAGCGACGGCCCCTTCGACCCCCATTGACAGCCTGTGCCCCCACCACGTACAGTTCGCACCCCTTTTTTCCCCTGCTGCGATCTTTTCGACGGCGAAACCGGTGGTTCCGAGCGACGGCATGCGGCGCGCGGTCTTGTGGTTTGCCTGCGCGGTGGCTTGTGCAGGACCGACAACCGGTTGCGCGCTGTTCACGGCATCGGAGACCGCGACACCAACCGAATGGCTGCGCCCCACCCTGCCCCCGCTGCGGTCCGCCGCCGACGCCGTGCAGTTGCAAGTCGTCTTCGTGGAACGTCCCGCTGACGATCCCGCCATGCAACAGCTCGTGTGGCAAGAAGTCGATCAAGTGGGCGCAACTCCTCCGGCGGTTCGTTCCGTACTGGCGGACAATGGTCTGCGCGTGGCGCAATGCGGTTCCAACCTGCCGCCCACGCTGCAAAACCTGCTGGGCCTGTCGGCGGAGGGGCCGGCGGCGCGCCCGGCCGATCACTCGACCACCCGCAGTCATCAACTCAGCCTGCCCTCGGGACAAGATTCCGAAGTACTCGTGAATGGACCGCTCGAACACTGCCGGGTGCGGTTCGTCCTGAACGGGCAGCAGGAAATTCTGGAATTCGAGCAGACCCGCTGCGTACTGCGGATCAAGCCGATTCGCCTGCAAGACGGCTGGGTCAAGCTGGAAATCGCGCCCGAGATTCATCACGGCGAATCCCGCTTGCGGCACGCGTCCACCGCGGAAGGTTGGGCGTTTCGACCGGGTCAGCTCACGGAAGTTCGCCACGCCCTGAAGTTCCAGCTCACGCTCAACACGGGGGAACTGGCCCTGGTGGGCGCTGGAGACGGACCGACCGACACGGTGGGGCAGCGGTTTTTCCGGCACGACCAGGACGGCCAGGCGCGACAACGGTTGCTGGTGATTCGCGTGGTTCATGCCGGTCGCGAACCATCCGACGATCCCCGCCAACCCTAGGTCACTCCATCCCGCTTCGCCGGCGGTTGCCCCTTGGTGCCGCATCACTCCGGGAGGGGAGGCAGCCACGAACAATAATACAGCGCGCGGGGCACGCTCGATTCCAGCAACCCTTGCACCGGATCGGGCCTGCCGGCGGGAAGCGCGGCGCGGCCCAACAGCAGGTCAACCACGGTGGGCGGGTGGGAATAGGTCACGACGCGCACCTGATCGGGACTGGCGATTTTGCCTTTTTGCACCAACAGGGCCTTGAGCTGTTCCAGGGCCTCGTCCTCGAAGCCGATGGCATCGATCAGCCCATTGGCCAGCGCGTCTTTCGCGGTGAAGACCTCGCCCGTCGCCAGTCGACGCACCTGGTCGAGCGTGAGATTGTCGCGATTGAGATCGATCACTTCCAGAAACTGGTCGAACGCCTGATTGAGGATGTTTTCCCAAATCTTGCGTTCGCTGTCGGATAGCGGGCGGAACGGGCTGAGAGCATCCTTGAATTCGCCGGTCTTGAGCGGTTCGGCCGTGAAACCGAACTTGTCCGCCAATCGGCTGATGTCGTAGCGGGGAATGATCACGCCGATCGATCCGGTCCAGGTGGTGGGTTCGGCGAAGAGTTTGCCCTGCGGTCCGGCTCCCATGGCGATGTAATACCCGCCCGACGCCGCCATGCCCTTCATCGCCACGTAAACGGGCTTGTCCTTTTCGGCGAGTTTTTTGAGGTGGTGGTAGATTTCGTGGCTGTCGCCGACGAAACCACCAGGGCTGTCGATCACCAGCAGCACCCCCTTCACCGAGTCGGTCTTGCTCACATGTTCGATTTGTTTCCGCAGCCGCTCGGAAAAGGGGGGCATGATCGTGCCCGTCATTTTCAGGACCACGATTTCGTCCTGAGCGGTGATGCTGCCGGAGTGAAACTTCTCCTGCGGGGCCTCGATGTCGGCAAAGTAGTCGCGGTAGGCGGCAAACAGGACCAGGTTGAACAGCAGTGAACAGGCGAGAAGCACCACCAGCAACCGGATCAACCAGGTCCGCCAACCTCCCGCGTGCGTGTGCACAACCACCGTGGGCGCGGGATGGCGGGACGGCTGCTCGGGATCGAAAGTCGGTGCGGGAGACATGGTCAAGATCCTGTGACTCTTTGCCCGGGCAAGTTTATGCCGTTCCGCGCCGCCGTCAAAGCTGTCAAACTTTGCCAACGGCGCAGGGGTTTTCCCTTTGGCGAAGTTTGCGGACTGGGTGGCCTGTGGCGTGTATGCCTACGGTGTGGCCAGCATCTTCCGCACAACTGCAATCCCAATAAAAACCGTCATAGATGGTACGACGCAACGATTCGTACCGACGATGAATGTAGCTGACGGGCTGAGCCGCCGCCAACCCACGGTATCTGGAAACCGGCACGATAGCGGCGCCGCGGAGCGGGGATCGTCTGTCGTCCGCGCCAGCGTTTCGGGCGGGCCGTTGCGGCAACCAGCCATTCCAAACGGTTGATTCGGCCGTTGGATGCTGCATTCGGCCGTTGAATCAAGCGGTGATGTGCGAGGGGAGTGCACGGAAGATGAGCAACGACTGCAAAACTGTGCTGGCACGATGGGTGCTTGCGGCGGCAACTGCGGCGGGACTAGGGGCTGATCCCTTGGCGTTGTCGGCCCAGGTGTCCCCCCAATCGGCGCATAGAACGACACCGCCCGCGGCTCCCTCCGAGGAATCGGCCGTGCAACGTGAGTTGCGCCGACTGTACGCGGAAAGCGGCCGCGAGATGCCGACCGTGCCTCCCTATGTCCAAACCAAGGCCTCCCACCTGCCTCAACCGACGTATTCGACTGCGACCCCCGCGGCAGGATCGCCCTCGACACCTCCCGCATCCTCCGCCCAGCCGCAAGTTCCCGCCGCGAGTGCCCCGTCCACGAAGCGGCCCCATCCCGTGGTGTCGTTCTTCAAGAAACTGGTACCCGGCGGACAGTCGAAGCCCGAGGTTCCGCAAACTGCGGCCACGCCGCCCCGTGCCAGTGCTCCCAGCGGACCAGTTCAGCGCACGTCGCCACCCCAATATGCGCCCTACAGCACTCAACCGCCGCGTCGATTGCCCCCTGCCGCCACGATGTCGGCGGCCCCTGTGGTGCCCGCTCCTCCGTCGGAACGTGCGGGGCTTGCTCCGAAACGCACCGCAAGCACACCTGTCCAGCAATTTACGGAAGTCGTGCCTCCAGCGATTCCAGGCCCCGTGCTGCCGCCGTCCGATCACAACCCCCCGGCCACCGCTCAAACTCAAGCGCCACTTCCCGATGAACCGCGTTTGATCCTGCCGCCTGTGGAAACCGGAGCGCCTGCCGGTGCACCACGTTTCGAGGCACCCTTGGTGGTTCAGAACGACGCGCCGTCGGTCTTCCGGGTAGAGGACCATCCCGCGGAAGCGTCCGCGTCGTCGAATGGGCGACCGGCCACTGACGGCGATTTGGTGACCGGACCCGACCTGTTCCCCGATCCGTTCACCGAACTTTCGGAAGCCGAAGCCGACCGCCGGCATACGGCCGTGATCGAACCGGAACTCGAAGAACTGGCCCAGCAAGATACCCCTGCCGCGGCCACGACCACCACTCATCCGCCGTCGGTGCAACTGCCTCCGACGCAGGCTGATCCATTCGAGGAACCGCTCCTCATTCCGCCCAGCGCCGCAACCCTTCCCGCACAGGAGGTCGCCGTGAGCGACGACCTCCCATTACTGCCGCCACCCTTCGCGCCCAAGGCGGAGAACCCAGGCACGGTGCACAGTTCGCCCCTTGTCGCGCCCGCTCCGCAGTCCTTGCCGGCGACCTTGCCGCCGACACCGAGTCCCCACGCCACAAAGGCTGCTCCCCCTGTGGCCCCCGCTCCCCCCTCTACAGGCAACCGGACTTACGACGACAAGATGGCGAAAATTCGGGAACGGGGCGGCATGAAAGGGCTGAAAGGATTTTGTCCAGTGACGCTGCGCGACGAACGGGAGTTGAAAGACGCCCTGCCCGATTATCACGCCAGTTACCGCGGTCAAAAATTTCACTTCGCCTCGGCGGAAGCGAAGGCCAAGTTCGAGGAGAATCCCGGGCGGTATGCGCCGGCCGCCTACGGTGCCGACGTGGTGGTGCTGATCCGCGATCGAGACGTGATCGAGGGAACGCTGGACTACGCCGCCTGGTACAAGGGCCGCCTGTATCTGTTCGCGTCGGAAGAGACGCACGCCCTGTTTACCGACGATCCCAGCCGATTTGCCACGCCGGATGGCCTGGAGTGATTCCCCAGTCTGCCCACCGGAAACGGGCGGACTTGCCGTGGACGCCCAGGGGGGGCAAGGCAGCGACGACATCGCGGCGGGATCACGAACGACACCCCGGCAGCAGAGGACACTGCCGGGGTGCCGTTGTTGGGGGGGACGGTGATGGGGGCAAGGGACGAGGCTAAGTGGCCAACGGCATCGGGCCGCGGCATGGCCTCGCGGCTTACTTGGTTTCCGACGCACCGCTGTCAGGCAGGGCCGCCTGACGCTGCGGCTTGACAGGGGCCACGGTGGCGGTGGTGGGGGCCGGCTTCTTCGCCGAATACGCCTTGATCACATCGGCCGTGATGTCCACGCCGGGATCCACCGACAGCAAGAACCCCTCGTTTTTGGGGATGACCACGCTGAGACCGCGAGCAGCGGCGACTTCCTGAGCCAGCGGCTTGATCTCGTTGCGGAAGGCGATCAGTTGCTCTTGCCGGTAGGCCTGCAAGGCCTGCGTGGCCTGCTGCTTGGCCTGCAATTGCAACGCCAGCTTGTTCTTTTCCCACTGGGCTTCGAGCGCCTTTTCCTCATCGGTGGGCGGGTTGCTGTGTTCCTTCTTCTTCTCGGCGATTTCCTGGTTGAATTTCGTTTGCAGCTTCTCGAGTTCCTGATTCAGGGCGTTCTGACGCACCCGCAGCAACTCGTTGATTTCCTGCGTCCGACCGATCGACTTGGCCACCACATCCAGATCAACCACCGCCAGACCGCCGCTGGACGAGGCCTGCGGCTGTCCCGATTGCATGCCGCATCCCACAGCCATGATCGCCCCGGCAACAAGTGCCACACACAGACTGGTACGACGCATCCAACAGCTCCTTCTACGGATGGGGTCTGGTCCAAATTCCACAGGGGGCCGAAACGTAGTCCAATTCGGGCACACGGTCCAGACCGTTTCTCCGCCGGGCCAAGGCCGTCCCGACCGGTTCGGACGATCTGCCGGCAATTTCGGCAGTTCTTGCCGCCGATGGATTCCGCCATTCACGACCTTGCACTGCGTCAATTCGACTTTACCCGCCAATCGCATCAAGGTAGGCTGATGCCTGCGCCCTTTCCGTTCCACCGGGCCGATGTGCGCGAATCCACCGGGCCGATGTGCGCGGATCTGCCCGTTCTCCGGCCTTGTTTGCGGAGCTTGCCGTGTCGCACACTCAGCACGCCTTCGAGCATTTCCAGCCGCGTGTTCGTGAAGGAGTGGTGGTCCACGGACGGCGGAGCGTCCTGAAGGCCAGTCTCGCGGGCATCGCCGGCTTGACGGTGCCCAAATGGCTGGCGGCGGCCGATGCCCACCACGCGCGGCCGCCCCGGAAAAGCGTGATCCTGATCTGGATGACGGGCGGACCCAGTCACATCGACACGCTCGATCCCAAGCCGCTGGCTCCCAGGGAGATTCGGGGGCCGTTCGGGGTGATCTCCACGGCGTTACCCGGCGTGCAGGTGTGTGAATACCTGCCGAAATACGCCGCGCTCCTCGATCGACTGACGCTGATCCGCTCGGTCGACTGCCGGAATTCCAATCACGAACCGAACATGGTGATGCAAACCGCCAATCTGGCCGCCGAGCCTCGCACGAATCGGGAAGCGGAAAAGTATCCGGCGCTGGCGTCGCTGATCGCCAAACAGCGCCGGCATCTGACCCGCGAATTGCCGCCCTACGTCGTGCTGAATCTGAAATCGCGGAGCCATGTCGCCTGGGGAGGCTATCTGGGCAAGGCCTACGATCCCTTCGTGGCCAAGGACGTGGAGACCCTCTTCACACTGCCTGGCGAATTAACCACCGACCGCCTCTACACCCGGAAGGCACTTTACGAACAGTTCGACCGGATGCGCCGCGACCTGGACCTCGACGGCGCGATGGAAGCCGCCGACCGTTACACCCAGCAGGCTGTGGAATGGGTGCTGGGGCAAACCGCGCGGCGGGCCTTCGATCTGAGCCTCGAACCGTCGGACGTCCTCGAGCGGTACGGTTCGCACGAATGGGCCCGACAGGCCCTGCTGGCCCGGCGGCTGGTCGAAGCCGGCGTTTCGTTTGTCACCATCGACCTCAGCCACCACGGCGCCTCGGGAACCTGGGACACCCACGGGGACAACATTCCCCCTTATGGGGGGATCTGGAACGGACTGCGCCCCTTGCTGCCCGTCTTCGACCATCTCTTCAGCACACTCATCGACGACCTGCACCAACGCCAACTGCTCGACGACGTGCTGGTCATCGCCATGGGAGAATTCGGCCGCACCCCGCAGATTGGCACGCAAGGCAGCACCGACGGCCGCAACCACTGGCCCGTGGTGATGTCGGCGACGCTGGCGGGCGGCGGCTTTCGGCACGGTCAAGTGATCGGCAGCACCGAACGGGATGCCGGCCAGATTCGCGAACGCCCCGTCACTCCGGGCGACCTGGCCGCCACCATCTTCCGGCACATGGGAGTGCCTCTCGATCTGACTTACCTCGACAGTCGCGGCCGGCCCAGGCACGCCATTGAGCAGGGAGCACCCCTCCCCGAGCTGCTGTGAGTCGGTCCCTGTCCCCGCACGGCTTGCCCCAGCCGAGGGATGGCTTGCTGGGTGGCCGCGGCACAATGGTCCCGGCTGGTGACGGTGCTCCCGGCTCGCGAGGGAGGGGGCCGTCCTTCCCTTGAGTGCCGATCACCATGGCTTGAGTGCCGATCACCAATACTCGAGTGCCGATCACCACCGCGGGAGCGCCACTCGCCCGCACGGCACCTGCCCAAGGGCAGGCCGAAGTTCCCTTGGGCCGCGGCCGATTGTCCGGACGCGGGCGCGCGCTTGCCGAGCGCTCCGGCGGACTCTACCATGTTGCACTCGTCATCCAACATGTTGAACATCGGCCGAGGCGCGACCTCGCCTCTTCGGAACACGCCGCATGAAAGCCCTCGTCAAACAACGCCCTGAACCCGGCTTGTGGCTGGTCGACATTCCCGAGCCGACGATCGGCATCAACGACGTGCTGATTCGGGTGCACAAGACGGGCATCTGCGGCACGGACCTGCACATCTACAAATGGGACGCCTGGGCGCAGAAGACCATTCCCGTGCCGATGGCGGTGGGGCACGAATTCGTGGGGGAAGTTGTGGCCGTGGGCTCCAACGTCGCCGATTTTCATCCTGGCGAAATCGTCAGCGGAGAAGGGCACGTGGTCTGCGGCCGCTGTCGCAATTGCCTGGCCGGCCGACGCCACCTGTGTGCTCACACGCAAGGCGTGGGCGTGAATCGGCCGGGCGCGTTCGCCGAGTACATCAGCCTGCCCATGACCAACGTGTGGCATCATGCGCCCGACATTCGCGAAGACATCGCGGCGATCTTCGATCCGTTCGGCAACGCCGTGCACACCGCGCTGTCGTTCGATGTCCTCGGCGAAGACGTGTTGATCACCGGTGCGGGGCCGATTGGCGTCATGGCCACGGCCGTGGTGCGTCATGCCGGCGCGCGGTTCGTGGTGGTCACCGACCTGAACCCGTATCGCCTGGAACTGGCCCGCCGCCTGGGAGCCACGCTGGCCGTCGACCCCCGGCAGACAAGTCTCGCCGACGTGCAGCGGCAGCTCGGCATGAAGGAAGGCTTCGACGTGGGACTGGAGATGTCGGGCAGTCCCGCGGCGTTCAACAGCATGTTGGCCAACATGGCACACGGCGGCAAAATCGCCCTGCTGGGCATTCCGGAGCACGACGTGGCCATCGACTGGAACCTGGTGATTTTCAACATGCTCACCATCAAGGGCATTTACGGCCGGGAAATGTACGAAACGTGGTATAAGATGACCGTCATGCTCCAATCAGGACTGGATCTCCAGCCGGTGATCACCCACCGCTTCCACTACACCGAATTCCAGCAGGGCTTCGAGACCATGCTGGGCGGCAACTGCGGCAAGGTGTTGCTCGACTGGACCACCTGAACCCTGGGCGGAGCGACACACCCCGACTGGAATGACACACCCTGTGCCAAGTAACTCACCCCGTGCCAAGCGACACGCCCTGGAGAAGCGACACGCCCGGAGCGTGGTGACAAACCCTGTTGGGAAGCGACAAACGCAGTGCGGAGCGGCATCCACCCCCGGCGGACCGTTCGGCAGCAACCCTTGCGATGCCTCTTTTTCTCTCGGCGAATCAGGCCATGACCACCCGTTTTCAATCGCATCTCGCGGCGCGGCTCGATGAGCTTCGTCGAGCGGGCCTGTACAAAGCGGAACGTGTGCTGCAAACCCCGCAGGGGACGCACGTGCGGGTCGCCGACGGCAAACCCGTGCTCAATCTGTGCGCCAACAATTACCTGGGCTTGGCGCAGCATCCCGAGGTCCTCGCCGCCGCGCACCGCGGCCTCGACGAGTGGGGCTACGGCCTGGCCTCGGTCCGCTTCATCTGCGGGACTCAGGCGATCCACAAGCAACTCGAGGCCCGGCTCAGCGAGTTTTTGGGGACCGACGACACGATCTTGTATTCCTCCTGTTTCGATGCGAATGGGGGGCTGTTCGAAACGCTGTTGGGACCGGAAGACGCCGTCATTTCCGACGAGTTGAATCACGCCAGCATCATCGACGGTATCCGGCTCTGCAAAGCCCAGCGGTATCGCTACAAGAACAACGACATGGCCGATCTGGAGACACAGCTCCAGGCGGCGCGGTCGGCACGCTTCCGCATGATCGCCACCGACGGCGTGTTTTCGATGGATGGCAGTTTTGCCAACTTGCCCGCCATCTGCGAACTGGCGGACAAATACGACGCCCTGGTGATGGTCGACGATTCCCACGCCGTGGGCTTCATCGGCGCGCAAGGCCGAGGCACCCATGAACTGCACGGCGTGATGCACCGCGTGGATCTGCTCACCGGCACGCTGGGCAAAGCGCTGGGGGGGGCCAGCGGCGGCTATACCAGCGGCCGCAAGGAGATTGTGGAGTACTTGCGCCAGCGGTCGCGGCCTTATTTGTTTTCCAACACCCTTGCTCCACCGATTGTCGCCGGGTCGCTGAAGGCGCTGGAACTGCTCACCGCGTCGACCGCGTTGCGCGACCGCCTGGAACAGAATACCCGCTTTTTCCGGGAAGCCATTCAATCGGCAGGATACAGGGTGCTTCCCGGGACGCACCCGATCACGCCGCTGATGATCGGCGATGCCGCGCTCGCCGCCCGCGTCGCCGACGCGCTGCTCGAGGAAGGCATCTACGTCGTCGGCTTTTCGTATCCCGTGGTGCCTCAGGGCCAAGCGCGGATCCGCACGCAGATGTCGGCAGCGCACACACGGGATGAATTGGAGCAGGCCGTGGAAAGTTTCGCACGGGTCCGCCGCCGGCTGCTGCCCCATGAGGCCCATCCGCTGCCGAATGGGGCTTAACCGCAGTGATAACCCCATTCCTCTTCGCAGGCGCACTGGCCGGGCGATTGTTGCGGCTTGTCGGAGCGCGTCGCCTCCGCGGCCATGAGACGGTTGATGACCCGGCTCACGCCGTCGATGTCCATGAGCAGCGAAGCCATATCGAGGTCGGGATCGAGGATATCGACGCGACCGTCGAGGCAGACACCGGCTGGCGTCATGTGGACCACCAGCGATTGCAATCGCAGCCCGGGATGGGTCGACAGGCGGTGGTAGATCTCCCGTTCCACCGCGTGCGCCGTCGCCGCTTTGGGGGGCCAGTGGGGACGCACGGGGAGTTCAACAGTCGGAGTGGGGAAAACCGAGCGCATGGTTTCCTCCTTGTGGACCAGCGGCATGAACAAATCGAGCGGGTTTCATCGTAACGCGCCCTCACTGGTCGTCCAGCGGAATCTTGGTGATTTCTCCCGGCCGAGAACGCTTCTTCCTCGACCCCCCAAAACGGCGACTTGCTCCGACGTGTCGAGGCCGACAGGCGTTACCTCAGCCGCGGCGATGGTGGGCCGACTCTCAATTCTGGGAATTGAGAATTGCGGGAAATCGCGGTTAATCGCTCCGCAATTTGCACGGTAAACGCATAGAAATCTGTGGAATCCCGCGTGTGCCGTGGTGGAGCAGGTTCCGCTCTCGGCACCGCAACTCCGCCTCATCAAGGGAACTTCATGGCGACTCCATGCGAGGAGCTGGCGGGTGCGTCGCGACGGCGGCGTGCTGGGGAAGCAAAGCTGGTTCGTCGTCGGCGAGCAGTGCGGCGGCACCGTTCAGCCGGTGGGCTGGAGAAACGCGCGCTGCGTCTGGCTGCCACCGAAATTGCTTACGTGGCCCACTCCCGCTTTTCGGGGCCGGGGGCCGCTGAATGGTTGGCCGCTCTGCGGCCCGCGACGTTGGATGAAGTTCCCGCCGCTTCGAGTCGGGAATCGGCGGAAGGCCTGGCGTTCGTGGCCGGTTTGGTCCGCGACCGGTTGCTCACTCCCGCGGAAGAGACCTACCTGTTTCTGAGAATGAACTACTGCAAGCATCGGGCGGAGGTCTTGCGGCGGCGGCTGAAGCCGGCTCAACCCGATGCGCATCTGATCGACACCATTGAAGGGCTGCTCAAGGAAAGCCTCGACTGCCGCGACCGCATCGTGACGGCCAATCTCCGCCTGGTGGTGGGCATAGCCACCAAGCTCAGCGAATCGCTCGACCGGTTGAGCGAATTGGTCAGCGAAGGTCTGGTGCCGCTGATTCGCGCCGTCGAACTGTTCGACGTTTCGCGGGGCCATCGGTTCAGCACGTATGCCACCTGGGCCGTTCGCAATCAAATGCTGAGGATCTTGAAGCGCAGCCGGCACACGCGCGAGCGGATGCTGCCTCTGGAACCGCAGGGGTGGGAGACCATTCCCGATTCGCGCGGGGACGGCGGCGGCGACGAGCGGCGCTCCGAACAGCAGCGGCGTTATGTGCTGCAACTGCTGCGGACCCTCAGCGAACGGGAGCGCATGGTGATCACCGCGCGGTTTGGACTGGACGGGCAGGCGGCCGGGCAAAGCCTGGCGGAAATTGCGGCCGTGTTGAAGCTCAGCAAGGAACGAGTGCGTCAGATCATTCTGCAAACATTGGCCAAATTGCGGCTGGCGGTCGATCCGCTCAAGGCGGAGGAATGGGGATGGACCAGCGATTGACCGCGGCGGGACAGGCCGCTGGAGCGCGGCAACCGTGGTCACGCGGCGGTGTTGCCGACGATCGGTAACCGCGCCGGTGCTGCCCCGGTCAGGATCGCGGATCGGATCGTGACGAACTCCGGCAGCACCGCGCCCGCCGGAAAACTTGACGCTCGATGCGTATGCTGCCGCATTGCTGGCGCATGCTGAAGTGCAAAAACCTGAAGTGCGAGCACGGATGCGTGGGCACGCGGGCACACGGGAAGCGCAACCGAGGCTGACATGACTCGCCGCAGGGTGTTTCAGCGTCGCAGTCGGCTGGCCTGTTCCGCGGAGACGGCCTTTCGCTGGCACGAGCGGCCGGGAGCGTTGCAACGGCTGATGCCCCCCTGGGAACAAGCCGAGGTCGTGTCCGCCACCGGAAACCTGCGGCCTGGCAGTCGCGTGGTGTTGCGGATGCGCGTCGGCCCCGTGCGGTGCACCTGGGTCGCCGAACACCGTGATTACGTCGCCGGCCGCGAGTTCCGCGATGTGCAGGTCGCGGGGCCGTTTGCCGTCTTCGACCACATTCATAGAATCACACCAGCAGGAAAGGATGCCTGCTGGTTGGACGACTGTATCGAATACGCCATTCCGGGAGGTTGGCTGGGAAACGCGCTGGCCGGACGGTACGTGGAGCGGCAACTCAGCCGAATGTTCACATACCGCCACGCCGTCACCGCGGCCGACCTGGCCCTGCATTCCAAGGGAGATTCCATGAAGGTACTGGTCACCGGGGCCACCGGTTTAGTGGGCCGGCACGTCGTGCCCTTGCTCACCACTCAAGGACACGACGTGCTGCGGTTGACCCGCCGCACACCCACTGAACCGAACGACGTGGTGTGGAATCCCGAGCGGGGAGATTTGCCGTCGGCGCGGTTGGAGGGGCTGGATGCCGTGGTCCATCTCGCGGGCGAAAACATCGCGTCGGGACGCTGGACGCCCACCCTCAAGGAGCGGATCCGCTCCAGCCGCGTCGACGGCACGCGATTGTTGTGCACCACCCTGGCCCGCTTGCAGCACAAGCCGAAAACGCTGGTGTGTGCCTCGGCAATCGGCTTTTACGGGGATCGCGGGGCGGAGCTGTTGACGGAAGATTCCCCGCTGGGCAACGGTTTTCTTCCCGATGTGTGCCGTGCCTGGGAAGCCGCCTGCGCACCCGCTCTCGATGCGGGCATTCGGGTCGTGAATTTGCGGATTGGCGTGGTGCTCAGCCCGCAGGGAGGCGCTTTGGCGCAAATGCTGCTGCCGTTTCGTTGCGGGCTGGGAGGCGTGGTGGGCAGCGGGAAGCAGTACCTGAGTTGGATCGCCATCGACGACGTCGGCGGGGCGATCCTGCATTGTTTGCAGCACCAGGAACTCTCGGGCCCGGTGAACGCCACGGCTCCGCATCCGGTGACGAATCACGAGTTCACCAAAACACTCGGCGGCGTTCTGAATCGGCCGACAATTTTTCCCGTGCCGGCCTTTGCCGCCAAACTGCTGATGGGGGAAATGGCCGAGGAGCTCCTGCTGTCGAGCACGCGGGTGGAGCCGCGAAAACTGTTGCAAAGCGGGTATGTGTTCCGCTTTCCCTTTCTTGACGAAGCCTTGCGGCATGTGCTGGGGCGTGGGGCGCCCGCCTCGCCTGCCGCGTGATGCGTCGCGCCAAGAACGGCCCCGTCCCCCCCGCTGCGGGGCCGAGGAGGCCCCGAGCAGCGGGACGGCGGGACGCCGACTGCTTGCTCGCGGTAATGCGCGGGCGGCATGCCGATGCTGACCGTCAATCCGCGGTGATGCGGGGGCACGTGGCCGCCGTCAGCGTTTTTTGCTCTTGGCGGCGGGACGGTTGCCAGCCGGCAGAATTTGGATGGCATCCGCGATGACGTAGCCATCGGTCATGGCGTTGGCGATGGTCACCGACACCTCGGTCTTCGGAGCGATTTGGTAGACCCCCAGGGACACAAAGTTTCCTCCCTGCGGTTTGGTCCGCTGATCAATCACCAGGTTGAGCGTGTTGGGGCCGATCTTCACCGTGACCGGTACGTTGGTGGCGCGATTGGGGTCTGCCGTGAAATACATGCGGATTTCATACACGCCGGCATTGGGGATCTGCGCGAGATATTCCGCCGACAGCGACCCCTTGTTGCTATTGGCATCGTGCAAATAATCGGCGGCGACATATCCGGGCGTGGCCGTGCTCGACTGCCACTCGCCGATCAATTTCGCATTCGTGTTATCCAACACAATTCCCGGGAGAGATTTGAGCTCGGTCCCCTCGCCGCCGCTGCGGACCGGCCCGGTCCATTCGAGCACCTGCTGGTCCGCCAGGAGTCGCTCGCGAAGCTGCGCGTAGGGCACATCCTGCACGGCCGTGCCGCGGTCGATCGCCAGGCACGCCGCGGTCGCCGCGGATTGCCCCAGCACCATGAACACGGGTTCCATGCGGATCGAGCCGTAGGCGATGTGCGAGGCCGCGAGGCACACCGGCACCAGCAGGTTCTCGCAGTCGGTCTTGCGCGGACGGATGGAACGGTAGCTGATCCGGTAGGGAGACACGCTCACCTGGATGTCTCCTTCATTGCGGACGAAGCCTTCCGGCGTGACGTACCGCTGCACGTTGTGCGAATCCATGTTGTAGGCTCCCAGGCCCACGGGATCTTCCGGCACAATCCGCTGCTGACAGTGGTTTTGCGTCATCACGTATTCGGAGATCATCCTCCGGGCTTCCCGCACGTACAGTTGGTGCGGCCAGTTGTCGGAATCGACGAATTCGTCCTTGGCCAGCCCCCAGCGTTGGAATTCGGACCGCACCTTGGCGGGCACCCGCGGATGATTGGCCAGCGTGTACAGCAGCCCCATTTGGTAGCGCTTGTGGTCCTCGAAAATCCGCTCGCGGGTGGCGTAGTCGCCATCGGGATAGGCATAGTTCGCGCCGATGTAGTCGGTGGAAATGGCGTAGTTGTTGTTGGTGTCGGTTTTGCGGTTCGGCAGGGCGACGGGGTTCCAGGGCACCCTGAGATCTCCCGCCTCGAAGTTGCGGAGCAGGAGTTCGTAGGTGTTCTCGTCGTATCCTTCGGGTTTCGGCCACGGCCGTCGGTTCTCGGGAACATCGGTGGTGCACACGCGGAAGTTGTAGGCCTGCACGCGATGATCACCCTGCCCGTCCCGGCCGGGCGGATCGGCCTGCACGAGAGGCAACAATCCCGAGGTGCGATCTCCCTTGCGCACAAACGGATCGACGTTCTTGACGAACTGGTGCTTGGTGGCGTTGGCGATCTGCACGCCGTTGAGCGTTTCGTTGTACACGGAGTTGGCCTCGCGGCCGACGTGATACGGCACGCCGGTCTTGGCCATCAAATCCCCCTCGTAGGTGGCGTCGATGAACATCTTGCCGGCAAACGTCCGGCCGCTCTCCATGCGGATCGCGGTGATTCGCGCTCCGGTTTTCATGACTCCCTGTTGCAGATCGAGCCGCTCGCCGAACACAACCGGCACTCCCGCTTCCTTGAGCCAGTCGCGGTAGACCTGCTCGGCGACGTGCGGCTCGAACAGCCACATTTCCGCCTCGCCGCTCCCCTGCTGCGGATTCTTGAAGTCGGCTTTTTTCTGCCATTTCCAGGCGGTTTCGGCGGCGTAGTGGCGTCCGACGCGGCGATAAAACTCGCGCGACAATCCGCCGATGGCCGCCTTGTTGCCGATGTCCGTCGCTCCCAATCCTCCCGAGGTCAACCCGCCGACGTGTCGACCCGGCTCGATCAGCACCACCGTTTTGCCCATCCGCTGGGCCTGGATGGCGGCGGTGATGCCCCCCGAAGTCCCGCCGTAAACAACCACATCGAAGGTGGCAGGCTCCGCCGCCGCGGCTTCGGCGAGCAACCCACACCCCGCGAGCAAGGGACCGCTCACCAACAGAAACAGAAATGGGCCTCGAAAGAGTGACATGGCATGGTCTTCCTTGTAGAACGGACGAAAGACAACAGAAGAAAAGCCCTTTAGATTGATAATCAGCCGCAGTGCGAATCGCAAGGGGCTGTGCGCACGCCGTGGAACAAAGTAACCTCGCCATTCGGCAACCTGACGGCTGGTCTCTGAACGTGTCGGGATGCGCGGATCGGCCGGCTCTGCGCCGCGCAGCAGACCAGCGGTGGAATGGCGGGTGTCGGGTGGACGTCGGGTGGGGTCTCGAACGGGGTGTCGTGCCAGCGTCCGACAGGCAAACATCTACATCAAACATTCCGACCGGCAAACATCGAACCTGAGGAGCGGTCATGCTGATTCACTGGATGCTGGTGTTCGGAATCCTGTGCGTTTGCCGTCTCACACCGGCTTTCGCGGGCGATTGGCCGCAATTTCGCGGACCTGGCGGAGCAGGTCTGGCCACCTCGTCGGCGAGCCTGCCGGCGGATATCGGTCCGCAGCGAAACGTGTTGTGGAAGACGCCGCTGCCGAAAGGCCACTCGTCCCCGGTGGTCGTCGGGAAGCGCATTTTTCTGACGGCGGCGCGCGACGACACCTTGCTCACCATCGCCTTGGACCGCACCACCGGCCGCGTCTTGTGGGAACGGGTCGCCCCACACGAGCGGCTGGAAACGATCCATTCGATTGGCAGCCATGCCCAGAGCACGCCCGCCGCCGACGCCGCATGCGTGGTGAGTTTTTTCGGATCATGCGGCCTGTTGTGTTACGACCATGACGGCAAGCTGCTGTGGCAGCGGCGGATGGGGCCGTTCAACAACACGTTCGGCGCGGGAAGTTCGCCCATTCTGGTGGACGACCGGGTGATACTCGGCCAGGATCACGACACCGATTCCTTTCTGATGGCCCTCGACAAAACCACGGGGGACATCGTGTGGCGCACCGATCGCTCGGAATTCCCGCGGAATTATTGCACGCCGGTGCTGTGGGGACACGCAGGCCAGCGGCAGGTGGTGATGGCCGCCACGTTGAGGGTCGTGGGGTACGACTGGCACACGGGGCGGGAACTGTGGACCGTGCGGGGGATTTCTCGCACCGTCTGCATGACTCCCGTGGTGGGCGGCGACGGAGCGCTCTATCTGGCCGGTTGGGCCGCCGGCGGAGACGAAGGCCAGCCGATTGTGGTCGAACCGTTCGATCGGCTGATCCGCCAGATCGACAAGAACGCCGACGGCAAGATTCAAGAGGACGAACTCGGCGAGGGAGCGATTTTGCAGCGGTACTCGCAGGTCGACCGCAACAAGGACGGCGCCCTCACCAGGGCCGAGTACGAATACTTTCGCGGCCTGTTCGAACAGGGGCGGAACCTCATCCTGGCGATCGAACCGGGGCCGTTGGGGGAAGCGACCGAAACGCACGTCCGCTGGCGGCAAACCCGGCTCGTGCCGTTTTGCGCTTCTCCCCTGTGGCTCGACGGTCAGGTGTTCACGATCAAGGATGGCGGCCTGGCCCAGGTGCTCGACGCCCGCACCGGCAAACCCCTGCGGCAGATGCGGCTGGAAGCCAGCGGCGACTATTACGCTTCGCCCGTCGCCGGCGATGGCAAGGTGTATCTCGCCGATGAGCAGGGACGCCTCACCGTGCTGAGCGTGCGCGACGGTTGGTCCGTGGCGCACACCGCCGACTTCGGCGAGGAGATTTACGCCACGCCGGCGCTGGTGGATGGTCGCGTGTATGTCCGCACGGCCAGTGCCCTGTACTGCTTTGGCGAATGAACGCGGACTGTTTTGGGGAATCCACGCAACTGCTTTCGGAGAATTCCCCTGGACGGCTTCGAGGAATCCACAGGACATCAGCCGGAAAGGCCATCTCGATGTCGGCCGAGTCGAAAAAATACTACTTTGCGTACGGTTCCAATATGGACCCGACGCAGATGAGCGCGCGCTGCCCTGAAGCCGAGTGGGTGTCGGTGGGCACGGTTTCCGGCTGGCAGATCCGGATCAACACCAGAGGCGTGGCCACGATCATCCCCGAGGCTGGGAGTATCCTCTACGGCATCGTGTGGAGTCTCACGCCAGCGGATGAACAATCCTTGGACCGATACGAGGCGGTGGGGAAACACTACGACAAGCAGCCGATGGAAGTTCGGCTGGACGATGGGCGGAATGTCGCCGCCTTCGTCTATGTTGCCCGCGAGAGCCAGCGCGGTAACCCGAGGCCAGGATACATGGACGGCATCCTCGCAGCCGCCCGATCCAACGCCTTTCCAGCGTCCTATGTTCAGGAGCTTGAGACATGGGCGACCCCAGGCGAGTGACCTTTGTTCGCCACTGACTTCGCGGGGCACGTGCGGCCGATCAGAAACTGTTGCGGAGTGCTCGACGGCCCGCGGCGAATTCCTTTCCGTCGCGGATCATCACGGTGCGGTGCACGAGTGCAACAACCAGCAGTCGGGTCCGCCGGCGGACTTGCATTCAGGACGAACGTGGTACACTGCCCGGATACACTGGGAACTGCACCAATTTGTGCGCGGAAGGAGACACGAACATGCGTGGTTGGACCGTGTTGCTCGGCGCTGCCTTCGTCACGGGCGCGGTGTTCGCGCAGGACAAACCGGCCGAAAAACCGCAGCCCACGGAAGCTCAAAAGCAAGCCATCGCTCAGATCAAGAAACTCGGGGGGCTGGTGCTGGAACTCGCGCAGAACGATCCCCGGCTGGATGTGGCGTTCCACCTCGCCGACGTGAAAATCACCGATGCCGAGCTGGCCCTCGTCAAGCCGCTGACGCAGACGGCTCATCTCAACCTGCGGGGGACCGAAATCACCGACGCCGGGCTGGCGCACCTGGCCGAACTCAAGGGATTGGTGCGGCTGCACCTGGAAAAGACCAAAATCACGGATGCCGGGCTGGAACACCTGCGCGGATTGGAGAACCTCGAATATCTGAATTTGTATGGCACGGCGGTCAGCGATGCCGGCCTGAAACATCTGGAAGGGCTGAAAAAGCTGAAGAAGCTGTACCTGTGGCAGACGCAGGTGACCGATGCCGGCGTCGCCGCCCTCAAGCAAGCGCTGCCGGAACTGCAAATCACCCGCGGGCTGGAACTGGCCAAGCCCGCCGAACCGGACAAGAAGCCGGAGGAAAAGAAGGAATAACCCGGCAGGAATTCCCCCCTGCCGCGCGGCTTAGACGTCGCACCAGGTAATGGCCTGCTGCAAACCGGCGGCGACGTCGCGGGTGGGGATGAATTCGTGCCCCACGTAACCGGTGTACCCCACGTCGACCAGCGTCTGCATGATGGGGGGATATTGAATTTCCTGTTGCCCATCGAGTTCGCCGCGACCGGGATTGCCCGCCGTGTGCACGTGGCCGATCCAGTCCTTGTGTTGACGAATCCGCCGCATCACGTCGCCGTCCATGATCTGTACGTGGTAAATGTCGAACAACAACTTCACCCGCGGGGAACTCACCTGCCGGAGGATGTCGACGCAGTACTCGGTGTGGTCCCCTTGATACCCGGGGTGCCCCTTCATGGGATGATCGTCCACGCGGGAGTTGAGCATCTCCAGGCAGAGCGTGACCTGTTTGTCTTCCGCGAAGCGTGCCAGCGTTTTGAGTGCGGCGACGCAGTGGCGGGCGCCGACGTCATCGGGGATGTCCTCCCGCATGCCGGTGAAGGTGATCACGTTGGGGCAGCCGAAAGCCGCCGCCTCCTCGATCCGTTTCCGCAGGATCGCCTGGCACTCGTCCCAATGCCGCGGATTGTTCAACCCCTTGACGAAGCCGTGGCTGCTGGCGATGGCGCACGTCAAGCCGTGTTCCTTGAGCGTCGGCCACAAATCCGGCGGACACAGCTCGATGCTTTGGCATCCCAACTGCTTCGCCGTTGCGCAAAACGCGGCGAAACTAGGAAAGAAATCTTTATAGCACCAGTACACCAGGGAGTGGCGAATCCGGCCTTTCCGCGCGGCCGGCTCCATCCCCTTCAGCACCACCCGTGTCGACGCCGCCACCGTCGCCGCCGCCCCCAATTGCAACATCTGCCGCCGATGGAAAATCGACATGGCTCAATCCCCTACTGCGGCGCACGGCCCGAAAGCTGCGGCCTGGCGACACCATTCCCCCCAGCCACGCGGTCCAGGGAACACCAGCGATTATCCGGCGTTCACCCGTGGGAAAAAAGTCCGCCGCACCGCGGAGTATTCCCGGCGGAAAATTCCCAGCGCAAGACCTTCCGCTGGCACGGTCGTCGCTGAGCCGAAGGGCCGCGGTCTCATCGCAGGAACGTCTCCGCGCCGTGCGGTATGCTGTCCCGGCACGCGCCGCACTAGTGTCGATGCGACCTGCGCCGTTGGCCTCGCCACCGGTGAGGCGGCCGGTAGCGAAGTCAATTTTGCAGCCGTTATCGAAGTCGACGTGGCGGCCGGTAGCGAAGTCCATGTTGCCGCCGGTGAATAATTGCAATCGTTACCGGCCGCGAATGCTCCACTGTTTGTCCGCCCGGTGGCAAGGGTCATGCAGACCGACAAGACCGACGACGACCTGATTGCCCGCACCGAAGACTTCGTTCGCCAGCGGCTGCGCGGCGACAGTTCCGGCCACGATTGGTGGCACGTCGATCGTGTGCGCCGCACTGCCTTGGTCCTGGCGCAGGCCGAAGGTGCCGATCCACGGCTGTGCGAGCTGGCCGCGCTCCTGCACGACATCGCCGACTGGAAATTCCACGGCGGCGATGTCGCGGCGGGGCCTGCCGCCGCCCGTTCGTGGTTGGAAAGCCAGGCCGTGGACCCGGACACGATTCAACACGTCTGCGACATCATCGCGGGACTGTCGTTTCGCGGAGCCGGCGTGGCCACGGACATGCCCACTCTGGAAGGACGCTGCGTGCAGGATGCCGACCGCTTGGACGCGATCGGCGCCATCGGCATTGCCCGGGCCTTTGCCTTCGGCGGACAGTTCGGCCGCCCGCTGTACGATCCCGATCGGCCACCGGCATGGCACGCCACGTTTGCCGATTATCAGCGCAAGTCAGGCCCCACCATCAACCATTTCTACGAAAAACTGCTCCTGCTCAAAGATCGCATGCAGACCGACACTGGCCGCAGGCTGGCCGAGGAGCGGCATCGCGTCCTCGAGCAATTCCTGGCACAATTCTTCGCGGAATGGTACGGCGGGCAGTCTTCCCACCAGCCGCCTGGTCTGCGGGGGCCTCAGCCATGACCGTCTCTGCCGATCGCGAGCGGAGTGCCCTTCCCGATGGCGATGATTTCTCTCGGTGGTGATGATTTCTCTCTGTGGTGATGATTTCTCTCTGTGGTGATGATTTCTCTCTGTGGTGATGGTTTTTCTCGATGGTGATGGTTTTTCTCGGTGGTGATGGTTTTTCTCGGTGGTGATGGTTTCTCTCGATGGCCAAAGTTTGTCCCTAGGGCGCTGATTTCCGGAAAGTTTGGGCATGGCTTCCGTGATGCCACTGTCGTTTCGCGCTCTTCGAGAGCAACGGGCCTTCGAGATTGAATGGTCCGATGGCCGGCACGATCGCCTGTCGTTTTTTGACGTCCGCTGTGCTTGTCCGTGCGCCGTGTGCATCAATGAACTCACCGGTGAGCAGATGCTCCGGCCGGAACACGTCGACCCTCGCGTCGAACCCCGCGTGCTCAGTCATTCCGGGAACTATGCCGTGAAGATCGACTGGTCCGACGGCCATGCCAGCGGCATTTACACGTGGGAACGGCTGCGGCAACTCGGCGAGACGTGTCCGCCCGGTGCAGCGCCCCAGTGACGCCTGAGCGCGAGGATTGCCTTTCATGTATGAGGTCGAATTGAAATTTCCCGTCCGCGATCCACACGACGCCTGGCAACGACTCTCCGCCCTGGGTGCCGCGACGGCCGCGACCGTGGAGGAAGTCGATTGGTACTTTGCCCATCCGTCGCGGCATTTCGCCCTTACCGATGAAGCGCTCCGCATTCGATCGGTTGCCGCCGGGAATACGCTCACCTACAAAGGCCCGGTGATCGATGCGCACGCCAAGATGCGGCGGGAAATCGAAGTGCCCTTCGAGGCCGGGGAGCCGGCGCGGGAACGGATGACCCATCTGCTCGCCGCCTTGGGTTTTCAGCCGGTGCGGCGGGTGCTCAAATGGCGGCGGTGGGGAACGTTGCATTGGCAGGGGACCGCTCTGCGTTGGACCTGGGATGAGGTTCCGCCGCTAGGAGAGTTTGTGGAGCTGGAACTGGTGGTCGAGGAAGGCCAACAAGAAGCGGCCCGGGATCTGTTGTGCGGCCTGGCCGAGTTGCTGGCGTTCGGTCCGCCGGAAAAGCGATCGTACCTGGAACTGCTGCTGGCAGCGGATCGGCGACAGGGGGACGTTCCATCGGAGGAGGAGCAGCCGGTCGGTGCGCGGCCACGACACAAGGAGCAGGAACCGGAGCAGCCTGGTGGGAACTCGCCGTCGGTCGGCCGGGCTTGAACCGGCCTATCGGCGGAGATACTATTCCTCTGTTCACACGTCCCGTGGGTAGATTCCCCAACTCTGTCCCTCCACCGAATGGCGAAAGGATGCGTTCATGACCCCCAAGGCCAAACCCGCCAAGAAAGCGGAAGCGGCAGGCCCGTCGCACGAACACTTGCGGATGCTCGACAACGCCTTAGGGCAGATCGAAAAGGCCTTTGGCAAAGGCTCGATCATGAAGCTGGCGGATGCGCCGGCGTCGGCGGTCGCGGGGATTCCCAGCGGCGCCCTCTCACTCGATCTGGCCTTGGGCGGCTACGGGTTTCCACGCGGCCGGATCATCGAACTGTTCGGTCCGGAATCGAGCGGAAAAACCACGTTGGCCCTGCACGCCATCGCCAATGCCCAGAAGGCTGGGGGCATTGCCGCCTTCATCGACGCCGAACATGCCCTGGATCCCTCGTGGGCCAAACGGCTGGGGGTGAATCTGGAAGACCTGTTGGTGAGTCAGCCGTCCTACGGCGAGGAAGCGCTGCAAATCGCCGAAATGCTGATCAAATCGAATGCCGTGGACATCATCGTCATCGATTCGGTGGCGGCGCTGGTTCCCAAGGCCGAGCTGGATGGAGAGATCGGCGACTCCCATGTCGGCTTGCAGGCCCGCATGATGAGCCAGGCCCTGCGGAAGCTGACCGGGGCCATTTCCAAGTCCAAAACCACGGTGATTTTCATCAATCAAATTCGGGAAAAAATCGGGGTGATGTTCGGCAGCCCCGAAACGACGCCCGGCGGCCGCGCCTTGAAGTTTTACAGCTCTTGCCGCGTGGATGTCCGTCGGTTGAGCACGCTCAAGGAGGGGGAACACACCGTCGGCATGCGAATGAAGGTCAAGGTGGTGAAAAACAAGGTGGCCCCGCCGTTCCGTCAGGCCGAGTTCGACATGTTCAGCGACCGGGGCATCAGTTACACCGGCGACGTGCTCGATCTGGCCGCGAACTACCGGATTGTCGAACGCAGCGGAAGCTGGTTCACCTATGGAGAGATCCGGCTGGGCCAGGGGCGCGACAAGGCCCGGCAGTATCTCGACGAACACCCGGAATTGACGCAGGAATTGCGGGAAAAAGTCGTGGCCGCTTATTTGTCCGGCAATCATGCGGCGCTGACCGGCAAAGCCTCCGACGAAGCGTAGGCTGCGACGAAGCGTTGGCTGCGACGAAGCGTTGGCTGCGACGAAGCGTAGGCTCGACGACCAGTCCCTCTGTTCCGGGGGGGCTGGCCCATTCGCTTCGATGGCGGCAGCCTCCTTCCGTGGATTGCACCGCACCATGTGGTGTCGTCCCCGACCGAACGGAGGGCGCGCGGAACCGCCGGCAGTGGACCACGGGAGCGCCTCGATCGTCTGGGCGGTTCGTCTCTCCGAGTTGCTTCCGTTCGCCCCGCGACTGAGGCGTTGCAATTCCCCTTGCGCGGCATCGGACAGGGAGATTACAATCTCGTTTTCGACCGTGTTCCGTGTGGCCGGGAGTTCGCCGTGATGTCGTTATTGGCCATTGTGCTTGTGGCCGCGGCGCTGTTGACCGTCGCGTATTGGACGTATGGTCCGCTGCTGGTGCGGCTGCTGCGGCTCGATCCGCGGGTGAGAACGCCGGCGCACGAATTCCGGGACGACCTCGACTATCAGCCGCTCGAGCCGAACGCGTTGCTCAGTCAACACTTCTCGGCGATTGCGGCGGCGGGACCGATCGTCGGTCCCATTCTCGCGGGAGTGATGTTCGGCTGGCTGCCAGCGCTGGTGTGGATTCTGGTGGGGAGTATGTTCATCGGCGGCGTGCACGACCTGACAGCGCTGGTGGCGTCGATCCGGCACAAGGCGCGTTCGATTGCCGAAGTCGTGCGCGACCACATGTCGCGCCGGGCCTTCCTGTTGTTCCTGGCCTTCGTGTGGTTGGCCTTGGTGTACATCATTGTGGCGTTCACGGACATCACGGCGGCGTCGTTCGTGGGCCGGCAGACGCTCGAAAACGGGGAGGTGGTCTCGGGAGCGGGGATTGCCTCGTCGTCGCTGATGTATTTGGCCTTGCCGATCATCATGGGATTGCTGTTGCGGTACACCCGCTTGTCGCTGGGCTGGGCCACCGTGATTTTTCTGCCGTTGGTGGGACTGTCGATCTACGCGGGCCAGTTGTTGCCGTTCGATCTGACGCGGTGGTTGCAAATGGTGTGGCCGGCCGCCGACGACATGCTGGCGCACAAAGTGTGGGACGTGCTGTTGCTGGCCTACTGCTGCGTGGCGTCGATCGTGCCGTTGTGGCTGCTGTTGCAGCCGCGGGGCCATTTGGGCGGATATTTCCTGTACGCGGCGCTGATCGGCGGCGGAGTGGGTTTGGCGGTCAGCAGCCTCACGGGTGTGGAGACCATTCAATACCCGCTGTTTCTGGGCTGGCAATCGGCCGCGGGAGACACCCTGTTCCCGGTGTTGTTCATCACCATCGCCTGCGGGGCCTGTTCGGGGTTTCATTCGCTGATTGCGTCCGGCACCACGTCCAAGCAGTTGCGGGTGGAAACCGATGCCCGCTTGATTGGCTACGGGGCCATGCTGCTGGAGGCCATGGTGGCGGTCCTCTCCTTATGTTGCGTGATGCGGCTGGCCGCCGGTTCGGAATTGACCAAGGGCACGCCGAACTTGATCTACGCCAAGGGCATTGGCAGCTTTTTGCAGACCCTGGGGATCGCCGCTCCCCTGGCCGTGTCGTTCGCCTTGATGGCGTTTACCACCTTCGTGTACGACACCCTCGACGTGTGCACTCGCCTGGGACGCTACATCATTCAGGAACTCACGGGCTGGCACGACGCCAAAGGCCGCTGGTTGGGGACCCTGCTGACGGCCGGCGTTCCCGTGTTCTTCGTGATGCAGACCCTCACCGATGCCAGCGGCAAAACCGTGCCGTTGTGGCGCGTGTTCTGGGCGCTGTTCGGCGCCAGCAATCAATTGCTGGCGGCACTCACGCTGCTCGGCGTGACGGTCTGGTTATGGCGGACCCGCAGAGCGTGGTGGGTGTGGCTGGTGACCGGCGTTCCCACCGCCTGGATGTACGGCATGAGCACCTGGGCCCTTGGGCGGATGATCGCCGCGCAATGGCGCGACATCTCCACGCAGCCCTCGGTGCCGACTGTTACTTACGTACTCCTCGCCGTGTCTTCGCTGCTCGTCTTGTTGGCGGCGTTGATGCTCGTCGAGGCCGTGCTGGCCCTGCGGCCCGCGTCGCCGTCGACCGGCGAGCCGACCGCACCGGCGACGGTTCCCGCTCCTGTGTGAGAAGGCGGCGTCTCTGCCACAGGCGTGGCCTTGCAGAACACCCTCGGGACAGGGCAGAACACCCCCGGGACAGGGCAAAGCAACCCCGGCGGCACGTCGCGATTCCACGAGGACCCGGAGGCCACTTGCCTGGCTGATCAGCCGGCGAGCCGGTTCAGATGCGGTCCAGGCTGTCGGCCCAGCGTGCCAACTCGGCCACGGCGGCTTCGGGCAGATACGCGGCTTCCCCTTTCTCCGTTTGGCTGAACACGGTGGGGTAACGGGCCTTGCGGAGTGCGTCCACAAACTGCATCACGCTTCGCCGCCCCGCGAACTGCGGATCGCAAGCGACGTAAAACTGCTGTCGGGCTTCGGGGTCGTGCTCCGGCAGCTCGGCCGACAACGGGGCCTCGATCAACGCCAGTCCTTTCACGACCGAGCGTTCGCGAAAGGCCCACAGTGCCGCAAACGGCCCTGCATCGCCTACGGCCTGCACCCAAATTCGGGCGGGGTCCACCGCCAGATCGGCACGAACTTTCGCCAGCACATCGTGGACGAATTCCAGATCATTCGGGTTCCAGCCGCGGGGCGTTTCGCATTGCGGGGCCACCAGGATGATGCCTCGCCGATCGCATTCCGCCTTCCACGCTCGCAGTACCGCGGCTTCGAGCGGCTGTCCCGAGGGATGCAGAAAAACCATCACCCCCTGCGGGCGGTCGGGGCGGTAGGTCTCGGGAACGTACATCCAATAGGTGCGGTTGTGGCCGGGCAACGTTTCCTGACGGCGACCGGTGGTGCCCTGGGGAACGGTGCCGGCTGACACGTTGGGAAACACGGCGGCGGGCACCTGCGCCGGCACTGTGCTCGGATACGCCGCCAGTTTCACGTCCGCTGTGTGCGCGGTCTCGCCGCGGCGGTAGGTCAATTGAGCGGTGGCGCCGGGGGGCAAGCGGCTGACCAGGTCGGCAAGCTGGCTGGTGGAAGACACGTCTTGGTCGTTCCATTTCACGATCTGATCGTGCGGCTGCAAACCGATCTCCGCCGCCGGGCTGTCGGGTAGGACGAACCGCACCGGGGGGGGCGCCTCAGCCTCGGTGTGCCGCGCGGGCAGAATCCCCAAAAAGCCCGCTTCATAGGGGGGCAATTCGGCGGCGAGCGTCATACGGAGCGTCAATCGTTCCGTGCCGCGCACGACCTGCACTTCCAAGGACTCTCCGGCATACTTGCGTCCCAAAATGTGGCGCACCTGAGCGACCGTCTCCACGGGGGTGCCATCCACCGCCACAATCCGATCATCCTTCTTCAGGCCGGCCTGAGCCGCGGGCGAATTCAGCCGCACCCGATCGACAACCGGCTGGGCCGTAATGGAAGCGCGGCCGCGAAACGTGACCCCCATCAAACCGGGAAACAAATCCTCGCCCCCTCTCAAGGCGGGCAGACGGTCGAGGAGATCGACGAGCGGCACGGCGAAGCCGATGCCCGAGTCGTACCATTCCACGCCCGCGGTTTCGCCGCTGGCCTGAGGCGAAAGGGGCGCCAGAATGCCCAGCACGCGGCCTTCGATGTCGATCAGCGGTCCGCCGTAATTGACGGGAGAGATCTTCGCGTCCGATTGCAGGGCTTTACCCCAGATGCGGTCCAAGGCGCTGATCACGCCCACCGACACATTGACGTGGTCCGCATCGAACGTGCGTCCCAGCGCCAGCGACCATTGCCCGACGCGAAACGACGACCGCGGCGCCGGGCGGGCCGCCGGCAAGCCGGTCGCGTCGATCTTCAACAACGTAATCATCCGCTGCCGATCCGTGGCGATTTTCCGCGCGGGAAACCGCCGGCCATCCGCCAGCGTCACCACAATCGACGAGGGTTTCGCGGCGAAGGTGAACGCGCTGGTCACGATCTCGCCGTCCGCGGACACGATCACGCCGCTGGTCACCGCGCTCGCCGACAAACCCGGTGCGAGCTGTTGCAGGCCGCCGATGGTTTCGATCCGCACCACGCACGGGGCGGCGAGCGCCGCCGCCTGTTGGAATGCCTGTTCCTCCAGCGCCTCCACATCGGCTGTTGGCGGGGCACCATCGGCGGTGGCACCATCGGCGGCGGCACCATCGGCGGCGGCATGCGCGGGGAAACTCAACCAAAGCACCAGGGCTGGCAACAGCCAGCGGAGCCGCAACGTCGGCATGAAACTCTCGCAATCCACAGGACACGGCTGGAGACCGCTCGCGCCGGGTGCACGGCCCGGTCTGGCGGTCATCCAGCAATCGACCATCTTCGTTCGGTTGGCATGACGGCGACCCTCCGCCGCCTGAAGTCGGGGGGACCGTCATTCTTCCGGCGTGGTTTTCCGCGGCGCCGGCAAGACCACCGTAATCAGACGGTCGTCGCGGCGGACCACCAGCTTCAGCGGCAAGCCGGGTTCGCGGCGAGCCAGCTCCTCGCGAAATGCTCGACACGACGGCGTGAGCTGGTCATCGACGAACAGCACCAGGTCATCGCCTTGCAAACCCGCTTGTTCCGCCGCCGAGCCGGGCAACACGCGGTCGATGTACACCGGCGTGCGGCTGACCACATCGGGAATCAGCACCAGGCCGAAGTCCTCGGGAACAAAGCGGCGGACCACAGGGGCGTCGTCCGCTTCGCCGCGCGGGCGCGCCGTGAAGCGTCCCAGGCGGATGTCCTCCAGCGCCGGCCGCAGTTGTTCGATGGGCACCACGTAATTCAACCAGGTGTCGGTAGCATTGTTCCGCAGCTCCTTGCCGAGCATTCCCAGCAAATGCCCCTGCCGGGTGGTGAGCACGCCCCCCGCCGCGCCGGAGTTATTGGTGACGGCGTCCACCACATACACCGGGCCGGAATACGGTGCGTCGAACACTCCCCGCCGTGCCGAGAGATTGGTCCGCGCGGCAATCACCCCTTGCATCACGGAAACAGGCTCGTCGCCGGTGGCCACTTTGAACACATTGCTGAAGGCCAGGACCCGCGTGCCGATTCCCACTGGCGGCACAGGCTGCTGCAAATTGAAGTGGGGCAGGTCTTCGGCGTCGATTTTGAGGACGGCCAGGTCGAGGGACGGATCGGCCCCCAGAATGCGGCCGTCAAACCGGCGGCCGTCATGCAGCACCACCGTCACCGTGTCTCCATCCAGCAGATGGCTCCACACCGTGGCGATATGCCCATCGGGGGAGAACAGGAACCCCGAACCATAGGCGTGCAAATTCCGGCGGCCCCCAGCCCCAAAAATCTTCACCACCTTGGGGGCGACCGTGGCGACCGTGTCCACCGTCGACGACGCAGCCGCGGTCAGTCCGCCCCACGGCCACAGGCCGAGGCATAGCAGGGCGGCACACACTGTGCGCGCTGGCCGCGGCGTGGTCGGCGGGAACAACTTCGGGGAACCGCGCAATGCGGGACGACACACCGCGGGACGACACAATGCGGGACGACACAGTGCGGGACGACACAGCGCGGGACGACACAGTGCGGGACGACACAGTGCGGGACGACGTGGCGCCAGTACTGGCCGCCGCACCATGGTTTGCGGTCGGGTACCGATGGCGGAGTGGTCTGCCGTCCTCGATCGGCGGTCCAACTTCACGGGGACAACTCTGTTCATGGGGTTGATTGGGGCAGCAATTCGATGGCCGTGGTTTGAAACGTGGCGAACTCTTTTTCACCCGCACGGGCGGTCCAGTGGCCCAAAAAACGGCGGCCGGAAAAATCGGCCAGATCCAGCACGCGAATTTCCGCGGGATCGACATCTTCCGCCAGCGCCGTGTCGAAACCGACAAACCGCCCCGACAGCCGATCGAAATACCATTCCGTGCGAACGGTCCCCTGCTGGGTGAACAGCACATCCACCAACGGCCCGGTTCCATCCAGGGGTTCGCTGCCCACATAATAGCAGGTGCTGAACCCTTCCGGTCCGCGGACCAGCAGCACCTTGAACTGTTCCAGAGCCGTCAACAGGCCTCCCGAACCGGGCGGCTCGTCGATGGGATCGATGTCCCGCGGTTGGTGGTACACGGCGTTCTTCCCCAGCTTCAGGAACAACCCCGCTTCCGCCAAGGTGAATTCGAAGGGTCGTCCGTCGGCGGTGGCTCCCGAAAAGCGCCAGCGTCCCTTGGCCGCGGCATAATCGCCGAACTCCGCCAGACCCTTCAGCACTCGGGCTTGTTCTTGCCGGTTGAAGTAGTAGTTGGCGAAACCAGGGCGCTCTTCGTAAAGATGCTTCCATTGCTCGGGGATGGCGAGCGGTTGCAGCGGCAATTCGCGGGGGGGCGCATTGGGCGGCGGTTCTTGCGGGCGGTCCTGGTCCTTGTCTTTCTCCCGCGGTTGGGGGCGGGGCGGTTGCGGAGCACGCGGTTTCTCCAAGAATTCCGAAGCGCGATGCAGCCGCCGCAGTTCCACCACGATTTCATGCTTTTGTCCCTGCCGGCGATAGACCAGGGGCACCTTCCAGCCGTCGGGATAAATCCCCAGCACGTTCTTGAATTGATTCACGCTCCCAATCGGACGTCCCGCGAAGCTGACGATTTCATCCCCTTCCCGCAGTCCGCGACGATACGCCGACGAGTTCTCCAGGATGCGGTCCACGATCACCGCGCGGTCGTAACCGGTGCGGGCGACCGCCCCCAAGGTGGCGTGGTCCACAATGCGACCGCTCCGCAAATGGTCGAGAAAATGCTTGATCTGGTTGATGGAAATGGCATATCCCGCCCCCACGTTCACGCGGCCGCGCTTCTCGAACGAACCCCGGCCATTGATGCCAATCAACTCGCCCCGCGCGTTGAACAACGGCCCGCCTGAGTTGCCGGGATTGATGGACGCATCGGTTTGGATGCAGTCGGCATATTCCAGAATCGTGCCCGCGGGATACTGGTAACGATGCACGCCGCTCACCATGCCGAAGGTCAACGTCGGTTGAAAATCGGTCGCCAGCAGAAACGGATTGCCCATGGCAAACACCCGCTCCCCGACGCGCACTTGATCGCTGTCCCCCAACACGGCGGCGGGAAAATCGTCGCGGCCGAGCAGTTTGATGAGCGCCACGTCCCCCGTGGGATCGATGCCGACAAGCACCGCATCGTACAGCTTCCCGTCGTTGAGGCCGCACTTCATGAATGGCCCGGCACCGCTGGTGACGTGAAAGTTGGAGAGGGCGTAGCCGTCGGGGGAAATCAGCACGCCTGATCCGCCGCCGTCGCCGCTGGCCGTGAAGATGGCCACCACGGTGGGGGCCACGCGGGCCACGGTTTCGATCCGCTGCCGTTCCGCATCGAGCACCGCGGGATCGACACTCCACGCCGGCGCCGTCCAACCCAGCAGCAACGCCACGGCCAGACCCCGGAGGCTCGACCAGCGCGGCATGCGCCGCGGCATCCGGGGCAAGTGGAACCATTCGAGAGACCACGCGGCCAGTTTCATTTCACGACCCTCGCTTCCCCCAAATGGATGCGGTCCCCAATGTCCGAGTCGTCGCCGAAGTCCACCAGAATTTCCAACTCGGCGACCCCTTCCACGGACAGATCGAGCGCTTGCGGGGGGTCGCCGGCGTGGTAGTCGGCGGCAAACAGCAAACGTCCGTCGCCGCGAATCTCCAACCGCACCTTGGCCCGTGTTTCCGGCCGGTTGCTGTCGAACGGGATTTCCGGATCCATGCCGACCACGGCCGCGAACCGCCGGTACTCGCCCCCCAGGCGGTAGCGCAACTGGGTTTTGGAGTGGATGGCCAGACCCCGGGCATAGGACCGGCCGCCAATCCGCAACGGTCCGCCGAACAAATGCCGATCCCGCTGATATTCGAAGACGTAGTCCCAGAAGGGAGTGTATTTGACTTCGCGCGGCTCCAGGGCGGACAGATACTGCACCTTGCCCTGGCTGTAATCGAGCCGCTGCACGCTGTCGGCTGGAACGGTGAATTGCCGGCCGCCGCCGAGGTGCACCTGCCATTGCCCGCGGGTGAACACCATCTGGCGGACCACCAGCACATCGCCTCCGGCGAACTCCACGCGGAGCGCTTCTCTCGTCGCGGGGACCTCCTTGCGGGAGTAAACGATGCCAAAAATCCGCTCCCGTTTGACGGAAATCTGATCGCCGTCGAGCAGGAAGTTCGCCTTGGTCTCGTCGATATCCCCCGCCACGCCGTCGAGGTGGTCGAGCACGTCTTCCTTGCGGATGACGAGCAGGTCTTTCTTGGAGGGGCGCTCGGCAAGTTGCTTCCAGGCGGATTGCAGGGCCGGTTCGTCGGGGGCGAATTGCAGCGTGCGGAGGAGCGCGGCGGGCCATGTCAAGGCGCCCCACAGGGGATGCGCCATCACGAGTTGGCCTCCCTGAATCCGCGCAGACGTTGTTCGGAACCGCGAGCCGTCCTGCAACGTGACCATCGGACCGCTGTCCGCCACCGCGGAAGGCGTTGCCGGCTCGGCCGCGCGCACTTCGAGCAATTCCGCCACCGGGATGCGGAGCGTGGCCTGGTCTCGTTCCAACACCAACGCGTCCGCCGACAGCGCCTCCAGCCGTCCGGACAGGTGACGGCCATCGAGCGTGGCGACTTCCACGGAGATCGGTTCGGCTCCCCAGACGGCCAGCAACAGCCACAGTACCACCACTTTGTCTCCTGATCCGAGTGTTCGTCGCGCCACCGCGTCATGGATGGGGATGTCATCGCCTCATTGTTGCCAACGCGCTCGGGATGTCACCGCGTGGTTCAGGACGCGTCGTTCGTTATTTGGGTTGTTCGTGATTTGCGTTATTTGTCCGGCGGTGCTGGTCGGCCAGCCAGCTTCTTGAAGTAGGTTTCGATCGCCTGCCGGTAATGGGGCGGAAACTGGCGGTTGATGAGGTTTTTGGCCTCGGCTTGCTGCCGCGGCGGCAAATCGCCCCATTGGCCTTCCTTCGAGAACTTTTTGGCGTCGGTTTCGCCGGGGGCCGTGGCACCCTTCACGCTGCTGTCCTCGGCGGGACCGCTGGACTGATTCGAATTGCTGGACGATCCCCCGCCCCCTCCCCCGCCTCCTTGCTGCGCCTCGAGCTTTTTGATCAACTCGTCCAACTCGGCGATGATCCGCTCCTGCACGGTTTGCACCCGCTCACCGGCGCGGCCGAGATCGAGTCGCCGTTCCGAATCCGCCATCAGCCGCGCGATCTGGCCGAGGGACTTGTCCTTCAACTGCGCCAGCTCTTCCCGCATCAGCGTGGCCGCGGCGGAATAGCGGACGGGAACCCGCTCGGTGCGCTGCAACAGGTCGTCCAGCGCTGTCAGGGCGGCGTCGACATCCAACAGCGCTTGGGCGGCCACGGCGCGGAAAAAGAGGATGCCCGCCGGATCGATCGCCAGTGCCAGGTCGGCTCCCTTCAACAGGTCGTAGGCTTCGTCGTACCAGCGGCGTTCGGCCAGCCGGCGTCCGGCCCAGGCGCGCAGGTTGGTCACCAGGAAGGGATCGCCATCGGGGCGACCCAGGTATTCGTTCAGCGCGGCCAGGCTGGACAATTCGCCACGCTCCAGTGGAACGACAATGCGGCTTAAATCGGCGTCGACGCGACTGGCGGCGTGCAAGGCAGCCAGCAACAGCCGCTCGGGTGGCGCGGCGGCGTCGGGCCAGTCGGCCAAGGCGGTTGTCCGCACGGCCGGATCAGTCTGGCGCGCCGTCATCCACTGTTCCAAGCGCGCGCGGATTTCGCCCGCCGGTAACGGCGCCCAGGGAGGAGCGGCGGCCGCCCACGCCGCGGTCGCCCACAGCACCCCCAACGTGGCGATGGGGAAGAAGCAACGTTCACGTTTCATGGCATGATCTCCCGCGCAGGGAACTCCACCGTGCCGCGGCTGGGGCTGCCCTTTCGGAGCGGAACTGTCGGCGGCGGTGATGCATGGCGGCGATGGCGTGGTGTGAAAGGGGATGAACCTTGGTTGCCAGTCCCTTGTGTCCCGCCGGGGACAACCGGGATGGAACCGCGGGTGCTGTTTCTGTTTAGCGGTTGCGTCCGGCAGCGAGGTCGGCGGCCGTTTGCTGGATTTTGGCCTGTCGGACCGACAACTGCTGCAACTGCTGAATCACGTCTGGGTCTTGGGCTTGTTCTCCTTCCACGAGGCGTCCCAACTGCCGGGTTCGCCGATTGACACGGTATTGGAGCGAACGCAGCATTTTGAGTTCGGCGAGGGCGTCGACCAGCGGCTGATCTTGCGGTTGCTGCGGCTGCTGGGGTTGCTGCGGTTGTTGTTTCCGGTCCTTGGTCTTTTCCAGTTCCTTTTGCAAGGCATCCAGAATTTCTTCCAGGGCCTCGATGATGTCTTTCTGGATGGCTTGCGTCACCTCGCCCACATCGGCCCGTTCCAAGCGGCGGGCGCTGGTGAGCATGTCGTCGCGAATCTGCACCACGGCTTCGGGAAAGGCCACCGAGGAGCCTTCTTCCTTGAGCAGCGTGAGGGATTTGGCCGCAAGCAGGGCAATTTCATCCTGATTGCGGGCCAGCTCGATGGAGCGGCCGCGGTGTTTGTCGCCCCGCTGGGCTTCGGGCACGCTCGCCAATCCCACCGTTCCATTGTAGACGGTCAGTTGGCGGGCCAGCATGTCGCGAAAACGGGCTTCCAGTGCCGCGAGCATCAACTCCTTTTCTTCCTCCCGCAACTGCCGCAGGATTTCCTCCAACCGCTCCTTGGCCTTGTGGAGCTCGGCCAAGGCCTGGTCTTGATGGTCGGACGCCTTGTCGTGTTGCTGCCGCTTCAACTCCTCGATGGCCCGTTCCATCTCCCGGCGGGCCTGTTCCAGCTCCTTCCGTCCCGGCGTTGGCTGCGGCGCGGGTGGCGCTCCCGCATCGGGGGGAGGGTTGGACGAATCGGGAGGTGCCGACGGACTTTCACCAGCATCTGGCGGACTTTCGCCCGGTGACGGCGGCGCAGGAGACGGAGTGGACGGCGACGACTGCTGCGGCTTGCCGGACGGCGACGAAGGACGGCCGGACTCGGGCGGGGACTGGTTGCGCGCCGGATCCGCCGGCGATTGGCTGCCGGGCGCATCCTTCGGCGGTGATTTCTCGCCGGAGGGTTGCCCTTGCGACGGAGAGGGCTGGTCGGAAGGCCGCTGATCCTCGGAAGGTTGTCCGTCAGGTTTGCCAGAGTCCGGCCGCGGCGTCGACCCCTGCTGTTCCTTGCCGCCGTTGCGCTGAGCCGACTGCGCCTGTTGTGCCTGCTTTTCCCGATCCTGCGCGTCGATCTGGTCGAGAAGTTTGCCGGTGTCGTCGGCGATGCCTTGCTGTTGTTTGCCGAGGGCGTCGGCGGGCGCGCGGCGATCGGTCGCGGCACGCACATCGGTTTCCTTGCCGATGATTTTTTCGACGGCCTTGATCAGTCCTTGAATCCGTTGTTTTTCCCGTTCCAACTCATCCTGGCGGTCTTCGCTCTGCAACAGGAGCAGCACCAACTGCATTTGCGAGAGGACGTGCTCCTGGCTGTCGATGGCGTCGCCCAACTGATCCTTGCGCAGCAGATCGGCGATTTGCCGGAGCTGGTCGGGAATTCGCGTTTCCTTGCTTTTGCCGAGCGCCCGGACCAGCAGTTCGGCCCGATCGGGGTCGGTCTTGCGGAGGTATTCGGCCAGTTGCAGAAGCGTGGTTTCGAAGCGTTGGTAACGGAGAGCGATGGCCTCCTGCCGGGAGGTCAGCGGTTCGGCGGGAGCATCGTCTGGTTCCGAAGCGGACGAGGGAGGGGCTTGAGCCGCGACTCCCCCCGCCGCGAAGACGATCCCCAGGCTCACGCTGCAAACCAGGCCGGTCAGCCAACTGCCAGGGTTGTGCATGGTCATCGTTCATCTCCTTGCTGACCGAAATCGTGGTTGACTGGTGTGGCTGTGGGGGCGTCGGCGTTTCGTCTCCCTGAAGCCAATCGATCGAGCAGACGTTTGGTCTCGTGCGGCACCGCTTCGACCGCCATCCCGCCGCGGGATGGGGGAACGGGGAGTGCCACGGAACTCCGCGGCGGCGGTGCGTGGAGCACAACCGTTACTCCAGCGCCCGCAGCGCCTTGGCTTTCCGTTCGTTCTTGGTGTCTTCCTTGATTCCATCTTGATCGGCAATGATGGACTTGAGCAACTCCAAAGCCTCGTGGAATGTCTCCAGTTTCCGCATTTCGAGCAAGATTTGTTCCATTCGTGCGATCAACCCGGCTAGCGGCGGCTCGACCCCGTCGATCGCGCTGCTGGGGTCCTGCCCCTTGTCGTTCGCCAATTTGAACAGGCCAAGGGCCGTATCAACCGCCGGAAAGGCCGATTCCAGGATCACTTCCAGCGGACCGAGAATTTTGTCGTCCAGGCGGGCCAGGTTTTGCGGTGTTTCCGCCCCGTTGTTGACCAGTTCCGCCCGGATCTCCCGAAACGCCGCGGCGATGCCCGCCGTTTCCGTGGCGTTCTTGCGGATGCCGTGCAGCGAGCGCTCGGCACACGCCGTCAACGCGGCCTGCAAGGGGCGCACGGCTTCGTCTCCGTCGCCTCGGCCGGCGGCCCGCAAACCGCGCAGTTCGTCCGCCCGGCCGCGATGCAGCGCCAGGTCTTTCTGCAAATCCTTCAGTTCGCTCAAAATCTGTTCGAACCGTCGGCGGAGATTGAGTTCCTTGGCGTACAGCAGCGACAGCAATTCTTCCACCGGCACCACGGTGAACACGAACTTCTGGCTCCGTTGCCGATGCGGTCCGGTGAGTTGGTCGCCGTCTTCGGCGACCACGGTCAACACCAGCTTTTGCTTGACCGAGAGGTCCAGGGGCAACAGGTCGAACCGTTCGAACGGCTCCGTGTCGCTGCGAGCCAAGGTCAGCTCGCGCACGGGGGTGGTCACTGGACGGGCAAATTCGCGCGTCTGCCAGTCGGTAGCCTGATCGATCTGGAATTCAAAGCGTGCGGCGACCACGCCGTAATCATCGCGGATGACCCCGGCGACGGGAATTCGTGCCAGCCGCGTCACCGAGGCGCTGACCCCCTCCAGGGCGACTTCCAGGGAAGGAGGCTGATCGGCAAGACCGGTGAGGACCAGGCGATGGGGTTCGGCACTGCCGATGCCGTCGGTGTCTTCGAGGTGAATCCGCAGCAAGGCGTCGGCGGGCCACGGCAGCGGGACCGGCAGCGCCGCGGCACCGCTGGAAGCATTTCCCACCAGATGCGGCAAGTCGTCGGCGGCCGTGGGGGACAGGACGAGCGGCAGCACGAAGGTGCGGCGATCGGCGCTCAACCATGTCGCCGCGATTTCCTCGGACCACGCCGCCCGCAATTGCGGCCGTCCATCGCGCGAGCGGAGTGTCAACCAGGCCGAGACCGTCTCGCCGGCGGCGGTGCCGGCTTTGCCGTTGTCGTCCGCGTGCGTTCCTAGATGCCATTCGTAGCGTTCCAGCCCCACGTCCACATCGATGCGGACGGAGCGCAGGGGTTTATTGGCCGTGCCGCGAAACAGCACGTCGCTGCCCAGCGGCAGCGTGAGTTGCGTGCCCAGGACGGGGTTGGCCGTGCGTTGGGGTTGTCCATGGTCGTCGGTGGCGTTCAATCCGGTGTATGCGGGAAAAAGCGTATCGGCGACGATCAGGTCGATGCGGGGAGGGTCCACGATCTCGACCCGCAGCGGCCGGGGCATGGCAAAGTCGCCCCCGCTCACCCAAAGCTGCGCACGCTCCAACAAGGCGGGAAAGGTATGCAGGAAAGGTTGATCACCGACGCGGGTGAGGTACACCCGTCGGGTGCCGCTGTCCCCCAGGCGATAATCGAGCCGCACGCGCTCGGGCACGGTTTTGCCGGAGGGAACTTCCACGAGGAGCATCAGGTCGCCGCCCCGGGGATGGCGATACGTGCCGCGGTCGAAATCGCGGACGCGGTCGCCGGGCTGCGTGAGGACGCGGACGACGAGTTCGGTCTGGCGCGGCCAATAGCCGTCGTGCAGGTGGACGAAACCGTCCAGCCAACGGTCCATGGCCGCGGAGTCGACCACCGCCAGGCCGACGATCGAACTGCCCAGCAGCGCGGCGAAGGTCACCGCCCGGCGAAGGGGTTGCGGATTGAAGAGCGCGGCGAGGTCGAGTCGTTCGACCGTGCGGGCGGCATCGGCCATGGTGCGCTCCAACATGGCGCGATGGTATGGGCTTTCCATGCGCAGCCCGCCTTCCGCCGCTTCCACCGCCGTGATCACGCTTTCCCCCAATTGAGGAAAGCGCCGTTCCAGCAGCAGGGCCAAGGCCCGTTGCCGCATCTGCCGAAACACCCGCAGGCCGATCCACAGCGTGGTCATCGCGGCCAGAGAAGAGAGACCAGCGATGAGCACGGCGGCACGAAACCACCGGGGCAGTTCGAGTCGGCTGGCGGAAAAATAGACGGCGTCGATCAAAAAGCTGCCCCAGAACCAGCCGCCAATCACGGCTAGCACCATCGCCAGGCCTTCCCACGCAACATAGCGGCGGATACGGCGACGCAGATGGTCCAGCGTGTGCGACAACTCCACCGGCAGCCGGGCGGGAGACTGTGCTCCGTCCGGCGGTGCGCCGGACTGGTGCGGGACATCGGGCGGCCTGTCACCCATGGTTTCCTCTCCATTCGTTCTCGTCGTTCTCGCAGACTCTGGCAGACGGACCTTCTGGTTCAGCACGCAACCCGTCGTCCAGCGGGTGGGATCACCGGCCGGCAGGCGGCGTGGAGGGGTACATGCACGAGCTGTCTGTCGGCGGCAAGCGGGGTTGGCGGTCGGTGGGGAATGGAGTCGCGAGGCGCGGGCGTTCCGTCGGAGCGGGCGGCCGCGACGTCGCAGCGAGCGGTTGGGGCTGCCAAACCGCTGCCTAGGCCAGCTTCAACAATTTCCGCGTCAGCCATTCGACCGAGAGCAATCCCACCAGCAGGTACAGTACCCAGTCGCGGTCCCACAATGCTCGGAGACGTTCTTCGATGGTGAAAGGTTCCCCGCGAGGGGGTAACAATCCGGGAACGGTGTCTAGCGCCTCGTCCAACGGCACATACGCCCCTCCAGTATCTCGCACGAGATCTTGCAGCAGCGTGACGTTTTGCCGCAAATCCTGGCTTTCCAGTTTGGGGAGCGCGGCGGTGAGTTCTTCCGTCAACTGTTCTCGACCATCGGGAATCGCCAGCGACAGACGGTACACCCCCGGCAGGCTGATGCGGAATTCGCCGACAAACTCTCCCGGGCGTGTTTCCTCTCTGATCAGCCGGGGGGTCGGGACGAGGGGCTTGCCCGTCGGATCGAGGACGTCGAGGGGTACGCTGTCGAGTTCCAGCGGCTCGAACTGGGCGTCGAGCAGCCGGGCCCGAATTCGCGCGGTTTGCCCCAACAACAGCTTGCGGGCTTCCGGCAGCAGCACGCCGCGCTTCGCGCCCCGTTTCGATCGGCCCTGCCCGACTTCGCGAATGGCCTTGATCCAGAAGCGATCATAATCTCCCTCGCTGACCGCGCGCAGCCGCCACATTTCCGCGCTGCCGAGGTACAGCGTGCGTCCCTGGCCGTAAAACTGTTCGGCCAGCACAATGGGGAAGCCGTATTCGTTCTGCGAACGGGGATCGCTGAACCGCGCCAGCACGGTGGCTCCCGCCTTGGCCCCTGCCGTGGGATAACACCGATAGAACCCCGGGAACTCCTTCCAACGGGCCAGCGACGTCAGCGGATCGTCGGTGAGTTGCAGGAATTCGGCTCGCTGACCTTCCGGCGTGAAGACCAGCGGCCAGGGTTGTCCCGATGTTTGATCGAACCGCAGTTCCGCCAGATACGAATTCAGCACCACCGGATACAGCTCTTTCAACGGCAGCAATTGATCCGGCGTGGCGGAATCCCCCATGGGGGTTGCACCTCCCCCCAGCAGTGCCAATTGCCCCGTGTGGACGTCCCCCGCGACGAGAATCAGACCGCCCCCCTCATTGGCCACCCATTCGCTGAGAAGCTGGATGCCCTCGCCGGGAATCATCTGCCAGTCCACATCGAAGGCGATCACCACGTCGTACTGGAAGAGCTGCTCTTTCTGCGTGGGGAACTGGAACAACAGTTGGCGGGACTCCTGGCTGCTGCCGACGCTCGCCGTTTGCAGCAGGACATCCACCTCCATCGACTTGTGTCGGTGGATCAGGTTGCGGACGAATTGATAGTCCCGCATCGGGCCGCCGGCCACGAGCAGCACCCGCGTGGGGCGGTCGAACACATTCACGGTCAGCGTTTGCTGGTTGTCTTGCGTGTTGAATTCGGGGACGTCGGAGGCGGCGGTCACGCGGAGGGCATACGTCCACCGGCCGGCCGCCGCCGGGTGCACCGGAAACCGGACTTCGGCAGCCGCTCCGTCCTGGGGAAGGGTCAGCAGGTGTTCCCCCACCACGGTGGCGGCTTCCTCGGCGTCGGCCTCGGACGCCAGCAGTTCCACCTTGAGTTCCCGGCCGGCCAGGCCTTGGCCTTGCACGAACCCGGCGATTTCAAACCGATCCCCCAATTGCACGTCGGTGGGGGACTGCACCTCGGCCAGTTGCACGTTGATCGGCTGTTCGGTGCTCCCCACGCCGACGGCAATCAACCGGGCTTTGGCGGCCAGCGCGCGATCGTGAGCCGTCACGGGGTCGATGCCGGCATTTTGCCCCCCATCGGTCAGCACCACGATCCCCGACAGCGTGCGCCCCGCCGATTGGCGGATCAGCTCATTCAACGCTTCTCCCAAGCGGGTCTCCAAACCGCGCGGTTCGAGGACCACCGACCAGTCGTCGGCGGCTGGTTCGCTCGCCGACTCGGGGCGTTGCTCGGCGTTCGGGTTGGACGGGGCGGGTTGCGAGTCCGCGGGAGGCCAGACACGCTGCGGTCCGACCAGCGCGGCGTCGAAGGTGTACAGCGACACCTCGTGATCGCGGCGCAGCCGCTCCAAAAGTCCCTCTTGCATCAGCAGCCGCCGGACGGCTGCCGCCCGCGTTTCACTCGCGTCGGCGGTGGCTGCGGGGAGTTTCACGGGATGCCCCATCGACAGCGAGGTGTCCACCAGGAGCGCCACCCGCGACGGCCGGAAGGCGGTCCGCTGCGTCCGTTCCTGCGGGTTCAAGGCAATCACCAGCAAACCCGCCAGCACCGCCAGTCGCAGCACCGCCAGGAACATCGTCCAGCCGCGGGACAAGTCGCGCGTGTCGCGGCGATATTGCCAGACCACCCACGCCGCCACGAGCAGACTGCCGCCAAGCAGCAGCAACCAGCCCAGCGGCGAGTCGGGCCAATCGAATTCGCGCACGGAGAGCGCCGTCGCCGTCTCCGCGAGCGGCCAACTCACCGGGCTGATGTTCGTCCAAATCATTACCATTCCCGTGTTAGAAAAGGCCGCACCGTTCCCGTGTTGGAAAAGGCCGCACCATTCCCGTGTTGGAAAAGGCCGCACCGTTCCCGTGTTGGAAAAGGCCGCACGCCCTCCCCAACAGGTGTCATGCGACCACTTCTACCGCCATTTTCCTGCGACCACTTCCACCGCCACCAATCGCACTCCGCCGTCTGCCCGAGGTGTCGTCACCAGAGGTGCCCTCGGCAAGCGATGCACGCTCTTCCATCGCAATTTCACCTTCAACACGTCCCGGGTTGTCCACCAGCCACACGGCGACCCGCCAAGTACCCGGACGAAGTGTCGCGGATCACGCCGCCGCGCGGCACGTGTTTGCTCATGGTGAACTGTTTTCCTCATCTCCTCTTCGTGCACTGTTCCGGCGAATGTCCGTCCGGAGCGTCCCTTCCGGTTCAAGCCGGTGCGGCCGCGGCGGGATGGTAACTCAAACGATAGGCGAACCATTGTTCCACCACCAACAGCACCAGCAGGCTCCACAGCAGGAACGAGCGAACTTCGGAGCCGGCCTCGTCGCCTTGCAGCCACTGAAACTGTCCCGGTTCCTGAATTTGCACGCCGTTGCCGGCTCCCAGTCGTTTCCGCAAGTTGGCGGTCGTGGCCAGTTCGAGGTCGCCTTCGGCGGGGAGCACGTTGTACGCCAGCAGCCGGGTTTCCGTTTGTTGGGCCTGGTTCAACAGCCGCACGCCGTAGATCCCGGGCAGGTCGGTCTCGCGAAAGGTCGCCACCAGCCGCACTCCGGCAGATGGTTTGCCGGACGGTGGCACGGGCGGCGCCGGCGACGCCGCTGAAAGCGAACCATCATCCGCCGGGGACGCCAACAGCCGGGTCGTTCGCTCTCCGTCCAGTGACGGGCTGACAATCTCCACGGTTTCCGTGTAGGCGGCCGGGTCGAGTGCCAGATGAATCGGCTCCCCGACGGTCCGCAGCGGCAAGGCGCGATCGCGGCGGGCCAGGTACTTCAGCAGATCGAGTTGAAACACGACAAAACTCGGATTCCTGGCCCAATCGTTCCATGGCGGATCGGCCGTGGTTAAGCACGCCACGACGCGACCCGCCCCCAACGGTTGTTCCACCACCAAGGGCTGACCATTCCGCAGGCGGGCCAAGGTGGTCACGCCATCGGCCCGTTGCTGGTCGTCGCGCACCCAGTCGTCCGCGGGCGGGAAATACCGCCGCACATGGACGCTGCCCAGAAAGGGGTTCTCCTCCCCGGCCAGCACGGCAAACAAGGGGTGGTCGCTCGGTACGAGGTCGGCTTCCGACGTGGTGACATCGGCCGGCAATTCGCTGGGGGAGCGTCCCAACGGCAAGGGAAAAATCCCCTTTCCGTCCTGATACAACACCTCGTTGTAATGCGGCGGACGGACCGACTCCCCCACGTACCAGGCCACTCCGCCGCCGCCGCGCACAAAGTGGGCCACCGCTTCGACGGCATCGGCGGGCAACTCGCTCACGTTCAACAGGAACAGGGCGCGGAAGTCGTCGAGATTGCGGCGGCGCAGGGCGTCGGGAGCATCGACCAGCGCGGAAATCCCCGTGCTCCCCGGATCCGCCGCCAACGCATCCGCCACGTAGCTGCCGGCCTCGCCGCCGGGTTGGCCATCCACGATCAGCACCGGCACGTTCGGCGTCACGTCCACCGCCAGGTGCCGCGTGTTGTCTTCGACCAGCACGTCGGCGTCCAAACTGGCCGCGAGGCGATGCTGCGTGGGAGTGGTCAGCCGCACGTCCACCTCATGATACGCCGTCGTCGACGGTTCGATCAGGTCGAACACCACCGACAGCGGGAGTTTGACCTGGTCGTCCGACAGGGTCACGCGGACGTTGCGGGCCGGCTCTCGGCCGAAGTTGGTCACGCCCACCTTCAGGCGCAGGGGCACACCGGCCGCCGCCATCTGCACCGCGCCACTCAGTTCGGTGACGGCCAGATTGTTCTGGGCCTGAGGCACGGTTTTGACGAGATTCACGGTCACCCCCGCGGCGATGAGTTCTTCCATCACTCCCGCCAGGGCCTTCTGATCTTTCCAATCCCGCTCACGGAAATCGGAGACCACATGCAGGTTCTGCACGGTCCCTTTTTCCTCGGCGAGGAACCGTTGGGCGGCCCGCAATCCCGCCACGAGGTCGAGGGCCTGGTGCGTGCAGCGGAACGTCGCTGGATCCAGGCGGGTGGCCATTTCGAGCACGAAATCCTCATCGATGTCGCGCTGCGACACATACGGTTGGTCGGGACGGGACAGCAGCAGCAGGGAAAACGTTTGCGTATCCGGCCGCTGAGCGCCCTGCGCGAGCAGTTCGCGAATCACGGTCAGGGCTTCGCGGAAGGCCGAAGTCTCGGCCCACCGCTCCCGCATGGACGCGCTGTCGTCCAGCAGCACCACATGATGGGCCTTGGCCCCGCGGAAGATCGACAACTGCCCCGGATCGAGAATGAACCGCGCGATGAGCAGCACCAGGGCGGCGACGATCGCCATCCGCATCAACAACAGCAGCAGTTGTTCCAGCAGAATCCGCCGCCGGTTGCGCTGCTGACTGGCCAGCAGAAATTCCATCGCCGCGAAGCGCACCCGCCGATAGCGCAGCCGGTTGATCAAATGGATGATCACCGGAATCGCCAGCAGCGCAGCGCCTCCGGCGACGAGCGAGGGATGAAAAAAGTGGCTGGTAAGCCAGGCGTTCATGAGCAGCAATGCTAGGGGCGATGGCGAGGTTCGCGGGGGGCGACTGTTCCCGTCCGGCCGGAAGTTTACTTTCTGCGGGATTGATGCAGTCCCACGCGGTGCGTGACATAGTGTGCCAGCACCGCCGACAAATGTTCGCTCGTGCGGATGGTTTGGTAGTCGATCAGCGATTGCGCGCAAAACCGGCGGACTTCATCGAGGTAGGCGTGCAGCGCTTGCAGATAACCGTCGCGCAGCGCGCGGGGATCGCACAAAATGTCTCCCGCGGCCTCCAGCCCCTCGAACTTCGTGGTGCCCGAGTAGGGGAAATCGAGCTCGGCGTCATCCAGCACATGAAACACCATCACATCATGACCGCGGGTCCGCAGCAGCTTCAGCCCCTTGAACAAACCCGGCCGGTCGACCAGCAGGTCGGAGATCAGCACCATCAAGCCCCGCCGGGCATACAGATCGGCGACTCTGGCCAGCACGTCGGACAGACCGGTCTTCGCGCGCGGCCGGGCGGCATCCAGCCCGGCGAGAATCGCCGTCAAATGGTTGAGTTTGCTGCTTTGCTCGATCCGCTGACGGACCGCTTCGTCGAACGTCACCAGCCCCACGGCATCGCTTTGCTTGAGCAGCAAATAGGCCAGCGACGCGGCGATGCGGCAAGCGTACTCGTACTTCGTCAGGCCGTCCGTGCCGAACTGCATCGACTCGCTCACGTCCACCACCAGCGTGGTGCGGAGGTTGGTTTCCTCTTCGTACTGCTTGAGGTAGTAGCGGTCGGTTTTTGACCAGAGTTTCCAGTCGACGCGGCGGATGTCGTCGCCGGGGACGTATTCCCGGTGCTGGGCGAACTCCACCGATTGCCCGAAATACGGGCTGCGATGCCCGCCAGACAGAAAGCCCTCGACCACGTTCCGCGCGACGATTTCCAAGCGGGAGATCCGGGCGATCGTCTCAGGCTGCAAAAATCTTCTGGAATCGCGGATCACGAGATAGCTCGCCTTCCTTTGCGGGAGTCACCTTCAGCAGTTCTTCCACCACCCGATCGGTGGTGATGCCTTCGCTTTCGGCCGAGAAATTCAGCACGATCCGATGCCGCAGCACCGGGGCGGCCAACGCCTGAACGTCGTCCGTCGACACATGCGTGCGACCATGCAGCAGCGCCCGCGTTTTGGCCCCCAACAGCAAGAACTGCACCGCCCGGGGGCCAGCTCCCCAGCTTAACCAGTCCTGCACGAAGGGCGGAACCCCCTCCTGGCCCAGCCGCGTCTGCCGCACCAGTGCCAGGGCGTAATCGATCACATGGTCGCTGGCCGGCACCTGCCGCACCAGCTTTTGCAATTCCAGAATTTCCATCGCCGACAGCACCGGCTCGATCTTCGCTTCTTGGACCGAGGTCGTCCGCCGCGCGATCTCCCGTTCCTCCGCGAACGAGGGATAGCCCACGAACACCTTGAACATGAAGCGGTCTTGCTGGGCTTCCGGCAACGGGTAGGTCCCCTCCTGTTCGATGGGGTTCTGCGTGGCCAGCACGAAAAACGGCTCCGCGATCACGTGCCGCGTCTGACCCACCGTCACCTGCCGTTCCTGCATCGCCTCCAGCAAGGCGGCTTGCGTTTTCGGCGGCGTGCGGTTGATTTCGTCGGCGAGCACCACGTTGTGGAACAGCGGACCGGCAATGAAGCGGAACTCCCGCCGGCCCGTCTCCCGATTTTCCTGCAACACGTCGGTGCCCGTGATGTCCGCCGGCATCAGGTCGGGCGTGAACTGAATCCGTGAAAACGACATCGACAGGCACCGCGCCAGCGTGCTGATCATCAGGGTTTTCGCCAGTCCCGGCACCCCTTCCAGCAGGCAGTGACCGCGGCTGAACAAGGCGATCAGCAACTGCTCGATCACCGCGTCCTGCCCCACGATCACGCGGGCCATCTGCTCCTTGATCGACAGATACGCCTGATTGATTTTTTCGATCGAGGCCTGAAGTTCGGCCTGGGTGACGGCATCAGTCATGGAGCAAATCGTCCTGGCAAAAGCTCTCCGGTGCCGCGCGCGCCGCAGCCGGCATTCACGGCTTGTTCCCCCAATCTTAACGCAAATCCCGGGCCGGGGCGACTCACGTTTCCCGGAAATCGTCCACCTGACTTCCGCCGCTTCCAACGCTACAATCATGCACCCCCTGCGACCGTAGGGTCCGGGAATCGTGCGACCGTAGGGGCCGGATATCGCGGAGCGGCAAGCCATCTTGCGGCTGGGCGCTGGGTGCCGACAAGAGCCGACAAGAAGGGCGCGTCCCCAAACCGCGGCTGCCTCCGGACAGCCGACGTTCCACGGCGAGTGGTCGCCGTGCTCCGCCGAACGTGCTGCTCCACCGCCCGAGCGACGCAGCCAGCGGGACGGAACGTGCAGGGGAATTCGTCGGCCAGCCCGCATTCCGGGTCAAGGCCGACAGCACCGCGGGAGATTACGCTGGCCACTTGATCTCCCAAGAGGAACATCAACCCAGGCCACGCACTTGAACGAGAGGGAAGGGGAAACCCGACGACGAACCATGCCGGAACAGTACATCTTCCAAATGCAGGACCTCCGCAAATTCCACGACAAGAAGGAAGTCCTGAAAGGCATCTGGCTGGCGTTTTACCCGGGCGCCAAAATCGGCGTTTTGGGACCCAACGGGGCCGGCAAAAGCACCCTGCTGCGGATCATGGCCGGCGAGGACACCGATTTCATGGGCATGGCCCAATTGACCCCCGGATTCACCCGCGCGTATTTGCCGCAAGAACCGCGTCTCAACCCCCGGAACACCGTCCTCGACGAACTCAACGAGGCGGTGGCGCCCCAGCGCGCGCTGCTGGCGCGGTATGATGAAATCAACAACCTGCTGGCCGCGGGCCCCGACGCCGACGAACTGGACCGGCTCATCGAGGAACAGGGCAAAATTCAGGAACAGATCGACGCCCAAAACCTTTGGGAACTCGATCGCGAACTGGAAATTGCCGCCGATGCCATGCGGCTGCCTCCGCTGGAGGCCCCCATCGAGCCGCTCTCCGGCGGCGAACGGCGGCGGGTGGCCCTCTGCAAAATCTTGTTGCAGCACCCCGATTTGCTCCTGCTCGACGAGCCGACCAATCACCTCGACGCCGAATCGGTGGCCTGGCTGGAACGGCATCTGCACGATTATTCGGGAACCATCGTGGCGGTCACTCACGACCGCTATTTCCTCGACAACACCTGCGAATGGATCCTGGAATTGGATCAGGGGCGGGGCATCCCCTGGAAAGGGAATTACTCGTCCTGGCTGGAACAAAAGCAGGAGCGGCTCCGCAAGGAGGAAAAAGCGGCCTCCGCCCGTCAGAAAACCATCGAGCGCGAACTGGAATGGGTCCGCAGTTCTCCCAAGGCCCGCCAGGCCAAAAGCAAGGCCCGTTTGCAGGCCTACGAAAAACTCGTCGCCGAGGAGCAGGAAACGCGCGACGAGTCCATCGAACTGAAGATTCCCCCCGGCCCGCGGCTGGGGGACACCGTGGTGGTGTTCGACCAGGTGAGCAAGGCGTTTGGCGACAACCTGCTCTACGAAAACCTCTCCTTCCGGTTGCCCCCCGCGGGCATCGTGGGCATCATCGGGCCGAACGGCGCGGGCAAGACCACGTTGTTTCGGCTGATCGTGGGGGAGGAACGCCCCGATTCCGGCCGGGTGATCGTCGGCGAAACCGTGAAAATCGCCTATGTCGAGCAGAACCGGGAAAGCCTCGATGGCGAAAAAACCGTCTACGAAAACATCTCCGGCGGGCAGGACAATCTCAAATACGGAAACGTGCTGATCAACGCCCGGGCCTACTGCGGCAAGTTCAACTTCCGCGGTCCCGAACAGCAAAAGCCGGTGAAATTCCTCTCCGGCGGAGAGCGGAATCGTCTGTTGCTGGCCAAAACCCTCACCGTGGGGGGCAACCTGCTGCTGCTCGACGAACCCACCAACGATCTCGACGTCGACACGCTGCGGGCCCTCGAAGAGGGGTTGCTCAACTTCAGCGGCTGTGCCGTCATCATCAGCCACGATCGCTGGTTTCTCGACCGCGTGGCGACCCACATCCTCGCCTTCGAGGGAGACAGCCAGGTCTATTGGCACGAGGGCAACTACCAGTCCTATGAAGCCCTGCGCAAACAGCGGTTAGGGGTGGAAGCCGATCAACCCCACCGCCTCAAGTACAAGAAACTGGTCAAGAACTGAGACGGCCCTGCGTCCGCCGTGGTGGTGCGGGCGGGCTGGTCTGCTGGACCGCACCAGTGTTCCAGCCTGAGAACCTTGCCGCGGAGATTCATCCCCGGTGGTGCGGCCGAAGCAGCCGGCGGCGCACCACCCCCTGTGTAGGGTGAGAGGTGGCCACCTCGAATTGTCTGGTGTCCGTACCAGACCGGCATGCCCCCCGCAACGGGCCGGCCCGTGCTTTTTTCCCGCTGCCGAATCTCATGACCACATGACGACTTCGCTCCTCACCACGCCCCATACGAAGCCAAACCGACGCAGTTGTGCGGCCGATCGTCCAACCCGCATGGCGGCCGATCGTCCAACCCGCATGGCGGCCGGTCGTCCAACTCGCATGGCGGCCGATCGTCCAACCCGCATGGCGGCCGATCGTCTAACCCGCGTGGCTGCCGGTCGTCCATGCTGTGTGTCCGCTGGTCGTCCATGCTGCGTGTCCGCCGGTCGTCATGCCGACTTCGCCAGCCCGCGACGGCTTACCTGCGACGACCACGAGTGACACGGTTTCGTTGCCCGTCAGGCGACGTGCCCTGCCCCTGCCCCGTCCCAGGCTGGTCGGGCGCGGCCATTCCTTCATCCCGGCTGGCCGAGCGGAACCAGCGCGGGCTGTGTGCCGCTCTCGTTCACGGCCGCCGTGGCCAGGCGATGGCGCGGATCAAGACGGCACGCGGGCCGCTTCCTCGGCGCGGCGGGCGGCCAACCGTTCGAGGATCACCGGCACGGCCGAGCTGACCGGAATTTTTTCGGGCGTCGCCGACCAGCGCCATTTGATCTCCACCACTCCGTCCTTCAAACCCTTCCCGCCGATTACTACCCGCAGCGGAATGCCGATCAGGTCGGCATCCTTGAATTTCACGCCCGGGCGCTGGTCGCGGTCGTCGAGCAGCACGTCCACGCCGGCGGCTTGCAATTGGTGGTAGATCAGGTCGGTGATGCGCGTCACATCGTCCTCGTTGGCTCCCAGGGGGTCGAGGATCACCGAGTAGGGGGCGACCGCCAAGGGGAAGATGAGGCCGTGTTCGTCGTGTCGGGTTTCCGCCAGACCGGCGATGATGCGGTTCACGCCGATGCCGTAGCAACCCATGATCATGGGCTGGCGGAACTCCTTTTCGTCATCGAACAGTGCGCCCAGCGCGACCGAGTATTTGGTGCCCAGCTTGAACACGTGCCCCACTTCGATGCCCTTGACCAGCTCCAGCGTCCCCTCGCCGCGGGGACTGGGATCGCCAGCGACGGCGTTCCGCAGATCGTGGGTGGTGTCGAGGTGGAAGTCGCGGCCCACGTTCACGCCGGTCAGGTGCATGTCGGCCTCATTGGCCCCGGTGATCGCATTGGCGATCAGGGGCACGTCATGATCCGCCAGCAGCGGACAATGCAGCCCCACGGGACCGGCAAATCCCACGGGAGCGCCGGTCACGCGGAAGATGGTGCCCGCATCGGCCAGCGCCACCTTGGCGGCCCCCAGCGCGCGGCGGATCTTGTTTTCGTTCGCCTCGTGGTCCCCGCGAATCAGCACGGCCACCGGTTTCTCGTCCGCCAGATAGATCAAGGTTTTGATCATCTGTTGCGGGCGGCAGTGGAGCAGCTTGCAGACGGCGTCGATGCTTCCCGCCTGGGGGGTCGACACTTTCTGCAAGGGAGCGGCGTCGGGCGAGGTTTGAATGACCGGCGGCTTGCGGCCGGTTTCCGCCCGCTCCAGATTGGCCGCATAGCCCGACTGGCGGCAATATACCACGGTGTCTTCCCCGTTCGCCGCCGGCACCATGAACTCGTGCGAGGCGTCGCCCCCGATCGGACCGCTTTCCGCTTCCACGGCGAGGTAGTCCAGGCCGCAGCGGGCGAAAATGCGGCAGTAAGCGCGGTACAGCTTCTGATAGGTTTCGTTCAGCGATTCCACCGACGTGTGAAAGCTGTAGGCGTCTTTCATCAGAAACTCGCTCGTGCGCAACACGCCGAACCGCGGCCGCTCCTCGTTGCGGAACTTGGTTTGAATCTGATACAGCGTGATCGGCAATTGGCGATAACTGCTGATGTGCCGCGCGACCAGCTCCGTCACCACCTCTTCATGCGTGGGGCCGAGAGCCAAATGGATCACTTTCTCGCCGCGGCGGACGTGGAAGTTGATCAGCACATTGCCGAAGGCTTCCTTGCGGCCGGTGCGTTCGAACAGGTCGATGGGTTGCAGGGCGGGCATCAGCACTTCCACGGCCCCGGCGGCGTCCATCTCCTCGCGGACGATTTGTTCGGCTTTCTTGAGGGCCCGTAGCCCCAACGGCAAATACGTGTAGGCTCCGGCCATCAATTGCCGAATCAGGCCGGCCCGCAGCATCAATTGATGGCTCGGCACTTCCGCATCGGCGGGGACTTCCTTCATGGTGGGAATGAACGTTTGCGACCAGCGCACAGCGACTCCTTTCTCGTGATGAGGCCGCGATTGTAGCCGACACCCTCCGCAGGCGGAAGGTGCGCTCCCAGGGTGCAGCGGACGAACGGCAGAGCGGACCGCGGCGGACGGACGAGCTTCGAGGCGGTCGATGGGCCGCGCGGGACGCACGTGTGCTCAGGGAGGCCCGGCCGCCGATCCGGCCGCGTTCCCTTGTCGCCTCCGCCACCATGCCACGCCCCGCTTAACGGCGAGAGGAAACAGCCCCAAGAACACCAAGGCGGCGATCAGCGGCGGGGAGATCAATCCCGCGCCCCCCTCCTCCGCAAGCTGCTTCAAACTCGGAACCGCGGCCCCGGCGGCCACGTACACCATCGTGCCTGGCAACATCCCCACCTGGCTGACCCACCAAAAGGTGCGGGTTTTCAGCGGAGTCAGTCCCATCACCACATTGATCATGAAAAAGGGAACGGCGGGAATCAGCCGCAGCGTGAACAGGTAGAAGGCCCCTTCCCGCTCCAACGCCTCCTGGAAGCGGCCCAATTGCGGCCCGAACTTCCGCAGGATGGCGTCGCGGAACAGGTAGCGGCTCAGCAGGAACGCGACGGTGGCCCCCGTCGTGGAGGCGAAGCTGACCAGCACCACCGCGCGCCAAAAGCCGAACAGCCACGCCGTCGCCAGCGTCAATGCGGTCGCGCCGGGCAAATGCAAACCGGTCACCAGCACATACATGGCGAACGCCAGGCAATACGCCGTCAGCGGGTGAGCGGCCATCCATTCGCGCAGCGTGGTCTCATGCTCGGCCAGATAGGCCAGCGTCAATCGGTCGCGGAATGTCCCATACGCGACGCCGATCAGGATGAGCATCAGCAACAGGACCGCGGCGCGGGCCGGGAAGCGGCGGCGAAGTCGCGGTGAGGCGGCGGGCAGATCATCCACCATATGCGGCCGTGTCCCGCTGTTGCCAGGTTCCGAGCCGCTCGGCGACCAGCTCCGGAGACAGTCCGGCGACGTCGTTCACCTGCCACACATCTTCCGGCCAGAGAAAGCGGCGCACCAGGCTGGGGTCTCCCGTGGGGTCGGGAAACAGAGTGACGTCGTGCTCGGTCCACAGGGCGCCATGTTCCACCACCGCCGTGGTCCGCAGCCGCGGGGTGGTACCGTCGAACACTGGCCATAAACTGCCGTCGCCCCCGGCGAGACCGCCGTCGGAAACGAACCAGCGCAAAATGGTCGGTCCCAGGTCCGAGGGCTGAATCAAGGCAAGAGAACGTCCGGGCAGTATGCGGCGGGCTGCGGCATGAGACGTGGCGCTCGGCGCGGAATCAGACGGCGTCCCGGTCCACCAGAGAAGCGGCGTCCGCATCTGCTGGATTTCCAACGCCTCGGGAAGCGGAAAGCGGCGCGGAATGGATTGCCACACTCCTCCCAGCCGGGCCGTCACCACGATCAACACCGGTTCCTGGTTGGCCCAGTGTTTCGCGGCCGCCAGGAACTGACCGAAAAAATGGTCGATGCAGGAGACGTAGGCGGCTTGCGTGGCGGGATGCACCGCCCGCTCCTCCGGCGCGAGTTGCGACCAATCCACGCCGCGCTCCGCGAATTCGTCGACGTACAGCGTGGCTACCTCGGCCGGGACCTGGCACGGTACGGGAATCCCGGCGGCGTGCAGCCAGAACAACTCGTGTTCAACAGACGGAGGCTGTTCCCAGCGGCGCAGTACCGCTTCAATCAGGTTTGCGAACGGCCAGTTCTGGAGGGACAGGTCGTCGCCGGTGAAGCGGTGCCGCTCGGCGAACGGAAGCCGCTCGAACAGCAAGGGGGGACAGCGGTCCTCTTGCCAAAGGGTGCAGCACACCCCCCGCTGGGCAAGCTGCTCCGGCCAATCGACCGGTGATTTCACCCAGGGATTGCGGACTTGCGTGCCGACCACGTGCGCATCGCACACGAACCCCTCCGCCGCCAGGCGATCGAAATGCTGCGTTTCCACCCACTCGTTGCCATAGCATCCCAGCGCCGAACAGGGCAGCCGATCGAAGCTAAGGATGACGGCGCGCATGCGGAGTACAGGCAGCAGGTCGGAGTCGGCGCGGCCGGAACAAGGCGGCGGACGACGAGCACGTTACCGACACACCCCGGCCGGACGCAGTTCCGCGCGCCAGCCCGGGTTCTTCAGCATGCGTTCCACCTGGGCTTCATGCAACTGATCCAGCCAGCTCCCGTCGAATTCGTAAATTTCGTACAACCGCTGGCAACGATCGAATTGGGGATCGGTCCGGCGGCCTGTTTCCCGTTCCTTGAGCAATGTCGACGGAACGATCAGCACCCACGACCGATCAGCAGTCTGCTCCCATGTCGGTCGCGTCCAACGAAAACCAACTTCTTTCAGTTCCGCCTGGGTCATCGCCTGGCCTCCTTGCCTGAGTTCCCCACGAAGCGGGTCCATCCGCTTCCTGCGCTCGGAACACGACGGATTATCCGACCCCGGCCGCAGGCGGTCAAGAAGGATCGGCGGCGGAGCGACAACCGCCCGGTCGCGCGACCATTTCGATCCAATCGATTGGCGGATTTACAGCCACGGGCGGTGGGAGAAGTGAGTCGGCGGAGACCGTCGGCGGCCGGACCTGTCGCGGAATGGCCGACGTCAGGTCATCACGACCCTTTTGCAAGGCCGATATCAACGTGCCCCTGCAATTCCGCCGACGCTCACCGATCGCGCGAGGGTTCCATTCCCCAAGCGCGGCTGCCTGCTGCTTCCTGCTCGCAGTCCACTGTTCCCTGCTCGCTGTCATGTGCCCGTTGTCATGTGCCGCTGCCATGTGCCCGTTGCCATGTGCCCGCTGTCATGTGCCCGCTGCCATGTGCCCGCTGTCATGTGCCCGCTGTCATGTGCCCGCTGCCATGTGCCCGCTGCCTTGTGCCCGTTGCCATGTGCCCGTTGCTCCCTGCTCGCGAAATCGAAGGACTCCCTGCCGGGCGACCGGCGTTGTCGGAGCAGCCCGTCGACTCCCCGTGGTTCACGGCATACGGCATACGTCTTGGTACGGCATATGTCTTGCGGTTCACGGTTCGGAACGGTCGGAGAGTTCCTGCCACATGGCGGGAGTGAAGACGAAGGGGGCCGGCGGAACTTTGGCCCATGCGAACGTGGGGATCAGTTCCCGCGCGGCAATCGGCCGTGTCGTGGTCTGCAAGCCGCACGACCAGGCCAGGAATCCGATCAGGCGTTCCGCGGGAATGCCGGCTTCGCGCAGCAGCGAAATCCGCGTGTCGCCATGCCGCTTCGCCAAGCGCCGGCCATCGGGACCGATCACCAGCGGCACGTGGGCGAACTGCGGCGGCTGCCAGTCAAACACCTCATACAGCAGCAGTTGTCGGAAGGTGCTGGGAATGAGGTCGTCGCCGCGGACGACTTCCGTGATGCCCATCTCGTGATCATCGACCACCACCGCGAGCTGATAGGCCGGTTTGCCATCCGATCGGGCGACCACAAAATCCCCCAAATCCCGCGCGACGTGGCAGCCTTGCGGGCCGGCGAATCGATCGGTATAGGCCACGCGCAGCGCCGATTCGGCGGTCTTCACCGGCGATGGCCGGCCGGCCGCCGTCTGGACGCGAAACCGCCACGCGAAGGGTTGACCGGCCAGTCCGACGGCGTCCTGAACGCGGCGGTGGGCGCACGTGCCGGGATAGACAGGCCCCTCCTGGCCGGCGTGCGGAGCGCTGGCGGCAGCCTCGACATCGCGGCGGGTGCAGGTACAGGGGTAAACCAATTCGCGGCGTTGCAGTTCCGCAAGGGCCTCCGCGTAGAGTGCGAGCCGCTGCGATTGAATGTAGCGTTGCGGCACTCCGAGAGCGGATGGTGGTCCGGCAGTGGACGGTGGTCCGGCAGTGGACGGTGGTCCGGCAGTGGACGGTGGTCCGGCAGTGGATGGCGTGACGGCAGCCGGCCGATCGGGGCCTTCGTCCCAGTCGAGGCCGAGCCAGGCCAAATCCTCGAGGGCCTGCTGCACGGCCCAGGGTTTCACGCGGGGAGAATCGAGATCCTCGATCCGCAACAGCACCCGACCATGTTGCGACCGCGCCGACAGCCAGGCCAGCAAGTAGGTGCGCGCGTTGCCGACGTGCTGCGCGCCGGTGGGAGACGGTGCGAGACGAGCGACCACGGACGCCAACGGGATCCTGCCTCCTCGCGGGAAGCGTGCCTTCAACTCCGCAGCAGTTGCCGCAAGACCGTGTGCAAAATGCCCCCGTTGCGGTAGTACTCCACTTCCACCGGCGTGTCGATGCGGCAGGTGGTCACGAAATGGACCGCGCTGCCATCGTGTTTGCGGGCGGTGACTTCCACGGCTTGCAGCGGTTTGAGTTTGTCGTCGAGGGCGATCTCGAAGATTTCCGTGCCATCCAAACCCAGCGCATCGCGGTTTTCTCCCGGGCGGAATTGCAAGGGCAACACCCCCATGCCGACTAGGTTGGAACGATGAATCCGCTCGAAACTCGCGGCGATCACCGCCCGCACGCCGAGCAGGTACGTCCCCTTGGCGGCCCAGTCGCGCGACGAACCCGTGCCGTATTCCGCGCCGGCGAGTACCACCAGCGGCGTCCCCTCGGCCTGGTACTTCATGGCGGCATCGTAGACCGACATCTGTTCGCCGGTGGGCAGGTACCGCGTCACCCCCCCTTCCACGCCCGGCACCAGCAGGTTCTTGATGCGAATGTTCGCGAACGTGCCCCGGGTCATCACGCGGTCGTCCCCCCGCCGTGCTCCGTAACTGTTGAAGTCGAGCGGCGCGACGCCGCGGGACTGCAAATACAGGCCGGCGGGCGAGGAAGGTTTAATCGAACCGGCTGGGCTGATGTGGTCGGTGGTGACCGAATCACCCAGCGACAACAGGCACCGCGCGCCGGTGATGGGGCGGATCGGTTCTGGTTGCGGCGGCATGTTCTGGAAGAAGGGCGGTTCGTGCACGTAGGTGCTCTGTTCGTCCCACTGGTACAACTGCCCCGTGGCGCCGGCAATGGCCTGCCATTCGCGGGGGCCTTGCGCGGCATGGCTGTACTGTTCGCGGAACATCTCGGGGGAGATGGCGTGGGCCATGGCCTCCTCGATTTCCCGCGACGACGGCCAGATATCGGCAAGGTAGACGTCGCGACCTTCGCGGTCGCGCCCGATAGGCTCGGTGGCGAAGTCGATATCCACCGTGCCCGCCAGCGCGTAGGCCACCACCAGCGGAGGGCTGGCCAGATAATTCGCCCGCACGTCGGGATTGATGCGCCCCTCGAAGTTCCGATTGCCCGACAGCACCGCCGCCACCACCAGGTTCCCGTGGTGCACCGCCCTGGAGACCGGCTCCGGCAGCGGACCGCTATTGCCGATGCACGTGGTGCAGCCATAGCCCACCGTGTGAAAACCCAATTGGTTCAAGGGCCGCTGCAATCCCGATTGTTCCAGGTATTCGGTGACCACGCGGCTGCCGGGCGCCAGGCTGGTCTTGACCCACGGTTTGCACGTCAAACCGCGCGCGACGGCATTGCGGGCCAGCAAGCCGGCCCCCATCAACACCGACGGATTGCTGGTGTTCGTGCAACTCGTGATCGCCGCGATCACCACGGAACCATGCTTGAGGGCGAATTTCTGATTCTGCCACTCGACCGGCACGCCGTCGGAGCCGGGGTCCGCCTCGACCGAGGCGGAATCGGCCCCCCCTTCCTCGGTCATCAGTTCCGGCGTCGAGGTCTTCACAGGGGCTACCTTGCCGAACGTGCTGCTCAAATCCTGCCGCCATTGCGATTTCATGGCCGCCAAGGCGATCCGGTCCTGAGGCCGCTTGGGTCCAGCCAGCGACGGCTCCACCGTGGACAGGTCCAGCGACAACGTGCTGGTGAACGTGGGGACCGGCGAGGACTCGGTGCGGAACAGCCCTTGTGCCTTGTAATACCGCTCGACGAGATCGATTTCGGCGGGGGTGCGGCCGGTTCGTTGCAGGTACCGCAGCGTCTCGTCGTCGACTGGGAAGAATCCCAGGGTGGCACCATACTCGGGGGCCATGTTGGCGATGGTCGCGCGGTCGGGCAACGACATCCCCGCCAGCCCTTCCCCGTAGAACTCCACGAACTTGCCGACCACGCCATGCTGACGGAGCATCTGCGTGACCGTCAGCACCAAATCGGTGGCCGTCGCTCCCTCGGGCAATTGACCCGTCAAGCGGAAGCCCACCACTTCCGGCAACAGCATGTAAATCGGTTGGCCCAGCATCACCGCCTCGGCCTCGATGCCCCCCACCCCCCAACCCACGACTCCCAGGCCGTTGATCATCGTGGTGTGGCTGTCGGTGCCGACCAAGCTGTCGGGAAAGGCGACCTCCGGCGGAAAACCGGGCAGGCCAGGATCGGCCTTGCGGGTGAGCACTCCCTTGGCGAGATATTCCAGATTCACCTGATGCACAATCCCCGTGGCGGGGGGAATCACCCGAAAATTGCTGAAGGCCTGCTGCGCCCAACGCAACAACTGATAACGCTCCAGGTTGCGCTGGAACTCCAGTTGCACGTTCTGCTCCAGGGCGTCGGGACGGCCAAACACGTCCACCTGCACCGAATGGTCGATCACCAGATCGCACGGCACGAGGGGGTTGATTTTCCGCGGATCGCCCCCCATCCGCACCATGGCGCTTCGCAGTGCCGCCAGGTCGACCACCGCGGGAACACCCGTGAAGTCTTGCAGCACCACCCGCCCAGGCAGAAAGGGAACCTCCACCGGCGACGGTTTGGCTGCATTCCACGAGGCCACTTGCCGCACATGCTCTTCCGTCACCACGAAGCCGTCGACATTCCGCAGACACGATTCCAGCAACACCCGCAAGGAGTACGGCAACCGGTCGATGGCTCCCAACCCCTCTTCCGCCAGCTTGGGCAGCCGGAAATAGGTCAGCGGACCGGCTTGCGTCGTCAGGGTGGCGGCGGCACCGAACGGGTTCTGAACGGCCATGTGTCGACAAAGCTCCCAACAATTGAATGATCGCGTGCAAGTTCCGTCCGCTTACGATACCGCGGGACATCGACGGATTGAAGCCAGTCCGCGGTTGGCGTCACACCGCCGAAATCCCCTGGGCCGCGACCTTCCACGGTCGATTGCACACCACCCGGTCGCCGCGGGGAGCACGGGCCAGCACCGGGGAAAAATCGCCTCCCAGCGCTCGCAAATGCCGCTGCGTGAAATAGGCGATTTGCCGCTCTCCATCGATCGCGCACACCACATGCAACCCCGTCTCTCCGAGCGGTTGGCTGGGCAACGGATGCAGCTCCTTCAATTCCCGGAGCGCTCGCGCATCGATGAGGCGGGGAAACAACCGATCACCCAGCGCAGCCCGAACGCTGGCGGCCACTTCGTCCCCGAACGGCGTCGCGTCCCGGCCAACAACGCCATGCAGCCATGTCGCAAGTCACGGCGATCCCTCACGGGGCCACATCGAAACAGGCGGCCTCCGTGCTGTTGCGGACGAGCAGTTTACCGTGCGCCACCACGGGATGGTTCCACGTGGTGCCCGACAAGGCCCGCAGCCGATGCCGTTCCCGAAACTGCCGCGGATTGGCCTCCGCCAAGGCCACATCCCCCTCCTCGGTGAGCACCAGAAGCGTGTCGTGGTGCAGCAAGAGCTGGCCATAACCGTAGCGGCCTCCCTTCCATTTCGGCTTGCCCGTGGCCGTATCCAGGCACGTCAAAATGCCGTCGTCCAAGCCATACACAAAGCCCTCATGCAACACGGCATCGTTGAATTTCAGTTTGAGCCGATTCGAAGTCCATGCCGGGGCGACGTTCCATGTGCCGTCTGCCGCGTGGCGGACCACCTCCAGCCGTGCCGCGCCCACGCCGTAACCGTTGCTGATGAACAACGAGCCGTCTTCCAGCTTGATCGGTTGCGCGGCATTGACCAGCGGATCGTTTTTCCAGGGGAAGTTCCACAGCACGGCGCCGGTTTCCAGGTTGTGCCCGCTCAACCCTTCTCCGTGAAAGGCGAGCACGATCCGCTCGCCGTGGAATTCTTCCACCCTGGGCCCCGTGTAGCTGGCGGGAAAATGGCCTTGCGCCCACCGGGGTTGGCCGGTGTGACGGTCGTAGGCGATGACCGATTTGCCGGCGGTGCCTCCGGCAATCACCAGCACGAGGTCATCCACCACATACGGTGCCCCTGACATGCCCCAGGGCAAGTTGGCCGCGGGTTGTCCCTCCGTCCCGGCGTCGTCGAGAATGTTGCGCTGCCAGATCTGCCGACCCGTCCACGTCTCCAGACAATTCAGCAGCCCCGTTCCTCCCAACGCATACGTGCGATTCCCGGCAATCACCGGAGTCGCATGCGGACCATCGCCGCCGTTGACGGCGACCTGCTCAAACCGGGCGGTGTCGCCATGCAGCCACAGCAGGTCCCCCGTGGACAGCGAATAACAGACCACGCATTCGAGGTCGTCCCGCTGTTCCATCGTGACGGCGAAATCGCCGAGCACGGCGAACGACGACCAGCCCAGCCCCACCGGATGCCGCCACAACTCCGCCGGGGGCCGCGCGTCCCAATCCTTGCGGAAGCCGTCCCCCCGCACGATGCCGTCCCGCCCGTTGCCGCGAAAATCGACCGAGTCATTCGGACCGGGGGCCAAGGCGTCTTCCGGTGCTTCGTCGTCGGAGGTCTCAATGGCGGACGTCGTCGCCCCGGTTGCCGCCACGGGTTGGTTCCGCCAGAATGCGCGGGCTTTGTCCTCGGGTGTCGGTTCCCAACGGAACGACAGCACCGGCAGCATGTCGCCGTCCGAACCGTCGATGCGAAAGATCGCCACGAGGCTCATCCAGGCCAGCGTCACGCCGCCCAACACCCCCAAGCGGGTGCGCCAACGATAGCCGGAGAAGAACGTCCACCAGACGAACAGCGCGAACAGGGCGGCCGGCCACACGAACAAGATCGACATCTTGCTGTAGGTGCTGTCCTCGGCGTAACGATACCACAAGGCCGCCTGGGCCACGCAGGCCGTGCCCAGGATCAGGGCGGCGACCGGCCAGGTGGTGCGGCGCTCGCCGGCGGGTGCAACCTCGGCAACATTCGTGGACATCAGGCACTCATCCTCTCTTGCGTCGGTTCGATGGTTTGCCGCGATCGGCAACCCTTCACAGGGCGAACGCCCCGCCGCGCGGCATTCGGTCGCCGGGGTTGTTCCTGCCTCGGTGGGACCAGCCCCCTCGGGGCGGTCATCGTCCATTCCCCGTCGAACGGCTGGCGGCGCGGCGGGGTTCGGACTTCGTCAACACAAAGCCGCTGCCGAGCACGTCGTCCAGTTCCGTGCGCAATTCCCGCGTGTAACTGACGTTCAGTCCCACCGGCTTGTGAGACACAAACCGCACGCGGCGTGCTTCATCATCGTCGGCAATCGTTTCCACGACGAGCATGACGTCGGCCTTGCCGGGATGGCGTTGCAGAATGTCGCGCACCCGCTGCACCACCCGCGCATCATGCAGGCCCCGCCGAAACTTGATCGCCACCTGCCGCGTGAACTCGCGCTCGGCTTCTTCCAGCGTCCACAAGCCGTCGACGATGACGTTCGGTTCGCGGCCGCGCTTGTCGACCTTGCCTTTCAGAAACCGCACCTCCTCGGCCGCGACCTTCCCGCCGAGCCGGGCGAACTCTTCCGGCCACATGATGCAGCGGACGACGCCGGTGCGATCCTCGAAATCGAAGTTCACATACCGCGTGTGCCCGTTCCGGCTGGGTCTTTTCGTCTGCGCTTTCTTGATGGCGGAGATCATGCCGCCCAGGATCACCTCGGTACCGTCGTCGAGCGCGACGAGTTGTTCGATCTGATATGTGGCATAGGTCTCTAATTGCGTCTTGACTTCCGCCAGTGGATGCGAGGTGAGATAGAAGCCGAGGGCTTCCTTCTCATAATTGAGCTTCTCGCGGTGCGTCCATTCGGGCAAGTCGGGGAGTGCGTATGTTGCCGGTCCCTCCTGCTCGGCGGCCGGCTCATCGCCGCCGAACAGGTTCTTCTGGCCGCGCTGCCTGTCGCGCAGGCGGGCGGCGGCTCCCTGCACGGCCCGATCCAGCACCGCCAACAACTGCGACCGTCGGCCTCCCAGGCTGTCGCACGCTCCGGCCTTGACCAGCAATTCCAGCACGGATCTCGTCACGACCTTCGGATCCAGCCGTTCGGCGAGATCGAACAGGCTCTGGAAGGGTCCGCGGGTTTGCCGCTCGGCCACCAACGCGGCCATGGCTCCTTCGCCGACCCCCTTGATGGCCCCCAGGCCGAAGGCGATCTTGTCCCCCACGACGGCGAACTCGACCTCGCTGCGATTCACGTCGGGGGGCAGGACCTGGATGCTCATCCGCCGGCAATCGTCGAGGTGCTCGATGAGCTTATCGGTTTCGCCCAGCTCGCACGACAACAGCGCGGCCATGAATTCGACGGGGTAATGCGCCTTCAGATACGCCGTGTGATAAGCCACCATTCCATAAGCCGTGCTATGGCTCTTATTGAAACCATAGCCCGCGAATTTTTCGATCATGTCGAACAGTTCGCTGGCTTTCGACTCGGGCAGACCCCGCTGCTTGGCCCCGTCGAGAAACTGGGCGCGGTATTTGGCGATCGTGTCCAGTTTTTTCTTGCTGATGGCCTTGATGCACTGATACGACTGGGACAGCTCGATGCCCCCCAGCCGATTCAAAATCCGCATCACCTGCTCCTGGTAGACCATCACGCCGTAGGTCTCGTCCAGGATTTCGTCCATGATGGGGTGGACGCGGGGCAGCGGCTGCCGGCCGTGCTTGACGTCGACGTAGGTCATCACCATGCCCCCTTCGAGCGGCCCCGGGCGGTACAGCGCCGAGGTGGCGATGATGTCGGCGAACTTGTCGGGCTTCATCTTGGTGAGCAGGTCGCGCATGCCGCCCGATTCGAGCTGAAAAATGCCCTTGGTTTCGCCCCGCTGCAACAGTTCGAACGTCTGCGGGTCGTCGAGGGGGATGTCGGCCGTGTGGATCTCGATGTTGCGGTGCCGCTTCACGTTCTTCACCGCCTTGTCGAGAATCGTCAGGTTCCGCAGGCCGAGAAAGTCCATCTTGAGCATGCCGGCCTTCTCGACCGTGGGGCCTTCCCATTGGGTGACCACATCGGTTTTGCCGGCGATGGTTTGCAGGGGCACGTATTCGTCGATGGGCCGGTCGGAGACGACCACGCCGGCGGCATGCGTGCCCGCCGACCGCGCCAGCCCCTCCAACTGAATCGCCAGATCCAACAGTTCCTTGATTTGCGGATCGGTCTGGTAGGCTTCCTTCAGTTCGGGGGATTTTTCCAGGGCTTCGCGGAGTTCGATGTTCAACTCGTCGGGCACCATTTTGGCGATTTCATCCACCCGCTTGAGGGGGACCGACAATGCCCGTCCCACGTCGCGAATGGCGGCTTTCGCCTTCAGCGTGCCGAACGTGCCGATTTGCGACACGTTCCGTTCGCCGTATTTGGCTTTGGTGTAGTCGATGACTTCCTGGCGGCGATCGCGGCAGAAGTCGATGTCGATGTCGGGCGGCTCGGTGCGGTTGGGGTCGAGAAACCGTTCGAACAACAGATCGTACTTCAAGGGGCAGACGTGGCTCAGCCCCAGCACGTAGGCCACCAGCGCGCCGCACGCCGAACCGCGGGCGCTGGCCGGAATGCCGCGCTCCGTCGCGAACCGCACAAAGTCCCACACAATCAGGAAATAACTGGCGTAGCCCATCTTTTCGATCACGCGCAGCTCGTAATCGAGCCGTTCCCGATGCTGGGGGGTGATGGCGTCGCCATAGCGGCGGACCAGGCCCTGCTCGCACAACGCGCGGAGATAGTCGATGTCGCGCTGGCCGTTGGGGGGCGTGAACACCGGAAAGTGCCGCGTCTTCAGGTCCAGCTCGATGTCCACCCGATCGGCGATTTCCTGCGCGCGGGCAACGGCGTCCTCGAGACCGGGAAAGGCGGCGTACATTTCTTCCGGCGTGCGGACGTAAAGCTGGTCGCCTTCCATCCGCATGCGGTTGGTGTCGCTGCGTACGCTTTTGGTGTTGACGCACAGCAGCACATCTTGCACGACGGCGTCTTCGCGGTTGAGGTAGTGGGCATCGTTGGTGGCCACCAGCGGCAGCCCCATCGTTCGCGCCAGGTCGATCGTCCGTTCCGCGCAGCGGGCTTGAATCTCGAACCCGGCGTTCTGGATTTCGAGATAGAAGCGATCGCCGAACGTCTTCGCATACCACGCCGCAAGCCGCTGCGCCTCGTCCCATTGATCGGCCAGCAAGAGGGTCGACAGCTCTCCCGCCGCGCAGCCCGACAGGCAAATCAGCCCGTCGCTGTGGGCGGCCAGCAGTTCCTTGTCGATTCGCGGTTTGTAGTAGAAGCCTTCGAGAAACGCTCGCGACGACAGCTTGATGAGGTTCTGAAACCCCTGGCGATTCATCGCCAGCAGCGTCAGATGAAAGCTGGCTTCCTTGGTTCGCATGGCCCCCGATTTCTCGAACCGCGAGCCGGGAGCCACGTACGCCTCCATGCCCAGCACGGGATTGATGCCCGCCTCCTTGCACGCCAGGTAAAACTCCAGCGCGCCGTACAGGTTGCCGTGGTCGGTGATGGCGGCGGCATTCATGCCGCTGGCTTTCACCTTGGCGAGATACTGCTCGATGCGCGTGGCGCCGTCGAGCAGGCTGTAGTGCGTGTGGCAGTGCAGGTGGCAGAACGGCCGGGCAGCGCTGGCGGACATGACCATCCCTGTGTCGGTAACTTCAACCGGGCGCGATTGTACCCCGCGCGCGAGCGGACTCAACCGAGCGTGCGCGGACTCCGCCACGGTCGCGCGACCGCCTGCCGAATGTCGTCGAGCCGCATGAGGAACGTGTCGAGTGCGTGGCGGATGGGGTCGAGCCGTCTGCTGAACGCGTGGTGCATGTGGTGCATGTGGTGCATGTGGTGCATGTGGTGCATGTGGTGCATGTGGTGCATGTGGTGCATGTGGTGCATGTGGTTGTGCGTCTGCGGCGGCGGTGGTGTGGCGGCCCCCCATTTTCGGCACCGCCCCGCCAGATTTCCGCCGCCGGTCAGTGGCCAGCCGTTACAATCGAGCCGAACGATGATTCAGGAAGTGGACCATGTCTGAGGCACTGATTCTCTCGGCGTGTCGCACGCCGATCGGCAAGTTTCGCGGCGTGCTGAGTTCCCTGCCGGCGACCGAATTGGGCGCCCTGGTGGTGCGGGAAGCGGTGGCCCGCGCGGCGGTGGAGCCGGCCACCATCGACGAGGTGATTCTGGGTCAGGTGCTGACGGCGGGGGTGGGACAAGCACCGGCACGACAAGCGGCGCTGCGGGCCGGATTGCCGGCTGCCGTCGCCGCCCTCACGATCAACAAAGTGTGCGGCTCGGGATTGAAAGCGGTCATGCTCGCCGCGCAGGCGGTCCGCGGCGGAGATGCCCAGTTGGTGGTGGCGGGCGGCATGGAAAGCATGAGTCAGGCGGTTTACGCGTTGCCGCGCGAAGGACCCCACCTTGGAGACCGCACGCTGGTCGACACGCTGCTGCACGACGGACTGACGTGCGCCCTCAGCCGCCGCGGCATGGGCGATCTGGCGGAGGCGGTGGCGGAGCGGTATGGCATTTCGCGGGAGGAGCAGGATGCCTATGCGCTGGTCAGCCATCAGCGGGCGGTGGCGGCACAGGACGCCGGCGCGTTCGTGGCCGAAATCGTGCCGGTGACGGTGCCGGGGAGGAAGTCGGCCGGCCCCATCGCGGCGGATGAAGGTCCGCGGCGGGAGGCGAGCCGCGAAGGACTGGCGGCGTTGAAGCCGGCGTTTTGCGCCACGGGCACCGTGACGGCGGGGAATGCCTCGATGATCAGCGATGGAGCGGCCGCCGTGGTGGTGGGGTCTTCGGCGGCGGTGGAGCGGTTAGGTGCCCGTCCCCTGGCGCGGATTCGGGCGGCCGTGACGGTGGGTGGGGCGCCGGAAGACTTGTTCACGGCCCCGATCGAGGCGGTGCGGCAAGTGGTGCGCCGCGGCGGGCTGTCGCTGGACGCGATCGATTTGTTCGAGGTGAATGAAGCATTCGCCGTGCAAATGCTGGCTTGTCTGCGGCCATTGGGTGTGGGACTTGACCGCGTGAACATTCACGGCGGCGCAATCGCCTTGGGACATCCCATTGGTGCCAGCGGCGCTCGGGTGCTGGTGACGCTGCTGCATGCGCTGGAACGGCATCGCAAGCTGTACGGCGTGGCCGCGCTGTGCCTGGGGGGCGGCAACGCGGTGGCGATGCTCGTGGAGCGGGTGCCCGTGCTGTAACCGTTGCGAAGGTGTTCCGCTGGTGTCAGGGTGGTGTCCCGGTCGTCTCACGGAGGGAACCGGAGTTGTCGTGGCGGGGACGGGCGGCATGCCGGTTGGTTGCGGTCGGTTTGCCGGCCAGGCTGCCGCTGGTGCAACGGGACAGTCCCCGATACAACGTCGAGGCGGGTGTGTCTTGTGTCGCGCTCGCGGCCGGGGATTCGCATGCGGGAAGAATCGTCGATGGAACAGCGCTTTGACGTGGTGGTGATTGGCACGGGACCGGGCGGCGAAGGGGCCGCCATGCAGGCGGTGAAGAACGGCAAAACAGTGGCGGTGGTGGAGCGCGATCGTCTCGTGGGCGGGAGCTGCACGCATCGGGCCACCATCCCCAGCAAGGTGCTGCGGTACGCCATTTTTCAGATCATGGAGGCCAATCAGAACCCGTTGTTCCGCGAACGGGGGATGACGTTCGATGTCACGCTGCCCGAGCTGCAACGCCGGGCCAAGGCCGTGATCGACCAGCAGGTGCGATTGCGGACGATGTTTTACGAACGGAACGACGTTCCCATTTTCAACGGCCAGGCGCGGCTGCTCGACGCCCACCGGGTGGAGGTCTGCCAGGAAGACGGCGGCCGCACGGTGCTGGAAGGGCAGGCGATCGTGATCGCCACCGGCGCACGACCCTATCGCCCGCCGGACATCGACTTTCGGCATCCCCGCATTTTCGACAGCGACACCATCCTGCATTGCAATCTCGATTTCAAATCGATCACGGTGTACGGCGCTGGCGTGATCGGCTGCGAATACGCGTCGATGTTCCGCAATCTCGAAATCAAGGTGAACCTGGTCAACAATCGCGACCGTTTGCTCGATTACCTCGATGAGGAAATTGTCGACGCCTTGAGCTACCACCTGCGCGAAAAAGGGGTCTTGATCCGCCACCGCGAAGAGTACGAGCGGGTCGAACCGCTCGACCACGGCGTGATCTTGCATTTGAAATCGGGCAAGCAACTCAAAACCGATGTGTTGTTGTGGTGTGCCGGCCGCACCGGCAACTCCGACGGCATGAACCTCGAGGCCCTGGGCATTCAGCCCGATTCGCGCGGCAACATTCCCGTCAACGAACACCTGCAAACGTGCGTGCCGAACATCTACGCCGTGGGGGATGTCATCGGTCCTCCGGCATTGGCCAGCGCCGCGTATGCCCAGGGGCGTTACGCGGCCAGCCACATTCTGGGTGATGAGCGCGTCCCCCGCCCTTCCTTGGAGATTCCCACCGGCATCTACACCAGTCCGGAAATCAGCTCCATCGGCCGGACGGAACGGCAACTGACTGAGGCCAAGGTGCCTTACGAAGTGGGGCACGCCCATTTCCGCAGTTTGGCCCGGGCGCAGATCCTGGGCCGACCCGTCGGCATGTTGAAGCTGCTGTTTCATCGCGAGACGCTGGAGCTGTTGGGGATTCACTGCTTCGGGACCAACGCCGCGGAAATCATTCACATCGGCCAGGCCGTGATGTCGCAGCCCAGGCCGCACAATTCGCTGCTGTATTTCATCAACAACACGTTCAACTATCCCACCATGGCCGAAGCCTACCGGGTGGCGGCCTTGAACGGTTACAACCGTTTGTTCTGAAGGCCGCGCGCGTGCGGAAAGTGGCGCTGTTGCGGAGCCGTCGCCGCCGTGCGGTTCCATCGCCTGCATGAGGAGCAACGGTCGCGCGGCCGCGGTGCATGTCGAGCGCCGCCAATCAGCGAAGCTGTTCCGCGGGAAACGCTTGCCAGACGACCGCGGGTTGCGGCGGCGCGCCGCGAAATGGACGAGTTTTCGTCGGGTCTGGTCGATGCAGAAGCGGGATGGTCTCCGCGCGGGTGGCACGTGCCGGGGAGATACCCCGATCACGGGACCTACGGGTTTTCCCCATTTTCGGCACCAACACGCGACACACCGCTTGCCGTGTGCCCCGCCCGGCTGATAATGGCGCTTCACCGGGACGCGGACAGTTTACCGGAGCGGAGCTGGACAGTTTACCGGAGCGGAGCCGCCGAGACATCGGCTTCCCCATCCGCGCGGTTTCCGCGCAGAAAGAGACATCGATGAAGACTGCCGCGCTGGGACCGCTGCTCCTCTTGATTGCGGCGACATCGGCCACGGCTGCTCTGGCGTGGTCGGTCGCGGCCGATCCAGTCGTCCGTTCCGCGGGGCACGGTGCCGCCGGGTTGTTTGCGTTGTCCCAGAGTTGCGGCACGCCGGAACTCTCCGACGAGGAGGTGGATCGGATTGAACAGGTCGCGGCGGCCTTGCGGCGAAAGCTGAAGTTGCCGCTCCCAGCGGCGATCCCGTTGGGAACGGTGAGTGTTTACTTCCACTGTATTTATGCCAATCAGGGGGGAGCGCCGGTTGGCTTGCTGACGATGGAACAAGTCGAGGCGCAAATCGAGGCGTTGAGCGCGAAATTCGACAATCTCGACTTCGAGCTGGCGGGAGTGGACTTTACCGAGAACAACGAGTGGTTCGCGATGACGCCCGGTTCGCCGGAGGAACTGGAGGCCAAGTCGGCGTTGGCGGTCGATCCAACGCGGTACCTCAACATCTACTCGGCGGGATTGCCAGGGGGCTTGGGAGGCTGGGCTTATTTTCCCTGGTCACTGCCGCGGAATTCCCCTTTGGATGGCGTGGTCATCCTGTACAGCACGGTGCCGGGTGGCGGCCTCCCCGGCTATGACCAGGGGGAAATCTGCGTGCACGAGGTGGGCCACTGGGCCGGCCTGTATCACACCTTTCAGGGACGCTGCAACCCGCTCAACGACCGTGTGGCCGACACGCCGGCGGAGAAAACGGCCGCCTCGGGATGCCCGGCCGCGCGAGATACCTGCCGCTCGGCAGGGAACGATCCCATTCACAATTACATGGACTACACCAACGACATTTGCCGCAGCGAGTTCACCACCGGCCAGTACGTTCGCATGAATGATCTGCTGCAAATCTTCCGGTCGGACGCCGTTGTGCCGCCACCCGCGGCACGGTCGACCAGCGCCCCTGCCCAGCCGCCGGGGTCCGCGCGGCGGCGTTAGCGGAACCGTGGCCGTCGAATAAAAAAGCGAGCGTTTCCCCCTTCGATGGATGCGCTGCCGCAAAACAGTTGCCGAACTGCCACTCTTACATAAGCACTCTCAAGTACGTTGAATCAAAGGAAGTGTGCCATGACTCGTTCGCCAGGAAGTGTGGTCTGTGCGGCCGCCGCGCTGCTGAGTGTGATTGTGTTGTGCCAGGTGTCCCACGTTCCGGAGCATCACCGGGGACGATTCGCCGGGCGAGGCGCCGAGCCTTCGCCGCGCGGTTGTGCCGTGCCGGAGTTCAGCGACGAAGAACTCGATGCGGTCGAACTGCTCACGTCCAAGGTGCGGCGTGCCCGGCGGTTGACGGCGGCCCAGGTGGCCGCTGGTGCGCAATACCTGGGAACGATCAAAGTGGTGTTTCACGTGATCTACTACACGCAGGGAGGCCAGGACATCGGCAAACTGACGGCGCAGCAGGTGCAGAACCAGATTGACTGGCTCGACGACGCCTTTGAAAATCTCGATTTCGTGCTGCACAACGTCACGTACACCAACAATCAAAGCTGGTATTTCATGACGCCGGGCAGCTCGGCCGAAGCGGCGTGCAAGAATGCGTTGGTGGTGGATTCGTCGCGCTATCTGAACCTGTACAGCGTCGACGGTGGCGGTCTGTTGGGGTGGGCCACGTTTCCGTGGGATCAGGCCGCGCAGCCCGCCCTCGATGGAGTGGTGATCGCCCAGTCGAGCGTGCCCGGCAACCCGCCGCCGTATGGCGAAGGAGACACCGCCGTGCACGAGGTGGGCCACTGGTGCGGACTGTATCACACCTTCCAGGGGCGGTGTTCGCCGCGGGGCGACCTGGTGGCCGACACGCCGGCGCAAAGGACCGCCACGAGCGGATGTCCGGTTGGCAAGGACACCTGCCGGCAACCCGGTCTCGACCCCATCGAGAATTACATGGACTACTCCTACGACAGTTGCATGTATCGTTTTAGCGACGGGCAGTACACCCGGATGTCGGAACAATTGCAGCTTTACCGCCCGAATGCGTTGAATCCGTAAGGGCGAGCGCTTCGGGGTGGCAGGCGGCGCTTTCAGCCAGCGGGCCGCGGCGCGGCGGCTGGTGGTGCGGCCCGGTTGGCGACGACGATGGCGAGCAGCGTCGTCGGCCACTACACTGCCGGCATGCGCTCCCCCCGAACGATGCGACGGCCCTGGTGGTTGCTGGCCCTGTTGTGCTGCGCGCCGGGGTGCCAACGCGCGGCTGTGTATCCCCACCGCACGGTGGTGGTGATCTGTCCGTGGGCGGCGGGCGGCGGCACCGACCGCATGGCCCGCTTTCTGGCCGATCAATTGCAGCGCGAATTGCGCCAACCCGTGGTGGTGCAAAACCAGACCGGAGGGAGCGGCGCGACGGGCCATGCGGCAGGCGCGCGGGCACGTCCCGATGGCTACACGCTGCTGCTGGGGACGTTCGAGCTGAGCACCATGCGGGCCATGGGGATCTCGAGTCTCACTTATCGGGACTATCGGCCGTTGGCGCAGGTGAATGCCGACCCCGCGGCCCTGATCGTCCGCCAGAATGCCCCCTGGCTGACCCTGCGGGAGTTTCTGGACGATGTGCGTCGCCGACCGGGGGAGCTTCGGATGTCGGGGACGGCGGCCGGCGGCGCGTGGGACCTGGCCCGCGCGGGCTTGCTGTTGACCGCTGGTTTGCCCGTGGACGCCGTGAACTGGGTTCCCTCGCAAGGGGCGGCCCCTTCGTTGGTGGAATTGCTGGGGGGGCACATCGACGCCGTGTGTTGCAGCCTGCCCGAGGCCCAGGCGCAATTGGAGGCCGGTCAACTGCGGGCGCTGTGCGTGATGTCGGCGGAGCGGCTGGCGCAGTTCCCGGAGATTCCCACGGCCCGGGAAAACGGGTTCGAGTGGGTCGCCACTGGCTGGCGCGGGCTGTTCCTGCCTTTGCGGACATCCGACGAAGTGACCGGCGTCCTCACGGCGGCGCTGGAACGGATCGTCCAATCGGCAGCGTATCGCGAATTTCTGATCACCAACAGTTTCGGGGAAGCGTTTCGGACAGGCGAAGCATTTGTGCGGTTCCTGGACGAGCAGGAATCGCGCTGGGGGGAGGTGATCCGCGCGGCGGGATTTGCCGCCGCGCCGGGGCAGCCGCGCGTGGTGGCAAGCCACGATCCCGGACCGTGGTTTTTTCCCCGGCTGTTGGCGACGGGTCTGTTGCTCGGCAGTGTCGCGGCACTGGTGGCCGCCATGGTCAGGCGACGGCGGCAAGGGGAAACGCTGGCGACATGGCTGGGAGCCTGGTCGCGGGGGACCGCGGGGCGCGATCGCGGGTTGCGCGAGGTGGCCTGGCTGCTGGTGGCTCTGCCGGTGTACCTCGCGGCCATTCCGTGGTTGGGATTCCTGCCGGCGAGTTTCGTCTTCGCGGCGGGCATGATGCGGCGGATGGGCTTGCGGTGGACCTCCGCCGCGGGTGTCGCGGCGGGGTTGCTGCTCGCCGTGTACCTGTTGTTCGTGGTGCAGTTTCGGGTCGTGTTGCCGACCAGTCCGTGGTGGCGGTTGTGATGGCTGTGACGTGTTGACGGGATCGATCGGGTTCCCGATGAACAGGGTTCCCGATGGATAGGGTTCCCGATGGACAGGGTTCCCGATGGACAAGGTTCCCGATGGACAGGGACCGCATGAGTGGTGAGCCTGGCCGATGGCGTGGTGAGCAGGTTCCATGCTGCGGTGAGCATGGCCGAAGCCAAGGTGTGGGGAGGCCGGCGTGATGCCCGATCATGGACTTGTTCCGCTGCACCCGACGGTGTTGCTGTACTGCCTGGTCGGCATGGCCTTCGGGGTGTTCGTGGGCGCCACGCCGGGGTTGACCGCCACGATGGGTGTGGCGTTGGTGGTGCCCCTCAGTTTCTATCTGCCTCCCGATGCGGGGCTGGCGTTGATTCTCGGCGTGAGTTTCACGGCCATCTTTTCGGGAGACATTCCCGCGACGTATTTGCGCATTCCCGGCACTCCTGCCTCGGCGGCGGCCACGTTAGACAGTTTCGCTTTGGCGCAGCGAGGCCGCGCCGCGCTGGCGCTGACGTTGGACTTATGGTGTTCGGCGATTGGCGGAGTGATCGGCGTGTTGTTGCTCATCGGATTGGCTCCGCAACTGGCGCGCGTCGCGCTGCATTTCAGCAGCTACGAGTATTTCTGGCTGGGGGTGCTGGGGCTGAGTCTGAGTGCCGTGGTGTGCGTCGGCTCCACCTTTCGCGGCCTGTTGGCGGCCCTGTTGGGAATGCTGGCGGCGAGCGTGGGCATCGACATGGTGAGCGGGATCGGGCGGTTCACGTTCGGCATGGCCGCGCTGGCCGGCGGGTTGAATTTCATCCCGGCGATGATTGGGTTGTTCGGCCTGTCGGAAGTGTTGCGGAATCTGCGGTCGCAGAGGCCGTTGACCGCCGCCGCCGTGCCCACGGAAGACCGCACCACGGCGACGGAGGTGGCCGGCACGATATGGCGGCACAAAGGCACGGTGGTCCGTTCCTCGGTGTTGGGCACGTTGATCGGTGCGTTGCCGGGAGCCGGGGCGGACGTCGCGGCGTGGGTGGCTTACGGCGTCGCCCAGCGGTTGTCGCGCCGGCCCCAGGAGTTTGGCCAGGGTTGTGCCGAAGGGGTGATTGCTCCCACCAGCGCCAACAATGCCGCCGTGGCTGGTGCGTGGATTCCCGCGCTGGTGCTGGGGATTCCCGGTGATTCGGTGACGGCGGTCGTGCTGGGCGCCCTGTTGATGTACAACATCAAGCCGGGGCCGCTGGTGTTCGTCCAGCAGGGCGAACAGGTGCGGGCCATTTTTCTGATCGCCTTGATGGTGCAAGGGCTGCTGCTCCCGGCGGGCTATCTGGGCATCCGCACCTTCGCCTGGATGTTGCGGATGCCGCGGGGCGTGGTCCTGTGCGGCGTGGTGCTGTTTTCCGTGTTGGGCGCCTACGCGCTGCGGAACAGCCTGTTCGATGTGTGGTTGATGGCGGCGTTCGGCGTGCTGGGGTTCGTGCTCGAGGTGTGGCGGGTGCCATTGTCGCCGCTGATTTTGGGGATGATTCTCGGTCCCCTGGTGGAAGAGAACCTGCGGGTGGGGTTGATCAAGTCGGGGGGCGACTGGACGCCGTTCTTCACGCGGCCGATTTGTGCCGCGATTGTCGGCTTGTTGCTGCTGACGCTGGCCGCGCCGCTCGTATGGCGGGCGCTGCGCGGTGCCTGGCGGCTGGATCGAGGCGCGCAATCCGCCGCGGCCGATCACAGTTCTGCATCGTGAAGCGCGCGGCCTGGCCGAGCGAACGGTCGGAAGTGGCCGAGCGAACGGTCGGGAGCGGCCGAGCGAACGGTCGGGAGCGGTTAGCGCTGGTCGATGGGCGGGAAGGGATGCGGCGGCGGACCGATGTACTCGGCGGAGGGGCGAATCAAGCGGTTGTCGGCCCGCTGCTCAAACACGTGTGCGGCCCAACCTGCCGTGCGGGCGAACACGAACAGCGGCGTGAACATGCCGGCGGGAATGTGCATGCTGCGATAGAGTGGCGCGGTGTAGAAGTCGAGGTTGGGAAAGAGACGTTTTTCCCGCCGCATGACGGCTTCGATGCGTTCCGCGATGTGGTAAAGCCGGCGGTCTTCCGGCCGCGTGCACAGCCGTCGCGCCCAGGGTTGAATGATGTCCGAGCGGGGATCGCGCTCCTTGTAGACACGATGGCCGAACCCCATGATTTTTTCCTTGCGCGCCAACCGTTCGAGCAGCCCCCGCTCGGCCGCGTCGGGATCGGGAAACTGTTCCAAAAGCGCCAGGGCGGCTTCATTCGCCCCGCCGTGCAATGGTCCGCGGAGTGTGCCGATCGCCGCGGTGATCGCCGAATGCAAGTCCGAGAGGGTGGAGGCGGCCACGCGGGCGGCAAACGTGGAAGCGTTGAATTCGTGTTCGGCGTACAGGATCAGCGAGACATCGACGGCCCGCTCGTGCTCGCTGGGGGGGATGGTGCCGTGCAGCAGGTACAGAAAATGTCCCGCCAGTGATGGCATTTCGGATTGCGTGCGGATCCGCGTCCCTGTGGTCTGCACATGGTGCCAGTACGCCAGCATCGACGGGAAGGCGGCCAGCAAGCGTTCCGCGGCGGTGGATTGATCGGCGAACGTCCGCTCGGGTTCGAGACATCCCAGCAGCGAACAGCCGGTGCGGAGCACATCCATGGGATGCGCCGTCGACGGAATGGCTTCCAGCACGGCGCATAACGGGCCGGGCAACTCCCGGGCGGCGATCAACCGCTGTTGAAAGGCCGTCAGTTGGTCGCGGCGGGGCAGCTTTCCGTGAAGCAACAGATGCGCCACCTCCTCGAAGGTGGCCTGCTCGGCGAGATCGGCAATCGAATAGCCGCGGTAGGTCAACCCGATCCCTTCCTGGCCGACCGTGCTCAACGCCGTGGCTCCGGCAACCACGCCGGCAAGTCCTGTGGTGGTCATGTGCGGCTTGCTCCCGGCACGAACCTAGCGGATCTGTCGTTCCTGGGCCTCATAATTCAGCACGTCGTAGAGTTCCTGGCGCGTCTGCAAGCTGTCCAGCAGGTCGCGCTGCGTGCCGTGGGTTCGCAACGTGCGGTACACGTGGAGCGCGGCGGCGCTCATGGCGCGAAACGCCGTCAGCGGATATAGCACCAGCCGCACTCCCGCCTCCGCCAGTTCGTCGCGGGTGAACAGCGGTGTTCGGCCGAATTCGGTGAGATTGGCCAGCACCGGGACCGGCACCGCGCTGGTGAACCGCCGGTAGTCGTCCAGGGTGGTGAGCGCTTCGGCGAAAATCATGTCGGCACCGACGTCGACATACCGCCCGGCGCGCTCGATGGCGGCTTCGAGTCCTTCGACCGACGCGGCATCGGTCCGCGCCATGATCACGAACTGCGGGTCTAGCCGCGCATCGAGGGCCGCCTTCAACCGATCGCACATCGCCGACGGCGCCACCAGTTCCTTGCCCGGCCGATGCCCGCACCGCTTGGCATCGATTTGATCTTCGAGATGCAGCCCGGCAGCCCCCGCGCGTATCAGCTCGCGCACGGCGCGGTGGATCATCAGGGAGTGGCCCCAGCCGGTGTCGGCATCCACCAACAAAGGCAGGGGTGATGCCGCCGTGATCCGCCGGGCTTCTTCCGCCACGTCCGGCAACGTGGTCACCGCCAGATCGGGCAGGCCATGCGCGGCGTTGGCCACGCCGGCGCCGGACAGGTACACGGCTCGAAACCCGGCCCGCTGTGCCAGCAGGGCACAATACGCGTTGATGGCGCCCACCACTTGCAACGGCCGCTCCATTTCCACCGCCGCGCGCAAGCGCTGTCCCGCCGATGCCGGGCTTTCCATCGACATGTCCACCGCCTGAAAAGGATGCCGCCCTTGTTTCAATGCCTCGTCAGTATACTCGGGTGCCGGCAAAATGAGACAATTGGAAATCGCCCGGGCGCGCTGGCTGAATGGCGTCCGTCCCGTGCGGGACCGCCCTGGTGCCGTCGGGGTCGGTTTCAGGTTCCATTTTCCAGGTTTCAGGTTCCATTTCTCCGGTTTCAGGTTCCACGTCCCCCACTGCAGAGGAACTTCGCTTGGCGACGCCCGTTGATGTTCACCCCGCGGCACCCGCGCCCGATGCCCTGCTGGCGGACATCGCCCGCTACGTCGTCGCGCCGCCGTCCTTCAGCGAGGAGGCCTACCAGACGGCCCGCTGGTGTCTGCTCGACAGCATGGGTTGCGCCCTGCTGGCGTTGAATTTTCCCGAGTGCGCGCGGCTGTTGGGACCGGTGGTGCCCGGTGCCACGCTCGCTGGCGGTGCGCGGGTGCCCGGTACGTCTTGGGAACTGGACCCCGTGCAGGCCGCATTCAACATCGGCTGCCTGATTCGCTGGCTCGATTACAACGACACCTGGCTGGCGGCCGAATGGGGACATCCCTCCGATAACTTCGGCGGTCTGCTCGCCGTGGCCGATTGGTTGTGCCGCCGCGCGTCCTCCGGCGTCGTAGGCCCCTCGGTTTCCGTTCCCCCCTGCCCCACCATTCGGGATGTGCTCACGGCGGCGATTCAAGCCTACGAGATTCAGGGGGTGTTGGCGCTCGAGAACGCCTTCAATCGCGTGGGGCTCGACCATGTGCTGCTGGTGCGGATCGCCACCGCGGCGGTGGCCACGCGCCTGCTTGGCGGGACCGCGGCACACATTGTGAACGCGGTGAGCAACGCGTTTTTGGACGGCGGGGCGCTGCGAACCTATCGGCAGGCGCCCAATACCGGCTCCCGCAAAAGTTGGGCTGCGGGTGACGCCACGCGCCGCGGCGTGCAACACGCCTTGTGGGCGCTCGCCGGGGAAATGGGCTACCCCACTGCTCTCACCGCGCCCCGCTGGGGGTTTCACGACGTGGTGCTCGGCGGCCAGCCGCTGGTGGTTCGTCGCCCCTTCGGCTGTTACGTGATGGAGCACGTGTTGTTCAAGGTGTCGTACCCCGCGGAATTCCACGCGCAAACGGCGGCCGAAGCGGCCGTGGGGCTGCATCCGCTGGTGCGGGACCGCCTCGACGACATCGACCGCATCCGCATCGAAACGCACGAATCGTGCCTGCGGATCATCCACAAGACAGGCCCCCTCGCCAATCCCGCCGACCGCGATCACTGCCTGCAATACATCGTGGCCCTGGGATTGCTGCATGGCTCCATCACCGCCGAGATGTACGAGGACGCAGCGGCCGCCGATCCGCGGATCGACCACTTGCGCGCCCGGATGGAAGTCGTCGAACAGCCGCGATATTCCCGCGACTATCTCGACCCCGGGAAGCGCTCCATCGCCAACGCCGTGCAGGTGTTTTTTCGCGACGGCACGGCCACGCCGCGGCAAGAGATCGAATATCCGTTGGGCCATCGGCGGCGCCGCGGCGAGGCGCTGCCCCGGCTGCGCGAAAAATTCCAGTCGAATGTGGCCACGCGGTTGGGGCCGCACCGCGCGGCCGCGCTGGCGGAGCTGTTCGTTGCCGACCCGGCGTGGGAGCGGCAGCCCATCAGCGAGTGGCTGGACCAGTTTCAATGACGATTTCCATGTCGACCAGGCTTCCATGTCGACCAGGCTTCCATGTCCACCAGGCTTCCATGTCCACCAGGCTTCCATGTGGGGCAGGCTTCCATGTGGAGCAGGCTTCAATTTCGACCAGGCTTCCATGTGGAGCAGGCACGTGTCCACGGCGGCGAAGCCCGCTGTGGGCGGAGTGGACGGCAGCGGTAAGTCGTCTGGCCGAGGTGTAATCGTTCGCCGACGCGTGATTGAATTTCCGTGGAAGCATGAATTCCCGGGGAAAGTGGAGTTTCCGTGACGTCCTTGCGCGAACTGACCGAGCAGCTTCTTCGCGACGAGCAGCGGTTGCGGCAGGGGGGCGGCCCAGCGGGAAGCGCCCGGCAGCGCCAGCTCGGCCGGCTCACCGTGCGTGAACGTCTGGCCTTGCTGCTCGATCCCGAGCGGCCGTTTTACGAATTGGGGTTGTGGGCGGCCCATGGCATGTACGCCGAATGGGGAGAGGTGCCCGCCGCGGGAGTGGTCACGGGCATTGGCTGGATCAGCGGCCGACCGTGCGTGATCGCCGCCAACGATGCGACCGTCAAGGCCGGCTCGATGTTTCCCCAATCGGTGAAGAAGCTGCTGCGGGCGCAGCGGATCGCCCTGCAATTTCGCTTGCCGGTGGTGTACCTCGTCGACTCGGCGGGCGTCTTCCTGCCGTTGCAGGAGGAAATCTTTCCCGACGAAGACGATTTCGGCCGGATCTTCCGCAACAACGCGGTGTTGTCGGCGGAGGGTGTGCCGCAATTCGCCGCCGTGATGGGCAATTGCATTGCCGGCGGTGCGTATCTGCCCGTGCTGTGCGACAAACTGTTGATCACGGAAGGCAGCCAGTTGTGCCTGGCCGGCCCCGCCTTGGTGAAGGCCGCCATCGGTCAGGATGTGGATCCCGAGGAACTCGGGGGCGCGCGGATGCACGCGGCCATCAGCGGCACGGCCGATTTCCGCGAACCGGATGATGCCGCCTGCCTGAAGCGGCTGCGGTCCCTGGTGGCGTTGTTGCCGGAACCGGTTGGTCGCGCGGCCGAGCCTCGCGGAGAGACGGAATCGGCGGCGCAGCCGGGCGGAGGTGCAGCGTCGGCAGCGGCCCCCGCCCGCGATCCCCAGGCGTTGTACGATCTTGTGTCGGGTGACGGCCGCGCCGAATACGATCTCCGCGACGTGCTGGAATGTCTCGTCGATGCGGGTTCGTTGCAGGAGTACAAGGCCGAATATGGTTTGACGCTGGTCACGGCGTACGCCCGCATGGGGGGGCATCCCGTGGGCATCGTGGGGAATCAGCGCCGCCGGCAGCACTCGCCGCAGGGAGAGCTGCAAATCGGCGGAGTGATTTACGCCGATGCCGCCAGCAAGGCCGCGCGGTTCGTGATGGATTGCAACCAGATCGGCGTGCCGATCATCTTCTTCCAGGACGTGCAGGGGTTCATGGTGGGCAAGCGCTCGGAGCAGGAGGGAATCATTCGGGCCGGCGCCAAACTGGTGAACGTGGTCAGCAATTCGGTGGTGCCCAAGCTGACGGTGATTCTCGGCGGATCCTTTGGCGCGGGCAATTACGCGCTGTGTGGCAAGGCGTACGACCCCGCGCTGATTTTGGCCTGGCCCGGTGCCCGCTACGCCGTGATGGGAGGACATCAAGCGGCGGAAACCTTGCTGGCGTTGCGGCTGCGCGACGCGCAGCGCGCGGGACGCCCCCTCGCGCCGGAAGCGGTCGCCGCGCTCAGGGACGAAATTCGCGGGCGCTACGAAGAACAGACCGACATCCGCTACGGGGCGGCGCGCGGCTGGGTGGATGCCCTGATCGTGCCCCACGAAACCCGGTCGTGGCTGACCATGGCGCTCGAGTTGTTGCCCCCCGGAAAGTCGGGGGAGTTCCGCACGGGCGTCCTTCAGGTGTAGCACGGGATCCCGCGTGACCTGCGGCAGGAGGGACTGTTCGGCGTGCGCGAGAGGGGGGCCGCGGCATGAAGGATGTTGTTCGTATCGGCAATGCTCAGGCATTTTGGGGCGACCGCAATGCGGCGGCAGCCGAGATGCTGGCGCGAGAACCGGACCTGGATTATCTGACGCTCGATTATCTGGCGGAGGTCTCGCTGTCGATTCTCGCCGCTCAACAGGCCCGCGATGCGCGTCTGGGCTATCCGCGGGATTTCGTGGAGGTGATTCGCTCGCTGGCGGGATACTGGTCGTCTGGAGGGCGCTGCCGGCTGATCGCCAACGCCGGAGGGCTGGATCCGCGGGGTTGCGCGGCAGCGTGTGCGCAGGCCCTCGCGGAGGCTGGTTGTCGTCCGCTGCGGATTGCCGTGGTTACGGGGGACGACGTGGCCGATCTGCTGCGCAGCCGTCCAGAGCATCCCGCATTCCGTCATCTCGACACGCAGGCGTCCGCTTCGACCATCGTCGACCGATTGGTGACGGCCAATGCCTATGTGGGGGCCGCCCCGCTTGTCGATGCGCTGCAACAAGGGGCCGACATCGTGATTACCGGCCGCGTCGCCGATCCCTCCCTCTGCGTGGCGGCCGCCGTGCACCATCATGGCTGGGCGCTGAATGACTGGCCGCGGCTGGCGGGGGCCACGGTGGCGGGCCATTTGATCGAATGCGGCACGCAAGTCACCGGCGGCATCGCCACCGATTGGCTCGACGTGCCCGACGTGGCCCGCATCGGTTTTCCCATTGTCGAAGTGGCTGCCGATGGAAGTTGCGTGGTCACCAAGCCGAAAAGGACCGGCGGTTGCGTGACCGCGTGGACGGTTCAGGAACAGTTGGTCTACGAAATCGGCGATCCCGAGCATTACCTGAGTCCCGACGTGGAAGTGTCTTTCCGCGGGCTGACGGTGGAGGATCTGGGAGAAGATCGGGTGCGTGTGCGGGGGGCAGAGGGACATCCGGCTCCCGCGCACTTGAAGGTCAGTGCCACCTATCGGGATGGCTATCGGGCGGCGGGAACCTTGACGATTTTCGGCCGTGACGCCGTGCGGAAGGCACGCCGGGCCGCCGAAGTCGTTTTGCAGCGGGTTCGCGATGCCGGTGGCGAATGGCGCGACGTGATTGTGGAAACCCTGGGTGCGGGGGGCTGTTTTGGCGAGGTGTTACCCCGGTCCGCGGCCGAGGCGACCGAAACCGTGCTGCGGATCGCCCTGGAAAGTGCCAGCCGCGAGACGGTGGAGCGGTTCGCGAAAGAGTTGATGCCGCTGATTACGTCGGGGCCACCGGGAACCACCGGCTATGCCGAGGGACGTCCGCCGGTCCATGCCGTCGTGCGCTTCTGGCCGTGCTTGATCGAGCGGCAGGCAGTCACCCCCCAGGTGGAACTGTTCACCGTGTCGGCCGCGCCATCGCTGGCCGTCCCGTCGCCAGACGCGCCATCGCCGGCCGCGCCGTCCGGGGTGGCATCTTCGGGGACGACCGGGACTGCGACGGCCGAGACCTCAGCCGGCATCTCTGGCAACACCCCCGCCGGCATCTCCGTCAACACTTCAGCCAACAACGTCAGCGACACCTCAGCCGACGACTCAGCCGGGGCGATTCCGGCGACCACACCGGTCGTTGCGGCGACCGCGGTTGCTGCCGCCATGCGGCCCGACATCGTGGTTGCGTCGTGGGAATCGGGGGGTGTCGACGTGCGAAACGGTGCGTTCCGGACGGGCACCCTGCATGACGTGGCCCGTGCCCGCAGCGGCGACAAGGGGCTGCATGCGAACATAGGGGTGCTCGCCCGTCATCCCGCCGCCTATCCGTTTTTGCGAGACTGGTTGACGGCCGAACGGGTCGCCGAGTTCTTGCGGCCATTGGGTCACGAGGGAGTCCAGCGGTTCGAATTGCCCAATTTAGGGGCGTTGAATTTTGTGGTGCGCGGCATTTTGCGGCGGAACTTGCGGACCGATGCGCAAGGGAAAGCGCTGGGCCAGTTGTTGCTGGAACTCCCCTTGCCGGCCGCAAAACCGCTGGACACGCAGCCTGTCGAGTGAGGGACGGCCGCCGCCGGTCTATAATCGCGGCGGCTCAAAAGGGACGGAAGATGGCGGATCTGGTGCTGGTGGAGTCGCCGCGGGAGGGAGTCGCCTTGGTGACGCTCAACCGGCCCGAGCGGCGGAATGCCCTGTCGATCGGGTTGCTGGAGGCGTTGTGTGCGGCGGTGGAGCGGTTGGAACAGGACGCGGTTCACAGGGTGCTGCTGCTGCGGGGGGCAGGCCCCGTGTTCTCGGCAGGCTTGGATTTGCAGGAGGCCGCCGATCCAGCGTTGGCGCGGCATTCGGCGGGCTGCGTGGAGCGCAGCTTGCAGACGCTGCGGGGATCGCCGCTGGTGAGCGTGGCCGTTGTGCATGGCGGGGCTTATGCCGGCGGCGCGGGGTTGATGGCCGCTTGCGATCTGGCGATCGCCGCGGACGACGCGCGGTTTGGCTTTCCGGAGGCGCGGCGGGGGTTGATTCCGGCGTTGATCGGCCTGGTGTTGCAGCACAAGGTCCGCGAGGGAGACTTGCGGGAATTGTTTCTGGCGGGCGATACGGTGTCGGCCCCGCGGGCGCAGCAACTCGGGCTGGTGCAGCGGGTGGTTCCGGCCGCGGAGTTGCTGGATGAAGCGCTGCGCGTGGCGGAGTCGGTGTTGCGCGGCGGTCCGGAAACGATTCGCCTGACCAAGCAACTGCTCAACACGTTGTACCACGAGCCGGGAGAGCCGAGGCTGCACGAACTGCACATGCAGGCCCGCCAGGGTCCGGAAGCCCAAGAAGGGTTGGCGGCCTTTCTGGAAAAGCGCGAACCGAAATGGAACTGACATGACGACCGTGACCACGGCCGACCGCCGCGCCCAGCGCGAGGAACAACTGCGCCAGGCCGAGGAACTGCTGGCCTCCATTCCACAGCGCGAGGGCGTGGCCAAAAGCTTGTTCTTCGGGAGGTTCGTGGCGGATTGGGTGTTTCCGTATCCGCAATTGCCGCCCGAACAGCAGGCCGCGGTGGAAGCGGCGGTCGGCGAATTGACGGCGTTCTGCGACGCGGAACTCGATCCAGCGCAAATCGATCGCCAGGCCGATATCCCGCGCACGGTGATCGACGGCCTGGCCCGGCTGGGTGTGTTGGGGATGACGGCGCCCGTCGAATTCGGCGGCCGCGGCTTTTCCCAGAGAGGCTATTGCCGCCTGTTGGAAGTCATCGGGGCGCGGTGCAGTTCGACGGCGATTTTCGTGAATGCGCATCATTCGATCGGCATGCGGGCGCTGTTGCTGTTCGGCACGCCGGAGCAAAAGGCGCGGTGGCTGCCCGATTTGGTGAGCGGCCGCAAGCTCGCGGCGTTCGCCCTCACCGAACCGGAAGCCGGTTCCGACGCGGCGAATGTGCAGACCACCGCCACGCCGTCCGCCGATGGTTCGCACTATGTGCTCCGCGGCGAGAAACGGTACATCACCAATGGCGCGATCGCCGATGTGCTGACCGTGATGGCCCGGACGCCGATCCCGCGCAAGGCCGACACGGCGATCACCGCGTTTCTGGTGACGCCCGATTTGCCGGGCTTCCGCGTGACCGAGGCACGGATGGAAAAGCTGGGGATTCGCGGCACGGCGACGGCGCGGCTGGCGTTCGAGGACATGGCGGTGCCCGCCGGGTACATTCTGGGGCCGCTGGGCAAAGGCTTGAAGGTGGCGCTGACCGTGTTGGATTTCGGCCGCACCACATTCGGCGCCTGTTGCACCGGGGCCGCCAAGACGTGCTTGATCTTGGCGATCGAGCATGCCCGCAGGCGGCGACAGTTCGGCCGGAGCCTCGCCGAGTTCGAGCTGGTGCAGAAGAAAATCGGCCGCATGGCGGCGTGGACCTATGCCATGGAAGCCATGACCACCGTCACGGCGGGGCTGATCGATCGGGGTCTGGAAGACTACATGCTCGAAACGGCGATGCTCAAGGTGTGGAGCACCGAACGGTTATGGACCATCGTCAACGAGGCGTTTCAGATTCATGGCGGGGCCGCCTACTTCACCGACCGCCCCCTGGAGCGTCTGCTGCGCGACCACCGCATCAATCAGATTGGAGAAGGGGCGAACGAGGTGCTGGTGTCGTTCATGGCGCTCACGGGGTTGCGCGGACCGGCCAAAAAGCTGCAAGCGTTGCAGGAAGCGCTGCCGCGTTGGTGGCGGCACGCGCCTCTGTTCCGCGACTTTCTGGCCGAATGGATGTCGCTGCGCACGCAGACGCCGCACGTGCCCGTGCAGTCTCCCGCCTTGGCGATGTACGCCCGGGTGGTGGGGAAGCTCATCGGCCGGCTGGGCATCGTGACGCAGAAGGTGTTGCTGCGGTATCGGGAGGCGATCCTCGATCGGCAACTGGTGCAGGAACGGCTGGCCTGGGCGGCGATGGAATTGTTCGCATCGGCGTGCGTGCTCAGCCGGTGCGATGGGGAATTAGCACGGGGCGACCGCACCCATTTGCTCGTGGCGACGGCTTTCCTGGAGGATTCGGTGTCGCAGGTCGAGCAGTTGTTGGGCGAGGCGCCCCACGCCGATGATCGCGCCCTCTTGAGCGCCGCCCGGGCCGTCATCGGACACGAACCGCCGTGAGGCGACGTGAAGGATGCCGCCGCGACTGGCCACTTCCCGCCGCGACCGGCCACGCCGTGAGGCGCTGCGTCCCCCGGTGACCGCCTCGCGTTCCCTGACGATCGGGGCATGGCCCGTGATGCTCGGGTCGCCGGCACCGGACGCGGCTCGAACGCCTGGTTCCGTGGGAAGCGCTCCGTCGCCGGCGGCGCTGTCCGACCGGCGTTCCTCAGGCCGTTTCGATCCGGGCCACGTCTTCCAGCCCCAAATCGTGGATCGCCTGTTCGCGGATTTTGAACTTTTGGATTTTGCCCGTCACGGTGGTCGGAAACGCATCGACGAACTTGACGTACTTGGGCACCTTGAAATGGGCCAGGGTGGCGCGGCAGAAGTCGCGGACTTCCTCCGCGGTGAGCTGGTGCCCTTCCCGGAGTTTGATCCACGCCAAAACTTCCTCGCCGAACTTGCGATCGGGCACGCCCACCACCTGCACGTCTTCCACGGCGGGGTGTTCGTAGAGCCGCTCCTCGATTTCCCGGGGATAGATGTTCTCGCCGCCGCGGATGATCAGGTCTTTCAGCCGGCCGGTAATGCGGTAGTAACCGTTGGGTTCGCGGAGGGCCAGGTCGCCGGTGTGCAGCCAGCCTTGGGGATCGACGGCTTCGGCGGTTTTGTCGGGCATGTTGTAATAGCCGAGCATGACACCATGCCCGCGGGCGCACAATTCTCCCGGCTGGCGGTCCCCCAGCTCCTGTCCGGTTTCGGGGTCGACGATTTTCACTTCCACGCCGGGGATTGGCCGGCCAACCGTCCCCACGCGGAGTTCCAAGGGGTCGTCGGTGCGGGTTTGGGTGATCAGCGGCGAAGCTTCGGTCTGTCCGTATCCGATGGTGATTTCCCGCGCGCCCATCTCGCGAGTGACGCGCTTCATCAATTCGATCGGACAGGGGCTGCCCGCCATGATGCCGGTCCGCAGCGAGCTGAGGTTCCGGCGAGGGTAGTCGGGATGCTCGAACTGGGCGATAAACATGGTGGGCACCCCGTAGATCACCGTGCAGCGCTCGGCTTCGATGGCCGCCAGGGTCTCCCCCGCGTAGAACCCCTCCGCCGGGAACACCATCGCCGCCCCATGCACCACCGCGCACAAGGTTCCCAGCACGCAGCCGAAGCAGTGATACAGGGGCACGGGAATGCAGATCCGGTCGGTGTGCCGCAACCGCTGGCACATTCCGGCATAGTAGGCATTGATCAGAATGTTGCGGTGGGACAACATGGCCCCCTTGGGATGTCCCGTGGTACCCGACGTGTACTGAATGTTGATTTTGTCGGTGGGCGACAGACGGCTTTCCGCGGCGGCGAGCTGGGCGGCGGGCACCTCATCGGCCCGCGCGAGAAAGTCGTCCCAGGGGAGCGTTCCCGCGGGGGCCTCCCCCCGCAGGGCAAGTACCCATTTCAGCCGGGGAAACGCCGGGCTGGCCAGTTCGCCCGGCTGACAGCGGGCCAATTCGGGACAGGCTTTGTGAAGACTGGCGAAATAATCGGTCGACTTGAAGTGGTCGATCAGTGCCAGGCCGCGCACGTCCGATTGCGCCAGGGCATACTCCAACTCCGCCGTGCGATACGCGGGGTTGATGTTCACCAGCACCACGCCGATGCGGGCCGTGGCGAACTGGAGCAGCACCCATTGGGGGATGTTCGTGGCCCACACGCCGAAGTGGTCGCCGGGCTGAAGCCCCAGCGACAGCAGACTTCGCGCCACGCGGTCCACTTCCTGATCCAACTCGGCCCAGGTGCACCGCTGATCAAGCTGGCAGAACACGAAGGCGTCCGCATGCGGGAACCGCCGGGCAGTCTCACGCAGCACTTGCCCGATCGTCAGGCCGTCCACCCAGGGTGGGGGTGTCTCCCCCTGCGGATTGGCCGCGGCCTGACCGGGATCGCGATGGCGCTCGTTCATCCTGGGTTCCCCCGTGTTGTGCGGTGACCGCCCCAGAACACTTATCCGCCTGCATCAATTCTTCATTATACCGTGGCGCTGGGACGGTCCGACTCGCTGGAAGTCCCAGGGGGGAAGCTCGGCTCGCCAACCCAGTTGGCAAGCTCTCGCGGCTGTTTGGTTTCGAAAAGGCCTCGCAATTGATGAATTTCCCCGGCATGGGCTTGAATTTCGCGGTGCCGAATGGTTCCGTAAGGGTTCAATCTGTCGGGTAACCGACAGACGCCCGTCTGTAGAGCCTTTCCGTCGAATCGGTGGGTGGCAAGTCCTGTTCGGATGCGTGTGTCCGAGGGTGTGTAGCGGCTGCTGACTTTCCCAGCAGAAGGAGTTGGTCTCTCCCGTCGCGGCATCCCCGTAGATGCGGTTTCGCGTGGGGTCGAAGCGGCGTACCCGTCCTGAAATCGTTCTCAAGACCTGAAATCGTTCTCAAGAGAGGAGTCGTAACGTGAATCGATGGGCAGTGACTTTGGCGACTTGCAGCCTGCTGCTGGTGGCTACGTTGGTTCAGGCGCAGCCTCCTGGACAAGGTCCGGGGCGAGGCCGGGGTGGTGCGGGATTTGGGTTCTTCGGCGGCGGGCCGGGGGGCGGTCAACAGGGGAAACTGCAACTCGTGAATAACGAGGCGGTGCAGAAAGACTTGGGGTTGAAGGAAGATCAGGTCACCAAGGTGCGCGACCTGGGAGAACAGGTGCGCGACGAAATGCGGGCCGCCATGCAGGCCGGCGGCGGCTTTGGTGACTTCCGCGATCTCAGTCCCGAAGAGCGTCAAAAGCGGATGACGGAATTCCAGGCCCGCATGGCGGAGACCACCAAGAAAATCAACGACAAGTTTCTGCCCTTGCTCTCGGAAATCCTCACCGAGGAACAGGAAACGCGGTTGCAGCAGATTGCGTGGCAGGCCGCCGGGGTGATGGCCCTGCTCGACGCCGAATTGCAGGGGAAGCTGGGGCTTTCCAAGGAGCAGCAGGACAAGCTGGCGGCACTCAATAAGGAAGCCGGCGACAAGCTGGCGGAACTGCGTCCGCAGGGGCGCGGTCCTGGTGGGCCGGGTGGTCCCGGCGGTCCCGGTGGCAACTTCCAAGAGCTGTTCACGAAGATGCGCGAGATCAGCGAAACCCGCGACAAGAACATGCTGGAAGTGCTCACGGCCGATCAAAAGGCGAAGTTCGATCAAGCGAAGGGGAAAGAGTTTGATGTGGCCCAGTTGCGGCCGCGGTTCGGTGGACCGGGTGGGGCCGGCGGTCCGGGTGGAGCCGGAGGTCCGGGTGGAGCCGCTCCCGGCGGTGCACCGGGGCAAGGTCGTCCCCGCCGTCCGCAGCAACAGTAAGCGCTACTCTGGTGGCGTCGGTGCATTCGCGCGGGGGAACGGGGATGTCCCGCTCCCCCGCCGTGTCAACTCGCCGCGCGGGTTCGCTGGTGGATGTCGCCGATCGTGAGGACGCGGTCGCTCTCGCAGCGCGCGGACGGGGTCTGCGCGCTTCCAAGCTTGTGGTCGGGCCGATTGTTGAGTCGAGGCTTGCGTCTACGCATCTTCTTGCGAGGTTTGGTGTCAACGCATCGTTTCACTTGACGAGGTTTGCGTCAACGCATCGTTTCACTTGAACCGTTTCCCGCGGACAAAGGTCGAACAATGCCGAAGTGGTTGCGGCCAGCCGCAGTCCTCTGTCTTCTCGTCGTGGTGAGTTGTGGTTCGCGCGCGGTGGTCCAGGCAGCGGACTGGTCGCGGTTTCGGGGACCGAATGGGACGGCGGTCAGCGATGCCCGCGACATTCCCATCGAATGGAGCGACCAGAAGCATCTGGCCTGGAAAACGCCGCTGCCCGGGGCTGGCAGCTCCAGCCCCATCCTGGTCGGGGAGCGGGTCTTTGTGACCTGTTTTTCCGGGCAGGAAAACTCGGGAGATGTCTCGGGGCTGAAGCGGCATCTGCTGTGTCTGTCTCTGGAAGACGGCCGCATCTTATGGGAGCGGGTCGTGCCCGCCGTCCAACCGGAGGACCGTTATTCCGGTCAACTGCGCCAGCACGGTTACGCGACGAGCACCCCGGTCTCGGACGGAGATCGGGTGTACGTGTTTTTTGGCAAGACCGGTGTGCTGGCCTTCGACCTGGGCGGACAGGAGTTGTGGCGTCAAAACGTGGGCAGCGGCTCGGGGAAAATGCGTTGGGGTTCCGGCGCCAGTCCCATTCTGTACAAGCACATGGTGCTGGTGAATGCCGCCGCGGAAAACAAATCGGTGGTGGCCCTCGACAAAAGCACCGGCAAGGAATTGTGGCGGATGGAAGCCCCGAACATCTATGGTTCGTGGTCCACTCCCGTGCTGGTGGATGCGCCGGACGGCAAGACGGAAATGGTCCTCAGCGCCCCTTACGAGGTGTGGGGGTTCGATCCGGACAACGGCGAGTTCCTGTGGTACGCCGAAGGGATCAACGACGAAACCATCTGCGGCAGTCTGGTGGCGAAGGATGGCGTGGTCTACGCCGTGGGGGGCCGGGCTGGCAGCGCCGTGGCCATCAAGGCTGGCGGTCGCGACGACGTCACCAAAACTCACACGTTGTGGCGGGGTTCAGTCAGTTCGTATGTGCCTTCGCCGGTGTTGGCTGGCGACCGGATCTTCTGCGTCAACGAGCGGGGCGTGTTGAACTGCATTTCGGCGGTCGACGGCAAACCGATCTATCAGCAGCGGTTGCGCGACGCTGGCAACATTTATGCCTCGCCCGTGGTGGTGCACGACAAACTGTACATCACCACCCGCACCAATGGGGTGCTGGTATTGTCGACGACCGGCCAGGGGGAAGTGCTGGCCCACAACCGCCTGGATGATGATTCCGACTTCAACGCTTCCCCAGCGGTGGCCGATGGTAAGCTGCTGCTGCGTTCGAATCGGGCCTTGTATTGCCTGAGCACGTCCCGTTGAGCCGCCCGGCAGCCGTCCGCCGCGACTGGCTGGCTTTCCGTTGTGCAATCGGTCTTGTGCCGCGCTGCCCGGCGACAGGGCAAGTCTCCTTGGTCGCGGGCGGCGTGCCCGCAATCTGTTGTTAATCTGGATAAATCCGTAAGTGGAGTCACCAATGTCCACGGTGCGATTGGGTTGCTGGCCGGTGTCCCGCCGGGGATTTCTGGCGAGTCTGGCGGCGAGTGGTGCCTTCTTCACCACGCGGGGGCTGTTCGCGGAAGAACTGGTACAGACTCCGCGGCAGACAGAAGGTCCGTTTTACCCTGATAAATTGCCCCTCGACACCGACAACGACCTGCTGGTGATCAACGACAGCCTCACCCCCGCGGTGGGGGAGGTGACGTACCTAAGCGGCCGCATCCTGGGACCGTCGGGTGAGCCGCTCCGCAACGCCGTCGTCGAGATCTGGCAGTGCGACAACAACGGGGCGTATTTGCATTCCGGGACGGGCAATCGCGAGCAGCGCGACCAGCATTTTCAGGGGTTTGGCCGGTTCGTCACCGGCAGCACGGGGGACTACCTGTTCCGCACGATCAAGCCGGTGCCCTACCCCGGACGGACGCCGCACATTCACTTCGCCGTCAAGTTCAAGGGGCGCGACAAGTTCACCACGCAGTGCTATGTCAAGGGACATCCGGGCAACGAGCGGGATGGCATTTACCGCGCCATTCGGGATGCGAAACAGCGTGATGCCGTGACGGTTGACTTCGCCCCCTTGCCCGGTGCCCGAGCCGGCGAATTGATGGCGAGGTTCGACATTGTGCTCGGCTTCACGCCCGAAGCCTGATGCTGCCGATGCGCTCGAACAACGCCGGTGGGGCGCTGTCCGACCGCCGCGACCGTGTGGCAAACTGCCCAACATGGCATTGACCGTGGGAACGGCGGCGGCGATAATTCGGTCATGCGCGGCACGTGGTGCATGATGGTGCTGTTGTTGGCCGGGTTACAACTGCGGCCACAGGCGGAGTGCGCCTACTATCTGTGCTGGTCGGCGTGCGGCTCAATGAGTATCGATGGCGGCCCTGACTGCTGCGCGGCCTGTCCTTCCGCAGTCCGAGCTGCTTCCGTCGAGGTCCGAGCTGCTCCCGTCGAGGTCCAAGCTGCTCCGTGTTGTCGACACGATCACCGGTCTGGCGCGACTGGGCACGAGTTCGGTGCGCCGGGAACCGCTGCCGATGACGACGGTCCAGCCTGCCTGCATCGGGCGGCGCCTCCCGGCCTGTTGATCCATTCAGCCGCTTCGACGAATTGTAACTGCTTGCATCTGCCTCTGTCCGGTGGACAGGTTCCGCAGCGGCACGTTGTGCCGCGGCCGCATAAGGGGCTGTCTCTCGCCTCGCTGGCGGTGCCCATCGTGGCACACTCTCTGCCCCACGAGATGGTCGGGCCGCCGGCTTGCCGACCGGTGAATGGAGGGAATCCGCGCCCACCGAACAGTGGGACGGCTTCTTTCTTGCGGTGTTGAGCCGACGACTTCCGTTTGCCGCGGGCTGTGTTGTTCGGCGGTGCTTTCCGGGGATGATTCCCGGTTCAAGTGGCCCGCTGGTCGTCCACAGGGGAATGCCGGGCCTTGCGGCCGGCGTTTCACCAAAAGGGAGAGGCAATGTCTGCAAGCCTGCCTCGTGTCGCTGTTTCCCCACCGGCTGGCTGGCGTCCCGCCGTGAGCGCCCTCATCAATGCCTTGGTGCTCGCCGCGCTGGGGGGCCTGTTTTACCTGGGCCACCATACGGAGTGGAAACTGCCGCGGTGGTCGGCAATCCTCGGCACGGCCGAACCGAGAGTGGACGATTGGTGCGTCGAGCACCTTGTGCCGGAGTCGGCCTGCATCGAATGCGTTCCCGACCGATTTCCCAAAGGTCCGTCGTTTGGATTTTGCCGCGAACATGGTGTGGCCGATTGCGTGCTGCATCACCCCGAACTGGCCCAGGTGCGGGGGGAACCGCAATTGCCGCGGTACGACACGCTGCAAGCGCTGGCGGTGCTGCCGCGACCGGAAAACAACAGCCGTAACATGCTCCATACGCAGCGACTGCAATTCGCGGATGTTGAAGGCCCGGCCAGGGCCGGCATCGAGGTCGATGTGGTGCGCGAGCGGCCGATGCGTGACGAACTGACAGCCAACGGCGAGCTGATGTTCGATCCCAGGCGCGTGGTGCACCTGTCCAGCCGCGTCTCCGGCACGGTGGCGGTCGTGTGGAAATCCTTGGGGGACGATGTGGCGGCGGGCGATCTGCTGGCACTGGTGGATGGCGCGGTGGTCGGCCAGCTCAAGGCCCAGTTGTTGCAAGCCGTGGTGCAATTGCAATTCAAGCGGTCCACCGTGGAGCGGCTGCGCGACGTGGGTCTGGCGGGGGTTGTGCCGCAGAAATCGCTGATCGAAGCCGAGGCTGCCTTGCAAGAAGCGGAGATCGCGTATCTGGCGGCGCGGCAGGGGCTGGAAAATCTCGGCTTCGACGTGCCCGACACCTGGGAAACGGCCGCGCCGCGGCAAACGGCGGACGAGTTGCGTTTCCTGGGCATTCCCGCCGCGCTCCTGGCCGAGTTGCCTTCCGGTGCGCGCACCGGAAATTTGATTCCACTGCGAGCGCCCCTGGCGGGGACCATCGTGCAGGCGGATGTGGTTCCCGGCGAGGTGGTGGATGTGACGAAAACGCTGTTCACGCTGGCCGACCCTCAGCGGTTGTGGCTGGTGTTGCATGTGCGTCAAGAGGACGCTCGGTACGTGCGGCCCGAGTTGCCGGTGCGGTTCCGCCCGGACGACGGTGGAGCGGAGCTGGAGGGCCGCGTGAGCTGGATCAGTCCGGTGATCGACGAACGGACGCGGACGCTGTCGGTGCGGGTGTTGCTTTCGGCGGTCGATCGACCGTTGCGCGACAAAACCTTCGGGACCGGGCGGATCGTGTTGCGGGAAGAACCGCATGCCGTGGTCGTGCCGCGATCCGCGGTCCACACCACCCATGATGCCCACTTCGTGTTCGTGCGGAACAAGGAGTTTTTCGAGGACGGGGCCCCCAAGTTGTTCTACGTGCGTCAGGTGCGGTTGGGGGCGCGGGACGAGGACTATGTGGAATTGCTGGCCGGTGTCCTGCCGGGGGAAGTGGTGGCCGCGGAAGGCAGCTCGGTGTTGCTGGCGCAACTGCTGCGGAGCAGTCTGGGTGCCGGTTGCGGCTGTCACGAGTAACGAAGGGACGCGGCCGCCTTGGACCTGATCAACCGCATCATCGATTTCTCGCTGCATCACCGTTGGGTGGTGCTGTTGGCCGTGGCGGGGGTGGTCGCGGCGGGAGTGCTCTCGCTGCGCCAGCTCGACATCGACGCCTTTCCCGACACCACGCCGGTGCAGGTGCAGATCAACACCGTGGCGCCGGCGTTAAGCCCGGAGGAAGTCGAGCGGCAAATCACCTTCCCGATCGAGCAGGCCATCAACGGACTGGCCGGACTGCAACACGTCCGCTCCCTCTCGAAGTTCGGCCTGTCGCAAGTGGTGGTGGTTTTCGCGGACGGCATCGACATCTACTTTGCCCGGCAATTGATCAACGAACGGCTGGCCACCGTGGAACTTCCGCCGGGCATCACCCGCCCGCAGATGGGGCCGGTCGCCACTGGGTTGGGGGAAGTGCTGCACTACGTGGTGACCGGCCACGGCAACGACCTCACCGATCTGCGGACCATTCATGATTGGGTCATCAAGCCCCCCTTGCGCACCGTGCCGGGCGTCGCCGAAATCAACAGTTGGGGCGGCTACAAGAAGCAATATCTGGTGCGGGTGCATCCCGAGCGGCTGATTCGCCACGGCCTCACGCTGGACGAAGTCGAAGCCGCCCTTCGCGACAACAACCTGAATGTGGGCGGAGGGAACATCACCCAGGGGGGCGCCATGCTGCTGGTGCAGGGGCTGGGGCGCACGACGGGGTTGAATTCGTTGCGGCAGATCGTGGTGGCCTCGCAGGAGGGGGTGCCCGTGCGGCTGGAAGACGTGGCCGACGTCGATATCGGCCATGAGATTCGCCGGGGGGCCGTCACCGCCAATGGCCAAGGAGAAGTCGTCCTGGGTTTGGGTTTCATGTTGATGGGGGAAAACAGCCACACCGTCACGTGGGCCTTGAAAGACAAATTGCGTTCGTTGACGGCGGCGCTGCCTCCCAACGTGCAAGTCGTCCCCGTGTACGACCGCACCGAGCTGGTCGGCTACGTGATCGACACCGTGCGGAAGAATCTGTTCGAAGGCGGCCTCTTGGTGATTGCGGTGCTGTTCGCCTTCCTGGGCAACCTGCGGGCCGCCGCCATCGTGGCGCTCGCCATTCCGCTGTCGATGCTGTTCGCCTTTTCCGGGATGTATCGCTTCGGCATCGCGGCCAGCCTGCTGAGTCTGGGCGCGATCGACTTCGGCCTGATCGTCGACAGTTCGGTGGTGCTGATTGAAAACTGCGTGCGGCGGCTGGCCCACGAAGGTGGGAGCGGCAAAAGCCGGTTGGAGATCATTCGCGAGGCCGCCGTGGAAGTGCGCCGGCCCACGCTGTTCGGCGAATTGATCATCATGATCGTCTACCTGCCCATTCTCACGCTGGAGGGGATCGAGGGCAAACTGTTCCGGCCGATGGCGCTGACCGTGATTTTCGCGCTCCTCGGTTCGCTGGTGCTGTCGCTGACGCTGATGCCCGTGTTGGCCAGCCTGGTGTTGCCCCGCAAGCTCGACGAACGAGAGCCGCTGTTGATGCGCCTCGCGCACGCCATCCATTACCCCGTCCTGCAATTCGCCATGCATCACAAACTGGCCGTCCTCGCCTTCGCCGCGGCCGTGCTGGGAGTGGCCTTCGGCATGATGGCCCCGCATTTGGGGACGGAGTTCGTGCCGCGGCTGTCCGAAGGCGCCATCGCGATTGGCGTCGTGCGTCTGGCCGGCACCGATTTGCAGGAATCGATCCGCTACAACACGCTGATGGAGCGGCTGATTCTGCGGACATTTCCGGACGAGGTGGAGCATGTGTGGAGCCGCATCGGCACGGCGGAGGTGGCCACCGATCCGATGGGTGTGGAATTGACCGACATGTTCATCACGCTCAAGCCGCGGTCGCAGTGGAAAAAGGCGCGGACGCAGGCGGAATTCACGACGCTGCTCGATCGCACGCTGCGCGACCTGCCCGGCCAGCGGCTGGCCTATTCCCAGCCCATCGAAATGCGGCTCAACGAAATGGTGTCGGGCGTGCGCTCCGATTTGGGGGTGAAGCTGTTCGGGGACGAGTTCGACGTGCTGGTTCGCAAGGCCCAGGAAATCGCCGCGGCGCTGAGCGCCGTGCCCGGCGCGGCCGATGTGAACATCGAGCAGATCACCGGTCAGCCGATGTTGCAAATCCGCATCGATCAGCAGGCGTTGTCGCGGTACGGGGTCTCGGCCCGCACGGTGCTCGATTTCGTGGAAGCGCTGGGAGGACGTCCGCTCGGGGAGGTGGTGGAAGGGGAATTGCGGTTTCCGCTGGTCTTGCGGCTGCCGGAGTCGTTCCGCACGACTCCGGAGGCGGTCGGCAGTTTGCTGCTGGCGACTCCGGGCGGAAACCAGTTGCCGCTGTCCCGGCTGGCGGCCGTGGAAGTGGTGGAAGGACCATCCACCATCACGCGGGAATGGGGGCAGCGGCGCATCACCGTGACGGCCAACGTGCGCGGCCGCGACTTGGGCAGCTTCGTCGCCGAGGCGCAGGCGCGGATCGCCGCACAGGTGACGCTCCCCTCCGGCCGCTACCGCATCGAATACGGGGGACAGTTCGAACACTTGCAGCGGGCGCAAATGCGGCTGTTGATTGTGGTGCCCTTGGCGCTGAGCCTGATTTTCGCGCTGCTGGTCGTGACCTATCAGAACGTGGTCGATGCCCTGCGTGTGTTCACCGGCATCCCCTTCGCCTGGGTGGGGGGGATCGTCGCCCTGTGGCTGCGCGACATGCCGTTTTCGATTTCCGCCGGCATCGGCTTCGTGGCCCTCTCCGGCGTGGCCGTGCTCGACGACATGATTCTGGTGTCGTATGTGCGGCAATTGCGGCGGCGCGGATTGCCGCTGGACGAAGCCGTGCGGCAGGCAGCCGTCACGCGCTTGCGTCCCGTGCTGATGACCACGCTGGTGGCGAGTTTGGGCTTCTTGCCCATGGCCCTTAGCGAAGGCATGGGGGCCGAAGTCCAGCGGCCACTGGCCACGGTGGTGATTGGCGGCGTGATCGGCGCGATGGTCATGTCGCTGCTGGTGTTGCGGGTGTTGTATGTGGTGTTCAACTGGCCGTCGTCCCGACCGCCGACCGTGCAGCAGAAGCCTTCGGCGCCGGACACGAGGACGCTCGCCCAGGTTCCAGAGACGGTTGGCTGATGACAGGAAGTCGGAAAGGAGTGACGATGAAACGACAAGTGACCTGGAAACGACAAGTGACCTGGCGTGGGAAAAGCTGGCTGGTGTCGGCCGCGGGCTGCTCGATGCTGGCCGCGGGCTGTCTGGCGGGATGCTCCCAGCCGATTCCCCCCGCGGCGCCGCAGGGCGCGGCAGCCGCACCGGCGCCGAAAACCGCGGTCCAGACTGCCGGCCATAATCATTCCGGCTGGTGGTGTTCCGAACACGGAGTGCCCGAAGCCGAGTGTGGTCGATGCGATCCCAAATTGGCGGCCGAATTCCAGAAAAAAGGAGATTGGTGCACGGAGCACGATCGGCCCGATTCGCAGTGCTTTGTGTGCCATCCCGAATTGGAGGCCCAATTCGCGGCACGCTACGAGGCCCGGTACGGCAAGCAGCCGCCGAAGCCGGAAGGCTGACCACTCGCCGGCAGGGGCTGGGTGTCCGACGAGCCGCCGGACCGGCTGGGAATGTGTGTGCTCGCAGTTCGCATCTGCCGGTTCGGTCTGCCGGTTCGTTCTGCCGGGTTGTGGTGCCGGGTCGTGGTGCTGGGTCGTGGTGCGGAGGGGGATGCCGCGATGTGCCTCCCAGCCGCGCACGCCGGGCTGCCTTCAGCGGTCCAGCGGCGGATCAACCTTAAGCGGCGTATAGCCCGCCGACGTATTCGCCGTAGCCGTTGTAGATCTGCGTGGGGAACCGTTCCAGGGTACCCAGCATCCACTCTTCTTTTTGGCTCCACCGCGGATGAGGCACGTCGGGATTGACGTTGGCTTGAAAGTCGTACTCGCGGGGAAGCACGGTATTCCAGAAGGTGGGGGGGTGCTCCGCGGTGAGAGTGATCCGCACGATCGACTTGATGGATTTGAAACCGTATTTCCAGGGAAGGACGAGCCTGACCGGAGCACCATGCTGCTTGGGGAGCGGCTCGCCGTAAATGCCAGTGGCCAGAAAGGCCAGTTCGTTGGTGGCCTCGGCGAGGGTCAGTCCTTCGGTATAAGGCCAGGGGAAGGTCGTATCGGCAGCCATGAACGGGGCCATGGGCTTGCTCCAATCGCGGCCGCTGTCATCGCCGGGAGGCGCCGGCAAGGGGCCGTTTTCGTTCGGGCCGAATGTCACGAAGGCCACGTACCTCGCCGAGGCTTTAGGGCCGACATGGCGGATCAGGTCCGCGAGGGGAAACCCCGTCCAGGGGACGCACATGGCCCACGTTTCGACGCAGCGGTGGCGATAGGCCCGTTCCTCAAAGGAGAACGTGCGATACAGGTCATCGATGTCGAACGTGGTCGGCCGCTCGCACAGCCCATCCACCACCACCGCCCACGGCGTCGGCTGGAAGTTCCCCACATACAGATACGAGCGCTTCGTGCTGGGACCGGTGAATTCGTAGAAGTTCGTGTAGGCGGCAGCGGCTTCCTGGGCCGTCTCCGCGCGACCATATTCGAACCGGGGATTGCGGGGCGCGGGATAAATGGCTGTCGCCGGGCCGGTCACCGGCTGCGGCGGCGCCAAGGCTCCAGCCGCCTCCAGCTCCTCTTTCGACGGACGTTGTTGGCAGCCCGCCAGCCACGCCGCGCTGGCCCAAACGCCCGCCGCACGCCCCATCGCGGTCAAAAACTGTCGGCGATGCCAGTGCCGCTCCCGATAAATCGACTCCTCAGTGATCCGCCGGGGAGCCACATACCAGGAAGGGCGAACGATGTACTGCATGGGAAAAACTCCATCGGTGAGGTGGCGGCGTCGAGCCGGAACCCTGGCGCTCGGCCTTGAGCCGTGCAGCGGGAATCCTCGCTGCTTGTCCGCCGCGAGACCACACTCCCCGCGTGGTCACCTTCCAGACGACCCTCGCCGCACCGGTGTGCCGGCCTGGGGCAATCGCCAGGCAATCACCGTGGGGGTTGTGGCTCCCGGCTCGTTGCCTCTATGGTAAACCACCTGGCACATCAGGGCTACAGGGGTTCGACAATGCAGCCTGACACCTCCCTTGCGGCGGCGTTCGAGGCCTGGCAGTGGCGCCTGGGAAAGGCCGCGCCTGCCTCCTTCGCCGCCGCCTGGCAGAGGGTGGTCGCCGAGTTGCTGGCGGGACCGCAACAGCCGCGGCGCGAGTCAGAGCTGCACGGTTTGTTCCGGGAAACGTCGTTGCAGTCGCCCGCCACCACCGCCGCCGCGTCATTGGGACAATTGGCCGAAGCGCTGGCACCCTTTCCTCGCGGCACGAAGCAGGCCCCGGTGATCGCCGCGCTGGCCCGGTGGTGGTTGCGCACTTGGGGGGATGATGTCGATCCCGACTGGCGACACGACCTCGAACAGTGTCGCCGCGAGCTGCGTCGGATTCGAGGGCTTGGTCCGGAGACAGCCGATCGGCTGCTGCTGTTCGCCGCCGGGCAAAGTGTCTTTCCCGTGGAGCGGGCAGCGTTGCGAATCGCCGTGCGGCACGGTTGGCTCGATGTCCCCGTGGATGACGCAGCCGCTCAAGCGTTGTTTCGGAGTGCCGCGGGTGATGATGTCACCGGACTGCAACAGTTGTCACGCTGGCTGCACGAGTTGGGAGCCACCCATTGCGGGCGAATACCCGAGTGCGCGGGTTGTCCGTTGGAGCCGTATTTGCCGGTGGGGGGACCGCACGAGCCGCCGGACAGCACTTAAGCGTCTCCGGAGCGGTTCAGGGATGCTCCCGCTGGTAAATGGCGAAGATCACTTCATCGACCGATTGGAATTTGCGTTTGCCTTGGCACACGCCGTCGAGTTTTTCGCGGGCCGCAGCGGCGTCGTAACCCAGGCTGAGCAGCGCCTCGAACGCATCCTGCAACACGCCCCGCTCCGCGACGGGTTCCGGCGGGAAATCGCGGGCGATCATCAAGGCGAACCTGGTCATTTTGCGGCGGAGTTTGGCCACAATCCGTTCGGCCAAGGCCGGACCGATGCCGGGCAACAAGGTCAGCGATTTGACATCTTGTTCCTCAATGGCCTGGGCGATTTCGCGGACCGGCCGCACCATCGCCCGCAATGTTTTTTTCACCCCCATGCCGTCCACCGAGCCGATCAGTTCAAAAAACTCCAGCTCGGCATCGCTGAGGAAGCCAATCAGCCGGGGCGTCAAACGACCTTGCTGCGGATTGCCTTCGAGGTACTCGAGGGTGCGGAGTGCCACGGTTTGACCGACCAGCGGCTGCAATTGCCGGCGGACGAATTCGGGCAAATAGACTTCGTGCTCGAAGGGGCCGACATCGATCTGTGCGGCCTGTTCCGTCAAGCGCACGAGCGTCCCAGTGATGCGGGTAATCACGCGCCAGCCATCCTTTGCATCAAGCGTGCGGGGGCCAAGTCCTGCGCGGGTGATGGTAATGGCACAGGGCCACGGCGGCGGCATCGGCCACGTCGTTCGGTTCCAGCAGCCGGTCCAGGCCGAATTCGCGCTGAATTGCCCACTGCATCTGTTCCTTCGATGCCTTGCCGCTGCCCGTGAGCAGGCGTTTGACCTGCGTCGGGGTGTAATGCATCACGGGCAGTTCGTGGTCGCGGGCCACATACAAGATGGCTCCCCGCGCGTGCGCCATCAATACCGATGTTTTGGGATACTGGCGATGCGCGAACACCAGTTCGATGGCCAGGCTGGCCGGGCGGAATTCCCGAATGACTTCCCGCACCCCCTGAGCCATTTCGAAGACCCGCTCCGAGAGGGTTTGTCCGTGCGTTGCTCGGATCACGCCCCCCTCCACCAGCCGCGGGCCTCCCGCCGCGCGCTCCAGCACCGCATAGCCCGTGCGATTCAATCCGGGATCGATGCCCAGCACCGTGGTCATGCCGTCAACTTCCCTGATGCAGCCCCCCTGACTCTACCGCCGGCCGGCCGCGCGGCCCAGGCAAGCGGGGCAGAATGCCGCTGGCCGCATCACCAGAACCGTTGCCTTCCAGAACCGTTGCCTTTGCGTCTCCGTTTTCTTCCACCTTGGTTTCTCCGGTTTCCTCCCTGTTGTTTCTTCCAGCTTGGTTTCGCCCTAGCCGCGGCGCCACAACGTTTGATCGGGCCGGTCTTCCAGAGTGATTTTCAGCTCGGCGAGGCGTTGACGGATCAGGTCGGCGACGGCGAAGTTTTTGTGTTTGCGGGCATCCGCGCGAATCTGAAGGATCAGTTGCATCAGAGCGTCGACGAGGGCGTCATCGGCCCCGGCGGGCTTGGCTTTCGGTTGTCGGAAGACCCCCAGAATCTGCGCCAGCTCCTTGAGGACGGTCATGCCGGCGGTGAGCGCGGCCACGGCATCGGCCGGCGGCGTTCCCTGGTCGAGCTTGTGGGCGCCGAGGAAGGCGTTGAGCGTTTTCCGCAGGTCGAACAGGGTGCCGACGGCGCCCCCCGTGTTGAAGTCGTCGTCCATCGCGTCGAGGAAGCGCTGCTTGAGCACGCGCACTTCCTGGTGAAACTCGGCGAAGGCGGAGTCGGGGAGCGGCGTCGCCGCCGACCGCGTGGTGGGCGCCGGCAAGGCGTAAAACGACCGGCCGCAGATCCGTTCGTACAGTTCGAACAGACGGTAGAAGCCTTCGAGGCTGCGGCCGATTTCGGCGAGGCGTTCCTCGCTGAAGTCGATGGGGCTGCGATAGTGCGTGGCCAGCAAAAAGAAGCGGATGGTTTCGGGATCGTGCCGCTTGAGCAGGTCTTTGAAGGGACCGGCTCCGGTCGATTTGCTGATTTTCTGGGCTTCCTGTTGCTGTTTTTCGACCAGCAGGTCGCCGTGGCGATCGTGAGCGCCGCCCACTTTGCCTCCCTGCCCGCCGGCTTGCATCAAGCCGTTGTGCATCCAGTAGCGGGCGAAGGGCTTGCCGGTGCACGATTCGGACTGCGCGAGTTCGTTTTCGTGGTGCGGGAACATGAGGTCCAGGCCGCCGCCGTGAATGTCGATCGAGTCGCCCAACAGCTTGCGAGCCATGGCGGAGCACTCGATGTGCCAGCCGGGCCGTCCGGGTCCCCAGGGGCTGTCCCAGGCCGGTTCTCCCGGCTTGGAGGCCTTCCACAAGGCGAAGTCGGCGGGATGCCGCTTCCGTTCGTTGGCTTCCACGCGCGTGCCGGCGAGCATTTCTTCCAAAGAACGGCGGCTGAGCTTGCCGTAGTCGGCGTCTTTGGTGCAGTCGAAGTACACGTCGCCGTCGAGGACGTAGGCGTAACCCTTGTCGAGGAGCGCGGCGATCAGCTCCTGCATGTCGCGGATGTGTTGGGTGGCCCGGGGGAAATGGTCGATGCCATCCACCCCCATGATCCGCAGATTGTCGAAGTAATCCTGCTCGACCTCGCGGGCGACGGCCTCGACGGTGGTGCCCAACTCGTGCGCGCGGTGAATCAGCTTGTCGTCCACATCGGTGATGTTCACTACCCAGGTCACGCGATAACCGCAATACGCGAGATAGCGTTTCACGGTGTCAAAAATCACCGGCCCGACCATGTGGCCAATGTGCGCCGGTTTGTACACCGTGGGGCCGCACAGGTACATGGTGACCTGGCCAGGAGTGACCGTCTGAAACTCTTCCTTCTGCCGGGAGAGGGTGTTGTAGACGCGCAGCGGCATAACCATCCGTCCGTGATCGAGGGAGACTCCGTTCGGGGGGGATCGCGGGTCTCCCACCCCTGGGCACAATCGGCAAGATAGCAGCCCGCCGCTGAACGCGGAACGCCAATCCCCCCCTCGCCGCGACCTGGACGCTGGAATTGACCAGACGGCGGAACGTCGCCACGATGCTACCGTTGCGCCGTTTGCCTGCTGGCCGACAGCAACACACGGTGGTCAGGATTTTTCCCGGCCAAACAGCACAAGGCCCAAAGCGAGGGAACTTTGGGACGGCCGGGTGCGTCGTACCCGGTACCATACGGTGACAGAGCTCGAGGACCAGGTGCTGATCGATCGCTGCCTCGCCGGGCAAACCGAGGCCTTCGGGCTATTGGTCCAGCGGTATCAGCACCGGCTTTATGGAACGCTTGTTCATGTTGTGGGATCCCGGGAGTTGGCCCGAGATATCGCGCAAGATGCTTTCCTGCTTGCGTTTGAAAAACTCGCGAGCTTTCGCGGGACTTCCGCGTTCTATTCCTGGTTGTTCCGCATCGCCCTCAATGCCGCCTCCAGTGCACACCGCAAGTCCCCCCGCGCTAAACAATCTTTGGACGCGCTGCGGGAACGGACGGGGGAAGAACCGACCGACAATCGGGCCAGCGCGGCACCCGAGCATGGCTTGGAAGTGTCCGACCGGCAACGCCTGGTGCGGAACGCCCTCGCCGAACTCCCCGAAGAATTCCGCACTGCCTTGGTCTTGAAGGAATTAGAACAGTTGAAGTACGAGGAAATTGCCGAAATTCTGAACATCCCCGTGGGAACAGTCCGCAGCCGGATTCACCGCGGACGAGAAGAATTGCGGGCAAAACTGCTGCCAGTGCTGAAGTCCGAACAATAAGCTGACCGAACCCCGCGTTCAGGCCGAACTGAACCATCTCAAGCTCTCCCCATGACCGCCGCGCGACCCGATCCCAGCGAACTCCTCTCCGCGTACTTCGACGGCGAAGTCACGCCCGAGGAGCGGGCGCGCGTGGAACAGCTCCGCCGCGACTCGGCCACGCTCGATGCCGAACTCCAAGCGCTCGCCGAGTTGTCCCAACTCGTGAAAAGCGTGCCGCGCGCTCCGGCCCCTCCGGAGATTTTCGCGACGGTCATGCAGGTGGTGGAACGGCAGACATTGCTGGCCCCCGCCCCCGTGCAACGATCGCGCGGCCGCCTCCCCATCCCCTGGGTGCGCGAGACAGTCGTCTTTCTGACCGGTGTCGCCGCCACGCTGCTGGCGAGTTTCGCCTGGTCTGGACGATTTTCGGCAACTTCGCGGGAATTCGGCCTGTTGCCGGGCAGTGTCCATTCCCCCTCTGCCGAGGGAGCCATTCCGTTCGCCGCACCATCCGCCGCCGATCGGCTGGCAGAAACCGTCGAAAAGTCGTCGTCCGTCGTTGAGCCTGGTCTTCCGCAGGGTGACGGACTTCAAAGTGCCTCACTGGCGATTCGAGGTGCGGCGGCTGGCGCTCCGGCTGGTGTGGCCGGGGAGGCCAGTCATGTAAGGGCAGCCCAGTCGCCCGGTTTGGCCGTTTCAGCCACAAGCCGTCCGGTGCATCGGGCTGAGCCTGAGTCGCAACCCCCGGGTCCAAAGGCATCCGACGGGCAGCCGGTTGCTGAAGCGGCCGGCACAGTCACCACGCCATCCGTAGTCGATGCGAAACAGGCTGCCGACGCCGCGGTGAGCACGGCCAGCGTTCCGTTTCGCGATGCTCTGGAGTTGTTCGCGGCCGATCCCGCACGCGGTGAACAATGGATCGTGAATGTCGATTTGTACGCGGCGGATGCCGAACGCGCCGCCGACCAATTGCAGCAAAGCCTGCTTGAGAACAACGTGCCCCCGTTGCCCGCGCTCGCCACCGCCCAGGACCGTCGGCGAAAAGACGAAACCACCGTGGCGGAGAACGCGGCCGCCGCGGCCGCCGCGTCACCGGAGGCAGCTTCCGCGTTGGCGAACGAGAACCCCGCCGTGTACGTGGAGGCGCCCGCGGAATTGGTGACGCTGTCGCTGGAACAATTGGCTCAGCGACGCGAATTGCTTGGCGTGCGGCTGCGGCCGCCCCTCGAATTGCCGCCGAATGTGACCATCCGCAAAGCGGTTGCCCGAGAGGGCCAACCAGGCTCCGGCGGGAACCGCTCCGAAGGGGCAATCGACGTCGAACAACTCATTCTGCTGTACAACCACGCGGTCGCCGCGCGCGACGTCCTCGACGACGAGTGGCACCAGCTTACCGACTTCGCCCCCGCGGATGCCCTGCTCGTGCAGAATGCGCCAGCAGCCGCGGAGGAAGCGCAGCGTGCGTCGGAGGTTGAACGGCGGCAAGCCGCGCTCCCGCAGCGAGGGGTCGGTTCCCGCAAAGCCGTGCGCGGTCCCACGGGACAGGAAAGCATTCCGAACACCGGCGTTCAGTCAGCCCTGCCACCGACGGAATCGATGGGTTACAACCAGTTGTTCAAGCTGCCCTTGGCGACTGCCGCCGAGCGATCCAAGTTGCGGGCCAAGGAACCGCCGTCGACCGCCTGGGGAGAGAGATTCTCCGGCGCGCCCCAGTCGCTGAGCGACGAAGCCAGGTTGCGGCAAAACCGCTTCGAAGCGCCGTTGCCCGGCCATGTCCGCGTGCTGTTTGTGATTCGCGAAACGGCGACGGACTCCGCCCCGCCGACCACCGCTCCCGCTTCCCCCCTTCCCGCGGGTCCCGCTGCTCCGCGCTGAGGCTCGCCCCTGGCGGACGCCGGCCGGCCGTGCTGCCGTTGGCCGCCACTGTCCCTTGAACTGATGGCGGAGGCTGGCGGAGGCTGTTGAAGTCGTGGCCGCCCAGTGGCCGCCCCCCTGCCGGCCTTCCTGATCGGGAAAACCCGCCGTTCATGTGCTCGCGTCGAGCACCTTCAGCCATTGCAACAACAGCATCACACCATTGAATAGCGCGTGGGTCGTGCACACGGCCAGATAGCTTCGCTGACGTTCGTACAACAGTCCCAGCGTGATCGACAAGGGAAGCAAGGCGGGGGCATCCCGCCAGCCATGAATGCCGGCAAACAACACGGCGACGGAAAGCACCGCGCACGGTCCGCCCAGCCACTGCCGCAACCAGCCCTGCAACGTCACCCGGAACAAGAGTTCTTCCGCCAGTGGCGCCGCCACCACGGCGGAGAGCACCAGCAAGATCAACAGCCACGCGCTGGGGGAGCGCTCGAGCGCGAGCAAATACGAATGTTGCGTCTCGACCCCGCGCCATCGGGCACTGGCGAATGCCAGCACAAACGTGGGACCGATCGCGATCAGATACCCCCAGCCTCCCCACCGCAGTTGGTCGATGCCGCCCGCTGCCGTGCCTCTCAATCCCCCCCACAACGTGGGGTTGCCGACCGCCAGGGCACTGAATAACAGCCCCCACGCAGTGAGGGTCAGCAGCAGAGAACCCACCACCGTGGGCAGGTCGGCCGGTTCATTCTCCGGGGCGAACTCCCGTTGCCAACGGGACCAGATCAGAAACGCCACCCAACCCCAGGCCATCCCCACGGCAGGCGGGGGATAAGTCCATCGCGGGCACTCCACTGCGGCGAACAGAGGCGTCCCCTGCCGCCGGCTCCGCAAGACCTGCACCCACACGTACACGCTGGCAAACAACAGCGTCTGGATGATCAGACTGCTCAAGAGGCGGGGCAGGCTCCCCGACGGGAACTCCAACATCCGTCAGCTTTCTCGGCAGGAACAAGGGTCTGGCCCATCCGGCACCGGCCCATCGGTCGCCGCAGGCTCCCAGAGGGTCGCGGCTGTGTCCGGCGTTGACCCGTCGTCGCGGCGCGCGGCTTCGGTTCATCGGCATTCATCCAGCAGTCTCCGGGCGGCGGTTGTCGCGGATGTCCGGGCACAACGCATTCGCCGGCGGCAAGGAACTCCGCCTGCCAGGGCCGTTGTCCAAGGCGCCATAATCCTCACACCCCTCCCTCGCCGGTTACCATACCGGTTGGCGGGACGGATGGGTACGATAACGCTGCCTTGGTCGACCGCCGCGCGAGCACGCGGCGGGCGCGGATCGGCGGTAACGACGCGACCAGCCAGTCAGACCGGCAGGTTAGACCAGCGGTTTAGACCGGCGGTTTAGACCAGCCGTTTAGACCAACCAGTCAGACCGGCCAGTCAGACCAGCCAGTCGGCAAAGGACGCAAACGAGAAACGGGTTGCACTTGACGGCGGCGGAAAACATCCTGACGCGGATCGTCGGTCAGAAGCGCGAGCAAGTGGCGCAGGCAAAAAACCGGCGGCCTGAATCTCAGCTCCGCGCGGAAGCCGCGGCGGCCCCTCCGCCGCGCGATTTTGCCGCCGCGTTGCGTGCGGCCCAGCCCGTCGGTTTGATCGCGGAGATCAAGCGGGCCTCGCCGTCCGCCGGAGTGATCCGGGCCGATTTCGATCCGGTCGAGATTGCCCGGCAATACGCGGCGGCGGGGGCCCAGTGCCTTAGCGTGCTCACGGATGAGCCGTTTTTTCAGGGGAGTTTGGACGATCTGCGGGCGGTGCGGCAAGCGGTCGACCTGCCCCTGTTGCGGAAGGATTTCCTCATCGACCGTTATCAGATCGTGGAAGCGCGGGCCGCCGGCGCCGATTGCGTGCTGCTGATCGCCGAATGCTTGAACGACTGCCAGTTGCGGGAGTTGTACTTCGCCGCGTCCGAGTGGGGCATGGACTGCTTGATCGAGTTGTACGATCCCGACAATTTGGACCGTGTGCTGGCCCTCGATCCGCCGCTGGTGGGAGTCAACAATCGGGACTTGCGCTCCTTCACCGTCGACCTGAATCACACGCTGCGCCTGGCACCGCGGATCGTGCCCCGGTCGTTGCTCGTCTCGGAAAGCGGCATCAAAACATCGGCCGATGTCGCCCGACTGAAGGCCCATGGCGTCGGGGCCATCCTGGTGGGAGAAACGTTGATGCGGGCGCACGACATTCCCGCCGCGGTGGCGGAACTGATGTCGCTCGCGTAGGCAGCTCTCCGCGGGCGGAGCGGTGCGATCCATGAACGTGCTGGTGACCGGAGGGGGCGGATTTCTCGGCGCGGCCTTGTGCAAGGCCCTCGTCGCGCGGGGCTGCACCGTGCGGAGTTACTCGCGGGCGGTCTACCCGCAGTTATGGGACTGGGGCGTGGAATGCCGTCAAGGAGACCTGGCGGATGCCGACCGGCTGCGTCGGGCGGCGGAGGGTTGCGACGCCGTCTTCCATGTGGCGGCGAAAGCCGGAGTATGGGGCCGCTACGCGGAATACCATCAGACGAATGTGGCGGGGACGTCCCAGGTGTTGTCGGCGTGCCGCGCGGAGCGCGTCCCCAAACTCATCTATACCAGTTCCCCCAGCGTGGTGTATGGGGGGGGCGATGAATGCGGCGTGGATGAGTCGGCTCCCTACCCGGCCCGTTACCTGGCACATTACCCGGCGACCAAAGCCCAGGCCGAACGGATGGTGCTGGCCGCGAACAGTCCCACGCTGGCGACCGTGGCCCTGCGACCGCATTTGATCTGGGGCCCGGGAGATCGTCATCTCTTGCCGCGGTTGCTGGCCAAGGCCCGCGCGGGGAAACTGCGTCGCGTGGGTTCGGGCGGCAACCTGGTCGATACGACGTACATCGACAATGCGGTCGCCGCCCATCTGGCCGCCTTGGACCGCTTGCAACCCGGAGCGGCTTGTGCCGGGAAAGCGTATTTCATCGCCAATGGAGAACCGGTCCCGTTATGGACCTTGATCGATCATCTGCTGGCCTGTGCCGATTTGCCGCCCGTCACCAAAGGCATTTCTCCCCGCCTGGCGTACGGCGTGGGCGCTGTTTGCGAAGCGGTGTATGGGATGCTCGGCGTGGAGCGCGAGCCGCCGATGACGCGGTTTGTGGCGCGTCAATTGTCCACGGCGCATTGGTTCGATCTGACGGCGGCCCGGCGGGATTTGGGCTATGTTCCACAGGTCACGGTGGCCGAGGGATTGTCGCGGCTGCGTGCCGCGCTGCAATCGACGTGAACTCCCCTTCTCGCGCCGAGCGAATGACCCGCCGCGTGGCCTGTTCCGCTGAACGGCGTTGCGGCTCCCGCCACAGGGTGGGTTAGCCCTGCCTGTGCCCAACGCCGTGTCGGCGCCCTAACGCTGTGTCGGCACCCCAATGTCGTGTCGGTACCCCAATACCGTGTCGGTACCAGAATGCCGTGTCGGTACCAGAATGCCGTGTCGGTACCCCAATGCCGTGTCGGTACCCCAATGCCGTGTCGGCGCGGCGGCAGGCGTCCCTGGGCGGTTGTGCAGGCCAAGGGGAGAATTATTTGTTCAGGCCGCCGGTGGCGATCCCGTCTCCAGACAACGTGCTCACGCCCATGCCTTCCGCGGACTTTTTCGAGAACACGTAAGCGGGGAACTCCAGTTCCTCGCAGTAGCGCTGGACGGAGGCGACGAGGAGTTCATCCAGTGCCTGTTGAACGGATTTGCTGGCGGGCACCTGATCGAGCAGAGGCACGGCGTCGTTGGTGGAGAATTGGGCTTCCGTCTGCCAGAGGAGGTCGTTGCCCAACGTGTAGACGACCTTGATTTCGTAAAGATGGTCCTGCACGGTCCGCTGGGCGGGCCGATTGCCGCCGTCGGAAAACTCGAACGGTGCCCCCGTTCTGCCCGCGCCCGTGATCGTGAGCTTCAACGGTTCGGTGGGCTTTTCCGAAATCTCGAAGCCCGCTTGTGCGACGGCCGAGCGGACGAACTTCGGCAAACTGGGGGCCAGCGTGGGTGCCCAAGAGACCGGTTTGAAATCCCACTTGACGGTCAAAGGCAGACCCGGCTGCACCAGCAATTCGGGTTTGAGCGACATCTCGGCCAGCAGCGCCGCGACCTTCTCTTCCGGCAGAGTCGCGGCGACCAAATGCCAGGCCGGCGCGCGCGACGACGGCGAGGCATACCAGAACCGCCCATCGGGAAACTCGGCCGCGGCGAGACCGCCGTCGAGTCGGTAGCTCCAGACCACGCTCTGCGATTCCAGGTCGAACAGCGCCGACTCATTACACAACAGATGACGGTCGCCGCACCACTGGAGAACGTTTGCCGTTACCAGCGGAAAGGGGATCTCATCCTCCCGATTGCCGCTCGCCAGGTCCGCCACCACCAACCACAAACTGCCGCGCTGTTGCCGCAGGATGGCCAGGCGGTCTCCTTGTGGAGAAAACGCCAGCGCGCGAACGCGGCCCAAGACAGGCAGGCTGCCTCGTCCGGCCCCGGTGAGGGCGTCGCGCAGTTCGACGCCTTGTTCTCCCGCGCACGCCAGCAGCTTCCTGCCCGGCGAAAGGGCTGCCAGAGCCACTTGAGGCACCTGATACACGGCCTGACACGTGGGAATCGACCAGACCGCCAGTTGCCGACGGCGGTTGATCGTCAGAATGTGGTGAGAGTCGATGAACCGCGCGGCGTCGAGCGCCCAGTCGGCCTCGTCTCTCGCCGACTGATAGGGGCGAAAACCCACCACGTGCTCGCTCAACACGTCGTAGACATCCAGGCGTCCTGGGGCGTGATGGGCCTGCACCAGCACACGCGCGCCGTCGGGACTGACCGACACGAGGTCGGCGGAAAAAGGCACCGGGATTTTGCCGGCCGGTTTGCGCGTCCGCAGGTCGTAGATGTCGATCCAATTTTCTTGGGCCGCCATTCCCGGCGGACGTTGTCGTTGGGTACTGCCGTTTGGTTCTCGATGGTCGTCGGTTGCCGCGGTCTCCGCGATGGGATCACCGCGTGTTTCGCCGTCGGCCACGCGGACAAAGGCCTTGGGGGAGTCGCCTCCGCTCACGAACAGGGCGCGCACGGCCCCTTTGCCAGCGGACAACGGCAAGGGCGTGGCGAGCAGTCCGTCGGGGAGTGTCGCTGCCGGATCGGGCGTCGCCGACCACTCGCTGGCCCCCTGGGGTGTGGAGGCGGTCGTCGGGTCGGAGGCCTTCGTCAGCGGCGGCAATTTCAGGTCTTGCGGCAGGCCCCCTGCTTCCACCACCGCGGTGGCCTGCGCGACGTCCTCCGTGCGAATGCTCAACGGTTTGATCACGCCCTGGCGGTTGTTGCCGTCGTACTCGGCGATGAGGTCGCTGGCGAGCAATTTCCGCGTGCTTTTGGCGTCGGTCGCCGAGGGTTGAAAGACATAGACCACCTTTTCGGCTGCCCGGTCAACCAGGGCGATGCCGTGGACCAGAAAGCGCCGCCCGTCGAGTGACCATTGCAGCCCGAGCGCTCCCCGGTGGGTTTTGTGCGCCGTTTGCAGGCTCGGAGACAGGAGCAAGTTCTGCGCGACGCGGCCGTCGGCGAGACTCCACACGAGAATTTGAGTGACGGACGCCGGTTGCGTCACGTCCATCACACAGGCCAACTCGCTGCCATCGGGAGAAAACGCCAATTGCGATAAACTCCTGACGGCACCCAACGGTTTGAGTTGGATCTCCCCGGCGATGTTCCCCGTGTCCAGGTCGTACACGCGGATGGTCCATTCCGCGAAATGGGCTTCCACGGCCATGAATCGCCCGCCGGGGCTGAAGGCGGTTTTCTCCGGATAGGCGAATTTGTCTCCGAGCGGAATGGTGCGCGTCAATTCCCCCTGGGGCAGTTGCCACACCTTGGCCAGCTTCTGGGCATTGGCTTGCGCCACCAGTCGACCGCCGGGCAACAGGGCCAGATCGGAGACAAAAAACTGCTCGCCATCGGCGGTCACCGGCAAATTACCCAGCAGCTTTTTGCCGGCGACATCGAATACATCCAGACCGCCAAAGGTGCCTTTCCAGGCGGCGTAGTGGGCATCCGGGCTGAGGGCCACCGGAGCCGTGGGGGGAATGTCGTGTCCGCGGAGGGTGTAGTGCAGTTGGCCAGTCGACAAATCCCAAATCTCCCGCCATTCCTTGTTCCGCTCCTGAAGGGCCACCACCACGAACGGACTGGGCGTTTTGGGATACACAATGTGGTGTTCGAGGAGAGTGGCAGTCGCCGCGACGCGAATGCGGAATCGGCCGTCCCAGTTAGCGGGTAGCGGATCGGGAGGGGGATCGGGTTGAACTTCCCAATGATGGGCGGGTTCTGGTCGGGCCGCCATGGGGGGAGAGGACGGAGTCGTTGGCGTACTTGCCGCCGTGAACGGTTTAATTTTGGGCACGTTGGCGACGGTGGTCGGCGGCCGTTCGTGAGGACGGCTGCCGGGCGGAAACGCATCCGCCGATGAATCCGGCGATGAAGGTGCAGAAGATGACGTGGTCGCCACGTTGTTGCCGCTGGCCCCGCCTGGTGCTGGGCTTCTAGCGGGGGGTGGGGAAGGCGCAGGCGGCGGAAACGGCTGAGTCGCCACGGGGGGCGAGTAACCACCGCCGAATGGATTCGCGGGTTCGAATCCTGCCGGTGGAGGGGGCACCGGGCCTCCCCCTCCGCCGCCGTTCAGCAACAAGCCGACCATGACGATCGCGGCCAGAACGCCCCCCACCACGAGCAGCGCCGCCGGCGGATTGGTTGGGCGAGAGCGTTTTCGCCCGGCACGCAGCGATCCCGAACTTTTGGGAGGCCTGCGCTCGATCGCGGCTTCGTCCCCGCCGCTGCCTTGACCGCCGGGTATTTCCAGGGCCACGCCACACGACCGGCAATTGACGATCGTTCCCGCCACGTGGTCTGGGAACTTGTTCTTTTTGCCGCACAAACCGCATTCGACAACAATCGGCATGGCAGCCGCCTTTGTGCAGACCAACCCCTGCACGGCAAGATGCCGAGCGGGGCCTTGGAGGCCGGCGCACCCCCTGCCCGCAAACAGACTACAGCGCTCCTCTCCTTCGGGCAACCGGGGAAGTTGTCTGATGGGCGCGCGATCGGCATGTCGCCTCGGCGAACATGGCTGATCGTGCTGTTCGAAACTCGTCGCCGGGAGACACCGTGTCGCAGCCAACCAGCATTTTGGCTGATACCGTTTACCATCTGGCGATGAACGTTCGATGAAGATGCCGCCCGACGTGGACAGAACGCCGGATGCCCGTTCCGCACGCCAACCGAGTGTTTGAACGACGGCAGGCGCGCCACGTTGCCCCATCGGGACGGAAGCGAAGGCGTCCAAGCTCACCGCCAGCCAACGGCAAGGGGGACCGATGCGGCCAACGGGACCGACGGAACCGATTACAGCCAACTTGGCCGATGCGGACGGAACGGCCCGGAAAAGTTCGCGGGGACGATTGACCCTCTGCGCGGCGGGGACGCATAATCGAGGATTCCGATACCAGCAGAGAGAGCAACGGCATGTCCACCGCCACGGCGTCCGCCCCGCGGGCCACTTCCCAAGTTCCCGATGCCGCAGGCCGTTTCGGCGAGTTCGGCCGCCGCTTCGTCCCCGAAACTCTGATGTTTGCGCTCGAGCAACTCACCGCCGAGTATGCGCGGGCCAAGCGCGACCCGGAGTTTCACCGGCAGCTCGAGGAACTGCTGCGCGAGTTTGTCGGCCGCCCGAACCCGCTGTACTACGCCGAGCGGTTGACCCGTCTGTGCGGCGGCGCCCGCATTTATCTCAAGCGGGAAGACCTCAACCACACCGGGGCGCACAAGATCAACAACACGGTTGGCCAGGCGCTCCTCACGCTCCGGATGGGCAAAACGCGCGTGATCGCGGAGACCGGGGCGGGACAGCACGGCGTGGCGACCGCGGTGGCTTGCGCCCGGTTCGGGCTGCCCTGCGTGGTCTATATGGGAGAAGAAGACATTCGCCGGCAGAAATTGAACGTGTTCATCATGCGGACGATGGGGGCGGAGGTCCGGCCGGTGACCAGCGGTTCGCGGACCCTGCGCGACGCGATCAACGAAGCGATGCGCGACTGGATGGCGAGCGTCGCCCACACGCATTACATCCTCGGTTCGGTCGTGGGGCCGCACCCCTTTCCGATGATCGTCCGCGACTTCCAGGCGGTCATCGGCCGCGAAACCCGCGCCCAGTGCCTGGCGCAAACAGGCCGCTTGCCGCACGAAGTCATCGCCTGCGTGGGAGGAGGCTCAAACTCGGCGGGCATGTTCTATCCCTTCGTGGACGACGCCGAGGTCGAACTCACCGGAGTGGAAGCCGGCGGCCGCGGATCAAGGCCCGGCGAACATGCCAGCACCCTCAGCTACGGCGCCAAAGGGGTGTTGCACGGCAGTTACAGTTACGTCTTGCAGGACGAAGACGGTCAGACGGCGGACGTGCATTCCATTTCCGCCGGCTTGGATTACCCCGGCGTGGGGCCTGAACACAGTTACTGGAAGGACACCGGTCGCGTGCAGTACGTCAACATCCGCGACGACGAAGCCCTGGCCGCGTTGCAAACGGTGGCCCGCACGGAAGGCATCTTGCCGGCGCTGGAATCGGCCCATGCCTTGGCCTATGCGCTCCGTCGCGCTCCGCAGCGATCGCCGGACGACATCATGGTGGTGTGCCTTTCCGGCCGGGGGGATAAAGACGTCTACGAAGTAGCGCGGCTGACGGGCCAGGAGTTGTAGCCCGCCGGCTCTCCAGTTGCCGGCTCGCCGCCGGCTCCCCGGTTCCGGTTTGCCGCCGATGGTTCGTCCTCAAGAGATGTGGGAAAACCTGAGCGTCGACCAGCCAGAACCATTCCTCCGCCGATGACGCCGATCATCCTTGTACATTGATTCTTACCGCAGTTCGCGCTTCCAGGAAGCCTGTGCCTTGGATCCGACGCAACGCATTGCTGAGGCCTTTGCCGTCCGGCAGGCTCGAGGCCAATTGGCATTCATTCCGTTCGTTACCGCCGGCGATCCCGACCTGGCGCTGACGCCGCGGTTGGTCGGCGAGTTGTCCCGGGCCGGAGCCGATCTCATCGAGATCGGCTTTCCCTATAGCGATCCCATCGCCGACGGACCGGTGATCCAAGCCTCGTACACCCGTGCCTTGAATCGCCGAGTGAAGCTCGCCGACATCTTCGCCGCCATTCGCACCGTCGCCAACGAGGTGTCGACGCCCCTTCTGGGGATGGTGTCCTACGCGATCATCTACCGACAGGGACCGGCGGCATTTGTGCGTGAAGCCGTCGACGCTGGCTTGTGCGGGTTGATCGTGCCCGATTTGCCGGGCGACGAAGCGGCCGAGTTGGCTCATCTCGTCCAGCGGGCGAACCTGGCCCTGGTGCAGTTGGTGGCACCCACCACGCCGCCGGAACGTCTGGCCCGCATCCTGGAACACGCCACCGGATTCGTGTACTGCATCGCCGTGGCCGGAACCACCGGTGTGCGGGAAGCCCTCCCCACCGACCTCGCCGGCATGTTGCAGCAGCTTCGCGCCCAGACGACGTTGCCTCTCGCCGTGGGTTTTGGCATCGGCCGGCCAGAACAGGTGCGGCAACTCAAGGGGCTGGCCGACGGCGCGATTGTTGGTTCGGCACTGGTCCGCTGCTTGGATACCGCGGGCGGAGCCGAGGCGGTGCTGTCCGCGGTGCGTGCGCTGGCGGCGAGCCTGGCGCAAGCCGCTCACGAGTAACAGGGCCGCTCACGAGTAACACGGCCGTTCACGAGTAACACGGCCGCTCACGAGTAACAGGGCCGCTCACGAGTAACAGGGCCGTTCACGAGTAACAGGGCCGTTCACGAGTAACAGGGCCACTCACGAGTAACAGGGCCACTCACGAGTAACAGGGCCGCTCACGGCGAACTGATTGCCGCTACCGCCTGCCTGTTGGATGACGGTTCAGGACGGCACTGGGAGCGCGGAGCCTTCGTGGAGGGCCGCACGTTCCAAATGCCAGCTTTGGATGCCGATCGACCGCTTGAATTCCTCATAGTTTTCGCGGCAGCGGGCCAGTTCGTCGGCAGAGAGTCGCGGCCGCTTCACGGCGCGCAACAAGACGTTTTTGGGAGTGTGCTCGGTCTCGATGAATTCCAGAACCTGTGTGCGGTAGCCCTGCATCTCCAGCCATCGGGCCCGCAGGGCGTCGGTGGCCATGGCGGCGAACCGTTCGCGAAACAGGCCGAAGCCCGTCAGCCCCGGCAGCGTGGAAGCGGGCAGCAACTGGTTCAGTTCGTGCTGGCAGCAAGGGACGGCGAGAATCACCGGGCAGTCCCAGCGGACAGCGGCGGCCAACGCGTCGTCGGTCGCCGTGTCGCAGGCGTGCAGGGAAATCGCGAGATGCACCGGCGCCGTCGGCACGAACGTGTGGATTTCCCCCGGTGCGAAGCGGAGTCCGCGGCAATGGAGCCGCTGCGCGATGCCGGCACATTCCCTCAACACGTCGTGCTTGCGATCGAGTCCCACGATGTCCACCGGACGCTCATGCACGCGGGTCAACCAGTGATGCAAGGCGAACGTGAGGTAACTTTTTCCGCAACCGAAATCGACGACGCGCACCACTCCATCTGAGGGAAGATGCGGCCAGACGTCTTCGAGGAATTCGAGATACCGGTTAATCTGCCGGAATTTGTGCGCCATCGACGGCTTCACCCGGCCGTCCGCCGTCATCACCCCCACGGCGACAAGGAAGGGCACCGGCTCCCCTTCGGGAATGAGGCGGCTTGGCTGGCGATTGTGGGCCAGATCGGCCGGACCTCGAGAGGGGGGTTTGCGCTTCAGCGAAACGGCGGAGGGGCCTTTCCACCGGGCCGTGAAGTCCCCCGCCGCGGAAAACCAATGCAGGTCGCCGTAATCGCGACCGAAGCGCCGCCTGACCCAATCGACGAGTTCGGGGGCCGGGAGATTGTCGTGAAACTCTTGCGTGCCGCGGCGCTCCGCGGCCTGGTAGGCCACCTGGTTCCGCAGGTGCACGGGCCGCACCGTAATTTTCGCCGCCGGTACGTCGGCCAAGGGCCGGCTCAACACCAGCCGCCACAACGTTTCGGAGGCCACCGCGGAAGCCAGCAGCGATTGCCAGTCGGTGGATGATCGCATGGGGACAAATGGTTCCTGGAAGCGCTCTGATTGTCGCACAAGACAACCGGCTTGTCTCGCCTGTGCTGGGGGATGACCTCCTGAAGGGAGCAGTGTCCGGGAGGCCTGTTGTGCCGGTCTTGACGCCAACCCCCTTTCTGTCGACGATGCCGTGATGACCGTCACTCTGGCCCCCCCCTACACGATTCGCCCCACGCGGCTCGATGATGTCCCGCGGTTGCAGGCCTTCATTGCCCCCTTTGTGGATCGCGGGCGGCTGTTGCCCCGCACCGTGCATGAACTCGAGGAATTGATGACGCACGGGTTCGTCGTCGAGGACCGCGGACAGATCGTGGGCTTCGCCGCCCTCGAAGTCTACTCCCCCAAACTGGGGGAAATCCGCAGTCTGGCCGTCGATCCGCAACATCAAGGCCGCGGCATCGGCAAGGCGCTGGTCGAAGCCTGCATTCACCGGGCCAAAGCCCTGGACGTGTTCGAGGTGTTGGCGGTGACGTCGGCGGAAGAGTTCTTCCGCAAGTGCGGCTTCGATTTCACTCTGCCCGGCGAGAAGAAAGCACTGTTCTATCAGACGCGGAAGGAATACTGAGGGCAGTGGGCGTGGGGGATAAATCGCTGAACGCGGATTGAATGTCTGAGCGCGAGACGAATGTCTGAGCGCGAGATGAATGTCTGAGCGCGAGATGAATGTCTGAGCGCGAGATGAATGTCTGAGCGCGAGATGAATGTCTGAGCGCGAGATGAATGTCTGAGCGGCACCCCGCGGGGATGGCCGACCGACCAGGCATCTGTCCGGCAGCGCAAGCCAACAGCCGCACGGCGACCGTGCGGCTGTTCAGAGGTAGCCTTGAGGGGCGCGCGGCACCCTAACAGCCAACCGACGCAACCCCGGATGGTCTCAGAAATCGACGCAGTTTTGTGCCGGACAGCCGGTAGAGCCGGGATGGCTCATGCCGCCAGACCCTTACACTTCGAAGCCCTTGCGGTATTCGCGGGTGACGTACTGCTGGGCGTCAGGGGCGTTGGTGACCTTCATGTTCACGCCGTCCCACTCGATCCGCTTGCCGGCGCGGAGCGCCACGTTGCCGAGCAGAATGGTTTCCGTCAGCCGGCCGGCGTATTCGAAGTTCGACCAGGCCAGTTCGGGTTTGCCTTCCTTGATGGCCATGGCGAATTCGGTGAAGTGGCCGGGTGACCGTTCGACCTCGGGCTTTTTGAAGTTCTCGAACTTTTCCTTGGGCAGCAGCACATAGTTGTTGTGGTAGTCGTCGCTGGAAAAGATCGAGCCTTTGTCGCCGATCACCAGCGAACCGCTGATTCCCTGCTTGACGCCGGGATGCAGTTCCTCGGGAGGCCGTTTGCCGCCGTCGTACCAGGTGAGGGTGCAGGGAGCCAGATCGCCGCGAGGACCGAATTCAAACTTGATGATCGACCACTTGGGATAGCTCTCCCGGCGGGCTTCGCCCGTCCATTCCGGATCGTGCTGGGCTTCGACGGCGATGGGGTTGAACAGTTGCAGCGACATCACGGCCATGTTGCAGGTATGGCAAGCCATGTCCCCCAAGGCGCCCGTGCCGAAGTCCAGCCATCCACGCCACTTGAACGGCGTGTACGCATCGCTGTAGGGGCGATACGGAGCCGGCCCCAGGAATTCGTCCCAATGGATGTAGGGCGGCACCGGCTTTTCCGGCGGACGCCCCTGCCCTTGCGGCCAGATCGGACGGTTGGTCCAGATGTGAATCTCGCGCACCTGGCCGATATCGCCGCGGCGAACAATCTGCACGGCTTCCCGATGGCCGCTCGACGCCGTGCCCTGATTTCCCATTTGGGTGCACAGTTTCTTTTCCGCGGCGACTTCCCGCATCATGCGGGCCTCGGCGACGGTGTACGTGAGGGGTTTCTGGCAGAAACAATGCTTGCCCATCCGCATCGCCCGCAAGGCGGCTGGAGCGTGCGTGTGGTCGGGCGTGCTGACCGTCACGGCGTCGATCTGATCCCCCATTTCGTCGAACAGCTTGCGGTAATCGTAATACTTCCTGGCCTTGGGGTTGGCGGCGGCCGCCTTTTCCAGACGCTCTTCGTCGATGTCGCACACGGCCACCACTTCTCCGTGAGCCGCGGCGTCTTCCCGATCGCTCTTGCCCTTGCCTTCCACGCCGATGCAGGCAAAGCGAATGACCTCATTCGCCGATCGTTCTTGCGTCCAGACGCGTGTGGAGGAGCCGACCCAGAACGCGACGCCGAGCGCCGACGATTGCTGGAGGAATTGACGACGGGTGGACTGACGACTCATGGAGTGTTCCTCTCGACAGACGGCGATTGATCATGCCAATAGGGCGGTCCGAGCGCGGATCATATCAACTGCGATCGAGACGTTCGAGTCTCCCAGAGGTGGGCGGCCGCGGATTTTTCGGTGCTGCCGCTGATTCCGTCCGTCGGGTGCCCCTTGTCATCCGGCCAGAATTGAGGCACCATGCACACTCTCCCGGGGGAAACGTGCCGACATGGACGAACGGACGCGCCAACTGGTGCAACTGCTGGACGATTTGCGCCGAGCCGGTGTGCGAGAATGGCGGCGATCCGCGGCACCGGCTGTACTCCCCCGCGACAGCAACACGGCTCTCCCCAGCGCCAGCAGGCCCGCGCCGCCGTCGCCCGCGGTTTGCACCCCTGCTCCCGTGGGCGACCGGCAGCTTACCGCGTCCGGCGAGCAGGTAGCCGCGTCGCAGCCGCCAGGTTCGGCATGGCGTGCCGATGACGCACCCAGGCCCGGTCTCGATTTCCACCCGCGGATGGCGGAAAAACTGGTTCCCGTCCCCGGCGTCGTGGCCGGTGGCCCAGTGCGCCCCGCATCCGGATCCGCATCCGCTCCGCTCCTCTTTCCGAATGTCGCCGTGCCCCAACAGCCCGCCACCCCCCCTGCCTGTCTGGCTTTTCAGCCGCTCGATTTGCCTTTGGCGGAACGGATCGAGCGGCTAGCCGTCCTGAAATCGCGCGTGGCTGCCTGCACGCGGTGTTCGGAGCTGGCGTCCACCCGCAAGCAGACGGTGTTTGGCGTGGGGGATCCGCAAGCACGGTTGTTGTTCATCGGCGAGGCGCCTGGGGCCGAGGAGGACCTGCAAGGAGAACCCTTCGTGGGCAAGGCGGGGCAGTTGTTGAACGACATCATTCGTGCCTGCCGCCTGCGGCGGGAAGACGTCTACATCTGCAACGTGTTGCGTTGCCGTCCGCCGGGGAATCGTCTGCCGGCTCCGCACGAGGCCGCCAATTGCCGGGAATATCTGGATGGGCAGATCGCCGTGGTGAACCCGGAGTATATCGTCTGCTGGGGGGCCTGTGCGGCTCAGAATTTGTTGGGAACCACGGAAAGCATCGGCAAGCTGCGGCGGAGGTTTTATCAGTATGGTCGCGCCAAGGTGCTGTGCACGTACCATCCTTCCTACCTGCTGCGCAACCCGGCGGCCAAAAAGGATGTGTGGGACGACATGAAATTCCTGTTCCTGGACATGGGCGTGGATTTGACCAGGAAGTAACGGCGCGGCGGCTGGCGTGCGGCGCGGCCGGATGCTAGAAGCCGGTTAGTCTTGCAGGGCGAACACCGGCTTCAAGAGATTGTCCACCGGGGCGTAATCGTCGCTGAGGACGATCCGGCCGGATAACTCCAACAGGGAATCCATTTGACCGCTCAGTTGCGTCCCCCGCTCGGTGGTTTCCAGGCTGGCGAAGGGCTGCCCCGACCATAACCCAGTGGCCGACAGGTTCTTCAGGTCGAGCGGCTGCTGGGCACAGACCACCACGTACGTATCCCGGTCGTCGTGTGGCAGCGCGCGGGACGTGCTGAACACATAGAGACAGGGAAACACGGCGGCCGCCGTTTGCACATAGCGGGCCAGGAAACGGCCCGGTCGCACGGCCCGCGAGGCCCGCACTCCCTGCTCGATGGTCTCGACCCACCGCGGATTCTCCGGGTCGAGGGCGATCAACCGCTGGCGGAGCGCGTCGGATACCGCCCCGCGAAAACCCAGCACGTAGTCGTTTTGACCCACCCGATATGTTTCCACCCCGGCGAACGGCTCGGGACACGGCGTCCAATCTTGCTCCCAATCGTGTGCGGCTTTCAGGGCCGCGGGCAAAGGCACCGGCAACAACCGCTTGTCCCGCGACCGCGCGGCCAGCTCCTTGATGGCGGTTGTCCACGCCGCGTCTTGCGGGGCGGCTTGCAGCAGTTCCATTTCTCGATTGACGGTCAATTCGCGGGTGGTGCGCAAGCGCAAGGGGGCTTGGGGCGTGCTCGGCACCACTTCCAACGGCGCCCAGCGGGGCAACAATTTGGGAACGGCGCCGGGGCGGCTCGACACCACGACCGCTTCCGGAAGCGGGGAGCCGTAATCGACCTCGGCGACTCCCACCGTCCCACCGGGAACTTCCGTGCGCGGATAAATGTCGATGATGTTTTGCTGCACGATGCCGCGCGGCGACAGCAGTTCCCGCAGCTTCCGATTGAATTCGAGGGTGGTGAGATGGAACGGCACGCTGAAATCATTGAAGGCGTCGCCGTAGATGAAGTCGTACAGGACCGGCGGCTGTCCGGCGGCGCGGCGGCGGCGATTGTCTTGCACGCGATCTTCCACGAAATTCCGGGCATCGCCAATGGTGGTGTGAATCCGCTGCTCGTCGGTGGGTGTCAAACCGAGTTCGGCTTGCACGGCGCGATAGACGGCGGGATCCAGTTCCGCCACGTCGATCCGCGTCGTGCCGGGGAACTCCGCGGCCAGCCACCGCGGGAAAACATAGCCTCCGCCCCCCAGGAACAACGCGCTGATATTTCCGGTGTGCTGGCGGAGGGCTTCCACGGCGGTTCGCCAGGCGTGTTGCGGGCTGAGGTTGATCAGGCGGTCGCGCAACTCGCGCGACATCTTCGCGTAAGCGGTCAGCACTTGCAGGGTGGCATCGTACCGCACGACCTGGAACAACTCGGCGGGAATCACCGTCCCGGCGGGCAATTCGTCGAGGGGCACCACGGTGTATCCGCCCCAATTCGAGGCATTGGTTTCCTTGTGGAGGCGTTCCAGGGCCGCCCAATAAGGAGCGTCGGCCGACAACTGGAGCAGTTCCTCGATCACGTTGCCGGTGAGGTGTTCGACCGTCAGCCTTCGCGTCGCGGGTTCGAAGTGCACACCGGCGGGCAAGTGGGCGAGGACGGCTTCCTCGGCGGGGAACGGCGGCACGGTCACGGTGGCGGGGGCACTGGGCCGCTCGACCGCCTGCTTGGTGACCGCCGCGTAGACCTGCTCGTATTCGTAGTGCAGGGCCGTCGGGTTGTCCGGTTCGTAATAACTGTGGATGAGTTTGTCGAGCCGCAGATAACGCACCAAAGACCCCTCGGAATAGTCGTCATCGACGCGGATGTACGAGTAGCTGCTCTCGTCGGTGTAGACGCCGGGTTGATCATCGCGCAACTTCAGCAGCAAGCCGATTTCATGCAATTTGCCGGCGAAGTTCTCGCCGAAAGTCCGCCAGCGATCCACGCGGGCGGCAGCGGTTTTTTCTTCACTGAACCAGCTCAGGGCCTTCCCCGCGCGGGTGCCCCATGCGCCGCCGATGTCTTGGGACGTGGTGGCGGCGGCCACGCAGATCGACAGGAATTGCAGCCAACCCACCAGCACCGCCGTGCGGAACACCCAGCGGGAACCGGCCACGCCCACGGCCAGCAAGGCCAGGACGGCGGCGGTCAACCCCACAATCGCGCGCGTGCCCCACACGTCGATCAAATAAAACCCGGTGAGAAAGGTGCCCACGATCGATCCCAACGCGCCCCAGGCGTACACATTGCCCACCGTGAGACCGGTGCGCGTGCTGCGGGCCAAGGCCATGCTGGCCACCAAGGGGGAAGTCGTGCCCAGGGCCAAAGCGGGCGCGAAAAAGATCAACGCCACCACGCACAGCACCCACATCGGCCAGCTCAGCGATTCGGGACGGCTGATGCCGGCCACTAGCTGGTCGAGCCACAACACGCTGGTGCAAGAAAAGCTGGCGAGCAAGTACATCCAGGCCAGCGTGCGGGACCGGTCGAAGCGATCGGCGAGCCAGCCGCCGATGTAATTCCCCACCGTGATGCCGGCCAACACCACGCCAATGACCGATGTCCACGTATACAGCGAACTCCCGACGTGCTTGGCGATCAATCGGGACGCCGTCAGTTCCAGCGTCATCACGCACACGCTGCTGACGAACACCAGCCAGTTGAAGCCGGCAAGCGCCCACCAATCGCCGACGCTCCGCGGCGCTGCCTCTCGGCGGGGACCACGCCGCCGCGGTTCGTCGCGCGCAGTTGTTTTCTGCACCACCGGAATGGCCGGCGCCTGTTCCGGAGACCACCCCCCCAATCCTCCGGGAATGGGGTAGCTTTCCGGTTCGGGAGACTGCGGCATCTCCGGCTGCCCCGTGCCGTGCATTGGCTCCCAGGGCGAGGCCGCATCTCCCGCAGGACGGCTCGGTTCGGTCATGACGGCGTTCCGCAGCGGTTCGGGGGGACTACAATACCGTGAGCGTTGCACTACGTTCGATCTTAGTCGCCCACATGGAGCAAGGGAAACCGCCGGCTTTCAGAAAGTGAACCGACGCATTATTTCGGTGGCAAGGCGATCCGGCGCGAACCTGCGGGGAATCATGGGCATCTGTAAATGAGAGGCAGACCTTCCACCCATGCACACAGGAGACAGACAACATGCATCCCACCAGCATCGACATCCCGGAACAGCAACGAGCCGAAGTGGTGCAACTGCTCAATAGCCGCCTCGCCGACCTGATTGATCTGCAACTCCAGGCAAAGCAGGCGCACTGGAACGTCAAAGGTCCGCACTTCATCGCCCTGCACGAGTTATTCGACGGGGTCTTCGCCGCGCTGACGGGGCACATCGATGCCACGGCCGAGCGGATCGCCGCGCTGGGAGGCACCGCGGAAGGGACGCTCGCCGCGATCCAGCAACGGACCAGCCTGCCCCCCTATCCGGTGACCTTAACCGATGGGATGCAGCACGTGGAGAAATTGTCGAAGTCCGTGGCGCTCGCCGGCAAGGCGGTGCGGGCGGATATCGTTCGCTCCGCGGAACTCGGCGATCACGACACCGCCGACCTGCTGACCGGCGTCTCGCGGGACCTCGACCAGCAGTTGTGGTTCCTGGAAGCCCACCTGCAAAAGTAGTTCCGCCGCTGGGATGAGCAGCATCCCTCGTTGGCAACGCGATCCGGCGCGAGCCACGCCAAGTGGCGCAGGCAACACCGTATGATGCCCGCGACGCCATGTGGCGACATGATGCCCGCGACGCCATGGGGCGGCGGCATGATGACCCTGCGGCGGCGGCGCCGGCAAGTGCACGCGGCGGCGCCGACAAGAGGACGCGGCGGCGCCGGCAAGAGCACGCGGCGGCGCAGGCCGGACGGCCGGCCGGACGGCCACTCCGCGGCCTGCCGCGGACGCGGATCACCGTGCGGCGGAAGCGCCCAGAAAACTGAACAGACCCTTGCGGGCTTTCTTCTCTCCCCCGCGCTCGTCATCCACGGCGGTCCCGCCGTCCAAGAGCGCGGCCAGGTGTTGCACGGCCTTGGTGACCTTGGCCCGCGGCGCCTGGGTGATCAATGGCACGCCGTTGTTGCGGGCTTCCACCATCGTGGCGTAATCGTTGGGAATCGTGGCGAACACCTCCCGACCCAACGTCTCGAGCGCCTTGGTCATGCTGATCTGCGAATCTTCCAGTCCCAGCCGATTCACCACCAGCTTGACCTTGGCATTCAACGACTCGTGCTTCTGAAAGTATTGCAACAGCCGCACGGCATTCCGCAGGCACGGCAAATCGAGCTGCGTGACGAGCAGGATATGGTCGGCGGCTTCCATCGCGGCCACATCGAGCGGCGTGAAACACTTGCTGATGTCGATCACCAGCCGCGAAAAGGTGGCTTTCAGGAGAGCGATCACCCGGCGGAGTTCCTCGGGCGTGATCGGCGCGCGGCCGGCTTCGAATTCGATCGGGCGGGGCAACAGGAAGGCGCCGCATTCGTGCTTGGTGAGCGACCGCTTCAGCAGGGCGTAATCGAGCCGCGCAATGTTCTCGGTGACATCCTGAATCGTGTAGTCGGGGATGATGTCCAACCACACATCGGCATCGCCCAGCGCAAGGTCCAGGTCGAGGACCGCGACGCTGCGGTGGGGGAGTTGCGCCAGGCAGCAGCCAAGATTGATGGCCAGCGAGGTGCAGCCCACGCCGCCGGACACGCCGGCGATGGTGATGACCTGGGAGGACGGCGTCTGGCCGACTTCCCCGGCCCGGGACAGGCTGCTGTGCCGCATGCGATCCAGCGCCGCCAGAAAATCATCCAGCTTCAGCGGCTGATTCAGGAATTCGCGGGCACCGTTGCGGATGGCCTGCAAAATCAGGCTGCCTTCCTGCGAGCTGCTCAGGGCCAGGATCTGGCAAGCGGGCAGTTCCTGATGAATGCGGGCGATCAGGTCCAGGGCTTTTTGGGGGTGGTTGTCCAGCGAAATCAGCGCCAAATCGGGTTGTGTCTGCAAGACGACGTCGGCGAAGAACTCGTAGCGGGCGCACTCCGCCTCCAGCCAGACGGTATCGATGCTCAACAGCAGGGTCTTCAGCGCACTGCGGGCGCTGTCATTCGGGTCGACAACAGCGATTCGGGTGACGCTTTTCATGGCTTCAGGCAACCTGACGAATTCCACCGGCTCTGTAACTTGTTCCTTCTCTGAATGCCCGGATACGAGCGGGACGACTCATTTACGATGCGCGGAGGGCCGGCGTGGACGTGCCGGTTCAATCAATTCGCCCGCCGGGACTTCGAACTGATGTCCCGCGGGGCTGATCTCCTGGCCGGGAGGTCGCGGCGCGGGCCGCGAAGCCATGCTCGGCGGCGTTGGTGTCCGCGCTGGCCCCTGAGACGGAGACGCCGCGCGGGACTCCGGCCGACGGTTGTTCGCCGCGCTCGGCAAGCTGGGATGCGGCAAGGGGGGCAGGTGCGTTGGGGGCGAAATCAATCCGTCTTCCGTGGTTGGTCCCGGCGGGAGCGAACCTGGAGAGGTTGACGGCGGCGAATTACCGGCGGGAGTCGCGGGGGGAGCCATGATGGCGGCAGGTCCCGGCGCCGAGGTCAGCGGCGGGCAGTCGGGCCCCGCGCAGGGGTCGCCGTAGTTCGGAACTTCGATGAATCCGCTGCCGATCAACTCCCGATCGGTGGGCACCGCGGTGGCTTTGCCCGGGCCGCCGGGAGGCACTTGCTCGGCGGACATCGGGGCCACGTACTCGGGCGTGATCAGCACAATCAGTTCGGTTTCGGCGACGTCGTACCGCACCCGACGAAACGCCGCCCCCACGCCGGGGAGTTCGCCCAGAAACGGCAGCTTGTCGGTTTCGGCGGTGTAGCGGCTGGCGATCAACCCGCCGATCACGAGGGTTTGGCCGAATTCCATCACCGTTTGGGTTTCCACGGTGCGTTTGGTGAGTCCGGGGACCGTGGTGCCTCCCAAGGTGACGGCGGTGGAGAAATCCCGTTCCGATACTTCGGCCCGAATCTGCTGCTTGAGGGTGTTCGGTCCCAAGACGATGGGCAGGGACTCCAGAACGACGCCGAACTCTCGCCATTCGATGGTCACGGTCCCCAGGCTTTGCGGCACGGGGATGGGAAATTCGCCGCCGTTGATCAAACGGGCGCCTTCGCCGCTGCGCGTGACCAGCACGGGTTCGGCGCTGATCTTCAGCAGCCCTTCTTCCTTGAGGGCTTGAATCAGGCCTTCGAAGACGAAGTTATCGGTGGCGATCCCCAAGGCCAGCGACGCATTACTGAGCTGGTTGTCCGCGAAGGTGGCCGCGGGAGGACCGCCGAACGGCAAGGTCAACGTGCTCAGCGGCGAAATGGGGCCGGGAGTGGAGACGACGACGGCATTCCGGCCTGTCGCCGAGAAGTTGATGCCGAACCGGCGAATCGCCGAACGTTGTGCCTCCAGGATTTTCACCCGCAATTGCACGTCTTGCGGTCCGGCGACTTTCATTTGGTTGAGGACGTCGGCCCCGTAACGGCTGGCGATGTCGACGATTTCGGTGATTTGGTGCGGCTCGGCGACCCAGCCGCGCAGCAGGATGGTGTTGCGGATCATGCTCACTTGCACGGCCGTGTTGGGAAACAGCCGCCGCAGCATGGATTCGACCACGCGGGCATCGCCCGAGACGAGGATTTCGACGTTGTAGACGCGGCCATCCGCGTCGGTGACGACGATGGTCGTGACGCCTTGGCTGAGCGCCTGGACGCGAATTCTTCGGGCGGAAGTCTCGCCCGGTGCCGGATCCATCGGGGTGATCGACAGCACGGTGGGATCGAAACCGTCGACCCGCACCAGCCCCTGGGGAAACTCCAAGACCCGCGCGAAGCGTTCGACGATTTCCAGCGACGACCGCGGTCCGCTGACCGACACCACCTCTCCCGAGACGGCCGGTGATGGCGGCGACGCCGTTTGGGTGTATGCCCTCGGCGGGCACCAGCCGCCGATCATCATCAGCAGCGCCAACCACACTCCGCCGCTGCGCCATCCGCTGTTTCCAAGCATCCCTGCACCTCGACTGGAATACGGTCCCTCGGTTCCGGTCGACCCCCCGTGGCCTTGGGATTCTCTCCTAGGGTGTGGCTGAAGACGTCAACGGCTCCGAGGGTGCGGAGCGACCGCGGCCCGAAAACCAGCGTTGCCACGACGACCACGGCCGTGTCGCGGTCTCGCGCGCGGAATCGTCGGTCGTTGGCGTCACCGCCTCGTCGATTTCAAATTGATAGACCTTCTTGTCGTCTCCCTGAAACACTTCCACCTTCCAAACCGGCTTGGCCGGCCTGGCCGCCTCCTGCGGATCGGGTGGTGGTCCTTTGACGAATTCGGCGAACGACGGCTGGGTTGCCACTTGTGGTTCCGCTGGCTCGGCCGCTGGCGCCTGCGCCACCTGTTCTTCATTCATTTCGGCCGACAATTCGTGTTGCAGGCGTTCCAATTGCTGCTCGTCGGTGCCCTCGGCGACCACGGCTTCCTTGTCGAGGACGCTCCGCAACGTGAGGTGCAGTTCTCCCTTGCTTTCCGCGTATTTCAGAATTTGGGCCTGGATGGGCGTGACCAGCAAGGTGACGCCTTTCACGTCCTTGGCCGCGGTTTCTTTTTCCGCCAGATCGCTCCCCATGGTTTGGTTGCCCATGGCAAACACCTGGATGTACTGCAAAATCGTCCGTGTCCGCGTGTCTTTCGGTCCTCCTCGGCGGTTGAGCTGATAGGTGAGGATCACATCCACGCGGTCTCCCGGCCGCATGATCCCGCTGTGGATCATCGTCGGATCGACTTTCAACGTCGCCAGACGCATGCCCGGCGGGATTTCGACCGATGTCCCAAACTGACCCTTTTCTCCCAATTGCGCCAGCAAAATCGGCTGCCCCGGATAAGCGCGTGACTTGAGTGCCCGCTCGGCGTATTGCGCTTCTTTCGTCACCGCGCCTTCGGGGACGTGTGTCCGGGGAAACTCCTTGAACACCACCAGTTCCGGCGTCAGCCGCACTCCGGGATTGATGCTTTGGCGCGCCACCAACACCGGCACATGATCCCCCTTCGTTCCCTGGTTCCGCGCCAGCAACTGCCGGGCGCCGATCATGGCGATCAAGCCGCACCCCGCAGCCACCGTAAACAGCATCAACGACTTGGACTTCATGGGAACGTGACTCCCCTCGCGCGGAGCGGTCCGACCACCGGTCCCGGCGGTCGATGCTTCGGCAGGGCAAGCCGCGCGGCCCACGTCCTCCTACCGGTACATCGACCAACCACTGTTAAATTCTTCAGTTTATGACGGACTTGCCGGAAACTCCGGCTCTGACGATTCCGCAGATTCCTCGGCGGCAACCTGTCCGGCTCCCCCGCCGACGCGGACGGATTGCCTTCGCGAACCAGCCGATCCGCCCGTCAACGAGCCGGTCCGCCGCGCTGACGCGACATCAGATCAAACCGGCGTACACGAAGTACGCAATCGAACCAATACAGATGGGAATGCCGTAAGGCAGCAACAACATCGAAGGCTTCCGTTCGGCGGCAATGGCCGACAGTTGCCGCGGATCGCGGATCGTCAGCCATTCCTGCGCGATGATCAGGAAGTTGGTCGTGTGGTGCGTCAACTTGCCGCGATACCAGGCCATCGCCACGGCCATCACGGCACCCACCACCACCGACACGCAGAAGGCATACCAGGTGGTCGCGGCGCCAACCCAGGCTCCCATGCCGGCCATCAGCTTGACGTCGCCCGCCCCCATGCCGCCCACGCTGTATAGCGGCAGCAGGCACAACAGTCCCACCAGCATGCCCAGAGCGCTGTGGCCCAGCCCTTCCCAGCCGCCGGTCCAACCACCGTACAACAGTCCGGAAAAGACCAGGGGATAGGTCATCCAATTGGGCACACGGAGCTGCCGGCCGTCGATCCAGGCGGCCCAGATCAGCACCACGCTGACCAGCTTGATGTGCCAGTGTTCCGCGAGGAACTGCGTCCAGTCCATAGGTCCGTCAACCTTTCATGCAGGGGATAGGGGGCAGGACGATGTGCCGCGAGGCAGAACCGGGCGATGGACCGCCAACGCGCGGCGACGCCGCCGCGCGGTTCCGCAACGGGGCTCAGCGACCACACAGGAACGGCATCGTGCTGGCCAGGCCAATCAGGGCGGCGGTCCACCAGGGCAGCCACAACGTATTGGCCAGATCCACCCAAAAGGGAAACATGGCGCCAGCTCCTTATCTCCAGGGAACGCTCCGCCTGGCCGCGGCGAATCTTCCAACGCAACCAGACCGTCCAGCCGAACAGGTCGACTGGACGGCCTGTAGTGCACCAGAATCTGCCGTTGCCCCGCGGACGGTTACTGCAACGCGTCGGCCGACTGCTGGAACTTGGCCGAGGCGTTCGTGCCGATGGCTTCAATCGCCGTCAAGCACACGATGACGATCAAGGCGAGCATCACGGCGTATTCCACCGCGGTCGGCCCATCTTCGGAGACCAGGAACTTCTTCACACTGCCGAGGAATTGAGTCATTGCACCCCTCTCTGAATCGTTTGCGCGGACGAACACCATGCCCATCCGCAACTGTTTGAGACCGCTCGATCTCGTCCGCACGCGCGGCGAGTGGCAGAGTCTCGGCACCCCTCTGAATTCGGCGTCGGAGAACCGCCCCCTGGCGAGGGATCGCTCCGTTCGCACACGCAAACCTAGGTCACCCGCCGAGGGAGTCAAATCGATTCCGCAAGAAAAAGACCGCCAGTTGCAGAGTCCGGCCGCGGCGAATGGCCGGTTGTACCGGCTGGCTGCGAAACAACCGCCGAATTCGGCGGGCCGTCCAGCCCCCCGTGCCCTCCTGCATTCCTTGATCCGTTGCGTTTTGACCACATCGGTAGTGTCGGTGTTCTTCGGTTGCTGTCGGTGTTCGGCAGTTGCTGTCGGTGTTCTTTGATTGCTGTCGGTGTTGAGCGGTTGCTGTCGGTGTTCGGCGGTTGCTGTCGGTGTTCAGCGGTTGCTGTCGGTGTTGAGCAGTTGCTGTCGGTGTTGAGCGGTTGCTGTCGCGCTGGTGCGACCAGAGTGGTCGTCGGGTAGAATTTCGGTCTCGTTCCGCTGCGGGAAAGGCTGCCTCATGCACACCAACGATCGGGAGCGGTGGTTCGCGCGTCGGGGAATGTCGCGGCGCCAGTGGCTGGCGGCGAGTCTCGTTCTTGGTGGAAGCATGGGGCTGCATCGGTCCGATCCGCAATCACGCGTGGCCGCCCAGGAGTCGCTCATGGACTTGCCCGTCATCGATACGCACCAGCATCTCTGGGACCTCGACCGGTTCCGTCTCCCGTGGCTGCAAACGGAAGATGTGCCCGCATTGCGGCGGAGCTTCGTGATGAGCGATTACTTGCAGGCCACGCGCGGATTGAACGTCGTCAAAACGGTGTACATGGAAGTCGACGTCGCGCCCGAGCAGCAGCTTGCCGAGGCGGAATACGTGTTCGATCTGTGTGCCCGAGACGACAATCCCCTGGCGGGGGCCGTGATTTCCGGCCGGCCGGCCGCTCCCGACTTCGCCGCATACATCCGTCCCCTAGCACGCAACAGCTACCTGAAAGGGGTGCGGCAAGTGTTGCACGTGCCGTCCACTCCGCCCGGCTATTGTTTGCAGCGGCAATTCGTGCACGGCATCCAACTGCTGGGCGATCTGGGGCTGCGCTTCGACCTGTGCATGCGGCCGGGCGAGCTCTACGACGCCGTGAAGCTGGTCGAACAGTGTCCCCGCACGCAATTCATCGTGGATCATTGCGGCAACATGAGTGTTTCGTCGCGCGATGCAGAACTGCGGAAGAAGTGGCAAGGCGCCATGCAAGCACTCGCCGCCCTGCCCAACACCGTCTGCAAGGTCTCCGGCATTGTGGTCACCGCGCCGCCGCAGTGGACGCCCGCTGATCTGGCCCCGAACATCCAGTTCACCCTGGATACCTTCGGCGCCGACCGCGTGCTGTTCGCGGGAGATTGGCCGGTCTGCACGCTCCGCGCCACCTTCGCGCAGTGGCTGTCGGCATTGAAGGCAATCGTCCAGGACCGCCCGCTGGCGTTCCAACGGAAGCTCTTCCACGACAATGCGGTTCGCGTGTACGGGCTGGCTTGAGGATCAGCCTTCGGCCAGCCACGCCAGCACCAACACGATGCAGATCACAACGACGATCCACAGCCACGGCGGGCGCTGTTCGGGCGGGCGGTCTTCGTCCGAGAGGTAATGCTCACAGGCGGGGCACCGGGGGGTGTCCGCGAGGATTTCCGTGCCGCAGTAGGGGCACTCCATCAGATCGCTGTCGGTGGTTCCGTCGCTTTCGTCCGGCCAATCCCCGTCGTCGATCCAGGAGTCGTCCTCGTTCCAGGCAGTGGAGGGCATGGGTAATTCCTTGTTGCCGTCAATCCCGACCGGCAGCCCCCGTGGGGCCGAGTGGCGGCGGCGGTGTCTCGGCGCGCTCTGCCAGCTGTTGGGCGGCCCAGCTCGCCAGTTGTTCCCGAAAGATTTTCGAGTTGTGGCGAATGTCCACGGGAAAGGGGGATTTGTAGAGGATGATGCGAATGTCCCGCGTGTGCTCGAATTGTGCTCCCAGCGCCAGCAGTTCTTTCGTGAGCTGGTCTTCGGTGAGCGCGGTCGCCGGCTGTTCCCGCTCGACGCAGAGCACGGGAGTCGTCACGCCTTGTCGAGTGACACCCACCAGGGCCGTGCGAAACACCGCCGGGTGAGCGTTGAACACGCCTTCGACGGGGTCGGTGAAATAGGTTCGCTGAGGAGTGACCACGCGCTGCGATTTGCGGCCGCAAAACCACAACCGGCCTTGGGCGTCGAAGTAGCCCACATCTCCCATGCGGTGCCAGCACTTCCCCCGTTGGGGATCGGGAATCTTGGCCAGCGCGGTGAGATCGGGGCGGCGGAAATACGCCTGGGTCACCACGGGGCCGTACACGGCGATTTCGCCGATCTCGCCGGGGGGCAGCAGCAGTTCGTCGGACCAGCAGGCAATTGGTTCATCGGAGAGGCGAATAATGCGGACCTCGATCTGCGGGACCGGGCGCCCCACGCAGGTGCCCGCCCCCTGCTCCGTTTGCCTGCGGGTGTCGCGCAACACTTCGTCACTGTCGATCACCGCCACGGGCAAGGCTTCCGTCGCCCCATAGGGGGTGAAGATCTTCGCCGTCGGTTCCAGCAAACGGACGAACCGTTCCAGAATCTGCGGAGCCACGGGCGCACCTGCCGTCAGGACGCGGCGAATCGACGGCAGCTTGCCCGTCTCGCGAGCTGTTTCCTCTGGTTCCGCCGCGGCAGCTCGTCCCACCCGATCGAGCAGTGCCGGGGAACCGAAGAGATTGGTCACCCGAAATTGCCGCGCCGGCTCCCAAATTTCGGGCGGGGAAACTCGGGCCGGACGGGTGAAATCCATCCGCGGAATGACCGAAGTCATGCCCAAGGCCGGTGCAAACAGCGCGAATAGCGGAAACGTGCACAGATCGACCTCCCCCGCCTCGATGCCGAACATCTGACGCAACTGTTCCACTTGCGCGGCGAAGATGCCGTGCGTATACACGGCTCCTTTCGGGACGCCAGTGGATCCGCTGGTGAAAAGGATGGCGGCCGGATCATCGGGCTGGGGGAAACAAAACGGAACCTCGCCGTGCGCCGGCTCCGCGGTGAAGGCCGCCGTCGCCAGGCCAAACGGCGACCAGCGTCCCGTGCCCGCCACAATACATGTCCGCAGAGTCGGCCGGCCCCATCCCAAGCACCAGCGCGCCAAGTGGGCTTTCGGAATGCCGACGAAGGCCTCCGGTTGGGCCTCGGCCAGGCAACGACCCAGATGGGCCACGCCCATGCCGGGATCGACCAGAACCGGAACCGCGCCCACTTGCAGCAGCGCGTAGACGAGCCGTGTCAGTTCCTGCGAGGGGGGGACCATCAACACCACGCGCGTGCCCCGCCGAATCCCCGCCTTGTGCAACCCCAACACGTAACGTTGCACCGCCGCCAGCAACTGAAAGAAGCTTTGCGCGGCATACGTTCGCTGGCCGCGGCGGGATCGCGGCTCGAAGACCGCCGTCCGCTGCGGGAATAGCGCGGCATGGCGGAACAGCCATCCCGCGACGTTGCCCGACGAGATGACGGCTTCCGGGTCGGCCACGAAGCGTTGCAGCAAACTCCGCTGATCGGAAGTGAGTCGATCGGGAAAGGGGGCGGCGCGCTCCGCGGGAAACGTGGTGCTGGGCTGCGGCATGGGGCTCGTCGCAACAGATGGCGACTGCCGATCGGCAACAGATCGGCAGGGGCTACAGGAAATCGCGGATCAGCGGCAGCAATTCATCGGCGGCATCTTCCAGAACGTAATGTCCGCAATCGGCGAAACGGTGCACGATCGCTTGCGGAAAACGCCGCCGCCATTCGGCCAAAAAGTGATGATCAAAGACGAAATCGCGGTCGCCCCAGCCGATGAGCAGGGGTTTGTCGGCCAAGAGGGACAACCGGTGTTCCGTTTCCATGACGGTGGACCACGCGGGATCGCCGGGTCGAAGCGGAATGTCTTGCACGAAGCGATGCACGGCGATCCGGTGGGCCCACGAATCATACGGCGCGCAATAGGCCCGGGCGACGGCGGGCGCGAGGGGACGGCGCGTCACGCAAGAGCGGACCGCGCCGCGGCTGAAGGCATTCAACCCTCGCACCAGGCATGCTCCCACGATCGGCATGCGGGCCAGTCGCAATTGCCAAGGAACCGGCTTGCTCTCGGGCAAGCGAAACGCCGCGGAATTCAAGACCACCAGTTTGCGGATCCGCTCGGGATAACGGGTGGCGTAGGCAAAACCAATCATGCCGCCCCAATCGTGCACCACGAGCGAAATCGGCGCGCGCAAACCCAACCCGTCGAGCCAGGTTTCCAAGTCCTGCACGCGCTGCGCCAGAGTGTAGCGATACTGGGAAGCGGAAGGTTTGTCGGACCACCCGCAACCCAGATGGTCGCAAGCCAGGCAACGGAAGCGGTCGGCAAGGAACGGAATCAGTCGACGCCAGTAATAACACCAGTTCGGATTGCCGTGCACCAGCACCACCGGCTCACCTTGCCCCTCGTCAAGGTAGTGCATGCGCCAGCCGGCCACTTGGGCATAACGGCTGACGAACGGGAAATCGGGAAAGGACGCCGGGGGCTGGTCGTGTGAGGTAAGCGGGAACACAACTTCTCTTCAGGTGCGGTTCTCTTCAGGTGCGGGAGATCGCCACCGGCAAACGGCTCGCTGTCGAACTCCAGGGGTACCTGCCAGCATCATCGGGTCAGCGCGATGTTCCGCGGAAGTCCACCGTCTGGCGCGGTCGTTGGAGATCATTCACAGCGAACAAGATCATCCAGATCATCCAGGGCGCAACAGTCTCGTGCCGCGGGCCGCCGACGGGGGTGCGGGCGGGGCCACGGCCGCATTGGCCCGCCGCCCCGCTTGGCGACGAGTTACCAATCCAGGGCCAGCATCAGACAATTCAGGCCGCTTCCAATCCCCAAAAAACCGACGCGGTCGCCGCGTTCGAGAAATCCTCGCTCGTCGGCAATAGCGGCTGTCAGCGGCAAGGACACGGTGCCGATGTTGCCCAGGTAGGGAAACGTGCAAAAATCCTTTTCCAGCGGAATGCCGAGCTTCTGCAACACCTGTTCGCGATGTCCCTTACCCACCTGATGGCAGATGACCTTGTCGATCTGGTCGGGTCGCAACCCCACCTTCGCCAAAAAGGAATCCCAGGTTTTCAGGCCCAAATCGACGCCATAGCGCAGCACGGAAATGGAATCGGTCTGCATGAATTGATGAAAGGCGTGAGACAGCCGGGCCGGTAGCAGGCCGGCCACCTTGTCTTGCAGCAGCGACGGCATGAGCGCGCCGAATTTGGTTTGCGTCAAGGCCGAGGGCAACACGGCTTCGACTTTGTCAATCGCCGCCGGCAGCAGCGATTCAAACCCCCAGCGGCATAAGGAATGGTGCTCCGGCGCGGCTTTGGTCACGCCTCCCAGCAAACGGTGGGGCGTCTCGCGGCCGAAGGAACCGTCGGTCAGCAGCACGGCCACGGCTCCCGATCCGCCCGTGAGCGTGGCCAGCGAACTCGTGAGCGCCTCCATGCTCATCTCTTCCAGCAGACGCTGGATGGTGTATTCGATGATTTCTCGGGCCGTTTCGCACGACACCACCATGCCGGCGCGAATCTGTCCCAGTTCGATGCGATTGGCGATATCCACCATGCCGTTCAAAACGCCCAGGCAGGCGTTGCTGACATCGTACACGGCGGCATCGGGGCTGATACCGATATTTGCCGCCACGCTGCACGCGGTGGCCGGTTCGAATTGTTCCCGGCACACGCCGGCGTAAATCAACACGTCCAGGTCTTTGCCCCGGACAGGCGATTGCTCCAAGGCGCGCCGCGCGGCCTGGGTGGCGCCTTCACTCAGGCGGTAACCCTGCTCCCACCAGCGACGTTCGGCGATACCCGTCCAGGCTTCCAATTGCCCCGGCGGGATGCGGAGCTTGCGGTACAGTGGCTCCAGGCGGGCTTCGATCTCGGTGGAAGTGACCACCACCGGCGCTAGCTCGTAGCCGATCGCGTCCAGATAAACGCGCGCATACTTCATGGCCACGATGAACATCCTCCACGACTGCTGCTTCGACACGCCGGGCAAGACACGGCACAACCCCTTGATTCACCCCCTCCTGCACCACAACCCGCGGATCGACGCCCCGTCACGCCGGGGCGCCGGCGGGGACGTATCCCTCGACCGCATGATCCGTCCAGCGGTCGATTCCTCAACGAGGTCTTCCATCAGGTAGCTGACACGAGTTGTACCGTGAAATCGCGCATTTGGTAGATCACCCGGCCGTCCACCGACAGAAATCCGCTCGCCGTCGCCGTGTGCTGGCGGTCGTCGACGGCGGTAATCACCGCCTCCACCGTCACCTGTCGATCGGTGGGAACGACCTGTCCTCGATAAACCCATTCATGCGGCCGCCCCAGCGCCACCGCGGCGAACTCAGCCCGCGGGGGCACGGCCGTCGATGTTATGATCGTCTGGGGAATCGCGGAAGGGCCTCCCGCCTCCGTTGGCTCCAGGTGCGACACCCTCCACCGCTCGGCGGCGTAAATCTTCAACAGTTGCAGAAAGGATTCCAGCCCCAGCGATCCTGGCCAGACAGGGTCTTGATAAAAGTGTGCCTTGAAAAACCACGCCTCGGGATCGACCCCCACGCTGCCGCGGAGGAAGCCGAGTCCGTGCGGGCCGCCATCCGGCACGAACAGCTCCATGTGTGCCACCATGCGGAAGCGCTCGTCGGGAAACGGCGGCGCCGTGGGGACGGGGAACGACCTGCCGCGCGCCCTTTCCGCGGTTGTGGGCTGGTACACCCTCGCGTCGCGCAAACCCACCTGGTTGCTTAATGCGGCCTGGGAGAAAAAGCCGAAATACGTCGTCCCCTGATAAACGGGCTGCTCCTCGCGGCGCAGGTCGAACTCGAAGTGCTGAATGATCATGCCGGCCGATTGCGACACCCGCGTGATGCGGACCGTGGTGGTCAGCGTTCCGGCCTCGGGAGTGACGTCTGCCCATTGCGTGGCCTGACCCCCCAGATTCCGGAAGGACAAATCGACCTCGCTCGTGAGCGCCGAGCCAAGATATGCGGCCAGCCATCCGCACGGTTGCAGGGCCGTTTCGAGCAGGACGGCGAACGGCATGCGCCGCTGTCGATTCGCGGCGAAATACCAGGCGTCGGGTGGCACATCATACTCGGCTGCAATCACGCCGCCGGCTTGGAGTACCCACGGTTCGCAGTGCTCGATGGCCGTGATGCGGTCCAGGAATTGAAACGGAGGTCCGGGCAAGCGGGCGATTTTGCGCTCCGCGTCGAAGATGCGGTACCGGTCGCCAAATGCCTCGGAAGGTTTCCCGATGGCAAACGCCGTGATGCGGTCGGTGTCGAACAAGGGGGGACGGCGCGCGCGGCGTGACCTGCCGGTCGTGGACTGCCCGGCGATAGGCTGTCCGGCGGTAGGCTGCCCGGCGGTAGGCTGCCCAGCGGTAGGCTGTCCGGCGGTAGGCTGCCCGGCGATAGGCTGTCCGGCGATAGGCTGTCCGGCGGTAGGCTGCCCGGCGGTAGGCTGCCCGGTGATAGGCTGCCCGGAGGGCGTGGGTGCGGTCTCCCCTGTTCGGTTCGACCACAGCCGTTCGATGTCCCGCCGAGTCAACCCCGACAATCGCAGCGACATGTCGGTGATCTCGACGATCGGTTTGCCGTCGGCGTACATCAGTGCGTCGGCCAGGCAATAGGGCGTCTGGTCCGCAACGGAGCCGTTGCCCCGCGGTCCGCCATAGCCCAATTCCTTCAAGGTGATCTCATACCGCACGGTGCGGGTGGAGGCCGTCACCTGCCCGCGGCATTTGAGGCGGCTCTTGACGCCAGGGACTGGCTCGTACACCACCTGGCCCGTTTCCCCCACCCATCCCATCCGGAGCAAATACACCCGCAGCGTGTGCAAACAGCACTCGTACATCAACGTGCCGGGCATCACCTGGTCGTCGCAAAAGTGGCACACGAGAAACCAGTCGTGGGGATGGATGTCGGCTTCGCCGCGAATCTGGCCGAGACCGTATTTCCCCCCGCCGGGTTCCAGAGACACAATGCGGTGCACGAGCCGCAGCCGGCCCGAAGGCAAGGTTGTGGGGCTTTTGAGCGGCAAGCCGGCAAACACCGGCCCGAAACACGCGGCAAGGTCTCCCTGGCGAAGTGCTTCGAGTTGGGCGTCGGAGTAGGAGCCTGGGGTCAACGGCACGGGATCGGACCAATCCGCCGGACGAATCCCGGGGCGTGGTTGGCGGTCCAAGGAAGTGTGGACGATGCCCTGCCCCGCGGCTAATTCCGCCGGAGTAAAGAAGCCGGCGCACCCCTCGCGCATGGTCAGCAGGGGACGGCCATCCACCATGGCGTCGAACTCGAACCGAAACAGATACGTGGCTCCCTGCTGGAAGAACTGGTTGATGCGAATGTCGTAGCGAATGGTTTTGCCCGGACCCGGCAAGGCATCGTGGAACGTGACAACGGCGTCGAGCAGGCGATACATCGCCCGTCCTTGCGTTTGAAAGTCGATTCCCAGCCAACCGGAAAGAAACAGGTCCGCCTGCCCCGATTCGACGGCAAGACACGTCGGGATGCGGCCGCAGTCGAGATACCAATCGTCCGGGTGAATATCGTGTTCCGTGATCACGCGGCCGCGGGTCATCGACAGGGGTTCGCCTTCGATCGCCAGAATGCGGTCGACGAGCATCAAGGGCACATCGGGCAGCCGCACCCGCGTGGGGAACGCGTCGATGGGGGCAAACCGCGGGCCGAGCACGTTGCCGATCTTCCCAATCGCGAATTCGAGGCACTGCGCGTAATTCAGGGCGCGCGGCGGCTCCCCTGGCGGCGCCACCGATGCCGCGCGGTGGGCGGGCGGCCTGGATGCCGGCGCGATCAGACAATCGTCCGGCACGGTACGGCAGGTTGGCTGCCGGGGAACCAGGTCGGTCGAAGTGGCAACCCTGCGGGAGGCGGGGGTTCGTCCTGGATCGCGGATCAAGTCTACCGCCAGGAGTTGGGTCTGTTCGGAAAACCGCAGGAAGGCGGCATGGGCCGCGGAACGTTCCGTCATCCAAGCGTCCCACGTGGCGAGGAGGGAATCGCTGGCGAAAGAGGGCTGGCCGTCGGGATGGGGCACCGCTGTTGCGGCGCGTGCGACGAGGCTCCGCTCCATGGTCGGCTGAACTGACATCGCGGCCGGCGCCTGGACCAGCGGTGCCGGAGGCGGGACCAGCGGCGCCTGGCGCGAGACGAGCGGCGCCGGGGGGGGATCGCTTTGTTGTGCGGCAGGGACAGTGCGCAACCGAGGCGTTGAGGATGGCTGGGCGACGGGGGCCGGCAGGGGTTCCAGTGTGCCCTTTGACCGAAGGGGACGCAACGCGGAGGTGGTTGGAAAGGGAGGCATGATCGCCTGAATCACGACGTACCGCGGCTCCGCGGCGGCTGGGCGAGTTGGTGTCGACACGGAGGGGCTGCCGTTGGCGTCCCCGTGGGTTGGACTGGCATGCCCGATCGCCGCGTGTATCTCGTGCTCGACCGAGTGCAGGTCGTGCTCGGCGGAGTGCATCGCGTGCCCGGCGGGGTGCATCGCGTGCCCGGCGGAGTGCATCGCGTGCCCGGCGGAGTGCAGGTCGTGCTCGGCGGGGTGCAGGTCGTGCTCGACGGAGTGCATCACCTGGGCGCCAACAGGCAACCTGCGTTCCGCCCGAGGGGTTTCCGGCCGGACGCGTGCCACCGGGTTGAGGGCCGGGAGCGGCGGTGCAGCCGAGGGGGCGGACGCGGAAAGGGTCGAGTGGGCGGTCGAGGGGCCTGCATCTAATGCGGCGAGTTGGACGGGTATCCGCTGTACCAGCAGTTGAGCCAAAATTCCGAGGGCATGGCGTACCGGGTCGGCCGTCACCGGACAAAGGGGTGCTTTCCAGTGGGGACGGCGGCCGAGAATTTCGTCGATCATTTTGGTGCAGGACGATCCGGGGCCAATTTCGAGGAAGCCCCGGATGCCGTCGCGGTAAGCCGTTTCGATCAGTCGGGGAAAGTCGACGGTCTGCACGGCTTGCGCGAGAATGGCCTCGGCCGCGGTGCGTTGCGTCAGCTTGAAGCGTTCGCCGGTGGCCCCGCTGTAGAAGTCGATGCCCTCTGGGGGCGTGGTTTCCAGCAGATGAAGCTGGTAGTAGGCGTCGGCGACGGCTTGCGGGATTTCACAATGAACCGTGCTCGGGGCCGAAAGAGGCACGAATTGGGCCGCGAGTTCCCGCACCACGCTTTCCACCGCGTCGCGCTCACCGCCAATCACGCATTGTGAGGGCGTGTTGACGATCAACAGATACACCCGACGGTACTTCCGCAGGACCGAGCGGACCTCGGCTGCCGACCGATTGACGACGCCGGACAACCACGGAACGTCCCTGCCTTGAGGCACTCGCCAGACTTCGCGCGCCGCATTGAAGGGAAACACCAGATCGCTGCCGAACAGGGGCGAAGCCTCCATCCGCCGCAGCATTTCGTCCCGATCGGTCCACGCCCGCAGTCCGAACAGTGCCGCCGATTCCCCCAGGCTGTAACCCACCGCCGCGCGGGGGCGCACGCCCAAGAGGTCCAGCCAGTCGCACAGGGCGGCTCCGACGCTGACCTGTCCGAAAATCATCGCCTTGTGATCACGGGCGATCGCGTCGGCCGACGCGCTGTGCCAGATCAATTCGGGGCGGAACTGGCTCCGCAACCGTTTGTTCTCCGCGTGTTGACGTCGCACGACATGCGGCCAGGCCGCCAAGAGTTCCCGCCCCATTCCCACAAAGTGGTTCCCCGAGCCAGGGAAAACGAACGCCAGTTGGCCTTCGCGCAACAGCGGTTTGGCGGTGAAGTGCACTCCGGCATGCGCGGCGCCTTCCCCACCCTCGCCCCGCAGGTGACTCCGCAACCAGCAGAGGCGCTGGCGCAATTCGGCGGGCGTTTCGGCAAGTACGACCGCTGCCAGACGGCGTTGAGGATCGAGCGGTCGACGGCGCCGCCACTCGCGTGCCTGCTGCTCCACCGGCACGGTGTCGCTCACTCCCGCCAACAGCTCCGCGGCGCCAGCGTCGATCTCGGCGTGCGAATCCCCCTCGATGGCGAACAGACCGATCGGTCGCGCGACCATCGGCCCGGCGCTCGGACGGGGAACCTGCGCGGCGGCGGGTTCGGTTTCGACAAGCTCCACCCGCAGGCTGTCGCCGTGCGGCGTACTAGCGACGATCTCGTATCGCCGGGGACCTTCGCACGCGTCGTGCAACCAGCATTCCGGTCCCTGCCGCGTGCTGCCAGGTTGCAGGTGATGAAACAGGGCCAGAGCGCCGTGAACGACGTTGACGAGACCCGTGACGGCGCCGCAATCGCCCAGTTCCGCCGCGATTCCACCAGCCGCTTCCTCAGCCGCTTCCCCAGCCGTTACCAGAGTCGTTACCCCAGTCGCTTCCCCCGCCGCGTCCCCAACCACGTTCGCAGCCGCTTCCGTGGCCCCTTCTCCCGCCGCCGACCGTGTGGGCTTGGCGGCAGGAGCGATGGTGCCTACCTGGCGAATGAGGGCGTAAATGCGGTTGCCGTCGCGCCGGGCGTCGTCGAGCCGCTTCAACACCAAGGCCGCCGCGCCATCGCAAAAGCGCGGATCGGTTTCCGCACCTTCGCGGCAGTGCCCTAGCCATCGCCGAATGTCGCTGGGAAAATCGACGGCACCGACGAGGGCGCACTCGAGCTGGCCGCTTTGCAGCGCGCGCACTGCCGTGTGCAAGGCGTGCAGCCCGGACGACTCGTCGCTGGACAGAGTGAAACAAGGTCCGCCCACGTCGAACTCGCGTGCCAACCGGCTGGCCACAATGCCTCCCAAGTGGCCCATCACCCGATTCGCCGTGAGAGGCGGACCGAACGCCTCGCGCAGTTGGGCGACCCAGGCGCGTCGTTCCGTCGGCGACAGTCGCAGGCCCAGTTCCGCGGCCCAGGCATCCACACATTCCTCGATGGCCCAGCGGCAATGAAAATTGGTGGTGTGGGGATCCAGACCAATACCCACGAACACGCCGGTGCGGTCGCCCAACGCGCGGCCGATGCCGGCATCATCTAACGCCGCCGCGGCCGTTTGCAGCATCAGCACTTGCTGCGGCAACATGTCGGCCAGTTCCACCGGTGGAATGCGAAACGCCCCCACGGGCACGCGCAGTTCCTCGATGGCGTGGCCGCGCGGCACCTGGCCCTGCAACCGACCGGTACTCGTCCAGGCGGCCTCCAGTCCCCAACCCCGGGGGGGTTGCGGTTCCACTGGCGCAAGAGCGCCGAAACATCGTCGCATGACGGCGGTCAGGTCGTCCCACGGACCCCAATGGGCCGACATCCCCACGATCGCGATCAGCGGATCGGCCGTGGGCGCGGGGACCGCCTCGGCGGTGATCGCCGCCGGTACGCGGCTCGCGATGTTTTGCGAATCGTCCCCCAGCCATTCCTCGATCAGCACATGGGCATTGATGCCGCCGAAACCAAACGCGTTGATGGCTGCCCGCCGCGGCTGCTGCGGCGCGCGACGGGTCCAAGGCTCGGCTCGTTGCAACACGCGGAAGGGAGAGTCGGGACGCTCCAGCCCCGGGGCGGGCCGCTCGAAGTTGGCCGTGGGAGGCAGCGTTTCCGTTTCGAGGGCCGCGAGGACTTTCATCAGGCTGGCACTGCCGGCCGCCGTCAACAAATGCCCCACGTTCGACTTCACCGAACCAAGGATGCACGTCCGCGACGGACCGGCGGCGTCGCGCCACAGTTGGTGCAGGCTGTCCAACTCGATGCCGTCGCCCAACGGTGTGCCCGTCGCGTGGCATTCGATCAAATCCACCGCCGCGGGCGACCAGCCGGCGTGGCGGTAGGCGGCCCGCATGGCGCGCAGTTGACCCTCCGTGCGCGGGGCCAGCAGATTGGCCCCGCGATCATTGGACAGTCCGATGCCGGCGATGGTGGCATAAATCCGGTCACCGTCGCGCACGGCGTCCGACAGCCGTTTCAGCACGAACAGTCCCGCTCCTTCGCCCACCACCAGGCCATCCGCCGCGGCGGAAAGGGGAGCACAGCGCCCGCGACGCGACAATGCTTGCAATTGTGCAAACCCCATTTGCGTGTACTGGCAATCGGGCCGGGACAGCCCGCCCGCCAGCATGGCGTCGGCACGGCCCGACAAAAGTTCCTCGCAAGCCAGATGCAACGCGTACAGCGAGGAAGCGCAGGCGGCATCCAGGGTGAATGCCAGCCCCCCTAAACCCAAGGCACGGGCGATCAACACGGCCGGCAGACCAGCCGCCGACCAATTGCGACGGTCCCACGCACGGACGGACGGCACACGAGCAGTTGTGCCCAACACCGTGTCGGCGAACTGGGAGAGCAACAACGAGCGCGACAACGCCGACGTGGATTCCGTCGGCAGGACAATGTGCCCCAGAATCACTCCCACTCGCCGACGATCGACCGATTCGCAGCGGGCATCGCGCCAGGCTTGTACGGCGGCTGCCAGCCCAATCGGGAACAACGGATCAAGCCCCTCCAAGTCGCGAGGAGGGATCTCCAGAGAGTCGGGAACGGACGGCACCGCGTCGAGATAACAACCCCAGCCCGTGTATACTCGGTCGGCAAGCGGGCCTTCGCCGGCGACGGCCCACTCCGGTCGCAAATACCAGCGTCCCGGCGGAACTGGCCGACCGCTATCGATCCCCTTGGCGACATTCCGCCAGAACTCGGCCAGGCTGCTGGCACCGGGAAACACTCCTCCCCGACCCACAATCGCGATTCGCTCGACAGGCACGCGCGGCACTCCGAACAGCAGTTTTCGCCGAAGGCGGCGAACGGGTCATCATACCCAGACCGTGCCACCACGGCCATTGCCGTCAGGCCCCAAGCACGATGGCACGAAGCGACGAAAAGGACGATTCCCGTTCCACGGCTCGATCGTGCGCTGATTCGGTCGCTCCTCGACAGTTGAGGCAACGGGTTCGCGTCGGCGGCGAGCGTTCCTCATGGACTGTGGCTGGAGCTGAGCGCTAGCCGGGTGTAGTTGGCGGGGAGTGTTTCCGTCGGTCGCTTGAAACCGCAGATGCGACGATGTTCCAACCCTTCGGTTCTGTAACGGCTACAAGCGGCCGTGGAAAAAAATTCACAAGCCGTTGCGCCGCGATCGGCGGAGAACGCGAGATGGTCCGTTCTTTCCCGCCGTTTGTGCGGAAAATTCGCGATTTCATCGATTGCGGCGCGCGGCGTGCAAGACGCGTCTGACGGCTGCCTGTCCCAGGCGTGGTGGCGGAAGTCTCGGTGATTTCCTGGGCAACTCGATGGCCTGCGGACCCGATGTCGCCCCGCCCCGCGTCTGCGATGGTCCCCAGGGCCGGCCTATTGCCGGTTCGCTGTCCGTCCTCGATAATACGGAGCAGTCCTTTCGGGCCTACAAGAGGCTGGCCATGTCGTACGACTGGGATCGATTCTTCGAAGTCGTTTCCCCCGCGTTGCCCGGCTGGTGGCAACTTTTGCTGGTCGGGTTGGGATTGACGGTATTGATTTGGTTGACTTTGCGGTTCAGGGCGTGGTCGCGCGAGGATGCTGCCCATGCCGACTGTTCCATCGACTTGCTCTCCGACTTGCGCGAAATGCATCGCCAAGGTGGGCTTACGGAAGAGGAATACCGATTGGTTAAGACGCGGTTAGCCCAGACGGCAGCGGGAAAACTTGCGCCGCCGAGAACGGCCGCCGCGGTCAAGTCGTCGTCGGCGCGCCCGGCGGACGTGACGCATCGTCCTTCCCCCCCCGCAAAGTCTCCAGGACAAGATGGAACACTCGACCAGGAACCGGTCGGGCCCACGGCAACTGACGCCGCAGAGCATGGTCCAGGACGCGCTCCCCGTGAATCCGCCCCGTGACAAACGGCTGCGTTGAAGGAAAGCTGATGCCCTCAGGCCGCGACTTTATGTCTGCCGGAAAACGCGGTTCCACCGGCAAGAAAAATGCCAACTGTTCGTTCTGCCGCAAAAGCTACCGGGAGGTCGGGCCTCTCGTGGAAGGCCCGGACGAAGTGTACATTTGCGGGGAATGCATCGAGTTGTGCCAGTCGATTCTGGACCAGGAGCGGCGGCGCCGCGGCACGCCCCAAAAACTGTTTAACCGCGTCCCCTCGCCCCGCGAGATTTGCACCTACCTCGACCAGTACGTCATCGGTCAGGAACGGACGAAAAAGGTGCTGTCGGTCGCCGTGCACAATCACTACAAGCGGTTGATGGCCACCACCGACATCGATAACGACGTCGAAATCGAAAAATCGAACATTCTGCTGATTGGACCCACCGGGTCGGGCAAAACGCTCCTGGCACGCACCCTGGCCCGCATGTTGCAGGTGCCCTTTGCCATCGGCGACGCCACGACTTTGACCGAAGCCGGCTACGTTGGCGAGGACGTGGAGAACCTGTTGCTGAAGCTGCTCCACGCCGCCGATTTCGACATCGAAGCCGCTCAGCGCGGCATTGTGTTCATCGACGAAATCGACAAGATCGGCAAAACCAGCCAGAACGTGTCGATCACCCGCGACGTCTCCGGCGAGGGAGTGCAGCAGGCGCTGCTCAAAATGCTCGAAGGAACGGTGGCCAACGTGCCGCCCCAGGGCGGCCGCAAGCATCCCGAGCAGCAATACATTCAGATCGACACCACCAACATTCTGTTCATCTGCGGCGGCACCTTCGTGGGTTTGGAAGAGATCATCGGTCGACGGTTGGGCAAACGTACCATCGGCTTCGTGGGGGCCAAGGAAGATCGGATCGACCAGCAGAAGCGCAGCGGCGCCCTGCTGCGCTATGCGTGCACTGACGACATCATCGAGTTCGGCATGATTCCCGAGTTGGTGGGGCGGCTGCCCGTGGTCAGCGCGCTGCAACCGCTCACGGAAGACGATCTGGTCCGCATCCTCGTCGAGCCGAAGAACTCGCTGATGAAGCAGTACCAGAAGTTCTTCGCCATGGAGAATGCCGAGCTGGAAGTCACCGATGCCGCCTTGCGGGAGATCGCCCGCATCGCCATCGAGAAGGACACGGGCGCACGGGGATTGCGGTCGGTGGTGGAAGAGGCCATGTTCGAGGTGATGTACGAATTGCCCGATCTGGACCCCGGCAAGAAGTACATCCTCACCCCGGAAGTGGTTCGCGGCGAACAGCCGTTGCGCCCCGCCACCGGCGACTCGGCCGCCGCCTGACCATCACGGCTCGTCACCGCTCGCCGCTATCCCGGCCCGCCGCCGCGAACAGGAAGCCGAAATCTTTCTGCACGGCTTGCAGACCTGCCAGAATCACCCGCACATCGTTGCTGGGTGAAAACACGCGGCAGCCGCGGTCGTACAGCATTTGAGCGTGTTGCGGGGAAAACGTCACGGCCGCCAGGCCCTTGCCGTGCTTGCGACAGGCGGCGGCGACCCGTTCGATGGCCGCGATGCATTTGTCGTGGAAGAACTCCCCCGTCACCCCCAAACTCTGGCTCAAGTCGGACGGGCCGATGAACAGGCCGTCCACGCCGTCGATGGCGGCGATGGCCTCGCAGTCCTCCACGGCCCCCAAGGTTTCGATTTGAATCAACACGAATGTCTCGGCATTAGCTTGCCGGCAGAACTGACCCGCGGGAATGGTGGTAAACCGGGCGTCCCATCCGCCGGTGTTCAGGCCGCGGCAGCCGCGCGGGGCGAATTTGGCCCAGCGGACGAACTCCTCGGCCTGTTGAGCGGAAGAGATCTGGGCCGCCATCACGCCCCCCACGCCGGCCTCCAGACAGCGCGTGACCGAGGCATAATCGGTGGGAGCCAGCCGGCAAAAACTGTCGAGACCATGGGCCCGACAGGCCAGTGCGGCGACCTCCAACTGTTCCGTGGTCAGTCCGACGTGCTCCATGTCGAACCAGATCCCCTGATAGCCGCCCATCAGCCCGACCATCTGTAGCAGGTTGTAGTGGAGCACGCGGCCCACGCCCAAAATGACAGTCGTTTCTCCCCGGGCCAGACGTTGCTTCAAACTGTGCATGAGTTGCTCTTTGGCTAGTCCTGTTGGTCGGGCGGTCGACGCCGCGGCCGTGCCGCCCGTCAACGTGCCGGCTGTCGGTCCCCGCCGCTGCGGAGCCGGCGTGGTCGTCGTCGGTTGTCGTCGGTTGTCGTCGGTCGTCGGCGGTCGTCGTCGGTCGTCGTCGGTCGTCGGCGGTCGTCGGCGGTCGTCGGCGGTCGTCGGCGGTCGTCGGCGGGAACATCTCCGATCGTGAAGGCGGCTCGGTTGCCGGGTATAATAGCCAAATCTGGCCGGCCTCCCAATGAGGCCCTACCCGAATGGCGAGAGCGCTGTCAGGAGGCTCCCGTGCCTGGTGTACTGATCGTCGATGATTCGGCGGTTGACCGCCGCCTGGCCGCGGGACTCATCGAGCGGCAGGAAGGCTGGACGGCAGCCACCGTCGAGGACGGAGTGGAAGCGCTGGCCAGCGTGCTGCAACATCCGGTGGAGATCGTGCTCACCGACATGCAGATACCCGCCATGAATGGACTGGAACTGGTGAAGGCGCTCCGCCGGGAATGTCCGCAAGTGGCCGTGGTGCTGATGACGGCCCAGGGCAGTGAAGAACTGGCCGTGCAGGCGCTGCAAGCCGGGGCCGCCAGTTACGTCCCCAAGCGGGCCTTGGCGGCGGAATTGGTCCCCACGCTGCGGCGAGTGCTCGCCGCCGCATCCGACGAGCGCTCTCAGCAATCGCTCGTCCACCGCCTGCAAGAACGCTGCGAAACCTATCACGTGGAATCCGATCTGGCTCTGCTGATGCCTCTTTCCCGGTACTTGCAGCAAGTCGTCGGCGACGCGTGGAGTTTGGACAAGACGGAACGGTTGCGTATCGGCACGGCTGTTGAGGAAGCCCTGTTGAACGCGCTCTATCATGGGAACCTGGAGTTGGATTCCCAATTGAAGGACGAAGATTACAGCCGCTTTCAAGCCCTCGCCGAGGAACGCAGTCGGCAACTTCCCTACCGGGATCGAAGGATTTCCGTCAGTTTGCGGCTGACGCCGTCCACGGCATCCATCACGATTCGAGACGATGGACCGGGGTTCGATCCGCAATCCTTGCCCGACCCGACCGACACCGACAACCTCGATCGGTTGTGCGGCCGCGGCGTGATGTTGATGCGCGCCTTCATGAGCGAAGTGCACTACAACGCCACCGGCAATGAAGTGACGCTGGTCAAGCACCACTTTGAAGGCTGATGAGGGCGGCTGTCCGGCCGTTGACCGGCGACGGGCATCGCTCCGCTCAGGGAAATCAGCCGCTCAGGGGGCGTCGGCGGGGTTGCTGGCGGCCCCGTTCGTCCGCTCCTTCCCGATGGGAGTGATCCACACGAAGGCCTTGCCGGCTTCGTCCTGCCAGTATTCGCGGTTGAGTTTCTGCGGCACCAGGATCGCCCGCAGGGCCAGACTCCAGGTCGTTTTCTTGAGGGGATGCGTGGCCCGCAGGGCGGCCAGATCGAGCCGACGCTGAGCGAACCCGGCGTAGTCGACGAAGACGGGTGCTTCCGTCAGATCGGTGACGGCCTCCAGCACGTCGGCCAGCGGCTCCTTCTGCAACTGGATGTTGGTGAGGACGAACAACCCCGGCAACGCTTGCGGCGTGGGCTGCTGCAAGGGCCATCCCACGGGCCAGTGTTCGTGCCGGTTTTCCGTCTGCGGCTCGATCACCAGCTCGATGCCTCCGGAGGGAGTGCGATTCGGCCGGAAACCCAGCCCGCGGTCGTTCAGTGCGATGGCGAGGGTCGTGGCCTTGCTGAATCCGACCACGTGCTGCCGCACCGTCGCCTGGTCTCCCAGTTTTTGCACCGCCTCGATCGCCGCGCTCGACCAGCGGAGCGGATATTGCGGCGGGATCTCCAGGGCCTCGACGGCCCGCGACAGCGGTTGACCGTACAAGTCCGCCGAATGGACTTCCGCCAGCGCCAGATACAGCGCCTCGAATTGCAGTTTCGACAAGCCCCACAACGGCTGCCCTTTCGGGGAACCTTGAGCACCGTAAGTGGTCAGCTCGTCCAGCCATTCCTTCAACTTCGCCGCCTCACTACGGGTGAACGTGCGGTCGGCAAACACCAGCCGCCCCTGCCGGTCAATTCTTCCGACCACGGTGACATACCGCAGCGTGCCGACGGTGCGTTCCTTGACTTCCGGCTTATCGTCCAGCACGGGACGCCGAATGCTGACGGGCACATCCAGTTGTTCGAAGGCGCAGCGCCAGTCCTGACTGTACAGCGCTCCTCCAGCGGGCGCGGCGAGCAAGACCACGTCGAGAAACGTCTTGCCCGACCGGCCGCCGCTTGGGTGGGAGGGCGGTTGTCCGCTGGCCGCCGGCAACATCCCCGCCAGGCAGAGGAGCAGAACCGCATGGTCCCAGCGACGCAACCTCCAGCTTCGCAACCTCCAGCGACGCAACCCGCTGTTCCGACGACGTAACATGTCCGCGCACTCCCAACCCCCGCATCCGGCGGCGACAGCCGTCATGCTATCCCATCCGCTTGTTCCCTCACAATGCGAGTTTTTCTCGCGCGGATGGTGGTGACCGGTCACGCCGCCTCGCCCCGTCTGCGCAGTGACCGCTGTGAGCGTGTCGCATCGCCGACAGGGCGGTTGATGGGGGATGGGGGACCGGCGCGTGGGCGGATCGGGCTTGGGACACTGACCGACGGCACGACCGAAGCGGCTGCGACGAGGCGACTCACCGCCTCGCGCGAACGGCTGCGTTTCCCGCGCCGCATCAATGCGGGGGCGGCGGACTGTTCTGGAAGGCCCGCGCGCGGAACAGAAAGTCGATGATGTTGCCTTCGTGGGGTTGCAGCCAGTTGAGGGCAATCGTCTTGATGGGGCCGATGTTCAGCCGGTCGATGTGCGTGGCGTCGAGCAGTTGCCGCGACCACTGTTCATCCTGCGTGATGGCGGAACACACCAGCGTCGGTCCGATCCGCTTGAGCATTTCCGCTTGCGGGCACCGCACGACCGTGCTGAAGGGAAACATGTACTCCGCCTTGGAGATGTCGCTGTCGCTGTTGTCGCAATGCAGCAGGGTCGGCCGCAGATAGTCGCAGCGTTCATGCTTTACCAGCCGCGGGCCGTTGCGATACCTGGCGGTGACGTCGGTCACGCCGGGAAGTTTGCAGCCTTCCTCGATCTGGGCATCGATGGCGTCGGCCTGTCCTGGAACCGTGAAAGCGGCCAACGCCGCTTGGGGATCGGTCATGGGCAGCGGTGCGATCGGCCCCATCCGCCGGGCCAGCGCGTCGGCAATTTCTTCCGTATGCCGCGATGCCCAAATGCCCGAACAATTGATGCAGCCCCGGCCGCTGTTCATCACGATGCTGTCGAACATCAGGTCGAGGTATTCCGGCCACCGGTCGACCACGTCGTCGCCCAGCAAAATCTTGCTGAAGCCGGGACCATGCGCTTGCACTCGCGGATCGCCGTGGTAGCGTTCCACCGTCGCCGTGCCGCCGAAAATCATCGTCCGCTGGCAATGCTGAATCACCGCCGCGCCGACGTCCGCCCCGCCGGGATACAGACACACCGCTTCCCGCGGAAAGCCCGCCTGGAAGAAGGCCTCGGCCATCCGGTAGGGCGTCCACGGTTCTTGCGGACCCGGTTTCAACACCAGGCCGATTTGCAGCGGCAGCACCGGCATCCACAAGGTGTGCACCCCCGGACTGTTGGAAGGCAACACCATCCCCAACACGGGAGAATTCGCCTGGTAGCTCAGCATCACGCCGCGGGCCTCCATCCCGTAGCCCCGCGTGAGAATCTCGAACGGCAACCCCCGCGTGAGGGCCTCCAGCACCTCGCGCATGTGGGTCAGCACGAAATAGTTTTTGCGCATGTTGGCGGCGCACATGTGCTCCGGCAACCCGGTGGTGGCGGACTGCATGCGGCAGAACTCGGCGGGAGATTGCGTGCCGGTCCCCAGCGGCAGAGTGGCGTTCAAATACAGCTCGGCCGCGTGTTTCGTCTTCTCGATCAAGTCGTCGATCGAGAATTGCCGCAAGGCGTCGCGGGCGCGGGCCGCCTGCCGCATGTCGAGCCCCAGCATCGCCGACGTGGCCTGGTGGACCCGCGCCAGCACTTCGCCCGTCTCGAAATGGACGACGTCCGCCTTTTCCATGCTGTCGTAGGGTTTTCCCCAGCGGAGAATGGGTAGCTCGAGCATCGATGGCATCCCTGAATGATGGCGAACGGCTACGAAGCGTTCCGTTCGCGATTCTGTCCGCAACGAGCACGAACCGGAGCCGACACCGTTTCCAGCGGCGGCGGACCGGTCAGTGGTCAGTAAACCCCCACGGTGGTGGTCTTGGCGAATTCGTGGAACGGGCGCGTGCCGCTGATGCCATCCCAGGCGAACTGCTCGCACGGCGGTTCCCGCTCACCTTCATCCCGTTCCATGAAGCCGGGAATGAACAGTTCCTTGGTGAGCGTGTACAGTTTCACGCGGCCGGTCTGGCCGTAATCCACGACCTGGCTGTAGTCCTTGAAGTTCACGACCTCAATCACGGCCCGCGGCTCCGGGGCGTAGTAGGTGATCTTGTAGTTATCCGCTGGATCGAAGGGTTTGCTGCACGCCAAGCCCATCAGGGTGTTGCCGTAGGTGGGCGTGATGTACACGTTTGGTCCGAGGAGTTCTTCCCGGCAGACGCGATACCATTGCGGCGAAAACTCCGTGCCGCCGCCGAAAATCCCCTTGATGCCGGTCTCGGCGATGCTCGAGCCTTGGTTGATCAGCCGCATGGCCAGCGCTTCGAGCAGCTTGGGCGTCATGAAGGCGCATTTGATGTCATGGCCCGCGGAAAGGATGGTCATCGCCTGATCGATGACGTGTTCCTTGTACTCCTCGGCTTCCTTGATCTTGCCGCGCTTCAACAATTTGACGACCCATCGCGGATCGAGGTCGACGCAGAAGCAGATGCCCCCGCGGTATTGCGCCAGGTGTTCCACCGCCAAACGCAGTCGGCGCGGACCCGATGGACCGAGCATCAGCCAGTTCGAGCCTTTGGGAAAGTGTTCGTCGGGCAAGGTCTCGCTGAATAATTCGTAGTCGATCCAGTGATCCTCGATGACCACGCGGCTCTTGGGAATGCCGGTGGTGCCCCCCGTTTCGAACACATACGCGGGCTTGCCCGCCAGGCCCTTGGGAATCCAGCGCTGCACCGGACCGCCGCGCAGTTCGTCATCCTGAAACAGCGGAAACTTCTTGAGGTCCTCGAAACACTGCACGTCCCGCAGGGGATCGAAGGGGAGCGTTTTTGCCTTCGCCAACCAATAGGGCGACCCTGTTTCCGGGCTGAAATGCCAGCGAACAATCTCCCGGGTATGGGCGTCAAGCTGTTGCCGTGCGGCGGCAACACGTTCAGCGAGCGTGGGCACGGAGGGCAACCTTCCTCAGCGGGGGATGATTCAGCGGAAGAACACAAGGCAGGCGCTGTCGGCCGGGAACATTCTAGAGGCGTGGGCACCCCGAGGCTTGGCCCCCCAGGGACTCCCTCCCCGCGCCGCTCTTGCCGACAGATTCACGAGCAGTCAGGCGGTGTTACAAATCCTCGGTTTTGGGCACCACATACGGGGGACGGTAATCCCGGGTCAGGAACCGGTTGGCCTCCTCGGCACGGTCACCCACGAAGACTTCCCGTTTGCCGTCGACGGCCAGTTGCGGTCCCAGGGTGATTTTCGTTGTTGCCGGATCGACCTGGTTCTCTCGGAGGTGTTGCAGGAACCGGTCCACCGTTTCGCTGTCGACCTCGTTGTCCTTGAACCCGGCCGTCAACTGATCCGCCGACACGGGGCTTCCCAGGCGGTACGAGATATTCCCCAAATGGCACAAAGCGCTGGAGAGATGGCCTTCGAGGATATCCGCGTTCAAGTCTTCATGATTGCGGCTGCGAACGGCCTTGATGAAGTTGTCGAAGTGGTGGGCATCGCTGCCGCCGCCGAAATCCGCGAGCTTTTGGCCGTTCTTGTCGAAGGCGGTGCCGCCATTGTAACTGGGGGACACAAAGTAGCCGTCCGAGCCATAAAAGATGACGCCCACGCCGGCCCCCAGGAGTTTTTCCGTCTTCAGGCCGCGGACCTCGAAAATCAGGCGGTTGCCGGAATCGAATTCGTGCAGGCAGACCTGCGTATTCGCGGTTTCGCCGGCATCCTGATAGCCGAAGCGGCCGCCATAGCTCAGCACCGATTTGCCGAGATCCATTTCGCCCAGACCCCAGCGGGCGATGTCCATCTGGTGAATGCCCTGGTTGCCGAGGTCGCCGTTGCCGTAGGCCCACTGCCAGTGCCAATCGTAGTGCAATTTCGGCCGCGTGAGGTTGGCCAGCGGGGCGGGACCGCTCCACAAGTCGTAGTTCACGCTGGCGGGGACGTCGTAGTTGCCCGCGGGGCCAATGGACCCGCGGGGTTTGTAGCACAGGCCGCGGGCCAGCTTCACTTCGCCGAGCTTGCCGTCGCGGATGTACTGAATGGCTTCCCGCATGCCGGGATTGGAGCGGCTCTGCGTCCCCGTCTGGCAGATGCGTCGGTACTTGCGGGCGGCTTCGACGATCCGGCGTCCCTCGCTGACATTGTGGCTCACGGGCTTTTCGACGTACACATCCTTGCCGGCTTGAATGGCCCAAATGGCCGCCAGGGCGTGCCAATGATTTGGCGTGGCAATGCTGGCGATATCGAGGGACTTGTCTTCGAACGCCTTCCGCATGTCGATGTACACTGCGGGACGCTTGCCAAATTTCTTCTCGACTTCTTCCGCGCGGCGCTGCGCGACCACTTCGTCGGCATCCACAATCGCGGCAATTTCGCAGTCTTTACGGCTGCCAAACCCAGAGATGTGAGCCGTCCCGCGGCCATTCACGCCAATCACAACCACGCGCAACACGTCGTTCGGACCCGCGGCCCGCTCCTGAGCCAGCGCCGTGGCGGGCGTCCGTTGGGCGATCGCGGCGGCGGCCGCGGCAAACATCGAGCGTTCCAGAAATTCGCGGCGAGAGAGCTTCGGCATGATGGCAAATCCTTCGAGGGCGTCACTTGCCCGGGGCGGGACTGCGCAGTTTACGGGGACAACATATCCACTGGCAAGCATCTCGAACATGTTGCCGCCACGGCGGAAGGGCCGCCGCTTCTTCCGGCCGAGTTTCCTCCCGCGGACCGAGCTTCCTCATACAGAAACTCTCCAGTGGGGATGCCCGTCTGCGTCACTCCGGGCGAACCCCCTGGGCAGCAACATCATAGTCTGCTCCCTGACTGGCGGCGAGTTCGTCGTCTGGAGCACCTCACGACGACGAGCACGGCGATCCTGGCTGTACTGGCTCTCATGGCTGTCGAGCGGTCCGCGACCCGTGGAAGGCCGCCTCATCCTTCCCTGCTTGGAGTCGGAGGCGAGTGAACCGAGTCGCAGGTGAGCGAGTCGCAGGTCAGTGAGTCGCAGGTGAGCGAGTCACAGGTGAGCCAGTCGCAGGTGAGCGAGTCGCAGGTCAGCGAGTCACAGGTCAGCGAACACTGACGATGGTTAGTGAACCGTGAGGATGGCCAGTGCCTGGGCAGTTCCCCTGACGAAGTGCCGCGCAACCGCTGGGGGAGGCTGGCTGGGAAACACGAAGGCGGCCAGGGCGCGAAGGTGGCAGTGCACTCGTTGCTGCCTGAGGTGAGCAGGTTCCACGGAAAGACACGTCCCGCATAATCGGAAAATTCGGCAGCGTCTCCGCAGCCCCGGCTGTTTTCGCAGTCGGCAGACTCTTGCTGTGTACTCCCATTCGACACCCCGACGATTCCAAGGCCGAGACTCTGCGTAGTTCGCGGAACCTGTGCCGAGAAGGAGTGTCCGGGAAATGCGGTACGATCTGCTGGTGATTGGAAGTGGACCGGCCGGCCAGCGGGGGGCCATTGCCGCCGCCAAGCTGGGAAAAAAGGTCGCCCTGGTCGAACGCCGGAACTCCCGCATTGGCGGGGTCTGTCTGCACACCGGGACCATTCCGTCCAAAACCATGCGGGAGGCGATCCTGCACCTGACCGGTTACCGCCAGCGGCGGGTCTACAATGAGCGTTACGTGCAGAAGCGACACATCACGCTCGACGACCTGCGCCGCAAGCTCGACCAGGTGATTCAACACGAGATGCACGTCATTCAGGAATACCTCGATCGCAATGAAATCGACGTCTACGCCGGAGAGGCCCGCTTCGCGGGACCCCGCGAAGTCGAAGTCTGTCGTGAAGGGCAATGCACGCTGCTCGAAGCCAAGAACGTGTTGATCGCGTGCGGTACCCGGCCGGCACGTCCGCCGCATATTCCGTTCGACGGCCAGACCATTTTCGACTCGGATGAATTGTTGGCCCTCGAGCAGATGCCGCGATCGATGATCGTGATCGGCGCGGGGGTGATCGGCATGGAATATGCCTTGATGTTCGCCACCTTGGGGGTCGAAGTGACGATCGTGGATGGTCGGGAACGGATTCTGGACTTCTGCGACCGGGAAATTGTCGATTCGCTGATCTTTCACGCACGCTCCCAGGGAATGGTGTTTCGATTGGGCGAAGATGTGGTTGGCATCGATCGGTTGCGCAACAAGCATGTGGCCGTGCAATTGGAAAGCGGTAAGCGGCTCATCGCGGAGGCGGCGCTGTTCACCACCGGGCGGGTGGGCGATACCGATGGCTTGAACCTCGCCGCGGCAGGATTGACTGCCGACGAGCGCGGCCGCATCTGGTGCGACGAGACGCACCGGACGTGGGTGCCCCACATTTACGCCGTGGGCGACGTGGTGGGTTTTCCGGCGCTGGCCAGCGCGGCGATGGAACAGGGTCGCCGCGCGGTGTGCGCCATGTTTCAGCGGCCGTTCCTGCCGGCCCGTTGTCTTCCCTACGGCTTGTACACGATACCGGAAGTGTCGATGGTGGGGCAGACCGAGCAGCAGCTCACCGCCGACCGCGTGCCCTACGAGGTGGGTATGTGCTCCTTCCGCGAAATTGCTCGCGGGCACATCTCCGGCGACGAAACCGGTTTGCTCAAGCTCCTCTTCCACCGGGAGACGCGGCGGCTGCTGGGAGTGCATATCATCGGCGACACCGCCACCGAGATCATTCATATTGGCCAGACGGTGATTTCGTTGGGAGGCACGATCGACTATTTCCGCGATGCCGTGTTCAACTATCCCACGATGACCGAAGCGTACAAGGTGGCGGCCTTCAACGGCCTCAACAAACTCGGTCACGAGCTGGCGGAGGGGGAAGTCGACCCGTCGGATACCGCGCCCGAGGCCGACGCATTGGAAAAAGTGTCCGCCTTGCGGGAGTTGTGTGTGGCGGCCGGCACCTGACGCCTGGTCGAATGCAAGTGTTGCCTGGATGCAGCCGGCTGACTCACGGCGCATCCTGCCCGGCGGCAAGACCCCGCAGCCGCTCGACCGCCTCGAGCAGGTCGAGCGGCCAAGGTGCCGAAAACGTCATCCATTCCTGACGGCGCGGATGCGTGAGACTCAGCGCGGCCGCATGCAGAGCATGGCGGGAAATGTACGGAGAAATGGGCGGTCCGGGACGCGTGCCATTGGGCAACAGGGGCGGCCGGGGTGGCTTGAGTTCGCCGTGGGCGGCATAGTACTCGTCCCCCACCACGGGATGGCCGACGGCGGCCAGGTGCACGCGAATCTGGTGCAAACGGCCGGTCCGCGGTCTGGCCTTCACGACGGTGTGCCGGGGAAGCCGTTCCAGCACTTCGTACGCCGTGGAAGACGGTCGCGGATCGAGCGCGTCGCCGCGGGTGGTCATCAGAGCGCTGCTGCAACCCTTGACGCGTCCGATGGGCAGATCGATCACCCCGCGATCGGATGCCAGCACGCCCTCCACCACCGCGACATATTCCTTGGCGACCCGGCCGCGCTGAAATTGCAGCGACAACAGCCGGTGCGACAGATGATCTTTCGCCAGGACGATGACGCCGCTGGTGTCGCGGTCCAGGCGGTGCACCACGCCCGGCTTCACCAGGCCTTTGACCGCCGCCGTGCGATCGATATGCCACTGCACGGCGTTGGTGAGCGTGCCCCGGGGACGCTCGCCACACGGATGCACGATCAGCCCCGCCGGTTTGTCCACCACGATCAGCCATTCGTCCTCGTACAGCACGTGCAGCGGAATTTCCTCGGCCGGCATCAGATCGTCGGGAGGTTCCAGCAGCCGGACCGACACGGTTTGCCCCGTGTAGACCCGTTCCTGCACGTCGGCGGTTTTGCCATCCACGGTGACCTGACCGGCACGCACCAGACGGTGCATGCGCCACGAGGTGTAGCTCCGCAGATGGCGGGACAAAAACGTGTCGATGCGGCATCCCGAAAGATGTCTGTCGACGACGACGGTGGTTGACGGCGGATGACCAGCTTGCATGACCCGGGGATTTTACCAACCCGTGCGATGGGTGCAGCGGCACGGTCAATCGAGAAATCGTGCCCGCTCGTGCGGCGTGGGCATGCGGCAGCTTTCTTTCCGCCCAAAGATGCGGTAACGATGTCGGGCGACCAGATCGTATCCCCAATTCCGCAAGGGACGCGGAATCAACCACGTCAGGCACGCCGCCACGCGCCACACGCCCCCCAGGCTCCACAGGATCCGCCAGACCGCCGACGACTTGCGGTAAGTGCCCGCGGGTGTCCAGAGGACCAGGGTGTGCAGATGTTCGACATCGGCGGCGTTCAACAACCGGCGGGCCGTCTCTCCTTGCAGCGGCGCAAACCGCCACAGGCCGCGCCGATCATGCTTCAGCAGAAAATCGACCCACGCATTGCACAACCCGCAGACACCATCGAAGAACACAATCGGACCCTCGACCGCGGCCGGACCTTGCGGCGCGGTCAAAAGTTGGGAAGTCGATGGAGACGACGTGCCAATCATCGATGCCCTACTCAGCCACCTTTCCCCCACGCCGGCAAGAGCGGCTCTCCATGGAAGCCGCCTTCGGCCCGGCACGCACAGTGTATCCCACACCCCGCTGAGGAGAGAACTCCAGTTTTTTGGGAGCAAGGCGGCATCCCCGGCGGACTGTGGGTAAGATCAACGGAGTACGCCGCGCTTCGCGGAGAGGGCTGCGGGGGAGGCACACCATGGCTCGATGCTGCAATGTCCGCTGGACACTCCCGGACCGTCGCTGTGGTTGGAGCGTGCTCTGTTCTGGTGTCGGTCATGCCCTCGTGTTGGGCATTCTCGCGTGTTGGAGCGTCTCCGTACCCGGAGCGCGAACCAACTTGGTGATCGATGCGACATGGACCGATCCCCGGCCGGATATTGCGTGGGAGCCAACGACGCCGACAAACCCGCAGCAAGTTTCTCTCGACGCGGGAGGAGCCGCCCCCGTTCTGTTGACCGTCGCGGAGTGGCTGGAGAGCGCGGAGCAGCAACCGTCGGTGACCGTGCCGATGGAAACTCAGGTGGAAACTCAGGACGCGGAGCCGACGGTCCGAAAGCCGGGGCGGCACACGGTCCGCCCGGTGTCGGCGACGAATGGTGCGGGACAGGGGCCTGGAATTGGTCCCGGCCAAACGGAGGGATTCTTCGGGGTCAAACCGCCCGCCGCCGCGCGCATCGTGTTCGTCGTCGACAGTTCGCGGAGCATGAACCACCGCCACGACAGCGAGTTGAAGACCCGTTTCCGCCGGGTGAAATTCGAACTTCTCAAATGCATTACCGAGATGCAGGCCGATCAGTTCTATTATGTGATTTTTTTCAGCAACGAAACGCTCCCCATGCCCGCCAGCGGCTTGCAGCCGGCGCGCCCCGGCCTGCGCGAACCATACCTCCAGTGGATCGGCCAGGTGCCTTCGGGGGGCAGCCCCACCGATCCGCGGCAGGCCCTCCGCCTGGCCTTGCAACTGCAACCGGATTTCATTTTTTTCCTGACGGATGGCGAATTTCCGTCGGGCGTCTCGCGGCAGCTTCGTGCGTTGCGTCAGGATCGCGTGGTGATTCATACCTTTGCGTTTGGCGAAACGCTGGGAGAAGACACGCTGAAAACCCTGGCGGCCAACAACCGGGGAGAATATCGCTTCGTGCCCTGACGCGACCGATGTCCGCTGTGCGGCGGCCGATGCGGCCCGGCGCGGGCAGTTGGTTTTTGAGCCTGGTGATTCTCGTGGATGAAAGGTGGTCCCTTGCGCTGTCTCATCACCGGCGGTTGCGGCTTCATTGGCTCGCATCTGGCCGATCGTCTGCTTGCCGACGGCCACAGCGTCATCATTCTGGATGACCTGTCCACCGGCTCGTACCGCAACATTGCCCATCTGGAGCCGAATCCGGCGCTGCGGCTGATCATCGGCAGCGTGCTCGACGAAGACCTCGTCTGCGAAACCATGCACGAGTGCGATCTCGTGTTCCACCTGGCATCCGCGGTGGGCGTGAAACTGATCATGGAGCAGCCGGTGCACACGATCACCACGATCGTGCGCGGCACGGACGTGGTGTTGCACTTCGCCGCCCGTTACCGCAAGCGGGTGCTGCTGGCCTCCACGTCGGAGGTGTACGGCAAGTCGGAAAACGTGCCCTTCGACGAGGACGGCGACCGGCTGGAAGGGCCGACCTCGAAGCATCGCTGGGCCTATGCGTGCGCGAAGGCGCTGGATGAGTTTCTGGCCCTGGCCCACTGGAAGGAATCGCGGCTGCCGGTGATCGTGGCGCGCCTGTTCAACACGGTTGGTCCCCGGCAAACGGGCCAATATGGCATGGTGGTTCCCACATTCGTCAGCCGAGCCTTGGCCGATGAGCCGCTGGTGATTCACGGCGACGGCACGCAATCGCGGTGTTTCGCCCATGTGTTGGATGTCGTCGAGGCATTGGCGGCCCTCAGCCAAACTCGAGAGGCCTTTGGGCAAGTGATCAACGTCGGCACCGATCGCGAGGTGACCATCCGGGAACTCGCGGAGCGGGTGTTGCACGTCACCGGCAGCCGGTCGGAAATCCGTTATGTGCCGTATGCGGCGGCCTATGGCGAGGGGTTCGAGGACATGCGCCGCCGCGTCCCCAGCCTCGTCAAACTGCGGCGCCTGGTGGGCAAGGTGCCCGAGCGGTCGCTCGACGAAATCATTCGTGACGTCGCGGACGATCTCCGCCGCGCCAAGCTCGCCGATTGACAGCCGTCCCCCCGCCCGCCGAGAAGATGGCCCTGGCCAAGGTACCGTACATGACCGCCCAGAGCGTCTCCCCGTCAGTCGCATACCGTATTGCCGTGCTGCCCGGCGATGGCATCGGACCGGAAGTGATGGCCGAGGGGGTGCGGGTGCTGCGGGCGGTCGAGGGGCGGCTGACGGGCGTGCGGTTCGAGCTGCAAGAATTGTCGGTCGGCGCCGGGGAATACTTGCGCCGCGGCGATCCCCTGCCCCCGTCGGCGCTGGAGGCGTGCCGGGCCGCGGACGCCATCCTGCTCGGCGCCATGGGGCTTCCCGACGTGCGTTGGCCGGATGGCAAGGAATTGACGCCGCAGATCGACTTGCGGGAACGGCTCGATCTGTACGCCGGCGTGCGCCCTGTTCGGCTGTATCATGAGCAGGACACGCCGCTTAAGCGTTTCGGCCGCGGAGAGATCGACTTCGTCATTGTGCGGGAGAGCACGGAAGGCCTGTTTTCCGGCCGCTTGTCGGCGAGCAATCCGGCGTCGGGCGAAGTGTGCGATCTCTTGCGGATTACCCGGCGGGGAGCCGAGCGGGTGTGCCGGTTCGCGTTCGAGTTGGCCCGCCAACGGCGGCGGAAACTCACGCTGGTGGATAAAGCCAATGTGCTGCCGTCGATGGTGTTTTTCCGCCAGGTGTTCCAGGAGACGGCCCGCCATTATCCCGAGATCGAGACGGAATGCCTCTACGTGGACGCGGCAGCGTTGTATCTCGTTCAGCGGCCTCACACGTTCGATGTGTTGGTGACGGAGAACATGTTCGGCGACATCCTCAGCGATCTGGCGGCGGGGCTGGTTGGCGGCATGGGAATGGCGCCGTCCGCCGACGTGGGGGACCGGCACGCCGTCTTCCAGCCTTGCCACGGCACGGCTCCCGACATCGCCGGTCAAGGGCGCGCCAATCCCGTCGCCATGATTCTTTCGGTGGCGCTGTTGCTGGAGTGGTTGCCATCAGCGGAAGCGCGGCGCGGGGCCGGCCTGATCCGCTCGGCTGTGGAACGGGTACTCGCGGATCCTCGGCAACGGACTCCCGATTTAGGCGGCCGATTGAGCACGCGCGAGTTGGGCGAGCGAGTTCTGGCCGCTCTGGAGAAGATCTGACTCTGGCGTACGCGCCCTCGCCTTCCGGCATGGCCGCGAGCCTCCGGAGCCGCGGGAGCCTGGCCGCGCGTTGCCGCGGAGGCGGTTCACCTGTGGTGTCGCTGTCCCTGACTGGCAACCGCTGCCGCCGACCGGCAACCACTGTCCTCGACTGGCAACCACTGTCCTCGACTGGCAACCACTGTCCTCGACTGGCAACCACTGTCTGCGATCGGAAATCACCGTCTGCGATCGGAAATCACCGTCTGCGATCGGAAACCACTGTCTCCAACTTCGAAACCGCCGCCGACTGGCAACCGCCGCCCCTACAGGAAGCGGATGGTGAGAGGATAGCGATAGGCGACGCCGTCGTAGGCTTTGATGGCCCCGATGATCGACATGACGATATGGAACACCACCACCGCGAGCAACAACGGAATGCCGATCAACACCACGGTCAATGCCGCGGAAATGACCAGGTAGAGCAGGATGCTGATCTGAAAGTTGAGGACTTCCTTGCCTTGATCGCGAATGAATTCCGATTGATCCCGTTTCAGCATCCAAATGATCAGCGGCACCACGATGTTGGCGAGAAAGAAGATCGAGATGAACGTGCTGAGGTGGCACAACACGGCCCACAACCGCTCTTCCTTCGTCAGCCCGGAAGTCGCGCTGCGGTCGTCGCTCATGGGAGGTTCCTGAGAAGGTGCCTGTGTTTCGCCCACAGGAAAAGGGGGACTGCGGCGCTGGCAACCGGCTCGCTCACGCGAAGGCGCGTTGAACGGCGGCGCGCATTTTTTCGAGGCCGGTGCGGGCCACCAGTTCGGCGTCTTGCTTCCAGTACTCCGGATTGAACAACTCCAGTGATAACGCGCCGCGGAAGCCGATCGCGTGCAGCGTGCGCAACACGTCGCCGAGGGGCGCCACGCCGTCGCCGGGATACACGCGGTGCCGGTCGGCGATGGTTTCGCGCGGCGGATCGGCCGGATAGTCGTTCATGTGGAAACAGTACATTCGCGTCCCCGGACACCAGGTCAGGCCGGCAAAACTCGAGCCACCCTTGTAAATGTGGTACACGTCGAGCAACAGGCAGGCGGCGGGGTGCGCGGCTTCAATGCCCGTGAAGGCCACCTCCCCCAGCCGCGACAGCGTTTTGGAAAATCCCCACAATTCCAGTTGCGGGAGCACCTCCATCCGCTGACCGAGTTCGCACAGTTGGTAATAACGTTCGGCCAAAGCGAACGGATCAAGGCCGGTTTTGTCCGTCACTCCCACCGGGGGCGCGGCGATCCGCGTCCCGCCGATTTGCCGCACCAGATCCATCGACCGCCTGGCCTCTTCCAGTCCTTTTTGCCGCTCGACCGGGTCCTCGTGCAGAAAGGGGGCAAAGCCGATGGCGCTTTCGACCGTCAGACCCGCATCGGCGATCCGCTTGCGCAAATCGGAGAGTGACCCCCCCTGCTGCACGTACTCGTCCAACTCGCGAATCCACGGCTCGATGCCGTCGTAGCCCACCTTCGCCGCCAATTCCACTTCGGCCACAATCCCCAACTTCTGCTCGCGAATGGTGCTGGTGTTGAGACAATAACGAAATGGTCCCCCGTGGCGGCTGGGGGCGGCACTTGCCGGAACAGCGGTCGAGGCCGCGGCGGCCGCGGCCACACCCAACCATTGGCGTCGTGACAATTCGCTCAGCATGGGCTGATGTCTCCTGACGGGAAGCTTTCGACCGCCGTCACTGTAGCGATCCCGGTGGCCGGGGGGGGAGCGTCCTCCCCCGGGAAATCCGTCGGGAGCAGCGGCATGATCTTCCATGCGGCTCCGCGATGGTCGACAGCTTGACCGCGACCTGCTGCTCGAGAGGCCGCTGCCAAGACGCCGTGGCGTCCTCCGGCCGCCGGACGCCGTGGCGTCCCTGCGGAACCTTGGCTCACTGTGGTTGACGGTCGATCCCGTGTTGCCTTCAGGCTGTCGGGGGAGGTAGCTGTTTCAGCAGCTTGCGGGCAAGGCTCTGCCAGCGGCCGAACTTGCGGGAAACCGCGGGGGGACTGGCCTGCAAGTCGCGGAGCAGGTCTTGCAAGTGCTGGCGGGCGGCGTGCACGTCTCCCTCGGCATGGCACTGGAGAGCCAGCAGATACACGGCCTCGGGATGACGCCATTTGCGGCAATGCTGCTCCAAATGCTGGCGCGCGGTGCCGTTTTCTCCCAAACTCATGAGCGTCCGCGCATACAACAGAGACACGTCGCCGAACTTGTACTGGGGATCGATGTCAAGAATCCGGCGGCAGTAGTGCCGGGTTTCGTCCGCGCGGTGAAGCCGTTCGGCGGTTTGGGCGGCACCCCACAAGGCGGGCAGGTTCTGAGGTTCCTTCAGCAAGGCGCGATGGTAGGCCTCGGCTGCCTGCGGCCATTGCCCCGTGTCTTTCAGGGCATCTCCCCACTGTACGAATTGATGGGGGTTTCCGATCTGTTCGGCGGCGGCCTTCAAGCGGGCCAGTTCTTTCCGCCGCGACAGCCGCCGCAGCCAACCCGGCGGTTGCCAGCCCTGCTCGGGCACGACGCGGACGACGGCGTACACGATCGCACCGGGAAACGGCACCACCAACAACAACCAGAGCCAGAAGAAGCGGTCCGGCTCGTGGAGCAGGCAACGCACCAGCATCCACAGCCAAAACGCCAGGTAGGTCAGGCCGACCAGGCCCAGACACCAACCCAGCACCGCGCACAGCCACCCCCCGAGAGAAGGCTCCGCGGGCAGTTGGGGGGGCGGCAGTTGGGCGAGCAGCTCGGCCAGCGGCTGCACACGAAACTCCTCAAGTCGGTGCGCACCACGCCTCGAGTCGGTGCGCACCGAGCACTCCGCACGGGGGATTGGCCCTGGATTGTCTCGCCGGCGAGCGACTCAGCGTCCTGGCCGTTGCGGCCCCCTCGCGGCGCGTGCCGAGAGCCGTCGATCAACCTTCCGATTGGCCGATCACCACCAGCTTCAGACGAATCGTCTTGCCACCCGATTTGCCCGCCAGGGTGACTTGCCACAATTCGCGCCCCGCATCATGTTCCAAGACGGGCGGTTGTGCGCCGGAATCGGCTGGCAGCAGGGCGAAGATCGCCGGATGGTTCGTTCCCACCGTGGCGGCGCTCTTTTTCACCAGGCTCTCGTAGGCCGTCAGAGGGGCGGGATCGGCGTCGTCCTTGGCGGGGAGTGCCAGCAGGAAATCGTACAATTCGCTGGTGCCGACGTGGTTGCCGTCCACCGGCTGCTGGGCGTAGCGCAGCGTGTAGACGCCGGCCGGCACGGCTTGGCCCCGAAAATCGGTGAATTCCGTCTTCTGTTCGACCAGCAGCAGACCCACCAGTTGACCCTGCGAAAATGGATACTTCACATTCAGCGTGGGCTGGAAATCCGCCTTCGCCGGCAAATCCTTGGCCAGCCAAATCGTGCACGCGGCCGCCTCTCCCAAGCGCACTTGATAGCCGGCGGGGTGGAGCGCCGCGGCCACCTTCTCCGCGACTCCCTCGGGAAGCTGCTTGACCTCCACGAGCTTGCCTTCCGCGGCAAGTCCGATCGTTCCCATCAGCAGAATCGCGGCTGCGTGCAACACTTGGCCTGACATCGAAGGGCGCTTTCCAACCTGGGAATAAGAAGCATCTCTGGTCAACCGGCATTGTAGCAACGGTTCGGTCACTTGCAGAAGGGAATCGCGCGGGAGCAACGCGGCGGAAGTTTCGTTTCGTCCCGCGTCAGCTCGCGGAGCGGCACCGATGGCTGTTCGAATGCTCCGCGCGGTGCGTGCGGGAAGGCCATCAGCCGGCAGGCGGCATTCCGCGGAACCGCTTCCGGCAGGCGTGCGCGATGGGGAAACTGACCGTGGCCGTGGGGAAAACAAGTGTGTCAACTGACCATGGAAACAAACGACCCTCGGTCCTTGCGACCGAGGGTCGAATTTCCGCACGTCTCTCTTGCGGATCGGAAGTCCGGAGGGCATTTCCGGATTGTGAAGCGTCGACGGTAAGCGCCGAATCGCCTCGCCTTGCCGGACTGGCCACCGACGGATTCGAACCCTCTCGCCCTACCGCCGGAATGTCGCCAGGAATGCGCTCCGCTGCCCGTGGTTGGTCCAGCGATTGTCGAGCCCGTCCCCCGTGAAACTGTGGGTGGTCGCATAGGCCGGGCTGAAATCGAACACCTTGGTCAACGGCCGATAGAAGATCTCCTCGTTGGTGCAGACGCAGTCGCCCTTTTGCAGTCCCCGCGTTTCGATGCGGGCCACGTCTCCCGCGCGAAACACGCCCTTGCCAGCGAGGTGATCGTTCTCCAACGTCATGGGGACGGCTTCGACGCGCACGACGTATTGCGTGTACTCCTTCGCGGCATCCTTGACAAACGCCACCAACGCCTCACGCTGCTGGCTGGTGGCTCGGGCATCCACCAGAATCACCGACCGGATGGTGCCCGCCCGCATGGGGAAGATGCCGGTGTCGCCCATCGTTTTTTCGGAATTCGCGACCACGGCGACAGCCAAACCCTCCAGGGAGACGCCGTTCCAGCCTCCCTGCTCGACCCGCCAGGCCATCACCGCCTCTTTCCCCGCCAGGTCCATTTCCGCATTGGCGAAACAGGGGCCGGTGTAGACGTCACACGAACGGGCTTCCAGATACTCTCCGCGGATTTGTGCCGCGACAGCGATGCCGCTCATCAAGCACCATGCGACAGCGACCAGACTCATGCGCGCCATGACACGCCCTCTCCTCTCAGGAAACGGAAGTATCGACGATCTTTCATGGGAGATTGTCGCATCCCCCGCGCAAACCGTCAAGAAGGTCTTGCCGCAGCGCAACAGATGGCGCCGATGCGGACCCGCTGTTGCCGAAGTGGACTGTTGCCGAAGTGGACTGTTGCCGAAGTGGACTGTTGCCGAAGTGGACCCGCTGTGACCGGCCAGCACAAAGTCTTGCCCGGACGCCGGTGGACAGTCAGCGCCGCCCCGTGCCGTTCAGCCATCAAGCGGCGTGCCGGCGGTCACCGAATATTCCGGGTGCAACGTTCCCCCTTGTGCCGCGTCGGCTGCACCAGGGCCAGCACGACCGCGACACAGGCCCTCGGTCGAGGACCGAGGGCCTGTCCGGGGGAATCGTTCCCGCAGCCCTACGGCCGGCGGATCTGCGTGCGAAACGTGATGCGCGCCCAGGCAGTGCCGGCTGCCGCGGCGAGTCATCTCTCAGACCGGACTACGACTCTTCATAGCAGGTGCGGGACGAATCGCGGCACTGCTCGCCGTCGCACAGCCGGTCATCGGGACCGTAAATGGTCTGCGTTTTCCCGCACCAGAAGTTGCCCTCGTCGGCGACTTCCTGCCCCGGAGGAAAGCCGTGATTGATGAACAGGCCCTTCGACAGCAGGCTGCGGCAGCGCGGAGGGCTCGGCTGCAACACATTCAGATCGGTTGTCATGGCTCACGCTCCTTCCCACAGACCGGCCGCCTTGAGCACCGCCCGTTTGACCGCCGTCCGGGCCAGTTGCACCTTGTACTCGTTCTTCGACAGCGGAGTGGCCTGCGCTACCGCCATGTCGCCGACCGTGGCCGCCGTGTCTTCGCTGACCGGCCGTCCGACGAGCCAGCGGGCCGCGGCTTGTGCGACCCATGGCACCGGCGCCACATGGCCCATGACGATCCGAGCGGCGCGCACCACCCCTCCTTCGATGTCCAGACACGCCGCCGCCGAGGCCAACGGCCAGTCCAATCCTTCGGTTTCCAGCACTTCATACGTGGCACTGCGGACGTTCTCCGCCGCGGGAAGCCACACATGCGTGAGCAGTTGGCCGGGTTTGAGGATGGTATGACCCTGCTGCTCGGTTTTGGGAGTGACGTAGAAATACTCGAGCGGCACCCATTCGGCGTCGGTCGGCGCCGGGCCGATGATCCGCACCTTGGCATTCCAGGCGATCAATCCCGGGGCGAACCGCGAGGCGTTCACGAACTTGGCCGGCCCCTGGTTGCCCAGGATGGCGTGGTAACGGTTGTCGCCGGCGGCGACGAGCGATGCTCCATTCTGCCACGCCAAAAGGCCGTAGCCGTTGCGGTAGTACCAGCAATTGGGGTGCAGGCACAGGTCGCCGGCAATTGTGCCCCAGCACTGGATTTGAATCGCCCGCACGCCTTCGACGACGTCGATCAGCGCTCGGTAATCCGCCGCCGCTGCGTGCTGCGCCAGGTCCGCCAAGGTGACCAGGGCACCCAGCTTCACGCCGCCGTTTTCCGGGGTGATCTCCCGCAGGGACGGAATGTGCTTGATGTCCACGACCCGCCGCACCCGGACGAGATCCTGCTTGAGGAGGTTGAAGAGATCGGTGCCTCCCGCGAGGACCGCCGTGTGACCGTGCGGCTCGGCCAGAAACTCCACGGCTTCCGCCTCGGTGGCGGGGCGCGCGTATTCGAAGGGTCTCATGCCTTGGCTCCTTTCAGGGCGTCGAGCACCCGCTTGGGGGTCAGGGGCAACACGGGGACGCGCACGCCGAGTGCATTGGCCACGGCGTTGGAAATCGCGGCACCAGGGGAGATCACGGGGGGTTCGCCCAGTCCAATCACACCGCGGCTGTACTGGTCGGCAGGTTCGTAAAGCTCAACCACCAGTTCGCCAATGTCCCCAATGCGGGGCAGCTTGTAATTGGCCAGGTCGGCGTTAATGAATCGTCCGGTTTTATTGTCCATGATCCGCTCTTCCGTGAGCGAGTAGGCGATTCCCATGATCATGGCGCCGAGGATCTGGCTCTTGGCCGTCAACCGGTCGACGATCAAACCCATGTCCTGCACGGCCACCATCTTGATCATGCGGACCACACCCGTTTCGGTGTCGACCGCCACCTCCGCCATCTGCACACCGCCCACCTGAGCACTCGTCAGGCCATCCTGCTTGGCCCCTTCACCGAGGACTTCCAGCGGCATCGGTCCCACCAGCGCGGCGGCCTGTTTCCACGTGCAGACCTCCTTGTTGTTGGACCAGATTTTTTGATCCTTGGCGACCAGCGAGTCGGCCGATACGTCGTACTTCGCCGCCACCAGATCGAAGATCTTCCACAAGGCCGTCTGGCCAGCCCGGCGGACAGGACCAGCCACCCCACCAATGGTCGTGCTTCCGCCGGAAGGTCCGGCTTTCGGGTACTGGTTCGAACCGATGTGGACGCGGACCGACGTGAGCGGCACGCCAAAGGTTTCCGCGGCGACGATGCCGATGGCGGTCCGCGTTCCCGTGCCGATGTCTTGCGAGCCCATCGCCACCTCGATGCTGCCGTCCGGATGGACCTTCAACTGGCACTGGGCGTTGTGGGCACCGCCGCCCCACGTGTGCAGGGCCAGGCCGATGCCGCGCTTCACCGGTCCTTTCCCCGCTCCAGGCGGATGCCATTTCGCCTCCCAATCCATCAGCCGCGCCGCGATGTCCAACTCGGGGCCGTAGATGTGCGGGAGATTGGTCAGGTCGAGGTTCTTCTTGAAGAAGGTCAGCGGGTCGATGCCAGCCTTGGCGGCCAGGTCGGTCAAGGCCGTATCGGTGAGGGCGCAACCCTGCGGGTGGTTGGGGGCCCGCCACGCCCGGTCGGGACCGGTATGGCACAACAACCCGATGGCTTCGCGCCGCCGGTTCGGTGGATCGAAAACATAGGGCATCACCGCCTGGCTGACGGTGCCCCCCTTCAATCCGCCGTTGGTTCCCCAGTGCACGCTGTCCCACACCGTGATTTTGCCCTCGGCATTGCAACCGACGGTGACCTTGGCGAATGCCGAGGGGCGATTGCCAGCGATCTTCAATTCGGTGGCCCGGTCGAGCATCAACCGCACCGGCCGGCCGGTCTCCTTGGCCAACTGCGCACAGGCCACGCCCCACTCGTCGGCAGCGAATTTCGAGCCGAAACCGCCGCCGATGTATTCGCACAGGATCCGCACATTGGCTTCGGGAATGCCCAAGGGACCGGCAAACTGTCCCGCCGTGCCGGAGACGTTCTGCGTCGACAGGTGGACGGTGAGTTGGTCTTCGCCTTTCCATTCGCAATGGGCACCGTGCGGCTCCAGACACATGTGGGTGATGGTCGGCACGCCGTAGAAGCCTTCGTGAATGGTCGTCGCTTGCTGCTTGCCGGCGTCGATGTCTCCCTTGGTGTTGGCCCCCGCCGGACGGGTGGCGTCCTTTTGCTTGGCCGTTTCCAGATCGGCCTCGTCGACGAAATGGTCGAGCACCTCGTAGGCGACTTCGATGGCACGCAGCCCGTCTTCCGCTTGTTCGGGGCGCTCGGCGGCCACGGCGACGATCAATTCCCCTTCCCAGCGGATTTCCGCCCCCTCGCCGCGCAGCACGCGCACGGCCTTCACGCCGTTGACCTGCTTCGCCGGCTCGACATTCAGCTTGGAGATCTTGGCGTGGGCGTGCGGGCAGGTCAGCAACCGCACGAACAGCGTGCCGGGCGTGTTGATGTCGTTGGCGTACTTGGCGTGTCCCGACGCCTTGAGCGGGCCGTCATACACACGGGGCACCTCTTTGCCGAGGAGGCTGGCTTCCCCTTGTTTCGGCCAGGAGAAAGTGCGTTCTGCCATGGATCAGCCTCCTTTCTTCGCGGCTTGAGCCACTTCGTATGCCGCCTTGAGCACGCCGTCGTACGTGCCGCAGCGACAAATGTTCCCTCCCAATCCCTTGCGGCAGTCGTCGAGCGTGGCGCCCGGATGCTGCGTGCAGAAACCGCGCACGGCCATCGCAAAGCCGGGCGTGCAGAATCCGCACTGCATGCCGTCGTGCTTGACGAACGCCTCGATCACCGGATCGGCCTTGCCGTCTTGCAGCAGCGATTCGGTGGTTTGAATCTTCATGCCTTGGCATTCAATCGCCAGCCGCGCGCAGGCGTAAACCGGCTTGCCGTCCAGAAGCACCGTGCAGGCCCCGCACACCGTGCGGTCGCAGACATCCTTGCACGCGGTGAGGTTCAGATCGTCGCGCAAGGCGTTCATCAGCGTGACGCGCGGCTCGACGGTGATGGTGACGTCCTTGCCATTGACATTCAGGGTCACCTTTTGCGGTGCCGCGGGTACCAGTTTCCTGGCGGCTTCCTGCGCGGCGGCCTGTTCCTCGTGCGCTGCGGTGGCCAGCGCCGTCGCCGTCACGGCGGCTCCAGATCCTTTGAGAAAATCGCGGCGGTTGAAACCCGGTCCGCTGCGGGTGGGAGGACGATCACGATCCATGAGGCGGCTCTCCTTGGCTCTCACGCGAGTTGACGGCCGCCATGCACGCGAACGCGGCACAGCACGTTGGCGACGGGGTGGCAAACCGCAGCCACGGGACGCGGCCACCGCTTCGCCGACGGTGATTCTAATGTGCGCGGGGTTTCGTACAACCGACCCATCGAAAAAAATCCATGAAGCGTCGGTGATCCCTCTCGCGGCGGTCGTCCGACAGAACTGCCTGTCGTGTCGCCGGAGCATTGCGTTCACTCCGCTGGAGCATTGCGTTCACTCCGCCGGAGCGTTGCGTTCACTCCGCTGGAGCATTGCGTTCACTTCGCCGGAGCATTGCGTTCACTTCGCTGGAGCGTTGCGTTCACTCCGCTGGAGCGTTGCGTTCACTCCGCTGGAGCGTTGCGTTCACTCCGCTGGAGCGTTGCGTTCACTCCGCTGGAGCATTGCATTCACTCCGCCGGAGCATTGCGTTCACTTCGCCGGAGCATTGCGTTCACTCCGACGGAGCACCCCGTCATGCGGAGTCTTTGCTCCAGGTCCCATCACGCCAGGAGGGCGCCGCGAGCGCTACAGGCGCTCTTCCACAATGTCGGTGACGAACATGCAGCCCGGGCTGTGCGTGATGGCGAACGGAGGGCGGGCCTCCGCCAGGACCGCCTGAGGCGTCACGCCGCAGGCCCAAAACAGGGGCAGTTCGCCGTCGTGCACCGGCACGGGATCCCCGTAGTCGGGACGGGACAGATCGCGAATGCCGAGCGCTTCGGGAAAACCCAGGTGCACCGGTGCCCCATGTGAACGCGGAAAACTCGCGGAGACTTGCACAGCGCGAATCGCATCGGCCGGCTGGAAGGGACGCATCGAGACGACCAGCGGTCCGTGCAAGCGGCCGGCCGGGACGCAGCTTAGCGTCGTCTTGTACATGGGAACGTTGCGCCCCAATTCGACGTGCCGCACCCCCAACCCCGCTTTCTGCAAGGCTGTCTCGAAGGTGAATGAGCAACCGATCAGAAAGCTCACCAGGTCTTCCCGCCAGTAGCGTTGCACATCGGCGGGTTCGTCGTCCAAGTGACCATCCCGCCAGACGCGATAGCGCGGCAAATCGCAGCGGAGATCCGCTTGCGGGGCCGAGTGCCGCGGCGTCCAGCACCCCGGTTCCGTCACTTCCAGCAGCGGACACGCCTGGGGATTCCGCTGGCAGAAGAGAAGGAAGTCGAAGGCCCAGTCGCGCGGCAAGACCACCAGATTCGCTTGTGCATATCCGGGAGCTAGCCCGCACGTGGGTCCAGCAAGGGACCCCTCGCGACATGCCTGACGGACTTCCCATCCCGTGGAAAAGATCGTCATAATGACACCGGCTCCTTACCCGCGGGGCGCTGCCTTCTGGCCCGCGTCGTCACCGCACGGGGTTGGTCACCCGCCCTTTGCGTGGGACGACCGCGTGCCTTGTCTGAACGGTCCGCGCCGGCGATTATTCGCCGTGGACACACTCCACGCAAATCCTCGCCCCGGTGTTGGGCATAATTCCTCGCTCGGGCCGTTGCAATCGGTTGGATGGGCAGTTCAGACGGCGGCTGGGGAAGCGGCGAACATGACCGGACTGCTTAAACCGGCGCTCAGCCTGACGGTCTTTGCCCGGCCTCAGCGTTGGTGGTTGGCCCGCGGCGTCCCGCCGGCGCTGCACGATTCGCGGCGGTGGGTCCGTGCGCTGCGGACGACGCTGCTGTTGGGCGTGACGGGATTGGCGTCGGCGTCGGTCAGCACGGCCTTTCCGCTCATCAGTCTGTTTCTGGATGCAATTGCCTCGGGCAGGGAGTACGGCGCGTTCGGCCTGCTGGTGTGGCCGGGCCTGGTGTTCGGCGGAGTGGTGCTGCTGCCGGTGTCGCGGTGGTGTGGACGAAACTGGTGGGCCGCGGTGTTGGCCGTGTTCGTGTCAATCGGCTGCTATTACGTCTCCGTGAGTTCGTATTTGGAATGGAATCCCATATTCGGCAACAAGGCATTCAGCCCGGAAGTTGCGGGTGCGTTGGCGGGTCTGATCGGTGGCGGAGGCGTGGGCTTGTGGATGCTGCCCTGGAGGCGACCACGACTGTGGTGGACGCTCATGGCGGTGACGGCCGCGGGCGGCTTGGGTGGTCTGTTGACCGGCGCCGGTTGGAGTGCCGATTGGAACATCCCCGTGCCTTCTGGGCTTGATTGGCTGCGCGGCCTGTTCGGGCTGAATCTCTGCTTCAGCCCGTTTCAGGGATTGGTGGCCGCGGCGCTGGGCCTCCGCCTGTGGTGGGACGAACCGCCGCCCCTTGCGGAGACCGCCGACGAAGAACGCTTGCCAACCCACGACACACCCTTCGCTACCAGGTGATCACCCTCCCGCCAGCACGCGAGGCCGTGTGGCATCGGCCCCGATTCTTGGGAGTGGCCAGCCCGTTTTGAACGTTCGGCGAAGGGAAGCCGCACGCAGCCCTCACCGGCCGTCGTGGTGCCGGGTCAATCGCGCGCGGTGTGTTCGCATGAGGCAGCGGGCTGCGCGTGTGCGGCGTCGTCCGGAGACGGCTGCGCGTCGCCAGGCTGGCCGTAACCACCGCCGCCGGGTGTCTCGATGATCAGTACATCGCCCGGTTGCACGGAGAACGCAGCCTTGCCGCCGACGTCGCACGGAGCGGTCGCTCCCCTGCGCACGAGGAGGTTGCGTCCCAGCCGGCCGGGTTGTCCGCCGTGCAGTCCGTAGGGCGCGAACGGTCCCCGGCGTTCGGTGAGCAGAGAGACCTGCACCGATTGCAGAAATTCCACTTTGCGGATGACCCCGTCCCCTCCGCGGTGTCGTCCCTGGCCGCCGGAACCCCCGCGGATCGCGAACTCGTGCAACCGCACCGGATAGCGCCGCTCCAACACTTCGGGATCGGTCAGCCGGGTGTTGGTCATGTGGGTATGCACGGCGTCGGCACCGTCGGCGTCGGCCGTGGCGCCGGCACCGCCGCAAATGGTTTCGTAGTATCCAAACGTGCCATTGCCGAACGAGAAGTTGTTCATCGTTCCCTGACTGGCGGCGGCGAGTCCGAGGGCGCCGAGCAACACATCAACGATCCGCTGAGACGTCTCCACGTTTCCACCCACCATCGCGGGGCATTGCGCGGGGTCGGGATGTTCGGGCGGATTCAGCAGGCATTCGGGCAGCACGATGTCGATCGGTTCGAGCACGCCCCCATTCAGCGGCAGTTGGGTCTCCAAGCCCGGCCGGCCGGCCACCACTCCGCCCGAGGCAAGGCCGCCCTCCGGCGACGGGGATGCAGCGCGAGCGGCATGACAGCCGATCAGGCACCGCAACACATACATCACTGCCGCCGTCACGATGGCCCGATTCGCATTGAGATTGCTCGGCAAGACGGGACCCGTGCCGGTGAAATCAATCCGCGCCGACTCTCCCCGGATGGCGATCGTGGCCGCAATCGGCGAACCGTCATCCAGATGATCGACAAAACGGTATTCGCCGTCGGGGATCGCGGCCAGGGCACGCCGCATGGCTGCCGCGGCGGCGCGCTGCAAATGCCCCATGTAGGCCAGCACGACGTCTTTGCCGCGCTCGGCGATCAAGGCTTGCAACAAGCGTGCGCCCATGTGGTTGGCGGCGACTTGCGCCCGCAGATCGGCGAGATTGTCGCTCACCGCGCGCGAGGGATACGGTCCGGAACGCAGCAGGTGTTCGAGTTCGGACTCGCGCGATGCGCCCCCCGAGATCAGGCGGAAATTGCGAATCAGCACCCCCTCTTCCCCCAGGTTCCTCGAGAAGGGAGGCATGCTGCCCGGCACGATTCCGCCAATTTCCGCATGGTGCGCCCGGCTCGCGGTGAAGAACAGCAGTTCGCCGGTGGCCGGGTCGTGAACCGGCGTGACCACCGTGACATCGGGCAGGTGGGAGCCTCCCCGATACGGATCGTTGGTCACGAACACATCGCCGGGTTGCAGGGTGGGATTGTCGCGGAGAATGCACCGCACGGTTTCGCTCATGGCTCCCAGATGCACCGGGATGTGCGGGGCGTTCACGACCAGTCCACCCCCGGCATCGAACAAGGCACAACTGAAATCGAGCCGTTCCTTCACGTTGGTGGAGACCGACGTTTGCTGCAACGTGACTCCCATTTGTTCGGCGATCGACGTGAACGTATGGTGGAACAATTCCAACTGCACCGGATCGACCGCCGTGCTCGAGCTGTGATCGCCCGCCCCGCCGGAGCTGTGGACCTCGCTGGGGGCGGCCGCCGCGAAGTTCGGGGATGTCTCCGCGGCAAGTGGATCTGTTGAGCGGCCTGTCTCATGGGAACGGGAGTGCTCGGCAACGGTTGGCTCGGCAGCGAGGGGTTGGATCAGCACTTCGCCGCCGCTCAGGACTTGGGCTGCGAATCCCGGTTCGATCACGAGTGTGGACGTCGGTTCGGCGAGAATGGCCGGGCCAGTTAGAACGTGGCCTGGTTGCACATCCCGCCGCAGAAAGACGGGCGTGATTCGTTCCTCCCCGCTGAACCAGGCGCGGTGCTCTGGATGGGATGCGGTGGGGGTGCCCTGCTCCGGTACCATCACCGACGCCGGCGGCACCACCGCGGAGCGACCCACGACTTCCACCCGCACCGCGACGATTTCCAGCGGGCGTCCCGGCCGGTCGTAACCAAAGAGCTGGCGATGCCGAGCGGCATAGTCCCGCGCCACATCTCCATCGGCGGGTTGCGGAATGCTCAATACGCCCTCCACCCCCTGATAGCGCACATCAAACACCACCGCTGGCGGGGAAATCTGCTGGGGAGAAATTCCTTCAGCCAACACTTCGTCACGGGCGGCGGCAGCCAGTTCCTGAATGCGCGGCGCCAACTCGGCCAAGGTCGCCGAGGAATACGGGGCCAGCACGGTTTGCTGACGGAACCTGCGGACATCCGCGTGGCCGATGCCGAAGGCGCTCAGCACGCCCGCCCAGGGATGCACCAGAATCCGCCGCATGCCCAACAGCCGCGCCAAGCCGCAGGCATGTTGTCCGCCGGCCCCTCCAAAGGGCATCAGCGTGTAATCGGCCGGATCGTAGCCCTTGGCCACCGAAACCTTCCGAATCGCGCGGGCCATGGCCGCGTCCGCGATTTCCAGAAAACCTTCCGCTAATTGCTCGGGGCGGTACTGCCGGCCGAACGGCGAGGCGGCAATCTCGGTGCACAAAGCGTGCAACTTGCGGGTGATCGCCGCGCGATCCAGCGCGAAGGGAAAGCAGTCGGCCGGCACCCGACCCAAAAACACATTGCAGTCGGTCACGGTCAACGGACCGCCTCGTCCATAGCACGCCGGACCCGGATCGGCACCGGCACTCTGCGGGCCGACAAACAGTTTCACTCCATCAAAGCCGCACAAACTGCCGCCCCCCGCCGCCACCGTTTCGATCGCCAGCATCGGCGTGACAATGCGCACCCCTGCCTTGACCGTTTCGTATTCGTATTCCCAACGACCATCGTAGCGCGACACGTCGGTGCTGGTGCCCCCCATGTCGAAGCCGATCAACCGCAAGGGGGGGCTTTCCACGGTCTGGGCGGCTTGCCGATGCGCTCTGTCGGAAGACTCGCCGCGCACCCCGGCCGATACCCCGCGGAGAGGGACCGACCGGCATTGCCCCGCCACCAACCCGCATCCCAGCACCCCTCCCGCGGGACCGGAGAGCACGCTTTCCTTGCCGGTGAAACGTTCGGCAGTCACCAGCCCTCCCGAGGATGTCATGAACCGCAGGTCGCTGCCCGGCAGACGGGCCTGCAACCGCGCGACATAATCCCGCAACACCGGATTCAGGTAGGCGTCCACCACGGTGGTGTCGCCGCGCGACACGATCTTGATGATCGGCGAAAGCCGGTGCGACACGCTGACCTCGCGGAAGCCCATCTGCCGGGCCGCCGCCGCGACCATTTCCTCGTGCGCACCTCGGGCGTAGGCATGCAGCAGGACAATGGCCAGCGACTCGCAACCGGCGTCCCGCAAGGTTTGCAAGGCGGCACGCACCTGTTGGGGTTCGGGCGGCTGAAGCACGTTGCCCAGGGCATCCAGCCGTTCGTCGATTTCCGCCACCGCGTGAAACAGCGGTTCCGGCTTGCGGATGGCAAGGTCGAACAACCGTGGGCGATCCTGATTGGCAATCCGCAGAATGTCCCGAAAGCCGCGCGTCGTCACGAGTCCTGTTTTTGCACCTCGCCGCGTCAACAGGGCGTTGGTCCCGCGGGTGGTCCCCAGCCGCACCGTCACCGGCGGGATGGGGTCCGCCAATCGCAAGCCCATCGCCTGGCGAATCAACAGCAGAGGCGCTTCCTCCCCGCCGGTCAACTCGAACCGCTGACCGGGCGTGAGCGGCAGCGACGCGGACAACGTGAGCCATCCCTCGCGGGAGGAGGACAGCACGTCCACCGGCCCCAGCGGTGGCCCGTGCTCCGCGAACGCGACGAAGCGGTAACCGGTCCATTGGTGATCGCTTTCCGTGGCCAGGGAAGGGGCGCGCACTTCCCGTCCCGTGCAGTCGCGCACGATCCCCTTCACGGCACCGGAGCTTAAGACTTTGAGAATGCGTTGCGATCCGTCCGGAAGGGAGACCACGCCGTCGGTGAAGGTGCCTCCCACGTCAATCCAGAATTGCCAGCCGGTCAAGGATGCCGTGTGCACGAGAGTATTCCGCTGGGATGACACCAACCGAAGCCACGCTGTTCGTTGGGGAAACCTGACCTGTTCCTCAAGGAAACATCCCCTGTCCACCGCGGTGTGCCGCGGAAGACGCTCCGCGGGGAAGCCTCCCGTTGCTCGAGGTCTTCCGCTCCTCGAGGCGTGCAACTGGAGGTGGGCTGCTCGAGCGGCATGAGGCCATCGGCAGGCACCCCTGTTCGGCCCGCCGCCAAATCGTCCCGGTTATTTGGCCCCGGGGCCAAGCACCGGTTGCACCCACGCACATTCCAGGTCTCCAAGTTTCGAGGGATTGGGGTGCAGTTTGGACGAATCGACGCGGGCGCGCACATAAAGCTCGTCCCCCCGAAAGCGGTATTCGGCCCGCGGTCCATCGACGCTGGCCAGGATCGCCCCCACGTCCGCGGAATACCGTCGGGTGACGGGCAAAACTTGTCCTCGTTCATCGACGACCGGTTCGCTGTCGAGACTGACACCCGCCCGCGATCCGATGAAGTGCGTCGTGTAGGTCACCCCCGGTTCGGGCTGAATCTCGATCTCCAGTCCCTCGGGCGAGGACTCCACGCGCGACAAGGTGACCCCGCTGGAGCTGTAAAACCGCCCCGCTTCCATGGCCGCGATGATGGCTTCCGGCGTCAACTCGGCCGCGAGCACCATGACCCAGGCGCGCCCAGGTTCGCTGTCTCTGCTCGGAATGCGGTGATAGCTGTGGCCGTCGTCGGTGCCCAGGCCGTACATCAAGGGGAGTTTCAGTTCGACAATCCGCCGCGTGAGAATGATGTCCCACTGCCGCTCGGTCGAGGCGTGCAGCCGGTCTCCCGCGTTGTTCACTCCGGGATGTCCATTATAGACCTCGAAGAAATTCTCGCCCCGGATCCGCATCAACTCCTCCGCGGTGATGCCCCAGCCGAAGTTGGGATGGTTGACATGCACCAGGATCGGTTGGCGGCTACGCTCGCGCTGGGCGATCACGGCGTCGACGTTGTTCTGCAACACCTCCACCACGCTGCCGCCACCCATCGGCGGCACCAGGTCTTGCACGTTGGTGGCATTCAGGTGCAAGGGGAGCTTGCCGAACTTGTCGGTGATTTCCTCCCCTTGCAGCAGCAGGAAATCGTCGCGGCCGACCAACTCCCGCACCTCCTCGAAGGTCCGCAACCGCACCTCATGGCGTTCGCCGTTGTGCCGTTCTTGCAGTCCCTCGGGAAACTGCCGCTTCAGCCGCTCGTAGGCCTTGCGGCCCGACTTCGCCAGGTCGAGATCGATCCAGCGTTCCGTCCGCGGCAGCACGTTGTGATCGGTGAAACACAGAAAATGGTAGCCGTGTTCGCGGTACCACAAGGCAATGTTTTCCAGAAAATCGTCTCCGTCGCTCCACAGCGAATGCGTGTGCAGGTTCCCGCGAAACCACTTCCACTTTCCCTGCGCGGCAAGCACCTGGGCCTCGGCCCGTGCACCGAGGTGCAGCGAGGGAATCCGCACCGCGGCGGCGAGCACGAGGACCACGGCCAAGGGCACCACAACGCGGCGCCCCACGGCCTGCGACGGCATCTGCCCGCGTCTCACACTTCTCAGGGGAGTCATGGGAGCGATTTCCTTCAGGACGCCTGGCGGGACGGTCATTCCAGCAAACGGGGCATAAAACGGTTGCCACGGGACTCCGCTCCGCGCACCACCACCGGCCGATGAAACCCTCCCGGCTCAGGCCGCCGGCGTTCGGCAACCGCGAGGCTGCATGGTATCCTACCGAGGCGGAAACGTCACACGCGGCCACGCTCCGAGGAACACTTAGGCCGTGGTGTCCGGTGTCGACCGGATTCCGTGAAGACGAGGCACAGGATGAGCACCAAGCCGCAGCGGGGAATTCGCCGGTTGCGTGGGCCGGCTCGCACCGCCGGGGAAATGGTTCCACCGCCTTGGGGAATCTGCTGGTCGGCCTTGGCGATCGTCCTGATGCTGGGAGTGTTGACGCTCCGGGGATGGTCCGACGAGCCGACGGCAACCGATGGTCCGCCGCCGACCAAGCGGCTGTTTCGCGGTCGCGTGGTGTCGGTGACACAAGCCTTGGAAAAGCGGGGCCTCAAGGCGTCGACCGCCGAGTTACGCGGCCAGGTGGCCCTCGACACGCCCAGCGGCGAATTGCTGCTGATCCTGCCGGATTGGCGGGGCAAGGCGTTCTATCAGGACGAGCGGTTGCGCGATCGGCCGGTGGAGTTGGTCGGCTACCGTCGGACCGGCTTACCGTACCTTCAGATTCTGCAAGTCTATACCGCGGATGCGCTGGGACGGTGGCAGTACACCGATTACTGGTGCGACATCTGTTCGATTCCCATGTACGAAATTAAGCCCTGCGATTGTTGTCAACAGGAGATCCGTCTACGATTCCAGCCCCAAGATCCGCCGCCCGACGTGGAACTGGATGGTTCGGCCCGCGTGCTGCCCGCCGCGGACAGGCCGTCCCGCTAAGGCGAGGAATTGCGCAGTCCGGTTCGCTGCGCCCCGACTCGACCGCTCACCACCTGATGGATTGCTCATGAATCTCGAGCTGAACGCACTGGCATCGCAACTGGTGGAAGACGTCACCGAAAACCCGCACGATTTTCGGGTCGCGGCGCACGATCTGCCCGGCAGCGGCCTGCTGCTCGATTTCGGTGTGGAGGCCGAAGGGGGGCTGGAAGCGGGGGCCATGCTGGCATCCATCTGCATGGCCGGGCTGGCCGATGTGTCGCTGGCCCCCGGGCTGCTGGGGGAGTTGGCCTGGCCCCAGGTGGTGGTGCAGACCGATTATCCGGTCGCGGCCTGCCTCTTCAGCCAGTACGCCGGCTGGGCAATCCAGGTGGGCAAATTCGTGGCGATGGGTTCGGGTCCCATGCGGGCCGCGGCGGCGCGCGAACCGCTGTTCGACAAGCTCTGGTATCGCGAGGAGGCCGAACAGGTGGTGGGTGTGCTCGAATCCGCCAAGCTGCCCGATCGGCAGGTTTTCGAGGAGATCGCGGACAAGACGGCTGTCGATCCCGCCGATGTGGTGTTGCTGGTCGCCCCCACCTCCAGCATGGCGGGCAACTTTCAGGTGCTTGCCCGCTCGGTCGAAACCGCGCTGCACAAATTGTACGAGCTGGGGTTCGACGTGAACCGGGTCCGCAGCGGATTTGGACAGGCCCCGCTGGCCCCCGTGGCACGCAACGACCTGGAGGGGATCGGCCGCACCAACGATGCCATCCTTTACGGCGGCCGCGTGACCTTATGGGTCAACGGCGACGACGACTCCCTCGCCGACATCGTGCGGCGCGTCCCCTCCAGCGCTTCGTCGGCTTACGGCCGCCCATTTCTTGACATCTTCGAAGCCGCCGGTCGCGACTTCTACAAAATCGACCCGTTGCTGTTCAGCCCCGCCGAGATCATCATCCACAACCTCGACACGGGACGGGTGCACCATGCCGGCCGCGTCGTTCCCGAGATTCTCCAGCGGTCGTTCGGCATCACGACGACACAGGAATGAGGGCCTCGCGACGGCGGACGAATGAGGGCCTCGCGATTGCGGCGGGATGATGGCAGCGCGTTGGGGATGTATGATCTGGCGGCGCCGCGGCCTTGGCACCCGCGGTGGTGGTGGCGGCGCGCTCGACCGGCCCTGGGCGGATGATGACATGCGGATCGGAATTCTCGCGCAGCCCGAGAGCTGGTACTACCGCGATCTGGAGCGGGCCGCCCAGGCTTTGGGACATGCTTGCGAACGCTGGGATTTTCCGCAATTGTCGGGTGGCGTGGTGCAGCAGCGCGAACTGCTCGCCGCTCATTCCGCGCCGGACAAGCCGCCGTGGGAGACCCTTCCCCCCGATGTGCTGGTCGTGCGGACGATGCCGCCAGGCTCGCTCGAACAGGTCATCATCCGCATGGACCTGCTGTCGCGGTGGGAGGCGCACGGCACGCGGGTCGTCAACTCGCCGAAATCCCTGGAATGCGCGATTGACAAGTATCTGACCACGGCCCGCCTGGCCGCGGCCGGCTTGCCCGTGCCGGATACCGTGGTGTGCGAAACGGCGGAACAAGCCGAGGCGGCGTTCGAACAGTTGGGCGGCGATGTCGTCGTGAAGCCCTTGTTTGGCGGCGAGGGACGCGGAATTGTCCGGGTGAGCGACCCCGATCTCGCGCACCGCGTGTTTCACACGCTGGAGCGGATTCATGCCGTGTTCTATCTCCAGCGGTTCATCGATCATGGCGGGAGCGATCTCCGTCTGTTGGTTCTCGATGGACGCATCTTGGGTGGGATGAAACGCTTCGCACGGGGCGGATTCCGCACCAACGTGGCGCAAGCCGGCCATGCCGAACCCCATGTGCCCACTGATCGCGAGTGCGAACTGGCCTGGCGCGCCGCCGCGGCGACGGGGGTGTACTTTGCCGGAATCGACCTGCTGTGGGACCGCGACGGCCGGCTCTACGTGATCGAGGTCAATGCGGTCCCCGGGTGGAAAGCCTTCGGTCGCGTGAACCGTTTGGACGTGGCTCACGTGTTCCTCGGCACTCTCGCCCGCCGATGATGCACTTCACCACGGTCGATACAACCGCTGAGATGCGCTCCGTCAGGGTTGATGCACCCCGCCGCGGGTGCTGTCCGCATGGAAGGGCGTGGCCATTGTAGTTGAGAAACAGGTCGGGAAGACCATCTCGATTCCGCGGCCAACAGGTACAGCCCGTCACTGACGCAAGTGAATTGGTGGTTCATGCAACTTCTGTTGTACGTTCCATACCAACGACCCCTGGGGCCGTGGGTGGAGGCGGACGGCACTTGTCAGTGCACTGTTTCGCGGTTAGGCTTTGGCATCCAGCTTGAGCGTTGCTTGGGCTGTGGGCACCCCGAAGTGGATTTTTCCGTGCCGCGCGCCGAGATCGATCGCTGGCTGGGAATTCGTCGCTCAAAACTTCGTCTCTCGCGGCGGAAGGCCATGCAACTTGCCGCCGCGGCCGCGAGTTGTCTGCTGTCGTCTCAGCCGGCGAGTGCCCGGAGACGCCGCGGCGGTCGCCGGGTGCTGATCGTGGGGGCCGGCTTTTCGGGACTGGCTTGCGCTCACGAATTGTTGTCCGCCGGATGCGAGGTGCAGGTCTTTGAAGCGCGTCGGCGGGTGGGCGGCCGCGTCCTCTCGTTCCACGATCTGGTCAAGGGCAAGACCGTGGAAGGGGGAGGCGAGCTGCTGGGCTCGAATCACCCCACGGTGCTGGCCTACGCCGAGCAATTCGGCCTGGAGTTTCTGAATGTTCCGGACGATGTCGCGGATCATCCGGCTCCCGTGGAGATCGGCGGACGCCGATTGACCGCTGGGGAAATCGCCGCCACGGCAGGGGAGATCGATCGCGCCTGCGCGCAGATGACGGACGACGCACGAGCCGTTGACCCCGACGCCCCCTGGAGAACTCCAGGAGCCGTCGACCTCGACCGGCGTTCCACCGGGGAGTGGATTTCCCGCCTCGACATTTCGGAACTGGCGCGAAAGCTGCTTGCTTCCCAGTTCACGGCCGATAACAGTGTGGCCGTGGCTCGCCAGAGTTACCTCGGCAACCTGTCGCAGGTCCGCGGAGGCGGTCTGGAACGTTATTGGGACGAAAGCGAGGTCTACCGCTGTCGGGGGGGCAACCAGCAATTCGCCACGAAGCTGGCTGAAGCGATTGGTTCCGAGCGAATTCATCTGGGTTGTCCAATTACCCGGATCGCCATGACCGACGCGCGAGCCATCTTGGGCGATGCCTCGGGAAAGATGTGGGAGGGAGACGAGGTTGTCCTGACCGTTCCGCCCTCCACCTGGCGGAACATCAATTTCGCGCCCAAGCTGCCGGACGTGCTGACACCCCAGATGGGGGCTGCCGTGAAATACCTCGTCGCCGTCGATGGACCGTTCTGGACAAAACACGGCCTGCCGCCGTCGGCCCATTCCGATGGCTTGCTCAGTTACGTGTGGTGGGGCACGGCTGCGCAACCGCACGATCCGCCGGGAGAAGCGCTCGTGTCGTTCACGGGAGGACCTGCGGCCATGACTTGGGCGCAAATGCCGCCGGCTGACCGCGAAGCGCGTTATGCCGAATTGCTGGAAGGTTTTTTCCCGGGTTATCGTACCGCGAGGGGCGAACACCGATTCATGAACTGGGTCGGCGATCCGTGGACGCTGGCCGGATATTCGTTTCCGGCCCCCGGGCAAGTGACAGCCCAAGGCCCCCTGTTGCAGCAGGGAATCGGCCGCCTGCATTTTGCCGGGGAACACACCTGCTATCAGTTCGTCGGCTACATGGAGGGGGCGCTGCATTCGGGGGCAGCATTGGCCAGGCGGTTGCTCGCATGATGCCGCGGCCGCGCAGGGAGCGCTTGGTGCCCCGCCCAAGCCAACGTCTGTGTCGATGGCGCGCAGCGATCAACAGATCGTTCCGTGCCGAATTCGTCCTGAAAGCGGCGCGATACCCCATCTCAGCCCCGATCGACGTGTGACTGTTGCTGCCCTCGGGCGGGACGCCGCTGTGTTCGGTTCCACACCACTGGAGGCTTGCTCGTGGCTGCTCAGCGACCTGATGCGCATCGTTCGCGTTCGGAACCGGCCAGCGCACATAAGGCGCCGGGCCAGACGGGCCTGCTTGCTGCTGCGGCGGAGGCGGTCAACCAGGGCTGGCAGGTGGTCAGGACGCTGCTGTTGTTGCTGGTGGTCGCCGCCGTTGTCGGATTCATCGAGTTCTGGATGCGCCCTGTCATCAGCGAGTGGTTGCAGCCCTTCGGCAGATGGGTGTGGCCAATCACCAGCCTGAAGGACGTGCTGGGGCTGGTGATCGTTGTTTTGCCGCTGGCGATAACTTTCCTTCTGCGCTTTCTCGAAGGCATTCTGGTGTATGGGGTCCTCCTCGGGATCGGGCTGTATCGCCGGCCCTTCCAGTTGCTCGTGGAGTCCACGTTCCACGACGACGCGCAGCCGAGGCTGAGGCATCCGACGGGCAATCTGCTCTCCAATCTCGCGAGCTACCTGGTCTACTACGGCAACCTGATCGGCCTCTCGACGTCGCGGCGGCTGGCCTACATCATGCTCGATCCGGCGCTGTTCCGCCTCTCTAACTTCCTGCCGCATGTTTTGCTGGGAAAAGTCGAACTGTATATTGAGGCATCGCTGCTGAGCGAGCCGATGCGGGACGGCGAAGACAGCCGGACCTACAATCGGCGGATCGAGGACGAATACCGCCGCCTGCTCTTCGAAGACACGCACCGCACTCCGGAACATCACGGCGGACCGAAGTTCGCCTGTCCGACGCTGTTTCGATTATTCGGCAAGAACAACGACCGCATTCTGGCCTATCTGAACGCCAAGCGGAAATTCGGTTTGCCCCCCCGGTTCCGCACACTTGTGGAATTCAATTCCGGCTTTCTTGCGCCGGCCTATCTTGTCAGCGGCTTGCTTCACGCCTTTGACGAGGACTGGACCCGCATCATGGCGGGCGCCGACGACGATTACGCCATTCTGCACGACTCGACAGGGGTTGATCCCCTGCGCGGTGTCGCCGGGTTGCGCAAATTGCAGTCCTTTATCTGGAGTTGCTGGGCGCAGTGGGGCCCCAGCATTCCGATCTGCGGCAACTCCCACTGGCGCGGCGACCACCTCATCGCGCTCCAGTTCGGGTATGGCGACGAGAACAACTCACTGTTGCTGTACCGGGAAGGTTGGGGGTTTGACGAGTGGAAACTCTGGTTCAGAAGCAGGCCGCCGAGTCTCGGCACCGCCTTTCCGGTTCAAGTGGCGGGGAATCTGCGACTTTCAAGTTGTGACGAGTGGAACCGTGAGATGGCCGAGGCCATCCACGTTCGCCGATCCGGCGTGGACAACCTGCTGTGCATCGACTGCCGGCGCATCGAACACGTGAGCGGCGCGGCGCTCTACTCGGCTTACGTGTGGGTGATGGTGGCGATTTGCCGCCGCGACGGCGAGCACTTGACTTTAGAACTCCCGGAGGCCTCGGCGCTGCGGCAGCATTACCAGGTTCGCTATCCCAACGACTTTGACCAGCGGTTTTCGGACAGCGCCAACTGGAGTCAGACCTGGCGCGGCTTGATTCCCTTCTTTCAGCACGGCAACATCGCCGATGCCGATGTGCTGGAAGCCATCAAGCGGGAACTCGCCGACAAGGCCGTGGCGACTTTGATCCGCGCGTTGCAGGAGGCGCACCGCGGCGGCGTCGATCTTGCCTTCGCGGTGGTCTGCTGCAGCGACGACAATGGAGACGGCAGCGAGTTGCTGGGAATGCCGGGCGGACGGATTCGTGAGCTGGTCAAAGAGTCTCTTCTCGGCCTGACAACTCGGCCAGACGGCTCCGCGAGCGGCGGCACCGCCTGGAGCGACGAAATCGAAGCCCACTGGGAACAAGCCGGGATTTACGTCGGCCGGCGAACGCAAACACTGTTGTTGACGGCATGCCACCTGCCAACCTTCGTGGACCAGTATCTCGCGCATGTGCGCTGCATCTCCTGAAGCAGAGCGGCCGAAGCGTCTGGATTTTTCGGTTCATGCCTCGAGGCGGACTGACCCCGACAAAGGCCAGCCAGACGATTGCAGGACCGAATACCGAGCGAGGACGGACTCAGTGACGCTGACGTTTCGCGAACTTGTCGCCGACGCCGGCGATTTCGCCCTGTTGGAGACCTTTTACCGAGACCTTTACGTCGTCGGCTTTCCCGATCCCAATGAGCGCGAATCGCTCGAGAACATGCAGAGTTATCTCCGCCTCAAAGCCGAGGGATGGTACGGCGACAACAGCTATCACATTCTGTTGGCAGTGGACGGCGACCGGCCAGTCGCCTGTTCCATCAGCGATTACCTGGCCCGACCAAATGCCGGTGTGATCGAATTTCTGCTCGTCGATCCGCGGCAGCGTGGCCGGGGCGTCGGACGCCGATTGCTCGATGCGACGGAAGATCTCCTTCAAGCGGACGCCCGCCGCGCCGGGCCTGAGGGTCTGACCTGTATCGCCATCGAAATGAACGATCCGTATCGGTTCGATCCCGCCCGCGACAACATGGATCCGTTCGTTCGAGCGCGGCTGTGGAGCCGTTGGGGTTACGGGGCGCTGGGGTTCTCCTACGTACAGCCCGCGTTGTCCGCGGACCAGGCCCCCGTCAATGATTTGATTTTGGGCGCCAAACCGCTCCAGCCCTGTCTGCGCCACGGTTTCCCGCCGGCTTTGGTGCGTGACATTGTGGCCGGCTACCTCCGCTGGGCGATGCGGATTGACGACCCCGCCTGCGATCCCACGTTTCAGCGCATGGCCGCCGATCTGGCCGCTCGGCGGCGCGTGCCGTGGACCCCCTTTGAGATCTATCTCGGCCATGACCCCGCCCGGCCACTTCACGTGCGAGAAATCCCGACCACGAGCGACCCAGACTTTCCGCCAACCATGCGCCTCTACCGACGTTCATTTCCCGCGGGACCGACCGCCATCGGCGAAGCGGCATTCGCGGCGGCTCTCGGAGGTACGCTTCACGAAGGTCGCTACCATCTTTGGGCTGTGCGGGAATTCGCGGAATCGCCGCTAGCCGGCATGGCATCGTTCTTCACGTTTCCCGCCGGCGGGTTTGTCGGCTATGTTGCCCTCGAACCGCCGCTGCGCGGACGTTGGAGGCTGCCGCTGCTCCTGGCGCGCCTGGAAGAACAGATGGTCCGCGACTGCGGTCCCGTGATTGGCTGGTTCTTCGAGACCGCCCGGACCGACACCTCGCCGACGGCCCTGTCGCGGCTTGGGTTTTACCACCTCCCGGTCGATTACGTCAGTCCCCCCCACGTCGCCTTGGGAGGCACCGACGCCGGCGAGCAAGCCTTGTCCCTCTACTTCAAACACCTCGGCCGCGCCGATCAGCCGCTGACGCTGACCAAATCCCAGTTGCTAGCCGCCGCAGAAAGTTGGCTCAGCAATGTCTACGGCCTGCCGGAGCCGCGCACAACGGTCACCTGGATCCGTCTGCAAAAATCGCTGCAACATCTGTCGGACGACCAACTGATTTCCACGGAGCCGACAAAAGGCCGCCCGTGAGCGTCGGCGAGTTCGTCTGCATGGGGAATTCATAGCGTGACGATGCGCGCCGGTTTCGGGGGGGCCCGGAATCAAAGCGGGGATGTTGGGGTCGCGAGTTGCCGACTTTGGCGGACCCTGCTCGGGCCGGCGGTTCGGCGGATGCAACCCTCTTCACGGCGCGCTCGACGGTGCCTCGCGTCTTTGCAGGCGAGTGCCTCGATAGGCGTAGACGTCCATGGCGCCATCGGGGGCGATTTCGCAGCGAATCATGCCCCCCACCGCGGTATTCAACCGCTGGATGGGAGAGGGGTACACCTCGGACAGGCGGTCGGCGACGGTGCGGTCTGCCGCACTGATCGCCACCCAGGTCGGATTGACCCAAGCCCCCAAGGCCGGCGGATTGGCCGCACGGGCGCCATGGTGCGGCGCGATGAGCAGATCGGCGGCTTGCCGGGGAAGTCCCAACAGGGCGGTCAAACCCTCGCTTTCCAAATCGCCCGTCAACAACACGCGTCGTCCGGCATATTCCAGACAGACGACCAGGCTGTTGGCGTTGTCGCGCCGGCCGCGAAACGCCGCCGCGGGGTGCCACACCTCGATCGTCACGTCGCGGTCGAGGACAATGCGGTCTCCCGCGGCGATCAGCCGGCAACTCCCTCCCCAAGTGGTCCAGCTCTCGATGGCCTGCGACACGATCGGCTGCGAGAAATCGAGGAAGGTGCGATGGACGAGCAACATCCCCGGCACCAGGCGATCGGCCACCTTGGAAACACCGTTGATATGATCCGCGTCGGCGTGCGACGCCACCAGCGCATCGACCTGCCGCTGTCCGTGCCGCCACAGAGAACCGCACACGGCCTCGGCGGCGACATCGGGTCCAATGAGGCTGCCGGCGTCGTAGACGAAGGTCCGTCCATTCGGGCAAGAACAGACCACGGCCAATCCGTGACCCACCGCGAGGACCTCGCAGGCAAGCCCGGCGAACTTCGCGGGCGCCCACAAATTCCAGGCCAGGCCGCCATTAATCCAGGCCAGCAACCCATGCCCTAGCCAGCGCGACCACTTCAAATGGCGGGCCACGGCCGCCGCGAACAGCAGGGCATAATAGCCTAACACCCAACCGAGGGGTGGTCCCGCGACGTACGCATGACTGCACCGCCAGTCGGCCGCAACTTGCGTGATCCAAATCAGAGCGGCCAGCAATCGTTCGAAGACGCGCAGCGGAATCTCGCTGAGCCAGCTCGAAAACGGGGCGCACAACAGCCAGATGTAGCCGCTCCATAACAGCACGCACACCAGCGGACCGAGCAGCACATTCAGCACGAAGCCCACAAACGAAACCAGATGATACTTCCACAGCACCAGCGGCAGCGTGGCGATCCACACCATCCCCGTCGCCAAATTGGCACGCAGCAACCCGCTCCATAACCGCTGCCCCAGGGACGGCGCCGCCGCACCGTGATCCTCGCGCCAGTCTCTCCCTAGCCGTTGGGCCGCCGAGAGAGCCGCCACCGACAGAAACGACAACTGAGCCCCGGCATTGAACAAGTCTTGAGGGTTGGCCACCAGCACCACGCACACCGCGAGAGCCAGCCCCTGCAATGTGCCGATCCTCCGGTTCAGAAGTTCGGCCGCCTGAAAAGCCAGCACCATGCTGACCGCGCGGACGATCGGCGGATTGGCATCGGTCAGCCACGCATAGGCGACGAGACTGGCCATCACCACAACGCCCGTGGTGCGCAGCGACCATCCCAGCAGCCGGCACAAACGCATCAATCCCAGCCAAATCACGCCGACATTCACCCCGGAAATGGCCAGCACGTGCAAGGTGCCGCTCTCCACGAACGCCTCGCGCAATTCCTCCGACATCTGTTGTCGGGTGCCCAGCAACAAGGCCTCGGCCACGCGCGCCGTGGGTTGATCGGCGGAGCGCTCGAGAATCTCCACGGCTTGCTGGCGGAGATCGCGACGTTGATTGAGCAGCCGTTCCCACCATCCGGGGCGAAACGCCACCGTTTGCACGGCTTCCGGGGTTTCGACGCGCAGCAGTCCCACCACGCCTTGGCGATGCAACCACTGTTGGAAGTCGAAGCCGCCGGGATTACCCGCCGTGGCGGGCCGCGACAACCGCCCCACGGCCCGAATCTCGGTGCCCGCTGGAATGTCGACGTTGCAGTTTTCCAGCACCATCCGCAGCCGGCCGCCAAATGGTCGACGGCGAGTTTCTTCGCCGAGGACGTGCACATCTCCCAGCACGGCACAGGTGACGGGCAGTCCCGTGCGGGAACGCTCTTGCCGCCAACTCGGCGCAATGATGCGCGCCTCGACCCGCAGCGGACCTGCTGGAAACTCCGCCAGCCAGCGTTCGGCCTCGGGACTGGCTATCGCGTGCGACACTTGATGCCAGGCGGCAAATGCCGCTCCCCAACCGATTGCCAGAACCACCGCGGCAGCACGGGGCCGTCGTGCAACCACGAACAGCCGCAGACCCAAGGCCGCCAACACCACGGTCCACCACGCAACCAGGGGTAGCGACAGGAATGCATCTGCGGTAATACCGCTGATCGCGGCCAAGGCGACCACCGCCGCCGGCGCCCGCTGCGACCTCCCCGACGGCAGCTCGTAAGCCGGCGATGCCATGCCGAGTTCCTCGCCCTTCCCTCACAAGAGCAAGCTGGCCCCGTCTCAAAGTGGCGAACGCTCCGAAGCGGTGATCCACCGCACGGTTGATCCACCGCACGACGGCCAGATCGCTCCTGTCCGCAACCGTCCTCCGAGCCATTGTGCCCATCTCGGTCAAGACGGCAACATCCCGGTCGGCACGGCAAATGCGATTTGATGGGGAACGTCCCGGCCGATTCCGGGCCAGCTCTGGTACCTCGTTGGCGGTTTTCGATTCCACCACGCCGTCGAGTCGGCCTTGATTCTGGTCCGTGCGGCAGTCAGACTGCGAAAGCACCGCGTTTCGACACCCACGATCTCAGGGGTTTTTACCTATGTCTCTCGAATTGTCCCACCGGCTTCTTGGCGAGTTGCAGAAGCTGGTGCTTGTTGATCCGCATACGCACATCAATCCCCACGCGCCGGCGTCGAAAACGCTTGCCGACATCCTGGGTTACCACTACTACACCGAGCTGGCCCATTCCGCTGGACTCGCCAAATCGCGCATCGAGGAGCCGGGCCTCGATCCCAAAACCAAGGTCGGACGGTTGGTCGAATGGCTCGACCGCCTCGACAACACCATCCAGGTGAGCTGGCTGGTGGAATTGTGCCGCAAATTTTTCCATTTTCAGGATGACCGCATCACCCCGGCCAACTGGGAAACGCTTTACGACCAATCGGCGGCCATCATGGCCCAACCGGACTGGGAAGAACAATGCCTGCGGCAAAGCGGCATCGAGCGCGTGTTCCTGACCAACGACTTCGACGACCCTTTAACCGGGTTCGACACCCAGCGTTACATTCCCTGCTTGCGCACCGACGACCTCGTATTCCACCTCCATCGGCCGGAGATTCGGCAGCGGCTCGCTCAGGCCACCGGGATCACGGTCAGCAACACGCAGACCCTTAAAGACGCGATCGGCAAACTGTTCTCGCATTTCTGTCGACACCATGCCAAGGCGTGCGCGATTTCGCTGCCCCCCTGGTTCTCCCCCCGCAATGTGGGTTTGCATGAAGTGCGTGGACCGCTGCAACGGCTGCTCGCGAATGAATCGCTGTCCACGGACGATGCAGCCCGCGTGAGCGAATTCGTCTTCTGGACGCTGGCCGAGTTCTGCGGCGAGTTCCATTTGCCGTTCGATTTGATGATCGGCGTCAACCGCCAGGTCTACCGGGGGGGCGTGTTCCAGGGACAGGACTTGTTCGACTTGCGCGTGTCGCTCATTCAATACCAGGCCCTGTTTAACGCCTTTCCGCAGGTCACGTTTCCAATTTCCGTCCTGGCCCAGTCCAGCAACATGGAACTGGTGAGTTACGCCTGGATTTTCCCGAATGTGGTCCTGAACGGCCATTGGTGGTATTCCAACATTCCCGCGTACATCACCCTCGACTGCCGCAGCCGCTTGCAGGCCGTGCCGCGCAACAAGAACATCGGTTACTACAGCGACATGTACAAGCTGGAGTTCGCCTGGCCGAAATTCCAGATGTACCGGCAAGTGCTGGCGAAAGTGCTCGCCGAAGACTTCGTCCTCGAACGCGGTTGGACCGAGGAACAAGCCCTGGCTTTGGGCCGCCAGGTGCTGCGCGGCAACGTGGAAACCATCTTCGGCGTGTAAGCGCCGCGCGGCCGCAAGAACATGCGCGGCGGCGCCCCGGGAATCGGTTCGCCACGACCAGGAGGGCTTGTGGGGCCACCGCCGCCGAACGAGGCCCCGCCGATCCCCCCGCGACCGGCAGCGGAGAAACCTGTCCGCCACGGCCGCTGCCGTGCTGCCGCGGGTCCGCGGGTGCTGCCATGGGTCCGCGGGCAACTGCTTTCGGAGCCGAGTCGTCTTGGATACAATTGATGGACCTTGGGTTGGTCCGCATCTCATTCCGTATTTCCGGCCGCTCCAAAAGGGGGTCCCATGGCAACACTCGTCTTGCTCCTGGACGGCCAGGCCACTCCGTGTCCGATCACGCTGGACGAAACGGTGCTTGGCCGGCATCCCGAATGCCAAGTGCACATCAACTCGAACATGGTTTCGCGGCGGCATGCCCGCGTGATCCGCAAGGGGGACCAATTCCTGCTGGAGGACTTGGGCAGCGGCAACGGCACGTTCGTCAACGGCAAGAAAATTGAATCGCCGGTCGAATTGAAGCACGAAGACCGCATCAAGCTCGGACCGATCCTGCTGCGGTTCGAGAATCCCCAGACCGCCAAGGCAGCGGCCCCCGCCCCCGCGGCCGGTGCTGCCGCGCCCAAAGTCTCCAGCGGCAAGGCGGCGGCGATTGCCGATCTCGGCGGCAAGGTCGACGTGTCCACCGATGAGGACGATTCCGCGACGATCACCGGCCAGGCCATTCAGGCGACGGGCTTTGGACGGTTGGAAGTGCAGCCGGCGGCCAAGTTGCGGGCCGTGCTGGAAATCAGTCGCAGTCTGGCCGGCACCAGCGATTTGCAGGGCCTGCTGCCCAAAATTCTCGATACGTTGTTCAGCATTTTCCCCCATGCCGACCGAGGCGCCATCCTGTTCCGCGACGATGCCAGCGGCAAGATGGTCCCCAAAGTGGTCAAGCACCGCCGGGAGGGGGACGACGAATCCGTCAAGATCAGCCGCACCATCCTGCGGACGGTGTTGGAACAGAAGACGGGCATTCTCTCGGCCGATGCCACGCAAGATGCGCGGTTCGAGGCCAGCGAATCGATTTCCAACCTGACGATTCGCTCGATGATGTGTGTGCCGATGCTCAGCCTCGCGGGAGAACCGATGGGGGTGATTCACATCGACACCCAAAACGCGTTCAACCAATTCACGGATGAGGACCTCGACCTGCTGGTGGCGGTGGCTGGCCAGGCGGCGTTGTCGTACGAATCGGCGAAGCTGCTCGTCACCGCGCTGGAAAAGCAGAAGCAGGATCGGGAGATGGGCATCGCCATGGGAGTGCAGCGGGCCTTGCTGCCCGAAAAGCTGCCGCAGCCAGCCAACTGGGAGTTTTTCGCCTCGTATGATTCGGCCCAGGCCGTGGGGGGCGATTATTTCGACTGCCTGATGCTGCCCGACGGAAAGCGCGTCTGCTTCGCCTTCGGCGATGTCGCCGGGAAGGGGGTTCCCGCCTCGCTGGTGATGTCGCGCGTGTCCAGCGTCGTCACCAATGTGATGGCGTTCGTCGACGACGTGGGCGAGGCGGCTTGCCGCATCAACAATCAGATGTGCACCAAGGCCGTCGAGGGCCGCTTCGTGACGTTCGTGCTGGGCATCATCGACCCCGAATCCGGCCAAATGTCGGTGGTGAACGCGGGACACATGCCGGTGATGATCCGCAAGAACGACGGCAGCATCGAAGAATTCGGCGAAGAAGCCATTGGCGTGCCGCTGGGTGTGATGGAAGACTTCCCCTTCGAGGCCATCAGCCGCGCGATCGAGCCGGGCGAAACGTGCGTGCTGTATACCGACGGCGTCAGCGAAGCCATGAACCCGCAGGGCGATTTGTACGGCATCGAGCGCTTGCGAAATCTGGTGCAGTCGAGCACGGCGGGCAAGGCGGAAGAATTGGGGCGGACCATCCTGGCCGATGTCCGCAAGTTCGCCAACGGCCGCCCGCAAAACGATGACATCACCATCATGGTCTTCGGCCGCAAGGGCTGAAGCGGTCTCGGCAACGCCGCGGGGCAATGCCGCATTCGCCAGCGGAGTGCGGCGATTTCCGCGCGCGGGTTTGGCGCCGAGACCACCCAACGCCAACTTCGAACAATTTCAGTTGGCGGCCGGTTTGATTGCTTCCTCGAGCGGCGGTGTCGTCTGGCGGACGTAGCCCAGACTGCGCACGACCTCCAGAACCTCGCTCCACGTGGGAAACATGCGGCCGCTTTTGCGCTTGTATTCATCCATCGCCCGCATGAATTCGATTTCGTCCGCCGTGTAATCCCGCTCGCAGGTGGTGGGATCGATCATGCGGCGGCGCTCAACTTTGCGCCGCGGAGCTTTGCGGCGCTCCTCGGCGGGGGGCGCTTCGCCGTTGGAAGCGCGTCGGCGTTCCGGCACAATCCGCCGATTCTGAATCCTCCGGTCCACGGTCGCCAACGTGTGCGGGCCATGTTCATGGGTCAACATCGTCTAGGTCCATCTTCCATCACGCGGGGATCGATCCGTCTCGAACTCTGGGAGCTGTTCCGTGCTATGTCGATTATGACAGCAACGAGTGCGAAGAAAATGACTGTAAAGACGAGGCAGCGCCGTTAATTTGCAGAAACATTGCCAATCCGCGAAAAACACCGGTTGTATCGATTTTGCGGCTGCCGTGCCCAAGAATGCAGCCTCGCTGTCATGAAACCATTACGGTGCGCCAAGCCAACTTGGCGCCCGGTGGACGAAGTTCTCCTCAGGCGTCGAGGGGCCGGTTCGTCCTGATGAGGTTCGGCCGTCGGAAACCCCACCCCCCGCAAGCCGTTCCAGAAACCAGCCGACTGATGGGGACGGTGAACGGCTCACGGGGGACGGTGCACGGCTGATGGGGACGGTGCACGGCTGATGGGGACGGTGGACGGCTGATGGGGACGGTGGACGGCTGATGGGGACGGTGAACGGCTGATGGGGACGGTGAACGGCTGATGGGGACGGTGAACGGCTGATGGGGACGGCCAACGTCTCACTGAGGCGGGTGCACCGAGAGGGCCGCTTGCAACCGGATTTCCGCGGCCGTCCAGTTCAATGTGAGGGTGGCTTCGTCCGTCAATTCGGCCACTAGCCGCACCGGCCAAGGCAGATGTCGAAGGATGTTCCGCTCGCGCAGCGGCTGCCATTGACCCCAGGCGATCACCCGTGCGGACGACAGTTCCGGCGGGAGAGGGACGGCGGGCCGCGCAGGCTCTGGCGGAAGGAGATGCCGGCGGAGGGCCGCTACGTGAGTCGACACAGCCAGCCGCGTCGCTGCCCAGCCGAAGGCCGGTTGCAGATCCAGCGAAGTCCGCAGCACCCGGAAGGTCGCGCCCGTTTCCTCGCCGCGCGTCAACCACCAGGGTTGGTCGTCCATGCGTTGATTGCGGTCGAAGGCCAAGGCGTTGGCGGCGAATTGCAGGGCGTTATCGAGACCGTCGCGCAGCGCGTGCGACCAGCCCGAGGAAGGCCAGAACACGCCCGTTAGCGTCCAACCCGTCCACCACGCCGGCTCCGCGGATTCGGTAGAGCCGGCGGAGTCCGCGGCCGCATGGCGTTCCAAGACCAGTCCCCAGTCTCCGAACAGATTGGCGGCGACATCGTCGAGGGGGTCATGGCCTTGCAACAATCCCCGCAGCAACCGCCGGGCTTTGGCCACCTGCTCGCGGTCCCGCTCGGCAAGCACTTGCTGCCACTGCGCCAGGAGCCAATTGGGTCGCATTCGCGCGCCGCAGACCGCCACCGTTTCCGGTGAGATCATGCTCAGGATTGACGGCGGCGCGCTTGGCTCCGCAAAGGCACGCCACTCCGATGAAACTCGCTCCTCGTCCAGTTGCACCAGCAGTTCGAGGCGAAGACCGCGCTCGCGTGTGACCCAACTGCTGCAAGACCGAATCGACTTCCACACTTCCATCCAGTGCCGCGCAGAGGGACTCGCGCCAAAATCCCGCTGCAAAACGGCGTCCCAGCGGCGCGGTTGCAGAAAGACCACGGCCACGGAATCTTGCGGGAAGCGTGCGGCGGCAGCCGCGAACTCCGGCACTGCGGACAGCCGATCGGACGATCCGCCGGACGCCTCGGCTGGCCGCTGCCCGCCACGGTCCAGGCACTCGCGGATGAGGGCCTCGTGATCGGACAGCAGAAAGACGCGCTCCCGACGAGCAAAAAACAGCGACTGTTCGCTGTCACCCTTCTTGACGACGCGGCGCGCGTAAGCCCCTCCGGCCGTCGTTTTCCGCTCGATGCGCAGCGGTGGTTCCACACGGTCCCAAGCCTGCAAGGCCCGATCCAAGGCGGCTTCGGACACGGCCCGGGCCGCCAACATTCCGCGAGGCGCGCCGTCGTCCGGCAAATATAACGCCAAGGCCACTGCGTCGCCGAATAACTGGCGGATGTGTGCCGTGAAGCTCAGGCCCGTCGCCGCGCCCACATGCGCATCCAACACACTCCAGGATGTCCCCGCGGGTGATTGCCAGAACTCGGTGCGTTTGGGGGAGGCGGTCCACCGCCGGCCCAGTTCCGACTCCGCCAGATCCCGCCAGTGCCGATCGAGTTCACGCACCTCGACAAACAGGGCTGCGTCGGCACCAATCCATTCGGCCAGCGAGCCGTCGGCGGCCAGCACCGTGGCTCCCAGGCACCACCACGGAACCACCACCATCCACGCGTTGCGCATACGCCGTTCCTGAAACGATGAGCGTGCGAACTTGCGAGTCGAACGAACGCGGTCGACCGCGGCGCGGTATCAGCCCGACAACGGGAGCGGCAAGGCGTTTTCCAGGAATCCGAACGCCGCATGCACCTTGTCGCGAATCGGGTCTCCCAAGGGCCACCACGACGGAACGACGGCGGAGGGATCGGTGGTCGTCCCCGGCATCGGAGGGGGTGTGGATTCCGTCGCTTCGGGCCGTCCCGCCGCTTTGGGGAGCACCGGTAGTTGTTCCATCCGCCGCGCGGCCTCCGCCACGACCGAAGGGGGCGCCGCTTGAAGCCCCGCGAACAACGTCGACACCGATTCACTGAGGGGCACCACGGCGTCGGCTGCGGTGGCGACGCTGGGGGACCGTTTCGCCTCCGGCTGGAACGCCAACCGCCAACTGGCCATGACGAGCACCAGGCAGGCGGTGGCGAGGGCGAGGGACGACCCCCAGCCCAACTGCTTCTGCCGCGGCGACCTCATCCCCGCGGAGATCCGAGCCGTCATCGGCGACGAATCGGTCGCGGCACCAAATTTCGGCAACGGCGCCGACTTCCAGGCCTGAATCGCTTCATCCAGCAGCGCTTCCGCCTGCCAACGGCCGCGGCAGGCAGCGCACTGCGCTTGATGCTCCTCAGCCTCGGCGGAGAGAGTTCGCTGTCGCACATCGCTGGTCGCCAGCAGCCAGGCTTCAAAATCGGTGCAATTCATGACCTTCCTCGTTCACCACGTTGCGTTGCTGAAGCTGTGCGGCCAATTCGCGGCGCGCGCGGTACAACCACGTCTTGACCGTGCCGGTGGGGCAGTCCAGGATTTGGGCAATCTCCTCGAGCGACAAATGGTGTTCGTAGAACAACACGAAGGACTGACGGTATTCGGGACGCAGACCGGCAATCAGCCGCTGCAACTCCTCGGCGAGGTCGCTGGTGGAACGGCGTTCGACCGACCAATGGGAGCAGTCTTCCGTCACCAAGGGCTGACGGGCGCGGCGGGACGACGCCGTGCGGCAACGATTCACGGCGATCTTGAGCAACCAGGGACGCAAGGGGCGGCGCGCGTCCCAATGCCTCAGGTGGCGGAAGGCCCGGTAAAATGTCTCCTGGGTCACGTCTTCGGCCTCGTGCTGGTCCCCCAACAGGCGGTAGCACAGGCTGAAGACCAAGCGCTCGAAACGTCGAACGAAGGCACGGAGAGCCTCCGCCTCTCCGCGCAAACAACGGGTCACGAGCGCTGCGTCGTCGTCCACGTCTCGCCCATCTTCCCGTACAAGACTACCTGCTCGGGCTGTCCGCGGTTTCAGCCGCACGAACGGGGAACCACCTCGGCGCCGAGAGGCCGCCCATGAGATTCGGCAACTTCCGCTGGCGTCCCCTGACCCGCGTTGTCATCGGCTGCGTTGGGGATGAGCCGCTTCGGATCGCACCGCCGGCTCACGTCCGACGAGGCGGATGAGACCATTTCGACGGGGAGCGACAAGTTCGACGGGGAGCGATTAGTCCGGCAGGCTCGGTGCACCGCGGGGAACATCCCCTCTGTCGTCGACGGCCTCGCGTGCCGCTACGACACACACAACACGCTGCCGGAACAGCACTTGCGGCGAGAGCCGCGGTCACCTCACGTTTCCGGGATCAGCGGGAGATGGCTTCCCGCACCAAGGCCCGGGCGTATTTGTACGCGTGACGAATGGTGAACGAGCGGCCCTCGATCTGCTCTTCCGTGAAATACTTACCGACGTCGCTGGTCGGCAGCCCCGCTAGCGCGATCGTGAGAGGCATCAAGTCCAAAAACTCACGGTAGCGGCGCTGCTGTTCGGCAATTTGGGGGTTGGGTTCGTTCATGGCAGACACTTTGTGGCAGCGAACGGAGTCCGCGACGCGGACGGGATTTCCTCGAGGACACAGCCCCTTCTCTCCAGCACGGAAAGCCCTTCACGGTGCCGCGTTTCACCGGACAGCGTTGTTCCGTGGACGACCTTATTGCGTGGAGGCGCGGCGTTGCATGTACTGTTTGATGATATCCGCGGCGGAAGTGGAACTCTTTTCCCCCTGCTTGGCGGGAGCGGCAGGAGCGGCTTGTTCTCCCGCGGCCGGCGGCGGGGCGACACCGGTCGACTCAGGGGGCGGAAGGCGAATGGGGGGAGCCATCACTGTCCCCGCCGTGGAAGCATTCGGGGCCGTGGCCGGTGGGGCCGCGACGGGATACGCCGGGACCGCGGTATAACCCGGCGCGCCAGGCACCACGGGAGGATAGCCCCCCGGATACGCCACCGGCGGATAACCAGGATAACCCATCGGATAACCGGCTGGATAGCCCGGCAGGGCGCCCGGCGGGAAGACGTAACCCGGTGGCACGGCGGGATAGGCCGCTGCCGTCGGATTCATGGCATTAATGATCGCGGTGTCGCTGGTGACATTGGCGACCGTTGGGGCGGATTCCACCGGCGGAATGGTGGGCAATTCAAATTGGGTTTCGAGAGACGACGGCTGCGCCGGAAGGTCAAACCCGCTCGAGGCGGGTGAGGTGCTGGGAGTCGGAGGGGTTTTGGCCACGGTGGCGGCAACCGGTGCTTCCTTGCGCATCACCAATTGCAACTCGAGTTTGCCGATGGAGATCTTGTCCCCGTCGGACAGCACCACCTCCTGGCGCACAAGTTCGCCATTCACACGGGTGCCGTTGGTGCTCCCCAGGTCGCGCAGCCGGACCGTGTAGTCATCCACCAGGAAGATGCAGTGGTGGCGACTTACGAGGTCGCTATTTGGCCGGAGATGGCAGTCCTGCTCGCGGCCGACGAGGAACTGCCGAGTGGTGAGCGGAATCAATTTGCCTTGGTACTTGCCGCCGAGAACCTTCAGATCGGCTTGCAGCATGGAGTTCCTACCCCCTCTTACCAGTGCGGAGCAGTCAATTCTGACTCCTCGGAATTCAATGCCTCGCGAACGCTCCCGCAAAGATGCAACTGGCAAGATCTGGATGAATTCACCGGAAGTGACGGGGCGACGGTAACGAGAAGACGGGAATCAGGCAACTGATGAGCCGCCCACGCCCTCCTGTGTGTACGGTACAGCGTCGAATCGCGGGTGTCAACGCGGTGCCGACCTCGCCTCTGTCGAATTCGCCTGGCTGACAATTTCGAGAGGCGAACGGTCGACAACCCGGCCACCGGCGCCTCTCTGTTCCTGCACAAGCTGTGCAGCAAGCTTTTGCTCGGCTGGCGTCAACTCGCCGAAAGTCACGAGGTCACCGAGGGTTCCCGCCAACCACCGGGGAATTTCCTCTCCAGCCACGGCCAATCGCGGCTCGACCTCGGGCACGAGATCGACCAGTCCGGGCAATTCCGGTGCCCAGGGGGACGCTTTCAGCAGGATGCTGCCATGTTGGAGCAGGCTTCCCCGCCGGCGCCGCTGAGCGCTGCCGATGAACTTTCTGCCGCGGCAACACACATCCCGCGCGTCTTCCCGCAGAAAACACAGGAAGGGTCCGGGTGCGTCGGCATGTGCCGCCCCCCGGATGTGCACCGTCACCCCGCAAAGCTGCTCGAACGCCGCACACAAGGCCTGATGGATGAGGTCATACAACTCGTAGGGATGACGCAGCAGCGGCGCAAGTTGAGGCAGCGTGCAACTGTAGGTCCATTCGTGATGATGCACGATGGCCCCGCCCCCGGTTGGGCGCCGCACCACGTCCAGCTCCGCCGGCCAGGCGGTGGTCGCGGTGGCGGCCGACTGAAAATAGCCGAGGGATACCGTCGGCCGCAACCAGCGATACCACCGCACGGTGGGGGGCGCTCCTTCCGAGGCCGAGGTCAAGAGCGCCGCGTCGACCGCCATGTTCCAGTCACCTGGCAAAGGCTCGGCGTCGATGATCAGGCGGCACGATGCGAATCGCGGCATGGTTCATCTCGTCTGCCCAACCGGTCAACGCAACCGCTGGTAAGGAAGCGCGACAGCCGCGGTCCCCCCGCCGCGCCGATCTGGCACCATGATCAGGATTGAGTCCACCGACACACTGGTTGCCGAGCGGCTTGCACTTCGTTCGGCCGGCTCACAGGGAGGGTGTGCGGCGCTTCCTTCACCAATTCGACCGGTTCGTCGACGATGCGGTGCACGGCCTCGGCAAACGCTTCCAAGGTCGCGCGGGATTCCGTTTCAGTTGGTTCCACCATGACGGCTTCGGGCACCACCAGCGGGAAATACACCGTCGGCGCATGGAAGCCATAATCCAGCAGCCGTTTCGCCAGGTCCATCGCCGAAATCCCCCGTTCCCGTTGCAGCCGTTGCGCGGTGGCGACGAACTCGTGCATGCACCGTTCGCCGCTGGCGGAAGGGAGGACGTCGCTCAGCAGTGCCTGGAGGTAATTCGCATTCAGAATGGCTTGCTCCGAAACGGCCCGCAGGCCCGCGGCACCGAGCGTGCGCAAGTAGAAGTAGCCTCGCAGCAGGATGCCCACGTTGCCGAAATGGGCCCGCACACGACCGATCGACTTGGACGGGGTCGCCAACCGATAGCCTTCTGCGTCACGCGCCACGATGGGACCGGGCAGATAATCTCCCAGATCGGCACGGACGGCGATCGGACCAGCCCCCGGGCCGCCGGCCCCATGCGGACCAGTAAACGTCTTGTGCACATTGAAGTGCATCATGTCTCCACCGAAATCCCCTGGTCGCGTGATTCCCAGAATGGCGTTCATGTTGGCGCCATCGATGTACACCAGGCCCCCTGCCGCGTGCACCATGCGGGAGATCTCGGCGATTTGCGGCTCGAACAATCCGAGCGTGTTCGGATTGGTGATCATGAACACGGCCACGCGGTCGTCAAGCACCTGCCGAAGGGCGGAGACATCGACCAGGCCGTTGGAGGAATTCGGCAATTGAACGGTCTCAAAGCCGGCCAGGGCCGCGCTGGCGGGATTGGTGCCGTGCGCACTGGCTGGAAACACCACCCGCGTCCGCTGCTGTCCCAAATCGCGGAAATACGCGGCGGCCACCAGCAAGGCGGTCAATTCCCCCTGAGCGCCCGCGGCAGGCTGCAAGGACACGGCCGGCAAGCCGGCGATTTCACCCAGCATCTGCTGCAATTCGAACAGGATCTGCCACAAGCCTTGCACGTCGTCGCCGCATTGGTACGGATGCACGTCGACGAGGCCGGGCAGCCGAGCCCACCGTTCGTGCCGCTTGGGGTTGTACTTCATGGTGCAACTTCCCAGCGGATAAAAGTGCGTGTCCACCGACATGTTAAGCGTCGACAAATTGACGAAATGCCGCACCACGTCGGCCTCGCTCAATTCGGGCAAGGCCGGCGGCTGCGCAGCGCGGTGCGCAGCCGGCAGCAATTCGTCCAGCGGACGCGGGGGCACATCGCAGGGAGGCATCACCGCAGCCCGGCGGCCGGGCACCGATAATTCCGATAACAACCGCGTGGCGGCTCGATTTCGCATGGAGACTGCCATTCCTTACTGATCACAACCCGTGCCGAGGCACCTCAACCACCGACGGCCGTCCCGGCACCTGTCGGCTTCAAGGACGCAAGGCCTCCGCCAGACGGTCAATCTCCGCCTTGCTGCGGCATTCCGTCACGGCGACCAACAAGCCTTGTTCCTGGTCGGCGGCGGGGATCCCTGTCAACCGGGGAAAACGGGCCAGTTGCGGGCCGACGTCCAGTCCCGCCCGCCGCGCCGCCACCAAGGCCCGCTCCACGCCTTGCGGACAACGAACGGCGAATTCCTTGAAGAACGGCTGGCGGGCCAACCGCTCCAATCCCGCCACGGCCGCCAATTGTTCCGCCGCGTAGTGGGCCTTGCGGCAACACAATTCGGCGACTTCGCGCAGGCCATGCGGCCCCATCAAGGCCAGATACGCCGTCGCGCGCAGCGCCAACAATCCTTGATTCGTGCAGATGTTGCTGGTCGCTTTCTCCCGGCGAATATGCTGTTCACGCGTCTGCAAATTGAGGACGAAGCAACGTTGGCCGCGGCGGTCGACCGTCTGACCGATCAAGCGGCCGGGCATTTTGCGGACGAATTCCATCCGGCACGCCAGCACCCCCAAATACGGCCCGCCGTACTGCAAGGGAATGCCCAGGGATTGTCCCTCGGCGACGGCAATATCGACGCCGCAGTCCCCCGGCCGCTTCAGCAGCCCCAAACTCAGGGGATCGAACACGGCGATCGACAAGGCTCCCTGGGAGTGGGCCAACCCGCTGCAAGCCGACACGTCTTCCAGACACCCCAAAAAATTGGGTTGCTGGACGACCACGGCGAGGGTCTGGGCATCCACCTGGCCGCGGACGAAATCGAGGTCGGTGATCCCGTCGCGGAGCGGGGCCGTCACCACGCGCGCTCCCCAGCGAGCCAGGTAGGTCTTCAGGGTTTGGACGGCTTCCGGATGCACGCCGGCCGAGACGATCACCCGGCCGGCGCGCTCCGTTGCCCGTTCGGCCATCAACACCGCCTCGGCCACCGCCGAGGCGCCGTCGTACAGACTTGCATTGGCGACATCCAAGCCGGTCAATTCGCAAATCAACGACTGATACTCGAAGAAGGCTTGCAGACTCCCCTGCGACGCCTCGGCCTGATAAGGCGTGTAGGCCGTGTAAAACTCGCCTCGCGCGGCGATCTCGTCGACGACGCTCGGAATGAAGTGGTCGTAGGCACCCCCTCCCAGAAAACACGTTCTGCGGGAAACGCCCGCATTCCGAGACGCCAGTTGCCGCAGTTCCGCTTCCAACTCCAGTTCGGTCAACGGCGGCGGCAACCGCAAGGGACGATCGAGCCGCAAGTCCGCCGGAATCGGGGCCAGCAAATCCTCGATCGAGGTTGCGCCAATCCGCGCGAGCATCGCGCGCTCGTCGTCGGGAGTGTTGAACAGATACGTCACCGCAAGACCTCGCAAGGGCAGTGTCGCAAACGGTGGAGTGTCCCCAGCATGCCTGTGGGGTGTCCCCAGGATGCCTCCGGAGCGCCGCGTTTCAGCTCCGCGGCCTTTGGGAGGCAGGCTGGCACCACCCCCGCGCAGCCAGGGAGTGGATCAGCGGAAACACGTCAGTGGCTTTCGGCCGCGCAGTGCGCCTCATACGCGGCGGCGTCGAGTAAACGATCCACGTCGGCGGGACGCTCCATCCGCAGCTTGATCATCCAACCGTTGTGGTAGGGATCTCGGCCGAGGGATTCTAGGCGATCCGCCAACTCGGTGTTCACGGCCACCACCGTGCCCGAGACGGGAGCGTACAGGTCGCTGACGTGCTTGACGCTTTCGATTTCGCCGAACGGCTCTCCCTGTTGCAACGATCGGCCCACGGCAGGCAACTCGATATTCACCACATCGCTGAGCAACTCGACGGCGAATGCCGTAATGCCCACCGTGGCGATATCGCCGTCCACGGCGACCCATTCATGAGTTTTGCTGTACTTCAATCCGGGCGGCGCATTCACCAGGGGACTCCTTCCCGCTCTGACGCCGCACTCCAGCGCCGATGGGCGGGCACAACCAGTTTCAGAACAGCCGATCCAGGCCGACGCGGCCCTGTCTCACGTGTTGGGTGTTGCCTCGGGATCACAGGCCGACTGCTGTTCCAACTGCGCGATCTTCTCCAGGCGTCGCGCATGGCGACCCCCTTCGAATTGCGTCGTCAGCCAAATCTCCACCATCCGCGTGACCAGTCGCTCGCCCAGCAAGTCGGCCGACAGGCACAACACATTGGCATCGTTATGCCGACGGCTCATCTCCGCCGTCAAGTCATCGCGACAATCCGCGGCGCGGACGCCCCGAAACTTGTTGGCCACGATGCACATCCCGATGCCCGTGCCGCAGATCAGAATGCCCCGATCCACCTCCCGGCGGGATACGGCCTGGGCCACCTTGGCCGCGAAATCCGGGTAGTCGACACTTTCGCGGGTGGTCGGCCCGAAGTCGACGGCTTCGTGCCCCAGTTCGGTCAATTGTTCGAGGATTTTGGCTTTGACTTCGAAGCCGCGATGATCGCTGGCGACCGCGATTTTCATGGCATGAACTTTACTGATGAGCGGATGCCCCTGTCCCCCACACTCAACAACGCACGGCCGGCCGCCGCGCGGCTCAACAGGCGCCGTGATGGTCGTTGTTCAACTTGCTGCCGCGGACGGAACAGGGAATCCGATCGCACGGCACCGGGACGCCGGCCGGCGGGACCGCTGCGCCTCACTGACACCTCCATACTGCTCGTCTGCTCTTCACGGTTTGCCGACTCCTCACGGTTTGCCGACCCGCCGATCCGCTGGTGTTTCCGGTGCGATCTGATCGACGAGTGCGGCGACATGACGTGCGATTTCCCGTTTACAGGCCTCGTAAGCCGCGCGTCCCAGGCCAATGGGGTCGGAAATGTCGCTGCGGTCTTCGGCCAGGGTCCGGACCCGCGATTCTAGCTCGGGATGAGCGGCGAGAATTGTTTGCCGGTGCTGGCGTGTCATCGTGTAGATGGCATCCGCCTGCGCCAGCAAACGCTGCGTGACCGGCTGGCTGCCATGTTCCCGCAGGTCGATCCCCTCTTCCGCCAGCAATTCCACGACCTCCTGACTCGCCGGCGCGCCAATGCTGGCGGCCAACCCCGCCGACAGCACCACAAAACCTCGATCTTCCAGTTCGTGCGGAGCGCATTTTAGCCTCTCGGCGAGGGCCTTGCGAAACAGCGCCTCGGCCATCGGGCTGCGGCAGGTGTTCCCCGTGCACACAAACAGATACACTTCGCCAGCCATCCGCCCAATCTGCCCCGCCCCAACCACACCCTCGTGCATCACCCGCCATCCCGTCCCTTCCGTCAGGACGACCGTCACGGCGTCACCGTACCGACAGGGACCGTCATCCACGGCGACTGCCGCCCCATCCAACCAGCGCCCAGGCACCGCCGCCAACGTCGCCCGACCCGGTCCATTCGCACAGTCGGCAATCGACACCAACGGGCCGCGCACGTACCGTTGCAGTTCCGACCACAGCGGATGGGCGCAGGCGCGAAAACGGACGGCGTCCTCACCGTTCACGAGCAGCCTCCGAGTCGGCTCCGGCAACTGGGAAAATAACCCCCCCACAGAGCGCGTCGGTACGGCCAGAACCACCGGGCCCGGCCAGCAGCGGCGGGCAAGTTTCCAGGCCGCGCGCGGCGGTTCCAACCAATAATCGCGGGCATCCTCCGCCGAACGCACTTCCAAATCCAAACCGTCGGCCCCCGCCAAGTCGTACAGCCGCACGACCGAATCGGCCTGTAACGCACTTCCCAGCAGCGTGTATTGGGTTTCCGTGGGGAACAGCAGCCACTTCCCCTCGGCTAGCAATTGACAGGACCGATGGACGATGTCGCGGGGGTCGTCAGCACGACGGATATCGACGACTTCCGGCATCCGGCCTCCAAGCCTCCACGCACCATCACATCGAACCAGAGGAAATTCTTCAGCAGGAAGAAGGGATCCAGGGGATGCGAGCTGATCCAGGGGCGATGTATCCTAGAAAACTAACCGGAATTTCGCAACCAAAGTCAGCTCAAGTCTTGCTGAAACATCAATCCCACAGGAATCTTACAACTTCGCCATCCCGCAGTCCCCGCCACATGGGGCGGGCGGGTCGTTGCTCCGCGACCGCGACGAAACTCCCCTCGGACCCGCGGGGCAACGTCCGTTCCAGCAGGCGTCACAGTTCCGTTTCCGGATGATACCGCTGGGGATTCCAGCAGCGGGCGACCTCCACGAGCGTGGCCAGGACGCTCCGATCGACAGCGCAGGCAATGATGCCCGGCAGTCGCAACATGTCGGCCCGCTCATCGACCCACGTCTCGCGAAAGTGCACAGGCTCTCCGCTGTGGACCCATACGGCATCCCCGCCCAGGAGCCGGGCCAGTTGCAGCGACACCGGAAAATCGTAAACGTTCGGCGAGTGAATCAACGATCCCGCGAATTCCCCCCGGGCCAGCAGCTCATAGATGCTTCCCGGCATCGCGTCGGAAGCGACCCCTTCCAAACCCGCCGCCGACACCAGCCGCGCGGCGGCTTCATCCCGGTGTTGGAAACCGATCAGGTAGATTTTCTTGCCACCCAGGCGCGACTCGGGGGTGATCACCGGCAAGGACCGCACGACGTCGAGCGCGGGACGAGAGGGATCATCCGGGCCGCACGCCACCCGCTCCTCGTAGGCTTCCACCCACCAGCCGTGCTCCCCTTTTTCGGGAATATACACCAGCGAATACAGCACTTGCTCCACATCGCGCAAGTGCAGCATCACCGCGTACCCGTTGCCGGTCTTGTCACGGTACTGTTTGGTTCCGTCGATCGGGTCGAGGGCGATCGCCAGTGGCGATTCCTGGGCAAAGCGGCTCAGGTCTCCCGTGGATTCCTCGGCTTCGATGCGGCACAAGCGGAAAATGGGATCGGTGTCGCGCAACGCCGCAACCAACAATTCTTGCACGGTGAGATCGGCCAGCGTGAGGGCGTCCGTCGCGGCACTGCCGGATGCCTTGCCACTCAGCCCGATATCGTGATGCCGGAGGCCGCGGGCGATGCCTCCCGCCCACCGCAAGATCGCGGGCATTTGAACCGATAAGGCCGTCACCACAAATTCCGGGTCCATGTCCGAGAACTCTCTGTTTGTATCCTGATCAGTGCCAGTAGCACCGCGCAGAATACCGCGCCGAACCACGAGCGACGAGTCCCGCCGCCGCGCGCCAGCGGCTTCAGCGATAACGATGCGCCCGAGGTGAGCGCGGAGCCGGCGCAATCGGCCCAGTTCCTCGCCTCCAGCTTACCAAGCGCGTGTGATCGGTCTTCGGCGTGCCGGCACCGTCGCTGATGTGCGAGCTGCGGACGAGTCCGTTCTCGGATTTCGGAAATGCGTTTGTCCTGGATGCCCCACGGTTGAAATCGACGTTTGAGGCGGTCTAAGCTACGCGGCGTGGAGAGCGAGCCGGTTGAGGAGTCCCGTGGTCCCAATGGGCTGCGCGGGTGTTGTGCATGATCTCCCGGCTCAAATCGTTCTGTGGCGGCCAAGCACGTCGGCTGATTGCCGCTGCCGTGCTCGTGGCCTTTGCCGCGGCGCTTTTGCCCCTCCCCAGCGCTCCACTTCCCGCGATTGAAGGAAAATCGGCGGAGCTGTTTCCCTGCCGGCATCATGCGTGCGGCTGCCGAACCGCGGCACAGTGCTGGAAGAAATGCTGCTGCTTCACCCCTGCCCAGAAGGTGGCCTGGGCCAGGTCGCGGCAGGTGCAGGTACCCGATTTCGTGACGGCAGCAGCCAGAACGGAAGCCCACGCCCAATCCGGAAGTGGGGGAAGTTGCTGTCGCAAGGCGGCGGCCACACTTCCCGCAGCGTCCACGGCACCGGCGCGAAGTCCTTCCGCACCGAAACTGGCCGCAGCCATGCCAGCCGGGTCTGAGAGACCGGTTCACCGGGAAACGAGCCGCGTTCTGGGATTTCGGGCACAGGAGTGTCAGGGACAGGTTTGGGGGTGGAGCGTTTTGGCGTGGTCGATTTTGGCGCTTCCGCCGCAGTTGCTGACAATGTCCCTTCAGCCGCCGAGTTGGCCCCTCCCCGCGTCGGATCGCCAACCAGAGGCCCCGCGTGAGCCGCCGGTGCCGCCGCCGCGTGTGGCGCGCGCGTTGGTCTACGTGGCCTGAACTCGCGCCTCAGTCCTGGGCAGCAGCAGCCTCCACTTTGCGAGGCGGTAGCTCGGCCAGGGTCAGGATGGGGTGTGCGGCGCCTGCTCGCACGCTCACACGGGTTGAAGGCTCGCTCTCCACAAGGCTGGTCGGTTGCCTGTTGTGAGCGTGCCACCATGCGCCGCCATCCTCCGGTGCGAACGGGCCGGTGATTCTCCCGGAACCTCTTCGAGCGCTTTCCGTGCGCTTGCTTGGCGCTGCGGCTCAATCGCTGCTGCGTTCGTGACATATGAAAGGCATTTTCCATGCGACCCACATTTTCCATGCGACCCAATCGGCGAATTCCCGCGCCTCACCGCGGATTCACGCTCATCGAACTGCTCGTCGTGATTGCCATCATCGCGATCCTGATCGCGCTGTTGCTGCCCGCGGTGCAACAGGCCCGCGAAGCGGCCCGCCGCACCCAGTGCCGGAACAATCTCAAGCAGATTGGCCTGGCGCTGCACAACTACGAAAGCTCGCATTCGATGTTGCCCGGCTTCTATTCGTACGGGAACGCCACGACCGGCCAGTTCTCGGTGCAGGCTCAACTCCTTCCCTATCTGGATCAGGCCGCGCTGCATCATCTGATCGACTTCAGCTTGAGTCTGCAGATTGGCTGTTGTCCCGGCGATGTGAATCCGCCCCTGATTAACGTGGTGAGGACGCCCTTGCCGATCTTTCTCTGTCCCAGCGATCCTGGCCCATCCACGTTTCAGGTGGTTTCCGGCACGAGGGGCGGGGCCACCGGGGCGACGTTCACCTACGCCGGCACCAACTACCACGTCAATCAAGGGACCGGGCTGGGAACGAATTACGACGGTCGCCTGCCGACGGATGGGCTGGTCTGGACCAACTCCAAAGTGCGTTTTTCCGACATGACCGATGGTCTGAGCAATACCGCGGCGTTCTCGGAATCGATCTTCGGATTTCCCGCACAGACCGTCTCCGCGCCGACGAATCATCTGGAACGTCGGCGGAGTTACATCAATGTCGCTTGTTTCTGGGCCTCCACCACGGCTCCACCGACAACGCCTGGACTCGCGAACGGCTATCGTCCGCCGGACGATCCCGCGCAATTCGAGGCGGCAACCGTCGCCATCAGCCGGGGGTGGTCCGGTCAACGCGGCGCCGGCTGGATTAGCGGTCGCGAGTATTGGACGGCGTACCATCACTATCACAACCCCAACAGTCATGTTCCCGACATGGGAACCTGCGGCTGGGGGATTTTCGCCGCGCGCAGCTATCATGTCGGTGGCGTCCACACGCTGATGTGCGACGGGTCGGTTCGGTTTGTCGGCGAGAACATCGATCTCCGCGCGTGGCGGGCCGCGGGCACGCGCGCCGGCGGCGAGGTGCTCGGCGACTTCTGACGTTGTGGCGATCGCTGGGAGTGCGGAAGTTCTTGAACGGTCTATTTCCCTTTCGTGAAGGATGAAAGCACAATGACTGCTGCGCTGTTATTGGGCCTGCTTCTCTTGGCTGCCGAGCCGACCGCGCGCTGGCCCGGATTTCTGGGGGCGGGGGCGACGGAGGTCGTACCGCAATCCCTCCCCGTGCAATGGTCGCCCACCGAGAACCTCGCGTGGACGCGGCCGCTCCCGGGATACGGCCAGTCCAGCCCCGTCATTTGGGGCGATCGCGTGTACGTCACCAGCGTGGATGGCCCGCGGAAAGAGACGCTGCACGTGATCTGCGTTCGTCTCGCCGACGGCGCGATCCTCTGGGACCACGCGGTTCCGTCCTCGTATCCGCAAACCAGCAGTGTCTACATCAGCCGGGCCGCGCCCACGCCCGTCGTCGACGAGCACGGCATTTATGCCTACTTCGAGAGTGGCGACGTGATCGCCTTGACCCTCGACGGCAAGCCGCGCTGGTCGCGGTCGCTGACAAAAGACTACGGTCCGCCTCAGAACGAGTTCGGCCTTGCGGCATCGCCGGTGCAAACCGCCGACCGAATCATCGTGTTGGTGGACGACGTGGGTCCGTCCTATCTCCTGGCGCTCGACAAGGCGACGGGCAATGTCGTTTGGAAGACCGACCGTGCCAGTCGCAAAAGTTGGACGTCGCCGGCACTGATTCCCTGCGGCGAGACCATGCAGATCGTGGTGAGTTCCGCCGGAAGCGTTACCGGTTATGACCCGCAAACAGGCCGGCAGCTTTGGGAGTTTGGCGAGGTTGGCGGCAACACGGGAACGACGCCCGTGGCCGCTGGCGATGGCGTGTTCCTGATCTCCGCCTCTCCTGGTCGTGAGGGAGATTTCACCGAGGAAGCCAAGAAATCGAACGGGTTGATGTCTGTCCAAAAGAGTGGCGGCGAATGGGTGCCGCGATTCGTCTGGACGAACCCCGCCGCGTCACCGTCGTGGGGTTCGCCAATCGTCCATCAAGGCTTCGCCTATTGGGTGAATCGCGTCGGCGTGGTCTATTGCCTGGACGTGGCGACGGGACAGATCGCCTACACGGAACGGGTCAAGCAAGGCTGTTGGGCGACGCCGGTTGGCATTGGCGACCAGATCTACATCTTCGGCAAAGACGGCCTCACGACGGTGCTGGCTAGCGGCGAGGAATTCCGCGTGCTGGCGGAAAACGTGTTATGGTCGGCCGACCAGCCGCCGACAAATCATGTTCCCTCTCCCGCGGAGGAATCGGAGGAACGTCGTCGTTCGGCGGCGATGTTCTCCCGGCCGACGGTCTATGGAGTCGCCATCGTCAATGGGGCCATCGTCCTGCGGACGGGGAGTCAACTCTTCTGCGTCCGGCAAGGCGGAGCGTCCTCGATTCCCGCGGAAATGCCTTGATCAGGCACCCTGGAGTGTAATCCCCTTCTCGCGCTCGCGCCGGTCGCAACATCGGAACACGGCTGTCTGATGCGTGCCGACCGGCCGGCCGGGATCACGTCCTTGGCGCGGAACACAGCCGACGCAGTTCGCGCCTGCGGCGCTGGTGCAGCGCAAGGCACAAGCGAACGGGCAACTCCCCGTTGTTTTCAGGGGAGTTCTCGAAAGGGAAAATTACCCCGCTAGGATTCGAACCTAGACAAACAGAACCAAAATCTGTTGTGCTACCGTTACACCACGGGGTAAATGAAACCGCTGCGTCCGAGCGAGTAACTGGCAGTGCGGCGAACCCTACGTTCCCGGCGCGGGTTGACTCATGTCCTTACGCGTGGCAGGGTTCTGCCGCCGACAACAACCGCCAAACCGTTCGCCCGAAACCGGCCCGGCTCGGCCTTAAGTCTATCGGCTTCGCCAAGTTCGGCAAGTCCAGCCGCCGTGAATTCACGGATTCCTCCCGACGGTGCGGGCAGGTTGGTTTATCCCAACGCTGTAGGCATCTTGATCCCGAGCGCCCGTGTCGGCAGGAACCGGCTCGATGTCGGCAGGAACCGGCTCGATGTCGGCGCGGGATCGGTTGGCATTCCTCCGCGGCGATCGAGTTGATCATTGGATGCAACCAAGACGTGCCGACCATCCGCGCCGACACAGCGGGGCGACAGCGCAAGACACGCGTGGCTGCCCAGCAGTCTGCCTGCCGGGTGTCGGTGCGAGCAAGGGTCAAAAGAGTCGTGGTTGAGGGATTCGGGGTTGCTCGGCCGGGTCGCCGGTAAGCCCCAGATGGGCGAAGGCGGCCGCGGTGAGCATGCGGCCGCGCGGCGTGCGTTGAATGAAGCCGATGCGGAGCAAAAACGGCTCCACTTCGTCTTCCAAGGTATCGGAGGAGACATTCATCGTGTGCGCCAGGGCTTGGAGGCCGGTTGGTCCCCCGGTGAAAACGCGGGCGAGGGTTTCCAGATAGCGACGATCCTGGCGATCGAGTCCCAGCGAATCAACTTCGAGCATGTGCAGCGCCCGTTGGGTGAGTTCGAGGGTGATGCGGCCGGAGTCGTGATGGACGGTGGCGAAGTCGCGCGCCCAACGGAGCAGGTTGTTGGCCTTGCGGGGAGTGCCGCGACTGCGAATCGCCAATTCGCGCGAGGCCTGTGGCTCGATTTCGGTCCGCAGCTTGAGGGCGTTGCGGCGGACGATTTCCGTCAATTCTTCGTCGCTGTAGAAGTCCAGGTGTTCGCGGTTCGGAAAGCGGTCCCGCAGGGGAGCGGAGAGGAGGCCGCTGCGGGTTGTGGCGCCGATGATCGTGAAGGGTTTGAGCTTCATGTTGATGGTGCGGGCGCTCAAACCTTCCCCCAGCACGATGTCAACGCGGAAGTCTTCCATCACGGGGTAGATGAATTCCTCGACGGCGGGCCGCAGACGGTGAATTTCGTCGATGAACAGGATCGATCCGTGACTGGCGTTCGTCAGATACGACAGCAGGTCTTTGGGGGCTTCCACGGCCGGTCCCGACGTAATCTGACAGTCCACGCCCAGTTCCCGCGCGAGCGTGAGGGCCAACGTGGTTTTGCCCAATCCGGGCGGACCGTCCAGCAACAAATGCCCCAGCGGTTCTCGCCGCTTCAATGCGGCGTCGAGCATGATCCGCAGCCGCTCGACCACCTTCCGCTGACCGACGACATCGGCGAGGCGTTGGGGACGAAGTTCCTCGTCAAAACGCTCGTCGTCGGAGTCGAAGGCCGGGCTGCTGCCGGGAGGCCCGTGGCCCGACGCCCCGTGGTCTCGCGGCGGCTTGCGTCCCCCCCCCGCCGATCCTCCCTGAATCACTTTTTCGCGTGTCATCCGTGTTCGCCCGTGCTGCGGCGATCTGCTAAAGCTGATCCTGTCCGGTCATTTTCACGTAAGCCGTTGAAAAAAACAGCCCCGACAACGGCAGCGTGAACAGTTGCAAAATCCCGCAGACCAACTGAGCCGCGACATTGATTCCGAAGCTCACCAGCCCCAGGATCAAACTCGTTCCCATGTTATCGCGGGTGATGTCAGCCGCTCGCTTCAGAGACTCCAGCGCGGGGAGATCCTCGTCCACCAGCAGGTACAGATACGGCCACAACCGCAGGGCCACGAAGATGCCCGGAATCAGGCACATCAGCAGTCCCAGGCCCACCGCCAGGACGAAGACCACGGTGGAAAGCACAGTGCGGAAGAAGTAGCGACCACCCGCGAACACCGTTCCCAGGGAGACCTTGTCGCCCCGCGACACTCCCAGGTAGAGCCGCGTCAAGCCGGGCATCAAGAAGCATTGCACGGCAGCGAACGGGAGGAAGGACGCCGGCAGAAACAAGAGGAGCAGCAGCGAGAGGTCTGGATCCTGCTGCTCAGCGGCCGCCGCACCGATTGCGATCACCACGAACACGGGCGCAAGCGACATCAGCGTCAACACCGTCATCAACAGATTTGCGCCGACCAGCAAGCCGAGCTGTTTGCCAAACGCATCCCAGGCGGTCGCCATGACGTCGCCCGGATCGATCCTCCAATGCGTGCGTCGACTGGTCTCGGCTGCGGCAGACTGTTCCTCGCCGCAAAAGCTGCACCGCCTGTCTGAAACGGGGATGCGCTCTCCGCACGACCGACAAAATTTCTGACCGCCCGTCTCGACCGGTGTGCTCGCGCGGCTGGGAACCGATGCGCGGGGCGTCATGACCGCGGGCACCTGAATGATCTCGCCACACTGCGGACACCTGGCCTTCCAGCCGGCTTTGTCGTCCGAAGTGCTCAGGGCTTTGCCGCAGTGTTCGCAGCTAAATTCGATGGCCACGCGACCGGTTCCCTCTTGGGCGGAGCTTCGGCATCAGTGCCCGTAGAGCCTAGCAAACCGAGTCCAGCGGAGATAGCCTGACTCCCGCGGATCTCCCCTCCCCCTCACTCCCCGCGAAGGGAACGCCTGCCGGTCGCGGCTCAGCTTGCCGGTCGCGGCTCAGCTTGCCGGTCGCGGCTCAGCTTGCCGGTCGCGGCGGACGGAAGTCGGCGGCCCGACGTGGGCACACGGGGCACAGGGCGGAATGCCGGCCAGGGAGCGAAAAGCCCAGCCGGGGTACCTGGCCGTCCCGTCAGAGCACGCACGCCACGTCCACCCAGCGGCGTGTCGCCGACGATTCCAGCACGGCGTCCGCCACGGCCTGGGCGCTGGCCCCGGCGTCGAAGCCGGGCACGGCATCGCGGCCTTCAACGATCGCCGACACAAACTCCCACACCAGGTCATAGCGGAAGACCGTGCTAGGTTTGCCCTCGGCCGGATTGCGCGGGCTGCCCGCCGGCTTCAGAAACTCCGCGGGCACGGGCACCTTCTCCAACGATCCGCCGTGCCTGCCAATGAGAATGTGGTTCGGATCCACGAGCTGATACACGGCCGAACCTTCGCTGCCATTGACCTCCGCCCATTCGAAGCCGACGCCATTGTTGTGGTGCCCCTTCATCAGAGTGCTGCCTTCCCACACGCCCACCGCTCCGCAGGCGAAGCGGCCAATGAGTGCCGACCAGTCGTCGACATCCGACGGTTCGCAGGGCAGCCCGTCGGGAGTTTGGGTGCGCGGCGCGAAGCGGGCGACTTCGCCGCAAACCGACTGGATCGGCCCCAGCAGATCCTGGGCGAAGTCGATGCGGTGGATCGTCATGTCGTAAAGGTCGCCCGCGCCGGCGAGCTTCTTGTATTGCCGCCAACCCCAGCTTGTTTCGGGCAGATCGAGAAACCGCTGGCTGCGGAAGTGGCGGGGCACGCCCAAGGACCCCGATTTCAACAAATGCCGCAAATAACGCATCGACGGGGCGAAGCGATAGGTGAATGCGGTCATGTGCCGGACGCCGCGGTCGCGGGCGGCATGGTACATCTCGCGGGCTTCGGCGAAACTCAGCCCCAGGGGTTTCTCGGCCATCACGTGTTTGCCGGCGGCAATGCACGCCAAGGCGATGGGCTTGTGAGTGAAATTCGGGGTGGCGATGATGACGGCATCGACCTGAGGATCGCTGGCGATGTCTTCGTAGCGCGTGGTGTAGCGGGCGGGCCCCCATTCCCGCTGCCGCTGCTCCAGCAACTGCGTATTCGGATCGCAGACCGCCGCGAGTTCGGCCCGGGGATCGAGCCGAATCCCGGGCACGTGGTGGAAGTCGGAGACGAGTCCGGCGCCGATGATGCCGATGCGTACCCTGTCCGCCATGCGCTGTCCTTTTTCGAGCCTCCCCGGTCGCGTCGGCCGCGGAGCGCGAAGTGCACGGTGTACCGCACGCAGGGCGATCGTGCAACCAAACCGACAGCCGCCGCTGACTTTCCACGGTTTGTATTGTTCGCTACAACCAGTCACGGTTTGGGGATCTTCCCGCGCTGGGTTCAAGTCTTTGCATGCGACAAATTGTCTTTATTCTTGGCGTGCTGTTCCTGTTCACCATGCTGGGAGCGGTGGCCTTCCGCATCACCGAGGGCTGGGATTGGCTCCAGTGCATCTACGAGGCCGTGATCATCATGACCACGGTGGGGCTGTCGGCAACCCAGCAGACCGAACTCAAACCCGAGACCAAGCTGTTTATCATCGTTTATCTGATCGCCGGGGTGGGCATTTTTACCTACGGCATCAGCCGCTTGGGCCAACACCTGGTGAATCTGGAACTGCGAGGCTTGCTGGAGAGACGGCGCATGGACCGCAATTTGGAACAACTGCGCGATCACTACATCGTGTGCGGATACGGACGCATGGGACAGACCATTTGCCGCTATTTGCATTCGCGGCGGAAACCGTTCGTGGTGATCGACATCAACCAGGATCGGCTGGCTTTCGACAGTCGTGTGGAAGGTTGGCTGTACCTGGTGGGGGACGCCACGGACGATCAGGTGTTGAAGAAGGCCGGCATTCATCGGGCCAAGGCCTTGGCCTCCGTCCTGCCCACCGATGCCGACAACGTGTACGTGGTCCTCTCGGCCCGTTTGCTGAATGAGCGATTGCAAATCATCGCCCGCGCCAGCACCGATAAAGCCATCGAGAAGATGCAGCGGGCCGGCGCCACCCGCGTGGTCAGCCCGTTCAGCAGCGGCGCCGTGAAAATGGCCCGCTTCATGCTCAACCCCAGCATCGAGGATTTCCTGGAAGTGACCGACGAGCAAGGCAGCCAGTTGGAACTCGCCGATCTTCAAATCAGCGCGAATAGCCGGCTCGTTGGCAAACGATTAATGGACACCGATCTGCGGGAGCGCGGCGTGATGATTGTCGGCATCCGCCGGGCCTCCGGAGAGCGGCTGATGCCGCCGCCAGGCACGGCGGTCATCGAAGCCGGAGATAGTCTGTTCGCCTTTGGCAGTGCGGCAGCCGTCAATGAGATGATTGCCGAATCGGCCGGGGAGCGTTAATCGCGGGGGCTGCGGCGACGGCGGCCTTTGCAAAGGGGAAGGGATCGGATAGTTTGAGCGGTGGCAGTGGCCGGGGATGTCCGTGAACGCGGCCACAGAATTCAGCGAGGACGCCGCCATCATGACGCCAGATGAAGTGCTGTTCGACGCCGAGGAGCGGATGGAAAAAGCCGTGGAAGTGGTTCAGGGACAGTTCCAGGGGTTGCGGACGGGGCGCGCCAATCCGGGGCTTGTCGATTCGATTCGGGTCAACTACTACGGCTCGCCGACGCCGTTGAAGCAGCTTGCCACCATCAGTGTGCCGGAACCCCAGCAGATCCTCATCAAACCCTACGATGCCAGCCAGATCGGCGAGATCGCCAAGGCGATTCAGTCCAGCGACGTGGGGTTGGCGCCGAACTCCGACGGCCGGGTCATTCGCCTCAACGTGCCGGCGTTATCCACCGAACGCCGCAAGCAACTGGTCGCCCGCGTCAAGGATCTGGCGGAAGACGCCCGGGTGGCCATTCGCAACATCCGCCGCGACGCCAACAAGCACAACGATCAGCTCCTCAAGGAGGGGGCCATCAGCGAGGACGTGCACGCCAGCATCAAGGACGAAATTCAGGAACTCACCAAAAAGTACGAAGGCAAGGTGAATGCCCTGGCGCAGGCGAAAGAGGCGGAAGTGATGGAACAGTAGACCGCCGGCGGTCCGCCGCGGAAAGCGTTCCGGCAGTCGACCACCGGAAACATGCCGCCGGAAACATGCCACCGGAAACATGCCGACAGTAACCTGCGGAAAGCATTCCGGCAGTTCGCCACGGAAAGCCGTGCTGCACGGCACTACGGCCAATCGATCGGCACCGGCTGCGCCGCGACGGCGCCGGCCACGAGCCACCAACCCGCCAGGCACGGAAGACGCTCGAGGTTCATCCGCGAGCCTCCTTGTCTTCAGGTTTCGGGAAATCGTGAGATTTGGTCAAGTTCGGCAACATCCAGTCGACGGCATGCAGCGCCGTGAGGGACACGGCGTCGGTGAGATCGAACCGCAACGGAGTAATCGTCACATAACCCTGTTGGAGTGCCTCGAGATCGGTTCCCGGATCAAAATGCTGACTGCGAATCGGCTCCCAGCCGGTCCAATAGTAGGTTCGCCCCCGCGGATCGATCCGCCGCTCCATCGTTTCCGTATTGCGGCGCACCCCCATGGCGGTCACCCGCACGCCGCGCGGCCAGTCGCTTTGATGCGCGGGGAAATTGATGTTCCATAATGTACCGCCGGCGGGCGACAGCGGCAGCAGTTGTTGGATGAGCGCCACCGCCCGCCGCGCGGTGACCTCGTAATCCGGGGGCGTATCCAGCCACTGCGACACCGCCACCGCGGGGACGCCAAAAAACGCCCCTTCGATGGCCGCCGCCACCGTTCCCGAATACAACACGTTGATGCCCACGTTGCAGCCAGCGTTGATGCCGCTGACCACGACATCCGGCCGGCGGGGACAGAATTCGAGGATGCCCAGCCGCACGCAGTCGGCGGGACTGCCTTCCACGCGCCATCCAAAGAATTCGTCGTGACGGTGCTCGCGATGCGCCAACAGCGGGTGCAAGTAGGTGATGGAGTGACCCACCCCGCTCTGTTCGACGGCCGGTGCCACGACCGTCACGTCGCCCCACTCCCGGAGGGCGTCGGCCATGGCGTGCAAGCCCGGCGAATGGATGCCGTCGTCGTTGGCCAACAGAATGCACGGACGCGATGATGACTGCATGACTGCGTATCCTTTTCCGTAGGCTAATCCCGTGACCTCCCCGCTACCAGCGTTGCGCGTGTTCGCCGTCATTCCGGCGGCCGGCCGCAGCCGTCGCATGGGGCAACCCAAGTTGTTGTTGCCCTTGGGTGGGCGAACGATCCTGGCCCATGTGCTCGCGGCGCTCGACCTGCCGGAAGTCGTCTGCCGGGCCGTCATTCTCCGCTCGGACGACGCGGCCTTACGGGCGGAAGCCGTTCGCTGCCGCGCGAACGTGATCATTCCTCCCCGCGACCCGCCAGACATGCGCGCCAGCGTCGAATGCGGTCTCGCCTGGATTCAAGCCGCCCAACAACCGGCGGACCACGACGCCTGGCTATTGCTTCCCGCTGATCATCCCCTGCTGGATCGCGGCGTCTTGGCGCATCTGCTCGATCACTTTTCCCGGTTTCGGCCGGCATTTCTGGTGCCGACCTTCCGCGGCCGTCGGGGACATCCGCTGCTGGCCCGCTGGGATACCGTCCCGGAACTGCGGTCGCTGCCGCCGGATGTCGGCCTGAATCACTTGCTGCGGCAGCGGGCGGGCGACGTACGGGAACTCGCCGTCGAGTCCCCCACCGTGCTGTGCGATTTGGACACGCCCGAGGATTACGCCCGGTTGCTGCGGCAGTTCGACGCCCCACCCACGACCGCCTGAGCCATGCCCCCCCGTGCCGATTGTCCGGCTACTTCAGCACGTGGTCGAACAATTGGTAGGCCGTCTCGCGCATCTCGGGGGGAAATTCGTGCGCACAATCGGGATGCTCGACCCGCAAGCGGTCGGCGTGTCCGTGGAGCGCAAACACGGGCCTGGCCGCGGCGGCGATGCGATCTACGCTGTCGGCGCGGAAATTGTGGTCGCGCAGCGGAGCCACGATCAGCACATGCCGCGGCGCCAAGGCGCCGATCAACTCGTGAAAGTCGAACGGGATTTCCGCTAATCGACCGCGATATTCGGCGAGCTTGGGCATGTAGCGCGTCTGGCACCACCCCTTTTCCGGCAACCACACGTTATCGTTGCCGCCGTAGTAATCGAGAAACGAATCCAGCCCGCAACTGGACACGACGACGCGAATGCGCTCGTCGAACACGCTGGTATACACGGCATTGTGGCCGCCCAGCGAGTGGCCAATCGCCCCGAAGCCGCCGGCTTTCACGTAGGGCAGTGTCGACAAGTAGTCCAATCCGCGTTGGTTGTCCCAGACGGCCTTGAGGGTGCCGCTGTCCCATCCCAGGGCTTTCAAGTCGGGTTGATATCTGGCCAGCAACGGATAGTTCGGCGCGAAGGTCACGTAACCGCGTTCCGCGAGTTCGCTGGCATAGGGCCGGTTCGAGCCGCCCAAGCCCACCACCACGCCGTGCCCTACTTCGTTGTTGGTGCCGTGCAAACACAGGATGGCCGGCGCCTGTTGCCCGGGTTGAAGCAGCAGGTCTTTGGGAATGCACACATACGCCGGGACGCGCGACCCTGGTTCCGACGCGTAGGTGATCAGACGGCGGATGTACTTCCCGGCGTCGATTTCTTCAACGACTTCGACATCCAATGGGCAGCGCCGCTCGTCTCCGGGCAGCGTCCCCATCACCGCCTGCATGCCACGCACAATCTCCGCGCGACGCTTTTGCCAATCGTCCACCGAGCGCACCGGTTGCGGCTGCCCGTCCGGTCCGCGATAGACGAGCAAATTCTCGCGGGGCAGCCGCGGCGCCGGCTCGGCTGCCATGACGACCGCTCCCGCGACCATCCACGCCAGGCAACGCCAGTTGATCGACATGGTGAAAACCCTTGCTTTGCTGGGCAAACGGGAAATTGTCGCGCCGGGTGCTCGTCAGCTCGGCGCCTGCTGAACCCCGAGTACACAGCAAACCGCGTGCACAGGTTCGACGGTGAGGAATGCCGCGTCGCTCGGCATGACCACCCTGACGGCAATCTCCCCGGGGATCATGGTATCATGCCGGACGGCACTCCGTCCGCTGCGGGAGTTAAAAGGTGTTGTTGTCGTCCGACGAGTTGATGACTGCTTCCGAGCCCTCTCCCCGTCAGCGGCAGGTTCCGGGGTATCATGGCTCGGTCCTGCGGATCGATCTGTCGCAAGGCACGGCGGACCGCGTGCCAGTCGACGAAACCCTGTTGCGGAGTTATCTCGGCGGCAGCGGGTTGGGGACGGCGCTGTTGCTGCGGGAAGGGTCGGCGGCGGTCGATCCATTGTCTCCGGCGGCGGCATTGGCCTTTGTTTTCAGCCCGCTGGTCGGCAGCCCGCTCACGACGTCGGCGAAGTTCGCTGTGGTGAGCAAAAGTCCGCTGACCGAGCGCATCAACGACTCCCTTTCCAGCAGCGGTTTTGCGTTGATGGGGAAAAAAACCGGCCACGATGCCCTGTTGATCGTGGGCCGCGCGTCCGCCCCGTCGGTGTTGGTGATCGACGATCATCGCGTGGAACTGCTCTCCGCGGCTGATCTGTGGGGCCTGTCCAGCCGGGCGGCGGAAAAGCGGCTGAGGGAACGGCTTGGCAGCCAATTCGCGTGCGCCGCGATTGGGCCGGCCGGGGAACGCCGCGTGCGGTTTGCCACGATCTCGCATGACGGCCGCCATGCGGGACGTGGCGGCAGCGGGGCCGTGTTGGGAGCCAAGAACATCAAGGCGGTTGCGGTCCGTGGGCAGCAACGGTGCGCGTGGGCCGACCCGGACGGTTTGGTCGCCTTGGCTCGCCAACTGTCGGAGAGATCGTTCGGACCGGCGACGGCCAAGTATCGGGAATTGGGGACGGCGTCGAATCTGCTGGCGTTCAACCGGCTCCACGTCTTGCCGACGCGCAATTTTCAAGCGGGCAGTTTCGCCGGCGCGGAAGCGCTTGCCCCCGAAACCCTCAGCGTGGCGCGAGAGCGGACTCGCGCGTCGTGTGTGGCTTGCACGATTGGCTGCGAACACTTGTTTGGCATGCGGGACGGCAGCGGCCGGGTGCGGTTGGAATACGAGAATCTGTTCGCCTTGGGACCGTTGTGCGGAATTAGCGATGCCGAAGTCGTCCTCGAGGCCTGCCGACGCTGCGACGATCTCGGCCTGGACACCATCAGCACCGGCGGGACGATCGCCTTCGCGATGGAATGCGCCGAACGGGGCGCTCTCGCCGCCCCCTGGCTCCGCTTCGGCGACGGCGCGGCCCTGTTGCGGGCCATCGATCTGCTCGCAGCGCGGGAGGACATCGGCGCTTTGCTGGCGGAAGGCAGCCGCCGCATGGCCCTGGCCATCGGACGCGATACCCTGCGCCTGGCTCCCCAAGTGAAGGGGTTGGAAATCCCCGGTTACGATCCGCGAGGGTTGCAGACCATGGCGCTGGGGTTTGCCGTCGGCACCCGCGGCGCCGACCACAACCGTTCGAGCGCTTATGAGGTCGATTTTTCCGCTGCCGTGGATCGTCGGCGGGTCGGTCCCGAGGCGGCCATCCTGGCCATCGACACCGAAGACCGTGCCGCCCTGATGGACTCGCTCATCCTCTGCAAGTTCCTGCGCGGCGTCTTTGCGGATTTCTATGCGGAGTCAGCCGAGATGCTCCGCCTGATCACGGGGTGGGACGTGACGGCGGCGGAGTTGCGTGAAACAGCGGCCCGCATCGTGACGGCCAAAAAACGCTTCAACATCCGCGCGGGGTGGACTCCCGCCGAGGATACTCTTCCGGAGCGATTGCTTCGTCAACCCCTCGCCGACGACGAACAGGCTCGTTTATCGGCCGAGCAACTCCGCGCTCTGGTCGCGGCTTACAATCGGGCGCGCGGCTGGACCAGCGAAGGCTGGTTGCCCGACGAACCGCAAGGCCCGCACTCCCCGCCGGTTCCGTGCGGCGGCGTTGCTTGCCCGGCCCCATCTGGCGAGAATTGAGCCAGGGCTTGTGTCTCCAGACGATTCGTGCATCCGAGCGGTAAGGTCAGCATTGTTCATGTCGTCGTTCATCCTTATTCCCGGCCGGACCAGCGACCAAGGCTGCGGCATCAGCGAAGGAAAATTCCAGGACAAGTATCAGCGCGAGATCAACACGTTGCAGATGGCGCCGGGAGATATGCGTCGGTTGGGACTGAACGAGGGAGATCGTGTGCGGCTGACAAGCGCACATGGACAGGTCGAGGTGGCGGTTACGGCGGCCAAAGCCGATGAATTACCCGAAGGGCTGCTGTTTATCGCCTATGGGGATGTGTCCAGCCGGTTAATGGGTGGAGATACCCACGGATCGGGCATGCCCACCAGCAAAGGACTGGATGTCGAACTGGAAGTGCTGAAAACCACCTGACGCGGCGCAAGGGAGACGTCGGTCGGTTCCTTCGAGACGATTCCCCCGCGCGGCGGGAGCGTTTCATTCAGCCACGTTGGCGGCCAATTCGACCGAAGGTCGCCAACGCCACAGATCGGCCAGGTTTGACGAGCGGGGCGAACGCACCCAAGATTCCCATTCCTGTTCCAGCCCGGCAACCCCCTCGACGGCGAGATGCCCCCGGAGCGCCTCGTCGAGCGGTTGATGTTGGCAGGCCTCCAAAAATCGCAAAAATGCCTCGGGGCCGTTGCGATCCACCAGCCATGCCGTCAAGGCAAAGCTCTGCCCGTAGAATGCATCCCGCCATTCCACCGGAGGAAGTCGACGAACGGCCATCAGGTCGCGCACGGAATAGCACGGCCCGTGCCTTAAGGTCTGGTGCAGGCTATTCAGCCGGACTTGTTGCTTGGCGGACGATTCGCTGAGCATCGCCAGCCCCTCGTCGGCCCAGGGTGGCAATGGGCGGCCAGCGAACCGCTCGGCGATGACCACGTGCGTGAGTTCGTGCGGCAAGGCCGACCCTTGCCAATCGGCGGCGTCACGGCGCAGGTCGATGCGCCGCAGGACGATCCGTTCGCCATCGAATTGCATCCGTGTCGATCCCACGGACGAATCACCCGGCCGGTTGAGGGCCGTGGCGTATGCCGTCTGATGGGGATGAACGATCACTTCACACCGTGGCAACCACGTCCCCACCGAGGGCAGTCCCCATTGCTCGTGCAGGCGGCGGCGCCACGATTCACACGTCAAGGCAAGTTCGCGAGCGGCTTCCCCATCGGCACAGACCCAGCAGCGAAAATTGGCCGACTCAGCGACACACCACCCCCCTTGTCGCTGGAGCGTTACCGACGGCTGGTCGGCGGCTGAAGCGTGAGCACCGGTCAGGATGAACATCAGCCAGAGCGGCGAGACACGCCATCGGCCGGAGGGTCGGTATCCCATTGTCCATTCCGCTTCCTAGGGAGGGTTGCCACCTGAACAGTGGCGTGCTGAAGGGAATGGTGTGCCGGGACGACAAAGTTGCCCGCCGAGTGTTTCTAAATCTAGACTGGGTAAAAGGATATGTCGTTTCCCAAAAGTGCTCGGCGAGGCCTTCTGCCTACCGGGCAGGCAATGGATGCAGCGCAAGTGGGCGATTTGGGAAAATGCGCCTGAACCGACGTGGGTTGCGCCCCTGAATCGAATTTTCGAGTCGTAGGAGAAGTGAAGCCCCCGCGGGTGTGGTCACGATAATGGGATTGCCTCTGCCGTGCAGAAGGCATACTTTGGATGTGAGGACCACCCTTCACCGGCGGGTATCGGCCAGGCACGAGGCGTGGACATGCGTGGGACGGCGAGGTCTCTGCGAACGTTGCTGCTGTGGGCGCTGATGCCGCTCACGCTGAGCGCGGGGACTCCGTGTCCGTGCTGCCTCTGGACCCCGGGAGACGCGTTCGGCGAGCGGTCGGCGACGGATCCGGGACAATCCGGGGTTTCCGTCTGTCAAGCCTGCCTCAGCAAGACGTGCTTCAGCGCGGAACGTCGGCCGGTGATTGAGGCCTCGGACTTGCCGAGGGGTTGCCGGTGTGCCTGGTGGGTGACGGCCGTTCGATTGCCCCGCAAGGCGACACCGCTCCGGATGCTAGGTCTGGAACATGAGACCGACGAGGTTTCCATCGAGCTAGCAGCGGCGTCTCCGACAGTGCGTCGGGCAGCGTTTCTGCCGCGGTCTGCCCTCGAGCCTAGGTCCCTGGCCGGGCGCGACGTTCTTTGCCAATTCATGCGGTGGCAGACGTGAAAGATTCGAGGGAGGCACTTGCCCAAGGGGAAGTGCCTTCGCGAACGTCGCGGTCAACCTGCCCGGTCGCGTGCTGTACCCCGTCTCCAGCGGACGGTCTCCACGTGCTGCACGCCGTCTCCAGCGGACAGTCTCCAGCGGAGTGGTGCCGGCTCGACCGCCGCCCTGTAAGTCGTGAGTTCGTGTTTCAATCCAGTCCCTGAATCGAAGCGCTCGCCGACTGTTGATGCGATCGTGTCGATCGCGGCGACCGTCGGTATCAAATGAAGGGAGGACGTTATGTGGAAGGTCGTATTTTCGAGTCTGACGGTGATCGCTGTGTTGGCCTTGATGGCCGCGGAATCGCAGGCCAAGTCGTGGTGGGCGCGGTGTCCGCGGACCTGCGCGGCGCCGGCTCCGGCGGCCTGTGCTCCGGCTCCCGCCGCACCGCAAACCACGCAGGCACCCGGTGCGCAAACCTATCAAAGCTTTTCTTATGAGCCAGGAGCCACGGTTGCCCCCACGCGGATGGCGGCCCCCGCCAGCACGCGGAGTGGCCGGTTTGATGAGCCATGGCGCTATGGCGACAGCAAGGCCACCGGCCGCTATCTGTGGAACTCTCGCTGATGCGTTCGACCGGGCACCCGAAGCGGCTGACCGACACCGCTTCGGGTGCTTTTTGTTTTCGGGTGCCTTTTGTTTTAGTGAACTGCTTTCCCGGCTGGTGAAGGTGCCCGAATCATCCGTTCGACGAACCAGCGGGGCCGTCGCAAACGCGGACGCAACCCCGGCTCGAATTGTGCGGTTCCGCCAACCTTGCTCGAGCCGCGGACCACGCAAGGGTTGGACGCAGTTTACCGGCTCGCGCCAGAGTTCTGCCGCTCTCCGCGTCGAGTGCGGACGACGGCCTCCATCTGGGCCAGCACTTCCTCAGCCGACACGTCGGACGAGTCGATGATCAGCGCGTCGGGAGCCGGTTTGAGCGGACCGCAAGTTCGCGTTTCGTCCCGTTGATCCCGAAGCTGCTGGTCCGCCAGAATCTCTTCCAGGGGGACGATTTGCCCCTGTTCGGCAAGTTCCCGTTGCCGTCGGCGTGCGCGTTCCCACGGGGAAGCCGTGAGAAAGAACTTGCATTCGGCGTCGGGAAAGACCACGGTTCCCTGATCACGGCCCTCGGTGACCAGGTCGACCCCCTCGCCGGCCCGACGCTGCAAGGTCGCAAGTTGGGACCGAACCTCGGGAATGGCGGCCACCAAGGACGCCGCGTCGGTCACCGCTTGACCGCGGAGGGCGTCGCTGACATCGCGGCCGTCGAGCCACAGCCGGTTCTGCCGGAATTCGATGGTGAGCGATTCGGCGACGGCGGCCACGCGGCACGAATCGGCCAGCGAGACATTCCGTTCCAGGCAGGCCAGCGCCACCGCGCGGTACATCGCTCCCGTGTTCAGGAATTCGAAGCCGAGCCGCTCGGCCAGACGCCGCGCTACAGTACTTTTGCCGGTGCCCGCCGGCCCATCGATGGTGACGATCATCCGCGAATCGGTTTCGGATTTGAGGGTGCCCGAACGCTGCTGCCGTTGCGGGTTATTGTGCAAACCGCAGTTCGACCTCCGCAATCTCGTAAGCCCGCATTTCGATCAGCACGGCATCTCCGTCCAGGGCCAGTTCGCGCAGCGTGGCCCCCTTCAAATCCCGTTTGCGGGCGAAGATCGGCGTGCGGAAACAGCGCAACAGCACATTGCGACCGCGGCCTTCGGTTTCCAGCAGTCTCAAGGCGAAACCCGGCCCGCGCACCGGATGCTCGTCGATTTCCGCGGGCATGTCGGACACATGCAACACGCGCTGCAACTGCACATTCCGGGCATCGACATGAAACAGCCAGCCGCTTCTTCCCGATCGGGGCGGTGCCGAGGTGGGCACCACATAGACCGGCCCCGTCAGATCGCGGGCGGCCTCCAGGGGATAGGCATGATCGAGCACCACCGTGAACTCAAAACGCCGGCGCTCCTCTCCGGCCACAACAAGCAGCGTATCCAACATGCGGGGACCGGTTTTCCGATGGAACGGCAATCCGTGGGTAACGATGGTCGTCCGCTCACTGGCGGTGGCGATTTCCACAAAGTCGCTGCTTTCGAAGCGTTCGCCGGCGATCCCGTGCGCCCCGTCGAGATGCGACCGGGTGATGCTGGCGGCGCTATCGTCCCAGGCGAACCGGCAACAAAAGTAGTTGTTCCACGGATCTCCCTCGGGAATCCGCAGGTCGCTCAGTTCGATTTGAATGTGCACCACCGGACGCAGGCGGAAAATCCGCACCGTTTGGCGAAATCGGGCCAGCAGTTCGTGGTTGGTCGGGTCGCTGATGACGCCCCAGGTGACGGCCGACTGGATGGCTCCGTGCCCGGGGTGAATGTCCTGTCCTTCGCAGCGAGCCTCGGCATATTGGCTGCGGACCGTGTGCTGTTCGCCGTCCACCTCGACCACGTATTTGCGTTCTCTCGGAAAGCGGTACGACAAGACCTGGCTGAACCGGTTCTCGCGTCGCAAGGGGTGGCGGACTTGCAAAATCCCGCCGGTTTCTTCGTTCAGCGTCAGTTCGATCCGTTCGTTACGGATGATCCACGGGTCGGTTGTGGGGCGGTGCGCGCCCGCGGAGGAGGTATCCCGTGCGGCCTGGTTGGTGGGAATCCAGACGAAGCCGCAGCCGGGAAGATCGACCGTCACCCAGCGACTGGCTCGGTCCGTGAAATGAAAGTCCACCGCCTTGATGGGGCCTTCGATCGCGGGAGGTGATATCAGGTCGGGCAGGCTCAATGTGACCCGGCGGGCGAAACTCAGCGGATTGATGGCCAGAAAGCCCGGTTGCGATTCCTGGGCCGAGCCGATCAACACGGATGCCAGGCGGTCCGGCCAGGCTTGCTCCGCGGCGGAGAGTTGTTGTTCGACTTGCCCGGTGCGGTCCTCGGCAGCCTGATCGGGACCGCAGCACTCCAAGGCTTCTTCCAGCGATTGTGTTTCCGCCGTCTCGACGGGTTCACCCAACAACAAAGCCGTCATGCTGCGGCACCACAAGGCCGCGTCGAACCGGCGTCGTCGCAAGACATGATCGGCGTAACGGGAAATGGGGTTGGGTTCCCGGCGGGCGACATGCTGGAGCAGGTTTGCCGTGAAGTATTCCTTGGCTTGATAGGCACACAAGCGGCCGGGGGAACCACTGGCCGCGAACAACTGCTCGAACGTGATCCATTTTCCCAGGACCGGCGCGTAGCGCTGCATCCGTCGCAGATCATCGAACCACGGGGCCGAGACCTCGGGCCATCGGGCCAAGGCCACCGCGGCCACGTGATCGTTATCCATCGACTCCGCCATGCGCGCGGGGAAACGCAGGTAGCTGGGAGCGCTGTCTGCCGCTAATGGAATGCGGCTGAAAGCGTCCAGCAGCGATTCGTCGACCCCTTGCCAGCGCAAGCGGCTGTGTTCGGCATCGGGATAGATGCCGTCGTCCAACGCCACATGCAGCGCGCCCACATAGCCGAGTTGCTGGAGAATCTGCGGCAACACGGGGGACAGACCGAACCGCCGCCGACCCCACACGCGCGGCGACAAGCCCAACACTTCCTGGTAAATCGCCTGCCCGCGGCGAAATCCCCACAAGACGGACTCCAACGGCAGCAGCGGCAGCGGCCGTTCGCGGGCTTCCCCACCCAGAACGCAAATTTGCCCCGAGGCGGCCGCCGTGCGCAGCGCGGCGACCGTTGCCGGATGCTCAGCCGCCAGGCGTTGCAGGTCGTTGCCGGCGATCAACACGTTGGTGACATGGGGTTGATGGAGCACCGTTGGCAGGAGACTCGCCGCCACATCGGGGACCACGAGGCACAGATCGAGCAAGTAGCAGTCCACGGGATAAAATCGTTCGCGAGCTTCCTGCAAGACTTCGAAGGCGCCGCGAAGATGGGCCTCGGCGGTTTCCCGGTCACCAGCCACGATGGCCCGGGCGGCGGACACCGCCCGATTTTGTAACCGCAATTCGTCGATGTTGCCGAAATTGCGCATCTGCCGCGACAGCAACTCCAGCAGCAGCCAGGTGGTCCCCAAGGCGTAACAATCGGAGACCAGGTCGGCGTCGAGCGCGAGTTGTTCGGGCGTTCCCACCGCAGCCGCCGCGAGTTCGTCGCGACGTACCAGGCCGGTGACGACCGTCGCTCCCGCCGCCCGGGAGCGGTCGGACCAATCATGGGGCAACCAGCCGTCGCACACTTCCGGAATGAAAATGATCTGTCCCGGTTGCGGTTGGGGAGGGTCGTCGGCCCGATGCCACCGCGGAAGTTGCGCGGCTTCAGCGATTAGTTTCGGGTGCCAGGCCACGGCAAAGGCGTTCAACAATCCGGCGGACGGCTGATCTCCCTGATCCGTGGGAAAATCCTCCAGGCTATGGCTGGGTATCAGAACGAGGATGTCGTTAACGGCCATGAATGGTTCCCGTCGCTCGATGGATCACCGTGGTGGCGCGCGGCGATCCGTGGCTTGCCGGTAAACGGTTTCGCGGCGAGGCTGTCGCGGCCCTTGTTCCCGGCGTTCAGTGCAGCGCGCGGAGTGCCGCGAAAGGTCTTCGTGGGCGCGCTCTCCACGCGGTTGCCCGTATCCTACGCGACGGAGAGAACTCGAGGCAGTGTGCGCGAGGGTAGCACGTCGGCGTCTGGTGAGCGGCGGGACGGTTTCCTCGGGAGCGGCAGACCATATGATGGCAAAGACGATGGTTCCAAGGGAGATGGCAGCGTGACACCCGCCACTTTGGCTGCTCGCGATGGGGCGGTCCTGCTGGATTTGACCGGCCGGACACTGTTGGAACTTACCGGACGCGATCGGGTTCCCTTCCTGCACAATTTCTGCACGAACGACATCAAGGCGTTGGCCCCAGGGCAAGGCTGTGAAGCCTTTTTGTGCAATGCCAAGGGACGCGTGCTCAGTCATGTCACGGTGTTCGCGGATGCGGATTCCCTGTGGCTGGAGACTGTCGCGGGGCAAGCCGCCAGGCTGAGGTCCCATTTGGAGCGGTACATCATTCGAGAAGATGTGGCCTTGCACGATCGCTCGGCGGAAGTCGCCGAAGTTCTTTTGACCGGTCCGCGGAGCCGCGAACTGTTCCTCGAGGCTTGCACGCCCGCTGTGGCGGACGGCTTGCGGGAAAAACTTTCGGCGATGCCTCGGCCCGGCATCATCGCTTGGGACCGCGCCCCTTGGCTGCGCGTCGGCAGCGTTGCATGGCTGACGGGGAGCGCCTGGCTGGTGTGGGGATCGGTCGCCGGGCCAGCCGTCAAAGATCTCGTCGCTCAACTGATTGCACGGGGAGGTGTTCGAGGCGACGCGGACGACTGGGAATCGTTACGGATCGACGCCGGGTTCCCGGAATACGGCCACGACATCACCGACGACCGTCTGCCGCAGGAGGTGGCCCGCAACCGCCTCTGCCTGAACTTCCACAAGGGGTGTTATCTCGGACAGGAACCAATCGCCCGACTGGATGCCCTAGGGCATACCAACCAGGAACTCCGCCGCCTTCGGGGCACGGGACGGAAAATCCCCAGCCGGGGCACGCGGCTACACGATCGGGACAGCGGAGCGGAAGCCGGCATCGTGACCTCGGCGGCCACGCATCCGTTTGAGGAAGGGGTGGTCGCCTTGGGTTACGTCAAGCGCAAGTGGTTCGCGGCGGGAACCGTTCTAAGTTGGGAAGAAGGAGAATTGACCGTGCGTCCTTGAGCCGCGCGGAAACACAACGAACCGCGCGCGGAAGTCCAGCTTCCCCAGTGCCCTTGAATAGAGTGCAGCCTTGCGCGCGAAATCGGCGCGGATCGCCAGCCACTTGTCGCCGCGATTGACCGAGCTTGCCACGATTGACCGAGCCCCGCGACGGCCCGCGATCACGCGTGACTGGGCCATCACTTGTGGATAGGCGGTCCCAGCGGATCCTTGCGCTCCGTGATCGACGGACACTGCGGAGCCATCTCGGCGTTCAGCGCTTTGTATTCAGCCCACTCCGCCGGCAAGTTGTCCTCGTGGAAGATCGCGGACGGCGGACACTCGGGGACGCAGGCCTCGCAGTCGATGCACTCTTCCGGGTGGATGAAGAGCATCGATTCTCCCTCGTAGAAACATTCCACGGGGCAAACGACCACGCAATCGGTGTACTTGCAGTTGAAACATGGCTCCGCGACGACGTGCGTCATGTCAGCTCTCACCTTCTGCGGGGGCGGCACCTCGTGGCCGCGACCCGCCTCATTGAATGCCCCGTAACCCCTGTCAACGACCCCTGTCAACGAATCGACGGAATCGTAGTGCTGTCATTCGCAAGCGTCAAGGAAAATCACAGCGAGCGCGAAGACTGGCACCGGCGATTGCCGCCAGACCCTGTTCCACGAGCGCTTCACCGGCCGGATCGCGAACTGCCGGGGAGCGTTCGACCGATGCCGCGTCTGCCGTGGCCGGCTGTCGGAGGCCTGCGGTGCGCCGGAATTTGGGCGTCCACGGTCTGGGAAAATCCCCAGAATTGAGAATCCGTCTTGCCCGGATGCCTGATCGTCCCTAGGATGGGGAAGATAGGAGCTTGGTCGTCTCTCAACGATGGGGCCGTCTTGGAGGCGCCGTGGCACTGACTGCACTCGATCGTCAATTAATCCAACGTTGCCTGGCGCAAGAACCCAGAGCGTGGAAAGATTTTGTCGATCGGTATGCGGGCCTGCTCGTGCATGTCATCCGGCACACGGCCCACGCCCGCAGCGTTCCGCTGTCCGCCGACGATGTGGACGACCTGTGCTCCGAAATTCTGTTGGCCATCCTTGAGGACGATTTCGCCGTTTTGCGGCGATTTCGCGGCCATTCATCCCTGGCGACGTATTTGGTGGTGATTGCTCGCCGGGTGGCCGTGAAAAGCCTCTCGCGGCGGCGAGCTGCCGAGGCGTTGGGACATGTGGCCGCGCACGGCAATGCCGTGGAACACGCCGGAGCCGATCTGAAGCGGATCGAAAACCAGGACCTGGTGCAGCAAATGCTTCAGGGGCTGCCGCCCATCGATGCCGAGGTGGTACGGCTGTTCCACCTCCAAGGGAAGTCCTACCAGGAAATCAGTGCCAACCTGGGTGTACCCGAGAATTCGATCGGTCCCACCCTCAGCCGGGCGCGCGAGAAATTGCGCCATGCGGGGCTGGCGGTGAACTGAAGCGGCGTTGGACTGGCGTGCGCTATCTCGATCGCGCTATCGACCGCGTCGTAAGACCTCGAAGCAGCCCCTCGCCGCGCGTTTCCGATGGCTGACCAGAGCAGCGGAGACGCTTCGCATGGGCAGGCGGAGATGCGCCGCGCGGCGTTATGCCCCTCGCCCGGACGGGAACGGAATGGGGAGCAGTGCCGGGTGACGCTGGCCCGATCTCCGCGCGGCGTTACGTCCCTCGACCGGGCGGGAGCGGAGCGTCTCGTCGTTCGGGATGTTGGCCCCCCCCTACAGCGTTGCAGTCGCCGTGGCGCCGCGCGAACCGCGCCTGGCCGCTGAAGGCCGGTCGTGGGTGATGGGACGGTTCGAGGGGCGGGGGAGAATTTTTGGAAAAATCGGATTTTGCGGGTGGAATTGATTTGCAGTGCGGCGAGGCCGTCGGTAGGTTGTCAGCCGATGTGGGTTTTATGCCCAATTGATCTTTGAAAGTGCGAATACTAGTGGGATTGTTGCCCATTACGTTGTATTGTGGGGATTGGCGAGGCGTCGGCGAGCGGCTGGTGTGTCAGGAGCCGGGCAGGCATGGGGCTGGATGTCTTCATCACGGGTGAAGAACGCCGCACCTTGGATGAGCGGTTCCGCTTGAGTCTTCCGCCGGAGATGGCGCAAGCCATTTCGGACGAAGCCGGGACCACCATCGTGGCCAAAGAGCGCTACGGCTGTTTGAGCCTTTGGAAGGCCGACGAGTGGCAGCAACGGATCGACGCCGGGGTGGCGCTGATCCGCCAGAAAATTCAAGCCGGCCGGATGGAACAGCGCTGGGACGAGGTGCAGCGGCTGGGGCGTCTCCTGTCCAGCCGGTTTCAGACCGTGAAATTGGCGAACCGGTCGCGCCTGTTGATTCCCGAAGCCTTTCGGGAGTTCTTGGATGTGCCGGCCAATCAGGAGGTGGTCGTGGTGGGGGCCGTCATTTGCGTGGAGGTTTGGAACCCCCGCGCCTGGCTGGAAACCCTGCGAGCGGAGATGCCGTCCTTCGGTCCGCTGTTCAAGGAATTGAGTGCGTAACGCCTGGTGTGATTTCGGGTCGACAATCCCGCCTGCTTCGTGTTCACGCCCGCCGCGGTCCATTTTCCGCCCATCTGGGACCGCGGTCCGACTGTCGGGAGAGAAGCACAGACTCACTCAGCAAGCCCCCTTTTTGCCATTCCCCGCCCGCTCTCATGCAAACAGGGACGGTCTGTGGGCAAGGATGCCACTTCTCTCACGACAGTCGTGGAAATTCCCCGTCGACGCGTCGCCTCGCGGAGTGAGGACACTTCGCGAGGCGATGGCGTTTGGGGAATGGGCGCACGACTTGGCGGCGGTCCGAGCGGCGTCGCGGCAACCTGAGTGGCATCACGGCAGCCGCTGTGCGTGGCGGAGACCAGTGGTCCAGCGGAAAACCCGAACTTCCGGCAATCTGGCGTGTCGGTTAGAATCGTAGCGGCCGGGCGCGCGAACGCGGCCGGATGGCTCACCTTGGCAGCCTGCCCCCGAATGACCCATGCGCAACGAATCTGAAGTCCCCGTCTCGGACGCCCCGTTTTCGATTCCGGTTGCCGATCGCATCAAGCGGCTGCCCCCCTATTTGTTTGGTCGCATCAACAAGCTGAAGTACCAAAAGCGGCAGGCAGGGGTGGACGTGATCGATTTGGGGATGGGGAACCCCACCGATCCGCCCGATCCCCTGATCATCGAGAAAATGAAGGAGGCCCTACTGGACGCCAAGAACCACCGCTACTCGGTGGCCAATGGCATCGCCAATCTGCGGAAGGAAGTGTCCGCCCGCTACTTTCGCAAGTACGGCGTGCGGCTGAATCCGGAAAATGAGGTGATTGCCTGCCTCGGCTCCAAGGAAGGCTTCAGCCACATGTGCCTGGCCTTGATGGGACCGGGAGATACGGCGATCTGTCCCGCGCCGACCTTTCCCATCCACGCGTATTCGGTCATGCTTGCCTCGGGCAACGTGATCGCGCTCGACGTCCGCGAACCGCACAAATTCCTGGAAAATGTGGCGTACACCTGCGAACACCTCTATCCCAAACCCAAACTCGTCATCGCCAACTTTCCGCACAACCCCACTGGAACCTGCATCGAACAGGATTTCTTCGACGAGTTGGTGGCGCTGGCCAAAAAGTACAAGTTCCTGGTGATCAGCGACTTCGCCTACGCCGACATTTGCTTCGATGGCTACGTGGCCCCCAGTTTTCTGGCCAGTCCGGGGGCCATTGATGTCGGAGTCGAATTGACCACGATGAGCAAGGGGTTCAGCATGGCCGGCTGGCGGATCGGTTTCTGTTCCGGCCACCGGGAAATGGTCCGCGCCCTGGCGACGATCAAGGGCTACTACGATTACGGCATTTTTCAGGCATCGCAAATCGCCGCGATCGTGGCCATGCGCCACTGTGAATCGGCCGTCGAGGCCATTGCCGCGGAATACCAGGAACGCCGCGATACCCTCGTCGACGGTCTGAACCGCATCGGCTGGGACGTCGAGAAACCGAAGGCCGGCATGTTTGTCTGGGCGAAAATTCCCGAACCTTGGGCCCAAATGGGTTCCATCGACTTTTCGATGAAGCTCATGGAGGAAGCGGGCGTGGCGGTCAGCCCCGGGCGCGGGTTCGGCGAGGAAGGCGAGGGCTACCTCCGCCTGGCGATCGTCGAAAATTGCCAGCGGCTGCGGCAGGCGGTGCGGGCCATCGGCAAATGCTTGAAGGTGGAGGCGGCTCCCGCCGCCTGAGGCCCTCCCGGTGCTCCACGTTCCAGCTTGTGTCGGCGGGGAAACGCGCCGGCATCCCGCGGCGGAGGCTCCCCGGGCGGAATCGGGGACAGGGGTGATCGGATGGCATCGGAGAGCGGTGCGGAACCGGCGCTGCCCGGCCGGTGAGGACTGGCATTCCGGGACACCTTCTCCGACAATGCAGCGATCTCGACGCGGCGATGCGTCGGTCGCTCGTGCCTGTCTTCACGGAGTTTCCCTGACGATGTCCTCCGTCCTGTTGTCCGCTTTTGCCGATGAAGCCGCCTACAGCAAAACGGCCCGCGAGCAGTTTGCCGTCCTCGCCGCGTTGGGCTTGTCGTACTACAGCCCGCGGTTTGTGGATGTGCACGGCACGGGACAGGTCAAGCACGTCACCGAGTTGTCCGACAACGAACTGTGCGAACTCGCTCGCTTGCAGGCGGAATATGGCCTGCGGGTGACGAGCATCGGCTCGCGGATCGGCAAGGTGAAACTCCTCGACCGCGACGACGGATCGCATAACAAGTACGTGGACCCCAAAACGTATCTCGACACCGTGGTGGCCGACACCCTCCGCGCCGGTCACGCCTTGGGGGCCAGGTTGATCCGCGGGTTTTCCTTCTATCATCCGGCGGGAACCGATCCGCAATCCTACGTGCAGCAGGCCGCGGAGCGGCTCCAGCCCATCGTCGATGCCTGTGCCCAGGCCGGCATGGTCTTCGGCATGGAAGTCGAGGCCAATCTCGTGGGGCAAAATGGCCGGCTCATGGCGGCACTGGCCAAGGCCGTCAACCGACCCAACCTCGTGTGCATTTTTGACGGCGCGAACATCTGCTGCCAGAACATCCACGCGCTCGATTGCTATGCCGAGTATGTGGCCATGCGCGACTGGTTGGGTTATCTGCACATTAAAGACTATCGCATCGATCCCAGCCTGAAGTGGACTGGCGTGGTCGATGAAGAGCGCCTGAAGAACTTCGTGCCGGCGGACGTGGGCGACTCCGGTCATGAGTGGATTTTGCGCGACCTTAAGCAGCATCTGCCGCAGATCGAGGGCCGCATGAAGGCGTTGGGGATCCCCGGCGTATTTCTCGAACTGGAACCGCATCTGAAAGGCGGGGGGCAGTTCGGCGGATTCAGCGGACCGGACGGCATGGGAGTGGCCTTGCGGGCATTGTGCCGCGTGCTGGACTACGTCGGCCTTTCCTATCACCTGCGGGATTTCCACGATCTCCGACTGGCTCGAGGCTTTTGAACGCTCAAGACCGCGGGAGCATTCTCGCGCCGCCTCTTGGCGAGTTGTGAACGACGCGACCTCCGACGAATTCCCCATCGCCCCGCGGCCGGCTGGTTGCCGCGCGGCACACGGACGGAGAAGGATCATGCACGGCACACGTTCGGTTTGGCTGTGGTGCTTCTGGTGTGCCCTGCTGAGCGGCTTGTTGTGGTTGGTGTTTGTGGCGTTTCCGTCGCCAGCGGCGCGCGCGGCCGAGGGACCCGCGGCGGAGGTGCGGCGGGACGAAACGGGGCGCTACGAGTTCCGTGCCGACCACGATCCCAACGGCATCGGCAAATTTTACATGGGTCGGGAAATCGCCCAGGTGATGGGTTTTGCGGCGGCACCCTGGTTGGAGCGTCCCGAGCGAGAGCAGGAAGAACGCATTTCCGTGATGATCGATGCCTTGGGACTGAAACCGGGGATGGTGGTGGCGGACCTCGGGGCCGGTTCCGGCCGGCTGACGTTGATGATGGCCAGAAAAGTCGGCGTCACGGGAAAAGTTCTCGCCGTCGACATTCAGCGCGAGATGCTCGACCTGATCGCGGACAAACTCAACCGCCGCAACATCCGGAACGTGGAACTGGTGTTGGCGGAGGCCAAATCGCCGCGGTTGAAGCCAGCTAGCGTGGACCTGGCCTTGATGGTGGATGTCTACCACGAACTGGAATTTCCCTACGAGGTGATGCTGGAAGTTTCGCGTGCCGTCAAACCGGGGGGCCGGGTCGTGCTCGTGGAATTTCGCCGGGAAGATCCGCAGGTGCCGATTAAACTGGTCCACAAAATGACGGAGGCCCAGGTCAAGAAAGAACTTGCGTTGCCGGAGTTCGGTCTGAAGTGGAAAGAGACGCTGAACGTGCTGCCGTGGCAACACATCATCGTCTTCGAGCGGGAAGAGCGTGCGGACGGTTCGCAGCCGCGCTGACCGGCCGGAGGGTGGAGATTACGGCCAGTGTTCAAAAACACATCGCCGTCGCCGGTTCGAGGGGGGTGAACCGACGACGGCGACTGTGCGGAAAGGACGCGGTAGTTGCAGTCGCCAGGAAACTGGGCTGGGCGAGTTCAGGTTCTCGGAAGGTGCATCAAGGCGTCAGCGCCCCGCAGTTTTCCCGGCTCGAATGACCCTGTTGTCCGTTCACGGCGGATCGCAACCGCCGCATCCTCGGCGGCCGTCGCATGGGAGGGGGACCAGCACACGGCCGTTGGTGTGTTATCGGGAGTCTGGCTGGGCAAATTCATCGTGTCCGGCAGAAATCGCCTTGCGGCGCTTGTAGGATGCGCAACGCGAATTCTTGGGGTAGCGGTTGTAACGATCAACTCGGTGGGGGCGCTCTGGTGACGACACCCGAAGACGCCATGCAGCGCGATCAGTTCCTCAACCTCGCCGGGGCCTTTCAGGGCGGGCTGGTGCTGCTGGCGGTCTTGCTGGGCTGGTTGTTTGACGTCAATCCCTGGCAGTACGTGGCTTGGGACGCACGCTCCTGGCTGTGGGCCGGTCTGGCGACACTCCCCCTGTGCAGCCTGTCGCTGTTGCTCGATTGGTCGGAATGGAAACTGGCGCGTGACTTGCGCGAATTGTGGCTCAGCACGTTGGGTCCGGCGGTCGCCCAATGCCGCTGGTGGGATTTGGTCCTGCTGTCCCTGCTGGTGGGCGTGTCCGAGGAGCTCTTGTTTCGCGGCGTGGTGCAAATGGCGCTGGCGCGGTGGAGTGTGGTGGGAGCGGTCTTGCTCACGAACGCCCTGTTCGCGCTGGTGCACGCCGTGACCCCAGCCTATGCGGTCCTGGCGGGACTGGTGGGACTGTACCTGAGCCTGGTGATGATCCTCGTCGAACCGCCGAATTTACTCATTCCCGTGGTCGCGCACGCCGGTTGCGATCTGTTTTCGTTCTGGTGCATTCGCCGGCGGCAACAGCGCTTGCTCTGAAACACCTCGATCGGTCGCGACGTTCAAAACTCCCGGCAAAGCACTGCCGAATTCCCCCACGCCAGACCGAGCCGAAGGCACAAGACACCGGCAAAGTTTGCAGTTCAGCCGTCCCTCCGGTCGTCTTCGCGGGTGTTGAGCGGCCCGCGACGAGTCCGATATGATCTGTGAGCCTGCCGCCGCGGCTCGAGGTTAACTTTCGAAAAGGACCAGGATTGCGTGCTTCCGCGCGGCGGGAAACAAGGGCTGATGAACAGCGAGGACGGGCGGTATTCCCTCTGGCGGATGATGCGGTTTCCCGTTTATAGTGCCGGTCTGCCCAGTCCTCTTTGACGAGACTTCGAGAGCGCCCATGTCGGACAGGGACGTCAATGCCACCCCGCCTTCCTTGATGGCCGAGGCGCTGGGCCGATTGACTCAGGCGTGCACGCGTCGCCCCTGGACCACTTTGCTGGTGGTGGGGCTGTTCACGACGGCCTGCGTGGTGTACACGACCCGCGCGCTCGAATTCAAGACCGACCGTGCCGACCTCATCGACCCCTCCGCCCCCTTTCACCAGCGCTGGCTGCACTACACGGAGAGCTTTGGGGAGTCGTCGGACATCGTCGTCGCCGTGGAATCGAACGAACCGGAGACGATCAAGCAAGCCATCGACCGCCTTGGCGAACGGCTCCGCGAGCATCCCGAGCTGTTCCAGAACGTGCTGTACAAACTCGAGCCTGGCGCGCTGCGGCAAAAGGGCTTGCAGTACCTGTCGCCGGAACAATTGGCCGTCGGTCTGAAGCGGCTGGAGGAGTACCGGCCCATTTTGAACGGTCGCTGGGACTTGGTGCGGCTGGAAAACCTGGTTCCGCTGCTGCGGTTGCAGTGGGAAGACCAGCGGTCCCATTCGCCGACCGAGGCCCAGTCGCTGTTGGAGCACGCCGATCGGTTGACCGAGTCGCTGGCCCGCTTCGTCGCGGATCGGAACGATTTCATCAATCCCTGGCCGGAGATTCTGCCCGTCTCCGCCGAAATGCGCGATCAAGCCAAGCAAACGGTGTACCTGCTGAATGAAGCGGGCACGATGGGTTTCTTGATGGCCACGCCCGCCAAGGGCCGGGACAATTTCCAAGGCGCGACCACGGCCATCGACCGGATGCGCCGGATCATCGCGCAAACCCGGTCGGAATTTCCCGGCACCAACATTCTGTTGACGGGGATTCCCGTCCTCGAAAACGACGAAATGCGCCGCTCGCAGCAGGACAGCTCGCTGGCCGGCAGCGTGTCGTTTTTGGGGGTGGGGTTGCTGCTGTTCATCGGCTTGCGCGGCGTGACGCACCCTGTCTTGGGCCTGCTGACGCTGGCCATCGGGATGGCCTGGTCGTTCGGTTTCGCCACGTTGGTGGTGGGACATCTCAACATCCTCACGGTCTCGTTCGCCTCGATCGTGATCGGTTTGGGGAACGATTTCGCCATTCACCTGTTGTCGCGGTACCTCGATTTGCGGCACCATGGTCTCGACTTGCGGCACGCACTGGTGGAATCGTCCGGGTCGATCGGGCCGGGGATCGTCACCGGGGCGATCACCACGGCCTTGGCGTTCTTCTGCGCCTCGTTCACTCCCTTTTTGGGAGTCGCCGAGCTGGGGGTGATCGCCGGGGGAGGCATCGTCCTGTGCACCTTGGCGACATTTACCGCCCTCCCGGCGATGGTGGCCTTGACCGACCGCCGCACCGAGGAAAAAGCGCTGCCCGTGCCGTTTCAGGGCAAATGGCTGCGGCGAGCCACCACGAGGTATCCGGGGATGGTGCTCGCGCTGTCGTTGGCCGCCTTCGCGTGGGTGGGTTGGCGCGCTTGCGATTGGTCTCAGGGTTGGCCGCGTCCCCGCACCGCATACGACCACAATTTGCTGCACTTGCAAGCCGCAGGGCTGGAATCGGTCGAAGCGCAGAAGCGGATTTTCGATTCGTCGCAGAATTCCCTGCTGTATGCCATTTCGTTGGCCAATTCGGCCGAGGAAGCCCGGCAATTGAAGGAGCGGTTTTTGGCGCTGCCGACGGTTCGGCATGTCGAAGAACTCGCCAGCCGGTTGCCCGCGCATCCCCCGAGCGAAACCCGCCTGTACGTGATGGGGTTCCATGCGCAATTGGCGAATCTGCCGCAACAACCCCCGGCGTTCACACCCTCGGTGCCCGCGCAAGTCGGTCGCTTGCTGGAAGAATTCCTGAACGCTCTCCAGCGGGAGTCGACTCCCCTCGCGCGGCGCATCGGCCAGCGGCTGGATCAGTTTCTCGACATCCTCGCCGCGCTCGACACCCGCGATCAAGTGCAGTTGCTGACCGAATTCCAATACCGCCTGGCGTATTCGTTGTTGGCGCAGTTTCAGGCATTGAGTGCCGCCTCGGATCCCGATCCGGTGACGGCCGACGATCTCCCCGCCGAATTGCGGGCCCGCTATGTGAGTCCCACCGGTCAGTGGTTGTTGCAGGTGTTCCCCAAGGACCAGATTTGGGACATGGCCCCCCTGGAAGCGTTCGTCCGCGACGTTCGCACCGTCGACGCCGAAGTGACCGGCACTCCCTTGCAGAATTACGAGGCCGCGTTGCAGCTCAAGCACAGCTACGAAATGTGCGCCGTGTATGCGCTGGCCATCATCTTGTTGATTCTGCTGGTGGACTTCATCGACAAGGACGTTCTGTGGCCGACGCTGATTTGGCCCGGTCTGGCCGCCATCGCCGTGGTGGTGTTCTGTTTGGCGCGACAACAGCCGCTGCCGGTGATGCCCTTGTTGTTGAGCTACACGGCGGCCGCCTTCTTGCTGGCCGCGATCTGGGATCGACAAAGCGTGTGGGATGCCCTGCTGGCGATTGTGCCGCCCCTCTTGGGCTTGCTGTTGACGTTCGGACTGCTGGCCATCATCGATCTGCCGCTGAACCCGGCGAACCTGATCATCTTGCCGTTGATCATCGGCATCGGCGTGGATAATGGGGTGCACGTCCTGCACGATTATCACGCGCAACCGCATCAGGTTTACAGTCCTTCGCCGAGCCTGGTGAACGCGATCACCATGACGTCGAGCACCAGCATTGTGGGCTTTGGCAGCATGATGATGGCCGCGCATCGCGGCTTGTACAGTTTGGGGGCCGTGTTGTCGCTTGGGGTTGCGTCGTGCGCCGTGATGGCTTTGGTGACGCTCCCCGCCTATCTGGCGTGGATTTCGCGTCATCGTCCCCCTCCCGCCGCTCAGGCCGCCCCGTCGGAGCAGTCGGGTGCACTGCCGGCCGAGGATGCCGGCCAGATTCTTCCGCTCCGTTCCAGATCGCGGGTGGCGTGATGCGCTGGTGACGACGGGCTGCACCCTGGAGCCGCTGCTGTGCCGCAGGCTGCCCCGGTGGCGATCCTGCTGGTGTTCGCGGTGCGGCGACGTCGGGCTTTCTTCGCGATATCGCCGGAGCGGCAGAGAGTGTCCCCGCGTCCCCGCGTCCCCGCGTCCCAGCGTCCCCGCGTCCCAGCGTCCCAGCGTCCCCCGTCCCATCGTCAGAGTTTCACAGAGAACGAGGTCAGAGCGTCACAGTGACATGCGCTCATGCGGGGCCGATGGCGGCAGCGCGTGTCTTGCGATAGAATGAGTCACCATCGCCTTGATGAACGCTTTCGTGAGAATGAGGTTCGTGCTTTCTGGAAAGTTGTCGACGATGTCCCGTTGCGTGCTCGCCTATTCCGGTGGACTCGATACGTCGGTGATTCTCGGGTGGTTGCAGGATGAAGGTTATGAAGTGCACGCGGTGTACGTCGACCTCGGCCAGCCCTGCGAGGATCGCGAGGCGATACTGGCGAAGGCCCGCACCTGCGGCGCCAAATCCGCCAGGATCATCGACGCTCGGGAAGAACTTTGCCGCGACTTCGCCTTTCCCGTGCTCCAGTGGCAAGCCAAATACGAAGGCGTCTATCTTCTGGGGACGTCGATTGCGCGCCCCTTGATTGCCAAATGCTGCCTGCAAGTCGCGCGGGAGGTGGGGGCCGATTGTTTCGCGCACGGCGCGACGGGCAAAGGCAACGATCAGTGCCGGTTTCAATTGGCGGCCGAGGCCCTGAACCCCCAGGTGCGAATCATCGCCCCCTGGCGGCTGGAGAAGTTTCGCAGCGCCTTTCCGGGCCGCAAAGAGATGATCGCCTACTGCCAGGCGAAACACATCCCCATCAAGGCGTCGGCCGCCAAACCTTACAGCTCGGACGAAAACTGCCTGCACATCAGTTATGAGGCCGGCAAATTGGAAGACCCCACGGTGTGCGGCGTGGACCTCGTCGAATTCGGAATGACCGTGTCGCCTCAAGCGGCGCCCGACCGGGTGGAGTCGGTCACCATCGGTTTCGAGCACGGCGTTCCCGTGCGTCTCAATGGGCAGCCCCTGTCTCCCCTGCGGATGGTGCAGGAGTTGAACACCATCGGCGGACGCAACGGCATCGGCCGGATCGACATGGTGGAAAACCGGTTTGTGGGCATGAAAAGTCGCGGAGTGTACGAAGCGCCCGGCATGACCGTGTTGTACGAGGCGCACCGGGTCGTCGAGCAGCTCACACTCGATCGCGACCTGTTGCACTTGCGCGACCGCCTGGCGCCGGAAGTCGCCGAAATGGTGTACTACGGGTTCTGGTATACGGCCAAGATGGATGCCCTGATGGCCTTCAATCGGGAAGCCCAGCAGCCGGTGACCGGGGAGGTTACGCTCGGGCTGTACAAGGGGAATCTGTTCGTCCAGGGCCGCACCAGTCCCAACAGTCTGTACGACGAAGCCATTGCCAGCATGGAAGCCGGCGGTTCCTACAACCAGACCGATGCCGAGGGCTTCCTCCGCATCATGGGTTTGCCGGTCCGGGTGCAAGGTCGCGTCCGCAAGCGGCCTTACTGAGAGCAGCCAGACAGTGCCCATTCAGGAAGTGCCCATTCAGGAAGTGCCCCTGCACGAACAAGGGTGTCCCGCGAAGTTCGCGGACATGTCCGCGGTCCTCAGGCGGGTTGCAATTGGGAAAGCACTTCCCGCAGGCGGATGCGGGCCGTGTGCAGCCGCCGTTTGATCGTGCCAATCGGGCTGCTGAACCGATCGCTCATTTCCACCAACGACTGGCCTTCAAAGTAAAAGGCGAGCAGCGTTTTGCGGTCGAGTTCGCGGAGCCGCCTCAGTCCCACCCGCAACTGGTCGGCCCGTTCGCCGGTCAACAGGGCATCCAACGGCGTGGCTTTGGGGCAGTTCCGGCTGCCCAGCAATGCCGGATCGTGGGCGAACTCGGGTGGTCGACGAACAGCCCGATTGATCGCTAAACGAATCGTGATCCGTTTCAGCCAGCCGGCAAAACGTTGTGGTTCCCGCAGTTGCCCGAGCTTGCGGAAGGCCTGCACGAAGACGTCTTGGGTCAGTTCCGCCGCTTCCGTTCGGTTGCGCAGACGACGCACTGCCGTGCCGAACACTCCCGGCTCGAAGCGCCGCACAAGCAGTCCAAAGGCGTCCCGGTTGCCGGCCTGGGCAGCCCGCACCAAATCGGTTGTTTCCCATGTGTCCATGATGGCGATCGTTCTCCGGGCCATTCACCGGTCGCCGATGGAGCTGCCCGGTGGTTGACAAGTGACTTCGGCGCGAAAGGCGAGAAATCGGCGAGGGAACGCGTGCTTGTGGGTGGTGGGAACACCGACCCGGGCACGTTCAACTCAGCCGCTTCGATCGGCTTTCGCAGTCCAGCAGACGAGGTTTCGAACGACGAGCGTCTAGCCGCAAAGCGACTGGCTGAGGACCCACGCTGCCCACAGCCGCGGCGGTAGTACCGCTTCGGGGCGCGCGGAATACCGGCTGTCTACCGAGCGGGCCAGGTCGCCGCGCGCCTCGGCTGGAGCACGGTGAGACACCGCCGATAGCCGCCGCGGGGACCGGTGCGCGACCGGTTTTCCGGATTCGAAACAACAGTCCGCCTCTGCGCGGGCAACATGCGTCGTGCAACAAACGACCTTCGCGCCGGCGATCACCTGGCCGTGGGCCACGGCGGAGTGAGTGGTGGTCGCGACGATGGAATGGCGGGTCGTGTGTTGCATGTTGCACCTCCTGCGTCAACCGCAGTCTTCGGAGAACGAGTGGTCGCCAGCCCAAACCTTTTCTGAAACGGGCCGGGAACCACACGCAAAGGTATCTGGACCTGAACATCTCCAACTGAGGTCAGCGTCCAGACCTTCGCTTCTACGTAACAGACGCCCCGGGCGGAAGAAAGGTTCACCGGGATTTCTGACGAAAAGCAGAAAATTCAGGAGATTTTGCCGCCCGCCAGCTCTCCTGAATCCATAACATTTTTCGCTTCAATATGTTGCGATGACTCGGCGGCGATCCGGAAATCTCCTTGCGTTTTGCTCAGCTTGTGAAGCCGTCTGACTCCGCAGAATCGTTAAAGTTTTCCAGGCCGGCAGCCGAAATGGAGCGATAGCCTTGGGCACGTTGGCTCTCGGCACGGGTGCGTCCGTCGTCGGTTGGTGGAAAGGCTGGCATGAAGCTGCACGGCTTTTGTTGGACGTTCCTTGTTCTTGCCTTGGGGCTCCCGGGCTGCTGCTCGCTCCACAACTTGGGCGGCCGAGACGATTGCGGCTGTCAGACGAATCATAAATGCTCGTTGAAAAAGTGGTTGGATCGAGATCGAGACCGGGACGCCTGCTGCCCATGCGAATGCCAAATGCTGTGCCAAGGTTGCGGCATACCCCTTGGCTGTGGGCAGCCAACTCCATGCGGCTGCGGGCAACCGACACCCCTCGGTTGCGGACAACCAACACCCCATGGTTGTGGTCAACCGGCTCCGCAGGACTGTGGGCAACCGTCGCCGTCGCTCCTCCCAGCACAACCCAAGTGCAATCCTGTCGCCCCCTTCACCAGTTCGCCTCCCCCTCCCCCACCCTACGAAGCGCCGCCGGCTCCCATCAATCAACCCGCGGCACCCGCTCCACCGAGCCAGCCGCCACACGTTCCCTATCAGAAACCGCCCCAAGCGGTCGAACCGCAAGCTGTCCCCCCTGCTCCGGGAACCGATGTGCCACTCGATCCGGTCTCTTCGTCGATCAACTGGCGACCCAACACGCGGCGTCCGCCCCAGTTGGTTTCTTACGAGGAGTTTCAACGGCTGCCTGGCAAAATCATCGCGCGTGAAACCCAAGGTACCGGGCCGACCACCATTTCCCCGAGCGCTGTTCCGGCCCACCACCTGGCCCCGGTACCGGCTCCTTCACCAACCGGTTCTGCGCAAACTCGAACTGTCCCACCAATCGTGATCCAGCCGGGGGAGTTTGCCCCACCCCTTCAAGTCGAATGAACCGGGGCACACGCTCCATCGATGGCACAACGGCTGCTGAGTGCTGGCAGCTTCAACGGCGTCTTCGCGGGGCGGTCGCGACGAGGAAGGCCCTAGCCAATGCCGGGGGTGTTCCCAGACCGCCTGTCATCACGTCGAAGTCGAAAACCGATCCGTGATTGACTTGACCCCACCTGCTCCAGGGTCTATCGTTCGGACAATTGCCGTTTCGTGCGCGGACGATTAGCTCAGTTGGTTAGAGCGCCACGTTGACATCGTGGAGGTCAGAGGTTCGAGTCCTCTATCGTCCACTTGCCATCCAGAAACCCCTGAAAAACAGGGGTTTTTTGATGCTCCTGCTCTCGGAGCGCCTCACAATCACTCCTTGCGCGCCCTGCGCGCGGCATTTTGCACGCGCTCCCTTCGTGGGGGTTGATCGCGGCCGCGAAGTTCGATGGCGGCCGCGAGGTGCGCATCCGTCACTTGCCTGGCAAGTAGTGGTTGGCGGCGATGGCGGCGGTATTCCCGATCCACGCGCGGACCACGCGCAATGGGAACCGCGGGGCCAGGTCGGTCCGCGGATTAGCCCGCAAGTTGTGGAACAACTTCGGCCACGGCTCCATGCCGGCGGCCGACTGGTCGTCATTCCTCTTGCCGATTCGAGTGAAGTCTGTTACACGGCAAGGGGATGCGTGTGTAAGACCCAGGAAGGGAAGACCATGGAATGGCGTCATCGGTGGTGGCGCGGGCTGAGCGGAGTGGTGGGATTGTTGCCCTTCGCCACGGCCGTCCTGGCGCATTATGGGCTGCCGTCGGAACCGGCCGAGGTGGCCTTTCCGCCGCGCCCTGCACTGGCGTTCGATCAGTACGTGGTCGATTTACGGAAAATTGAACCGACGACCGAGGCCCATGCGGTATTTGTCTTTCGCAACCGGAGTTCGCGCGTGGCGAAAATCGTGGACGTGCGGCCAAGTTGCGGCTGCCTCGCCCCCCTGGTGGAACCGCGGACGGTCGAGCCGGGCGGAGTGGGCCGGCTGGTGTTGAAGATTCAACCAGCCAACGAAGCACCCGGCCAGAAGGAATATCATGCGGACGTGACCTACGCAGATCCCGAGCCGCGCGAGGTGCGGTTGGTCTTCAAGGTGGAATTGCCGGAACAAGGGTTGACCGTGCGGCCGCGTGCCTTGTTGGTGTATCAGAACGGCGGCAAACCAATCCACGAGCAACTGATCGTGGCTGATTCCCGTGCGAACCCGGTTCAAATCAAGGATGTTGCGGTCAACAACCCGCTGGTTGAGGTGGCGCTCGGTGATCGGCGGATCGCCCCGGATGGTACGATCGAGCAGGCGATTCACGTGGTTATTGCGGAGGACGTGCCGCCGGGAGTGCACCGCGCCTTGGTGACGATTCATACCTCGGACCCTCGGCAAGGCGTCCTCCGCGTTCCGCTGCGAATCGAACACGGGACGTATGGACGAACATCGAGCCATGGCGAATGATTTGGCGACCTGGGAGGCCGCCGCTCCGTCGGACCGTTGCGGGCCGCGTTGGTGGCGGGGCGCAACATGTTGTGCCACGTTTCTGATCGCGCCGCTGGGATGGTTTGTGCCCCAGCGGCTGTTCGAGCACGTCACCGAGGAGCGGTTGGAGCAGGGGTTGGTGCTGGTACTGCCCGGCATCGAGGGAAGGAGCTTTCTGAACCTGTCGCTGCTGCATGGTCTCTTGGACGCGGGCTTGCCTTACGCCGTCCGCGTGGTCGATTGGACCACAGGCAACAAGTTTTTGGCGTTGTATCATCTGCGGGCCTGGCGGCGCAATCGGCGTGTCGCCGCGCAATTGGCGGCACAAATCGTCGCGTATCAGCGGGCATATCCGGGGCGACCGGTGTGGCTGATCGGCCATTCCGGTGGGGGGGGCGTCGCGCTGCTGACGGCGGAGGCGTTGTCCGAGGATTCGCGGCTCACGGGCATCGTGCTGTTGGCGCCGGCCGTTTCGCCACAGTTCGATGTGAGCCGCGCGCTCGGCAAGGTGGAACGAGGCATCTGGAATTTCTATTCCTGGCTGGATTGGTTCTTCGTTGGTTTGGGAACCACGCTGTTTGGAACACTGGATGGGCGGTGGGGGCCCGCGGCGGGCATGGTGGGATTTCGCACGCGTGCGGCGGCACCGCCTCCAAGCAAAATTGACGAGTTGGACGCGGGGACCGCCGTGCCGCGGCTCAGGCAAACCGCGTACCACTGGACCATGCTGCGCCACTTTCATGCCGGCGGTCATTTTGGAGTCACACACCGCGTGTTTATCGCCGAGGCCGTGGCTCCGCTCTTGCGTGAGGCATCGGCGCGAGAAGCTGCCGGGGGGTAGGTGTTGAGCGGCGGAACAACGCGGGCGTCATTCCAAATCGAGTCCAGCGGCAAAGTCGTCGGCTTCTTCTTCCACCGGTTCGGCGACCGCGGGAACGCTGTTGTCGGGCACCACGAGCGGGGGTGGCGCCCCCCGATCGAGCACCACCAGGTCGTTTTCCGCCGCGTGGACCAGGGTGAAATCGGTGCTCGCGGGGTCGACGGCCCGGCACGACTCGGTGAACTTCAGCGCCAAGTCGCGCAATTCGTCGCGCCAGGCTTGCGGATCGACGTCCGGCGGAGCCAACTGGGCGAATTCACCAATCAGCAGAATCAACCGCAACAGATGGCGGAACACAAGCCCTTCCTGCTTCGTGAGATCGCGGCCGCTCACGTACTTCTGGAAGTCTCCGCCGAAATTGAGCAGATCGCCGGCGACCCACACCGGAATCATCCGCGCGTCCTGCGCCGCCGGGTATTCGGAGTCGAACCACATTTTCACTTTCTCGGCGAGAGGGGGCGCGAACTTGCGTTCCTCGAAGGGCACATCGGGATCGAACGTGGGATACAAGTCACTGGCGGCGATCAGGCCGCGACGGACGATCTCCGGATCGACTCGGCTGGTTGCCAAGGGACCAGGAGGCAGCCGTTGCGGCGGGGGCACGCGAACGTGCCGCAGCAACGCGGTGGGAAAATCGAGCACCGCTTCCCACAATTGCAATCGTTCCGACTGGTCGGCCACGCCCAGATGCTGCACGAGAAATGCGCCAAGGAGGGGATTCACGCTGCGGAAGATCAGCAATTGATCGAGTTTTGGCGTGGGGAAGGCACGCAGGGGACGGTAACGCTCGGCGACCGGGGCCGCGACGGGTGCGGTGATTCCCGCGGCGGACCACTGTTGATTGAGCGCCGCCTGCAACTGTTGGGAGAGCCACGAGGTGGGGGCCGGGGCCGGCGCTGCGAGACGGGTGTCGGTGGTGACGGGCTGAGCGGCGGGGGGTTCCGGCTCGAGCCGCACAAACTCGCCGGCGTGCAGGGTCAGCAACATGCGTTCGAGCTGTTTTTCGCCGGCGTCGAGTTGCTTCGGCTCCATCAGCCGTTTGCGTACCAGGGTCCGCAGCCGCTCGACATCGGGGGAAAGTTGCAGCAAGTAGGCCAGCAATCTCCACGGCAAGGGGCCGCGACTCGTCAGGTTCCCCGGCGGCGATGTCCGGAGCTTCTCGAACTGCTGCTCCGACCAGTATTGCCGCTCCGGGCTGCGCGTGGGCATTTTTTTCTTGAGGGCTTTCTTCGCCTTGATCAACAACGGGTCTTTGGTGTCTTCGGGGATCTGGTCGTACTTTTCCTTCCACCGCAGGATTTTGACGTCGTCTTCATGGGGCAACGCGAAGACGAAGCCTTGGGAATCGAATTGCGGTCGTCCGGCACGCCCGAACATCTGGTGCGCCGCACTGGGGTCGATCAATTTTTGTTGTCCCGGCTTGCCCTTCAGCAGGGACGGCAACACCACCGATCGGGCGGGGAGGTTGATTCCCGCGGCGAGGGTTTCCGTGCAGACGCACACCGACAGCAGTTTTTTTTGGAACAGATGTTCGACAATGCGTTTGTATTTCGGCAACACGCCGGCATGGTGCACGCCCACGCCCCGGATCAGGATTTGCTTGAGCTTGGGGCCAACGCCCTTGGACCAATCGTAGCGGGCCAACTCTTCGCCCAGCCGCTTTTGTTGTCCTTCGGCCAGCAAATGCCGGCCCTTCAACTCCTCGGCGACGTTCCAGCATTCGTCGCGATTGAAGCAGAACACCAAGGCCGGAGTGCGCCGCGAGGCCTCGTCCCCTTGGGCCATCTCTTCGAGCTGGTCGGTGAGCAGTTGATCGGGGATCCAGCGGAAGTTCAGCGGGACGCGGCGTTCGGAGCTTTGCACCAGTTCCAGCCGCCGCCCGTGACATCGTTCGAGCCACAGCACGAAATCGACGGCGTTGCCGATGGTGGCCGAGAGGAGCAGCAAGCGGACATGCGGCGGCAAAAGCCCCAGAGCAAACTCCCAGCCGATGCCCCGTTCCGGATCGGAAAAGCTGTGGAATTCGTCCATCACCACGCCGAAGACGCGCTGAAAGTCAAAGGCCTCGGCGTGCAACAGGCGGTTCAACAGGATTTCCGCGACGACGACCAGGACCGTGGCGTCGGGGTTCACCTTGCGATTGCCCGTCACCAGGCCGATCTGCTCGGGAGGGAATCCCCAGCGCACGGCGGAGGCTTGCAGTTCCGCGAATTTCTGTTCCGTGAGGGCAATCAGGGGCGTGGTGTAATACAGCGTGTGTCCGGTGTGCAACGCTTCAAAGGCGGCGGCTTCGGCGATGAGCGTTTTTCCCATGCCGGTTGGCGCGCACACCAGCACTCCCGATTCACTGGAAAACCACGCCAGGAGCGCGTCCTCTTGAACGGGATAAGGCTTGAAGGGGAGCTGATCGAAATACCGCTGGGCGAGTTCGTCGCGGGTGGGTAGCATCACGAGTTTTCCCGATGCGATTCAGCGGCGAGGCGGAGCGGCGGACTCCGGAGCAACACCCTTCCCTGTTCCGCGGCGCGGGGAGTCGCCGTCCTCGGATGTTGAATCGACGCTACCTGTGGTCACCAGGGATAACGCCGGCGCTGCCAGGCCGGTGTTCGACAAATCGACGATTCCCTGCGAATCTCTTGGTGCATGAAACCGAGCAGCAAGGTCGCCGCGACACCGGCCACGAACCCTCCGACATGCGCCCAAAAGGCCACCCCGCCACCACCGGTGGGCGTGAAGGTCGCCGACAGTAACTGCATCAAAAACCAGATTCCCAGGAAAAACGGGGCGGGAATGGCCACAATTTGCGTAAACACCCCCAGGGGGAGCAGCGTGATGACACGCGCATGACGAAACAGCACGAAGTATGCCCCCATCACGCCGGAAATCGCGCCGCTGGCACCCACGGTGGGGATCTCGGACGACGGAGCCGTGGCCAGGTGCAGCAGGCTGGCGGCTATGCCGCTGGCCAGATACAGAACTGTATAACCCACATGACCGTAACGATCTTCCACATTGTCGCCGAAGATGTATAAAAACCACATATTGCCCACAATGTGCATGATGCCGCCATGCAGAAACATGCACGTGACGATTGTGAGCCAGGGGGGGACTGCCGGCGGCGGTGCTTCCAGGATTTGCACTTCGCCCCGGGGAGCGGGGATCCGAATTCGTACGGTATCGGTCGGTGGCAAGGCGCCCGTCACGCGCGCGGGAACCATCCCGTATTCGAAAACCAGGCGTTCCCCATCATGGGATGGATCCATCTGCTTCAGAAACACAAGCGTACAGATGCCGATCATCAGATAATTGATCCACGGTATGCAACGGGTCGGCACATCGTCGCGCAGGGGTAACATGGCGGTGTCTCGCGGGGCGTTCGGAAATTTGCGTCAGCATACGCGGTTCGTGGAACAGACGAAACCATCGACCGGTGGACTGGGCGCACGCGGTGCACGTCGCACCCGCGGAGGGAGACGCACGATTGCTGCCGTTGCCGATTGACCATGAATTGCCGAACGTCTTGGCTGGGTTGGATGCTGCTTCCTGCGTAATCCTTCGCGCGCCGCCAGGAGCGGGCAAGACCACGCGGGTGCCGCCAGCCCTGCTCGAGGCCCCTTGGGCACACGACCGGCAAGTGTGGGTGCTGCAACCTCGCCGCGTGGCCGCCCGCTCCACGGCGGCCCGCATGGCCGCGGAGCGTGCCGTTCGCCTCGGCGAGGAAGTCGGCTACCACATCCGCTTCGACCGTCGATCGTCGAGCCGCACCCGGCTGCTCGTGATGACGGAAGGGGTGTTGACGAGGCGGCTGCTCGATGACCCGTTCGTGGAGGGTGTGGCCGCCGTGGTGTTGGACGAATTTCATGAGCGGCATGTGGAGACCGATGTAGCCCTGGCGATGCTGCGCCGCATCCAACAGACGGTGCGCCCCGATCTGAAGCTCGTGGTGATGTCGGCGACGCTGGCGACCGATGACTTGCGGCGCTATTTGCCCGAGGCACCCGTGATCAGTTGCGAGATCCGCACGCATGCCGTGGAGATCGAGTACCTCGCCGCGCAGGACAGTCGTCCGTTGCCGGTCCAGGTGGCGTGGGGCGTGCGGCGGATGCTGGCGGAATCGAGCGGCCACGTGCTGGCTTTTCTGCCGGGAGTGCGCGAAATCCAACAGACGTTGGGCCAGTTGCAGGATGTCTCGGCTGAAGTGCTGCCCTTGTACGGCGATCTGCCCGTCGCGGAGCAGGACCGCGTTTTCGAACCCAGTGGCGAGCGGAAGATCGTGCTGGCGACCAACGTGGCGGAAACGTCCATCACGATTCCCGGCGTGACGGCGGTGGTCGATTCCGGCTGGGCCCGCGTCCCAGAGCTGGATCCCGAGTTGGGGCTGAATCGGCTGGTCCTGCGGCCGATTTCGCAGGCTTCCGCCGAGCAGCGCGCGGGACGCGCCGGTCGAACGGCGCCGGGAAAATGTCTGCGGTTATGGACGCAAGCGGCTCAGCGGACACGGCCGACCTGCGAAGTGCCGGAGATTCACCGGGTGGACCTGGCGGGAGTGGTCTTGCAACTCCGTTGTTGGGGGGAGTCCGACGCGCGTCGTTTTCCGTGGTTCGATCCGCCGCGCTCCGACGTTTTGGACCGCGCGGAACGCTTGCTGGCGACACTGGACGCTTTGGATCATGCAGGCCCCACGCCCCTGGGCAGGTTGTTGGCCGCGTTACCGGTCCATCCGCGACTGGGACGATTGCTGGTGGAAGGGGTGCGGCGCGGGCATCGGTGGGAAGCCGCGTTGGCGGCGGCGCTACTGAGCGAACGGGATCCGTTTCCGCACTCAGGGCGGTCTCCACGGCGGCCCCTACCTTCCCCATCGGACGTTCTCGACCGAGTGGAAGCACTTCGGGACTTCTATCGAACCGGCTCGACCAGCCACGTCCAGGGTGAGCTGCTACAGGAGGGCCTGGCGCTGCGCATTCGACAAGTGGCTGAGCAACTGGCCCGCGTCGTGCCGGAGGAGCCGTCCACCCCGGTGGACGAAACTTCGCTGGAAGAGGCGCTCGGACGGGCGGTGCTGGCCGCCTTTCCGGATCGCGTGGCGCGTCGGCGGGAACCACGCAGCCAAAAAGCCTTGATGGTAGGGGGCCGCGGTGTTCGCCTCGCGGAAACGTCGGCCGTGACCGAAGCCGAGCTGTTCGTCGCCTTGGATGTGGACGCCGCGGGGGACGATGCCTTGGTCCGTTTGGCGGCGGGAATTGAGCGAGCCTGGCTGCCCGCCACGCATCTGCAGACCGCGACGGACGTCGAGTTCGACGAGGAGAGTGGTCGGGTGCAAGCACGGCGGCGCACGCGGTGGTTCGATCTGGTGTTGGAAGAGGCCCCGGCGGAGTTGCCGGACGATGCGGTGGTGGCCCAAGTGTTGGCGGAAGCGGCCCGGCGACGGTGGTCGGACGTTTATCCTCCAATTGATCCCGGCGTGGAACAACTCGTGGCCCGCGTTCGATGTTTAAGGGAATGGATGCCCGAGTGGGACTTGCCGACGTGGGACGATGCGGAACTCATGGCGTTGTTGCCGGAGATCTGTTGGGGATGCCGGTCGCTGGAAGACTTGCGGCGCGGGCGTTGGCGGGACGTGTTGTGGCACGCCCTGACCGAGCGCCAGCGATGGGCCGTGGAACGGGAAGCTCCGGAAAAAATCGAAGTTCCCAGTGGTCGCCGGATTGCCGTGAACTATGCGGCGGGCCGTCCACCCGTCATGGCCGTGCGGATTCAGGAAGTGTTCGGCTGGAAGGAAACTCCGCGTCTGGCCGGGGGGCGTGTGCGTGTGTTGCTGCACTTGCTTGCGCCGAATGACCGTCCCCAGCAGATTACCGACGACCTCCCTTCGTTTTGGACTACGGCGTATCCGCAGATTCGGGGAGACTTGCGGCGGCGCTATCCCAAACATGCCTGGCCGGAAGATCCGTGGACGGCGGTGCCGGAAAAAAGGCCGCGGCGCTGAGCGCGGATAAACGCAGTGCGGCACGGAGCAAGGGTTGATGACAGGCGGCGGAGGGAGATCAACCGGCAGCGAATGCTAGGAGCCAGTGGCGAAGCAGAGGGGCCAGGTGGAACGGCCCATGGACGCGGAAGGGAACTTGCGCGTGTCTCGGAGCAGCAGTGAAAGCCGGCAGGCTGTTCAGTTCTTTGGGGTTGCGCTGGCGTCCTTCACGGCCGCGCTGGGACTCGGCTGGGGCCTCGCGACGGTATGTCCGCCATCGTCGTTTCCCCGCGCGGTGTTTCCGCCGATCTTCGCCTTGAGCACGGTGGTGCTGGGGTTGGGGAGCCTTGCGTTGTCGCGGGCAGTCGAGGCTGTTCGCGGCGAACGTCAGCAACTGTTTCGGCGGAGATTGCGCTGGGCGTTGTATGCGGGAATTTTGTTTGTGGGGGCACAGTTTTCGGGATTGCGGTGGTTGATCGCGCGGCAAGCACCGGAGGAAGCGGCGACGGGGGTTGGGCCGTTTGTCGCCGTGGTGGCCAGCCTCCACGCGGTGCACTTTATAGTGGCACTGCTGTTTCTGGCGTTCGTGCTCGTGCGTGCCGCGGCGGGGCGGTATGACCACGAATACTACTGGGGGGTCACCGTGTGCGCTTGGTTTTGGCACGTTCTAGGCGTTGCCTGGCTGGTGGTCTTGGGTGTGATGGCGCTCGCGGGCTGGTGAGCCGGCGGGCACGCCCCGGCAGCCACACGGTCGATCCCCCGCGGCAGATTCCGCCGCCCTTTCGTCAGCCGAAAGCCACATGAATCTCAGGCGGAAGCCGGGCTCGTGCCACGCGGAAGCCACGTGGATCTCAGGCGGAAGGGCCGTCGTCTGGTGGAGCAGCCGTGTTGCGGTCGGTGTAAATGGGAACGGCGACAATCCGGCCACTACAGGCCAAACGCTGTTCGACGTACCCCTGAAAGGAGCATTCGGCCCGGCGACCCACGCGAATCCGTTCCACCTTGGCCATCATGACCAGTCGATCGCCTGGTCGGACCGGCAAGCGAAACCGAATGTCTTCCAACCCGCCGATGCCCGCGAAGGCCCCGGTCCCTAATAAATTGAACTTGCGGGCATAAAAGCCGGCGAGTTGCGCGGCCACCTCGCACATGATCACGCCGGGCATCAAGGGGAAGTCGGGCATGTGACCGCGCACCCAGAATTCCCGGTCGGTGACGTCTTTGTAACCCACGATGCCATGCCCCTCGCGGTCAATCCACACGATCGCGGTCAACTGCTCCATTTCGTGGCGCTGCGGATTGACCGCGCGGATGTCGTCGATGGTGTACAGGGGCCGCTGGAGATCGAATTGATCAAAGGAATAGAGTGGAGGTGCAGGCATGGAACATCCCTCGAGGCCCGGCCGACAGCTTCCGGCGATTACAACGACAGGATTTCCCGAATGTGCGTCAGTTCGGTCATCAGCCGGTCGGGTTTGACGGCGGGATCCTTCAGGTCGGCGGCCGAGGCCCGAAGACTGACCTTGTCGCCAGCGTAGAGGGCCGTGCGAAATCCCACGCTTTTGGCCACCGCCAAATCGTCCCGCAGCCGAGCACTGACGTAAAGCACTTCTCCGGGACTCACTCCGCGCGACTCAAATCGTTCGGCCGCCTTCAGATACAACGACTTGGACGGCTTGCGAATGCCTTCCTGATAGGACAGCGTCATCAGCTCGGGCAAGAACAACCGGCTGCCGGCGGGGAGTGTACCTTGAGCCAGTAAACCACGCAACAGTTGCAGCAAGGTGAAGCACTGGCCATCCGCAATCACGCCCTGCGGCAGACCCTGGTGAAAGAGGGACAGGAGCACTTCGAGGGCCCCTGCTTCCGCTTCGCATCCCTGGAGCGAGGCGTGAAAGAAGTACGCGATTTTGGCGCTCAACTCGTCCAGATCGCCGTAAAACGCTTCGTCGTACTGGTACTCCTTCTGTTCCAGTTTCCCGAGAATTCGGCGCCACAACTGGGCGGCGTCGACCTCCGTCAAATCCCCCTTGCGGCCGGAACCGGCGAGCCGCAACTCGTCGTAGGTCCGTTGGTATAACTGCAGCATGTACTCCCAGGGAGCACCGGGTTTGCGCGACATGCTGTGCCACATGTTGAATTCCTGGATCGTCTTGTCCAGGGCGACCTCCATCCGCATGGCTTGGGGGTGCACGAACAGCAGTTCGCCGTCCGAAATCCGTAACAGCGTGCCGTAAATGTCCCACGCCACCGCCCGAATCCCGGGCAAGGGTTTGGTGTACGGCGCGGCGTTCACGGGCTGTCGCCGCGGGGGTGCCGGCCAGCGCAGATTGCGCTCGGCGAGCCAGTCGGAGTATTCGGCAAGGGATTTCGGCATGGGGACTGTGCAGGATGTCTCGCGAAAACCAACGGCAGACGATTCGCCGCGCTTACGCCAGAATCCCTTTTACCACACTCCCGTGCACGTCGGTCAATCGATAATCCCGGCCTTGGAACCGGTACGTGAGCCGTTCATGGTCGAAGCCCAACAGATGCAGAATGGTGGCTTGCAGGTCGTGCACGTGGACCTTGTCCCGCACGATCGTGAAACCCAATTCATCGGTTTCACCGTAGTTCAGCCCCCCTTTCACGCCGGCGCCGGCCAGCCACATGCAATTGCAGTCGGGGTAATGGTCGCGGCCGAGGATGTTTCCGCCGGCGGTGCGTCCCTCGCGGAATGGCGTCCGACCGAACTCCCCGCCCCACACAAGCAGCGTACTGTCGAGCAGGCCACGCTGCTTGAGATCGCGGATCAGGGCCGCGACTGGCCGGTCCATCGTCGCGCACTTCTTGGTGAGACCGTCCCGAATGTCTTCGTTGGGACCAGTACCGTGAAAATCCCACCCCCAATCGAACAACTGTACATAGCGCACGCCCTGTTCCACCAGCCGGCGAGCCAGCAGGCAGTTGTTCGCTAAACTGGAGACCCCCGGCTGCGCGCCGTAAGCCTCGAGCACATGCGGCGGTTCGCGGGAAATATCCATGACTTCCGGCACCGAAAGCTGCATGCGGAACGCCAGTTCATACTGGGCGATCCGGGTGAGCGTCTCGGGGTGCCCCAACTCCCGGGCCTGGGCTTCGTTGAGATCGCGCAGGGCGTCCAAACTCAGACGCCGCAACGTGCGGTCCATCCCCTCCGGATCCGAGGCATACAGCACGGGATCCCCCTGGGAGCGGCATTGAACGCCCTGAAACACAGAAGGCAAAAACCCGCTGCCGAACGAGTTCTTGCCTCCATTGGGTTGGACGCCGCTGGAAATCAGCACGACGAATCCCGGCAGATTCTCGTTCTCGGTGCCCAATCCGTAGGTCACCCACGACCCCAGCGACGGCCGACCCGAGCGGGGTGAACCGGTATACAAGAGCAGTTCCGCCGGCGCGTGATTGAACTGCTCGGTAAACATCGAGTGGATCACGCACAGGTCATCGGCGACCGTGTGCAGATGGGGGATCGCGTCGGACATCCACACGCCCCCTTCCCCATATTGGCGGAAGGTGCGGCGCGTGCCGAGCAGCTTCGGCACACCGCTGGTGAAGGCGAACCGCCGGCCGCGCAGGTACGTCTCGGGGCAATCCTGGCCGTCCCGCCGGACCAGTTCGGGCTTGTAATCGAACAGGTCGAGATGCGGCGGGGAGCCAGTCATATGCAAATAGATCACCCGTTTGGCCTTGGCCTCAAAGTGCGGAGGACGAACCGCCAGGGGATTGGCGTCTGTGGCGGCACCCAGCGGCCGCGGCGATTCACCCAGCATCGAAGCCAGAGCGATCGCGCCCAGTCCCACACCCGACGATTGCAAAAAATGTCGCCGGGTCTGCCACTGTAAGTGTTCTAGCCGTGGATGCATGCCGTGCTCCGTCGATGTGTGCGGGTCGATTCGTGCGGGTCGATGCGTGCGGGTCGTGTTCCCGCCATTCAGTCTACTTGGCGACTTTGTGTCCGTTGTCGTGTGGGAAGCCGATTGTTGTTGGCAGTCATGCCGGAGTGCGTGCCGTGCAAGTCGGCACGCACCTCGTCGTCACAACCTTCACGCCGTGCACTCGCTGGGCCTAATTCTCCCGCTTGCTTATGGGGTCTGTGGGTCAACGCCGCATGAAGACCTCGTCAAGGTTCAGCAGGGCGTTGGCGACGACCGTCCACGCGGCCAGGTCGACGATGTCGCTGCCTGCCGGTGGTGCCCCCAGCGGCTGCGTCGCCAGTTTTCGTGCCTGATCGGGCAGAGACGCCAGCCGCGACCGGGCTGCCTCGAACAACGCCACCACGCGGTCTCTTTCGGCGGGAGTGGGAGGGCGGCTGAGCGTCCATTGCCAGCCCGCGGTGGCTTTGTCCGCCGTCGAACCCTCGGCCTGGCCGATCTTGCGAGCCAGCGCCTGAGCCGCCTCGAGATACACCGGGTCGTTGAGCGTCACCAGCGCTTGCAGCGGCGTGTTAGTCCGCGTGCGGCGGAGGGTGCAGACCTCCCGATTCGGCGCGTCGAAGGTGGCCATCGAGGGATACGGATTGGATCGCCGCCAGGTGGTGTACAGTGCGCGGCGATAGCGGTCTTCTCCCTCGCTGGTTTGCCAGTCGATGCCGCTGCCGAAGGCCGCGTTCACGCCCAGTTTCGGCTGCATGGGCTTGACCGGCGGACCGAACATTTTGGGACTCAGCAACCCGCTGATCGCCAACGCTTGATCGCGGATCATTTCGGCCGACATGCGAAAGCGCGGCCCGCGAGCCAGCAAGCGATTGTCGGGATCTCGCTGCGCGAGGTCCGGCGTCACCTTCGACGATTGGCGATACGCCGCCGAAGTGACCAGCAGCTTCAGCACATGCTGGATGTCCCACCCCGCGTCCATGAATTCCACAGCCAGCCAATCCAATAACTCGGGGTGGCTGGGCAAATCGCCTTGAGAACCGAACTCTTCACTGGTGGCCACAATCCCCGTGCCGAAAATTTGTTCCCACAAACGGTTGACCATCACCCGTGCCGTAAGGGGATTGCGGCGGTCCACCAGCCACCGGGCCAAGGCGAGACGATTGGGAGGCACCCCCTCCGGCAAGGGATGGAACGCCGCGGGGACTCCCGGCTCGACTTCCCGGTCGAGATCCAAAAAATTTCCCCGCCGCTGAATATGGGTCCGACGCTGTTTGTTCTGGGGCAGTTCCCGCATCACGGGGACAGTGGTGACGGGCTTCAGTTGTGCCAGTTCGCGGCGGAGGCGCACCAATTCGACGGCGATCGCCGCGGAGGGAGGCTCGCCGTCGGCTTTCAATAGCTCCTCAAGCCGGACTTGCAGTGCGTCGCGGCGGGCGCGGTCGGCTGGCGTCCAGATCTCCCAAAGCGGGCTTTCATCGCGGAGATCGGCGTCCTGGCTTTGATTGAAAATGGCGAAGATGCGGAAAAACTCTTCCTGCGAAATGGGATCGTACTTGTGGTTGTGGCACTGGGCACAATTGATCGTGGTGCCCATCCACACGGCCAAAGTGGTATTCACCCGATCCACCACGGCCACGTTGCGGAATTCTTCGTCGCTGGTGCCCCCTTCATTGTTCGTGAGCGTGTTGCGGTGAAAGGCGGTGGCGATGAGCTGGTCTTCCGTCGGGTTTGGCAGCAGGTCGCCGGCGATTTGCTCGATCGTGAATTGATCGAATCGCAAATTCTGGTTGAACGCGCGAATCACGTAATCTCGGTAAGCCCAGATGGTGCGGGGAGGATCATCGGCATACCCCGCGGAATCGGCATAGCGGGCCAGATCGAGCCACATCCGGGCCCAATGTTCGCCATATGCCGGGTGGCGCAGCAATCGCTCCACTAACTGCTGGTAGGCGTCGGGGTGGTCGTCGTGCACAAACTGTTGGACTTCGTCCCAGGTCGGGGGCAAACCAATCAGGTCGAGCGACACCCGGCGGATGAGGGTGTAGCGGTCCGCCTCCGGCTGCGGCGACAATCCCTCGCGCTCCAAACGGGCCAGCAAAAACCGGTCGATGTCGTTTCGCGGCCACGCCGTGTCGCGGACGGCGGGGACTGGCGGACGCACAAGCGGTTCGTACGACCAATGGCGGGCATAGGGTGCCCCCTGACGAATCCACTCCCTCAGACGCTCAATTTCCCCAGCAGAGAGTTGTTTTCCACTGCCCTGCGGCGGCATTCTCACAGCGGGATCACTGGCGGTGATCCGCTTCCACAGTTCGCTGGCTTCCGGCTGGCCGGGAACAATCGCCGCGTAACCCCCCAGGTCCTCCGTCGCCCCTTCGGCCACGTCCAGCCGCAAGCCATTCGTGCCCCCTTTGCGCTCAGCGGCATCGGGACCATGGCACTTAAAACAATGGTTGGAAAGGATTGGCCGGATGTCCCGGTTGAAATCGAGTCGCGCGTCGGCGGCGAGGGCCGCCAACGGGAGCATTCCGCAGATCACGGCCAGCGTGCGAAGGACAGTCATGGCAGGTAATCGTGGTTGGTGAAGGACCAGGGGGGAATGAGGACAGTCGTCGGCGGCTGAGGTTCGTCAAGTCGAGGTTCGTCAAGTTGCGGATGAGCGGGGCATCCCAGCCAGGGTTTCAATGCGGGCGAGAGATTATCACCGCCTTCTAATTTACCGCCGCCGGAGTCAAATCGCCAGACGTCGATGCGTTGTTTCGTTGCTGGGTTGCTCTCCGAGTAGCCGCGCAAACGCGGCTTGGTTTTTCCGCCGCCAGCCGTGGCGCGCGTGGTCTCCGGGCGTGGCACTCCGAGCCGGGGAAATCCATCGCATCCCCGGCGAAGGCTGCCGCGTGGCGAGGCTGGTCTCCTGGTATGGGGCGTTCAAGCCGTGCTGGTGTGCCGGCAGCACGTTGGCCGGCGGGAGACCTCGGGTTTTGGAACGACCGCCAACAAAGCGTTGGGGGCACCTCATGAGGAGCCTGAGGGCGGGCCGTCCGCTTCGCCCAAGGTGGATTTGCGGCGGAGCATGTGGTGATAACTCTGGGCGAAGCGATGGGCCTCATCGCGGACGTATTGCAGCAGTCGCAAGGCGTAGGAATGACGACTCAAAATCCGCGGCGATTCCTCGCCAGGGACGTAGATTTCCTCGGCCCGTTTGGCTAATGACACGGTCATCGGCGGGTGGACGCCGATTTCGCGCACGGCCTCCAGCACGGCGTTGAGCTGGCCCTTGCCCCCGTCCACCAGCAGCAGATCCGGGAACGACTCCCCTTCCTGCTGCAAGCGGCGCAACCGACGACTAACCACTTCCCGCAAGGCGGCGAAATCGTCAACGCCGGTCACGGTGCGAATGCGGTAGCGCTTGTAACCGTGCTTGAACGGCAATCCGTCGAGGAATTGCACCAGGCTGGCGACGGTTTCGCCGCCATGCAGGTGCGCGATGTCCACTCCTTCAATCCGCCGCGGCGGATGGGGAAGTTGGAAGACTTTCTGCAATCCTTTCACGCCGCGCTTGGGATCGACGTGAAACACCTCGGGTTGGGCGTGGGCGCGGAGATCGCCCCGCAGATTCAAGTTTTCCAGGGCGGCGATCTGATCGCGCAGGCGCGCGGCCCGCTCGAATTTCAACTCCGCCGCGGCCTGCTCCATCTCCCGCCGCAGGACCCGGAGCAGCCGGTCTTTTTTTCCGTCGAGGAACCAGATCAGCCGGCGGATGTCGCGGCGGTAATCGGCTTTCGAGATCCGCAAATTGCACGGGGCCGTGCACTGGTTGATGCTGGCCAGCAAACAGGGACGAAACCAGCGCCAGCGTTCGTCGTCCTCGCGAATGTCGAGATGACAGTTGCGGAAACGGAAGATTTGTTGCAGCACCGCGATCGCGCCCCGCAGCTTCCGCGCGTTGGTGAACGGACCAAACAGCCGGGTGCCGCGCGGACGCGGCTTCCGCGTGAACTCCACCCGCGGAAAAGGCTCGCGGATGAAAATCTCCAAGTACGGGAAGGTTTTGTCGTCCTTCAGCTCGGTGTTGAACTTGGGTTGCGTATCCTTGATCAAACGGGCCTCGAGGAGCAAAGCATCGACTTCGCTGTCGGTGGCGATGAAATCGATGTCGTGAATTTCCGGCACCAACTCCGCGGTCCGCCGGTCGACGGCCGCCTGTCGCGTGAAGTAACTGGCGGCCCGGCTGCGCAGGTTGACGGCTTTGCCGATGTAAATCACTCGGCCCTGAGCGTCTTTCATCAAGTACACGCCCGGCGAGGTGGGGAACGATTTCACCTTCTCGCGGGGATCGGGAGCAGCGGCAGTCATGGTGCGGGGCTTGGAGGCAAGGAGTTCTGCCGCCTATTGTGAACCACGCCGCGTTCGCGAACCAGAGCAGTTCGCCATGGGCGTTGCCCCTGCGCGGGCACAGCTTGTGTGAGTGCCCTAGCGGGAGCGTTCTCTGCCGACCGAGCATTCGCTGCCGACGGACAAGCGGCCGAATCGGAATTGCTCCCCGCGGCGGGGCATGGAACAATGTTTGCCAGTCGAAGGGAGTCGAGCCTGTAGCGGAAGGATGGACGACATGCGCCGGATCGGCATACTGACCGCGGGGGGGGATACGCCGGCCCTGAATGCCACCATTTTCGGGGCCGTTGAACGGGCGAACGCCCTGCGGATCGAAGTCGTGGGCATCATTCGTGGCTTTGCCGGCGTGATCGACCCTCACTTGCCGCACGTCCGCTTGAATCCCCTGTTCAGCACGATCCCCGAGCTGGATCCGTGTCGGGGCGGCACCCTGATCGGGGCCTCCCGGACCTACATCAATCCCGATCAGCGGGAACTTCTCGCCGAAATCGCTCCCCGATTGCAGCGTTTGGGCATTGAAGGGTTGGTGTGCATCGGGGGCGATGGGACCATTAACGGCATGCAGCCCCTGTCGGAGTACTTTCCCTGCGTTTTGGCTCCCAAGACGATCGACAACGACCTGGGTTTGAACTACATCGACGAGCCGAACGAGTGGCTGGTCGAGGAGGCCTCCGGCGAAGGGGGGACGCGGCCTCCGCAACGGCAGTCGATCGAGCTGGAGGAAATCATCAATTTCGCGACACCCGGCTACGCCACCGCCGTGTTCGTCGTGGCGCAAGGCGTGGAGCGGATCCGCACCACGGCGGAAAGTCATCGGCGGATCGCCATCATCGAGGTCATGGGGCGCGATTCGGGCTTCATCGCCTTGGGGTCCGCCTACGGGCAGCCGGATCTGATTCTCATCCCGGAGGTCCCGCTCGATATGGACCGCCTCGGGCAGCGCGTGGCCGAAATTTACGACTTGCAGAAGCATGTGGTGATTGTGGTCGGCGAAGGGGTGCGCGACCCGTCGGGGCGCAAGCTGGGAGCGGCGAGCAAAAGTTTCGATCCCGCGGGCAACATCATCTACAGCGGGGTCGCCGACGAATTGAAGCGGTTGTTGGCGGAGCGCTTCGGCGACGAGTTTTTTGGCAGCCGGCGCAAGCACGAGCCGGCCGAATCGGTGATCTTCACCCGCAAGGTGGGGCACACGCAGCGCGGCGGACGGCCCATTCAGTTCGACCGCTTCTATGCGGCTCAGTTGGGAGGCAAAGCCGTCGATCTGCTGGTCGAAGGCCGCAATAATTTCCTGGCGACGCTGCAATGGTCGCCCAACTCCGGGTTCTATCTCGACTCCCTCTCGGCCAACAAGCTGCGCGATCCCTGGAAACGGATCCATCCGCGGCGCGTGCACCCTTCCCTGTACGATGCCCAGCGATTCCAGCCTTCGCGGTTCGGGAAAGACTACCTGCAAACGATTCTCACCAACGCCATCGGCAACGACGACGTGGAGTTCTTGCGCGCGGAAACGTTTGCCCCGGGCAAGCTGTCGACGCGGTATCAAAGCGTTAACGTCGACATTCAACGGCGGCTCGAACTGCTCCACTGAGCCAGCGAGCTGCTGCTGCTGAACAAACCGTTGCTGGCGCGGCCGGTGGCGGCACCCTTCGCGCAGTCCCGCGCTGCCCGCAGTCCGAGGCTGTCCGCAGTCCCAGACTGCCCACAGTCCGAGGCTGCCCACAGTCCGAGGCTGCCCACAGTCCCAGACTGCCCGCAGTCCCAGGCTGCCCGCAGTCCCAGACTGCCCGCACTGGGTCACGTCACCCGGCTTGCGACCGGACCGCCGGGGGGCAGCCCATCAGGGGGTTACGGTCGGCCGGAGGGCAGGGACTGGGGCGGGAGACGTCCGGGAGGGATCTCGATGGGGCCGATGTCCACCACGTCGTCCGCCGGCCAGACTTCTCCGACGCCGGCTTCGGCCGTTTCCCGATACACCGCTTGTTGAATGGGACGGGATTGTCGGGGGGTCGCCAGGCGGATTTCCTGATCCAGCGGGGCCGGCCGCACGGCTTTGCCATGCGCCAACAGCGACCGCAACGTCCGTTTCATCTCCATGCGGTCGGAGTCGGCCAGTCCGGCAATCAGCTTGATTTCGTCGATGACGTGTCGGCCGTTTTCCTTCCGCAGCAGCACGTTCGCTCCGTAATGCTCGTCACCCAGTTTGACGAGGATCTGCTGGTCCGACAACGTGACCGAAGCCAGGGGGGCCGTGAGGAAGGTATCGGCGGACAGTCCGGAATTGGGCACGAAATCGGTCTGATTCCACACCATGCGGTTGAAGTCCGCGGAGCACGAGTCGCGCAGCAGGTCGAGCACGGCGGCTTGTTCGGCGGGGTCCCGGCCCAGGGCGATCGCGGCCGCGAAGTTCTGCACGGGCACCAGCACTTCGAGCGTCTGCTTCACCGAGGAGGGCCGACCGGGCATCTGCCACAGCACGTCGTCCACGTAGAACCGGCCGTGTTCCTCGCGCAGCAGGTACGTGATGAACTTGTCGCTCTGGCGGACCTCGATCCGTGTCAGCGATCCTTGGAAGTTCGTGCTGACGATCTCCGGACGCGGATCGTCGAACATTTCCAGGGGCAGTCCTTGCACCGTCGCGGCATTCAGCCGCTGCCACACGCGCGTGGAGAAATCGTGCGTGGTGCAATGGCGCAAATGATCCAGGTCCCGTTCCGCCAGCGCTTGCGCGAACAAGTGCAGCATCTCCTGGGCGGTGAACAGGGCCGACAGACGTTTTTCCTGCCGGGTGTCCAGTTCGTAAATGGTGACCTCGCGGACCTTGAATTGCGGCGGCGCGTCCGGCTCCGGATCGTCGAAGCGCTCCAGATCGATTTGCACCACTTCCTGACTGTTGCGCAGCAGCAAGTCGGCGCGTTGCGGCCGCAATTGTGCTTCGAGGCGATGATCGAGCAACTGCGGCGACGGCAACAAGACCTGCTTCAATTGGCCGACAGACAGGCTGCCGTCGTAGAAATCCGGATCGCACAGCTTCTGCAAGGCGGCGTGATCTTCCGCGGCGTAGGCCTCCAGGAAACCCGTGCACGTGTTGACGGCGATGGCCAGCTTGTGCACCGAAGGGAGCAGTTCCTTTTCCTCTTTGGTGTCGATCGCCACGTCCGCGACCACCCAGCCTTCCTGCTGGCGCCGCAGGGTGAGCACCGTTTCTCCCGTCTTCCGCGGCAGCCGCACCACGGCGAGTTTGTCTTCAAGCTGGGCTTGCGGACGGAACGGACTGTTCGCGGGACGAGGACCCGCAAGGTGCGCCGTTAGCTCGGCCAGGTAGGACGGCGGAAGTTGTTCGAGAGCAGCCCGCAGCTCGGCACTCGTGACCGCCAACACCTGCTCCCGGTCGCCTCCATCCCAGGCGTCGAGAAACTCCCGCACGGTGAGCAGCAAATCCATTTGCTCGGTCACCGATTTGTACGCCGTGACTCCCTGCTTTTTCTGCTTGAGATAGATGTCGTCCACGACCCATTTGCCCGCCTCGTTGCGGACCAGTTCGTAGAAGACCTCTTTTTTGATCCCGTCCTTCTTCTTGTCGCCGACCTGGACCGTCACGCGCTTGTGATCGGGCGAAACCTCCTCCACCTCGACAATCGACGTTTTCCCATCCGGCAAGCGGAGGATCTTGATGTCTTCCAGCGCGTGGGCGGTCCGCAGGGCTTTGTTGGCGAATTCCGGCGTGGTGGCGGCTTTGAGACCGTCCAGGTCTTGCTCGCGCAGATTCTCCGCGAAGCGGTTGATGGCGCGGGCTTCAAAAAAATGGGAGCACCCGGCGCACAAGGCCAGCGTCAGCAACACAGACGTCAGGCGGCAGACGGGCTGAAACATGCACACCTTCCTAGGACCGGGCCAGCCGCGGCAGAACGCAAGGCATCTCCGGACGGCTCATTCCGGCGAACAGCGGCTTCTCTCAGAACCACCGCGGACGGTCAAGAGTCGGCAGCGGCAAAAGGGGCGTCGCCGCCCCGCCGGAAGGGAGAGTTTCCTTTGCTTCTGGCGAAAACTGCCGATGTTCCTCCGCGGAGCGTGTCGGCCTGCCGCCTGTTTTCAGGGACATCCTTCCCCCAGCCCAATCCCGCGTGTCGCTGGCCAGCAACTCCCCTGAGAGCGCCGCCGTCCACGTCGTCTCGAATCGTCGCCTGGTGGTCTTGCTCCTGGTCCCCGCCGCCGAATCCTTCGGACGTCTCGATCCTCACCTGCCTGGATCCTCGCTCGTGTGGATCCGAGGCACCTTGGATGCCCAGCAGCTCGGCGAGTCGGTCCTGGTTGGGGTTGTGTCTCCGCCCACGATTTCCCATGCTACACTCGGAATCACGGGAGAAGGTAATCGGCCGGAAGAAGGGGGGAGGTTGCTGATGGGGCGGGTGTTGATTTGCCTGGGACTTCTGTGGCAGGCTTTCCCGGTCGCGGCAGGAGTGGGTGATCCCCAGGTGGAGACGGGACATCCGTGGTATCCGGGGGAGCGGGCGGCGGCGTCCTTCGAGCGGTTGTTTGCCACGCAACATCGGATTTATACCCATGTGACCGGCCGACCCACGGCATCCGACGAGGATCGCGCTTTGGCGGCCTGGTTGTGGCGGAATACCCACTATTTCCATGGCACGGACGGGGCCGCCGATCTTTGGGGACAAGGCTTCGAGCGCGGACCGGACCGCGTCAATCGCGAATACTGGACCGGGTTGTTCGCGTTCGGATTTGGACTGTGCGGCACCACGCACGCCCAATGGACGGCGGAACTGAATGCCTTGCTGGGGCATAATCGCTCGCGCGTGTGCGGCGTCCCGGGCCATAACTCGCTGGAAGTATTTTTGCGGGGCGGCGTGTACGGCGAGGGGCAATGGGTGTTGCTCGATCACGATGTGTCCACGGTGATCTTCGCGGAAAATGAGCGCCGACTGCTCGGGCTGGCCGAAATCGTGCCCCGCTACCGCCAGTTGACCGACCGCTCTTACCGTCCCGAAAAACAGCACGGTTGGCTGGTTTGCGGACTGCATCCCGGTGACGGCGAGGTGTTCTCACGCTTCGCGACGGCCGAATACCTGGCGGGTTATGCGGGACCGCCTCCGTGCGTGCACCTGCGGCGCGGCGAAACGCTTCGGCGGTATCTGCAGCCGGGATTAGCGGACGGACAAACCTTTGTGTACTGGGGGCGTCACGATGGCGACAAGACCATCCCCGGGCCGTCTCGCGCCCAAACCTGGGTGAACCAGCCCGAAGCCATGTATGGCTCGAAAACGGGAACTCCCTACCGTCCGGGCCAGGCGCGCTATGGAAACGCGGTGTACAGCTATGTTCCCGATTTTCAAACTCTCGATTACCGCGAAGCCGTGGTTGCCGAGGATGAGGACAGCGTCACCTTGGAGTTTCGGACGCCGTATGTCATCGCGGCGACACCCGCCGAATGGAAGGAATGGAGCATTTACCAGCCGGGTTGTCGGAACGGTCTGCGTTTGTACGGGTCGGCCGCTTGCCAGGTGGCGGTATCGACGTCGCGCGGGGCTTCTTGGAGTCGCCCGGTGTCGTTCGCGGATGGTCTGGACCTCACGGACGCGGTAAAGGGTGCGCAGCAGTACTGGCTGCGGTTGATCGGCCCCAAGTCTGCTCGCGGGCAGTGGAAGCTGCGGATCGAGACGGTGTGCCAGGCCAACCCCGCCCTGATTCCCCATTTGGAAGCCGGCGTGAACCGGCTGCTGATCAGCACGGGGAATCGGGCGGTGGTGTCGGCGGGTCCGACGCGCCCGGCGGCACAGACGCATGTGGTGGACGGCGCCTTCGATTCACCGCGGGTGACTCTGGCCCTCCGCACGCCTCGGGGCGAGGTTCCGCGAGAGGTGTATGCGGCCGCGCACGTGGCTTCGAGCAATCCCCCCGATCCGGCGGTGAAATACCAGATCGAATGGTCGGCGGATGAGGGGAAAACTTGGACGCCGATCGTTCGGGATTGGTCCATCACGCGGGTCGGTCAGGAACCGGAGGATTTCTGGTCTCAAAGTTTCGTGTACGGTTCGGCACGGCTTCCCGAAACGTTCACGGGGAAGGAAACGCTTCTGGTTCGCTTTAGGAATTCCGGCGGAAAACGGTTTTTACGGGCCGAGGCGCATCTGATCTACGCGCTGCCGGCGCGGGATGACGTGCGGCTGACGTGGGGCTGGAAGACCCGTTCGGGAAGTTTGCAGACGGCCAGCGCGGTCTTTCACGCCAGTCCGACTCCGCACGAGCCTCAAGCGTGGACGTTCTCGGTAGGCGACGTGGCGGAAACGCGCTGGGTGGAATGGTCGGTTGTGCCGCGGTGAGGTGGTGCGGCACGTGAAGTGCCATCGGCTCGAACGGGACCCCGGCGAGAGGCGTGGAACCAAACGGCGTCCGCCGTCTCCGTCCGAGCAGGAAATCACCAGCTCACCAGCGGTCCATCCCTTTGGTGGTCCCTTGCCGCAGCGTCCGGTGGTATGCTGGACCGAGTGAGAAGTTGAACCGTGCCGTGTGATGAACCGTGCCGTGTGATGAACCGTGCCGTGTGATGGATCGTGCCGTGTGAGCTGAAACGCGTCGTATGCTCAACGGATCGGCGAGTTGCCTGGTGAACTGTTCCAGCCGCGGCACCGGTGTTGTTCGGCACGGCACTGGCGGTCGTCAATTCATGCGCGTTGTTCCGCTGAGCTTGCTGATTTGTGGTTGGGCCGCGATGGCTGGCGGAGCCGCCGCCGAGGAGCCTGATTTCGAGTTCTTCGAGAAGAAGATCCGCCCGGTGCTCGCGGCGCACTGTTATGAGTGCCACTCTGCCGACGCCCGGAAACTGGGGGGCGGCTTGCGGCTGGATCACCGGGAAGGCGTGCTTCAGGGGGGCGAGAGCGGACCGGCGGTCATTCCCGGGCAGCCGGATCGGAGCCTGCTGGTCAAGGCGCTGCGTTATGACGACCTGATCCAGATGCCCCCCCAGGGCAAGCTGCCGCCCCACGTGATTGCCGATGTCGAGACGTGGGTCCGGCAAGGGGCGCCGGATCCGCGCAAAGGCAGTCCTCCCCCCGCCGGTGCGTCGTGGGAGGACGTCTTCCGCACTCGCCGCGACTGGTGGAGCCTGAAGCCCGTCCGCCTGCCGACCATTCCCACGCCGCGCGATGCCGGGTGGTCGGTCGATCCCATCGACCGTTTCGTGTTGGCCCAACTGGAGGAGCACGGGCTGACTCCCGCGGCCGACGCCGAACCGGAGACGTTGGCGCGCCGTCTCAGTTTAGTGCTGATCGGCTTGCCGCCGTCACCCGAACAGGTCGCCGCGTTCGTGGCCGAGTGGACCGCCGCGCCGAGGCCCGCGGATGTGCGGTCGGGGACGGCCGGCGCACGGTGTCCTGAGACGGCCGTCGCGCGGTATGTGGACGCGCTGCTCGCCTCGCCCCATTTCGGCGAGCGCTGGGCCCGACATTGGATGGACGTGGTGCGATTCACGGAAACGCATGGCAACGAATGGAATTATGAGGTGCATCATGCGTGGCGCTACCGCGACTACCTCATACGTGCCTTCAACGAGGATGTGCCGTTCGACCAGCTCATCCGCGAGCATGTCGCCGGCGACTTGCTGCCGCGGCCGCGCTGGAACGCGGTGGAACAGTGCAACGAATCGGTGATCGGCACGGCGTTTTTCCGCTTCGGCGAGGTGAATCACGACGATTGCATCGGTTTGAGGTCGATCGGCTACGACATCGCCGACAATCAGATCGACACCCTCACCAAGGCGTTTCAGGCCCTCACCGTGGCCTGCGCGCGGTGTCACCACCACAAGCTCGATCCCATTGCGATGGAGGATTACTACGCCTTGTTGGGCGTGCTGCGTAGCTCGCGGATGGTGAGTCACTGCCTCGACGGTCCCGACGCCAATGCCCCCGCGCTGGCGCGCCTGCGGGCTTTGAAGCGAGAGTTGCGGCCCAAACTGGCGTCACGTTGGCGGCAGGACGTGTTGGAATTTCCGCGCTACATGCAAGCCGCGCACTCCCGGCAACTGAAACTCCCCGACGCCGAGCAGTTGGCTCACGGCTTGAATGCGGAGCGCCTGGACCAATGGGTAGCGGTGTTGCGGAACGAGAAGTTGCCCCTGGAAGATGCCTTGTTCGCCTGGCGCACGCTCACGACGGCTGCCTCCGCGGCGCCGGAGTCGTTTTCCGCCGAATGGCAGAAGCTCGCGGACACTCTGCTGCGGGAACACCATCAGCGGACGGAGTTCCATGCCACCCACTTCACCACGTGGGCGGATTTTCGCCGGGGAACGCCACCCGGATGGGACCTCGGCGGTCAAGGTTTGCGCGAGGCGGCGGGCGGCAGTGGCGACTTTGTGCTGGAGCTCGAGGGGCAGCGGATGGTACGGACCTTGCTGCCCGCGGGGTGTTTCACGCATCGGCTGTCGGACAAGCTCAACGGCACACTGCGTTCGCCGGTGTTGCCGGCGGGTAAACAGCACATCGCCTTTCGAGTGTTGGGCGAGTGCAGCAGTGCGGTGCGTCTGGTCTCCAATAACTGTCAGCTCAACTATAAGAACTACCGGGCGCTCACCTCCGGCGATTGGCAATGGATCTCGTTTTCACCGCCGGAAGATCGCGAACACCTGCGCACTTACGCCGAATTGATGACCAAGTTCGACAACCCCAAATTCCCCGATCAACTCAGCGCGCTGGGGGGCGACACCGCCAACTATCGCATTCCTTGGGATAAGGCCGCGGAGGATCCGCGGTCGTATTTTGGGATTACTCAGGTCGTGCTGTACGACGGGGCCGAGGCTCCCCGGCCGGAGCTGGCGCATCTGCTGCCCCTTTGGGAAGCGCCCCCACCGCGGTCGTTCGCCGAAGCGGTTGAACGGTACGCCGCCGTGACGTTGGCTGCCCTGGACGCGTGGGAGACTGAGCGGGCGACCGATGCGGATGTGTGCTGGCTCAACGCTTTCCTGCACAAAGCACTGCTCAGCAACGACCTGTCCCAGGCGCCGGACGCTGCCGAGTTGTTGGGCGAATATCGCCGGTGCGAGGCGCAATTGACGCTTCCGCGAATTGTGCCGGGCGTGGCCGATGCCGGTCCCGGCATCGAGCAGCCGGTGTTTCAGCGCGGCGACTGGGAACGACCGGGACCTCCGGTGCCCCGCAGGTTCCTTGCCGCCTTGGCGCCGGCGTGCGAGCCGTTCTCCGAGGAAGGCAGCGGTCGCCGCGAACTCGCCGAATGCCTGGCGAATCCCGCGAATCCCCTCACGGCACGGGTGATGGTCAATCGGATTTGGCACCATTTGTTCGGCACGGGTCTGGTGCGCACCGTGGATGATTTCGGCCGCATGGGCGAGTTGCCGTCCCATCCTGAACTGCTCGACTACCTGGCGGCGCGATTCGTCGAAGAGGGCTGGTCCATCAAGCGGTTGATCCGCACCGTGGTGTTGACGCGCACATTTCAGTTGTCGCATCAGCCGTCGGGGCGTGCTCGGGAGGTGGACCCGCTGAATCGTCTGTTACAGCATTACCCGGCCCGCCGAATGGAGGCCGAGGCCATTCGCGATGCCTTGTTAGTGGTCTCGGGGCGGCTGGATGACCGGCTGTACGGGCTGAGCATCCATCCCTTCCGCGACCAGGAATACGCCGATCGCCGGCTGTTTCCCGGCCCGCTCGACGGTGCGGGGCGCCGGAGCATTTACATCAAGAACAATCTCATGGAAGCCCCCCGTTTTCTCGGTGTGTTCAATGTGCCGGGAGGAAAGGTGACGCAAGGCCGCCGCGACCTCACCAGTGTTCCCGCTCAAGCACTGGCCTTGCTGAATGATCCGTTTGTCGTGCAGCAAGCTGGCGAATGGGCGTCCCGGCTGGCGGCCCGCCATGACGACGAGGTGGCTCATCGACTGACGACGATGTTTCACACGGCACTCGGCCGCCGTCCCCAGACGGACGAGTTGGCGCGTTTTGAACGGGTGATGTGGCAGTTGGCGGAATTTCACCAGGTGGCCGCGGCCGAAATCCTTTCCAGCCGCGATGTCTGGAAAGATCTCGCCCACAGTCTGTTGATCATGCAGGAGTTCCTTGAAATTCCCTGAGCAAGTCGTCTCGCGGTGTGCGGACGGCGTGCGTGACCGCGCTCGATGGTTCCGTTTGCCGATTTGACTACGCTGCCTGGTTCCGACTGTCGATTTGACTGCTCAGGGTGGCCGGTTGCCGAACGTCAACGGTCTTTCCCACCGCGGCGGACTCGGCGGCAATGGACCGCGTGTCGGATAGTCGAGAGAGGTGTTGCTGATGCAATCCCGCCCCGTCGTGTCGACGAACCTCGCTTCGAGGTGGCCCGCCGCGCTCCTTTCGCGGCGGGAAATGCTGGCGACCTCGGCCAATGGCTTTGGTTTGGTGGCACTGTCGGGTTTGCTCGCCGAATCGTCGTTGCCGGCCGCTCTCGGGCAGACACCGCATGTTGTGCCGCGCGCGAAACACGTCATCTTTCTGTTCATGGATGGCGGCGTGTCGCATGTCGATTCCTTCGATCCCAAGCCGAAGCTGGCCGAATGGGACGATCGGCCGTTCACGGAATCCAAGAATCCCACCGCCTATGAAAACCGGCGCTGGCTGAAAAGCCCGTGGACATTTCGGCGGCATGGGGAATGTGGACTACCTGTCAGCGAATTGTTTCCACACATCGCCCAGTGTGCTGATGATCTTGCGGTGATCCGCTCGATGAAAGCCGATCTGCCGATTCACTCCACGGGCGTGCTGTTTCTGCATACGGGGGCGAACAATGCGGGTCGGCCCAGTTTAGGCGCCTGGGTGAATTACGGCTTGGGCAGCGAAAGCCGCAAGCTGCCCGGATTCGTGGTGCTCAGTTTCGGTGTCGTTCCTTGCGGCGGCCTGGAAAACTTCTCGCAGGGCTTTCTGCCTGCCAGTCATCAGGCGACGCTGTTGCACGCGGAAGGGACGCCCCTCGATAATCTCCAGCCGGCCGATCGGGATGGTCGGCTGCAACAGGCCAAATTGGCCCTGCTTCGGGAGCAGAATCGGTCGTACGCCGGCCAGCGCGGCGACGACGCGGTCGAGGCGGTCATCAAGAATTTCGAGCTGGCCTATCGGATGCAGTCGCTCGTGCCCGATGTGCTCGACATCAGCCGGGAGACGCTGGCCACGCAAGAATTGTACGGAGTGAACTCGCCCATTCCCTCGCAGCGGTTGTATGCCCTGCAATGTCTTCGCGCGCGGCGGTTGGTCGAGGCCGGCGTGCGGTTCGTCGAGGTCACCTGCCCGCCGGGCGCATCCAATGGCGCGTGGGACCAGCATGGCAACCTCAAGCGGGGTCATGAAAAAAATGCGCTCGATACCGATCGGGCGATCGCCGGGTTGATCCGCGACCTCAAAGCCCGCGGCCTGTTGGACGAGACGCTGATTGTGTGGGCAGGCGAATTCGGTCGCACGCCCCATGCCGCCGGCCGCGACGGCCGCGATCACCACCCGGAAGGATTCAGCGTGTGGCTGGCGGGAGGAGGCGTGAAAGGAGGGACCGTCTACGGCGCGACCGACGAACTCGGAATGCACGCGGTCGAGAACGTGTGCACCATGCACGATCTGCACGCGACCATCCTGTACTTGTTGGGGCTGGATCACGAACGATTGACCTTCCGTTTTGGCGGCCGCGACTTCCGCTTGACCGACGTGCATGGCCGCGTTGTCCATGACATCGTGGCGTGAAATCCTCCCGGCCCCGGCACGGCGGCGGCCCCAACGCAGGTTTTGGGCATCCCCCCGTTTGACATTCCGCGCCGTGGCGGGAGATGATGCGCTCGCACGGCCGTGCCGCCGACGGGCTGTCGAGAAGCCCTTCGCTGGCTGCGACAGACGCGGCCTTGCACCTCGTGCCGACCAGGAGCCAGACAGCGTGGAAACGAGCCGTGTTGAGTCCGCGGAAGGTGATGTCGCCGCCGTCGAGCGCTTGTCGCACAGCTACCGTCGGCTGGTGGATCAATTGGGCCGCGTGATCATCGGCCAGCGAAACGTGGTGGAAGAATTGTTGATCGCCATGCTGGCGGGTGGTCACGCGCTGTTGGTGGGCGTGCCCGGCCTGGCGAAAACGTTGATGGTTCGCACCGTCGCCGAGACGTTGGATTTGACCTTCAACCGCATTCAGTTCACGCCCGATCTGATGCCGTCCGACATTACCGGCACGGAAGTCATCCAGGAGGACCGCACGACGGGTGTGCGCGCGTTCCGTTTTCTCCAGGGACCGGTGTTTGCCAATGTGGTTTTGGCCGACGAAATCAATCGCACGCCGCCCAAGACTCAGGCCGCCCTGCTCGAGGCCATGCAGGAGCGGCAGGTGACGATCGGCGGGCAACGTCACGTGCTGCCGGAGCCGTTCTTCGTCCTGGCGACGCAAAATCCCATCGAGCAGGAAGGGACGTACCCGCTGCCGGAGGCGCAACTCGATCGGTTCATGTTCGAAATTCTGGTGGATTACCCGTCGGAGGAAGAAGAGTTCGAGATCGTGCGGCAAACCACGCTGGGCGCACGGCCGCAGGTGGAGCGCGTGCTGTCCCGTGCCGATTGGGCCGAATTGCAGGCGTTGGTGCGCCGCGTGCCAGTGGCCGATCAAGTCGTGCGCTATGCGCTGCAATTGTCGCGGCTGACCCGCCGCACTGGCCAGCAACCGCCCGACTTCGTGCAACGTTACGTGAGTTGGGGGGCCGGGCCGCGGGCCAGCCAATTCTTGATTCTTGGTGCCAAGGCTCGGGCCTTGCTGCATGGCCGCGGCTATGTGAACGTGGATGACGTGCGTGGCGTGGCGTTCCCGGTCCTGCGCCATCGTCTTGTGCTGAACTTCAACGCGGAGGCGGATGGCATCCGGCCGGATGACGTGATTCGCCGTTTGCTGGAGAGCGTGCCGGAACGGTCGACTCTCCCCCCCTTGTTACCTCAAGTGTTCCGCGAAGAGTAGCCGGCAGGGAACATCAGTTGCCCCGCCAGCGTGCGTTCGTGACCGTCTGCAATCCATCAGTTACTTGCCGCAGAACGAGAGATTCATCTGGTAATTCCGATGCGAGGTGGTAAGCTAATGTTCAGCACGGGCGGATTTGCGTTCGTCGCCGCCTCCGCTCGTGGACCAACTTGACCGGTTGTGTCCCAGCTTCGACGAGACGACGTCGTTGCCGTCTTTCCTGGTTTTTGCTCAGAGGGCGGCCCTATGAAAGTCGAATGCTTCCATTGCGGCACGGTCGTTGAAATCTCTGGCAGTGGCGCGCGAAACTCGACCGCGTGCCCGATCTGCGGTACCGAACTGAGTCCGTTCGTGGAAACCGCGCAAAATGTGAACTTGGAACAGGGGCGGTTTGGCCGGTTCGAACTGCTGGAACTGATCGGGCAAGGGCACTTTGGCCGCGTTTGGAAAGCACGCGATGTGACCCTCGACCGCCTGGTGGCGCTGAAGATTCCCCGCACGGTCGCTGAGGACGCGGCGACGTATCAAGCGTTTCGTCGCGAGGCGCGAGCCGCCGCCGCCTTGCAGCATCCGCACATCATTCGGATTCTCGATGTCGCCGAGCACAACGGCATCCCCTTCATTGCCAGCGAGTATGTGAAAGGCGAGTCGCTCGCCCGCCGCATGTCTCAGAGTCGCTATTCGTTGCTCGACGCGGTGAAACTCTGCCGCGAACTGGCGTCGGCCCTGCACTACGCCCATGAGAGGGGCGTCGTGCATCGTGATCTGAAACCGGGGAACATTCTGATCGATGGCGCAGGGCAACCGCATATCCTGGATTTCGGCCTGGCGCGGCGGGCTCAGGACGAAAGTGTGGTACTGAAGGACGGTGCGATCCAGGGCACACCCGCGTACATGGCGCCGGAACAGGCCCGCGGCGAGGTGAGTCGCATCGATCGGAGAACCGACGTTTATGCTTTGGGTGTGGTGCTGTACGAACTGCTGACGGGCGTGCGCCCGTTCGATCCGAATAGTCCGGCGTTTTTCCAACAATTGCTGTTGGAACGTCCGGCGCCCCCCTCCACATGGAATCCGAACATTCCTCGCGCAGTGGAAGAGATTTGCCTGAAGGCACTCGAAAAACTTCCGGACGATCGTTTTCCGACTGCCGGCGCCATGGCTGCCGCGCTGGCATTGTGCACCAGCGATGCCCCGACGACATTCATCGCCGAGTTGACCGTTTCCACGAAGCCGCCCGCCAAGGCGCGGAGTGGATTTTGGATCACGATCGCGGCTCTGTTGCTCCTGACGGCCGCCACCGGCGCGGCTCGTTTCTTCCTGCCACCCCTGACGGGGGGTGTCGATCCCAGCGCGTTCAGTGCGGTCGCCCAGGCGGCACTCCCCGCGAAAGTGAACATCGTTCTCGCAACCGACCCGCCTGGTGCGCGGATTGTCCTGTATCCCTTGGATTTCGAACTGGGCACTCCGCGCCTCGCCGAGGCAGTGCGTCCGGAAGAACGCACTCCCCTGGAACTGGAACTGACGCCCGGTGATTACCTGGTTGTCGCCGCGCTCGATGATGGTCGCTTTCATGAAGTGTTCCGTCGCGTGCCGAGATCCCCCACCACGCTTGATACTCCATACGACCACAAGCGTTGGCGCTTGCTGGTGGGCAATAAATTGCGCCTGGCGGCGATCAAGATCCCCGACAAGACCGTGGCCGAAGGCATGGCGCGGTTGGAAGGAAGCCCGCGGTTCGTGATGGGTGACAAGCCAGAGCCCTCAGTCGGCGCTCACGATGTATTCGTTCCTCCGTTTCTCTTGGATACTCACGAAGTCACCTATTCGCAGTTTCGTGCGGCATTTTTCAACCAGCGGCCGATTTCCAATCGTGGTTCCCCACCTCCCGCGTCCGAGGACCTGCCGGTCGCGGGGATTGCGATTGATGATGCCATCGCCCACGCCGAGCGCGTCGGCAAGCGGCTGCCCACGGAAGTCGAGTACGAATTCGCGGCCACCTTGGGCGGCACCCGGCGGTTCCCATGGGGAGACGATCCCACGGTCATCACCGAATGGAGCTTTACCAAAGCCGGCGATCCTGCGTTCGATCGCTTACCGGTCGAACCGCCCGTGTACGGTCTGTTTTCCAATGTCGCGGAGTGGACCAGTACCCGTTTTGCGCCCTATCCCCCGCAGTTGGAATTGGTGCCCTCGCTGCCGTTACCCTCCGAGGGAGATTATTGGGGGGCTTTCGCTGTCCGTGGCGGTGACAGTCAAGTGGTTCGGGGAAAACCTCCCACCGATTTCCACGAGCGGAGATTTGGACCCCGCTTGCGAAACGCCGTGAATCCAATTGGTGGGGACGTTCATTTTGTTGGATTTCGCTGCGCGCGAAGTGTCAAACCCCGTTTGTCCGCCGCCGACTTCGAGACCGTACTGCCGATCAACAAATGACATTTTCGCCAGCGACGGAGCGTTGCCCCCCGAGCAGTGTTGCGATTCAGCGGGACGTAACTCCGGGAATCGCGAGGGGAAACACGGAATTCTCGGCGACTTCACGCCGCAGGAGCTCCTCCGTCTGCTGAATCAAGGCGGCGTGTTCGGCGGCCAGATCGCGGGCTTCGGCGGGGTCGTCTTGCAGGTCGTAGACCTCCCATGGTCCAGGCGACCTGGTGTTCAGGCCCTGGCGAACCACTTTGAAGCGGCCGAGGCGCACCGCCACTTGCCCTCCATACTCCGTAAACACCCACACCATGGGTCCGCGCCGCGACAGCGTGCGTCCACTGGTCAGGGCCGGCCACAAACTTTCGCCATCCAATCCGTCGGGCAGCGGAAGTTGCAGTGCTTCGCACAGCGTGGGGAACCAATCCGCGAAGTAGCTGGGAGTTTCGTTCGTGACACCCGCCGGAATTCGGCCCGGCAGCCACACGATCGTCGGCACGCGCAACCCCCCCTCGTACACGCTGCCCTTATAGCCGCGCAGTCCCGCGGTGCTGTTGAAGAATTTGGCATCGACACCCCCGACGTGAAACGGACTCTCCGCCGAGCGGGCATGCGTGGTGCCGTTGTCGCTGCTGAACACAATCAATGTCCGTTCGGCAAGCCCCAGGCGGGCCAGGGTTTCGCGGACACGGCCGACGGCATCATCCAGCTCGGCGATCATGGCGGCGTAGCCTGCCCGCGGTCGCGGGTGGGGCAGATAACCGTTTTCGCCGCGGTAGACGCGCTGGTCCCACTCGGCGGGGAATCGCTCCACGCCGGCACGCGGAGGATGCATGGCCACATGCGGTTGAATGAACGGCAGATACAGGAAGAAAGGGCGATCTCGGTGGGCTTCCAGAAACTTCAGCGCTTCGGCAAGCATCACGTCCGGGGCATAGTGTTCGCCGATCCAATCCTCCATTCGCACCTCTCCCTCGGGTTGTTTGTGATGACCCGGAATCGGGCGGGAGTTGAGCGGAATCTTTTCCGCGTTCCGCCAGAGGTGCGGCGGATAGTAGCTGTGCGCCACCGACTGGCAGTTGTAGCCGAAAAACAGATCGAAGCCCTTGCGGTTCGGGTCCCCCGTGCTGCCGACCGGTCCCAAACCCCATTTGCCCATGGCTCCCGTGGCGTAACCTGCTCGCTGCAAAAGCTGGACCCAGGTGAGCGCGGTTTCCGAGAGGGGATATTGACCTTCCGCATACTGCGGAAAATGTTTCTGCGCCGGCAGATTGCCGCGGACCTCGGCATGGCCCAGATGCTTGCCCGTCAGCAATACGCATCGGGAAGGAGCGCACACCGGGGCCCCGGCGTAATGTTGCGTGAGCCGCGTACCCTCCGCTGCCAGGCGATCGAGATGGGGCGTGGGAATTTTCTCTTGGCCGAAACACCCCAATTCTCCCCAGCCAAGGTCGTCCGCCAGGATGAACACCAGATTCAACCGCTCCGTCGGCTCGGCGGCAGATAAAGCGTGAACCAGGACGCCGGCAACCAAAGCCCACTGCGTCAGCAGCCATCCCCATGTTTTTAGAGGTGTTCGAACGCACGTGACCATGTGCATCGGTGACGCTTCCTTCCGATTTTCAAGACGCGATTGGTTTTGCCGCTGGTCTCTACGAACGAGATGCCGCCGCAACAGCCTGACCCCGCCAAGGCAATCACTCTCTTCCGCGATTGTCGCCAGCGATTGTCGAAGGAACGGCCCAGGAGGTCAATCGGCCGCCCGCCATCATGCATACCTTCGGGGAACCGCGCTGGGTTCCATTTCCACACGTCCTCGGCACTGTGGCTGGCCTGTCCGGCCGGACGGTGCGCCGCTGCAACCGTGGGTGTTGGCTGTCCTCGTTTCTTGGCGCGGTCGCTGCACGTGGCTGCCGTCCCTCTCGGCCGCGAGCAGCACCTTGTGGTCGAGCCGTTTTGCAACTCCAATTCCGCAGCCTCGCGCGTGTTGCCGTCAGTGTCGCCCGCCTGTCGTGCTTGCTATGCTGGTGCGCAAATCGCTGGTCCGCTGCTCAAGGAATTGCCGCCGTGATTTACGCGAACATTTGGCTGACGGTCAAGGATCCCGCGGACATCGACGAGATCCGGGAACTGCTTCGGCAACAAGCCCGATTGTCCCGGCAGGAACCCGGCTGCGAGCGGTTCGAGGTGTACCAATCGAACAACGACCCCAAGGTGTTTCTGCTGGTGGAGCGTTGGGCCACGCCGGAAGCTCTCGACGCCCACCGCAAGGCGACAGCCTACACCACCATTTACCAGCCCAAAGTCCTGCCGAAGGTCGAGCGCGTGCCGCACCCCTCCACGTTGGTGGAATGACGGCGAGCGGCAGGACTGGCGGGAATTCGCGGCCTCGGGATGAAACACCCTGGTGCTCGGACGAAGGCTGAGCGCCTGCCGCCGTGAACGCAGCGAACACCCAACCTCAACGAGTTCAACCTCCACCATTTCCACTGCCACCATCATGCTCAACAAGTATTCTTCCCGCATCACGCAGCCCAAGTCGCAAGGCGCCTCACAGGCCATGTTGTACGGCACGGGGCTGACTCCCGACGACATGGACAAGGCTCAAGTGGGGATTGCCTCCGTCTGGTTCGAAGGCAACCCTTGCAACATGCACCTCAACGAACTTGCCGCGAAGGTCAAGGAAGGGGTGACGGCGGCTGGTTTGGTGGGCATGCGGTTCAACACCATCGGCGTCAGCGACGGCATTTCCATGGGCACGGAGGGGATGTCGTATTCCTTGCAATCGCGCGAGCTGATCGCCGATAGCATCGAAACCGTGATGGCGGCGCAATGGTACGACGCGCTGATTGCCCTGCCCGGCTGCGACAAAAACATGCCCGGCTGCGTCATCGCCATGGGACGGTTGAACCGGCCGGCGATCATGGTCTACGGTGGGACGATTCGCGCCGGTTGCACGCCCCGCCATCCCAAATTGGATATCGTCTCCGCCTTCCAGGCCTACGGCGAATACATTTCCGGCAAAATCACCGAGGAAGAACGGGCCGAAATCATCCGGTGCAGTATCCCGGGTGCCGGCGCCTGCGGCGGCATGTACACCGCCAACACGATGGCTTCGACGATTGAAGCCTTGGGGATGTCGCTGCCGTACAGCTCGTCCATTCCCGCCGAGGATCCTCTCAAGCGCGCGGAGTGCGTCGCTGCCGGTCAGGCGATCCGTCAGCTATTGGAACGGGACATCAAGCCCCGCGACATCATGACCCGCGCTGCCTTCGAGAACGCCCTGGTGCTGTTGATGGCCACCGGTGGATCGACCAATGCCGTGCTGCACCTGCTCGCGATGGCGCGGGCGGTGGACGTGCCGCTGACCATCGACGATTTTCAGAGAGTCAGCGACCGCGTCCCCTACATCGCCGACCTGAAGCCTTCCGGCAAATACGTGATGGAAGATTTGCATCATGTGGGAGGCACGCCGGCCGTGTTGAAGTACCTGCTCGAAAAGGGCTTTTTGGATGGTTCCTGCCTCACCGTGACCGGAAAAACCCTCGCGGAGAACCTGCAAGACGTGCCCGGACTGGCGGAGGGGCAGCGCGTGATCATGCCTGTCGAAACTCCCCTCAAGAGCACGGGCCACATCCGCATCATGCGCGGCAACTTTTGTCCCGAGGGGGCCGTCGCCAAAATCACCGGCAAGGAAGGACTCAAGTTCACCGGCCCCGCCCGCTGTTACGACAGCGAGGAAGACATGCTCCACGGCCTGGAACGCGGAGAAATTCGCAAGGGAGACGTGATCATCATCCGCTACGAGGGGCCCAAGGGGGGACCCGGAATGCCCGAGATGCTCACGCCGACCTCGGCCATTATGGGAGCCGGCCTGGGGGCCGATGTGGCGCTGATCACCGACGGCCGGTTTTCCGGCGGCTCCCACGGCTTCATCGTGGGCCATGTGACGCCGGAAGCCCAGGAAGGCGGACCGATCGCCCTGGTCCGCAACGGAGAGCACATCACCATCGACGCCGTCGCAAACCGCATCGACGTGGCACTGTCGCCCGAGGAACTGGCCGCCCGCAAAGCCGCGTTTCAACCCCCGCCGCTGAAAGCCAAACGGGGCACGCTGTACAAGTTCATCAAGAACTGCAAATCGGCGAGCGAAGGCTGCGTGACCGACGAATGACGCGCGAACCGGTGACGCGCGAACCCGCCGGTTCGCAACGTCAGATCGCGAAATCGGTCACACGGCCGAAAATGCGGTCCACCAGGTCCTGCGGCAGGTCGATCGCCGTGCTGGTGCCCCCTTCCACATCGGTCGGATTGATTTCGCAGTAGACCGACCACGGGCCAAGATGGCGCCAGCGCCCCGCACGCCGCGGCTCGTTGGGCAGCACTGGCGTGGTGCAGCGGTTGCATCCCACCGTGGCGTACCCTTGAGCATGCAGGGGATTGACAATCACGCGATGTTCGGCGACGTAACGCTCCAACTCGTCATCCGACATGTTGGCCAAGGGATTCACTCGCACGGCATTCAGCGGCGGGTCGACCGACAGGATCGGGCAGTGATTGCGCCGTCCCCCTTCCGCCCGCCGCAGGCTACCAATCAGGCAGTCCCAACGCCCCTTGGCCTGCATCAGGGGTTCGATCTTCCGCATCTGGCAGCATTGCTTCTGCCCCTCCGGCGAGAGATACAGCACTCCGTACCGGGCCGTCTGTTCCTCCATCGTCAACTGCGGGTGCAGGGTGATCATTTCCAGGCCGTACTCCCGCCCCAAACGATCCCGCGTGTCCAGCGTCTCCTGGAAATTGACCCCGGTGTCGACGAACACCACGGGCACCCGCAACTGCAATTGGTGCAGCATGTGGCAGATCACGCTGCCGGCCTTTTGCATGGCGGACAAGGCCGCGACGCGCTCGCCGAAGACGCTTTTCGCCCACCGCAATAAATCCTGGGGCGAACGGTCTTCAAACGTCCGGTTCAGGGGGATCAAGTCTGCCTGCGAAAGCCTGGCCATCCGGCGGTCTCGTACCTCGCGTGGTCCCTGTTCTTCGCCAGCCGGGTAGTGTAGCAGTCTCAGCTAAATGGCGGCAAATGTCGACTTGCCGCCACGGTGGCGCGTGGCGCCACTCGAGCGCCGAGTCGCGCCGCTCGGGGGCGGCGTTCCCCGAACAATAAAAAAAGCCCTGAAAAACAGGGCTTTTCACACTACCCCCAAGGGGATTCGAACCCCTGTCCGCAGACTGAGAATCTGCTATCCTGGGCCTCTAGACGATGGGGGCGGAGCACTCACGATAATCGCCTTCCCGCCACGGTGTCAAATCTCCCTGAAGTCAGGGGGTGTTCGATTGTTCGACTCTTTCACTTTTCCATTCTTCCACTTTTCCACTCCGCGACGCATCGACCCTCAGCGTTCCATTTCGTAACTCACGCCGCGTTGGGACATCGGCCGAAGCAACCGGGTGGTGCTGGCTCCGCTTGGGCAGGCCCCGTTCGTCCCCGCGGAGGGATGGTGTGCTCAGGAAGCAACACCGCACGGTCGATGTTGAACAACTTTACGGATTCCGATGGTCATCCGTCCGTCTCGAGGGAAATTACCCGCTCGACGACACGCGGTGAGCCAACACGGCCCGTGTCCGCCCGGCGATGCGGGCCAGGATCAACACTCCAGCCGCTTCCCCCGACAACGGCAGACGTCGACGGAGACTGTCCGCGTCGACCGGCACGTGTCGACATTTGATCTCGACGATTCCCCACTGCAACCGCCGGATGGCCTCGCGGATGTGCCGTTCGTTATTCGGCACCTCGGCATCCACGGCGAACGCCTGCACAAAGGGAGAAGAAATCAGACGGGGACCGGTCAGATATTCTTCCGCGGCGTCCAATCGCCGGAGGTCGAGTTGGACGGCTAGCACATCGACCAATCCGGCACGGACCACCGCGGGATCGGGATCGAACAGATAGCCGTCGAGAGGTGCCAGGGGAGCGGCCACGTCGAGAGGATGCCCGCAGATTGTGTCTCCCGCGGGCAAAACCGTGGCGCGGAACGGCGACGAACCAGCCAGTTCGCCGAACCAGACGACCGCTTCCTTGCATTCACCGCGATGGCTGATCAGCTCGATTTCGGTATCGGGGAACTTGCCTGGGAAGTTGCTGGCGGGGCCTAATTTCAAGCCGCCGCCTCGGGCCGTGTGTTGCAGACGGTGCAGAAAGTCGAGTCCCGGCACGTAATCTTCCAGTCGCAGGGCGCGCGTGGCGGAGCCGGAGCGCCGATCGGGATCGATGTGCACGAGCTCGCCGGTGAGTTCGGGAAGCAGCGTTTCGGCATCGGCGACGCGGGGTTGAACAGCCTGGGCGACATGGTACGCCGCGGCGTTCCAACTCGCCCGCAGCGTGGCGGCTGGCTGGCAGTCGACGGCAAGGACAAATTCACACCGCTGGGCGAGCGCCAGGGTGTCGCCGCCGATTCCGCAGCACAAATCCCATACCCGGCCGGAAAACCGCCGCGCTTTGTATTGGGCCACGATTTCGCCGGTTGCCTGCTCCAGACCTTGCCGATCGAACCACATGTCCGCGGCACGGGAGAACTTCGCCGCGGCTTTGCGACGCAGTTCGTGCAAGGTGAGTGCCGCCCGAACCAAATCGTCGGGGAATTCCCTGCGAAGTTTGGCTTGCAGGGCCATTTCGGGACGATCGGTGGAGTTGATGGCCTCGAGCAATTGCGGAGTGCGCCTGAGGCGCCGCAGGAGGAGCGTTTCGGGATCGTGCAACCATTCGGGGAGCGCGTGCATGAGGGGATGAGTGTCTGGGGAAGGTCCGCCGTCCGTCAACCGCAATCTGAGGGAGCAGCCGTTTGCAAACGCTTCGGCGCTGAAGTAGGGTGGGCAGTGACGTTCGACCGTGTCAGTATGCCGGAATACCGGACCGGCGAGCAGGGTCTGCCCGGTGCAGTGCAGGTTTCCCATGCATATTCGCGATGGTTTGTTGAGTCCCGAAGTGTGTCTGGCGACGGCTGGGTTGTCGGCTCTCGCGGTGGGCTACAGTTGGCGGCGGATGCAACAGGACTTCGCCGACCGCGCGGTTCCCTTGACCGGCATGATGGCCGCGCTGCTGTTCGCCGGGCAAATGGTGAATTTTCCGTTGTTCGGCTTGCCGGTGTCGGGGCATTTGCTGGGAGGGGTCCTGGCGGGAGTCGTTTTGGGACCGTGGGCTGGTTGCCTGGCCCTGACGCTGGTGCTCATCGTCCAAGCCGTTCTGTTCGCCGATGGCGGCCTGTTCAGCTTGGGAGCCAACGTGCTGAACATGGCGGTTGTGGGGGCCTGGAGTGGTGCCGCCCTCTATGCGGGTATTCGCCGCGCTTGGGGGGCCTCGCCGCGGGTCACGGTCTTTGCCGCGGTGGTGGCGGCCTATTTTTCGGTGCTGGCGGCGGCGTTGTTGTTTTGCGGCGAATTCGCCCTGTCGCATGGTTCGGCACCGTTCGACCTCGTGCAGTTGTGCATGTGGATGCTGTTGTACCACGCGCTGATCGGCGTGGGAGAAGCGGCGATTACCGGATCGGTGCTAAGCTTTGTGCTGGCACGACGCCCCGAATTGCTGCTCCAGCAACCTGCGGGGCGGCCCGTTTCGTGGCGGCGAATCGCCCTGGCTGGGCTGGGTTTGGCTTGCGGCGTCGCGCTGTGTTTGGCGCCGTGGGCATCGGCGTGGCCGGATGGATTGGAGGCCGTCGGCGAGCGCATCGGCTTCGCGGACTTAGGGAAAGACCGCGTGCTGTTTCTGTCCGACTATTCCGTACCGTTGCCATGGAATTGGGAAGCCGCATCGGTCGCGCTTGCGGGCTTGTTGGGCACCGTTGTGGTGGCACTGTTTGGATGGGGATTGGCGGCCGCCTTGCCCAACCGCTCGAGCAATCATGCGGGTGGATCCACTCTGCCGATGACACCAGACTGACTTCGTGCCGACGAATTGCACGCGATTCCAGTGCGTCGCACCCTTCAAGTTCCAGTGCGCCGCAATGTTCAGGCGCACCGCAACGTTCAGGTGCGCCGCATGGTACAGTTGTGCCGCACATGGCGCGACTGGCCGCGGGGAATAGTCACGATGGGGAGACGGCCGGGATTGTCGGCGTTGAAGCTGGTGGGAGCGCTTTCCGCGCTGGCGGTGGTGGGTTCCCTGCCGGCGGAGAACTGGCCGGCGTTGGTGGCCGTCCTGGCAGTGACCTGGGGAGCGCTGGCGGTTGCGGGAATCAGCGGCCGTACTCTGCGGCGGCGCGGGCGTCAGTTTGCTCCGCTGGCGATCGGGTTGGCGGCGGCGACCGGCATCAGCCAACCGCACGCCGCTGCGGGATTGTGGCTTGCCGTCACCTGTTTGCGGTGTTTCACCGCGATGGCGGTGGGATTGTGGCTGGTACAGGTGTTGTCGGCCCGCGAATTTCTGCGATTGTTGAGCTGGTGCCGGCTCCCTCCCGTCTTCGTGACGATGGTCAGTTTCTTGCTGCGGTACGTGGTTTTGGCCTGGGAAGAGCACGAACGGTTGCGGCTGGCCCAACTAGCCCGCGCGGGCGGTCCGCAGTCGGGATGGGCGAACTGGCGGGCGGCGATCGAGCGGGTGGGATTGCTGCTGATCCGCGCTTTGGACCGCGCCGAGCGCACCCACCGGGCGCTCTGTGCCCGTGGATGGGATGGTACGGCCACATGGACCGAATGACGTCCGCTTTCGAAATCGCGCGGCAGCACGAGCGGGACGGGGTTTCCCCGAATTCGGCGATCGTGCTGCGGAATTTATCGTTCGCGTATCCTGGTGGCCGGCAGGTGTTAAACACCATCGAGGCCGACATCGCGGCGGGTGCCAAGGTGGCCATCATTGGCCCCAGCGGCGCGGGCAAGTCGACGTTGCTGATGCATTTGAATGGATTGCTGCCGGGAACGCCGCGCACGTCGGCTCGCGAAGCCAACGTCTGGATCGCCGGGCAGCCGGTGATCGCAGCGCGGTTGCGAGCCGTGCGGCAACAAGTGGGATTCGTGTTTCAAGATCCCGACGACCAATTATTCGCGGCCACTGTGGAAGACGATGTGGCGTTTGGGCCGCGTCAACTGGGATGCCGACGGGATGAGGTCGCGCAGCGCGTGGCCGCGAGCCTGGCAGCCGTGGGACTCGCCGAGGCGGGGCCGTTGAACCCGGCCCAATTGAGCTACGGAGAGCGTAAGCGGGTGTGTCTGGCCGGGGTCCTGGCCTGCCGGCCGGAATTGCTGGTGTTGGATGAACCGTCGAGCAATCTGGATCCGCGGGCCCGACGTCAACTGGTGACGATTCTACGGAACATGCCAGTCACCCAGGTGATTGCCACGCACGACCTGGACCTGGTGCTCGATTTGTGCGATCGCGTGTTGGTGTTGGACCGTGGTCGCTTCCAGGCCGATGGCGAACCTCGCCGCATTCTGGCGGATGCCGTGCTGATGGAACGGCATGGTTTGGAAGTTCCGTGGCGGTTGCGACCGCGGGACGCGTAGCCGAACTGGCGATCGGAAGTCTGCCGAGTGTGCTCCAGGAGTGCTTTGAAACGGAAACCAGTCCCTTCACCGTCGTCGATCCCAAAGCGGCCCACACCACGAACGCGCACCGTGTCATGTCCCGACAAACAACTTCGGCAACCGCGGGAGCAATCACGCCGGGGACGGCGTGCGCTCGGCCGAAACATCACCGCGGGGGGAGCGGTCGGCCGGCGGGTTCGCTGGGGGAACTGGCGGTCCGTGTAACTGGGTTGATCGGCACGCCGACATCAACCATGATTCCCTGGTTGCCTCCCCCTGTCTCCTCGCTGTTTGAGTCTCCATGTCGACGGCTGATCTCATCGATCTCATTGCCACAACGCCTTGCAAAGGGTCAGCCCCGCCACCGCGCGAGGGACTGCGCTCCCGGAGCTTTTTGGCGTTGTTGGTGGTGCAGTTTTGCACGGCGTTGAACGACCAGACATTTCGTTGGCTGGTCGTACCGATCGCCAAGCACTTGCTCGACGACGAGGCAGCCGCCCTGTCGTTGGGCTTGGCGGGATTCACCCTGCCGTTTTTGCTGTTTGCCACGCCAGCGGCCTATCTCGGCGACCGGTTCTCGAAGGGGCGCGTGATTACGGCGTGCAAACTGGGCGAAATGGCGGTCTTCGCCTTCGGCCTGGGAGCCGTGTATCTGCAAAGTCCGCCGCTGCTGTTCTTGGCGATCGCCGGCACCGGGGCGATGGCGGCCCTGTTTGCGCCGTCCAAGTTGGGAAGCCTTCCGGAACTGCTCCGCGATTCGGAATTATCGACGGCGAATGGTCTGATGGGGTTGTTGAATCTCGTGCCCTGCGCGCTGGGCTTTCTGCTTGGTAATCTGTTAGCGTCGTGGGTTCAGCCCACTGCGGCGGATGTGATTACACTGGCACGGTTGGCGCCGGCGATCGCCGTGATTGCCACCATCGCCGTGATCGGTTGGAGCGCCAGTCTATTCATTCGACGAATGCCCTCTGCCGACCCGTCCCGTCGCTGGCAGTGGCAGTTTGTGGCCCAGACGCGGCAGGACCTGCACGTGCTGACGTCGCAGCCGCTGCTGCTCAGGACGGCCTTGGGCATCGTGTTTTTTTGGATGTTGGCGTCGCTGGCGCAGATCAACATTGATACTTTTGGCATCCACGATTTGGGTTTGAATCAGGCGGATATTGGCGTACTGGGCATGGTCCTCGTGTTGGGCGTGGGGGTGGGTAGCGTGCTCGCCGGCGTGTTGTCGGGCGGGCGGGTCGAACTGGGGCTGGTGCCGTTGGGCGCCTTGGGAATCACGGTCTGCTCGTTGGCCTTGTTTTGGGCGGGCGGGCTGGGAGACCGCGAACCGCAACTGGCATTTTACTTCTCGTGCGTGGCACTCGCCGGGATGGGAGCCAGTGCCGGTTTCTTCGACGTGCCGTTGGAAGCCTTTCTTCAACATCGCAGTCCGCCCGAGCGGCTGGGGACGGTGTTGGCGGCCACGAACTTTCTCGTCTTCACGGGTATCCTGCTGGTCGCCGGTGCGTTTTACGTGCTGCACGACGTGTGGGGCCTGTCGGCGGGCACGATTTTCCTGTTGACCGGGCTGAGCACGGTCCCTGTTGGCTTGTACATTACATCGCAGGTGCCGGCGACGCTGATCCGTTTTCTGTTTTGGCTGTTTACGAAGCTCGTGTACCGCGTGCGGGTGATCGGGCGGGAAAATGTGCCGTTGGAAGGAGGGGTGCTCCTCGTTCCCAACCATGTCACGTGGGTGGACGGCATCTTGCTGCTGATCGCGGCCCCACGGCCGATTCGCTTCGTCGGCTACGCGGACCTGGTGTATAACCCGTGGTTGAACTGGCTGGCTCGCATTTTCGAGGTCATCCCCATCAAGGCGAATGCGGGTCCGAAGGCGTTGCTCCAGTCGCTCAAGACGGCGCGCGCGGCGTTGGAGGCTGGGCAGTGCGTGTGCATTTTCGCCGAGGGGGCGTTGACCCGCACGGGGCATATTCATCCGTTTCAGGGAGGATTTTTGAAAATCGTGCAGGGGACTGGGGCGCCGATCGTTCCGGTTTATCTTCATGGGTTGTGGGGGAGCATTTTCAGTTACCGGGGGGGCAAGTTTTTCTGGAAGTGGCCGCGCAAGCTGCCGTATCCCTTGTCGATTTCCTTTGGCCGGCCAATCTCGAATGTGTCCCGTCCCGACGAGGTGAATCTTGCCGTGCACGAACTGGGAGCCGATGCCGTGGAACAAAATCAAGATCGCGAACTCCTGCCGGGCCAAATGTTCTTACGGGCCTGCCGGCGGCGGAAAACGGCGGAGAAAGTTGCCGACTCGACCGGTGCCTCGCTGGTGGGAGGCCGCTTGTTGGCGGGCACGCTCGCACTGCGGCATGTCTTACTGCGGGACGTGCTGCAGCCCGACGAACGCTTCGTGGGCATTCTGTTGCCTCCCACGGTCGCATGCGTCCTGGCCAATACGGCACTCACGTTGGCCGGACGCGTGACGGTGAACCTGAATTACACCATGTCGGAGGCCGACTTGCGGTTCTGCGTGCAGGACGCGGGGGTGAAGCACGTCCTCACCAGTCGCAAAATGCTGGAAAAAAAGCCGGTCGACTTGGGCGTCAACTTTGTGTTCCTCGAAGACCTGAAGGAACGCGTCACCGGATGGGACCGGTTTTGGGCCGCCTGCGCCGCCTATGTCGAGCCTTTGGCCCTGCTCGAGCGGCGGCTGGGACTGACGCGCGTGCGGCCCCAAGATCCGATTACCGTGATTTACACGTCCGGCAGCACGGGGGAACCGAAAGGGGTGGTGCTTTCGCATCACAACATCGCGGCCACCATCGATTGCGTCGACCAGGTGTTTCAGATCGATGCACACGATGTGGTGCTGGGCGTGGTCCCGATCTTCCACTCCTTCGGTTATCTGGCCGCGCTCTGGCTGCCGTGTTGTCTCGATCCCAAAGTCGTGTTGCACACCAATCCGCTCGATGCCCGGCAGATCGGCGATCTGGCCGCGCAGCACCGGGCCACCATCCTGTTCGCCACGCCGACGTTCCTGCGGACGTACCTCAAGCGGTGCGAGAAGGAGCAGTTTCAGACGCTCAATCTGATCATTGTCGGCGCGGAAAAGCTGCCTCTCGATCTCGCCGAGCAGTTCCGCGACAAGTTCGGCGTGCTGCCCACGGAAGGATACGGCGCCACCGAAACTTCGGGACCGGCCTCGGTGAATGTGCCCGATCATCGCTGCGATAATGTGCAGCAACGCGGAACCAAGCTGGGATCGGTTGGCCGTCCGCTTCCCGGCGTGGCGGCCCGGGCGGTCGACCCTGAGACCCGCGCCCCCCTGCCGCCCGGAGCGGAAGGCCTGATCGAAATCAAAGGTCCCAATGTGATGTTGGGCTACCTCAACCGGCCCGAGAAAACCGCCGAAGTCATTCGCGACGGCTGGTACAACACCGGCGATATGGGGTTCATCGACGACGAAGGCTTCATCCACATCACCGGCCGCATCAGCCGTTTTTCGAAGATCGGCGGCGAAATGGTGCCGCACATCAAGCTCGAGGAATGTCTCCTCAAAATCCTCGATCGCCCCGACGATGGCGAACACGGGCCCTTGCTGTGCGTCACGTCGGTTCCCGACCCGAAAAAAGGGGAGCGGATCGTGGTGCTGCACCGCCCCCTGCCCCTGCCGGTGCCTGAAGTGCTCAACCGACTCGCGCAAGTGGGATTGCCCAACTTGTGGCTGCCCTCCGCGGATAGTTTCTGCGAAGTGCCGGAAGTGCCCTTGCTCGGCACCGGAAAAACCGATCTCAAAGCCGTCAAGAAACTGGCACTGGAACGTTTTGCCGCCAAGGCTTGAACTCGATCGCTTGGGACGGCCGCCGGCGAACTTCGGAATGACTCCCAGCGGCTAGGAGCGCGATGCTTGCGAACCCGAGCGCGTGCAACGGAGCAACAAACGAGGACGGCGTGACTGCCCCCTACTTGTCCGCCGATGTCGCGGCGGACAGTTCGCGAAACTGCTTCCAACTGATGACCGTGATGTCGAGCCGCCGCAGTTCCGCCATCACCTCGGGATCGGTGAAAATGCGCCGGTCTCCGTCCCGATTCGCCGAACTGTTGGTGATCGCCCGCAATTCTTCGTTGTCGAAACCGCAATGGATGATCAATTCGCTGACGCCCGGCTGGAGATTTCGCAGGGCTTCTAGGTAATTGGCCTTGCGCATTTCGTGCGTTGTGCCGCCATAAAACTGCGAGAGGGAATCCAGCACCGGCAACCGCTGGCGTTCGAGAGCCTGTGATAGCTCCGCGGCCCGTTCGGCAAGGGCCGGGTACGCCTGTGCCGTGCGTTCGTCGGGACGCCGCAGGAACAGCACCGGCAGATCGAATTCCAGTCCCAGGCGGACATAGATCTCGAGCAGGTCGGCACGACTGACCAAGGCCCCCATGTGCGTATCGAGGTGGGTAATCGGCACGCCAAATTGCCTGGCCCGCGCAATTTGGGCTCGCAGTTCCACTTCCACTTCGCTGGCTTTCGCCTGAGCCACCACGGACGCCACGTCCCGGTGCAGAAAGCCATCCTTATCAACCAGGCTGGGAACCTGCTCCCGCGGTGCGACAGGACCCCAGCGGTACAGCTTCCATTCCGAGTTCAATGTCAGGTGCAGTCCAAAATCCTTTTCGGGATGTTCCTTGGCATACGCGGCGATTTCCGGGAACCACGGACAGGGAACCATAATGCTCGCCGACGACACGCAACCCCGCTCCATCGCCTCGATGGTGGCGCTATTGACGGAGTGGCACATTCCCGCATCATCGGCATGGATGATCAGATACCGTTTGCCTCCAGGTTCCGCCGCCATCACCGCGAGAGGCGAGACCAAGGTTGCGCACACGATCGCCAGCCATCGCATCAACATCCGCTCACCTCGCCGCGAAAAGTCTTGGAAAGGAAAAAACCGTCCCGGGCCGTTGCTGACACGTTACCCGCGCCGTCGCAACAAGGCCAGCCTTTACCGACAGCGTGCTGTCCCTCGCGTGCAGGGGAAACGAGGGGTGTCCGTCGCGGTCGAGTCCCCCGGTGTGTGGGGGGCACGGGGCACATGAGGTCCATTGCTTTCACTCGGAACTCGCGTCGGCATCGGGTAGAATCTCGGTGCAGGAGCGCGACCCTGGCGGCTCGCTCGCAACCGATGTGGTACGACGGTCCCGGACGTGGTCTGGCCGGTCGCCATTCCCTGCCGGCCGATGCAGGCCCTGCTTGGGAAGTGGTGGCGTGTCGCCGATGGGAACAAAAGTGTGTCGTTGCGGCACGGCGCGATAGCGTGCGGTCCCCGGGCCTTCACTCCCCGGCAGGATTGGCCGATGACCGGCATGTAACGTAAAAGGAAAGGAGCATGAACGATGGCCGATGGTCCCGACTTCGACAAGCAGGAACTCATTCCGGTGATCGCCCAGGATGCGTCCACGGGTGATGTGCTGATGCTGGCCTACATGAACCGCGACGCCTACGAGGAGACTCTGCGAACGGGGCGTGTCTGCTACTACAGTCGCAGCCGCAAGAGATTGTGGCGCAAAGGGGAAGAGAGCGGCCATGTTCAGGAATTGAAGGCCGTGTATTACGACTGCGACGCCGACACGCTCCTCGTCCAAGTACACCAAATTGGGGGGGCGGCCTGCCACGAAGGCTATCGCAGTTGCTTCTTCCGCCGGATCGACCCGGCGACACGGGAAGTCTCGATCATCGGGGAACGGGTGGTCGATCCGGCTCAGGTTTACAAGCGCTCCTGAGGTTTACAAGCGCTCCTGAGGGAACGGCCGTCGCGCCGTGGAGACCAGCCGTAAGTTCCCTCCCCGCGGAAATCGTCGCCAGGAACGTCTGACATGCCCGAAAAACTGATCAAGCTCGGCATTCCCTCCGGCAGCCTGCAAGAGGCGACCGCCGAGTTGTTCAAAAAGGCCGGCTACAACATCAAGTTTCCCACCCGTTCGTACTACCCGGAAATCGACGACGACGACATCGAATGCCTGCTGATTCGCGCACAAGAAATGGCGCGGTATGTGGAACAAGGCATTCTCGACGCGGGCATCACCGGCTACGACTGGGTTTTCGAATCGCAGGCCGATGTGCAGGAAATCTGCGAGTTGATGTTCTCCAAAGTCAGCCGGCGACCGGTGCGGTGGGTGCTCTGCGTCCCCACTGATTCGCCCGTGCAAACGGTGAAGGATCTGCAAGGCAAGCGGATCGCCACCGAGGCCGTGGGTCTGACCAAAAACTATCTGGCCCGGCACGGCGTCACGGCGACGGTGGAGTTTTCCTGGGGCGCCACCGAGGTCAAGCCGCCTCGCCTGGCGGACGCCATCGTGGAAGTCACCGAAACGGGCAGTTCACTGCGGGCGAACAACCTGAGGATTGTGGACGAAGTGTTGCAAAGCACGACGCGCTTCATTGCCAACAAACAAGCGCTCGCCGACCCGCAAAAGCGTCAAAAGCTGGACAACATTGCCTTGATGCTGCAGTCGTGCCTGGCGGCGGAAAGCAAGGTAGGACTGATGATGAACGTGCACCGCGCTCACTTGCCGGCCGTGCTGGGGCAGTTGCCCGCGCTGCAAAAGCCGACCGTCTCGCCGCTGTCCGATCCCGATTGGGTGGCGGTCAACACGATCGTCGATGAAGCTTACGTCCGCACCATCATTCCCCAGTTGAAGAACGCGGGCGCGCGGGGCATCGTCGAGTATCCCATTTCCAAAATCATCGACTGAACGGCGTGCCGGGAGGACGCCGCCAGAGAGACGTACGGCGTTTATGCGGAAGGTTGTGTGGAAAGTCGGCGGCAGCCTGCTCGACCTGCCAGACCTGGCCGGGAGGATTTGCCGTTTGCTGCTCGCCGCGACACCTCAACTGGTACTCTTCGTGCCCGGCGGCGGAGCAGCGGCGGATGAGGTGCGGCGCTGGCAGCAGGTGCACGGCCTTTCAGACGGCCAGGCCCATTGGCTGGCGCTGGAAGCCCTGGAGTTGAACGCAAGATTGCTGGCCGCTTTGCTTCCCAACGGTCGAGTGGTTTCTTCACCCGTCGAGGCTGAGGACGCCTGGAGAGCGTCGGCGCTGCCTGTGCTCCGAGTCCGCGAATTCGCCCAGACGGAGGAGCAGCGTGCCCCGCACTCCGTCTTGCCCCATGACTGGTCGGTTACCAGCGATTCCCTGGCGGTATGGATTGCCGCTCGCTGTGGTTGCGAGCGGGTGGTGCTGCTGAAGTCGTGCCCGGTTCCCCGTGGCTACACCGCGGCCGAGGCTGCGGAGCGGGGGCTTGTTGATGGCTATTTTCCGCGAGTGACCTCGCAAGTGACAGCCGTCGATTGGTGCCACCTGCGGTCCGAGGTACCCCTCATCGAGTCGTGGCTGGCCGCGCCGCCGTCAATTTCCCCGTGAGGTGCCGGGGTAAGGAGCGTTGGCTCGTGTTCCGGGCTGAGGTTTGACCGTCGCTCGGCGACGGGCGTCAATCCGCTGGGGCACTGAGCAGATTCAACAAATCCCCAATGGTGTAATGCATTTCCAGGGGATGTCTCAACGGCCTCTGGAGGTTGATCGTATAGTGATTGCGGCGGCCGCGTTTGTCGATCTTCAGGTAGCCTGCGGCCTCGAGTTCTGCGACAATTCGTTGCACCATGCGTTCCGTGATGCCCACCGCCGCGGCGACGTCGCGCAAGCGCAAGTCGGGCTGACGGTACAGGCACAACAACACATGGCAATGGTTGGTGAGGAAGGTCCACCCGGCTGGCGAGGCGACCGGTGACTCTGAGGGGAGCTGCCAACTCGCGAGTCGATTTGTCATCGAATGGGCTTGTTTCTCGCTTGGAAGACGAATAAAAATACACGACACGGAATTCGTGTAATCTGCTGCGCGGATTATATCGCTCCCCCAGCCGGCTGCCAATCCAAGGTTTGAGGACCTGCTCGTGAAGCCGCGACATGACCATTCCCCTGCCGATCCAGCGGCCACACCCGCGACCGCGGCCTCGGCGGTAGTCGCCCAGGGCAACGGCAACGGAGAAATCTCGGGCATTTCTCACGTGGCCCTGCGGGACCACCACGGGGCCGATGCCGACGCCCTGCGGGCTATCGCTGCCGGGCTGCATTATCTCAGTACTCACGCGGAGTGTCCCTGTGAGCCGCGGGTCGCCGAACGGCTCGTGGCCGAGGCAGCCCATGGTTGGGGTGGCACGCCAGAGGATTCGTGGTGGCGGTGGTTGCTCGGCGCGGCGCGGTCGTTAGGTTTGGAATTGCGGGTGGCCGACGTCGCGGCGAAGGATTTGGGTGTGCTGGTGCGGGCGGGGACCGTGGTCGTGGCTGGGCCACCAGAGGACGGCACGCTGCGGATTGTCGAGCGTGGACGCCGCCGCACAGTCCGCTGGAGTTACCTGGACGGACGCCCCGACAGTGTGCCCATCCCTCGGGATCTGGTGCGGGTGGTGTTGGCTGGTCCGCTGCACATGCCGTCTGGCCATGCGGCGCCGCGACCGTTACGCTCCTTGTGGGCGCTGCTGCGACCGGAACTCAAGGACATCGGCGCGATCGTGTGCCTGTCGGCTGTCGCGGGACTGCTGATGCTGTCGATTCCCGTGACGGCGCAGCAACTCGTCCGCGCGGTGACCTTCGCCTCGGTCTACCAGCCGATCGTCATCCTGTCGTTATTGCTGCTGATGTTGTTGGGCTTCTCGGCGGCGTTGCAGGCGGTGCAAGCCTTCGTCGCGGAGGTCATTCAGCGGCGAATGTTCGTGCGGACGGCGGCCACGGTGGCCGGCCGGCTGCCTCATGCCGCGGCCAGCAACTGGCAGGACGGCCATCCTCCGGAACTGGTCAACCGCTTTCTGGAAATTGCCCTCGTACAGAAAATCGTGGCGTCGCTGCTCGTGGATGGCATCAGCATCGTGCTGACGACCCTCATCGGCATGACCGTGATGGCCTTTTACCATCCCGTTCTGCTCGGTTATGACGTGGTGTTGCTCGGCTTGCTGACCGCCGTGATTTTCGGTTTTGGCCGTGCCGGCGTCACCACGGCCATCAAGGAATCCAAGGCCAAATACGCCCTGCAAGCCTGGCTGGAGGACATTGCCCGGTGTCCTTCGATTTTCCGGACCCCCAACGTGGCATTGTGGGGAACGCAACGGACGGATGCACTCTGCGCCGAATACCTGGTTGCCAGACGATCGCATTTTCGCATCCTGTTGCGGCAGATTGTGTTGATTCTTTCGCTGCAAGCGATTGCGACGACCAGCCTGTTGGGATTGGGCGGCTATTTGGTGCTGCAAGAACAGTTGACCCTGGGGCAACTTGTTGCCGCCGAACTGATTGTCGCCGCAATCGTCTCGTCCTTCGCCAAGCTGCTCAAGCATCTGGAGGGCTGGTACGACTTGCTGGCCTCGGTTGACAAGTTGGCGCATTTGCTGGGGATTCCACTCGAATCGCAGCAGGGGTTGATCGGCTTGACGCCGTCGGGCCCGGCCCGTTTGCAGTTTCCCTCGGTGTTGCCGGCGGATCCCCAGCTTCCCGGCGAGGAAACCCAGATTGAAGTGTCGCCGGGGGAATGCGTGGCCCTGTGCGGCTGGTCCGACGCCGATATCGAACAGCTTTGCTGTCTGCTCCGCGGCGAAGCAAGTACGAATGCCTCGTGCGTGCTGATCGACGGGATCGATGTGTTCGACTTGCGGCCCGATGTGCTCCGCAGTCATGTGGTGGTGGTGCGGGATCTGGAGTTTCTGGATGCCACGATTGCCGAGAACATCCACCTCAATCGCCCGGACGTGCTGGAGGATCGCGTCTTGTGGTTGGTGGAGAATTTGGGGTTGGGCAACGATCTCCGCCGCCGGAGAATTGCCTTAACGGCCCCGATGACCCCGAGCGGCTGGCCGCTCATGTGGTCGGAGCGGTTGCGGCTGGTGTTGGCGCGGACGTTGGCCGGTCAGCCGCGGCTGGTGTTCGTGGAGCATCTCTTGGACGGCCTGGCCGAAGATGAACTGGAGCGCGTGGCCGGCGTGTTGAAGGCGGTCTCCAAACACACCACGATTCTTGTGGCCACCGAGCGAAACGACATCGCCCGCATCTTTCCTCGCCGCATTCCAGGCTCGAATTGGCGCATGGCGGAAACCGGGGAGAGGAATTCATGAGTTCGGTGACACTACTCGACAACCCGTTTGCCGCGACGGCGGCACCGCTGGCGCAACTGGAACGCTCGACACAATGGGCGCGGCGGATCGCCGTGTGGTTGTTATGGGGACTGGTGGCATTTGTCTTCGGGGCGCTGGCGATTCCGTGGCAGCAATCGGTTGCGGGGTCGGGGCGGGTGATCACCTACGATCCCAATCGCCGCCTCCAGGAGATCGACGCGCCGATTTCCGGCCGGCTGGTCGAAATCAAACCCGGTCTGGTGGAAGGGATGCACGTCGATGAAGGCGAAGTGTTGATGAAGATTGAGGTCGTCGACCCGATTCTCAAGGAGCGTCTGGAGGAGCAACTCGAGGCCCAAAAGCGCAAACTGGAGGCCGAGCGGACCGTGGCCTTCGCCTATGAGCAGCAGGTACAAGCGTTCATTGACGTGCGCGATCAGACCCAGGTGGCCTTGGATGCCTTCGTGCGGATGGCCGAGCAAAAGTTGCGGGCGGAACAAGAAGCCCTCAAGGCGGCCCTCGCCGGTTACGATCAGGCGGAAAAGGATCGCATCCGCCGCAAGGAATTGTACGAGCAGAAAGTCGAATCGCGGTTCGAATGGGAATTGGCCGAACGCCGCGCCAAGGAAGCCGAGTCGAAAGTGGAGCAAGCCCGGGCCTATGTGGCGGCGGCGCAAAACGAATTGGAGGCCAAACAGGCGGAACGCCTGCACAAACTGCGCGAAGCCCAGGCGAAAATCGACGCAGCCCGCGCCGTTTATCAAAAGGCGCTGGGAGATATTGCGAGTACCGAGAAGGAACTCGCCGATATTGAAGCTAAGCGCCAATTGCAGGTTCAACCGGTTGTAGCGCCCCTGGATGGGTACGTCTTAAAGTTGCGGAGTTTTCAGGGAGGTCAAATCGTTACGGCGGGGCAGCCGTTGCTGGAACTGGTGCCTTCCAAGAGCGATCAAGCCGTGGAGATCAAAGTCGACGGCAACGACGCTCCGCTGGTCGCCAGCCCCGATGCCGAAGGACGCAACCGCAAGGTCCGTTTGCAGTTCGAAGGCTGGCCCGCCGTGCAATTCAGCGGCTGGCCTTCCGTGGCGGTGGGCACGTTTGGAGGCGTGGTCGCCACCGTCGATCGTTCCGACGATGGTACGGGCAAATTCCGCGTCTTGGTGGTTCCCGATCCGGACGATCGTCCCTGGCCCGACTCCAACATTCTCCGGCAAGGCGTGCGCGTCAACGGCTGGATCCTGTTGAACAATGTCCCTTTGGGGCAGGAGTTATGGCGGCAACTGAATGGCTTCCCGCCGGTCGTCACCGTCGAACCCCCGTCCCAGGGCGAGACATTGCTGCGCGGGAAAAAGTAGCCGTTTGCTTGCGGCCTTGGCTGCTCGGGGTCGCTGGAATCGGGCTTGCCTGCGGCTGCACCACCACCGAGGTGGCGATCCGGTCACCCCGGGAAGCCAACGAGCGCACTCCGGCAGTGGCTGCCGCTCCTGCTCCCGTGCCGCGGCGACAACCGCGCTACCAGGACCCAGTTGATCCGCCCCGCTCCGAAGAATCGGAACTGCGGCTCGTGGCCGCGCAAGAACGCAGCCCAGTGGAGGACCGGCAACAACCGCCGGAGGTCGACGCGGCGCTGCCTCCGTCGCCCGCCGGTGGCGAGTCGCTGCCGCCTGGTCCCACGCAGCCCATTTCCCTCGAACAGGTCATCGACGCCATTTACCAGGCTTATCCTCTGCTGCGGATCGCGTTTCTCGAACGGAATGTCGCCGCTGGGGCCAACGTTTCCGCACAGGGCGAGTTCGACTTCAAGGTCAAGGCCGAGTCTGCCAACACACCGGAGGGCTATTACGAGACATACCGTCATGCCGCGGGCTTCGAACAACCCCTGTTCAGCGGGGGCAGCGTGTTCGGCGGCTACCGCATTGGACGGGGCAGCTTCGAACCGTGGTACTTGGAACGGCAAACCAACGAGGGGGGCGAATTCAAATTGGGTTTGGCGGTCCCCTTGTGGCAGAATCGCACCATCGATGAACGCCGGTCCCAATTTTGGCAAACCGCCTATGGCCGCAGCCTGGTCGAACCCGAGATCCGGGCGCAACTCCTGATCTTCATTCGCGACGGTTCGATTTCCTACTGGGAATGGGTCGGAGCGGGACGGCAGTATCACTATGCCGAGGAATTGCTGGCACTGGCTCAAAACCGCAATGAACAACTGCGTCGCCAGGTCGAGCAGGGACGACGTCCGGAAGCCGACCTCACCGATAATGAACGATTGATTGTCGGCCGGCAGGTGAAGCTGCTGGACTCGCTCCGCGAATTGCAAACCGCCGCCGCCAAACTGTCGCTGTATCTGCGGCTGCCGGACGGCACCCCCTTCGTTCCCGGTCCCGAATTGCTGCCAGAGACGTTTCCCGAACCCTCGCCGGTCAATCGGGAACTGCTCGCCGCGGACATTGCCTTTGCTCAGTCGCGCCGACCCGAACTGGCGTCGCTCGACATCATGCGCCAGATGCTCTACATCGAACTCTGTCAGGCACAAAACCTCACGCAACCGGAACTCAATGCGATTGTTGTGAACAGCAAGGACGTGGGCGGACCCACCAGCAGCAAGCAGGACAAATCGCCCTACGAGCTGGAAGCTGGCATGATGTTTTCCGTTCCCGTGCAACGGCGCAAGGCGCGCGGCAAAATCGCCGCGGTGGAAGCCAAAATGGCGCAACTCACCATCAAACGCCAGTTCACCGCCGATAAGATCTCCGTCGAGGTCCAGGCTGCGGTCATTGCGCTCGACACGGCGTATCAGGCGATTGGACAGGCCCGCGAAGCGGTGCGCCTCAACGAGGAAATGGAACGCTTCGAACGGATTCGCCTGGAGCAGGGAGACAGCGACTTCCTCCGCCTCAACCTCCGCGAGCAGGCGACGTTCGATGCCCGCGTGGCGGAAATCGAGGCCCTGGTGCGCTACGCCAAGGCATTGTCCGAATACCGGGCGGCGGTCGCCGCCGATCTCCCGGACAACGGAACGCTTCCCTGACCATGGCATGCCTGCTTGAAAATGGCACGCCTCGTTGAGAATTCAACACGCCCCGTGAGAATGGCACGCGCCGTGAGAATGGCACGCCTCCCTGCATCTCTGTAACGGACGCTCCGAACACGCGCGGTACGATACGGCCACCGGGCCATAGGCCGTTCTTCGGCGGTGAGTACCGTCATCCCTGGGGTTCCACCCCGTCCCGCCGCGCACGCGCGGCCGTCGTGAAAGGCTTATACCTCTCGAAGGCTGATCAGGCAACTCAACCACGGCGCGCGGCGGCCGCGACATATTCGGCGGCACGTTCGCGCGGATGCGGCTGCACCGCGCGAGCGGGCAGCGAGGTCAGCACCACGCACACCGTTTCGGAGCGCGGGTCGGCCCAACACAGGGTTCCCGTGGAACCCGTGTGGCCGAAGGTGTGCTCCGAACACCCTTTACTCCCCGCCGCCGTTCCCACCGCAAACCCCAGACCCCGTGGCGGGAGAGGAGCGGGATTGTGATTGCTGATCATCAGCCGGGCCGTTTCGGGTTGAACCGCTCGACCGCGCGGAGACAAGAACTCTTCCAGGAACCGTCCGACATCGGGAGCAGAGGCATGCGTGCCTCCCCACGGAGCTCCCAGCGTGCGCCAGTAACTGCTGTTCCAATCCCAGTCTTTGGCCTGGGGATCCCCTCCGCCCGCCTCGGGAGCCGCCCCTTGTGTTTGACAGGGATTCATGTCGGAGAGGCCGAACCGTCCCAGCCCCTGGGCGGAGTGTTGCATCTCCAACGGCCGGAACACTTGCTGCTCCACGAGCGCGCGAATCTCCACGCCCATCAAACGTTCCGCGATATGGGCTGCGAGCAGAATCCCCATGCTCGAATACTGGTAGCGCGTCCCCGGCGCAAAAGCGAGGGGCGTTTTCCGGGTCCGCTCCACGAACTCGGCAAGGGGCGCCCGCCGCCGGCGCAGTTCCGAGTTTTCAGGGAGTTGATCGGGCAGGCCCGAAACATGCGTGAGCAGATGGCGGATCGTGACTCCCTCACGCCCTTCTCCAGAAAAGCCGGGCAAGTATTTTTGGACGCGATCATCGAGCTGAAACAGCTTCCGGTCGAACAGGGTCATCAGGGCGGTAACGTTGATCGGTTTGGAGATCGAGCCGAGCAGAAACATGGCCTGCGGCGAGGTCGCCTTTCCCCAACAGTGGGTCCAGGTCTGACCGCGATGCACGACATGCAGGACGGCCGCATCGATCTGCTGCGACTCCGTTGCCGCTCTCAGCACCTCCGCCGCGGCATCCCAGCGCCCTTGCTCGAGCGCCGCCGAGAGCCTGACAGCATTCGTCGCGGCCAGAGCCGTTGCCAGAAATGTCCGTCGCTTCATGGGCAGGGTTTCCGCTGAGCGCTATCAGGTCACGGCTCAAGCCGTGGCACGCGCGCGACAGCCGCCGCTGCGTCGGATACCGTAGGCGGTGCTCAAGGCCAATTTCCGGATCGCTCATGGGTCATCTGGCCATGATGGGCGTCGAGCGACCGGAGAGCAAGCGGCAAGACTCCGCGCACGCCACCATGACTCCGCGCACGCCACCATGTCGGCGTCGCACGGAGACAGCCGCACCTGGACAGGAGGAGATTGTGACCCGAGGAAGCTGTCTTCCGCCGGGTCCGTGTCCGCCTCACCGGTCGCGCTCATCGTTAAGTGTGTTACGCCCCGCACGTGCTGGACGCGACGGCTGGAAACATGACGGCAGCGCGTTCAGCCGTGCAGCCCTTCTCTGGCAGATGGTCGGCCACGGGCTTCACGGAGCCGCCACGGGTTTCTCGGACCCCGGACGATGCCCCTGCGATGTACAATTCGCCGCGGTCCAGTCACACTGCGGCAAACAGCAGCGGCATCGCAGGTAAGCAGAAGCGGGGTGAAAGGTCCCGGCGTCTTGACCGAACGCGCGACCGTCGCCGCGGAGCATTCCGCCGGACGATGGCGCACGGTGGCAGACGCGGGCCAGATCGGGCAAGAAAAGGTGGACAAGTGGCGACAGCGTCGGAAGAACCCGTACCTTTGCTCGTCAGCCGGATCGGCGGTGTGCTGTCGCTGATCGCGTTCGCGGTGATTTGGCTGTGGCCTGATATCGGCGGTCTGGAGCCGAGTGGTCAGCGACTTGCCGCGGTCGCCGCGCTGATGGCCATCTGCTGGATGACGCAAGCCCTGCCGATCGAGGTCACCAGTCTCTTGCCGCTGGTGCTGTTTCCGCTGTTGGGCATTCAGTCGGCGAAACGCGTGGCGAGCACGTACTTCACCGATAGCTCGTTTCTGTATTTGGGGGGGTTTGTGATCGCCCTGGGCATCGAGCGCTGGAAACTGCATCGGCGGATGGCCCTGTCGATCGTCTCGATCTTGGGCGTGGGGACGCGGCGGATCGTGTTGGGCCTGATGCTGGCCACGTTTGCGATCTCGATGTGGATCAGCAACACGGCGGCGGCGCTGCTCATGCTGCCCATCGGGCTGGCGCTGCTGGATTCCCTCGCCGAGTGGCGCGAACCCGCCGCGGCCAAGGACCGTTCCTTTCACCATCTGGCGATGGCGACCACCCTGGGCATCGGCTATGCCGCAACCATCGGCGGGATGGCCACCCTGGTGGGGACACCCACCAATCTGGTCTATGCCAACGTCTTTCGCGGCAGTTATCCCGCTGCTCCGCCGATTTCCGCCGGACAATGGATGACGGTGTGGACGCCGTTCGCGGCCTTGTTCTTGGTGGCGGCGTGGGGAGTGCTGACGTGGGACAGCCGCGCGCCGCGGTGGATTGTGCCGCTCGATCGCCGTATGTTTCGCCACCAGCTCGCCGAATTGGGGCCGATGCGGCTGGGAGAGCGGTGCATGGCGGGAGTGTTTGCCCTGACGGTGTTGGCCTGGCTATTTCGGACCGATTTTGCGGTGGGGGACATGGTGTTGCTGCCTGGCTGGGGCCGCGCGGCCGAGCGATGGCTGGTCGATCTGGGAGTTCCGGCGGCCGGTCGTCAGGAGTGGATCAACGATTCGACGGTGGCCATCGCGGTGGCTGCCCTGATGTTTGTGATTCCCGGCGAGCGGCGGGCGGACGGTTCGTGGCGGAAGTTGATGGACTGGCAGACCGCCGCGCGTCTCCCGTGGGGCGTGTTGCTGCTCTTCGGGGGTGGTTTTGCACTCGCCGAAGCCTTTCGAGAAACGGGGTTGGACTTGTGGTGCGGGGAGCGGTTGGCGGGCGCCATGTCGCGGCAACCGCTGTGGTTGACGGTGCTGGCCTTGTGCCTGTTGGTGACGTTTCTGTCCGAGCTGACGTCCAACGTGGCGACGGCCAGCGCGCTGTTGCCCGTGATCGCGGGGACGGCGATCACTTTGGGTTACGATCCGCGGATGTTGATGATGCCGGCGGGCGTCGCGGCAAGTTGCGGCTTCATGTTGCCGGTGAGCACGCCGCCGCATGCCATCGTCTTTGGAACGGGGCGCATTCCCCTGTCGCAGATGATCCGGCGGGGATTGCTGCTGAATCTGGCGGGCGCGGTGCTCATCACCCTGGCCGCGTATTGGTTGATGGCGCCACTGTTGGGGATTGCCTGGGGCGCGCTTCCCGAGTGGGCCCAGCGACCGCGGTGAGAAGATCGACAAGGAGCGGTGGACGTTTATTGCCGGAGGCGGGTCTCGATCGGCACCCAGCGAGGAGAAAACGTGTGACCTGGCGGAGCCTGTTTCAGCGGAAGCCTGTGGAGAAGCTGTTGGCCGAGATGCACGGCGATCAGCGGTTGCACCGCGTGTTGGGGCCGGTGTCGCTGACGTCGCTGGGAGTCGGCGCGATCATCGGTGCGGGAATTTTCGCCATGACGGGCCGCGTGGCCGCGGAAGACGCCGGTCCCGCCGTCATGCTGTCGTTTTTGGTGGCCGGAGTGGCGTGTGCGCTGGCGGCCCTGTGTTATTCGGAGTTTGCCGCCATGGTGCCCGTGGCAGGGAGCGCCTACACCTACACCTACGCCACTTTGGGAGAATTGTGTGCTTGGATCATTGGCTGGGACCTGATTCTCGAATACGCCATGAGCTGCGCGGTGGTCGCCGCCCACTGGACGCATTATTTCGACGAGTTTCTCCGCATTCTGTGGGGTGTACAGCTCCCGGCGGCGTGGACCTCCGATCCGTTCACTCCCGTGGAGGGCGTGCAGGCCTATTGCAATCTGCCGGCGATGGTCATCATCGCGGCGGTGACGTATGTGCTGGTGATCGGCATCCGTGAAAGCGCCCTGGCGAATACCACGTTGGTGGTTGTGAAGGTGGGCGTGGTGTTGTTCGTGATCGTGCTGGGAGCCGCCTACGTGCAGCCCGCGAACTGGACGGGGGTGCCTCCCGACCGTCGCCGTGTCGCCGACCTGGGCGATTATCTCGCGCGGCGTCCCGACATCGCCCAGCGGGTGCCCGCGGGAGCGGTGACCGTCTACACGGACGGCAAGACCTTTCTGGAGCGGTTTCCCGAGGCCACGGCCGACCTGGACGCGGCCGAACGTGCCAAAATCGCCGAGCTTCCCAACGACGTCAAAAAATGGAGTCTGTTCGCGGTACTGGGGGTGAAACAATGGTTGCAGCGCTTGGACGACGACGTCCGCAGCCCCTTTCTGCCGTATGGGTTCTCGGGCATGATGGCCGGAGCGGCATTGGTGTTCTTCGCGTACATCGGTTTCGACTCCATTTCCACCCATTCCGAAGAAGCAGTGAATCCGCAGCGCGATTTGCCCCTGGGAATTCTCGGCTCTTTGGGCATTTGCACGGTCTTGTATTTGCTGGTCTCCGCGGTCATCACCGGCATGGAACCGTATCCTGAGATCGATACGGGGGCCGCCATGGCCGCCGCGTTTCGCAAGAAGGCCGAAGGATCGGCGAATTGGCTGCTGCGGGGATCGGCGGGGTTGATCGCCACGGGGGCTTTGGCCGGGATGACCAGCGTGCTGCTGGTGACGTTTCTCAGTCAGGCGCGGATTTTTCTGGCGATGGCCCGCGACGGTTTGCTGCCGCGCTCCATTTTCGCCGTCGTTCATCCCCGGTTTCGCACGCCCCATCGCAGTACCATCCTCACGGGCGGAGTGATCGCCTTGTGCGCGGGCTTTCTGCCGATTCGCGTGCTGGAAGAAATGGTGAGCATCGGTACGTTGATGGCTTTTGCGTTGGTGTGTCTGTCGGTGTTGTTGCTGCGGATCACGCGGCCGGAAGTCCCCCGCCCGTTTCGCTGCCCGGCCGTGTTCGTGGTCGCTCCGCTAGGTGCTGTCGTCAACGTGGCCATGATGCTGTTCCTGCCCACCGATACCTGGTTGCGGCTCGTCATTTGGCTGGTACTAGGGCTGGCGTGTTATTTCCTGTACGGAATGTGGCACAGCACGCTGCGAGTCGCGCGGGAGACCACTTCCTGAGCGGCGTGGCTCACCTGTTCCGCCAGATGGCTCGGTTGGCGCGCCGGCGTTCCGTGAGTGCTCCCGGGACGACGCCGAACCGTCCCAACGAGCGTGCGCTCGAGCGCGAGCGTTAATTGCCGCCGATCTTGGTTAATCGGCGCGAACTCGGTTGCTCGTTGTCGCGAGCGTTGGCAAGCCGTCGCGGCAGCGGAAATCGCTGGTGCGACGGATCCGCGCGGCATTCAGGGGGTTTCCGGCGGCTCGATCGGCGGCTGCTCCGGCAGCATGAGACATAAGGCCCAGGTGGCCCAGGCGCTGGCCGCGATGGAGATGAACTGGTCCTTGCCGTGCGGAAATCCGGACTCAAAATAGGTTTGAAAGGGTTTGCTGCGCGTCGCCACATGCCAGGAGCCGTCATCGCCTTGCGTTTCCAGCAGATATCGGACTCCGCGGCGAAAGGGAGGCGCTTCCACCGTCAGATCACCCGCTTGCGCCAGGGCCAACAGGACGGTGCTCGTGGCGTAGGCATCACTTTCCATCTCGGGGAGCTGCGCCCAACCACCGTCGGGACGCTGCGTTTGCAAGAGTTCGTCTTGTACACGCCGCAGCACATCGTCCGGGGCCGCGATGAGGCGCAACGCCCGTAGGCGGAAGACCCGATCCTCGGTGTCGTTCGCGGGCGTGTGCAACAACCATTTCCCGACTCGCTCCTTGCGTTGGGAAATTCGCTCCCGCTGTTCGGCCGTGCCGTAGGCTGTCAGACCGCGCAACGCGACGTAGGTTGAAGTGAACGCACTCTGCTCCGAGGGAGGGCGGCGGGCCGTCGGTTCGTAGTAGTCCTGGTCGCTCTGACGGAGCAGGAAGTACTCGGCCACCGCGGCGGTGGTGTCATCGGGGCGCCATCCCGCTTCGTCCAGGGTCCACAGCGCATAGCCGGCGGTATCGACCTGTCCCCCCTGTCCCTGCCCCTTGCGATAGTTATCCCGATTGCGGGCCAGAAAATCGGCCGTGAACTGCACCTGCACCCGCAGATGCTCCACATCCACGGCGAAACCCCGCTTGCGGGCCGCCGTCAAGGCCATGATCGGCAAACCTTGATTATGGCACGTGAAGCAGTTTTTCCGCTGGGCCAGCGAGCCTTTGGCGCCGGCTTCGAGCAAGGGGATCGACCTGGCGATGGCGGCTCGGACCGCAGACAGCTCGGGAGCTTGCTCCGCGTCGTTGCCCCATGCGGAGACGGCGGACATCGCCAGCAGTCCCGTCAGCCGCAAGACCAGCCGCAATACACAACGTGGAGGCATGGCAAGCCCTCGGCAGAGCGATGAAGACGACGCGCCAACCCTTTGCGAAGACCGTGCCCCCTGATCAGTTTACCCGATCAACACCGGTCGGGGGGAGTACGCGGACCGTCGATCCGTTGAAGCTTCGATGACCGTGGCTGAGACCCACCGGACGGAAGCCGGATGCCCACCAAACTGGACGGATTTTGGACCCGTGCAGCCGGTATTGTCCGGCGGCTTCAGGGCTGATGCGGATACATGTTGTGCCGGGAGGGGTCGCACAACCCCGCGTGATTATAGGGGGCGATCGCGCTGGCGATCGACTCCATCAACTCGGTCGTGCTGACGGCCGCCTGGCTCACCGCGCGGGCACAGCGATGCAGCGCGGTTCGCAAGGCCTCATCGTCCGCACAAAGGTAGGCCGGCCACGCGCCGCGGGACGGGCGGGAGGCCGCTGCGTCGAAGGGGTGCGCCTCGTGCAAGGCCGCGCGGCGGCAGCGTTCGGACCAGGTAGCCGCCGCGAAGTAGAACATGGTGAGCGCGGCGAGCCGGGGGAATTCTCCGAAGCCCCGATAGCAGCCGGCGACCAGCGTATCGATGAATTCCAGTTCGGTCTGCAAGCGGCGATTATACTCGGCCATGGCGTCGGCCAATGTCGAGCGATTCCAATGTTGTTCCCAGGCGCAAGCCAGGCGTTCGATGCCGAACAGCGTTTGCGCGATCCCCGTGCTATGGAGCGGATCGATGAAGCCGGCGGCGTGGGGCAACAAGGCCCAATCGGTGCCAGCCGCTGGCGCGAAACGCCGTTGCAACCGCCCCGAACGAACGATTCTGCCACCATGCGAAACCGGTGTCGCGCCGGCGAATTGTTCACGAACGGCGGGCAGCCGCCGGAGCAACTCAGCGAATTCTTCGTCGGGAGACTGAGCCGATGGTTCGGGAAATTGACGAGGATCGAGGCAGAAGCCGGCGGAAGTGATGCCGTTGTCGAACCGCAGTTGATACATCCATCCGCCGTCGAAGACGTGATGCAGGGCGGCGGCATCGCAGGGAAAGGGATGGTCGCCCAATCTGCCGCCGCGTGTAGCGTAGATTTCACGCCAGGGCACGACGTTCAAAAAGTGGGCGAACACCGCGCGGGAATGCGTGTGCAAGGAGTCGACGGCGTTCGTCAATCCGAGCCGTTGTGCCAGGCAGCCGCCTTCCCCCGTGGCATCCACGACGAAGCGGGCATGCACCTGCCGCGCTTCGTCCCGATGACGCACAACCGCCGTCCAACCCGTCGTGTCGTGGTGCAGTTCCACAAGGACCGTGTCTTCCCACAGCGGAATTCCAGCCGCGACAGCTTCTTGAGCCAGGAACTGATCCACATCGGCTCGCAGCCAATGGGTATCGGCGTCGGCTTCTCCCTGGCTCGCCGCCACCAAGAGTTCGTTCTGGTGATCGCTCCGCGGCCGAAAGGGTTCGTCGAACCGGTGGCCGAAATAACTGAAACCGCGTTTTAAGCCGCACACTACTTGCGGATAAGCGGCCTTCCATGAGGCGTAATTCACCAGCGGCAACAGCCGTGGCAAGCCGTAGCGCTGTGCCAACCCTTCCAAAACGAGGTTGGCCAGCGGCGTGGTGGATTCGCCAATCGCGAATCGCGGATGATGCGTTCGATCGACGATGGCGGCCCGCAATCCCATCTGCCGGGCCAAGAGGCCGGTGAGGCTTCCCCCAAAGCCGGAACCGAAAATCAGCACATCCACATCCAACACCGCAACCGCCGCAGCAACCATGATTTCGCAGCCGGAGTATTCCTCACGCACACCAAGGGAATACGACACGAAAACGCAACGAAGAAGACGACCTGCGTCGACAACCTCGGAAGGATTCACTCTGGCCGACGCGGGCGGCTCGAGCAAGTCTGGCGATACCCCTTCCGACGGGACGACGGGACAGCGGGACGACGGGACAGCGGGACAGCGGGGATCGCAGCACGGCAGCGACGAGGCTCAGAACGGCGCACGACCATCACCCTGGCTGCCCGCGCCGAGCCGCTTCGCGCGCGGCGGCCGAGGTGCCGTCGATCGTTCAAGGGATCCTGATCGCAGTCGACGTGGTCCGGCCGGCGACACCCCGAGACGCGCGCTGGACATCATTCGAACGCAATCGGTTCCAAACGGGCCCGGTTGATGTCGATCATCAACAACAACTCGATCACGCGGTCCATGTCGAGGTGCCAGTCGAGGGCCCAGTTGATGATTTCAAAATTGTCGTAGCCGTATTCCATGCGGTCGAGAATGCGGTCGAGCAGCAAGTCTCCTTCTTCGAGCAGCCGATAGACCTGGCCAAATTCTTCCAGGGCGAAGGCATCCCACCGCTGGAGACCCTCCACGTGCTCCAGCCGTCGATGCCGGCAGAAAGGCAGCCAGTGCTTGCGGAACCATTCCTTGAGGGCCGCATCGCCGGGATCGCGCCCCAAGCGTTCCCCTTCAAACCATCGGTGCCGGTTCGCTTCTTCCCAGGCGAATTGGTGCAGGCTCAAGGGTTCGCATTGGAGAAATTCGACATACGATTCGTTGACGGCGACGGTCGCCGCTGCTCGGACGCGAGAGAATGAACGCAACATCGGTTCCCTTCCAAATCGTCGCGTTGGCCCGATGGGCGGAAACTGTAACACGTTCCCAGGCGCGGGGCAAATCCGTTGTCCGCGCTCAGCTCCGCGAACTTCACGGATCTACGGCTGCACGCTAACACGGTCGAGCTGTTCCCGCGGTCCAACGGCGTTTCCGCCCAGCCCCACTCGTTCCTTGGGTGGTTCGTTTCGCATTCCCGAATGTTTCGTACTCCCGCTTAAGCGGTGCTTGGATGCCGAAGCGCGGGGCGGCAGGTACGATGACCGGCAGGTGATGAGCCAGCCGTTGCATCATGAGGAGAAGTCGCCGTGTCGGACCCGCTGTTTTCGGTGGCAGAGCAGGTGGTGTTGGTGTCGGGGGGAAGTCGAGGAATCGGGAAAGCGCTCGCGGCGGGTTTCGCCGAACGGGACGCGCGCGTGCTGATCACCGGTCGGGAAGCCGCGACGCTGGAAGCCGCGGCCCGGGAGATCTCCACGGGCAAATATCCTGTGGAATACCAGGTGTGCGACGTAGCGCGGCCGAACGAGATCACGCGGCTGGTCGATGCCGTGCTGGCGCGGATGGGGCGGATCGATACCCTGCTGAATGTGGCGGGGGTCAACCGCCGCAAGCGTCTCGAAACGGTGACGCCCGAGGATTACGACTTCGTGCTGAAGATCAACTTGCACGGTGCCTTCTGGATGGCCCACGCGGTGGGACGTCGGATGCTGGAACAAGGCCGCGGAGCGATCATCAATATCGACTCGCTGAATACGTTCGCGCCGCTGAAGGGGGTCGGTCCGTATGCCATCAGCAAGGCGGGTTTGCAGATGATGACGCGGAGCATGGCCCTGGAATGGAGCGGTCGCGGGGTGCGCGTCAACGGCCTGGCGCCGGGCTTCATTCTCACCGACCTGACCCACGCCTTGTGGTCCGATCCTCAGATGCGGGCCTGGGGAGAAGCGAATACGCCCATGCGCCGCTTGGGACAGCCCGCCGATCTTGTGGGAACGGCTATTTTTCTGGCAAGCCCGGCAGCCGCCTTCCTGACCGGCCAAACCCTGTACGTCGATGGCGGCTTTACCGCTGGAGTGAACTGGCCCATTCCCCTCCCGTAAGCGCCGGGAGGTTCGCGCGCCCCGCGCAGGGAAACCTATGGCTGGGACACCTGCACCCCGCGGTCGTGCACCCCGCGGCCGTGCGTCCCGCGGTCGTGCGTCCCGCCGGTTGACGACAGCCGCATTTCCAGCGTGAAACACCCTGGTCGCCCTGGCTCACCGCGGCGGACGTGCCGCGACCTGCCCGCGCATGCCGCCGCTTCAGCCTTCCATCATTCCCGTGCCACCGCCGGACTGGAAGGCCTCGTAATTTCGTTGAAAGGCTTCGGCGAGTCTGGTCGCGGCGGCGTCGTAGGCTTGCGGGTCGGCCCAGGTCTGCCGCGGCTGGAGCAATTCCGCGGGCACGCCTGGGCAATCGACAATCATCGCCAGACCGAACACCGGCTCGACAAGGGTCGGCGCGCGGTGGAGTTTGCCGCCGTGAATCGCATCGATGATGGCGCGCGTGTGCGGCAGTTTGATCCGCTGGCCCACGCCCGCCGGTCCCCCTGTCCAGCCGGTATTCACCAGCCACACGGTCGAACCGTGGCGCTGCACTTTTTCCGCCAGCAACTGGGCGTATCGATTGGGATGCCAGACGAGAAACGGGCCGCCGAAACAGGGTGAGAACGTGGCCTGTGGCTCATTCACGCCGACCTCGGTTCCCGCCACCTTGGCCGTGTAGCCATTCACGAAATGATACATCGCCTGCGCGGTTGATAGCCGGGAGACGGGTGGGAGGACACCAAACGCGTCGCACGTCAAAAAAATCACGTCCGTGGGATGATCGGCCACGCAGGGGATGCGGGCATTCGGCATGAATTCGATGGGGTAGGCTCCCCGCGTGTTCTGGGTGATGCTGGCATCGTTGAAATCCACATGATGGTGGGCGTCGTCGTACACCACATTTTCCAGCACGGCGCCGAATCGCAGGGCCTGGAAGATTTCCGGTTCTCGTTCGCGCGACAGGTAAATCGCCTTGGCATAGCAGCCGCCTTCGATGTTGAAGATGCCGTCGTCTCCCCAGCCGTGTTCGTCATCGCCGATGAGTTGCCGCCGAGGATCCGCCGAGAGAGTGGTTTTGCCCGTCCCGGATAGACCAAACAGCACCGAGCTGCTTCCCGTGTGCGGATCGCAGGTGGCCGAACAGTGCATCGACAGCACCCCCTGTGCCGGCAGCAGATAATTCATGATCGTGAAAATGCCCTTTTTCATTTCGCCGGCGTACTCGGTGCCGAGGATGACCATCTCCTTCAACTCGAACGAAACGTCCACCGACGTGCGAGAGGTCATGCCGGTGGTGTAGCGATTGGCGGGGAACTGGCCGGCGTTGTAGATCACAAAATCGGGTTCGCCGAAACGCCGCAACTCTTCATCCGTGGGACGAATCAGCATGTTGTGCATGAACAAGGCATGGTACGGGCGGGAGCAGATCACGCGGACTTTCAGGCGATACTTGGGGTCCCAACCGGCGAAGGCATCGATGACGTACAAGCGCGGCCGCGTATTGAGAAAATCCTTGGCCCGTTCCCGGTTGATCATGAACGTCAATTCGTCGAGCGGAAAATTAACAGGCCCCCACCAGATGTCCTGCTCCGATTTCGGGTTGCGAACCACGCGTTTATCCTGCGGCGAGCGGCCAGTCTTTTCGCCGGAATACGCGATGAGCGCGCCGCTGTCGGCGATGGTGGTGCCGGGATCGTGGCGGATGGCCTCTTCATACAATCGCGAGGGCGCCGGATTCCGGAGCACGTCTTTGACGGTGAGGCCGTGCGCCGACAGGTCGAACGTGCTGGTCATGTCGTCGTTCCTTCCGTGACAGGACGGTTTCCACAAGCTGGTCCACTGGGGGTCTTGCATCCTAGCTCTCTTGGCGCAAAGTCGACAGGTTTGGCGATCCGCGCGCTGTGCGCGGCCCTGCCCGCCGTCTCGTCGGGGCGGTCGCGGGTGTCCTCCACAGCTCGAAGCCGCCCCCGCGCCCGACGTTTCGAAACCTGCCGCGGACCAGCCGTGCCGTTGCACGCCCCTACCTTGCCGGGGACAATACGACCGGTGAGGGTAGTCCGTGCGAAGGGGGAAACGTTGCCGCGCGGGCGGAACGCAACCAGTACATGATCAGCAGAGCGCCCGGAGGATGCGTGGCGCTGCTTCAGGGACGTCGCACCACCGGCGGTTCGCGTCCCATGCGGCGCGAGCGACTCGTCCATCAGGTTCCATGATCACGACAGGAGACGGCACGGTGCGGTATTTTGGCGGCAGTGTGGCAGCGACCAGTGTGGCGGCGACGATGCTGCTGGTGTGGGTATTGGGTTCTGTCTGGCCGATCAACGCCGCCGAGTCCCCCGCTCGGCCGAACGTGGTGATCATTTTTGCGGACGACCTGGGCTACGCCGATCTCGCCTGTTTCGGCGGCGATGGCTTGTCGACGCCCCATTTGGACCGCATGGCACGGGAAGGTCGGCGGCTGACGAGCTTTTGCGTGGCGCAGGCGGTGTGCTCGGCATCGCGGGCGGCACTGCTCACGGGTTGTTATCCGAATCGCCTAGGCATCCTCGGCGCGTTGGGGCCGGCCTCCCCCACGGGAATTCACGCCGACGAAACCACGCTGGCGGAATTGCTCAAGGCTCAAGGTTATGCGACCGGCATTTTCGGCAAGTGGCATCTGGGCCATCATCCGGCATTCTTGCCGACACGCCATGGTTTCGATGAATACTTCGGACTGCCCTATTCCAACGACATGTGGCCCAAGCATCCGACGTCGAAATTTCCCGATTTGCCGCTGATCGAAGCGGAACGCATCGTGGCCTTCAACCCCGATCAGACGCAACTGACGACGTGGTACACGGAACGGGCGGTGCAATTCATCGAGCGGTATCGGGAACAGCCGTTCTTTCTGTACGTGCCTCACGCCATGCCTCATGTGCCGTTGTTCGTTTCGGACAAGTTCGCGGGGCAGTCGCCGCGCGGTTTATATGGCGACGTCATTGCCGAAATCGACTGGTCGGTGGGACAAATTCTGGCGGCGCTCCGGCGCTGCGGCCTCGACGACCGCACGTTGGTGCTGTTCACGTCGGACAATGGTCCGTGGCTGTCGTATGGCAACCATGCCGGCTCGGCGGGGCCGTTGCGGGAAGGCAAGGGCACCGCCTGGGAGGGTGGCGTCCGTGTGCCGTGCATCGTCCGTTGGCCGGGTCGGATTCCCGCGAATACCTGCACGGACGCCCTGGCGACAACGCTCGACGTGCTGCCCACCGTTGCCCGTCTGGCACATGCCCCGCTTCCGGAACGATCGATCGACGGCGTGGACATCTGGTCGGTGTGGTCTGGTCCCGAAGAGACACCGTCACCCCGCGAAACGTTCTATTACTATTGGGGGCAAGAGTTGCACGCCGTGCGGCACGGTCCCTGGAAGTTGCATCTTCCGCATACCTACCGCACGCTGGTTTCTCCCGGAAAAGACGGCCAGCCGGGGCAGTATGCCAACGCGAAAACCGAATTGGCGCTCTACAACCTGTTGGACGACGTCGGCGAGCGGCACAATGTGCGCGATGCCCATCCGGAGATTGTGCGGCGCCTGACGGAATTGGCGGACACAGCCCGTCGCGACCTGGGAGACACACTCACGCGACAGGCAGGACAAAACGTACGGTCCGCGGGCCGCGTGGAATAGCTGCCCGGGGCCAGGGGCAGGTGGTCGTCGGGAGTGGAGCTGGGTTGGGACATGCCGCGATGATGCATCGCCGGAAAGACTCTCCAGCGTGTTGGTTGCCTTGCCGTCGTCTGCCCAGTTCGCGGCAGTTGCTGGCTGCGGTGTGCCTCGTCTCGTTGCTTCAGGGGCGAGGGAGCACCGTGGGTGCGGCGGAACGCTACGTCGCTTTGTTCGAGGACGGTGTGCGCGTGGAGGCGTCCGAGTTAAAGGATTGGAACGATCCTCAATCTCAGCCGCGACTGGGAGATCGTCTGTTGTGGGACGCCTCCCGGCCGATGTGCTGGGTCATCGACCGGCAACTTGAGCCATCCGCGGTTCCCGCGGCTTTCGTGGAATTCACGGGAGGCGATCGTCTGGCTGGCGAGGTTATCGGCTTCCAGATGGGGAACGAGTGGCCGTTCGAGCGTTGGCCAGCCCACCTGGTGGTTCGGCCCGTTTCCGATTTGCAACCACCCGATGAGCCAGAGCGCGGCCAGGTCCGCGTCGCCGTCGATTTCGTTCAGCGAGTGGCGTGGTCCCATCGCCCGGCGGAACGGTTGCGACCGGGCACCGCGATACTGCATGGGGGTGGCGAATTCGCGTTTCGCAGCGTGCGCTGGCGCCCCCAGGGTGTCGTCTTGCTGTTGGATGACGGCATCAAGGAAATTCCCTTCGCCGATCTGGCGGAAATTCATCTTCCACCGCGCGATCCGTGGCAGGTCTACCAGGACGAAGTGGCCGTTTTGGGACCGGAGCCGACCGTGCGGCTGGTGGAATGGCACACGCTGGACGGCGGGCGGTACACGGCATCGACGGCGCGGTTTCAGGCACGCCATTGGGGAGACAAAAATCGCCCCGAATCGTGGTTGCATCTTGTGCAACCGGCCTGGGCGCTCGATCCGTTGTGGATCCGCTTTCGGACGGTGCACACCATGCGCAGTTGGGCGGCCGTGGAACCTCCCCTGGTGCGGTTTGGCCCGCAGTCGGTGCAGCGCGAAGCCGTGTTCAGCCAAGGTTGGAACTGGCAGCGTGATCAAAGCACCCGAGGGAAGCGGCTCATGATCGGTGAGCGGGAATTCGCGGGAGGCTTTGGCGTCCATGCCAGCACCGAGCTGCACTTCGATTGGCCGTCGTTCGCCCGCGGACTGCGAGTCGCGGCGGGATTGGACCCCGCGGCGGGTTCGCGCGGCTGCGTCTCACTGAGCATCGGCCTGAATGACGGAGTGGTGTTCGCGCGGGAACAGCTCATCGGCTCGCGCGAAATTGTGGATACCAACTGGGTGGCGCTCCCGCCGGCGGATTCGGCGCGACGACAGCGGCTGACCTTGCGGGCCGATATGGCCGCCGCTCATCGTCCCGCGGGGACCGATCCTTTCGATATTCGGGACATGGTCACCTGGGGCGACCCGCAGGTCCGCCTCGACGCGGAAGCGCTCCAACCGTCGGGACCAAGACGGCTGGCATCCATCGCCGGCCTGGCGGGTTGGACGGCGACGGATGCCGATTGGAGTTCGCTGCGCACGTTGAATGTGTGCGACGTGACGGACGCCCGGGAACCGCGGTTTCGCACGGTGTTCCGCACCGTGGAACCGTTTGTGGTGTTGTCGCACTCGCTGCGTGTGGGGCAACACGATCACTGGCTGTCGCTGATGATCAGCCGGTTCTCCGACCACGCCGCCAGTTCGGTGCAGGTGAAGCTCGACGGAATTTCGCGCGGGGAATTCGCGGTGCCAGTGCGTCAGGGACCGGTCGACCCCGACCCGCTGTTGATTCCCGTGGCCGATTGCCGCGGCCGCACCGTGCTGCTCGAACTTGTGATCTATCCGACCGCCGAGAATTCCTGGATCGACTTTCGTGGCCTGGCCCTGACGGACAACCGTCCGGGAATCCGTCCAGTTTACGCGGATGACGCGTTGGTGCTGGAACAGCCCCCTATGGACGGAGGGCACGTGGAGCCGTCCCGTGAACAACCTTTCTCGGGCACGCACTGCCTGCGCGTGGCACCCGGTCCGCCAGCCGTGCTGGCTCCACTCCCCGGAGGCGAGGCTGTGATTGTCGAATTGCCCAAACTGGGGCAATTCCGTTACCTGGCGTTCGCCTGGCGCGGCGAAAACACGGCCGGATTGGCCCTGCATTTGGGGCACGAAGGTCGCTTCGGCGCGAACATCGCCGAAGCGTTGGGCGCGGGGCTTGCCGTCGGCAAACCGGCACGCCGCGGCGGCCGCCAGCGGAGAATCGAGGACCGCGGCTTGCGCCATGGCTATGCCTATGACGCGGGGATTTATCAGCCCTTGAGCACGTCCCCCCTCCGCTTGGATCGGCAAGTTCCCGATCAATGGAAACTCGAGACGCGCGACCTGTTCGGCGACTTTGGACCGATCTTGCTCACCGGTGTGGCCGTGCAATGCCTGGAACGCGGCGCCGGTTGGTTCGATCACATCTATCTGGCGCGTACGCCGCAAGACCTGGAATACGTGCGGCAATGGCTCGTGACTGAGCCGCCCGCCAAGCCCGACGAAACCTACTCGCAGAAGGCCACCCGTCCCGAGGAATGGGGAGCGGCCATCGCGCAATTTGCACCGGCGTTTGCCACGCGCGAAGCCCCCCATGGGCTGTATCAAAAGCGGGAGCACTTCGGACAATCGGACGGATGGCAGACGCACCCCATCGACCAGAATCAGCCGTTCATCCTGCGGACCGGATTGGTGCTGCCCGCCGATCGGCCTCAGGAACTCGATCTCCGTGTGTCGCATGCCTCCCAGGGAGACTGGAGACTGGTGGTGCGCGGCAACGGTCAGAAAATCTTCGAGACGATCGTCGATGAACACCTCACCCGTCCGCAGCGCGGCTGGGCCAGCCTGCAAGTGGACCTCTCGGCGTTTCGCGGCCAGAAGGTCCTGCTGGAAGTCCTCAACGCATCCAACGATGGCAAGAACGACTACGGTTACTGGAAACGCGTGGTCCTGCGGGATCTGTCCCCGAAAAATTGAACGGTCCGATTCCGCGCATGCTCACCCGGCGTGGCTTCACCGGCCAGAGGCGGCGTAATCGCCAACTGTGTGGTTGCGGCGGGGAGACAGGGACGGCGGTGAGCGGATGGCTCAGCCCGGAAGGATGTTTCTTGGCGGAAACCATGTTTCTTGGCGGAAACCTTTGATTCACCACGTGTGCCGCGGCGCGGGTCGGCAGGGGGTGCCATGAAAATCAGCGTCTGGTTGTATGCCGGCTTGCTCCTCGCCAGTCTGTGTGGGGCGGAACCCGTCGATCCACGTCGTCCCCCCGCGATCACGGTGTCGGGAGTGCCGGTGGTGCCGGCGGAGCTGTCGGAGCGCTTGAGGCAGTATCAGTCGGTCCGCTGGGCTCGATTTCGGGGTTGGGCGCCCGACGGGAAAGGGATGTTGATTCAAACGCAATTCGGCAACACGGCCCAGTTGCACCGGGTGTATGAACCTGGGGGGCGGCGCGAGCAGATCACCTTTCAAGAAGAACCCACCGACGGACGTTTCCTGCCCCACCACGGCGAGGGCGCGCTGCTGCTGGAATTCTCTCGGGGCGGCGACGAGAACACCCAACTCCAGCGGCTGAAACTCAGCGACGGCCGTCCCGTGTTGTGGACCGACGGCAAGTCGCGCAATTTGCTGGGGCCGGTCCTGGCCGACGGATCCCGCGCGATCGTCAGCAGCAATCGGCGTCATCCGCGCGATCAGGACTTGTACATCGTCCGTCTCGACGAACCCGGCGCCTGGGAAGAACTGCTTCGCGTCGACAATCAACTCTGGACGGCTACCGATTGGTCGCGCGACGGCGGCAAAGTCCTTGTCCAGCATTACGTGTCCATCAACGAAAGCTCGGCCGCCGTGTTGGACGTGGCCTCCCGGCGATTGCAGCCCATTCCCCCGCCGCCAGGCCATGGAGCGAAGGTCGCCGTGAGCCAGATGAAGTTCGCGCCCGACGGCCGCGCCGTCTATCTGGCGACCGATGCCCGCGGCGAGTTCCGGGAACTCGCCCGTTTCGATCTCGAACGCCACGAATACACCTGGCTTTCTGCGGAATGGACTTGGGACGTGGACGAAATCGAGGTGGACGGCCACACTGGCCGCGTGGCGGTCACCTTCAACGAGGACGGCAGCAGCGCCCTGTGCCTTTTGGAGCATGATCGCCTTCGCCGCGTGGACTTGCCGGTGGGGGTGGTGTCCGGCATGGAATTCTCCCCGGACGGCAGCCGGCTGGGATTCACCTTCTCGCCGGCTTACGGACCTTCGGAGGCCTATGCGCTCGATTGGGCGACGCACGCCCTGACGCGCTGGACGTACAGTGAAGTCGGCGGCCTGAACCCAGCCAGCTTTGTCACCCCGCGGCGGATTCAGTTCCGTTCTTTCGATGGATTGACCATTCCCGCCTGGTATTATCCCGCCCGCAAACCATCGCCGGCGGGCAAGTCGCCGGTCCTGATTCAGATTCATGGCGGTCCCGAATCCCAGTACCGTCCCACGTTTTCCGGAATCGACCAGTTCTGGCTGAATGAGATGGGCATCGCCGTGATCTGGCCGAATGTGCGCGGCTCGCTCGGCTACGGCAAGACCTACCTGCAACTCGACAACGGCGAAAAGCGCGAGGACGCCGTCCGCGACATCGGGGCTTTGTTGGATTGGATTCGCGAACAACCGGAACTCGATGCCGAGCGCGTCGCCGTGATGGGGGCCTCGTATGGCGGGTACATGACCCTGGCCGCGGCCGTGCATTACTCATCGCGGTTGAGAGCGGCCGTGGACATCGTCGGCATTGCCAACTTCATTACGTTCCTGGAAACGACCAGCGAATATCGCCGCGACTTGCGTCGGGCGGAATACGGCGACGAGCGCGACCCCGCGATGCGGGCCGTGTTTGAGCGGTTGAATCCCAGCCACAATGCCCACAAGATTCGCACCGCCTTGATGGTGATTCACGGCCGCAATGACCCCCGCGTGCCATTTTCCGAAGCCGAGCAGATTGCTCCCCTCGTGCGCCAAAACGGCGTGGAAGTCTGGACTCTGTACGCGGACAACGAGGGGCACGGCTTCCGCAAGCGGGACAATCGCGATTACATGACGGCAGCCATCGCCTTATTCCTGGAACGGCAATTGCGGAAATAGCCGGGCGGCGTTTCGACGGACGACCGCCGCGTGGCGCTCCCTGGGGGAATGCGCCGCGACACATTCCCGCCGCCCGTTCTCTCAACGTCCTGCGCCAGGGGGCAGCAATCCCAACTCGCCGGCGATGGACTGCATGGCGGTCGCGCAAAATTCGACGTGCCGGTCGAAGTCGACCCCCAAGTCGGCCGCGCCGCGAAGCAGATCGTCGCGGTTGATATTGGCGGCAAAGCTGGGCTGTTTCATTTTCTTCCGCACGCTGGCCGCTGTCAGTCCGTGGAGCCGATCGGGGCGGACCAGGGCACAGGCGGTCAGAAAACCGCACAACTCGTCGCACGCGTAGAGAGTTTTGTCGAGCGGAGAGCGGCGCGGATACTGATCCTGCAGATAGTCGGCGTGAGACAAAATGGCGTAAATCACTTCCTCGGGGTAGCCGCGGTCGCGCAGGATGCGGGAACCTTGGAGCGGATGGTCGGGAGGGTTCGGCCAGCGCTCGTAGTCGAAGTCATGCAGCAAGCCCACCGTCCCCCAGAGGTCTTCCGCGGCCCCGAATTCCCTGGCGTACGCCCGCAGGGCCGCCTCGACCGCCAGCATGTGACGGCGGAGACTCTCATTCGTGACGTACTCGTGCAACAGAGCGAGGTCGGCGTCGCGCGGCATGGAACGTCGATGCTTTCAAGGCGTCGTGGCAGGGCGAATGCACCGCACCACTTCGGTGCGAAGAATGTCGGCTCGGCCCGAGGCGTGCCACTTCGGTCCTAGCAGTGCTCCTTCGGTTCGATGAATGCCGGTGTTCCAGCCGGAGCGGAGTCCGGCACGTCCGTAGGAGACGGCTGCCTGCCACGGCAGCATCGCCGGGACGGAGTGCCTTGGTCAAGGGCCCGGCACCGAAAACCGCGGCGGTAGCTGGCGCTGCTGCGAACGTCGACCACAATTCCGTCGACCACAATGCCGTTAAGTGAGACCCCCGCCTTGAACTTTTGGCCATCTCCTCCTATGTTGCCCCGAAGTTGAGGGGTGCCCGCGGGGGTGTTCTGTGACCTTCTCGAGGATGAAATTGCTCACATGGCCGATTTGATTGCACCACACGGGGGATTGTCGGAACCGGTTCAGCGGATTGTCGAAGACGCCGCGTCCTTCCTGGCGGAAGCCGCCACGCTCACGCAGGTTCCCATTTCGGCGGCCGATTTGTCGTCGGTGTATCGCTTTGGGGATGGCACGCTGAGTCCTCTCACGGGGCCGATGGATAGTGAGGTGTATCATCGTGTGCTCGACGAGGCCGTGATCATTCATCACGGCAAGAAATACGCCTGGACCATTCCCATCGCCTTTCCCGTGACGGCCGATCTCGCCAAATCCCTCAAGGAAGGGCAAAAGGTGGCCCTGGTGGGTCCGGATGGCAAGCCCGCGGCCACGCTGGTCATCAATGACATCTATCCCTGGCCCAAATTGAAGTACCTGCGGCAGGTGTATCTCACCGACCGCATCGACCATCCCGGAGCCGACATGGTGCTCAAGGGCGAAGCCGACAAATCGCACCTCATCGGCGGCGAGATCTGGACCCTGCCCCAACCCAAGCACCCCTACTTCGGGAAGTATGTCCTCACGCCGCGGGAGGTCCGCAAGTTGCTGGCGAGCAAGGGGTGGGATGCCGTGGTGGCCTTTCAGACCCGCAATCCGCTGCATCGGGCCCACGAGTACGCCCTGGTGTATGGCTTGGAGACGCTGATCCGGCAAGGATACAACGCCGGGGCCGTGCTTAACCCGCTGATCGGCGAAACCAAGGGGGACGACGTCAATGCGGAGATTCGCATGCGGACGTACGAAGCCTTGATCCAGCAGCGCCAACTGGGGGATGGGGACAGCGACCAATCACTGTGGGGACCGCGGAACGAACAGGTTCCCGACCGCGTGCTGCTGTTGGGACTCGACATCAAGATGTTCTACGGAGGTCCCAAGGAAGCGGTGATGCACGCCATTTACCGGCAGAACATGGGTTACACGCACATCATCATCGGTCGCAAACACGCCGACGCCCCCTTCGCCAACGGCGAGCCGATTTGGGGGGACTTCGATGCTCACGAGATTTTCGACAAACTGCATGGAGAGTTGCAGATTACTCCGCTCAAGGTCGGCTTCGCCGCCTACTACGATTCGATCGGGCGGGTTGACCTGACAGAGCGGCATCCCGGGGAAAAGCCCGTGTCCATCTCGGGCAAGGATATTCGAGCGGCGCTGCAACGGGGCGAGCAGGTCGATCCGCGGATCATGCGGCCGAGCACCTCGCAAATTCTCAGCGCGGCGATGCGGAACCAGGGCTGACGTTTACTCGAGCAGGCTCCGGCAGCCGACCGCTCTCGCCGATTGCTGCGACGCCGGACCGGGACAAGCTGTGGGGAGCGTGCCATGCGCACCAGACGGCACCTGTGTTGGTATGGTTGGTTGCTGGCGGTCCAAGCGGTACAAACCGCGTGGGGCGGACCGCTCGTGGCCCCCACGGATCCGCTGCCTCCGCACGAGCAGCGCGCCCGGTTCCAGTTGCCACCCGGGTTCGACATGCAACTGGTGGCCGCCGAGCCGGATATTCAAAAACCGATGAACCTGGCGTTCGACGCACAGGGTCGGTTATGGGTGACGCATTCGGTGGAATATCCGTTTGCGGCGGAAGAGCCCAGCCGCGCGCGCGATGGAGTGACGGTCCTCGGCGGCTTCTCTGCCGACGGCCGCGCCACACAGGTAACGCGGTTCGCCGAGGGGCTGAACATTCCCATTGGCGTGTTGCCTCTGCCTAGCGGACGGGAAGTGATCGTCTGGTCGATTCCCCACATTTGGAAATTGACGGACAACGACGGCGACGGCCGGGCTGACCAGAAGGAAGTGCTGTACGGACCGTTCGATTTCGTCGACACGCACGGCAATCAAAATGCCTTCCGCCTCGGACCCGACGGATGGGTGTATGCCTGCCACGGGTTTCGCAATGCGTCGCGCATCAAACTCAAGGGAGAAGGCCCGGTCGTGCTGGAAATGCAGTCGGGCAATACCTACCGCTTCCGACCGGATGGAACGGCCATCGAGCAGATTTCCTTCGGGCAAGTCAATCCGTTCGGCATGACCTTCGACTCCCGGGGCGACTGTTACACGGCCGATTGCCATTCCAAACCGATCACTCTCATTTTACGGGGCGGATATTACGACAGTTTCGGCAAGCCTCACGATGGCTTGGGTTTTGCCCCCCCCATGACGGGGCATGATCACGGTTCGACCGGCATCGCGGGAGTCGCGGCGTACGAGGCCCGGCACTTTCCCGCCGAGTATGTCGGCAACCTGTTTGTGGGCAACGTGATCACCAACACCATCCATCGAGACGTTCCCGAATGGCGAGGTTCTTCGCCTTGGGTTGCTCGGCCGCTGGATTTTGTGACGTGTGGCGACCTGTGGTTCCGGCCGGTGGATTTGCAAGTGGGGCCGGATGGCGCGCTGTACGTCGCTGATTTCTACAACGCCATCATCGGCCATTACGAAGTCGACCTGAACCATCCGCGGCGCGATCGACAGCGCGGCCGGATCTGGCGGATTGTCTATCGGGGACGGGACGGCACGGGGGCGGTACCAACGCCTCCCAATCTGGCAGACCTGCCGCTCGCGTCGTTGGTGGAAAAGCTCTCGGACGACAATCTGACCGTCCGCCGACAGGCCGCCTGGCAGCTCGATGCCCGCTTTGGCGAGCAGGCCGTTGGCGTTGTGCTGGAGCGCATCCCGCGGGCCTCGCCGGAAGAGCGCGTCGAGAGCTTGTGGCACCTGTTCCGACGCTCCCGGCTGAGCGAAACACTGGCCGAACAATTCGGTCGCGATGAATCGGCGCTCGTGCGCGTGCATGCCGTCAAAGCGGTGGGGGAACTGCCGAACTGGACGAGCCGTGTGGCTGCCTTGGTACGGACCGCGCTGACGGATGACGATCCGTTTGTCCGCCGTGCCGCGGCCGAGGCCTTGGCCCGCCACCCGGCAAGGGACAACGTGCGGCCTTTGTTGCAGGCGTGGGAGACGGCCTCGCCAGCCGATGTGCAGTTGGTTCACGCCCTGCGGATCGCGCTGCGCGATCAATTGCGGGACGAAGCCGTTCTCGCCGCGCTCCCGGAGTTGGGATTGCAGCCGGCGGAGCGTTTGCGGCTAGTGGAGCTCGCCCTGGCTGTTCCGCACCCCACGGCGGCCTGGTTCGCGTTTGAAACCATGCGACAACACGACGTCCCCGCGGCAAGGATCGAACAAGGATTGACTCACGTGGCACGGCATGTCGCTGATGAGCGGCTCGACCTCGTCGCCACGTATGTGCAGCAGCGGTTCGCCGATGATGTGCCGCGACAGGCCGTGCTGTTTCAGTCGCTGTTCGAGGGAATTCGCCGGCGGGGCCAAAAGCTGACCGCCGACAGTCCGCTGGGGCACTGGGGAGCGACACTGGCGGAAGCGTTGCTTTCCGCGGGGCAACAACGTCAATTGCCTTGGGTCTCCTTGCCGTTGCCGGGCGCTGCGATGGAGAACCCCTGGGGGGTGCGTCATCGGCCGTCCGCCGACGGTGACGACCGCGAGTGGTTCTTCGACAGTTTAGTTCACGGCGAGTCCCTAACCGGCGTGCTGCGTTCAGCGCCCTTCCCGATTCCCGAGCGTCTCACGTTTTGGATGTGCGGCCATAACGGCTTTCCGGGGACCAACCCGCCGCCGGTCAATCATGTGCGGTTGAAGTTGGCCGACACGGGGCTTGAGGTGGCGCGGTCCTATCCGCCCCGTCAGGACACCGCCCGCGAATTCACGTGGGATTTGTCGATGTGGGCCGGTCAGCGCGGCGTGATCGAGGTGGTGGATGCCGACACCGGCAACGCCTACGCTTGGGTGGCTGTGGGGCGATTCAGCCCGCCGGTGGTAGCCGCCCCCCAACCGAACATGGCCTTCAACGATCCCGCGCTATCGCTGGCGGTTCAGATCGCCGACCAGTTGCAACTCAAAGACCTCGGAGGATCGGTCTTGCAACTGTTGAAGGATCGGCATGTGGATGGGGCGGTTCGCCTGTCGGCGGCGCCCGCGGCTTTACGGCTGCGGCGAACCGAGGCGATCGGCCTGTTGTGCCAGATTGTCCAGGACACCGAGGAGCCGGCGGCCCTGCGCAGCGCGGCGGCCCAACTGCTGGGCGGCATCAACTCGCAAACCGCGCGGTTGGCCCTGGCGACGGCGCTCGGTTCCGCACCGGCGGCCCTCCAGCAACCGTTTGCCTTGGCTCTCGCCGGTTCACCGGGAGGCGCCGAAATGCTGCTGAGCATGATCGCTTCGGGCCGGGCTTCGGCGAGGTTATTGCAAGATCGCCCCGTCCTCGACCGCTTAGCGGCGGTGTCGATCCCCCGCCGCGATGAGCGGATTGCCGAATTGACCGAAGGGTTGCCCGCGGCGGATGACCGACTGAAACAAGTCATCGCCCGCTTGACGGCCACGAGTGCTGCTTTGTCCGACGAGGCCATCCTGGCCGGTTCAGCCGTGTTTCAGAAATCCTGCGCGGCCTGCCACCGGATCGCGGACAAGGGCGGCAGGGTCGGGCCGCAATTAGATGGCGTCGGCAACCGCGGTCCGGAGCGGCTGCTGGAAGATATTTTGGACCCGAACCGCAACGTGGATGCGGCGTTTCGGGCGATTGTGGTGGCGAGGAAGGATGGTCAGGTCGTGACCGGTCTGAAACTCCGGGAAGAGGGAACAACCCTGATTGTGGGAGATGCCCAGGGCAAGGAAATCTCCATTCCTCTCGATGAAATTGAGGACTCGCGGCTGACCAATCTGTCACCCATGCCGTCCAATTTCTCCGAACAGCTCAACGAAGCCGATTTGCGGGCGCTCGTGGCTTTCTTGCTGCGGCAACGGCAGAACATCACCGGACCATAGTACAGCGGTACCGCTCGACCAGCGCGTGGGAATTTGCGGACAGGATCATCGCCTGCACGGATGTTGACAATCGACAACGCGCACTTGCCGTGAAAATCCGGGATCGGGTCTTGTGTTCGGTCCCCGCGTCGCGCAGCATGGCGGCATGCTGAAGATCGGCCAGTACATTCTGCCCCAAAACTTGCTGAGTTACGTGGCGTTTCGCACGGCGCTGCGCCACACGTGGGACCAGCTCGACCGTGTAGTGGCCGGGGCGCTGTCGTTCGACGAGGGGCACGGGTTTCTTGCTGAAGTGCCGTTCTTGCGGGAGACGCCGCTCCACATTCAGCTCGATGCGTTGGCCACATCCTGGCGGAAGCACCTTTCGCAGGAGGCGTGGGTCGCCGATCTGCTCGACGAGAGCGTGATTTATGCTGCCTGCGAGTACACGGCCCGCTTGTCCGAGCAGCAACCCTTGCGGATCGCCTGGGCGCTCAAGAACGGACCATTCGACATCACCGTGGCGGCGGAACCCGAGCTCGCGGCCCGATTGCGCGGGTTGTGTCTGCGTTGGCCCACGGAAGGAGATGTTCTGCTGTTAAGCCAGTTGCTCGATTTGCCTCCCCACGAAGCGCGCGTGTGGAAGGAGCAAATGGGCATCACACCGCAACGGCAGGAAATCCTTTTCGAAACACTCGGCCGCTGGCACGTGTCGGCCCAGTTTGTCCACAACCTTCAAGGGTTGATTACCGAAGCCGAGTCGTCGAGGCTCGCCCGGTTGGTGGGCATGGCGTGTCCGGCGTGAATCACATTTCGCCGGACAGCGCGGCGATCAGCAGACCCGCCGCGACGGATGCGTTCAGCGAACGAACGGCTCCGCGACCTGAGATGCCGCATACCTCGTCGCACAGGTCCAGCGTCAATCGCCGCAAGCCGTGTTCTTCGTTGCCAATGATGAGCAGCCACGGACGGTCCCGAGGGATACGGCGCACGTCGCGCTCCGCCCGTTCGGAACTCCCCAGCAACCACAACCCGGCTTCCTTGGCGGCCTGCAAGGCCTGCGCCAAATTGGTGACCATACTGAACGGAACCGCTTCCACGCCGCCGGAAGCGACATCGTAAACGGTGCCGCTCATCGGTGCCGACCGGTCGCGAGTCAGCACGATCCCGCGAACTCCGAAGAACGCCGCCGTGCGAAAAATGGCGCCCACATTGTGCGGATCTTGCAAACAATCCAAGGCCAACCACAACCGCGGCGACTCCTCGCGGCCGGCGCGCCACAACGCATCGAGCGGTACTCCGGGCAAGGTGCGGACCACCGCACTGGCTGCGCCGTGGCGTTGTTCGCGCTGTTCCCGCGGCGATTGTCCCCGCAAATCGGTGCGTAACGGGACGCCCGCGGCACGCGCCTGTGCCGTCACGGTCTGCCATGTCCCCGATGGCCGTTGAGGCGGCAAGCGCAGTTCCAATACGTCGCGCGGTCGCGCGGAAAGTGCCGCCAAGACGCTGTGGGGATTCCGCAACAGCACCGTCTCCGTGGTTGCCGACGCCTGCGCCATGCCTCAACGACTCCCACCGTGCCTCAACAACTCCACCGTGCCTCGACGACTCATACCCGTTGTCTCGACCACTTCCGCCGGAACGACCCTGCCCCTGGGACGCCGTTCCATCGCATCGTAGCACGTCACCGGTGATCGAGCGGCGTTGCACGACGGCATACGGAAGCGAAGGTCAGTCTGTATGTTCCCTCACGGCCGCGCTCGGGCACGGTGCATCCGTTTTTCCGCGTTCCAGCCGCTGCGTGATCTCAGTCGAACGAGATGACCAGCCAATGATCGGCGGCGCGCAGCGCGGTGCATTGCGGCTTGGGCGAAGACGCGGGCCAGAACTCATCGGGCAGCATTCGGGGCACGCGCAGCCGCGGAATTCCCCCCAGCACGGCGTCGCGGATCAGACGCACCGACACGTCGGACAGCGAATCCTCCGGCGACTGGGGGTGCACTTGCACCTCACCGACGGTCAGTTCCCAGACGTCATCTTGCGGCGTCATGCGCAACGGCAGGGCAATTTCAACGGGGGGCAGCAGGTTTTGTCCGGCGGGACGCAGGATCGCTTGGACGTGCAACGTCAACCGGTCTTCCTGCAAGTCCACGCGCAACGGACGCTTTCGATCCAGTTCCACGCGGGTCGCAAGCCATTGCACGGCGTCCGCCGGAGGCAGCGACAGCCCCAATTCCCGCCAGAAAGCTCGCAATTGGTGATTGGTCGTCTGCCAACCCTTCAGCGGCAGCCGGCTCAGCAGCGAATCGAACGCCGTTTCATGCACGTAGACGTTCACGGCATGTGCTTCGACCAAAGACGCGCGCGGCGGCTCGACCTCCATGCTGCCCGATTCGACCGCGAAGGCCGCGGCGTAATGCAGGTGACGATCGGTGGTCCGAGTGCGTTGGGAAGCGGGCAGCAAACCGTAGCGTTGCAACCGGTCCCGCACGTGAACATCGAGAAACCGGTTTGCGCTGGCCAGTCGTTCGTCGACGGTGGCGTCAAAGCTGGGGTACACCCGATTGGTGAGTTGTTGGCGCGCAAACGCCTCGGAGCGGGGACGGCGCTGCTCCGCCCGTTTTGCGGCCACATGGTTGGCCACTCCGGCGAACAACGTGCCATCGAGCGGCGTTTGAACGCCCAGGTGGTGGTTTTCAGCGTGAACGGCAATGCGGGCATGCCGCGTGGCAAACCGCTCCCCATCGAAGAACACGTCTTTCGTGGCCCGAAACCGCTGGAAACCCGCGGTGTGAATCAGCGCCTGATCGGTCATACCCACTGTGCGGCTGAAGACGTCCCCTTCCAGCACGAATTGGCCGAATGCGCATGCCGCGCCTGGCAACAAGTCGAACCGCAAATCGGTGAGTGTGCAACGCTGACCTTGAATCCACACTTCGTCCATTTGTTCCTGAACCAGCCCAGGCTCCACGCGCTGGCGCGCGACCAGTCGATTCAGAAACTCCTCGGTGATCACCACGTGGACGTTGTAGGCAGGGGCTGCCGCCGTGCCGGTGGTCGCTGCGTGCTCCTGCGCTGCCGCCGGGCACAACGGCATCAGCATGGTCAGCCCCAAAGCCGTCAGTCCGCCCATCCCCAATCCGCCTCGACGTCGCCCGTCAGACGGGCGGCGAATCAGACTTTGTGCGAGCTTGGACGTCCCGGACCAGGCTCTCGCAGGCACCGCATGATGGGCGATCGCCCGACCCACCCTGCCGACGCTGCGGCAGGCGGCCTGCGCGCCGGCTGGAAGGCAAATCATCATGCGTACGCGCGACAAGGCCATGGCCCACCTGACGGGGCGGTTGCCCTAGGCGCGGGGACGTGCGCCGCGGAGAAAGCGACCACCGCTTTCCAGAGTCCACCCAATTCTACTCGCTGGAAGGCTCCAGGCGCAGAGTTAGGCGGCGAGACGCACGCTTCCCGTCATCGCAACGGGCAAGTGCGCGGCCCTGCTTGCGTTCCGCCTGTGACGAATGCAGCGAGAAAACCGGTGCTGCCGGTCGCAGTTAACTGGTCGCATCAGTGACGACGGATGCGGCATGCCGGCTCTGCGTGAATCGGGCATGCAGCCGCGCGTAGCAACCGTTGGCCGCGAGCAGACTGCGATGCGTGCCCCGCTCCACGATGCGGCCGTGATCGAGCACCAGCACCATGTCGGCCTGACGCACCGTGCTCAGACGATGGGCCACAACGAAGGTCGTGCGGCCGCGCAACAACACGCGCAGCGCTTGTTGCAGACGGCGTTCCGTGTCGACATCGATGCTGCTGGTGGCCTCGTCGAGCAGCAGCAGACGGGGATCGGCCAGCAAGGCCCGGGCGAAGCACACAATCTGCCGCTGTCCGAGCGAAAGCTGCGCGCCCCGTTCGCCGACCGGCGTGTGCAAGCCGTGCGGCAAGGCCGCAATCAAGTCCCAACAGTCGAGCCGCTCGCACACCGCGATGAGTTCCTCATCGGTGGCCGTCGGTCGACCGAAGCGAATGTTGTCGGCCACCGTTCCCTGAAACAGGAAATTCTGTTGCAGGACCAGCCCCAACTGGCGATGGAAGCTGTCGGTTTGCAGATCGCGGAGGTTCCAACCGTCGCACAGAATCTGACCGCGGTCGGGCAGGTAAAACTTGGCGACCAGGTTGATGATCGACGTTTTTCCGCTCCCGGTATGCCCCACCAAGGCCACGCATTGCCCCGGTTCGACCGTGAACGAGATGTCGTGCAAAACCGGTTGTTCCGGATCATAACCGAAGGTCACGCCGCGAAATTCGACGCGTCCCGAGAGGCGCGGCGCGGGGATCGCCTGCGGGGGATCGAGCCAATCGGGGCGGGTATCCAGCAGGCGGAACAAGCGTTCGGCGCCGGCCATCGCCGTGAGCGCCTGGTGGTATTGATTGCCCAGCACCGAAATCGGCGCGAAAAACAAATTCGCCATCAAGAGAAAGCTGATCAGGTCGCCGACTGCCGCCGCCTCGCCGTGCGTTAAGGCCCGCCAGCCTCCTAGGATCAATAACGCGGCGATGAACAGGTGGTTATTCAATTCCAGCAGCGGTATGAACAAGCCTTGAATCCGCAAGACCTGGCTGTTGTAGCGCGAATGGTCGGCCACAAGGAGCGCGAACAGTCGGGCGTTTTCATTCTGCCGGACGAATCCTTGCGTCACCCGCATCCCCAACACCGATTCGGCCAGCGTCGCCGTCACCCGGCTGAACGACTCCCGCATGGCGCGCAGGGCCGTGGACATCACCCGCCGAAACACATGGTTCAATCCCCACAAGACCGGCGCCAGTGCCAGGACCACGAGAAACAGCGCGGCGTCGTACCACAACATGGCCGCCGCCGCGACCAGCATTTGCCCCAATTGAACCAGACTGACGAACAACACTTCCTGCACGCCGGCACGCACGTCCTCGATGTCGGAAATCATCCGGCTGATGATGCGGCCGACCTTCGTGCGGTGAAAGTATCCCAAGGTGAGCGTTTGCAAATGCGCGAAGATCGCATTCCGCAAATCGTGCACCACGGCTTCCCCCAACTCGAGCGCCAGCCGCTGCCGAAAATGCATCACCACCTGCGTCGATACCGCCAAGGCCAGAAATCCGCCGGCGCCCCACAAAACCCCGGCCACGTCCCGCCGCGCGACCGGTCCGGCAATCACCGCCGTCATTACCCAGGTGAGGGCCGGCAATTGGACCGAGCGGACGATCACCAGCACCATCAGCCACAGGCGCACCGCCCGGTACGGGCGCGTCAAGGACCAGACGCGCCCGATCAGACCCAGATCGAGCGGCCGCTGGGTGGGTTCCGACGGCTCGTCGGTCCGTGGTCGCGTCAACAGGGGAATCGCTGAGGACGTGGAACTCATGGCCTTCTTTACGAGCAGGTGCCGCACGGAGTCGATCAAGGTTCCGTCGCCGGGATGGCAAAGTCTTCGCACAGTTGCTGCCGGGCGAGCCGCCAGTATTCGCCGCGGCGTTCCCACAGTTGCCGCGGCGAACCGGATTCGACAATCCGGCCGCGCTGCAAAACGTAGATGCGATCGGCGTGTTCCAGCGCCGAGACGCGGCTGGATACGAGCACGGTCGTGCGCCCCTGTTGTGCCTGCTGGATGGCCGACTGGATTTCGTGCTCCGTTTCGGGGTCCACCGCCGCCGTGGCATCGTCCAACAGCAAAATGGGGGGATCGAGCAGCAAGGCCCGGGCGATGGCCAGCCTTTGCCGTTGTCCCCCCGAGAGATTCACGCCGTGTTCTCCGACGAGATTTTCGTAACCCTGCGGCAGATCGGAGATGAACTCGTGGGCGGCGGCCTGCCGCGCCGCGCGCTCGATCTCTTCGAGCGGCGCATCGGGCCGACCAAAAGCGATATTGGCGGCCACCGTGTTGCTGAACAGGAACGGTTCCTGAAAGACGATGCCGATGTTGCGGCGGAGATCGTGCAATCGCAAGTGGCGGACGTCGCAGCCGTCGACGAACACCGCACCCGCATCGACATCGTAAAAGCGGGCGATCAGCGCCAACAGCGTCGACTTTCCGGCGCCGGTTTCTCCGATGATGCCAATCCGCTCGCCGGGCGCGATCTCCAGCGACACGTCCTGCAATACCGGGCGGCCGGGATGGTAGGCGAACGAGACGCTGTCCAACCGAATCCAGCCGGCCGCTCGCGGCAGGGGACGCGCCGCCGGCGAATCGGCGATTTCGATGGGCGCGTCGAGCACTTCGAAAACCCGTTCCGCCGCGGCCAGACTGGCCTGAATGCTGTTGGCGATGTTGACAATCTGCCCCACCTGGGCGGCGAACTCGTGAATCAAATTGGCGAAGACAAACAACCCCGCCCCCAACGGGAAGTCGCCGCGAATCACCAGATAGCCGCCGTAGCCGATCAGCACCAGTTGGTTGATCTGAGTCAGAAATCCCATCGCGGGTTGATAGAGACTTAGATTCCAGAAAATCCCTCGCCGCTGTTGCCGCAAGGCCGAATTGGCCGCGGCAAAACGGGCCATGGCCTCGGGCTCGCGACCGAATCCCTTGATGACGGCCATTCCCTGCACGCTCTCCACCAACGCGGCGATCAGTCGGTCGCCCAGTTCGCCGCCCCGCAAGTACAGCGGCCGCATGCGGCGTGAAAACCACACCGCCCCCCACCACAGCAAGGGAGACGTGGCGACGCACGCCAGCGTCAATGCCACATGCAGCGACAGCATGTAGGCCATGTAGACGGCGAGCGTCAGCCCCACGGTGAGCACCTTCAGCACGACGCCGTCGACGAACGACCGCACCGCCTGCACGTCGGCCGCGACGCGGCCGATGAGGGAGCTGCTATCGTGGGCATCGAAAAACCGGAAGCTCAGCCGCTGCAACTTGTCGTACACGTCGGCGCGCAGACGAATCACCATCTGTTGGCTGAGTTCCGCCGACGCCACGGCAGCGACGAACTTGAGCAGCGCCGTGACCGCCGCGAACAGCAGCACCAGGAATGCGACGAACGCTAGGGTGGCACGGGGCGACCACGTGGAGGGGGGCATCCATCCGCCGGGCCACGCGGCGGGTGGGGCATCGGGCAGCAACTCGTGGCGCAACACATCGATCCCCAGGCCGGCCGAGCTTAATCCGCCCAGGTTGAGCGCGATCAGCGCCATGTTCAGCAGCAAGACGCGCAGCGACAACCAGCGGTACCGCCAAGCCAGCGCCACCATCCGCTGCAATAGTTGGCTGAGGCTCGGCGAATTCGCGGTGAAAGCCGTCTCGGCAGGGACCACGGGGGGACGTCTTTGATCCAGCGTTGCCATTCCGTTAGCAGCGAAGCCACCGGGAGCGGGACGCTCCACTTCTGATCTCTGTTCCGTGTGTTCGCTCCCTGAAAGGGTGGCGAGAGAACACCGTCTTGGCAAGCCGGCGGCCGGTAGCCGCTTTGCGAAGGAGAGTGCCAGGATGGCTTTCCGGACGCGGCAGCTTGTCAGGAGGGTTGCAACAGCTTGCGAGGAGGGTTGCGGCAGCCTGCCAGGAGAGAGACGTTAACTTACCAGAGCTTACCAGCAAGGACGCGGCAGCCTGCCAGCCGGAAAAAAGGGGGGAATTTGGGATTCGCGCCGCGGCGATTTCCTGGTAGAGGAAACACCCCTCAGGGACAGGCAGGGGAGGCCGCGATGCAGTGTCCGCGATGCAAGACGCACGACGTTTATCTCAGCCGCAGCGGGAACAAACACTTCTTCAGGTTTCTGATGGTCGCCGTCCGCTGTCACCGGTGCTGTTATCTTTTCTCGGTGCCGCGCTGGTCCAACGTGGCGGAAAGTCCGGCACCGGCCGAGACTTCTCGTGTGCAGCCGAGTCCCCGCCGGCGCGCCGCCTGAATTGTGCGACCAGTCGACCGCGCGGCACGGTTCTTGCCGCACACTTGCCAAGAGGGTGGTCTGCCGGGTAGCAGAGAAACAATTCGTTTCCGTTCTGCACCCAGGAGTGGACCATGCGTGCCCGGCCGACATTGGGCAAATCGCGTCTGCATTGCGCAAATTGTGCTGTTTTCCGCGGTCCGTTGACGCCGAACCGCACGGGCAGTCGACGCATTCTGACAGCGATTCAAACGCAAGTGGCAGCGGTGCACTCGGCCGCGGCGAACGCTGTGTCGCGCGCCGTGCCGGCCGCTGCGATGCGCCCCCTCGCCTGGGCGTTTCTGTTCCTGGTGGGCTTCCCTCCCGGAGCGGCGCACGGGGCCGGACCGATTTCCTTCCCGGATACGCTGCCGGGCACTCAGCCCCTCACCATCGCCCAGCCGCTCGATGAAGTGATGGTCGATGGCATCGATCGGTTCGCCTTGCGGGAGATTGCCCGCGCCGCCGCGGGACGCGCGGACCGCTGGAAACTCAACACGGCCTCCCGGGAAGACTATGAGCGGAGCCTGGCACCTTATCGGGAACGGTTTCGGCGGTATGTGGGGGCCGTCGATCCGCGCGTGGCGGGACGCGGAGTCGAGAATTTGTCCCTCACTTCGCTCACGGGTGTGGATGCGCCCGGCACAAGGGTGGCTCGCACCGAGGACGAATTGTATTCGATTTTTCCCGCGCGCTGGCAAGTTCTGGAGCGCGTGACCGCCGAGGGGCTGATTCTGGAACCGGCGGTTGACGAAATCGTGGGGCTGGCAATCTGCTTGCCTGACGCCACGTGGACGCCCGAGGAGTTCTGCGGGGCCGATCCCGACCGACCTGAAGGTTCCCCGATGCCGCGGTGGCTGGCGGAGCAAGGCGTGCTGGTGTTGATTCCCGCGCTGATCAGCCGGGACGACACGTTTGCCGGCAACCCCGACGTCGCCCTGACGAATCAATCGCATCGCGAGTGGGTCTATCGTCAGGCGTTCGAGCTGGGTCGGCATGTGATCGGCTACGAAGTGCAGAAGGTGCTGGCCGCCGTCGATGCTCTGCAACAACTCAATGAGGAACTGCAAGACGATTTGCCGATTCTGGTTGCCGGAGTGGGTGACGGGGGCCTGCTGGCGTTGTATGCCTCCGCGTTGGATGCGCGGATCGATGCCACGCTGGTTTCGGGGTATTTCCAGCCGCGGGAAAACGTCTGGCAAGAGCCGATCGATCGGAACGTGTGGCGGCTGCTTACGGAGTTTGGGGATGCGGAACTGGCGGCCATGGTGGCGCCGCGGCCGTTGATCATCGAGGCGTGCGGCGTGCCCGAAGTCACGACGCCGTATCCGGTGAAGCCCGGCCGGCGCGGCGGCGCGGCTCCGGGAAAAATCACCACGCCCGACCTCGCCGCCGTGCGGAGGGAGTTCGAGCGCGCCAAGGCGTACTATGCGGCAGTCCACGCGGACGACGCGCTGCAACTGGTGGTGAGCGGGCCGAACGGTTCGGGAACTCCGGGATCCACGGCGGCTCTGCGGGCTTTGCTCGCCGCGGCGGAAATCGAGGAGGTTGAGCTGGATTCGCCGCCTCCGCTGAAGATCGAAGTCCCCCTGGATGCCGCCGATCGACAGCGGCGACAGGTGCAGGAACTCGTCGACCACACGCAACGGCTGCTGCACTTGGCCTACAAAACACGCGATAAAGCGTGGTCGGCGGCGGATCGCTCGAGTCCCGAAAAATGGGAGACGACCAGCGAACCATTGCGGCAAATGGTGTGGGAGGAGCTGATCGGCAAGCTGCCGGAGCCGACCATTCCCCCGCATCCCCGCACGCGCAAGGTGCTCACGGAAAAGGAATATGTCGGTTACGAAGTGGTGCTGGATGTGTATCCCGACGTGATCGCCGCGGGCATACTGTTGTTGCCGACGGATTTGCAGGCGGGGGAAAAACGGCCGGTGGTGGTTTGCCAGCATGGTTTGGAAGGCACGCCGATGGACACCATCACCGGTCCCGGCTCGCCCGGTTATCCGCCGTACAAGGCCTTCAGTGCGGAACTGGCCAAACGCGGCTTCGTCGTGTACGCCCCGCAGAATCCGTACCGGGGCAAGGACCGTTTTCGCACCTTGCAGCGGAAGTCGAACCCGCTGGGCCGCTCGTTGTTCAGCTACATCATTCCGCAACATCAGGTGACGCTCAGATGGTTGAGCAGTCAGCCCTGGGTGGATGCGCGACGCATTGCTTTCTACGGCCTGTCCTACGGCGGAAAGACAGCCGTGCGGGTGCCCCCCTTGCTCCGCGAATACTGCCTGTCGATTTGTTCGGCCGACTTCAACGAATGGGTCTACAAGAACGCGACCATCGATTCGCCCATGAGTTATCTGTACACCGGCGAGTACGAAATTTTTGAATGGAACATGGCGCACGTGGCCAACTATGCCGAGTTGAGCTATTTGATGGCGCCGCGGCCGTTCATGGTGGAACGCGGCCACGACGACGGCGTGGCCCTCGACGAATGGGTGGCGTGGGAATACGCCAAGGTCCGCCGCTTCTACGTCAAATTGGGGCTGGCCGACAAAACCGAAATCGAGTTCTTCAACGGCCCGCATACCATCAACGGACAGGGCACGTTCGCCTTCCTGCACCGGCATTTGCGGTGGGAAAGCACACGATGACTGCCAGATCTTCAGCAACCGCAAGTTTGTCCGCCAGTGGCGTCGCGGGACCGGCGGGCGGTGCGGCCGAGGCGTTGAACCCGCGTTCCTTCTCGCTGGAAGAATCGCCATGGTGCCCGTGACCTGTCAAACTCTGATCACCAACCGGGAAGCCGGTGTGTTGCGGATCACATTGAATCGCCCCGAGCGCCGCAACGCCCTCTCCGAACAACTGTTGACGGAACTGGAACAGGTGCTCGACCATGTCGCTGGCGATCCCGGCGTCCGCGTGGTCGTGCTCGCGGCCGCCGGGCCGATTTTTAGCGCGGGGCATGATTTGTCCGAGATGGTTGGTCGCAGCGAGGCCGAATACCGTTCGTTGTTCTCCCGTTGCACGCGGGTCATGCAGCGCTTGCGGCAGTTGCCGCAACCAGTCATCGCTCGCGTGCAGGGACTGGCGACCGCGGCGGGGTGCCAAATGGTGGCTGCCTGCGATCTGGCCGTGGCCGCCACCGAGGCCAAATTCGCAACGCCTGGCGTCAAAATCGGCTTGTTCTGCACCACGCCGATGGTCCCCTTGGTGCGCAACATTCCGGCGAAGGTGGCGATGGAAATGCTGTTGACCGGACGACCGATCACCGCGCAACGGGCCTATGAAATCGGGCTGGTGAACCGCGTCGTGCCGCTCGACCAATTGGACGCCGCGGTTCAGGAGTTGTGCGACGCCATCCTCACCAGCAGTCCTCAAACACTCCGCATTGGCAAGGCGGCGTTCTATGATCAGTATGCGCTCGGCGAGGGAGAGGCGTACCTGCGGGCGACGGAAGTCATGACCGGAAATGCGCTGCAACCCGACGCCCAGGAAGGCATGTCGGCATTCTTGCAGAAACGTCCGCCCCGTTGGACCGGCACGTAGGATCATCGGAAGAAACAAGGCCCTCCGCGTGGCACGGCTGGCTGGGCCGGCATTTCCTGCCGCACACAGAGCGCGCGGGATTCGAAATCGACAAGCAACTCTCCCCGACTGCCATGCGGAACCGAGGTCTCCGGCCCGGCCGGGGAACACCGGTTTCCTTGATTGGCAGGCGAATTCTTCGTGGAACCGTTTGCGAAAGGACCGAAGGCTGTGGCGTTACCAGGATTTGATGAGTTATTCGCCGCGGCGGACCAACGGTCGCCGCGCATTCCCGTCGTGGCGGCTGGCGGAGCGGATCGCACGGTGCTCGAGGCGCTCGCGCTGGCTCGGCGGCGCGGGTGGGTGGAACCGATGGTCACCGGCGACGAGCGCGAGATTCGCCGCTTGGCCGAAGCCCATCAAGTGGATTTGACTGGGTTTCACATCCTGGCCGCGGAAGATCCGGCGGCCGCCGCGGTCGCCGAAGTTCGTGCCGGACGCGCCCGCTTGCTGATGAAAGGGCAGATTCCCACGCCCGCGTTGATGAAGGCCGTGCTGGCCAGGGAAACCGGATTACGGACCGAGCGTGTGATCGGTCAGGTGGTGTTGATGGAAATCCCCCGCGATGCGCGGCGGTATTTGCTTGCGGATACCGGCATCACGATCGAGCCGACTTTAGACCAGAAGCAAGATCTGCTGCGGAGTCTGGCGGAGGTGGCCACGGCTCTGCACCGGATGCGAAGCGACTTGCCCCGCGGTGACCACGCGGAGTGGCTCCCGCGGATTGCGGTAGTCTCCGCGACCGAAAAAGTCTCGGAGGCCATGCCGGATACGCTGGACGCGGCGGAGCTGCAACGCCGTTGCGCGTCCGGACAGATCGGCGGCTGTGTCGTGCAGGGACCGCTGTCGTTCGATTTGGCTTATGCCAGCGATGCGGGGGATAAAAAGCAGATCACCGGTCCGGTGGTGGGTGCCGCCGATGCCTTGCTGTTCCCCAATCTGCTGGCGGCCAATCTGACGGTCAAGGCCATCATGTACACGGCCGATTGCCGGTTTGGCGGGTTGCTGGCTGGCACCGCGGCACCGGTGGTGTTCATGTCGCGGGCCGATACCACGGCCACGCGGCTCAATTCCCTGGCGCTGACGCTGCAATGGCTGGAGCATCGATAAAAACAGCCCGCAAGCCACGGCTTGCAGGCTGAACTCGTCGGTGCGCGACGCGAGCAGCCGAATCCGGCGACACCGCCGGCATTCGGCCGTGGTTGGTGGTCGCTGGGGCAAGCTCTCGTGCCGCGGCGCCTATTTGAAGGCGCTGGGAGCCACCTTGATGGTCGGCATCTCGGTGACTTTGCCGTCGGCGACTTTCACTTTCACCGATTTTTCACCAGCCGCGGCCCCAAGATAGCCCACCTTCTCCTGCCACACGCGGAACTCGTGTTCGCCGGCGGGAAGGTTCTCGATGTGGAACGTCCCGTCCGCCCCGGTCACGGCGACGTAAGGATGGTCCACCACCATCACCCACCCCTGCATCCAGGGATGAATGTCGCAGCGGATTTCGATCGGGAGATTTTCGGCGACCTTGAAGGGCACCTTAATGCCTTCCCGATCGCTCGGCTTGATGATGATGTTGAAGCCTTGGTTCTTCAGCGGATTGGCGCGCGTGTTGTGGGCGATGGGATCATCCGAGACGATGTTCAGTTGTTGATCCGTGCGGACGGCCGCCACGCGGGGAATGAACCGGCAACCTTTTTGATCGTACAGGACCGTGGCTTCCTTGGACTTCATCAATTCCGGATGAATCTTCTCCGGTTTGCGGCGCAGGTACACCACCACATTGGCCAACCCGCCGGTTTTCTCGTCGACCACTACCGATTCGTTGGGCACGTCTTGAGCCGCGCACACCGCCGCATCCTTGACCGTCGCATCTCCCTTCTTGACCAGCAGCGGGAGCGCGTCGAATTTGCCATCAACGACCACTTTGCCTTTCACGGAACCCCACTGGGCAAAGACAGGTGAAACCGCATGGGCGCACACCAAGACGGCCATGCTCCACATCACAGACTTCGACATCGAGGAGACCTTTCTGAGGCGGGACGATTCAGGCAGGCAGCTTCCAGAGGAAGCTACCACGATATCTTATCGCCCCGGTTGACATTCGGCAATTTCGCCGGCGACGGACGACGAGCCACCCCTCGCAGGGATCAACCTGCGGCAAATCTCTCGTTCTCCGGCTTCCCTCGCGGCAGGGAACCGCGCGCCCAAACACAACGAATTTCTCACCCCCAAGGAACCGGATTGTTCTGCCAGCCATGGCGCGCCGTCGTGCCGCTTCGCCACGTGCTCGAGCTTCCGGCGTAATTCACTGAGAACCGCCGCCAGCCGGCGACCGAACGGTCACCGTACCGCTGTTCCCGTTGACGGTCGTCAGTCGACCGTGTGGAACAACAGTGAGCGCCCGCGGCAGACGGACCATCGGTTTTTCCAAGGCACGGGCGGTGACCGCCGCATGCGACAGGACGCCTCCAGACTCGACCACAAACGCCGCCGCCGTCGACCATCCAAGAACCGTCGCCGCATCGATGGCTTGCGCAACAACGACGGCTCCCTGGGGCGGACGTTCGTCGGGGCTGACCTCCGCCAGCCAGGCCGGCCCCTCGGCAACTCCGGCGGACAATGAGTGTCCACGGAATTCTTCAACGAACCCAGCAACACGTGCGCCACTGGCGTCACCTGCGTCCCCCGCCAATCGGCTGTGCCGGTCGGTTGCCGAAGAGGAACGGCTGTCAACGCCGAATGGATCGGGCGCGTCCGCGAACAAAACGGAGGGGACAACGCGTTGCCGCCAGTAAGCCCACTCCTCCCGGCGGCGCGCCAGTTCGAGCGATGTCGGCCGTTCCACACGCTGCAACAACTCGCTCCACGAGTGGAAATACACGTCGTCGCCGCAGCGCTTGCGGGCGCCAATTTCGCTCACGATCCGCCGCAGCACATCCACGCCGCGCAGCAAACACTCCTTGCTGATTTCTCGCAGCCGCAAACAGCGCTCGGCAGTTGCCAACTCGCGCGCTAATTCCCCCCGCACGCGGGGCGAAACGTCTCGCAAGAGGTCCTCCAACGCGGCCCGTGATTGTGGAAACCACGGCGAGGCATCGACGGTTCCCTCGGTGAAAACCTCTTCCGCGGTCGATCTCGCCGGTGCCGCTAACTCCAGTTCGCCCTCGAACCGGTCGGCACAGTCCAACAGTGGGGCTGATGCGCGTTGGGCGGACTGCCTGTGTAACGGCGAAAGCGACAGTTGTTGCAGCAGCCTCATTCGGGCGGACGCCGCCGCGTCGGTACCCAAGGCTGACGCAAGTTCCGCGTCGACACGTTGCCAGGCGTATGCGCCCACCCAACCCGGCAACAGGAGACGTGGCGCCCAATCGTCGCACAGCCACGCGCGGCAGCGCTCGGCCATGTGCAACAGCTCGGACCACGCGAGCCGCGTGAAATCCAGTTGAGTCCACCGGGCGCAGGCCGCCCGATATTCCGGCAGCGTCTTCAAGACGAACTCTTCCGCGACGGTGTGTTTGAGCCGGTGGAGAGTCAGCGCGGAACGGAGCATCACCCAAACGAGATGAGGCAGTTTCAGCAGGAACCACGGATCCAGGCGCGCCGGATCGAACTCGGTTGGCGGTTCGTGCAAAACTTCAGGCCCTGACGCCAGCAACTGTTCGGCGGAATAACGCAGCGGATAGCTGCCGCAGAGCATCTGCGGGTAACGATCGGCATCGACATACATGCGGCCGGCCAGAAGTTGTGACAGTCCCACATCGTCCCGGAAATGCCGCGGCGCAAACCCCAGAAGTCGATAGGCGGTTCCCAAACCGCCCCGTGGAGAGAAAAACTGTTGCCAGCAGGTCCATGACAGCGGCGTGGGGTGTGGCAGCGAGGTTGCCCATTCCAGTCGCACCCAGCAGCGGTGACCGCGTTGTCCCAGCGAACGCAGGCGCTCGCGCTCCGAGTCTTCCAGCAAAGATTTGCGGACCCGCACAGGTTTTGGCAGCGGGCGAACCTGGAAGTACACCAAACGGCCACGGAACAGCCCCCACTCCACGTCCACGCCCCGACCGTCGCCCTGACGCTCCAGCAGCAGCGCCGCCGAGCGCAATGACTGTAACTGCTCGGCGGCGAGACCTGGCGGTGCGCCCGGCTGTTCGTCGCGAAAGCATCGGATGGGGTGTAATTCATCACGCGGAAACCGGCATGTCCAAGGCGTCGCGTCGCCGCTCATCAGGCGCGCGCCGGTGCCCGAGACGGCTTCCACGACCATTTCCGCCACGTCACTTCGCAAAGGATCCCGGGAGAACAGGACGCCGGCCACAGCGGTGGGGACCATCCATTGCACGGTCACCGCGGTGCACGGTGCGGACCTGCTCCCCGGCGTCATGCCGGTCCCCTCGGGAATCCGCAGCGACGATTGCGCCACGGCGGCCAGCGCCGCCCACAGCCAGAATGGGGGGGTATCGGCGATGGACTGTCCGAGCCGTGCTTCCGCCTGCCGCAAAAGCTCCCCGCAGAGAGTCCGCCCATCACCCTGCGGTGTGGAGATGGGAACATCCAGCAGCGCCGCCAGAAACTGGGCGAATTCGTCCCAACCCTGAGCGGATGCCAGGCCAGATGCCCGATGGCTTGTCCAACCACAATACGGGATGGTCCGCAACAACCCCGGATACGATTGCCGTGCACCGCTGCGCACCGCCACGATCAGCGGCCGCGAGGAGTCGTTCGACCAGGCCGCGGCGTCCTGCTGCAATCGCTCCATGGCCCAATCGACTTCCGACGAGAGTCCATCGGGCCAACGTCCCTCAGTGAGAAACTCCAGAACGGCAGCGGTCGTGATCGTGAACCCCGGTGGAACCGGTAAACCCAGCCGGTGCAGCAGCCTCAACGAGGCACCCTTGCCGCCCAGCAACCGTTCCAAGTCCGTATCGGCGAGCGGCCACGGATCGGAGAGATAGTGCAACCACTGGGGCATGCCGACCTGCCTTACCGATGCAATGGTCGATGGCGAACCACCCGCGTCTCCCACGACTCTCGCACGCGGCGGGGGATCGTCATGGCCGATTGGATCCTCATGGCCCGCTGGATGAGGTGGTCGTCGACGGGCTTCCGACACACACCAAACCCGCCGGAGTTCCCACCACAATCCGTCCCTGAGCAACGACCGGCCCGCTGACGTACAGTCCGGCCGGACCCAGCGTCACCTGCCACGCGGGCGACAGCCGTTGGGCGTCCAAGCCGGTGAGCAGTCCCTCGTGATCGACGCAGTAAATCATGTCCCCAGCAACCGCGGGGGACGCCGCGATGGGAGCCGGCGACTTCCATTGCCGGACAACTTCACCCTGACGATTGAGGACGAGGACGTGTCCATCGGCGATCGTGACGACGGCCTCATCCTGCCGAATCGCCGGGGCACACAGGGTCGATGCGGGAATTATTCGACTCCACCGGGTTTGCAGCGTATCCGGGTCGAGGCAGCGGATTTCACCCGGACCGGCATGCGCGGCCGTGAGCAGGTTTCCCGGACCCATGCCGATCAACCAGCCGTCCGCAAACCACGCCGGGGGGGTGAAGACGGGCCAAGGGAGCACCGTCCGGCGCAATTCGCGGCCGGTGTCGGCATCCAACATCACCACCGCGGAGCCGCCGAAGCCTAGTCCCACATACACGCGATCATTACGCACTACCAACGCCGTTTCTGCATCGGAAAGCCGATCTCCGGGGACATGCCACCGCAGGCGCTGTTCGGGGGGAGCCGCCGGGTCGGCATCAAAGCAATACACGCCGTCATCGCCGGCGGCCACGTAAACACGCCCGTCCGCACAGACCGGAGTGCATTCGACATGGCTGGCCGTGGACCATTGCCATGCCACGGACCGTTCGTCCCTGTAGGAGGGGTTCAGACAGAGCACGCGCGCCCTCGGCGTGTGGTGCAAGCCTTCTCCACAGTAGATCCACCCTTGGTACAGCACGGGCGATGAGAAGGTGACGCGGAAATCGGATGGTCCCCCGCTCCACGCTTCCTGACCCGTGCGGATGTCCCAGGCAAAACAACGGCTCGCGTTGCCGCGCGAACCCACCGCGTAGACATAATTGCCGCACACGGCGGGCGAGGAATAAAAAGCATGGTCGGCCCGTCCCACCCAAGACACGCCGCCTTGCCGCGGGCCGGGTGTGCCATCACTGCCGGTCCGCAAGATCGACCCCCGCGCCACGGGCCATCCATCAGCCGGAAGAGGTCGCGGCACCCCGCCGACATTTTGCCGAGCGGAAAGATGCGCGGAGGCCACATACAGCCCAACCGGTCCAAACGCGAGAATTGCGATGCCGCGCCATTGACTGAGAAAAAACTCCCCGCAGAACCGCCAGCTTCGCCGGTGAAAGACCGGCCATGCCAAGGGGGCCAACAGCAAGGTCATCCACGACAACAATCCCCAAAGGGACGGCAACAATGGCAAGATGGCGAGCATGTGACGCAGCGCGACGAACCGATGGCGAGGGGACAACGTCTTCAGAGTTTATGTCGTTTGCCGTGCGGGGGACACCGCCGACGTCTCGGGGACCTCCTCAAGACCGACGCAAATTTCAGGAGATTTCCTGCTCTAGCAACATCCTTCCGCGTGGTTGCGTGGTGGACTCAGACATTTCGGTGCACGCGAGGCAACGCCCGATGGAGCAAGGTTTCGAAGGGATGTCGATACCGGCGCATGCCGCTGGATTTCACGCTGGAATCAGATCCCCGGAAATTCGACGCGCATGCCTGCAAATCGATTGGAGCACGAGCAAATCATTGGAATGCCAATAAATCGATTGGAACATGCGGAAACGCGAGTTGTCCATCCCTTCGGAGAGGTTTAGAATCCTTGCGACGGTGAAATGGTGGTGCTTCTGGGCACTTCCCGGAAACAGGCCCGCTAGCCTGGCAACAAAACCGTGGTTCCTCTGCTGTTGCGTTGCTGCTCCACGATGCTGGTCGGTAAACACTCCGGAGCGCCGCGCGTCTTCCGGCTCCATGCCTTATCCCTCACGAGCAACCTTCCCGACATGGGCGACGTTTTCGCACGTTTGAAGCCTGGTTCGGCGAAACTCCCCCGAGTGGCAAGTCGCGGGTGCCAGCGAGGTCCGTTCGGTTTTACCTTGCTGGAATTGCTCGTGGTGGTGGCCATTCTGAGTGTGCTGATGGCCCTGCTGTTGCCGGCGGTCCAGGCCGCGCGAGAAGCCGCCCGGCGGATTGCCTGCCGCAATCATCTCAAGCAAATTGCGTTGGCCGTGCTGAATTATCACGACAGCCACGGCAGCCTGCCGTCGGGATATGTGTTTTACACGGGACCAACCCAGGCAGGAGGGCCGCCAGCGAGAATTCTCGACGGTCCGCCGCCGGTCTATGACCGGGAAGCCTTGCACGTTTTGGGGCGGCCCGGTTGGGGCTGGATCGCCCTGAGCCTGCCGTTCCTGGAACAGCAGAATCTGCATCGACAGATCGATTTTGAGAAGTCCGTCGACCATCCGGCGTCGGAACAGGCGCGGGTGCAAATTGTGCCGATTGTCGTTTGTCCCAGCGACACGGGAGCCGGCCGCTTTACCATCTACGATGTGACCAATGCCCCGTTGGCGGAGGCGGCCAATTCCAGTTACGCCGGCTGCTTTGGCACACTCGGCATGATCAACACCGTTCCCGACCAAAGCAGCGGACTGTTTTGCCGCAACAGCGGCGTCCGCTTGAGTGACATTCTCGACGGAACCAGCCACACGATGGCCGTGGGAGAACGGGCTGGCATGTTCGCCAAAGGCCCCTGGGCGGGAGTGATGGGGCTGGGCACCATTCGCACGACGCCGGGCGCGCCGGTGTACACATCGGCCTGGGAAATGGCTCCCGTGATGGTGTTGGCCCGCATCGGCCGCCGAGCGTTGAATAGCCCCTGGAGCGAGCCATACGACTTCTTTTCGCCGCACACGGGCGTGGTCTTCTTCGCGTTTGCCGACGGTTCCGTTCGCGGCTTGGGGACCTCCACCGATCAAGCCGTGTTGCACGCGCTGGCCACCCGCGCGGGAGGCGAGGCGGGAGAAAGCCCGTGAGCGCGCTTGAGGCAGCGGCCTGCCCGTCCCGCGATGCCAGAGGGTGGTCTCGGCGGCTAACCCGCTGGCAGGGTGGGTTGGTGTGGTGGATCGGCCTGGCCATCGGCATCGGCTGCGCTTCGAGACCGGAAGCCCCCCGGCTGTCCGACGCTCCCGTCTACCGCAATTCCCGCGAAGGCTTTCGCTTTCTGGTGCCCGACGGCTGGATTCAAACGGCCAGCAGCAATTTGCCTGCGGGAGATTTGGACGGCGAAATTTTTCTGGTGCGCTACAATGTGCAGTCCCGCCAGGCGGGAGCCTCGCTGCAGGTGTTGTGCGCGCAGCAACGCGATCCGCGCGATTTACGGACCTATCACGCCGGCCCTTCTTTCGGCGTGCGCCAATGGGAACCGGTGGGTGCGGGCGAAACCGTGGAGATCGGCGGCAAAACAGGGGAACGGCATCAATACCAATCCGGCGCGCACCGCAAGGAAGTCGTCTGTTTTCGCCGAGGCGAGCGCGTGTACTCGTTCGTCGGACTGTATCGGGCCGACGATGCAATCGCCCAGCAGCAGATTCAACGCGCGGTCCGCAGCATCGTCTGGGAACATTGAGAGCCGCTGCCGTCACTCCATGGTCAGCGTTTCCAGAAAGCGGATCACGGCCAGACGATCGACGGGCGGCAGTTTCCGATACTTGGCCCGTACACCGCGGGCCTGACCGGCATGGGCCTCAATCGCGGCTTCCAAGGTGGGGGCGCTGCCATCATGGAGGTAGGGGGCTGTCTGCGCGACGCCCCACAAGGGAGGCGTCTTCCATTCGGCGCCGAGAGGGTATTCTTCCGGCACGGGGACATCCGGCTCCTCGATGTACCCCGTCGTCTGGCGATCCGTGATTTCATGCAGGCAGAAATCGCTGTAAACCCCCTCGGCGGAACCAACGTTGGGGGTGTGGCAGTCGGCACAACCAATCGACACGAACACTTCCTTGCCGCGCAGGGCGAGTGCTCTTTCCGATTGATCGGCAGGCAGTACTTCTCGCGGCGCGGGCAAGGCTGCGACGAACGCTACCAACTGGTGGAACTGCCGTTCATCGAGATCGGGCCGGGCCTGGAGGTCTTCCACATGGTGTTTCGGGACGTGCTGTTTCCGCGTGGGGGTGCTCAAGCCCAATTCGACGGCACAGGCCTGGGCGACAAATTCTTCCAGCGTGGCAAATTGGGCTTTCCACCCGAACTTGCCGATGCGGCCATCGGGTAGAACGCGCAGGCGGCCCGAAATGGGATTGGAAAAATCCCCACGGATTTCTCGCCGCACTCCGGCGACCGTTTGCGCCGCCCGTTGCATGCGCAACGTCGCATCCGAGATTCGATCGATCACTCCCGACCCAAACAGCGTGGGACTGTTGATCGAATGGTGCCGCAGCGGATCGTAATCCTTGCGCAGCGGCTGGGAACAAACCGTGATGGTCATCCCCTTGGGAATGATGGGAAACCGCTCGCGGACCGATTCCCGCGATTCCCGCAGATTTTCATCCAAGGCAAAAGCGTGGATGACGCCATTCAACGGATAGGGATGGCCAATCGTCGGCAAGACTTCGATGGCGGCGACGTTGTGCTTCAACGCTCCACCGCCGCCCGTGCCCCCCTGGAAATGGCACTCCGCACAGGAACGGGCATTGAAGACGGGCCCCAGGCCGTCGCCTCCTTCGGCGGCCCAGGCATCGTGAGGCGCCCATTGGTGCGTGAACAGGGCTTCGCCCGCCTTGACGTCATCGGCGGTGGGGCCACGCCACATGCCGGCGGCGGCCATGCCAATCATCACCACGGCCGCGGCCACCGACGCGGAGCCAATCCACCGGCAGGAGGCCCACTTCGTCCACCAGGCTCTTTCAACCAGCGGCGGCAGCGGTTCCTCCAGCCACAGCAGATCCTCGGGGAGGTTGTCCCCCAATTGTTCTTCGCCGCTGACGGTTCCCCGGGGCACCTGCGGGGGGCCATCCTGCGACCGTGCACGGGCCAACTGCGAATTCAAGAACTGAAGGCGGTCGGGTGTTGGTGCCATGATCGGGTGCCTGCTTCATGAACCAGAGATGCGCGGAAAGGACATCGGCAACGTCGGCAGACACGGTCGGAATGCCGGCGGCTGCCGATCGACCTCTGTTTCTGATTCAGATCCCTCAACTCCGCGGATTTGTTCAACTTTCTGGACGATTTCTCGCAACCGACTGGCATACACAGCCTTTTGCGGCTTTGGCGGGAACTTTACCGCTCGCCGAACTGCGCGCGATACCGCACGAGATCGGCCAGCGCCACGTTGCCGCCGCACATCAGCAGCACGACTTTTTCGTCCGCTCGCCAGGTCCCATGGTGCCGTTCAGCGGCCGCGAGACAACACGCGGCGGCCGGTTCGACCAACTGCTTGGTGCGCTCCAGCAGGAATTCCAGAGCGGCAAATGTGGCGGCGTCGTCGACCACCAGCACGTCGTCGACCAGTCGCTGCACGGCCTGGAGGGTGAAGGGACTCACTTTGGGGGCGCCAAGGGTGCGGGCAATCGATGTGATTTGCGGCAGTTCCACCAGTTGCCCAGCCGCCACGCTTTGCGCCATGGCATCGGCGCCGTGAGTTTGGACGCCAAACACCCTCACCCTTGGAGCGATGCTTTTTATGGCCGTGGCCATCCCGGCGATCAAGCCGCCGCCTCCAATGCTGGCGTAAACTCGCGTCACATCCGGCAGGTCGTCGAGAATTTCCAGGCCGATCGTCCCTTGCCCCGCGGCAATCCACGGATCGTCGAAGGGATGCACCAGGGTGGCCCCCTCGCGCTCCCGTCGCGCCGCCTCGGCGAACGCCGCGGCAATATCCTCGCATAACACGATGTCGGCGCCATAGCCGCGCGTGGCAGCGAGATAGTTCTGAGGCGTCGATTGCGGCATGCAGATCGTGGCCCGCACGCCTAAATGCCGGGCCGCATAGGCTACTCCCTGCGCGTGATTGCCGCCACTGACCGCGACCACCCCCGCGGCTTTCTGCTTTGCCGACAGCGAAAGCATCTTGAAGAAGGCGCCGCGCGGTTTGAAAGAGCCGGTTTTTTGCAGGTTTTCCAGCTTGAGGTAAACGTCGGCCCCCAACCGCTCGCTGAGGGTGGCGGAATGGATGAGCGGGGTGCGCCGTACCAGCCCGTGCAGGGCATGACGGGCGCGGCAGATGAGCTCCACGGAAAGCATGGGGAATGCCAGGAACAGGGTCGTCCGGAACGGTAACGCGGCAGTCCGTGGAGTCTTCCGCGGACCGATCGACGAAGCGTTCTGCGAACCAATCGACGAAATGCCCGAAACGGTCAGGCTTCGGTCAATTCGATGTCTCGCGGCCACTGGGCGTAGGCTTCCCAGTAAGTTTTCTTGAGGGCGATTTCGTCGTCATCGGCGGTGGGTTGAACGCGCCCATTGACGTCGATGGCCCGGGAGACGACGCGATGTTTGCCGGGAGCCAGTTCACCAAGGTCGATGGAAAAGAACGTCCAGCAGTATTTCGCGCGAGGCTCCTGGTCGAGCGTCGCGGGACGCCACTCCCCTCCGTCGACTTGCACCTCGACCGCGCGGATCTCCGTGCCATCGCTCCACACGGCGCCGTAGGCCTTGCAAGGAATGCGGCCGGCCACCGCGGGTTTGCGGGTGATCCGGGCAATGATCGACTTGAGGTTCATTTTGGAGACGGAGGTTTCCACGTACACAATGTCCTCTCCGCGGCGTTCGCCGCGGACCGTCACGTAATCGCGGGCCATGAAGCGGCCCATGTAACGTGTGTCACGCAGTTCAATCCGGCGGAGCCATTTCACGTTGGCGATGCCGTACCACCCCGGCACGATCAGCCGCAGCGGGGCCCCGTTGCCTTGCGTCAGGGGTTCCCCATTTCGTTCATAGGCCAGCAGCGGATCGAGCCGCAACACATCGGCGACCGACATGCTGCGGCCGAAGGGAACCTCGAACGTGACCTCCCGCGGCGTGCCCTTCCGCAAGGTTTCCTTTTGCTGGTCGTAGCCAATGAAGGCCACCTCGACCGCGCGCAATTGGATCCCGCATTCGGCCAGCAGGGGTGCCAGCCGCGTCCCCGTCCAGCGGCTGTTGTACACAGCACCCATGAATCCTTTCGACGAACCATTGCCGGAGCATTCGAGCGTCATCAACTGCTCCGATCGGGGGCGGGCTTTCACCTCTTCAAGCGTGAGCGTCCGCGGTTGGTCGACCAGGCCGGTAATTTCGAGGCGGTATTCCGCCGGTTTGATGTCCGGCACGTTGTAATGGGAGACGTTGAAGACCTGATCCTGCGGCGTCAGCCAGGCGTCGAGCGTCTCCCAATCGAGGATCCCCGGCCGTGCCCGCGGCATGTCCAGGAAGGGGACGAGCGTTTCCGCCACATCCTGACCGGCGAACAGAAAATCGGGCCGCGACAGATAAGCCAGAACGGCACCAGTCGACAACGCCGTGGCTTGCAGCGCCTCGCGACGGGTGACTGTCGATTGACGGGCGGCGCGGGACATGCGAAAGGCTCCGGGGAAGACGTTGGTTGGACAGGCTGGGGAAGTCGTCGGTCTTTCACTGTTCGCCAGCTCGCACCGCGGTGCGAAGAGCGCAGTCAGTCCTTGTCATTGGGTGAAAGCTGGATTTCGATGGCGCGAGCTTCGCCGGCCGTCAGGGTGACGGGCAGGCTCCGCGACAAACTGCCCGCCGGGTGCACGACTTCTAACGTGTATTCGCCCGGCGGTACACCCTCGATGCGAAACTTTCCGTCCGGCCCAGTCAAGGCATAAAACGGGTGATCGAACACAAACACCCAGGCTTGCATTTGGCTGTGCAGCGAACAACCAATCCGCACGGGACTACGGGCGTTTCCCGCGCGCCGAAACGTGTGAATGTGTTCCGAATCGCGCAAGAGACTGACATTCAGCAATTCGCTGCCCCCCAGCGCCGACACATTGTGCAGGCCGGGATCGCTGTTGGTAAACCGTACCGAATCGCCGGCCCGAATCACCACCGTCTCGGGGGTGAAGCGATAATCCACCTGATCGATGGTCACCGTCTCGGGGTTTTCGCGCGGCCGGAAGTTTTTCAGCCCCCGCCGCGACAAGCTCACCACGGTCTCGGCGAGCGCTCCGCTTTTCGGATCGGCCACGTAGTACCGGGAATAGCGCCAGGGACGCTGCGGATCGGGAACGTAGCGCACCACGCCGGACAACGAACATTCCGCCTCGGCGGCTGGCGGCGGAGCGGCGACAACGCCGCGCACCCCGACGACGCACACAAGGGCCAACATGGACCGGCGGAGCTGGCGTCGTGCGGTGAGGGGTCGAAGTGCCGCCGCGCTCTGGCGGCAAGTGCTCATGTGCTCCATCGGTTACTGATTCCTTACAACCCGGCGTGATGCCGCCCGGCGTGATGCCGCGGTGGTTGACGAACATCTCACCGGCTTCCCTCGCCCTTCCCAGTGATCACGAAGCTTGTTCCAGACGGTAGAGCGTATTCGCTGTGCGGCGCAGGTTCCTGGTTTCGATCCGCATCTCACCCAGAGATCATCGACAGTACATGCCTTCACCTGTTGACGCAATGGCCGGGGACAAACGAAACACCGAAAGCGTTTCGCCGCGGTGAACGGGGTCCCGCCGGCGCGGGGCACAGCGCTGCCGACGTTGCATTCGCTTCCGCGTGTCAAGGGTCGACGAATCCCAGCCAGGTTCGTCGAAAAGGGTCTTTGCGCATAGGGACTTCCGCCGATCCTGTCCCCATCGACACCCGAGGCGACAAGTATCCTGCGGAACGAAGATTCCGTGTTTGCCCCCTGTGAGCGGGCGGTGTTGCCGCTGCAAACGGCCCCCCTGCTCCAGAAGAATCCTGTGCGACAACGACCTGTCCGACAACGAGAGGAGATCCACCATGAAACTGTTAGCGACTGGGAAATGGCTGCTGATTCTTTCGAGCGCGGTCCTGGCGCTGAGTTTGCCAGGAAGCGCCCGCGCCGACGAGGTGCCCCCTGTTCCGGCCGACTCCACGGCCAGGCTGTCCCCGCAGACGTTGCAGGCTTTGGTGGTGGGCATCGCCCTCTATCCCGATCCAGTCATCGAGTTGATTCTGCAAGCCGCCCAATTCCCCGCGGCGATTCACGAAGCCGCCTCCATTCCAGCCAGCGAAGTGGGGCGGTTGTCGGAACTGCGCAATAGTGGAAAACTTCCCGTCAGCGTCCAAACCTTGCTGGACAAGTACCCGGATGTCCTTGCACAGCTCGACCGGAACATCGCCTTGACCACGGCTTTGGGACAAGCCGCGAAGAACCAGTTGGCCGACGTGTGGGCGGCCATCGACGCGGTGCGTGAAAGCATCGAGAAGACGGCGGCACAACAGCCCGCGGCTGCGGTCGTGAATCCCTATGTGGCGGCCGCCGGCATCGTGGCGCGGCGGCTGTATGGTCCGGGAGTCATCGCCGAATTGGCCGCCCTGCACTACATCGCCCACCATTACTATCCCTACCCGTACCCCTATCCGGCAGGAACCACCACCGTGGTCACGGGGCCTTACGCTGCGGCCGTGCAATCGAGCACCACCGGCGTGACCACGGGCGGCGGAACGGTGACCACCAACTCCACCACCGGTGTCTATGCCGGTCCGGCCGGTGCCACGGCCACTGGGACCGGTAGTAGCGTGGTCTACCAGAAGGGGGCGACCACGGCCGCGGCGGGAACCGGCACCGCTCAGATCACGACGCCGCATGGTACTACCGCCGTGGCGACCGGCAGCGGTATCGCGGGGAAAACGACGGTCGGCAACACGACGGTCGCCGGCGCCGCCGGCACGGGGACGATCACGACCTCCACCGGCAAAGTTGCCACCGGCACCGGTGTCGTGGGCGGAACCGTCACGCAAACGCAGAACGGTGCCGTCTACAGCACGCAGGCTGCTGGAACCTATGCCACCAACACGGGCAAATCAGGATCGGCCTACCGCTCGTCCAGCGGTGCCGTCACGACGAACCCCGATGGTTCCGTGAGCGCAACACGATCGGTTCAACTCGATGCGGCCACCACCGGCGGCGCGGTCTCGGTCGACAAACAGCAGGCGGCGACGATCACGGGGACCGGCGGCGGTTCCTATCAAGGCACGACCACCATCGACTCGACGAAGGGGACTGCCCAGGTGCAGACCTCGGCCGCGAACGGGCAGGTCAACACCACGGTGACGACCGACCAAGGCTCGAAGTCGGTCACGCTGGGTGACGGGCAGGTGAATGCCGCCGGAAATGCCGCGAAGCAACCGTCCAGCTCAACGACACGACGAACCGGTACTTCGGCCGCCCGCTACTCGCAGGTCAATGCCGAGCAACTGCACATCGCTCAGCAATCGATGCAGCAGGGATTTGCCGAGTTGAACAGCCAGGTGGCGCAGTCGGTGCGCGGTTCCGTCCGCTCCAGTGGTGCGGCGCGCCCGGCGGAATCTTCGTCCCGGCCGCAAGCCGCCCCCGCGGCCCCCGCACCGTCATTCTCACGCCCGGGAGCGGGAGGCATGTCGGGACGCTCCGGGGGAAGTCCGCCAGCCGGTCGAGGTGGTGGTCGCGGTCGGCGGTGAGCGCGCTTTCACTTCTCGCACGCCAAGGTCCACGGGGTACGATCCGTGGACCTTTTTTTGTTGACGGCGCGGTTTGTTGTCGACACCGAAAGAAGAGGCGAAACCCGTTCGTTGTTGGCTGTTTCATTCCGTGTCAGGAGGCGACGATGTCCTCCTTCGTACTGGCGACGATGGCCAGCAATTCCTGTTGCTCGGGGGCTGGCACCTGAAATTGGTCGAGCGTTGCCTGAAGGTCCGTCAGGAAGACCTGCCATTCCCTTTCCGTGATGTTCAAATGCTGGTGCGAGTCGCGCATCGAGCGGCCCGTGTACCGTTGGGGACCTCCCGCAGCCCAGCAGACCATTTCGGTGACGAGATACTTGAACCCAGCGCGCGACACCTTGTGATGGGCTTCGTCGACCTTGGGATTCGCATTCAGTTCGGGATTGTCCATGATGCGGTCGATGAAGTCGTCGACGACGGCCGCAATCGCGTACACTCCCCCCAAGCGTTCGTAAAGGCTCATGGGCGGCTGGTCGAGCATGGCGAGCCTGGCGGGAAAATCAGGAAAGTCGATGGAATCGGCACTGGTCGTGAATTTACCTGAGTGTTGCCGCGTCCCGTTGAGGGCTGTCCGCGCGCCAAGAAACAGACATGATAAGCAGGGATGCCGCGTTTTCCTTCGGCGGATCTCCTTTCGGCGATCCGGCCGTTGGAGTTCAGGGAGCGCGGGCGATACCCCGCGGTGTTACGGCGCGCCGGCCTCGTTCGGCTCGAGGGACGTGGACGACCCGTCGGCCTCCCCTTCTTCCGGGACGAATTCGGGCTGAATCGGTCGCCGCTCGGGGTATTTGTGGAAGTTGGGGATGTCCCGTCCCTTTTCCCGCAGCGCCAGAATATGTCCCGAATCGGTGGCCAGATAAATGCGGTCGGTTCGATCGTTATTGATGTGCCGGGGATAGGCGAAGGCGGGAATGCGCCCCAACAGGGAACCATCGTTGGTGTCGATCAGGGCGAGGTTGCCATCGACGTCGCGGGCGTAGGTCACACGATGCGATGCCGTCACAAAGTCGGTGAGGAACGGCTTCCACCAGCGTTGCCCGCCGTCGGTCACGTTCAGACAGTACACGCCGCCGCGATCGGGGCTTAGATACAGCACGTCCCCCATGGCAAAGGGTGACTTGCGGATCGGCAGCCCCGTGACGAATTCCCACAGCACCTTCCCCGTGTCGGCGTTGATGGCGTAGAACGTGAAGTCCTCCGAAGCGAGAAACTGCACGTCGCCGACATAGGCCATGGGCGCCACGATGGGAGCATCCGTCTCAAACTGGTACATCAGTTTGGGTCGGTTCGTGGTGACGGCGTATAGCGACCCGTCCCGGCCGGCGAAATTGACGGTCCGGCCGACGGGAAGGGGCGGCGAAGTGATTTCCTTGGCCGCCTGGTAGCGCCACACCAAAGTATCATGCGACCATTGGGGCAGCCGGCGCTCGAGGTACAGTTTCTCGATGCGGCGGATGCTGAAGGCATACACGCTGCCATCCAACGTCCCGACGTAAATTTGACTCTCATCGATGGCCGGTCCGGTGGAGGGAGGCCCGGGAATTCGCAAACTCCATTTGATCTCCCCCTTCAGCTTGTCGATGCCGTACATCGAGTGCCCGACCACGGCCAGCACCATCCCCTCGTTGCTGACCGGCGGAAAAGTCGGTTCGTCGAATCGTCCCAGCCGCACGGCCCATTGGCGGCGACCCGTTTCCGCATCGAAGGCCGTCAACACCCCATTCGTCCCCTGGGCGTAAACCAGTTCCTCGTCCAAGGTCAACTGGGCCAGATGATCGCGGGCGGGATTGATCACCGCTTGGGCCGTCCATGCCGTCTCCAAGCCATAACGGCTCAAGACCGCTGGAGATGGCTCGCCGAGGCGGACCTTCTCAGCGGCTTCCCCTCGGCCTGCCAGCGTGCCGATCAAACACGACACCAGCACCAACACGAGGACTTTGTTGCGCATGATGTACTCTTCGCGTAATAAGACGGGCCGCCGTCCTCTGCGGCGAGGTAGCCGAGGCGTCCCTGCGCGTGCACACCACATCCTGCCCCTGCCAAATTTATCACGCTTCGGAAATGGATCCCGCCGTGCGACCGCTCGAACAACGATTTCGTCAGGAGGATTCGCCGGGGCGATCCTAAGTCCGCTAGGCTGCGTTGCTCCCGCCTACTTTAGCGATCCGCTGCGACGCAATTCCAGGGGACGGTTTCCAAGATTCCACACCCAAGACTGAAATTTCCCTGAAGTCCGCTGTGTGCGGCCCTCCAGGGGGCAAGGATGCTGCCCACGTTGAAACTGAGCCAGTTCGCTGGCTCGTTGCACCCTGCTGGCCGTCGTCTCGCATGCGCGGAAGACAACCCTGGGATTCACGGACGCAGGGAAGCCTCGGCGACCGCTGGCATCCCCGGAACCAACTCGCCAAGATGAGCCTGGGGTTGTGGAGCCGGGCATGACGTCGTTCGATCCGGCGGAGCGGGCGAAGAAGTTCGGGCTGCCGGCCACTATACCGCCGCGCCCTCGACCTCGAGTTGGTCCGATTGCGTCACCCGCAGAGGGGCTTGCCATGCCTGCTTCGTTGCCCACATCCGCGGTTCAGTCCGGCGGGCTGCCGCATTACGAACATCCACCCCTGGTGGAAGTACGGCTTGGAATCCGTTGGCTGTTCGATGCACGTGTCGAGCACGCGGTCGTCGGTGCGTTGGTCGAGCGGCTCGGGCCGTCTTGGGAGTATTCGTCCCCTGTCCCGCCGGTCATCGAGGGGTTGCCTCCCTCGGGGACCGCACCCGCGGCCACGTTTCACAGCGTGCTGCGCGACCAGCGTTTGGAAATCGGCTCGGAGGGCCTGTCATTCACGTGGGACGGACGCAACGGGAATATTTATCCGCACTATGAATCGGTGCGCGACGGTTTCGTGATGGCACTCGACGCCTGGCACGATGCGCTGACGACCCTGGGAGTCGAGCTGCCCGTCATCACCGGCTGGCATTTGGCTTACCTCAACTGCATGCCGCAGGGAACCGTTTGGAATTCGATGGCCGACTGTTCCTTTCTCCGGCTGCTGGCGCCGCTGCCGGCAGGATTGCCTCGGTTGGAACGCTGCGAGGCCCGCTGGGATTTCGCGTTAGACCGCTGCGACGCACGGCTGACGTGCGATTTGCGGACTACCACGGGGAGCCTGCGCGATCCACAACCGTGCCTGTGGCTGCGGCTTTCGTGCCAGGGAGGGGTGACCAGTGATTCCGGATCGCTCTTGGAAGGACTGGATTTCGGCCGGGAAGTGATTGTCAACACCTTCCGGCAACTGATGTCTCCCGCCGCCAATGCCTACTGGCAGTTGGTGCGTGGACGATAACCCCGTGCCGTGCAATCCGGGTTGACCCGTGCGAAATTCCCGGCAGCGGGACAGCCGCCCCGGGGATCGTTGTCGACCTACCTGCCGGGGCCGAAGAGTTTGCTGGTCTGGCCGGTTGACGTCTTTTGCTGAGTGGTTTTGGTTTTCGTGAACGCCCCCGACACCTGGCCGGTGGATGTGATATCGCCCAAGGGTTGATTGACGCTGGCACTCGCGGCTCCGGCCTTCAAGTTATAGGTTGTTTCTTGGCCAGGACGGAACAACCGGCGTTTGGGTTTGTAACCGATGAAGGCGAGGAAATCGCTCAACGTCACGACGCGCACGCCGTGGAGCCGGGCCTCATTCCGCATGTCCTTCAAGTGACCGATGATCTTTTGCGCTTTATCGCGTTCTTCCGCGTTGACGATTTCGCTGAGATCGGGAATGGCCCCCAGGATCAAGAATTTGGTGCGTTCGTCGATGGGGCCTCCCAGCCGTTCGCCGTCATCGTCGACTTCCGCCGAGATTTCCGCTCCCCGGACCTTCATTTCCTGGTGGAACAGCTCCCGATCGTTCTGGCCGTCTCGATCCAGATCGAGTTTGCCGACGACCGCGAACCGTTCCGTGCTCCCCGGACTCCACAACGGGGTGAAGATCAGATCGCCGGGAGCCATCGGCCGGAAGGGGTCTTCCTCGATCATTTTCGCTTCGGCCTGATGGGCGTTCAGAATCCGCGTGACTTCGATCTTGCCCTTGATGTCGGCCGCAGTCCGTCCGACACTGGGCGAATCCTTGGAGTACACGCTGAATGTCATGCGGGGCTTGAGGAAATCGAGATCCCCCAAGTTGATCCACACGATCCGCGAAACATTGTCGACATTGGTGATCAGTCCGTCGGCGACATCGAAACTTTCGGCCTTGATCTCGTCAAGCTCTTCGCGCAGCTTGTCGTTGATGGCCACCAGCCGCAAGTTTTCGTCCTGAAGCTGCTTGCGCTCCTTGGCGCGGGCTTCCTTCTCTTGTTCCAGCTCGACTTGCGCCTGGTTGTATTGCGCGCGCAACGACGCGATTTCCTGGTCCTTTGCCGCGAGTTTTTCATCCCGCTCATTGACGAGCGTCCGCAAGTCGGCCTCGGCGGTGGCCCGAGCTTTTTGGTGCGCGTCGGCGATGTCGCGGTAGCGTTTTTCCAACGCGAGCCGCTCTTGCTCACTGGCGGCCAATTGAGTGGTCTTGCTGTTCAGCTCGGCCAGGGCGGTATCCAGGGCTTGCCGCAATCTGGCCAGTGTGCCCGCATATGTGGTTTCGGCCTCGGTTCGCCCCTTGTCGACGATATCGGCCTGCATGCTGCCAGTGACGGAATTGGGATTGCTGGGATCGTTGGTCGGCTCCTGGGTTTTGCCGAGCAGCTTCTTCACCGCGTCGAGGTCGTCGATGGTCTTCCGCAGCGCCGTGTTGGCGTTATTCACCTCGGCCTTGGCGGCATCGAGGTTTTTCATCGCCTGCGAGTGGGCCGAGAACGAGTTGTACCACAAGACCGCGAACACGATCGTGAAGATCACGAAGGCAATCAGGAAATAGTGAACCGCGGTGGGCTTATTCGTCGCGGCGGCCATGAGCGCTCCTCGACTCGGTTAGGGATCCGCGCGAGACGGCGCGGGAAACAGCGGCAACGGATCGACGCTCGACAGGAGAACGCCCGCCGCCAGGCAGCAGCGTCTCCCCACTTTGGATCAAGCCCGACAAGGGGATAGGTTCAGGCCCCAGTTCAGTGTAAACGGCAAGGCACGACTGTCAAGCAGCAATCCGCCCATGGGCATTTTCCGGCAGCCGTTCGCATGCCAACAAGCGCCGAGCGCACTCCCTCTCGACTCATTTCAGTCGACCACCCGTCCCCCACGACTCCCGTGATTTGAGCCGGCGCTCCCCGGCGTCGTCCCATTAATCCGCCAACGGAACGGCGTCGACGGTTGTTCGGACGCTGCATAAGCTAACCAATACGCCGACGGTGCCTGCTCCATCGGCGCATCGAACGTGCGGTCGCCGTATGATGGCGCGTGGACGCTCCCTCGACGGGGCCTCGCCAACAGCTTCCGAACTCCGACAGTCCTCGGCACCGGCATGACCGATACCACCTATCTGATCGATACCTTCTCGCTGATCTTTCAGGTGTTTCATGCGATCCCACCCATGACGGGCCCGTCCGGCCAGCCGACCAACGCCATTTTCGGAATCAGTCGCGATCTCGTGCAGTTGCTCCGCGACCACCACCCCGCGTGGCTGATCTGCTGTTGGGACTCGGCGGCACCGAGCTTTCGCAATCAGCTTTACCCCGAGTACAAAGCCCAGCGTCAGGAAATGCCCGTCGATCTTGTGCCCCAAATCGAACCCATTCGCCAGGTGATTCAGGGGTTCGGAATTCCGGTGATCGAGCACGAGGGGTGGGAAGCCGATGACGTGATTGCGACGCTGGCCAAACAAGCCGTGGCACGGGGGCTGAAAGTTCGCATCGTCAGCAGCGACAAGGACATTCGACAACTATTGGGTCCGCGCGTGGAAGTGTACAACCTGCGGAAAAACCAGGTGTTGGATGAAGCCGGTCTCCTGACCGAGTGGGGGATTCGCCCCGACCAGGTGATCGACTTTCAAGCGCTGGTGGGCGATCCGGTGGATAACATCCCCGGAGTTCCGTTGGTTGGGCCGAAGAAGGCGGCGCAGCTTTTGAACCAGTTCGGCACGCTGGAGGAAGTGCTCGCGCATGCCGATGAAGCCCCGGGCGCGAAGCTTCGCGAAAACTTGAAACGCTTTGCCGATCAGGCGCGGTTGAGTCGTGAGCTGGTCCGCTTGAAGACCGACTTGCCCTTGGAGTTCGACTGGTCAGCCGCGCGCGCGCCGCAGCCGCATGTGGCTGAACTCCAGGGTTTGTTTCGGCAATTCGGATTTCGCCGCCTGATCGAGGACGTGCGGAATCTGGCCCCGCCCCGGTCCGTCGATGCTCCGCGCACCCTCGCCTTGTTCGACGCGGCGCCGTCCGCGACGCCGCCAGGTCGACACGACGCGGAGCAACCCACTCAAACGGCGTTGCCGGCGGCGGCGTCTGCGGTGGCCTCCCCGCGCCGCTGGGACATTATTGATACGTCGGAAGCGTTTGCCGGGTTTGTTGCCGAATTGCGGCGGCAACGACGCATCTGCCTGGACCTGGAAACAACGCACTTGGATCCACGACGCGCGGCGGTCGTCGGCTGGGCGTTTTGTTGGGAACCGGGACGGGCGTTTTATCTGCCCGTGCAGGGGCCGGCCGACAGCCGCTTGCTGGACGCCCGCGAAGTGCAAGCGGCGCTGCGTCCGCTGCTCGAAAATCCGGACCTGGAACTGGTCAATCAGAACATCAAATACGACCTGATCGTCTTGCGGAGCCTGGGTTTTTTCGCCGTGCGCGACGCACCGGGCAACGGCGAGCGCGTCCGCTACCCCGCGTTGGGCGTGGACCCCATGGTGGGGGATTATCTGCTCGATGCCGGCGCCCGCTCGCACAATTTGGAAGCGCTGATCGACAAGTACCTTCAGCGCCCCTCGATTCCGATCAGCGAATTGATTGGCAGCGGGAAGCAGCAAAAAAGCATGGCCGAAGTGCCCGTGGACCGTGTTGCCGAGTACGCCACCGAAGACGCCGACTACGCGCTGCAAATCGCCGACCGCGTCGCCGCCGACCTCCGCCGCGAAGGCTTGTGGGACCTCTACTGGAGTTTGGAGCGGCCGCTGATCACGGTGCTGGCGGAAATGGAATACCGCGGCATTCGCGTGGATGCCGCGGAACTGGGCAGGCAAAGTGCTGAAATCAGCGATCAACTTTCCCGCCTGGTGGCGCAGATTCACTCGCTGGCCGGGCATGAATTCAACATCGATTCTCCCCTGCAATTGCGGAAGGTGCTGTTCGACGAGTTGCGTTTGCCGGTGCTCAAGAAGACCAAGACGGGTCCGAGCACCGACCAGGAAGTTCTCGAGGAATTGGCGCTGGTGCATCCCCTGCCCGCCAAAATCATCGAACATCGCCAATTAGCGAAGCTCAAGGGGACATACCTCGACGCGCTGCCGCTGCTGATTCACCCGCAGACAGGGCGAATTCACTGCTCCTTCAATCAAGTGGTGGCCGCGACGGGGCGGCTGAGTTCCAGCGAACCCAATCTGCAAAACATTCCCATTCGCACGGAGGCTGGCCGTCAAATCCGCAAGGCCTTCATTCCCGGCGAACCGGGCTGGAAGCTCGTCGCCGCCGATTATTCCCAAATCGAATTGCGGATGCTGGCGCACTTCAGCGGCGATCCCGTCCTGCGGGAAGCCTTCGCTCAAGGCAGCGACATTCACACGGTGGTGGCCAGCGAGGTGTTTGGCGTGCCCCGCGACGCCGTCAGTCCCGAGCAGCGCCGCATCGCCAAGGCGGTGAACTTCGGCGTGATATACGGTCAAAGTCCGTTTGGCCTGTCCGCGGCCTTGGGCATCTCCCAGGCCGAGGCGGCTCGTTTCATTGACGATTATTTCGCCCGTTATGCCGGTGTCACCCGGTTTCTCGAACAGCTTCTTTCGGAAGTGGAAGCGACGGGTTATGCCCGCACCATCTTGGGCCGCCGCCGCCGGATCGACGGCATCCGTCCCGACCGCAATCTCAACCGCAACATGGCCGAGCGGACGGCGATCAACACGGTGATTCAAGGCTCCGCGGCCGATTTGATCAAGCAGGCGATGATTCGCGTCTTCGCCCGGCTGCAACAGCAGTGCCATCCCGCGCACTTGTTGCTGCAAATTCACGACGAACTGGTGTTCGAGGCCCCGTCCGGGGAGGTAGCCAGCCTGGTGGAGATTGTCCGGGAGGAAATGGAGCACGCGCTGCCGCTCGAAGTTCCGCTGGTCGTGGATGTCTCCGTCGGCGAAAATTGGCTGGATTTGGAGCCTTGGAACTAGGCCGGCGCTTTCGCCGCGCACTCGCGCCGAGTAGGATGCCCGCGTGGTCCACAAGGATTTTCGGGCATGTACGACCGCGGTCAATTGATTCGCCTGTTTCGTGAACGGGCGCTGAAGTTCGGCGACTTCACCCTCGCTTCGGGACGCAAGTCGACATACTACCTGGACGGGAAACAGATCACCCTGCACTCCGCGGGCTTGTGGCTGGTCAGCCATGGCTTGTTGACGCTGCTGGATGACTGGGAATTCTCGGCCATCGGCGGGATGTCGGTGGGGGCCGACCCCATCGTCGGCGGCGTGCTCGCGGTCGCCGCCCAGCTCGGCCGCTCCATCGAGGGGTTCCTCGTCCGCAAAGAGGCCAAGGGGCACGGTACCCAGCGGTACCTGGAGGGTCCGCTCAAGCCGGGTGCTCAGGTGGTGATCGTCGATGATGTGGTGACGACTGGCGGCAGCGCGCTCCAGGCGGTCGATCGGGTTGTGGAGTACGGCTGCCGAGTCGCCGGCGTGGTTGGCGTGGTGGATCGTCTGGAAGGCGGTGCCGAGAATTTCGCCGCGCGGGGATTGCCCTTCCGTTCGTTGCTGACGATCGAGGATTTCGGAATTCAGCCGCCTGCACGAACATGAGCGGGACCACCCCTCCAGACGGGCCATTACCGCGACCGCCGCGACTGAAGGAGGCTGCCGCGCCGTCGGAGAGGGACGCAAGCTCTGCGGCAGCGGCTGCTCAGGCGGCACCGACACCCTCGCGTGAGCCGCGCCGCGTGGTGTTGATCGGCGCGGGGCACACCCACCTGCTGCTGGTCCACTGGTGGGGCCGGCGTCCCATTCCCGATGTCGACCTGATCCTGATCAACGCGTTCGACCGCTTCGCGTACAGCGGGATGGTGCCGGGGGCCATCGCCGGCTTGTATCCGTTCGCCGATGTGCTGGTGGACTTGCCGGCTCTGTGTGAGCGCTGTCGCGTGACGCTCGTGGTGGATCGCGTGGTCCGGCTGCAGTCCGCCCGCCAAACGATCGAGTTGGCGCATCAGCCGCCGCTCTCCTTCGATGTCGCCTCCGTCAATATTGGTTCAGTGCCGTCGGCCGAATTCCTGTGCCAGACGCATCGCATGCTGGTGGGGTTGAAGCCGCTGGCCACACTGGGGCCACGGCTGGAGGGGCGGCTGCGGGAATTGCTGACTCAGCATCGGGAAGCAGGCAGAACCGACCTGATGCCGGTGGCGATTGTGGGGGGCGGTGCGGCGGGGGTGGAACTCGCGTTGTGTCTCGACGAACGAGCATATCGCGCCCGGTGGCCGCTCGAGTTGATGATCGTCGAAGGAGGCGGCGACCTGCTGCCGGGTCATTCACGGAGCGCCCGACGCCGCGTCCGCCGGCTGTTGAAGCAACGGGGAATCGAGGTCTATTTCGGTCGGCGGGTCGTCGGTTGCCACGAGGAGGGGCCTTCCGCCCTGGTGCTCGACGATGGTAGCCCCCTGCCGTGCGAATTGGCGCTGTGGGCTACCGGAACGGCTCCGCCGCACGTCCTCGAACAGTATGATTTGCCCAAAACGCCGCGGGGATTCCTGGCGGTGAATCCCACCTTGCAATCCACCGCGGAAGTTCCCGTGTTTGCCGCGGGAGACGTCGCCGACGTGTTTGGCCGTCCCGTACCGAAAGCCGGCGTGTATGCCGTCCGCGAGGCCAAAATCCTCTGGAACAACTTGCATCGACTCCTGGCGGGTCAACCCTTGCTGGAATACCATCCTCAACGGAGCTTTTTGTCGCTGATGACGTGCGGCGACGGCACGGCACTGCTCGACTACCACGGCTTCGCCTGCCGCAGCAGGTGGGCCTGGTGGTTGAAATGCTGGATCGATCGTCGGTTCGTGCGGCAATTTCAACGCTGAGCGAGCGGCCAGGCGGAAGGGTGTCGTCTGGGTTGGGCGGCCGTCGAGCGCCGAGGGATGGGACTCCGGCCGGGAGCGTGCGCGGTACCGTCGCCCCCACGCGGGGGCAGCCTGTGGGTCTCGCAGCGTGTAGCACGCTGGAATCGGTGTCGTGTAGCACGCTGGAATCGGTGTAGCGCGGCCGGATCGGGCAAGCCCTTAGCTCGGCGTGTCGCGCTGCAAGCTGCGACCGGGCAACGGTCCCGGCGGCAGGGATTCCGGGACGCCATGGCGAAGAATCACCCGGCCGTTGACGATCACGTGGGTAATGCCCACGGGAAACTGTCGCGGTTCACGATACGTCGCGGGGTCGTTCACCGTGACAGGATCGAACACCACCAGATCGGCAAAATATCCCGGAACGATCGCGCCCCGCAGGGGCAACCGAAACCGCTCGGCGGCAGCGCCGGAGAGTTTGTACACCGCCTCTTCCAGCGAAAAGAGTTTCCACTCCCGCACACAGCGGCCAAGAATGCGCGGCGCCGTGCCAAAAGCGCGAGGATGCACGCAGGCGTCGTCGTGATCAATGGCGTCGGAGCCGATCATCGCCAGATCGTGTTGCAACAAGGGTTGCGCCAACCGGTCGTCCCCCTCGTGGAACACGCACAACACGGCCAACCGCTCTTCGAGCAACAGATCGAGCAGTGCCTCTTCCGGCGGCTTGCCCGTTTCCCGCACATAATCGCTGAGCAGCCAGCCCTGGAACCGAGCGTTCTCGCGGCCGGGAACCCAGGCGATGTGCACACTGTTCAAGGGCACGCGGGCGTGCTCCAAATTCCGACGAAATTGCCGGCGGATGCGGGAATCGTGCAACTGCCCCAGCGCGGCCAGCGGCCCCGCGTCCCAGCATTCGTAGGGCAGCAGGGAATTCAGCATCGTGGATCCGGGCAGGTAGGGATAGACGTCGAACGACAAATCCACCTGGCGGCGTGCCTCGCGGTCGATATAGTCCAGCAACTCCTCGACGTGCTGGAGTTGCAGCGGCTTCAAGTGGGAAATGTGCACTTTCACCCCTGCGCGCCGGCCGATTTCCACCGCTTCCTTAACCGCCGGCAATAATCCCAGTTTGTAGCGCACATGGGTCACGTAGGGGGCATCGAAGGCCTTGAGGACGCTCGCGGCGTCGACCAGTTCCTCGGTGGTGGCGTCGATCTGCCCCAGATAGTCCAGCCCGGTCGACAGCGCCACGGCGCCGGCTTCCATGCCGCGGCGAATTTCCGCCTGAATCAGCCTGCGTTGAGCATCGTCGACCCGCCGGCGGGAAAAACCGCAAATCAACGTCCTGACGTTGCCGTAGGGAACCTGCAGGGCGTTGTTCTGCACATTGCGACCGTGGAGCAGGTCGCGATAGTCGGCCAAAGATTGCCAGCCGGTGTATTCATCCAGCCGCAGTCCGTTCAGGCTCCGCAGATAGAACAGCCAAGGGCGCGCCGTGTGTTCATCCACCGGGGCGTAAGACATGCCGTCGGACATCAGCACTTCGGTAGTGAACCCCTGTCGGGTTTTGGCTTCGATGTGCTGCCGGCGCAACAACCAGCCATCGGAATGGTTGTGCACATCGATAAAGCCCGGGGCGACCACATGACCCGCAGCGTCGAGCACGGTCTGCGCGGCGACATCCCGCAAGTCGCCAATCGCGACGATGCGGTCTCCTTGCACGCCGACATCGGCCCTGCACCGCGGCGCGCGACGGCCGTCGATCACCTCTCCGCCGCGGATGATTAAGTCGAACACGATGGCGTCTCTGACGACGGGGAGGGGCGGACGGCGAACTTAACCCCAAAACTTCCACCACGAACGGCCGCCCGACCCCGCCGTCTCCGCCGGGCCGCTTCCCGCCGAACTGATGACCCGCTTTTCCGGCAACAACACGCAGCTCAACTCGCCGCTCAACCCGCCGGTGGTATCGACCAGCACGCGTTTCCGGCGAAACTGCACCGCCGGCACCTTGACATGGCCGCTGACCACCGTGAAAGGGCAATCCGGGGGAGGATCGGCGTGGACCAGTTCCTGCTCACACAGCCATTGGGGACGGTTCAGGGCGAAATCCTTGTTTTGCAGAATGCGGTACTGCACGTCGAAGGGAGCATTCGGATCCAGTCCCGCATGCACGAACAAATACTGCGGATGTTCCACCAACCACGGCAAGCCGCTCAAGACCGCGCGATGGGCATCGGGAACTTCCCGATTCAGCGCTTCCAAATCGGGGCCGTCCACTCCGTACGAGGCCAGCGTCGTCTCGGCATCGTAGTGCTGCAGCCACCGCCGGCCCCAATGACCGCCCTCCGAGACGGGCAGCCAACCCAAGGCGCCGCACATGGCGAATTCGTGATTCCCCATCACCGCCGTCGTCTTGGGGTGTTGCTTGAGCAATTGCAGAAACATGTCGACCGCGCCTTTGGGGTCGGGCCCGCGGTCCACAAAATCCCCGATGAACACGATCCACCGTTGCTGCGCCTGCGGCAGATCCTGGAGTTGCTGCAACACGACGCGAAGTTTTTCCACCTGGCCGTGCACATCGCCGATTACGGCGACAGGGCCTTGAATTTTCGTGGCGAGCTTAATGGACAACCGCAACCCCCTGGTGCGAATCACCTGGCACTCGGCCCCGCTACCATTGCCGTGATCAGCCCGCTGATTCAGCACGACTCGTCGCGCGGGGAGAACCTTCTACATGCGAAAGGCGGCTCGGACACCGCCGCCGGCAAACGCACGTCAACACCGATCGCCGCATCATATCGGAAATTGTGCTCCCGTTCACGATGCTCAGCGCAACCGGTCCTTGATCCCCGGTTCGAGTTGCTCGGCCTGCTGGACGTAGGCTGCGGCGGCCGCCTCCTCGCCCCGACGCTCCAATTCGCGGCTTTTGCGGTAGTACGCTTCGGCGACCGCGGCATCCAAGCGCTTGGCCAGCCGGAAATCTTCCAGCGCCTCATCGTACTCTTGGAGCGCCAACCGGCAGTCGCCGCGAATCGAATAGGCTAACTGCGCCGGTTGCCTGGCCAGAATGGCATCGCAATCCGCGATGGCCGCCGCATACTGCTTTTGGTCCCGATAGAGGGCTGCCCGTTGCAGCAGTGCGGGAACGTGACCCGGAGCCAGTTCGAGCGCACGCTTGAGGTCGTTCAAGGCTCGCATGTCGTCCCCCTGTGACTGGTAATGCCGCGCACGGGACACATAACCCGTCGGGTCGCGGGGCGACTGCCGAATCGCGGCCGACAGCTCCGCCAGCTTCAACAGATATTCGATCTTGCGCTCGTCGTCCCGCGCTTGCTCGATCTGGCCCAGCAAGAGGTAGGCGTCGCGACGGTGGGTGTAGTATTTGGGGTTGTCCGGGTCGAGGATCATCGCCTGAGTGAAATCGGTGATGGCCCCGGCCACATCCCCCAACCGCTGCTTGGTTAACCCACGATTGCTGTAAGCGTTTACATACTTCGGCTGCAATTGGAGCGCCCGGTTGAAATCGGCCAAGGCCCGATCGAGCCGTCCCAACTGCAAATACGCGAACCCCCGGTTGTTGTAGGCGTCGACGTAATCGGGATCGACCTGCAAGGCCGTATCGAGGTCGGCGATCGCTTGCCGGTAACGCCCCTGGGCGATTTCCACCAAACCCCGATTGTTGTGGGCGTTCGCATACCGTGGATCGAGGCGGCTGGCCTCCTTCAAATCCTCCAGGGCCTCGTCGAATTGCTGGAGACTCAGGCGGAGAAAGCCGCGATTGTTGCGCAGCCGCGGATTCGCCGGATCCAATTCGACGGCCCGGTTAAGATCGGCGAGTGCCGCCTCCAATTGACCCAGTTGATGGTGCACCGTCGCGCGCGCGTCAAATGCCGCCGCCGAGTCCGGCTGTCGGGCGACCAATGCATCAGCTTCGGCCAGCGCCTGCTCCACGGCCCCCCGCGCCAGCAGTTCCACGATCCGCTGAGTCGCCGGGTTCGACGACGGCGAGATACTCAGCGTTGGCAACGCACTCGATGGTCGATCCGACTTGCCGCAGCCCCACGTCCCGCAGACAGCAGCCGACGTGCAGATAACCAGCATGATGGCGGGTTTGCGCATCGTGGCGATCCCTCCTTGGTCTCCCGCACTGGGCGGGAATCATTCCATTCGCCGGGAGTTCCCCCGGCCCTGCCGACCCGCCGCGTCAGATCTGGTGCGATGGCACGGGCAGACTATCCCTTTGATAGGGGCCAACTTGTAACGGGACTCAACAAACCGGTCAACGCCGGTTTGGCGTGCACCCTGGCCGGAGTTCCCGTATCATGAATTGACAGCGCCTGGCGGCCGGAGAAGAGACGTGTTGACGCAGCAACCACGATCGGGGATCGTCTGTCTCGGAGTGGGGCTTGCGCTCTTGTGCGGCTGTCGCCAGGCGTCTACGCCGATTCCGGAAGTTCCCACGGTACGGGCGGTTGACGTGACGTCCCCGGGGTCGGAGAACGGTCCGGAAAACGAGCCGCCGTTGATCGTGGACGAACCTAATCCCACGCCCCCAGGCATGCGATGGATTCCGGGTGGCAGTTTTGTGATGGGTTCCGACAACCCCAAGTTCCCCGATGAAGCGCCAGCCCATCGCGTGACGTTGGACGGATTTTGGATCGACGAGACCGAAATCACGAATGCCCAGTTCCGGGAGTTCGTCGAGGCCACGGGGTACGTGACCATCGCCGAGAAAACCCCCAGGCCCGAAGACTTTGCCGGACAGGTCGACGACCTCGCAGCAATTCCCCCAGAAAATCTGGTCGCCGGTTCCATCTGTTTCAATTCCCGCTTCGATCCCGCCCGGCTGCGGAAGGACCACCCTTTGTGGCCCTATCAGGTGTGGAAGTACGTGGCGGGAGCCAATTGGCGGCAACCCGAGGGACCCGGTTCCAATCTGGAAGGCCGTTGGGACCATCCCGTGGTCCACGTCTCGTGGGAAGATGCGATGGCCTATTGCCGCTGGGCCGGTACGCGACTCCCCACCGAGGCCGAGTGGGAGTACGCCGCGCGGGGCGGCCGCGCGGGGGCCGATTATCCCTGGGGAAACGTCCTCCAACCCGAGGGGAAGTGGCGGCACAACATCTGGCAGGGCGAATTTCCCCTGCACAATGAGGGAAGCGACGGCTACCTGTACACGTCCCCCGTGAAATCGTTTCCCCCCAACGATTACGGCTTGTACGACATGTCGGGCAACGTGTGGGAGTGGTGCTACGATTGGTATGCGCCCGACTATTACCGCGTCAGTCCGGAACGCAATCCGCCGGGACCGGCGGAGAGCTTCGATCCGCTCGAGCCCAACATTCCCAAGCGCGTCCAGCGCGGCGGTTCGTTCATGTGCAGCGACAACTACTGCATCGGCTATCGCGTGGCCGCCCGAATGAAGGGAGATCCCCAATCGGGAACATTCCACGCGGGGTTCCGCACCGTGCTGCCTGCCGCACAGTGGGGCAAATCGCGGCGCACCCAGGCGCTGCGCGAAACCGCTCGACGCCATCCCTAAGGTTGCCCCCTGGCCGAACGGGGGCTGCCCCCGGGCGCTCTCTCGCCGGGGGGGTGACGTTCCCCCGGTTCCCAGGCTGAATTCGATAGGCGAACGCACACCGTGGACCGCCAACGGATTTGCCGTGACTGGACCGTCAGGCTACGGTGTAGCCGCCTTGTGGTAGCGTCATCTCTCCTCGGACGCGGTGGTGCAACTTGAAACGGGCGGGGTCGCTGGGGAATTCGTCGGCAGGTGGGGGCCGCGGCAGGAGAGGAACTCCCTGGCCGATCGCCGGCGGCGAACCGGCGTCGCAGCCGGCGGGCCTCCGCCCCGATGGCGGAAGTGCAGATCCATGAGCCAGTCGCCAGGTGTCGCGATTATCGTTCCCGTATTGAATGAGGCCGAAAGCCTGCGCGAGTTGCACGCGCAAATCTCCCGTGTCGCCGAGCAACAATCGCTGAATTTGCAGATCATTTTCGTGGATGACGGCTCGCGCGATGCTTCCTGGGCGACCCTCTTGGACATCGCCCGGAGCGATCCGCGAGTGGAGGCCATTCGTTTTCGCCGGAATTTCGGCAAGGCGGCCGCGCTCACGGCTGGATTGCGGGCCGTGGCTCACCCGTGCGTGGTGACGATGGATGCCGATCTCCAGGACGATCCGGCGGAAATCCCCCGGTTGCTGGCCAAACTCGAGGAAGGCTTCGACGTCGTCAACGGCTGGAAGGAGCGGCGGATCGACCCCTGGCATAAGGTGTATCCCAGCCGCGTCTTCAATTGGATGGTGTCGCGGCTGACCGGGTTGCCGTTGCACGATCATAACTGCGGTCTGAAAGCGTTCCGCGCGGAGGTCGCGCGAGAGATCCGGTTATATGGCGAATTGCATCGCTTCATACCCGTGTTGGCCCATGCGCGGGGCTTCCGCGTCACCGAGTTGTCCGTGCATCATCGTCCGCGGCAGCACGGCCAGTCCAAATACGGCTTTCGCCGATTTCAGCGCGGCTTTCTCGACCTGCTCACCGTGGCCTTTCTGACGAGCTACCACCAGCGTCCGCAACACATGCTGGGTGCAATCGGTTTGGCGTTTTTTGGTCTGGGACTGGTAGGGCTGGGCTATTTGGGCGGGCTGTGGTTGCTGATGAACGTCTGCCACGCGCTCCCCGCGGAACCGATCGGTCAGCGGCCGCTGCTGATCTACTCGGTCGTGGCAACCGTCTTGGGGGCACAGGCCTTGTCCTTGGGTCTGCTGGCCGAATTAATCGTGCATTACACCAGCCGCGAGACGGATGCCTACAGCATTGCCGAACGGACGCTTCCAACTTCTTCCCCGGCACCCTGAGCCGTCAACCCGTCAGGCTTGCGAAGCGAGAGGTGCCGCGCGGTTCGGGACGGCCGGACCTGCCGGAGAACGGAACCCGCGCTCCCGCCGGCCAGCCGGTTTTCGCGGCGGTTTGTGCTTGGGAGTGCACGGTTTTAAGGCTATCATACAGGTTTGAGGCGGGCCGGCCGGCCCGCTCGGCCAGAAAGGAGGGAATCATGGCGAAATTCCCCCAAGACGATTCGGCGCTGGATCTCACACAACGGGAACACTTCGAGCAGGAACGGCGAGCAGTCGTGCAGCCCACCCCTACGGAAGACGCCCTCGTGCTGGAACCAGCGGCGGTGGAGTTGCCTCCTTGTCCGCGACGCCCCACGTCCGAGCTGCAAGCTCATCCGTGGTCCGCGGCGGAAACCGCGCGCTGGCGCTGCGCGCCGCGGTGAGCAGGGCGCACGCGCGCCTCGGCGCACTGCACCCGCGCCACGGCGACCAGCGGAGAATTCCTGTCGGCGGGAGTGACCACACTGCGAGGGATGGCGCTCATCATGGGCGGGGCGGGTGATGAGTCACGCAGTTGATGGGCAGCGAAGGCACTGCGGGCAGCGAAGGCACTGCGGGCAGCGCGGCGGTCGGAATCCGCGAGCTGTCGCGGAGCGCCGGAACTTGTCGAACGGCCAGGGTGTCAGCCGGTGGTCGTTTGTCGTGCCGGAGCATCGGAAGGAGCCGAGGGGCGGCGTCGCGCCACGGCCGCTGAGCCGTTGACCACAGCCACGATCATCAACGGTTCCAGCACCGAACGGTAACGATAGACGGGAACTTCCAACGCGGCCGTCGCCAAAGTCGTGCAGCCTACAATCGCGGCCAGCAGCACCCCCGTTCGCCGCTGGGTCGGGCTGACCACGGTTTGAGCCACTCCCCACCAGGCGGCCGCGGACCACAGCCACATTGCCGGGAAACAGCGTTCAGGAGTCCAGCGCAAGGCGCCTTCCATCCCCGATGCGAAAACCGGGATGGAAAACTCTCGTTGCCCCCGAAACACCCCCCGCCCTCCCTGCCCGTCGATTGCCGGTGGTTCCCACTCCCGAACGTACCAGAACGTGGCACAGCGGGCGCACAGCCGAATGAGCGCTTGGCCCGGATGACGCCGAATGGCCTGCCACGCCACCTGTTCCATCAGGATGTCCAGTTCGTGGTCCTTGAGGCCGCTCCGCGACAACGCTGCCGCCACCGACCAGTTGTGTCTCCAATCGACGGCGGGATCGGCGATCCGCGCTCGCAACGCGGCACCGGGACCATCGTCGGGAAGGGGTAGTTCTCCGCCAGGCCACGGATCGAAAGCGGCTTTCCAAAGTTGCCGTCCCGTGAAGACGGTCAACGCGAAACGGTCAAACATCAGCCAATTGCGCAGACACCACGGCGCGAGCAGAGCGATCATCACGATCAGCCCCGCGCCGGCGCTTACGTATTGTGCCGCCGTGCGTTTCTCCGCCCGAGCCAATTCCCATCCGCACGCGATGAGCACAGCCGGGACGGCGGCCAACAATGCCGGCCGGATCAGAATCCCCGCCCCCAAGGTTCCTCCCGCGATGATCGTCCACCGCAGGCGCTGCGAATGGAGCGCTCGGTCCAGCGCCACTGCGCAGAACGTCAGCGCGCACGTCGCCCATGTTTCGGTGAGAATCCAATTGGCATACAACGGCCGTGCGGTGGAGAAGGCGCACCACATCGCGGCGGCCACCGCGGCTCCCTCCCGTTGCGTCAGCCGCCACGACCACCACACGGTTGCCCAGGTGGTGAACATTACGGCCAGGTGCTGCGCGATGACGACCGCGAGGAGTGCCTGTTTTCCGAACAGAGCGAGGCACACAGCCAAAAACCAGGGATAACCCGGCGTCCGCGAAGCCAAAGCCGAGTCGGTCAGCCACCAATTTCCGCCGGCCGCTTCTTCCCCCAACTGCCAGTATGTGGGCGAATCCCCCCAAGGCTGGGTCTGCCCAGAGACCAGCAGGGCGGTATGTTTGAGCACATCCAGCAGCAAGACCCCGCCGAGCACCCACCGCCAGCGGCGCGCGAACGCTCGAGGACCGATCGTGGCAACAGCAAGACTCATACGCTGCCTGTCATACAAGGTCCGAAGGGGCGTTGTCACGGCCAGGCACCAGCGCGGCCACGGTTGACGGCACGGTGTGCCGGGTGAGGCACCGTCTTGTTCGACGTGGGAGTCCGCGGCGTCGTTTTCGCTCCCGCGCATCTTGTGATACGCTGAACATGACCTGGTACACCGAATGCCGTCCGAGGCACGTGAATGCGGGAGCACAAAAGGATTCCGTATTCGGCGAGGCGGATGACGAGGACTGGCCACATTTCCCGCGGCGTCGAATCCACTCCACCGTGTCTGATCGTCTGATCTCCACCGTGTCTGATCGCACGACTTTCTCACGCTTGCTGGATGTTCGTCGGTTTTGCACGCCTTCGCGGCTGGTGTTGATCGGTATCGTGGCGATTTTTTTCGCCGTGCGGTTGCCGCTCATGTACCGTCAACCGGGCGGTCAGGACGAGGGCTGCTATGCCGTGCCGGGTTTGACGATTTTGCAGTCGGGAATTCCCCGACTGCCTCACGTGCCGGCGCGCAACCCGGAATCGGTGTATTACCGCGCCGATGACGCCTTGTTTGCCGAGCCTCCTTTCACGTTTTACGTTCAGGCGGTGTTGTATGCGGTGCTGCCGCATCAATTCGGCACGGCGCGCCTGGCATCGGCCTTGGCGGGGGCGATGCTGTTGGGATTGGTTTATCGTCTCACCAAAGAGATGGGGGGCAGCGATCGGGCCGCGCTGTGGGCCGCCGGGTTGTGCTCTCTGTCGCGCTGGTTCTACTTTCCGGCGACCAGCGCGCGACCGGACATTTGGTGTGCATTGTTCGGTGTGGCCGCCGTGTGGTGCGTGCTGACGGAGCAGCGGCGCGGCCAGTGGACGTGGATGAGTGCGGCGGGCGTGTGCCTTGGTTTGGGGGGGCTGAGCCATCCGTTTGCGATCTTGTACGCGGTGCAACTGGCGGTCTGGAGCGCGCTGACCACCCGCGGGTGGCGGCGCGTGGGCCGTCCGGCCGGCTTGGCCGCGGTGGCGCTGCTCGTCGCCGCCTTCTGGTTGCCGTTGATGGCGTTGTATCCCGAAGCGTGTCGGATGCAGTTCCGCAACCAGTTCGGCCACACCGCGGAGAGTGCGCTGTGGTATCGCGCGGTGATGCCGTGGGAATCGCTGGGGTACCACGCGGACGTCATGTGGAATCATTGCGGCGCATGGCAGTTTGGCCTGGCGGGAGTCGGTCTCCTGGCGGCGAGCGTGGCCGGATATCGCCAGCGCAGCAGTGCGATGCAAAGTGTCTGCTGGCTGGCCTGGTCGTCGATCTACCTGCTGAGCATCGTTGTGGGGCGCCATCATCCCGTGATTGGTTACTGGGTGTATCCGGCAGCCCTGATGTTCGCGGCCGTGGGATGGTGCTTCGACAAGGTGCTGTACGGACTTGGCCGCTGCGCCCGGCTGAGTTGGGCGCAAGTCCCCCTTGCGCTGGCTGTCGCGGCCTTGATGCTCCCCGGTTCGGGATTGCGGGCGCTGGCCGCCCACTACCGCCATTGGAACGAAATCGAGTACAACGCGCCACGATTCGCCCGCCGGCTGATCGACTCCCTGCCCCCGCAGGTCGTGTGTGCCGTCGACACGCAATTCACCCTCGATTTCGTCGCGGCAGGCCGCCCCACCCTGTGGGCCCAAACCATGCCGATCTACTTCCGTCTCGACCAGTTCGACTATGATGTCCTCATCGTCAGCCGTGAAGCCGACGATTTGGGCCTTGCGCGGCAATTGGGTGCCCGCTTGCGGCGGCGCGAAGGATTTCGGCACGACATCTTTGCCTGCTATGCCGAGGTGTACGATCCCCCCGCTCGAACGACAGAATAGCCGACACGGTTCCGCGCGCTCCGTGTGGTGCGGGGCGGTTTCGTCGCGCGCGCGGCTGGCGGGCAAACTGTTCGAGCATCACCGCCTGGTGCGGGCTTAATCATGACTGCCATTCTGGGCATTTCCGCCTACTATCACGATTCCGCGGCCGCCTTGGTGGTCGACGGCCGAATTGTCGCCGCCGCCCAGGAGGAGCGCTTTACGCGGATCAAGCACGATGCGGCCTTTCCCGCGCACGCCGTGGCATACTGCTTGCAAGAGGGGGGACTAGCGCCCGGCGAGCTCGACCTGGTCTGCTTTTACGAAAAGCCGCTGCTCAAATTCGAGCGGCTGCTGGAAACCTATCTGGCGTATGCTCCGGCGGGATTTCCCTCGTTTGCGGCCGCCATGCCCGTTTGGCTGAAGCAGAAACTCTTTCTGAAGCGGGCCATGCGCCGCGGGTTGCAGGGGCAGTACCGCAAGCGTTTCGTCTTCACGGAGCACCACGAGTCGCACGCCGCCAGCGCGTTTTTTCCTTCTCCCTTTGAGGAAGCGGCCATTCTGACGGTCGACGGCGTGGGGGAATGGGCCACGGCCACGTTTGGCACCGGCCAGGGCCATCGTTTGCGCCTCACGCACGAACTGCGGTTTCCTCATTCGCCGGGCATGCTGTATTCGGCCTTCACGTATTTTTGCGGTTTCCGGGTGAATTCCGGCGAATACAAGTTGATGGGCCTGGCCCCTTACGGACGGCCGGTGTATGTCGATGTGATCTACGACAAGCTGCTGGACTTGAAGCCCGACGGCTCGTTTCGCCTGAATCTCGACTACTTTAATTACTGCCAGGGGTTGACGATGACTTCGCGGCGCTTCGAGAAGCTGTTCGGCGGACCGCCGCGCGCTCCCGAATCGCCCCTGACCGAGCGGGAGATGGACCTGGCCGCATCGATTCAGGTCGTGATGGAAGACATCTTGCTGCGCATGGTCCGGCAGGTCCACGCGCGAACCGGCCTGAAAAACCTGTGTCTGGCGGGGGGCGTGGCTTTGAACTGCGTCGCCAACGGGCGGATCTTGCGGGAAGGTCCCTTCGCGGCGTTGTGGATTCAGCCGGCGGCGGGTGATGCCGGGGGAGCACTGGGCGCGGCCCTGTTCTGTTGGCACCAGCTTCTGAATCAACCGCGCACCGTCCAACCGGACGATTCCCAGCAGGGCTCCTTGCTAGGGCCGAAGTGCGACGAAACCGAAATTCGCCGATACCTCGAGCGGGTCGGGGCCCGTTACGAATACGTCGCCGACGAAGACGAACTCTGCCGGCGCGTGGCCCGCTGGTTGGCCGAGGAAAAAGTCATCGGCTGGGTCCAAGGACGGATGGAGTTCGGCCCGCGCGCCTTGGGCAGTCGCAGCATTCTGGGGGATGCCCGCAGTCCCACGATGCAGTCGGTGATGAATCTCAAGACGAAGTTTCGCGAGTCTTTCCGCCCGTTTGCTCCGTCCGTGTTGGAACAGCGGGCTGCCGACTGGTTCGAGCTGCCGCCCCATACGTCCAGCCCGTACATGTTGCTGGTGGCGCCCGTGCAGGTCGCCCATCGCCGGGCTGCCGGCAACGGCGCACCCGCCTTGCGCGGCCTCGACCGGTTGAAGGAACTGCGCTCCGATATCCCCGCGGTGACGCACGTCGATCACTCGGCCCGCATTCAAACGGTCGACGCGCGTCGTCATGGCCGTTATTACCGGTTGATCGCCGAATTTGAGCGGCTCACTGGCTCCCCCGTGATCATCAACACGAGTTTCAACGTCCGCGGAGAACCCATCGTGTGCACCGCCGAGGACGCTTACCGCTGCTTTCTGGCGAGCAACATCGACGTTCTGGTGCTCGAACGATTCGTGCTCCACAAGGCCGACCAGCCGCAGATTCCCCCGCAGCAGGTCAAAGCGTATCTGGCCCAGTTTCAACTCGATTGACCTCGCGGGCACGCACTGGCCCCGCCCCCTTCAGGAGGGTTCGATGGCAGTGGTCGACATCAATTGGCATCCCACCGCACGCGAGTTGCGGATCTTCGCGGGGCTGCAATGGCTGTTCTGCGGCATCGTGGCCTGGTACGCCTGGAAAACACACGCGGCCCCGGGCGTGGCGGCCATCCTCGGGGGGGTGTCCTCGGGAGTGGCGCTCTTGGGATTGCTTGCTCCCCGCGCGATCCGCCCCGTTTATGTGGGGTGGATGCTGGCCGTGTTTCCGATCGGCTGGGTCGTGTCCCATGTGGTGCTGGCCGCCGTCTTTTTCCTGGTGATCACCCCCATCGGTGCGACCTTGCGACTTCTCGGTCACGATCCGCTGCACAGGCGGTGCGATCGCGCGGCGAACACCTATTGGATCGCCCGGCGCGAGCCACCCGATGCGGATCGCTATTTCCGGCAGTTCTGAAGCGCGTCGCACAAATTGTGCGCACGATCAAGGGAGCGGACCACCGGAAGCGGCCGGGCGAAATAGTCACGAAAAACTCGCCCAGGGATCCAGTCGACTGGGCACCGGCGTGCGACGGCCGAGCCGCTGCCGCGGCCATTCGCCTCCGTCCGCCAACGGCTGGTGTGCTTCAGGCGAAGAGGCTCACCAGGGGCATGCCCTCGCAGAGGCGATGCGGCCGTTGCAACTGATCGTAGATTTCCGCCTCGCAGGGGATGCCCAGCGCATGGTAGATGGTGGCGATGAAGTCCTCGGGACTGACGGGATTTTGCGTCGGATAGGCTGCGTGCCGATCGCTGGCCCCGTACACTTCGCCGCCGCGAATCCCCCCGCCCGCCAGCACGACGGATTGACAAGGCCCCCAGTGATCGCGCCCGGCCTGAGGGTTGATTTTGGGCGTTCTGCCGAACTCTCCCAGCATGGCCACCAAGGTTTCGTCCAGCAGTCCGCGCTGCGCCAGGTCCTCGATCAGTGCGGAAAAGCCGCGGTCGAGCGACGGCAGACAATAAAACTCCTTGAGCATCTGATAACCGGTGATGCCGTTGATCGACGGTGTGCCACCATGGTTGTCCCACACGTTCAACACGTTGCCGTCCTTGGGGGACACGTAATACCACACCAACGTGACCAATCGGACTCCGGCCTCCACCAATCGCCGCGCCAGCAGGAAGGCCTCGCCGTATTCATTGCGTCCATAACGGTCGCGCAAGGCGTCCGCTTCCGAGGAGACATCGAAGGCCCCCTTGGCCGCCGGCGACAACAACATCCGGTAGGCTTGTTCCCGCGCCGCTTCCAAACCCGCCACCGCCCCTCGGTCGCCGCGGGCTTGCAGCCGGCGATCCACCTGCTCCAGCACGTTGAGCAGCCCCAACCGCGACTGCACCCGAACCGCGTCCATTCCCGAAGGCAAATCGAGACTGTGGGCAGCCGGGGCGTTGACCTCTGCCGGCGCTTGCAATTCCAAGGGATCATGCCGCGGACCTAAAAAGCCGGCATACGTTCCCGTGTAGATCACGCCGTCGTGGCCGATCGGCCGGGGAATGGTCACCGCGGCGGGGAGCGCCCCGGGTGGGCTGAAGTACGACACGACCGATCCCACCATGGGAAAGTCGCTGCGGCTGCGCATGTTGCGCGGCACCACCAACCCGTCCCGATAGCGGCCGGTGAGCGTGTAGTTCACGCTCACCTCGTGGATATTGCTGGGATGAGTGTACGACCGAATGATGGTCAGTTTGTCGGTTAGGCGGGCAATCAGCGGCAGTTGGTCGCAAATGCGGATTCCGGGAACCGCCGTCTCCGTGGCGTCGAACTGGCTGCGAATGCCTTCCGGTGCCTCAAGTTTGGGATCGAACGTCTCCTGCTGGGGAGGGCCTCCCCACAAATACACGAGGATGCACGACCTGGCCTTCGCCCGCGATTCCCGACCCTTGAGCGATTGCTCCGCCTGGATCAACCGGGGTAATGTGATGCCGCCGAGACCAATCGTTCCCAGACGCAACAGGGCATCGCGGCGATGTAACATGGTTTCCACTCCAGCGAAGAGAACGGTGCGCCCTGCGAACGCCAACGCATAATACCGGTTTGATGTGTGCAAGATCAATGGGGAGTCAGCCCGCCTGGCCGGATTCGATAAGCGCGAGGCGATTGGCCCCCAAAGGCCCCAAGCCGCGGGTGCTCGGCTGGCTGACGCCGTCCACGTGAAGGCCGCGGAAGGCGGACACGGCCGAATCTTCGCAATCGGACCGGTCGCTCGATGTGGCTCGATGTGATCGGTTTCTCCCCACCTCATGGGAGTTTCGGATGGTATCCACGCCAGGCACCGATGCCGCGGGCCGCGAGATTTTGGGAGAGGGAAAATTTCTTCGACTGGTGCGCGATGGCCGATGGGAAATCGCTGAGCGGACTTCCGCCAGCGGCGCGGTCGCCATCGTGGCCGTGACGGCTGACGGACGGCTGGTGTTAACCGAGCAGTATCGGCCGGCGGTGAAGCGGCACGTGATCGACCTCGCCGCTGGACTGGCCGGCGATGAACCCGAGCATGCCGAGGAAGCGTTCGCGGAAACGGCGCGGCGGGAACTTCTGGAGGAGACTGGCTACGCGGCGGAGCGACTCGAACATCTCGCCGATTGCCCCTCCTCGCCCGGGCTGACGTCCGAAATCGTCTCGTATTTCCTCGCCCGGTCCGTGATTCGGCACCACGCCGGGGGTGGTGTCGGTCACGAGCAGATTCAGGTCCATACGCCGTTGCTCGCGAGTCTTCAAGATTGGCTCGTCCAGCAGACGCGCGCCGGCAAATTGATCGACGTGAAAGTGTACGCCGCACTCTACTTCCTCGGGCAGACAGCCGCATCCCCCTGCCCGACGCACGTGCGGACTGAGGAATGATCCGGCGACTCCGCGGGACGGGCAATCAGCGGCCCGGTCGCAGCCGCGGCGGCCATCACAGGAGCCGGAGCGTGATTTGCGTAGCGGTCGGTTCCGCGACGGCCCGGTTCGAGGGATCGTGCCCCGTGGCTTCGCCGATCAGGTCGTAATCCTGACGGGCGAGGATTTCGACCGGCACCATTTGTCCTGGCGCCAGCCGGCGACCCTGACCGCTCGCAACGGTCTGCTCCTCGGCGAGTGCTTCACCGGCCCGCAGATAAACCACGCCATCGATGTCTGGCGCGTCGCAATAGGCCCGGCCGACCCACAGGCCTTCTTCGACTTCCTCGTCGATCAGCACGTCCAATTCGTAGCCCACCAGCGAATCGCCGAAGCGGAACGCGATCGACTGCTGCAAGGCCATGAGTTCGTCGCGGCGGGCTTGTTTGACGTCTTCCGGCAGATGGCCGTCCAGTTTCGCGGCGGGCGTGCCCGGCTCCAGCGAATAGGTGAAGACGCCCATCCGCTCGAACTCCATGTCGCACACGAACTGCTTGAGTTCCTCGAACTGGGCATCGGTTTCTCCGGGAAAACCGGTGATGAACGTGGTTCGCAGCACCAGGTTCTCGATGCGATTCCGCAGTTTCTCGACCAGCTCCACCGTCTGGGCCCGATTCACGCGCCGCTGCATTCGCTTGAGCACCGGATCGCTGATGTGCTGCAAGGGCATGTCGAGATAGGGCAGAATTTTCGCGGACCCGGCGATGGTCTCGATCAGTTCGTCGGTGAAATTGATCGGGTACAGATAGAGCAGCCGAATCCAATCGATGCCGTCGATGGCCTCCAACTGCCTCAGCAGTTCGGCCAACCGCAATCGGCCGTACAGGTCGAGGCCATAGTAGGTGGTGTCTTGCGCCACGAGAATCAGCTCGCGGACCCCGTCGCCGGCCAGTTCCCGCGCCTCGGCGACCACCATCTCCATGGGTTTGGTGACGTGCTTGCCCCGCATTTTGGGGATTGCGCAAAAAGTGCACGTCCGATCGCAGCCCTCGGAGATCTTCAGATAGGCGTAATGGCGGGGCGTCAATCGCAGGCGGGCCCGGTCATCGAGGGCTTTGATGGGGGCGGGGCGGAACAGTTCGCGCTGCTCGCGGATGCCCCCCACCAGGTGATTCGCGACTCGGCTGATTTCATCCCGTCCGAACACCCCCACGATGTGGTCGATCTCGGGAAATTCGGCCAGCAGTGCCGGCCCCAACCGCTGAGGCAAGCAGCCGGCGACGATCACCCCCTTGGTGCGGCCGGCTCGCTTCAGTTCCAGCATTTCGCGGATCACCGCCCGGGACTCGGCCCGCGATTGCTCGATGAAACCGCAGGTATTCACGATCACGAAGTCGGCGCCATCGGGGTCGGAAACCAGCGTGAAACCGTCCAACGACAACGTCCCCAGCATCTTTTCGCTGTCCACCAGGTTTTTGGGACAACCCAGGCTGACGAAGGCGTAGGTGAGATGCGGGGCTTGAGGACTGGCAAAGTCCGGCATACCGAACAGTTCCGGCAAATGAGATCGCGAGCGGTCGTTGCGCGAGACCTTCTGAAATGGCGGAAGTCATTCACCGCGGCGGAGCGACACGGACACACCTTAGCAACACCGGGGGTTACCGCCGTCGAGGTTCGGGCAGCCCACGCCGCCACGACTGCCAACCACGGTTGAACGCCAACCACGGTTGAACGCCAACCACGGTTGAACGCCAACCACGGTTGGACGCCCACCACGGTTGAACGCCATCCACGGTTGAACGCCCACCACGGTTGAACGCCCACCACGGTTGAATGCCCACCACGGTTGAATGCCATCCACCGTTGTATGACGGCCACGGATGGATGCCATTCAAAGCCGAATGCCATCCACGGAGGGATGACGTTCACGGCTGGCCTCTTTGTACCTTTGGATCAGTCTACTTGATTCTCATGATGCCGACCAGCCTGGCTCCGTGCCGCTGAGGGAAAACGGAAGAACGTGTCGCGGAACGGTCGTCGTCGTCGGGATGGTGGCGTCCAGAACGATCCGCTGCCGGGAAGCCGGGGGACGCGCAACCCCCCGAGCGGTAGGGGCAATTGCTGCCGGTTTTGGTGGCAGTTCGTGGAATCGCCGTCTGCTCCGCGAAAGTTGCGCATGAGACATCTTGACCGCGTCTTTTGCCATGGGGTATCACTCCGCCGCACTTCGCATCTCCCGTGAGTGTTGCCTTAGATTGCGTAGATACGGTCCGTCCGGGACGAGGGATGTCCTCCTCGGTGGGTCGCTTGGTGAGTTGTCGATGGCGGCAGGCGCCGGCGGATTCCGCCGCGCTCACGCCTGATCCCGCGCGAACAGGAATCGAACCAACAATCACACGGCCGACGGGACTTCCCCACGGACCTGAAGGAGGGAGCTACCTTGGGTAGGATCATTGGACTGATCGGTGGCACATGTCTGTTGATCGCCGTCTTGCGGTTGACAAGTTGGCAACACGGCGATCCCACGCTGCTGGGCGGCGTCGACGTGGCCGACGCCCAACCCAAGCTGACTCCCCGGCAACTGTATCGCCAGGGGAAAGAACTGTATCTGCGCGGCCGCTACGAGGCGGCGTTGCCGCTGCTGGAAGCGGCGACGTCGTCCACCGGCGGATCATCCGCCGCGGGAAGCTTGAGCGTCGCCGATCGGCGGCAAGCCGAAGAGTATCTCAGCCGCGCGCGGCTCAAGTTGGCCCAGGCGGCGACGGACGTGCGGGGGCAATCTCCCGACGCCGATCCGTTCGCGATCGCTCCCCGTGCCGCTGACGCCGGTGTCGATGCCATGCGGACCCGCGTGGAAAAACTCCTGGCGCAAGCGCAGTTCGCTCTCCGGCGAGGGGAGAAGCAGGAAGCCATCCGTCTGGCCCAACTCGCGCAGCAGGTTGCCAAGGACGCCAGGTTGAAATTCGCGCCCGGCGAAACCAGTCCGGAAGCCTTCCTTGCTCAGTTGCAAGGCAAGCCGGTGGCGACCGCCTCCGCGACGAACCCTGCCCAGGCGGACTTGCCCGAATGGGCCCAAGACCGTCCCGCTGCCTCGATGGTTACCAACGCCGCGGGGAAAGCGGATGGTGCCGGGGTGGAATTGGTCGCCGGCATCGAGGAAGACATCTCCACCACACCCGCGGCCGCCAGCGCCAAATTGGGCACTCCCAAGGACCAAACCCTGGCCCTCGTCGCCTCCGCGCGGGCCGACCTCAAGGCCGGTCGCTATGAAGAGGCCCGTCGCAAGGCGCTTCAGGCCCAGGAATTGGAACTCGCCTACGACGTCGTGTTCGAATTGTGGGATGATCGCCCCTCGCACGTGCTCGCCGCGATCGACCGCCAGACGGGGACGTTGACCGCCACCAAGTCACCGGCCGAGCCGTCGGGAGCGAAACTCGCCGGGGCTGGCAGTTCGACCGCCAAGGCCCCCACGGCGGAGTCGAAGAAGCAGCAGGCTTTGCGATTGCTGGAACAGGCCCGCAAGGATCTCGAAGCCGGCAATTACCAGGCCGCGCGGGACAAGGCGCTCAAGGCCGAAGAGTTGAACGTGGCCTATCAGTTGTTTGATGATCGGCCCGAACTGGTGCTCAATCAGGTGGCCGCCATGATGGCCGCGGCCAACATCGCGCAGGCCAAACCGGAGAAGGCGGATGCGGCGGCGCAGGTGTCGGCGACGGGGCCGGATCCCAAGCAGAAGGCGCTGGATTTGCTGGCCCAGGCGCGCGCCGCCCTCGATGAAGGCCGGATTGACGAAGCCCGCCAACTGGCGATCGAAGCCGATCGTTTGAAGGCCAGCTATGGTTTGTTCGACGATCGTCCCGACCTGGTCATCGAGGACATCGCGAAAGCCGTGGCCAGCGGCCGGGCCCCGACGTTCGAATCGGCGACGAAGGGACCGAAAGCGTCCGCCACCCCCTCGGCCGCGGAACGACGGCCGGCTGCCACGACGGGCGATGTCGCGCACAACGCAACTCGTCCCGCCGGAACCAACACACGCGAGGCCAGGTCCTCGTCCGAGACTTCCTTGGGAGCCAAGGAGCGTGCCCGTGGCTTGGTTGCGGAAGCTCAACGCTTGATGCAAGCGGGAGACTTTGAGGGTGCCCGCGCCGCGGCCCAAGCCGCCGCCGAACTGGACGTCGCGTATGATCTGTTTGAGGATCGTCCCGAACAGATTCTCGCCCAAGTGGAGGCCGCTCAGAAACGTGATCTCGCCGGGCGGAATACGCCCAACCCCGCGGCTGCCACGGCGAGCGGCGGCACGCGCCTCCCGGCCGCCACGGCTTCTGCCGCCGCGCCCGACACGGAAATCCACACCGCCGACGTGAAATTCGACGAAACGCCGGCCGCAACCCTGGATGTCGCCCCCACGGGCGGCGAACTGCCCGTGGTGACCGAAGTGGCGCCCACCGGGCCGTCCGCGCTGCAACTGTACAATCAGGGCATGACGGAACTCAGCCGCGGCAATCGCCAGGAGGCCTACCGGGCGTTCCTGAAGGCCCACCAGACTGGTCAGCGGCTCGATCCGATCAAGCAGCAGCGGCTGCAAAACTATCTCCGCGAGCTGGCCCCCCGGCAGGGCAACAAAATTCAGTTGGCCGCCAACCAGGTGACCGATGCCGATTTGCCCGCGACCGAAACGGCACAACACCAGGAACCGCTTCTGCTCGATCAGGCCGGCCAACAGCAAGCGGTGAAGTTCGATCGCATGAAGACGGAAACGCTCAACGCCGTCTTCAAGGCCGAACGGTTGCGCTCGAAGGATCCCCAACAGGCCTTGCAGATCATCGAGCAGGCCATGGCCGCCGTGGAAGGGGCCGATCTCGCGCCGGAATCGTCGGTGGCCTTGCTGCGGTCCCTGGAGAAGACCCGCGCCTCGCTACAGGCGGAATTGGCGCGGCAGCAGCCGAATCTGGAGCAGGCGCGGCACAACAAGGAAGTGCTGGAGACCATTCGCGGCCGCCAAGAGCACCAGATTCATGTGGAGCAGGAATTCGCCAAGCTCGTCGAGGAATTCAACAGCCTCATGGATCAGCGGCGGTTCGCGGAAGCGGAAATCGTCGCCAAGAAGGCCAAGGAGCTGGACCCGAAGAACCCCGTCGCGGAAATGCTGTTCTGGAAGTCGAAGCTGGCGCGCCGCGTCGAAAGCAACAATCAACTGCGGAACGCCAAGGAAGAGTCGGTGTGGAACCAATTGAACGAGGTGGAACTGGCGGCGATTGTCACCGTGGGCGACGATCCGATCGATTTTCCCCACGATTGGAGCGATCTCACCAAGCGCCGCAAGGGCAAATACCGCGACGGCAACCGCCCCCGCTCCGACATGGAGCGGCAGATCGAGCAAAGCCTGGAGAAGCGGATTTCGCTCCACGAGGAGAATGTGCCCCTCGCCGAGGTGATCAAAAAGATCGCCACCGTCGCCGACATCAACATCCATTTCGATCCGCTGGGGCTGGAAGACGAAGGCATCACCAGCACCACGCCGGTGTCGATCGACGTGGACGGCATCAAGGTGAAGAGTGCCTTGAATCTGATGCTCGAACCGTTGCAGCTCGGTTACATGGTGAAGGATGAGGTGTTGATGATCACCAGCCGCATGCGCCAGCAGGGCGACCTGGTGACGGCCACCTATTCCGTGGCCGACCTGGTGATTCCCATCCCCAACTTCGTGCCCAGCCCCAGCGTCCTGTCTCCCAACGCCCTGTCGCGCTCGGGAGGGATGGGGGGCGGTCAAATGAGCGTGCCCCCCGCCGGACAACCGTTCGCCCAAGTGGCCCCCGATGCCCTGGGCGGACTGGCCGGCGTCCCCGGCTTGGATGCCAACGAGCGGCTCCGCGGGGCCGCGCCCACCCCCGATTTCAACACCCTCGTCGACCTCATCACCACCACCGTCGCGCCGGATTCGTGGCAGGAAGTGGGCGGCAACGGGTCGATTCGGCACTATGAAACGACCCTCAGCCTCGTGGTGCGGCAAACGCAGAAAGTTCACGAGGAAATTGCCGACCTCTTGACTCAGTTGCGCCGCTTGCAGGATTTGCAGGTGACCATTGAAGTCCGGATCGTGACGGTGACGGATCAGTTCTTCGAGCGGATCGGCATCGACTTCGACTTCAACATTCAGGACACGGTGGGCGGTCCGAACAGCGACAACAACGGCAACCCGTTGCTGCCGTTCGGCGCGGTCCGCGTGCCTCAGGCCGGGTTTGCCGTTCAGGGACAACAGGCCCAGGGGCAGCAGGGGCAGCAAGCCCAGCAAGCGCAACAGGCCACGGTGGGCCAGTTCTTCACCCCTGGTCCCACGCGGGAATTGACGAACCGCGACAACTACCCGCGGAACGGCACAATCGTCGGGCTGTCCAATCCCGAGCAATTTGAACCCAACCTCGACATTCCATTCCGGCAAGGCTCATTCGAAATCGGCGTGCCTCAGTTCGGCGCCTTCGATCCCTCCGCCGGTATTCAAATGGGCATGGCCGTCCTGAGCGATATTGAAGCCTTCTTCTTCATCCAAGCGGCCCAGGGTGATCGCCGGAGCAACGTGATGTTCGCCCCCAAGGTCACGTTGTTCAACGGACAGACGGCCACGGTGTCCGATCAGACCACCCGTCCCTTCGTGATCAGCCTGATCCCCACCGTGGGCTTCTTCTCGGCCGGCTTCCAGCCCATCATCCAGTTCTTCCCCGATGGCGTGTCACTGACGGTCTCCGCGGTGATCTCGGCCGATCGCCGCTTCGTCCGATTGACGATGTTCCCCTTCTTCTCGAACATCGTCGACGTGTTCACCTTCTCGTTTGCGGGCGGCGGCATTGGTGGTGGTGGGTTGGGCGGCGGCGGGTTCGGTGGTGGTGGATTTGGCGGCGGTGGGTTCGGTGGCGGTCAAGCTCCCTTCGGCATCGGTGGCGGCATGGGCACCACCCAAATGGTGATGAACAGCCTCTTTGAGCAGGCCGGTGGTGGCTTCGGCGGCGGACAAGGCGGCTTCGGCGGCGGACAACGCGGCCAGGTCGGGCAAGCCGGCCAGGCCGGCGCTGCCGTCAACGTCACCGTCCAGCAGCCCGTCATCGCCTTCGTGACGGTGAACACCACGGTCAGCGTGCCCGACGGCGGCACCGTGCTCCTCGGCGGCGTCAAGCGACTCCGCGAAGGACGCAACATGGCCGGCGTTCCCATCCTCAACAAAATTCCCTACGTCAGCCGTCTGTTTAAGAACACCGGCGTCGGTCGGGACACCGAAAGCGTGATGCTCATGGTCACTCCCCGCATCATCATCCAGGAAGAAGAAGAAGAACTGCTGGGGATTCCCACCGAGTAGTTCCCAGCCCGCCACCAGCCCGAGCGGCGTCTGGCTGGCGTCCTTTCCCGTAAACCGAGCGTTCCGTCGCACATCCTCGGCCGCCGTGGTCCTTGGGCTGACCACGGCGGTTTTTTACGCGCTCGGCCGTTTTTGCACGCGCCGGTTCTCCGTCCAACGGCAGTGGGCCCCCTCGTTTGTGCAGTGGGATTTCGATTCGCCCGCTTCAGGGCGACCCTGCAAAGTTCCCGATGGAACGACCGGCGATTGTGAATCCCCTTCCTCGACCACGCCCCACCCTTGCCTTCACGGAACGGCGCTGCTAGATCAATGGCCGAGCCGTCGCCGCTCGAATGCATCCATGTGGATGCGTTCGATCCTCTGGAGCGGAAGCTCTGGTATTCCCGTAGGGCGTCCGTTCCCGCGGTGACGACTGGTCTTCCTCAGAAAGTTTTGGCATGCCGATCGCTACTCCTCAACAGTATGCCGCAATGCTCGATGCCGCCCAGGCGGGCGGCTATGCCTACCCCGCGGTGAACTGTACGTCGCTGATCACCATCAACGCGGCCTTGAAAGCCTTCAGTGACCGCCAGTCGGACGGAATCATTCAGTTCTCGACCGGCGCCGGCGAGTTCGCCTCGGGTCTGAACCTCAAGGACAAAGTTCTGGGGACCATCGTCCTGGCGGAAGCGGCCCACCGCCTGGCAGCCAGGCACAACGTGTTGATCGCACTCCACACCGACCATTGCCCCCCGAAAAACGTGGACGATTTCTTGAAGCCTTTGATTGCGGAAACGGCTCGCCGGCGCCAGGCGGGTTTGGGCAATCTGTTTCAGTCGCACATGCTGGATGCCTCGAACCTGCCCCTCGATCAAAACATGGCCCTGTCGAGGGAACTGCTCGCGTTGTGCGCCGCTCAGGAGATCATTCTGGAAGTGGAAGCCGGCGTCGTCGGCGGCGAGGAAGACGGTGCCGCCGGCGCCAGCATGGAGCACGTCCCCGATTCCAAGCTCTACACCACTCCCGAAGACATGTTGGCCGTCTACGAGGCCCTGAAGGGGTTGGGCCGCTACATGTTCGCCGCCACGTTCGGGAACGTGCACGGCCACTACAAGCCCGGCGCCGTCAAGTTGCGCCCCGATATTCTGCAAAAGGGGCAGGCCGCCGTCATCGACAAATACGGCCCCGATGCCGAGTTCGACCTGGTCTTCCATGGTGGTTCGGGCACACCCACCGAGCAGATCCGCGAAACGCTGGCCTACGGCGTGGTGAAAATGAATATCGACACCGACACGCAATACGCCTTCACGCGGCCGATCGTCGACCACATGTTCCGCAATTACTCGGGCGTGCTGATGGTGGACGGCGAAATCGGCGATAAAAAGGCCTACGATCCTCGCAGCTACCTCAAAAAGGCCGAGGAAGGCATGGCCAAACGGTTGGGAATCGCCTGCGACGACTTGCTCTCGTCGGGCAAAACGTTGTTCGGCAAGGTGTGATGCGCCGTCGCGGCGGGACCATCGGCACCTGCCCGCCCGCGCCGACGACTCCTGCCCGCACCATGCCTCCCCGGAAACTCTCCCTGGGGCATCGCGCGGCTGAGGGCCAGGCGCACTGCGGGGCATCGCGCGGGTCGAGACATCGCAAAGTCCTTCGGAGGGCAGCGCCCGTCCTCCGACGGGCATCGCGCGGGTCAGGGCATCGCGCGGGTCGCGGCATCGCGTGGCAAGCCGCCTGTCAGCCTAGCGCTCTGACAGGCGAGGTCGCCGCGCGCCGCCGTCTGTTTACGGCCGCGGACAGCGTCACCACCCGCGCGGAGACAGCCCGCCTTCAGTGCGACCGTCTTGGCGCGGCCGCATCACTGCGCGTCCACGCCGTTTTGAGCGGGTGGCGCGGCCGGCCGTTCTTCCGCGGGAGCCGCGGCCGGCGGCAGTTCTTGTTGGGGTGCCGACGGCGGATGATCCGCCGGCAGTCCCTGGCCCTGCTCGACGGGTGCTCCTGGAAAGAGATCGTTTTTCAGGTAGGGGACCGGCGCTGCGTATTCGGCTGGCTCGGTGTAGAGCTTTTCCTTCGGTTTGGCGAAGCTGCGTGCCCAAGCCCGGCGCAAGGCTTCATCCTGGGCTTCATAATTCCAGGCGTCTTCGGCGATGCTGATGTTGTTGACGTCGAGCAGTGTGCCCCGCCGCAGATTCAGGTTGACGATCGCCTTGTTGTAATTCACCAGGCTGGTGAAATAGGCTACCTCGGCGGCCGCTTTGCTCGCCTGAGCACGCAGCAACAGGTCGACGGAGGCTCCTTCCACGCTCACTTCCCACCGCGCTTTTTCGGTCGCCACCCGCAGTTCGGAAGCCACCCGGCGGTCGAAGTTCGTGCGGGCGGTCATGAACGCCAGATCGAGTTGCTGAATGGCGTCGGCCAGGTCGTGGCTGATGTCCAGCTCTTGCGCGGCCAAGGCGGCACGCGCCTTGGCGAGTTGCAGTTCCGTGTTGTGCAACTGCGCCCGCGCCAAGCGCAGGCCGATCGGCACGGAAAATTGAAAGCCCATCGTCCAGCCGGTCTGGTCGCCTCGCGTCAACGTGGAGTAAGCGCTATTGTAGCCCTCCGCCGTCACGCCGTCGGCCGATTGCTGCGAGATCAGTTGGTCGCCAAAGCCGTTAACCTGGTAGCTGGAGACGAAATTCAGTTGGGGATTGCACGCATTGATGGCCGCCAACCGCTGCAACTCCAGGCTTTTGATCTGCCACTTCTGCCGGCGGAGTTCGACCCGCCGCGTGAGCGCCTCGGCCAGCGACGACTCCCAATTGACCACGTATTCCGCCCGCAACGGGTCGTCGCTGGGGCGGATGATCCGACCGTCGTTCACCGGCAAGCCCAGCAGTTTGCGAAACTGGTTCTCGATGCTGTAAATGTTCGACAACGCCGCCTCGACGCGGGCCCGCACCTCGAAATAGTTCTCGCGGGCCTGCGCTTCGTCCCCCGCGCCGCCACCCCGGGCCCCCGCCTTCATGAAGGCGCGGACTTGCCGCCACGTTTCGTAGGCGCTCTCGCGGTTCTTCGATTCGGCATCGTACTGGCGATAGGCGAGATACAAGTCCCAGTACAGGTCTTCCACGTCCTTCACCATGGCGATGACGGCGTTCTCGAAGTCGGCAACGGAAATGTCCTCGTTGATCCGCACCACCGCCACGCCTTGGCTCACGCCCGTCACGCCCCCCAGCCCCTGGCGCGCCGGTCCGGCAATTCGCGTGAACTCGACGCCGCCGCCGGCCCACAACGGCTGCACGTACAGGGCCTGGAGCTGCCCCGCATAGGTGGACGGAAACAACAGGCCCGGGGCATTGCTGCCCAGATAATCCCAGTTATGGCTGATCGAAAAGAAGCCGCTATTGGCGAACGTCTTGGAGATCGACGACGTGAATGTGCCCGTTTCGCTGGTATTGACGAATCCCGGCGTGGCGGCGGAATTGCTCACGAATTCGTTGCGGCCCCACAGCATCGAAGTGCTGAATTGGGCGTCGAAGTCGGACAAGGCGGCTTCCACGCCGCGGCCGCCGAACAGAAACCCGGTCGCGCGGAGGGCCGGGTCGTACACCGACGGGCTTTGGGTGGGGTTTTGCAGCAACTGCCCCTGGCCGGCGACGGTGCGGATCATTTTGTTGTTGGCGAGCGCTAGTTGAATGGCTTCCGCCAGCGACAAGTCCCAGATCTCGTCTTCCTCATGACGCTCGCGCACCGTCCGCGGCCGCTGGGAATAGACCACTTCCTGAGGCGTGGCCTGGTCCACATTCGGATAATTCACTTGCAGGGCTTGATCCCGGTAGTACCGCAGGTCGGCCTCTCCGAGGTAGTGGAGATTCCGCACACCGTGGCAGCCCAGCAAAGCACTGCTTGTCAGGATGGCATTCAGCCAACGAATCGACTGCCGCCAATGCATGCCTGCCCCCTCAGCCGCTGTGTTTTGCCGAGGGACGAATTTGCGCCGCGATCCGCGGATTGGGCGCGGCCTGTCCACTCGGCAAAGGCAGTAGAACCGGTACAGCCGGTATAGTCAGGTATCGGCGACAGAGTCGCACGATCTTGACTGGGTTCGCTGGTGGGGTGGAACGAGAAGCTGCCGGCAGAGGAAAATTTCGGGACGTGAAACGCCGACGGCCTCCGGGCTGGTTTCCCGGAGGCCGTGGTGTGTGGGGTGAGTGGAGATGAGGATCAGCTTTGGGGACGGCGTGGTGCGGGTTTGGAGTTTGGTGAAGTC